>Ga0207814_100042_pt1 | contig 196763 bp, 155 predicted proteins | sample TtaePargueraPR_7_FD_187755 | JGI IMG/M metagenome (GOLD analysis project Ga0207814, IMG submission 187755) | Aerobic enrichment media microbial communities from Bioluminiscent Bay, La Parguera, Puerto Rico - Tt and P1 (2) (SPAdes) | ecosystem: Environmental > Aquatic > Marine > Unclassified ...
TATTGGCTCCGGCCTTTTCAATGGCCTGGCCCAGGGTCACCACCTCGTCAAAATCACTGCCGCCTTCCACCAGGTCGAGCATGGACAGGCGATAGATGATGATGAAATCTTCTCCCACCGCTTCGCGGATACGCCGCACGATCTCGATGGGCAAGCGGGTGCGGTTTTCGTAACTGCCGCCCCAGCGATCGTCCCGGTGGTTGGTGCGGGCGACGATAAACTGGTTGATGAAATAGCCTTCCGAGCCCATGACCTCCACGCCGTCGTAACCGGCTTCGCGGGCGAGGGTGGCACAGCGCACATAATCGTCGATCTGCTGCTCGACCTCGGCATCGCTCAGGGCTTTGGGCGTGAACGGGTTGATCGGTGCCTGGATTGCTGAGGGGGCGACCAGATTGGGGTTATAGGCATAGCGGCCCGCGTGCAGGATCTGCATACAGATCTTGCCACCCTCGGCGTGTACTGCATCGGTGATGGTGCGGTGTTCCGCCGCCTCTTCCGGGGTGGTCATTTTCGATGAGCCCTGGAAGACCCCGCCTTCCTCGTTCGGCGCGATACCGCCGGTGACGATCAGGCCCACACCGCCGCGGGCGCGCTCCCGGTAAAAGGCCGCCAGCCGGTCGAAACCGCCGGGGTGCTCTTCCAGGTTGGTGTGCATGGAGCCCATAAGGACCCGGTTTTTCAGGGTGGTGAAGCCCAGGTCCAGGGGCGCAAGCAGGTGGGGGTAGGCGTGGGTCATGGTGGTCATTCTCATTCTGTCCGCCGCTGGTGTGGCGACGGGGCCTGACAAAGTGCTTTCGATTGCAATCAATATGCAAAAAGTTGCATAGGAATGGACCAAGATTAGCAAGTCTTAAAGGAGTCTGGCATTGACCAATCCGACCGAATCCCTATCCAAACAGTGAAATGATCTGCTCTCGCAGCCAGGTGTGCGCGCCGTCTTCATCCTGACTGCGGTGCCACAGCAGGTGCCAGTCCATCTGGGGTATCTGGAAGGGTAACTCAAAGCAGCGGGCCGGATACTGGCGCGCCAGACTGACCGGTACTGTGAGCGCCAGGTCCGTCTTCAGTACCACCAGCGGTGCCACCCGGTAGTGCTGCACCCGCAACTTCACCTTGCGCCGGCGCCCCAGCTTGTTCAGCGCCATATCCGCGATACCCGGGCCGCTGCGGCGGCTGGAGACGTGGATGTGCTCCAGATCCAGGTACTGCTCCAGGGTCAGGCTGGTCTGCCCGGCCAGGGGGTGATCCGGGCGCAGCATGCACTGGTAGCGGTCCGCAGAGAGGCGGTGCTGGTTCAGCTGGGTGGCCGAGATCATCGGCACGTCCAGGGCGAAATCCAGACTGTTTGCGGCCAGCTCCTTCACCAGCTGGTCTCGGGGCACGTACCAGGATTCCACGCTGATACCCGGCGCTACCGCCTGCAGGCGCTCCAGAAGCTGGGGCAGCACCAGGGTCTCCGCCATGTCGTTCATGGAGACCCGCAGGGTTTTCTGGGCACTGGCCGGCTCGAACTGGTGGTGCTCGGTGACGCTGCTGCCCAGCAGGGACAACGCCTGCTGTACCCGCGGCATGATGCTTTCGGTCAGCGGGGTAGGGCTCATGCCATTCGGCGTGCGAATGAATAGCTGGTCATCCAGCGCACGGCGCAATCGCGCCAGCGCATTGCTCACCGCCGGCTGAGTGATATGCAGTCGCTCTGCGGCCCGGGTGAGGTTGCGGGTGGCATAGATCGCATCCAGCACCGGAAACAGGTTCATATCAATTTGTTGCAGTTGCACCGTCAGTTTCTCCCCGGTCTACCCGTGGCCCGTCTTGCCGTCTCAAGTCTCGCTAATCATCACCAATGTGAATGATGAAATATTTACATAATAAACTTTGATGATCCAAACGGAATCGCTAGCTTTATCCCCCAGCAGCCCCGGCGAGTGAATAACCCGGGACGTAATTCGAAAGTGCCAAACCATCGTTTACTGTGCCAACCACGGGAGACAGGCAGTGCCGGAAATCTTTGTAGTGCGCCACGGCCAGGCGTCATTCGGTAGCGACAATTACGACCAGCTCTCGGAGCTCGGCTGGCAGCAGGCCCGCTGGCTGGGCGAACACTGGGGAGAGGACGGACAGCAGTTCGACCATATCGTCAGTGGCGACCTGCAACGGCACCGGGAAACCGCCCGGGGCATCTGCGAAGGGCTCGGTCTGGACAAGCACCGGGTGGAAGAACTGCCGCAGCTGAACGAGTTTGACTTCAAAAAGGTTATGCAGGCCTACGGTGAAAAGGAACCGGCTTCGGCACCCGCCGCCGGTGCCGAACGTGCCGATTACTACCGCTTTCTGAAGTTGGCCATGCACGCCTGGTCCACTGGTGAAATTGATGGAACGGAAAGCTGGCAACAGTTTGAACAGCGCATTGAAGAAGTGCTCGGGGTACTCGCCGCCGGTGCTCGGGGCGGCCGAACCCTGGTAGTCAGTTCCGGCGGTGCGATTGCGATGATGGTGCGGCAGGTACTGGGGGCGCCTTCCCACAGCGTGACCCAGTTGAACATGCAGATAAAAAATACCGCGGTCAGCCATTTTTTCGCCGGCCGCAGCGGCCTGACGCTGCACAGTTTCAATCATGTACCGCACCTGGATAACCGGCAGCGCCGCCAGTTCATCACTTACAGCTAAAAAAGTCAGAATAGAGTCGCCAATGAACTTTGAATACTCCGAAAAAGTGCAGGGTCTGCTGCAACGCCTCAACACATTTATGGCACAGGAGGTCCTGCCCGCCGAGCAGACCTACTACCAGCAGCTGGAGCAGGATCGCTGGGGCGAGCCGCCCATCATGGAAACCCTGAAGCGCAAAGCCAAAGACGCCGGTCTGTGGAACCTGTTTCTGCCGGACGATGTATGGGGCGCGGGTCTGACGAATCTGGAATACGCGCCGCTGGCGGAAGCCATGGGGCGGGTGGGATTTTCCTCTGAAATTTTCAATTGCAGCGCGCCGGATACCGGCAATATGGAAGTGCTCGCGCAATATGGTTCTGAGCAACAGAAAGAACGCTGGCTGAAGCCGCTGCTGGAGGGAGAGATTCGCTCCGCCTTCGCCATGACAGAGCCAAAGGTCGCCTCCAGCGATGCTACCAATATCGAAACCGACATCGTGCGCGATGGCGATGACTACGTCATCAACGGCCACAAGTTCTACATCAGCGGTGCCATGAACAAGCGCTGCGAAATCATGATCGTGATGGGCAAGACGGCCCCGGACAGTGAAGACCGCTACCGCCAGCAATCGCAGATCCTGGTGCCCATGAATACCCCCGGGGTAAAGGTAATCCGCCCCATGACCGTTTTTGGCTATGACGATGCGCCGGAGGGGCATGCGGAAATCATTTTCGACAATGTTCGGGTCCCTAAAGAGAACCTGATCCTCGGGGAGGGCCGCGGTTTCGAAATCGCCCAGGGTCGTCTTGGCCCAGGTCGCATTCACCACTGCATGCGCCTGATCGGGCAGGCCCAGCGCGCCCTCGAGATGATGTCGCTGCGCGCGGAAAAGCGCGTGGTGTTCGGTCGCCCCATGATCAAACAGGGTTCGGTGCGCGAGGACATCGCAAAATCCGCCTGTGAAATAGAGCAGGCACGGTTGCTTACCCTAAAGGCCGCCGACCAGATGGATCGCCACGGCAACAAGGCCGCGCGGGACCTGATTGCGATGATCAAGGTGGTGGCGCCGCAAATGGCCTGCAATGTGATTGACCGCGCAATCCAGATCCACGGTGCTGCCGGCCTCGGCCAGGACTTCCACCTGGCGCGGGCCTACAGCTACGCACGCACCGTGCGGCTGGCCGACGGTCCCGACCAGGTTCACATGATGCAGCTCGGGCGCAATCTGGCGGCGGCATACGCGGCCCTTGCGGAACAGGAGGGTTGAATGTCAGCCATAGATACCAGCGTGAAACCGGCACAGGCCTCTGTGGAGCAGCTGGATACCGAGCGGTTGCAGGCGTACCTGAAACAGCATCTGCCGGAATTCAGCGGACCGATGAGCGCCAGCAAATTTTCCGGTGGCCAGTCCAACCCTACCTTCAAATTGCAGACGGGCGCCGGCACTTACGTGCTGCGCCGGCAACCGCCCGGCAAGCTTCTTAAATCCGCCCACGCGGTGGATCGCGAATTCCGCGTGATGCAGGCGCTGGCCGGCAGTGAAGTGCCGGTGCCCAATGTGCTGCACCTGTGCGAAGACCGCGATGTGATCGGCTCAATGTTCTATCTGATGGAGTACTGCGACGGGCGCATTTTCTGGGATGCGGCGTTACCGGAACTGGACAACACCCAGCGCGCAGACTTCTACGAGGAAATGAACCGGGTACTGGCCGCGCTGCACAGCGTGGACATCGATGCGGCGTGTCTCTCGGATTACGGCCGCCCTGGCAATTATTTCGAGCGCCAGTTTGGCCGCTGGCAGGGACAGTACCGCGCGTCAGAGCTGCAAACGATTCCCGCCATGGATCAGCTGATCCAGTGGCTGGGTGACCATATACCGGAGGACGACGGTCGCGTGGCGCTGGTACACGGGGATTATCGCCTCGACAACATCATGTTCCACCCGACCGAATCCCGTGCCATTGCCGTACTCGACTGGGAGCTCTCCACCCTCGGCCACCCGTTTGCGGATCTTGCCTATCAGTGCATGCAGCTGCGTATGCCGGCCGAGAGCGGGAATATTTCCGGACTGATGAATGTGGACCGCGAGCGCCTCGGAATTCCATCTGAGAAGGACTATGTGGCGCGCTACTGCGAGCGCATGGGCATCGACCGGATCGATAACTGGGCCTTCTATCTCGCGTTCAGCTTTTTCCGCCTTGCTGCGATCATCCAGGGCGTGGCCAAGCGCGCCCACGATGGCAATGCCTCGAGCAAGAACGCCGCAAATCTCGGTGCGCTGGTGGAGCCTCTGGCAATGATGGCGCTCGACGTGATCGACACTGAAAGCTGAATTTTTAAAAACTGAACAAGTAATAAATACAACGACTGTTGGGAGAAATATATGGCGACCAATCTGTTTGACCTGAACGGAAAAATTGCGCTGGTGACAGGCGCCAGCCGCGGTATCGGCGAGGCCATTGCAAAACTGCTGGCGGAGCAGGGTGCGCAGGTGCTGGTTTCCAGCCGAAAAATCGAGGGCTGCCAGGCGGTAGCGGATGCCATCAACGCGGCCGGTGGCAAAGCGGAGGCGTTGCCCTGCCATATCGGCAATATGGAGGATATCGAGCAGGTCTTTGCGCATATCCGCGCCCAGTACGGAAAGCTGGATATTCTGGTCAACAACGCTGCCACCAATCCCTACTTCGGCCATATTCTCGATACCGATCTCGGTGCTTTCGAGAAGACCGTGGCGGTGAATATCCGCGGCTACTTTTTCATGTCCGTGGAAGCGGGCAAGCTGATGCGGGAAAACGGCGGCGGCTGTATCGTCAATACCGCGTCGATCAATGCGCTGCAGCCCGGGGTCGGGCAGGGTATTTACTCCATTACCAAGGCTGCCGTGGTGAATATGACCAAGGCCTTTGCCAAGGAGTGCGCACAGTTCAATATCCGCGTAAATGCACTGTTGCCGGGGCTGACCAAAACCAAGTTTGCCGGCGCCCTGTTCAGTCACGAGGAAATCTATAACACCGCGGTCAGCCATATTCCCATGCACCGACACGCGGAGCCCGAGGAGATGGCGGGTACGGTGTTGTACCTGGTATCCGATGCGAGCAGTTACACCAATGGCGAGTGTGTGGTGGTCGACGGCGGCCTCTCCGCCTGTGGAGGGCTGTAAGCATGGCGCAAATCGTACGGGACCCTTTACTCGACTTTACCGGCAAGGTTGCGCTGATCACCGGTGCCGCCAGTGGCTTCGGTGCGCTGATCGCCGAAGAGCTGGGCCGCCGCGGCGCGCGCCTGGTACTGGGTGACATCAACGAGGAAGGGCTGCAGCCGGTGGTGGCAAAGCTGACCGCCGAAGGCGTAGAAGTCCAGGCGGTGGCCTGCGATGTCTCGTCGGAAACCGATTGCGCGGCCATGGTGGCACTGGCGCGGGAAAATTTTGGTGGCCTGGATATCGCCATCAACAACGCCGGCATTGCACCACCGCTGCAATATTTTGAAGAAGTGGACGAGGAGACCTTCGATCTGCAGCACCGGGTGAATGTCAAAGGTGTTTTCTTCGGGATGAAACACCAGCTCAAGGTGATGCGTGCACAGGGCAGCGGTGTGATCCTGAATGTGAGTTCCATGGCCGGGGTGGGTGGTGCACCCAAGGCCGCACCGTACTCCGCAGCCAAACATTCGGTGGTCGGCATGACCCGGACCGCGGCGGTGGAATACGCCCGTCACAATGTGCGGGTGAATGCGATCTGCCCGTTTTACACCCTGACTCCGATGATTACCGATATGGAAGCGCCCCAAGGCGCGACCGTGGACCAGGTGCACGCCATTTTTGCCGCGGGGTGCCCGATGAAGCGTCTGGGTAAGCCGGAAGAAGTGGTCAGTGCCATGTTGATGCTGTGCTCGCCGGCGCTGACCTACGTCACCGGCCAGACGCTGGCCGTAGACGGCGGTGTCTCGGCGTTCTGAACCTGGAACCCAAAACCTATTAACAAATAACGACTGTTGCTACAGGGAGTTCACCATGCCAACGATTATTTCCCCGACGAATTTTACCAGTGCCATCGGTAGCGAAACCGAGGCTACCGACTGGTTCCAGATCGACCAGGACCGCATCAACGCATTTGCCGACTGTACCCTGGACCATCAGTTCATCCATGTGGATCCGGAAGCGGCGGCCAGGTCGCCCTTTGGCAGCACCATCGCCCACGGTTTCCTGTCCCTTTCCATGCTGTCCTATTTTGCGGAGCAGCTGGAAGTGGTGATGGAAGGGGTAAAGATGGGGGTGAACTACGGCCTGGATAAAGTGCGCTTTATCAATCCGGTCAAGGTAGACCAGCGGGTACGCGCCCGCGCCAAAGTGCTGGACGTGATCGAGAAGAACCCCGGGCAGTTTCAGCTCAAGCTGGAAGTGACCGTTGAAATCGAAGGGCAGGAAAAGCCCGCACTGATCGCCGAATGGCTGGTAATGCAGTTCGTGTGATTACTGAAAGCAATTTAATGAGATAACAAGCGTTAACGGAGAGAACCATGTCTATTTCTTTCGAAGGCAAGGTGGCCATCGTCACCGGTGCCGGTAACGGCCTCGGCCGATCCCACGCTCTGGAGCTGGCGCGCCGCGGTGCCAAGGTGGTGGTCAATGATCTGGGCGGTGCCCGCGACGGTTCCGGCGGCTCACTGACTGCCGCGGAATCGGTGGTGGCAGAGATCGAAGCCGCTGGCGGTGAGGCGATGGCCAACGGTGCCAACGTTACCGACTACCAGCAGGTGCAGGACATGGTGAAAGCCGCTGCGGAACGCTGGGGCCGGGTGGATATCCTGGTCAATAATGCGGGCATCCTGCGCGATAAATCCTTTGCCAAGGCACCGATGGATGACTTCAGACTGGTGGTGGATGTGCACCTGATGGGTACGGTGAACTGCACCAAGGCGGTGTGGGAGATCATGCGCGAGCAGCAGTACGGCCGTATTGTCATGACCACCTCTTCTTCCGGCCTTTACGGCAACTTCGGCCAGTCCAACTACGGCGCGGCCAAGACCGGTGTGGTGGGGCTGATGAATACCCTGCATCTGGAGGGTGAAAAGTACGGTATCAAGGTGAACTGTCTGTCGCCGACTGCAGCCACCCGTATGACCGAAGACATCATTCCCGACCCGAAGGCGCTGGAGCTGTTGACGCCGGAATCCGTGACTGCAGGCCTGATTGCACTGGTGGCCGACGAAGCGCCCAACCGCTTTATTCTCTGCGCCGGCGCCGGGGGGTTTGCCAGGGCGCGTATCGTTGAAACTGAAGGTATTTACCTGCCGCCGGAGCAGCAGACTGCAGAAAACGTGCTCGCCAATCTCGATGTGATCTCCGATGAGAGCGGCCAGCAGGAACTGGTCGGTGGCCTGAACCAGACCGTGAAATTTATCCAGAAAGCGGCCCAGGGTATGGGCGTCAAGCTGGGCGACTGAGCCGGGAGCAAGGAGAATTCGTTATGAAAGAAGCTGTGATTGTTTCCACCGCGCGCACGCCCATTGGCAAAGCCTACCGCGGCGCCTTCAATAACCTGGAAGGCGCCAGCCTGGGCGCCCACGCCGTGCGAGCTGCGGTTGAGCGTGCGGGAATCGAGGCGGCGGAAGTGGATGACTGTGTTTTTGGTGTCGCCCTGCAACAGGGGACTACCGGCCAGAATGTGGCGCGCCAGGTTGCACTGCGCGCAGGCTTGCCCACCACCGTTGCCGGTATGACCATTGATCGCCAGTGTTCCTCCGGACTGATGGCCGTGGCCACGGCGGCCAAGCAGATCGTACATGACGGCGCACCGGTGGCGGTCGCCGGGGGAATGGATTCCATCTCCCTGGTGCAGAACCAGAACATGAACAACTTCCGCGCAGCCGACCCCGCGCTGCTGGATATGCACCCCGCAGTGTATATGCCGATGATCGACACTGCAGAGATTGTGGCAAAGCGCTACGGTATCAGCCGGGACCTGCAGGATGAATACGCACTGCAATCCCAGATGCGCACGGCGGCGGCACAGGAGGCCGATCTGTTTGCGGATGAAATCATTCCGGTTACCACCAATAAAATTGTGGTCAACAAAGAGACCGGTGAGCAGTCCGAGGAGCAGGTCACCCTGTCACTGGACGAGGGCAACCGTCCATCCACCACCATGGACGGATTACGCAGCCTGAACCCGGTGCGGGACAACGGTGTAATCACCGCGGGTAATGCCTCCCAGCTTTCCGACGGCGCTGCGGCCATGGTGTTGATGGATCGTAAACTGGCGGAGCAGCGCAACCTGAGCCCGCTGGGTATTTACCGCGGCATGGCGGTGGCCGGTTGTGAGCCCGACGAAATGGGGATCGGCCCGGTGTTTGCCATCCCCAAACTGCTCGCCCGCACCGGGCTCAGTGTGGACGACATCGGTCTGTGGGAGCTGAACGAGGCATTTGCGGTACAGGTGCTCTATTGCCGCGACAAGCTGGGTATCGACAACGAAAAGCTCAACGTCAACGGCGGAGCCATTTCTATCGGTCACCCCTACGGCATGAGTGGGGCACGTATGGTGGGTCACGCGCTGCTCGAGGGTAGGCGTCGCGGTGTCAGATATGTGGTGGTAACCATGTGTGTGGGCGGCGGCATGGGTGCAGCCGGGCTTTTCGAAGTGGTATGACAAAACAACATCGGGAGACACAAATGCGAGCACTGGTATGCGAGGCCTTCGGCCCGGTGGAAAACCTGAAAATTCGGGACTGGCAATTGCCGGCCCTGAAACCCCATGAGGTACGGCTTGAAGTCCATGCCGCCGGGGTCAACTTCCCCGATGGCCTGATGGTGCAGGGCAAGTATCAGGTTAAGCCAGAACTGCCATTTGTCGCCGGTGGCGAGTGCGCGGGTATCATTCGCGAAGTCGGCGAGGCGGTAAAGGGGTTTCGGGAGGGCGATCGGGTGATCGCCATGCCCGGCCTCGCCGCGTTTGCCGAGTCCGTGAATGTGGATCACAAGTTATTGATGCCGATGCCGGCGGAACTGGACTTTTCCCAGGCCGCCGGGTTTTGCATCACCTATGCCACTTCCTACTACGCGTTCAAGCAGCGCGCACAGCTGAAGGAAGGGGAAACGCTGGTTGTACTGGGTGCGGCCGGTGGTGTGGGGGTAACCGCAATCCAGCTGGGCAAGCTCATGGGTGCACGGGTCATCGCCTGCGCCTCCACCGAGGAGAAGCTGGCGTTCTGCCGCGATCTGGGGGCGGACGAGACCATCAACTACAGCACCGAGAGCCTCAAGGATCGCATCCGTGAATTGACTGACGGCAAGGGTGCGGATGTGATTTATGATCCGGTGGGTGGCGAGTTTACCGAACCGGCCTATCGCTCCATTGCCTGGGGTGGGCGTTATCTGGTGATCGGCTTTGCCGCCGGGGATATTCCCAGTCTGCCACTTAACCTGCCATTGCTGAAAGCGGGGGATATTCTGGGCATTTACTGGGGGGGCTGGGCCGCGCGCGACCCGAAGGGTAATATGCAGAACTTCAGCGAGTTGCTCGGATTCGTGCAGGAAGGACGGCTACAACCGCTGACTACGGAAGTGTATCCATTGGAGGATTTTCTGCAGGCCTTCACCGTGATTGGCGAGCGCCGCGCGCGGGGCAAAGTGGTCCTGACCATGAGTCATTCCTGAGGCGCGCCCGGGCAATAATCGAAGTCAATGAAAAAAGGGAGTGGTGCAGAAGGGCACCACTCCCTTTTTTACTGGCGATCTGAATTCGTTCAGGGAAGAATACGGCAGTGTTGCCGCGCTTTGCTGGCGAGATCCGCGGGTAGCGGTTCTTTGTCGGTGGCACGCTGCTGTCGGCGCCACTGGGCACAGAGTTCCATATAGTTGCCGGCTCCGACCTCGGTGCGCAAAGCGTGCCATGCATCGGTTGTTGCCCGCTCTGCCTCCGGTTTTTTCCGGTATCGCTCAAGTCCCAGCTCGCGGCTGCTGTTGTTGGGGCTGATCTGGCCGGGCGTCGCGCCGATATATTGGGCCGGGTGCAGGAGCACAATGGCGATGGCAATGGCACTGAATCCGGATGCTACTTTTGAAAGCAAACGCCCACTTGGGCTGTTGCCGTTGCGGATGGGTTGTATGGTGCGGGCACTTGAGAGCACTTTCTCGTCCAGTCGAGTCGGCGCCTGAAGCTGGCCCGAGGCGCGGCGATAGGACAACTCCCAGTGATTACTGTTCATGTTCAAGCTACCTCAACTGAACGGTTGGCAGTAGCAGAGGTTGCTGCTGCGGGACGTGGAGATTTTTCCCAGGGAAACACGATACCGGGTTTTTTGAGTTCGGGTGTTGTGCCGCCGGTATGTTCCGCGGATTCTGCTGCGGCCTCTTCAGCCCGCAATTCAGCTTCATGCGCCAGGGTGGCGGCAGACTTCCACGGCTTGCGAGCAGCCCCCTGCAGCGTACGTTCAATCTGCTCTCGACTCTGCTGCAGCAGAGTCCGGCACAGGGACAGTGGAATACGCTCGATATCAGCCGCAGTCGCCAGTGACAGGCCGCACTCGGTAAACAGCAGGAAGATGTTCCGCTGCCGCTCGGGTAGTTGCTGAATAGCCTTCAGAACCTGCGAATTTTCCAGCGCTTGTGTCAGGCTGTCGCCTCCATCGGCGACATGGTCGGGCTCATTGGTCGCGGAAGATCCAGGCTTGCGTAACCGCTTGCTGGCCTGTATATACAACCAGTTTTTCAACCGGTGCTGGTACAGCCGGGGCGGTGATTCGAGGAAGGATGCCCAGAGAGATTCCATCAGCGGAATACACCGATGCGGATTCATCTGTGCGCAGTAGCGGAACAGTTCATCCTTGTAGCGCTGGTATATTTCCTGGAATACCTTGTGGTTTCGAGTGTCGTAATACTGGGTTACCAGATCTTCGTCACTGAGACTGCACAACTTGTCCGCAAACATGGGATTCGCCTCCTTGGCCATACATTCCCAATGTCACTTACCCGCCTGCACATCTCCTGTAATTTTCATTTCCGGAAATTTCCGGTTCAGGCCTTCACTGGCCTTTTCAGGAGTACTTCGTAAATCGAGTAAATTCTCTGTTAACGTTATTTTGCCTGTTACTACTCGTAGGCAAATACCACACCTTGACTCAGTGCTAACCTTGTTTTCGCTGGGATTCCGGCGTCTTTTCTGCGCCAGTCACTTTTTCGGCAGTCCCGGTTACTACCTTCTCCTGCCTGGATTCATCGACTGCACTGGGTTTACCGCTTTTTTTCCAGGCGCCCAGGAATAAGGTGCCCAGCCCCAGTAAGATTTCATCGACAAACGGGATCAGGTCGGGAATGATGAGGTCAATCAGAAACAGCGCACAGATCCATTTAAACAACTGCGGGTGTTTCAGCCCGCTAGCATATCTGAGGAACCAGCCCACCAGGGCGCTGGGAAGTACACGCTTCATAATGTGATTGAAACTGCTTTCGAGACCGTGTTGGGAGTATAGTCTGCGGCCGCCAGACCAGCGGCCGGCGCAAAGGTTCCGAGAGAAAAAATACGCACAAGATGGCGTTATTTTCTTCGGTCTTGCGTCGTGGTACCGGATCGGGAGGCGTTCCAGTAGTCTGAAAAGTGAGCAATTTCAGGCGGTGGGTGGACGCTCTCCCCGGAAGGGCAGCGGCAACTGCTCCGGACCCAATTCGGCACGCAAATCCCTGAGTTTGACACCGACACCGAGCAGTCGAATAGGCTCGCTGCGCTTATCCCAACACTGTTGTAACAGCTGTTTGAATTCACTGATGCGGGCGGAGCGGCTGGATCGCTCCTGGGTCGACTGGGTGAAATCCGCGTACTTGACCTTGATGATCGCCGCACTGATTTCGTAGCGGTCGCCCAGCTTTTCCACGCGTTCCTGTAGCCGCCCGTAGAGGCTGGTCATCTGTTCCTGCCAGTCCTCAAGTCGCTTCAGGTCATCACTAAACGTGTGCTCGACACTCACGCTCTTGCGTGAGCCGTCACCGGTGACTGGTCTGTCATCGACGCCCCGGCACAGGTGGTAGAGCCGGTTGCCAAATTTTCCGTACTTCTGAACCAGTTCCACCAGGCTGTAACGCCGCAGATCGCTGCAGTGCCGGATGCCCTGACGATGCATTTTTTCTGCAGTGACGCGCCCCACACCGTGTATCTTTTTTACCGGCAAGCGCAGGACGAAGTCTTCAACCAGGTCGGGGTGAATCACGGTCAGTCCGTCTGGCTTCTGCCAGTCGCTGGCGATCTTCGCCAGAAATTTGTTCGGCGCGACACCGGCGGAAATGGTGATGCCCAGCTCTTTGTGCACCCGCGCGCGAATCTCTCGGGCGATCAAGGTTGCACTGCCATTGCAGTGCCCACTATCGGTGACATCCAGATAGGCCTCATCTAGAGATAATGGTTCTATAGTATCGGTGAAACTTAGAAAAATGTCCCGAATCTGTGCGCTCACTTCCCGATATTTTTTCATGTTCCCCGGCACTACAATCAGGTCAGGGCAGAGCTTTTTGGCCTGAGAGGTCGGCATGGCTGAGCGAACACCGAAGCTGCGAGCTTCATAGTTGCAGGTAGAAATCACCCCCCTGTGATCACTGGCACCGCCCACAGCGATTGGACGCCCCCGCAAGTTGGGGTCGTCCCGCATTTCTACCGACGCGTAGAAGCAGTCACAGTCACAGTGGATGATTTTGCGCATGCTGGGATTATATCCAGTATTTGGCCCTGAGACACGGGCGGAATCGTCCAACATGAAACGGTCGCACTTATTAAAGGAGGTGCACCATGAGTCATATTCCCCTGATAGATGCCCATGCCGAAGAGCGTGTGGCGGAAGTACTCAGTGATATCCGGATCACCCTGGGAATGGTACCTGCCATTTTCCGGGCCTATGCGAATAATCCCACGGTACTGGCCACGCTGTGGGAAAGGTACCGGCACGTGATGTTGACGGGCAACCTTTCGCCAAAACTGAAAGAGGGTATCGCGCTGATGGTTGCTGCCGATGAGCAGAGTGATTACGGGATTGCATTGCACAGCGCGGCGCTGCAGAAGCTGGGCGTCGACCCCAAGGAAGTATTACGTATTCGCACGGATCCGGATCATGCGCATTACGAACCCAAGGATCACGCGTTGCTCGAAGTTGCGAGACATGCCAACAATAATCCTTATGATCACGCGGGCCAGGTGACCGATGACGCGAGGGCGAGGGGGGCGAGTGATGCGGAAATTATCGAGGCCCTTGCCGCAGTAGGGCTGGCTTCCGAGTTGAGTAAGACTGCTGCGTTCCTCTCAATCCCGAGTGACTGATATTTAACAGTGCCCAAGGGAACACCGGGGCACAAAAAAGCCGTCTTTAACGACGGCTCTTCGTGTCATTTGTACAGGCTGGCGTTTAGCGCTCCAGCAGCGCCAGCTTGCCGGTCTTGCCGTCCCACTCTTCCGCATCCGGCAGCGGGTCTTTCTTTTCGGTAATGTTTGGCCACACCTCGGCCAGCTCGGCGTTCAGCTCGATGTATTCCTGCTGATCGTCCGGCAGCTCGTCTTCGGAGAAGATGGCGTTGGCGGGGCACTCTGGCTCACACAGTGCGCAGTCGATGCACTCGTCCGGGTGGATCACCAGGAAGTTGGGGCCTTCGTAGAAACAGTCTACCGGGCAGACTTCCACACAGTCGGTGTATTTGCACTTGATGCAGTTTTCCCCAATTACGAATGTCATGCTTGTCCCTCGATAATGCTGATGCGATGCCGCTGCCCGGCCGGCTCCGCATGCCGGAACCGGACCTTATTCTTGAAAGCTGCGGATTTTAGCAATAACTGGCGCGAATTGTAGTGGCTTTTGAGTCGAATTGGTTGGGTGCTTATAACAGTTTGCGCAGGGCGTAGAGCTGCTCCAGGGCCTGGCGCGGAGTCATATTGTCCGGGTCCAGAGTTTCCAGGGCCTCGACCGCCGGGTGTGGGGCGCTGCCGAACAGGTCGACCTGGGCCGGCGCGGCAGGTTTGGTCTTGGCTGCGGGCGTTGCTGGAACTTGTGTCGGTTGGGGTTCTGGATTGGCTACAGTCTTTGCGCCAGGTCCCGAATCGCGGGTGGTGTGCCCGGACTCCAGAGCGGCGAGGCGCGCCTTGGCTTCCTCCAGTACTTCCTGGGGAATACCGGCGAGCTTGGCCACCTGCAGGCCGTAACTCTTGGAGGCAGGGCCTTCCTGGATACGGTGCAGGAACACGATGGAGTCCCCGTGCTCGGTGGCATTCAGGTGAATGTTGGCCGCCTCCGGGCACTGTTGGGGCAGCTCGGTGAGTTCAAAATAGTGGGTGGCGAACAGGGTGAAGGCGCGCACCCGGTCGGCGAGAAAGTGTGCGCAGGCCCAGGCCAGCGACAGGCCGTCGTAGGTGCTGGTACCGCGGCCGATCTCGTCCATCAGGATCAGGCTGTGTTCGCTGGCGTTGCGCAGGATATTAGCGGTCTCGGTCATTTCCACCATAAAGGTGGAGCGGCCACCGGCCAGGTCGTCGGCGCTGCCGATACGGGTAAAGATGCGGTCCAGCAGGCCGATGCGCGCGCTGTCGGCGGGTACGAAGCTGCCGCAGTGGGCGAGCAGGGCAATGAGTGCGGTCTGGCGCATATAGGTCGATTTACCGCCCATGTTCGGGCCGGTAATCACCAGCATGCGGCGGCTGTCGTGCAGCTCGATATCGTTGGCCACAAACGGGTCGTCCAGCACCTGTTCCACCACCGGGTGACGACCACCTTCCACATGGATGCCCGGTTGCTCGGACAGCTCCGGCTGGATCAGGCGCAGCTGGTCGGCGCGCTCCGCCATATTGGCCAGTACGTCCAGCTGGGACACGGCGGCTGCGGCGGTCTGCAGTTCCGCGAGGGATTCGTTCAGAGTGGTGAGCAGCTCTTCATACAGAAACTTCTCTCGCGCCAGAGCACGACTCTTGGCCGAGAGCGCCTTGTCCTCGAACTCTTTCAGCTCCGGGGTGATAAAGCGCTCGGCGTTTTTCAGGGTCTGGCGGCGGATATAGTCTGCCGGTGCCTTGTCGCTCTGGCCGCGGCTGATCTCGATAAAGTAGCCGTGTACCCGGTTGTAGCCCACCTTGAGGGTGGGGATACCAGTGCGCTCCTTTTCGCGCACTTCGAGCTGCACTAAATAGTCACCGGCGTTTTCGCTGATGCCGCGCAGCTCATCCAGTTCTTCGTCAAAGCCGTCTGCAATCACACCGCCATCGCGCAGCACCACCGGTGGGTTTTCTACCACGGCCCGTTGCAGCAACTCCACGGTCTCGGGCCACTCGCCCATTTCCCGGCTGAGCTGTGCCAGCAGACCGGCATCGGCCTCCGACAGTTGACGCTGCAACTCGGGGAACTGGGACAGGGACATACCCAGGCGGGACAGGTCGCGCGGACGCGCGGAGCGCAGGGCCAGACGGCCGAGAATGCGCTCCATATCGCCGATGGGCTTTAGCGCTTCCCGCAGCGGCTCGAAACGATAGTCATCGATCAGCGCGGCGATGGCCTGCTGGCGCTGCTGCAGGGTGTGCAGATTGCGCAGGGGATTGTTCAGCCAGCGGCGCAGCAGGCGGCTGCCCATGGCAGTCTTACAGGCATCGAACACGGACAACAGGGTGTTGTCGTCACCGCCGTTCAGGTTGGTGTCGATCTCCAGATTGCGGCGGCTGGCCGGATCCAGGGCGACGGTGTCCTCGCTACGCTCGGTGCGCAGGGTGCGGATATGGGGCAGATCGGTGCGCTGGGTGTCGCGGGCGTACTGCAACAGGCAGCCAGCTGCGCACAGCGCTGCGTGCATATGGCTGCAGCCAAAGGCTTCCAGGTCCATGGTGCCGAACTGGCGATTCAGCAGGCGCAGCGCGCTTTCCAGGTCGAACTCCCAGGGGGCGCGACGGCGCATGCCCGGGCGGCGCTCGATCTCTGCGGGAAGCGTCAGGTCTTCGGAAACCAGCAGTTCGGTAGGGCTGTAGCGCTGCACCTGCTCCGCCAGCGCTTCCAGTGTCTCCACTTCCTGCACCGCAAAGTGGCCGGTGCCCACGTCCAGCAGGGCCAGTCCGAACTTGTCGCCCACCAGCACTGTCGCCGCCAGCAGGTTGTCCCGGCGCTCGTTCAGCAGGGCCTCGTCGGTCACGGTGCCCGGGGTGACGATGCGCACTACTTTGCGTTCCACCGGGCCTTTGGAAGTGGCGGGGTCGCCGATCTGCTCGGCAATAGCCACGGATACGCCGGCCTTGATCAGCCGCGCCAGGTAGCCTTCCGCCGCGTGATAGGGGATACCGGCCATGGGAATCGGCTGCCCACCGGACTTGCCGCGGGCAGTGAGAGTTACATCCAGCAGCTCCGCCGCACGTTTGGCGTCATCGTAGAACAGCTCGTAGAAGTCACCCATGCGGTAAAAGACCAGCTCCTGGGGGTGCTCGGCCTTGATCTTCAGGTACTGCACCATCATTGGCGTGTGTTCGGGCTTTTTTTCTTGGTGCGCGGTGGGGGTGGGCATGAGTGAGAAAGTCTTTGTAAATCAGTGGCTTAATTGTTCTGTTTGGTCGGCCCTGTAGGCCGGGAAGCACCCGTTGCGGGCGCTCTGCACAAGCGCGCTAGGATACCAAAGCTGCGCTGGGGGCACTATCGGAGATGCCAAATCCGCACCTCTGAGGCGGCGGAAGTGAGGCCGGCTAAGCGCTTGCGTGTCAGGAAATCGCACAACTGGTCTTCTTTTTCTCCTTTATTAAATAAAATCAATCACTTGTGCACGGTAGCTGCGCCTGCATAGCGCCCTGCCATGCGCTCGGCGCAGCAGGTTTTGGTATTTGTTGTTCGATTTCATAAGGCTGGCACTCCCCATTTCGCTGGGAAGTTGGGCATAACAGGGGGGCTCGCGGGCTGTCCTGCGGTGATCGCTTCTGTCAGGATTCCCCAAAAAACCGATATAAAACAATGCCTTGGTTTGGCGTTCGGTGTTTTCGGCGTGGAAAAAATTCTACAAAACTAGCCCGTTTTGGACAAAGCGCTTGATTTTCTACCAGCATCTGGCAATCTCGCTTCCAGACCAATTGGTATTTTTCAGCTGTTTTTAGATACCAGTGGGCATGAAATTGTCCGATCTTTCCGAAATAATCAATAAATAAAGGCTGAAATCCTTACCCGGGAGAAAACAAAATGACCATAAACGCCAAACCATCCATCCTCTCATTGTGCGTAGTCGCCGCCATATCCGGCAGCACCGTTTCCTTTGCGCAATCCGCCGATAGCGACTCTGCACCTCTGGAAGAGATTACCGTGACCGGTATTCGGGGCAGCCTGCAGAGCAGCGTGGACACCAAGCGTGACAACAGCGCGATCGTCGACGCGATTACCGCGGAAGACATTGGCAAGTTCCCGGACAAGAACGTGGCGGAATCCCTGTCGCGTATCACCGGTGTTGCAGTAACCCGCGATTTTGGTGAAGGCGAGCGCGTGGCGGTGCGCGGCACTGATCCTAGCCAGAATCGTGTGCTGCTGAATGGTGCATCAGTTACTTCCGTGGACTGGTTCACCCTGTACCGCCCGTCCCGCGCCTTTAATTACTCCATCCTGCCTTCCAATGTGGTTTCTTCCCTGGAGGTGTACAAGTCTCCGCAGGCCGACATTCAGGAGGGTTCTCTCGGCGGCACCGTGTACCTGAAAACCCGCCGACCGCTGGACCTCGCAGCCAACACCCTGTCGCTGAAGACCGAAGCCCAATACTCGGATATTTCTGGTGAGACTGATCCGCAGATAAGCGGCATGTACTCCTGGAAAAATGACAGTGAAACCTTTGGTGCGTTGATCTCCGTTACCCAGCAGGACCGCTCCATGACGCGTATCGGTCGCGAGACACTGGGTTACGACCGTGTCGCAGTGCCTGGTGTCTCCGGTGACGCGGCAGACGGTAAAGTGTGGTTCCCGAAAACCGTAAACCACGCAATTTTCGTACAGGATCGCGAGCGCCAGACTGCACTGGCCTCCTTGCAGTGGCGCCCCAGCGAAAGCTTTGAGACCACACTCAATGTTCTCGACACCGCGCTGGACGCTAATAACCAAAACTATTCCTACCTGGCCACCTTCAATGACGGTGGCAATCGCATGTTCGATCCGGACAGTGCGGTTGTTGAGGGTGGCGGAGTCGTAGCCGGGCAGGCGATACCCAGTGAGCTGGAAGATGGCACCGCTGGTGCTGGTCCCGAAGCCCACACCCAGTGGTTCGGTCGCGATTCTTCCATGGAAACCCAGTCCTATGACTGGACCTTCGATTATTCCGGGGCGAACTACACCCTTTCTGGCCGTCTCGGCCACAGTAATTCCGAAGGCGGCACCCCGCGCCAGCGCTACATGCTGCTGCGTAACTATATGGACCGCGTGACCTTCGACGAAGACCTGAACCTCCGTCTGTATATCGATGGCGATCGTATGGAGTCGGAAGAAGAGCGCGGCCAGCGGTCCCTCGCCTGGTTCAACGAAATCGGTACCGAGTACAAGGATGAAGAAACCTACGGCGGTTTCGATTTCGAACTGATGCTGGACAACGAGGTCTTCCAGACGGTCAAAACCGGTGTTCTGGTGCGCAACCGCACCAAAGGCCAGGATCAGCACCTGACGTCTTTCCACTGGTGGCGCGATGACCAGCTGAATGCGGATGGCACACCGAAAGAGGATGAAGGTCGCTGGTTTACCGAGTGGAATGGCGACCAGACCACACTTGCCGGGTTGTCCGGTGGTGAGATGGTGGATGGTTACCCGTTATTCGATACTGAGTTGGCCTACCAGCGCTTCGATCCGGTCGACCCCTTTACCGGCGCCCGTGTACCAGTCCTGGCGCAGACCTGGGAGATCGAAGAAGACATCACCGCAGCCTATGTAATGGGTGAATTCGATGTGAATGCGCGAGTTTCCGGTGATATGGGCGTGCGACTCGTGTATACCGATGTGACCTCCAGTGGCTACTCCTGGCAAAACGGTGACGACGTATTTGTGGCGGGGCAACTGTTAGGCGGTTACAACGGCACTCTGGGTAACGCCGATGCCGAGTACAATCTGCGCTGGGAGGGTATCGAGCACGATTACTTCAATATACTGCCCAACCTGAACCTGGCATTTGAGCTGAACGACGATATGAAGCTGCGCTTCTCTGCCAGCCGCACCATGTCCCGTCAGACGTTCAACGACATCGCTTTCCAGGAAAGCTACTCCACACTGACCGGTTCTGGTACTCGCGGAAATCCTGCACTGGATCCAACGCTGGCCAATCAGTATGACTTCGCCTACGAGTGGTTCTTCGCTCCAGGTTCTTACCTGTCAGCGACCTACTTCTTCAAGGACATCAGCAACAACCCGACCGCGGTGAAAACCACTGAGCAGCGCTTCGACCCGCAGATCAACGACACGATTGATGTGGAGTTCACCACGCTGGAAAATGGTCTGGGTGCAGAAGTGCAGGGCCTGGAGCTGAGCTACCAGCAGATGTTCGGTGATTTTGGTGTGGTTACCAATTACACCTACACCGATGCGGAAAGCAGTGAGGAGCGGGACCCATTGAACAAGCCGGGATCCGGTGTGGTAATGGGCAACTCCGAACACATGTTCAATATCTCTCCGTTCTATGAAAATGAGAGCTTTAGTGCGCGTTTGTCTTACAACTTCCGTTCCTCATATCTGGACAATGTCCACTTCTACGGAAACGAGTACTGGACCGACGATTACGGACAGGTGGACTTTTCCGCGACCTACGCACTCACCGATCAGCTGAGCTTCAACCTGGAAGGTGTCAACCTGACCGGTGAGAAGATCCGCCAGTATCACATTGAGGAGTCGCAGCTCGCCTCCCTGTACGAAAATGACACGCGTTTTGTACTGGGCGTCACTTACCAGATCGACTGATCCCAATCCGATCATTTGATTTCACCTTGTGGAGGCCACGTTGCGCGGCCTCCCCCTTCCTTGTAGGGGGCGTTCGTCGTCCCCTTTTTTTCCGGCCTGGGCCGGCCCTCAAATTACCTTTTTTGGTTTGATGTATTGAGAACGGTCTGTAGCCACAGATGGGTTTACAAGCATTGACTGAATATTTCCAGATACATAACGGTCGCCTGAAGGCTCGGGTAAATACGCGAGGCGCAGAGCTCGTCAGTTTATTTGACGTTGAGCGGGGGCGCGAGCTGCTCTGGCAGGGTGATTCTGCCATCTGGGCGGGCACGGCACCGATTCTTTTCCCGGTAGTGGGGCGCCTGCGCGAAGGCGGTTTTTGCTACCGCGACCGCTTTTACCCTATGGCTATCCATGGGTTTGCGGCGGCGAGTGACTTTGTGCTGGAGTCGATTTCTCCAGCAACGATTACGCTGTGCCTGCTGGATAATGAACACAGTCGCGCACTCTATCCATTTGAATTTGCTTTGCGTGTGCATTTTCGCCTGACCGGTCACGCTCTACGTGTGGAGTACGAGGTGCACAACCCTTCAGGTGACCCTCTGATTTTTTCATTGGGTTCCCACCCTGCATTTGCGTTGCCCGCGAAGACCATGGAGGAGGCGAGTGCGGAAGTGCGTTTCGATCAGTCAGAAAAGGACGCCTGCCACCGTATTCGCAATGGCTTACTGGGTAGTGAGGAAGTGTGGCCGATCCTTGAAAATCGCTTGTCGCTATCTGCGGACACCTTTGACGAAGACGCCATCATCTTGCGCAATCTCCGGTCTCGTAATGTCACGCTCTATGCGCATGGGGAGCGACTACTGACACTGGATACCGGTGGCGCCCCACACCTGGGACTGTGGGCAAAACCCAATGCGCCCTACCTGTGTATTGAGCCATGGTTGACCACTGACGACAGCGCGGAGACTCCGCTGGCGATCGCTGAAAAGCCGGGCTTTATCTCCCTGGGGGCTGGTGAGAACTTCCGGGCACACTACCGGGTACTGATATGAGGCTTTTTTAAAGTACTAAAACCCGGTAGTTCGAGCTGCCGGCCTGAATCCGAAAAAAAGGAACTGGTAATGAAAAATAACTCTGTCCTTGCTGATTCTCACCGCCAATTGGGTGCGGCTGATTACCCTGGAACTATACGTACTCGGCTTGATCACCACTAACCAGCAATTGATTCTGGAAGTGGATTGACGGAAGGTGCCCGCGGGTATGCTTCAGCTGGTGATATTTCTTTTCTATCGCCGCGCCCGATGGTTACCTGTTTCCATTTTTCCACTGTGTTGTCATCATCGGTAGTCTAAAAAAGCAGGGAGTAGAAGCTGTGGTTGCCATCAGAATTTTATTCTTAGCGTCGTTTGTCGTTTTGGGGCTTTCACCCTGCGACGGCGAAAGTAAATCTGTGGCTGCCGATTGTGCCGGATGCGATGTTGCTAACCCGGCAGGTCATTTACCAGAGCCAGTTGTCTTCGAGAGTTTGGGGGAGGGTGATTACTCTGTGAGGCTACCCGCTAAGGATGCACTTGAACTTTTAACGCCATTGTTGGCACCGACTTCCAAGTCGATGCTTAAGTGGGCTCAAGGGGCTGGCATTGCGGCAGTAGTGAATGGAGGGTATTTCTCCGGGCATAGACCGCTTTCATTGGTGGTGGTTGACGGTGAACGTCTTGCCGATAACCTCTCTGCCGTGACTCGAGGCGGGCAGACCTATCCGGTGCTTCGCAGTGCATTCTGGATATCTGCTGGAGGGCAGGCACATTTTGGCTGGGTTGGGGTCGGTGCAGACAATGTGCTGCGTAGCTTTAATAGGCCAATGCCATACCGGTTAAATCATCCCTCTCCACTTGAGCCGCCGCAGGTCAGCGCGGGTGTCGAGATCTCCCCGGAATGGGCGATTGGTGGTGGTCCACGTCTGTTGCGCAATGGGCAGGTGGAAATCAGTTACAACGAGGAGGTTTTCTGGGGTTCGGGTGTGGCACTGGACGACGTCCGACCGCGGACCGCGATTTGTATCACCCTGGAAGATGACATTTTGCTATATGTCACTGAAGGCGTGCGGCTGGATGCGCTACCGCAAAGGTTGTTGGCGCTGGGATGCCGGGACGCAATGAACCTTGATGGTGGTGGTTCGTCGGCTCTGTATGTTGGAGGTCGGGAAATTTTTGACCAGCAGCGGCCTGTACCTGTGGTCCTTGCTGTTACGGAATCCCTTTAATTTTTGACGGTACTGTGACCAAACGGCGCTTAGTTTGACCTCAGCGACGAAATCAGATCACTGACGCTTCGTGTGGCATGCTGTTGGTGGAATCCTGCATGGCCTGTGCAAACCACTCGGCAACCACCTCGGTGCGAGTTATCGCCGTGCCAACGGTCACCGCCCAGGCACCGATACGGCGCGCCTCCGCGCAATCGGCTGGTGTGTTGAATCGTCCCTCTGCCATCACTCGTGGGAATTTACTGCAAAGGGTGCGCAGCAGGGCGAAATCCGGTTCGGCTGGGACTGGGCCGCCGGTATATCCTGACAGTGTCGTGCCGACGATGGCAGCGCCGGCTGCGAATGCACCTTCTGCGTCTTGCAAGCTACTGCAATCTCCCATGGCAATTTTGCCCAATTGGTTGATTTGCTCGATCAGTTGGAAGGTGGGTACCGGGCGCACCCTGTCCGTGGCATCCACGGCAATTACGTCAGCGCCCGCCTCGGCAAGGGCCTGTACATCTTCCGATAATGGCGTAATGCGCACCGGGCTGTTTTCCAGATCCCGTTTCACAATGCCAATGATCAATGCATCGGGCAGAGCGCAGCGTACTTTCTGCAGTCGTGCGGCGCCCTCGATACGAAGTCCTTCCGCCCCACCGGCGATGGCTGCTCTGGCCAAGCGAATTACGGTTTCGTCGTCATCCATCGGGCCGTGATCGACAGGCTGGCATGAGACGATCAGTCCATTCCTGAGCCTGTCGTCCAGATCACCAACGGTGGGTGTTACCTTTTTTTTTGTCATTATTCATACACCGTGGCCAGGCGTGTACCGTTGCGCTGCACCAGTACATTGAAGCGGTATCGATCCGCGCGGTAGAGACTTTTTGCAAGCTCGATGATTCGCCCCTGTTCATCGTATACGGTGCGCTCGGCAAGTAGGGCGGGGCTAAACGTGGGAATACCCAGTTGATCCGCTTCTTCTTCATCGACGACGGTAGCGCTGATCTGCTGCTTGGCCTGATCCACGACAATTTCGTACTGCCTGTGCAAGAGGTCATACAGGGAGCTGGTGTGCAGCTCTTCGATCGCCAGTTCGGGGAAAATCGCTTTGGGAAGGTAGACGCGCTCAATAGCCACCGGGCAGCCATCGGCCAGGCGCAGGCGCCGGATCAGAAAAAGCTCGGCGCCAGGGGCCAGGTTCATCTTGCTGGCAATTTTCACGTCCGCCTTGACCACATCGTTAAACAGCAGCTTGTTGGACGGCTTCAGCCCGAGCTGCTGCATCTCCTCACTAAACGACATGAGCTTCAGTTGATTGGCCAGTGGTTTGGCCAGCACAAAAATGCCCGCGCCCTGGCGAATCTCGATCCTCTTGAGTTCCTCAAGGTGCTTGAGGGCGCGGCGCAGGGTATCGCGGGAGACCTGCGTATGTTCAGCGAGTTCGCGCTCACCGGGCAGTCGCGCTCCCGGTGGTAGTTCATCGATGATGTCGAGTAGCTGTTGGTGCAGCCGCTGCTGTTTACGTGTCATCGCCATAGGCTGACCCTTCTGAAGAATAAACGACCAATGCTTCCGTTTGGTGCGAGTTTATTGTCTAGATTTTGCGAATAATATACCAAATGGTTTGATTTGGGAAATATGATTCGCTAAAGTCGTACCAACGCTAACGGGAGCAACATAATGAAAATCACGCTCTGCAAGCCGGTATTCGCCCTGGTCCTGGCCCTTTTCGGGAGCATTTCCAGTGCTGTGGCCAGCCCCACACAAATCCAGTTCTGGACCATGCAGCTTTCACCGTTTCACGACGAGTACGTCAACGGATTGATCGATGAGTTTGAGCGTCGTCATCCGGATGTGCGGGTAAAGTGGGTCGATGTCCCCTGGAAAGAGATGGAAAAGAAGATGCTGGCTTCCGTTGCTGCCGGCACCGCCCCTGACGTGGTCAACCTGAATCCGCAGTTTGCGGCCAAGCTGGCAGAGTTTGGCGCACTTGCCAATCCCGAGCACTTCCTTTCTGAGCGGCAGGTCGCTGAGTACCTGCCCAATATCTGGAAAGCCAACCGATTTGAGGGGGAGGCTTTCGCTGTTCCCTGGTACCTCTCCACCACGATCACCATCTACAACCAGACATTGCTGGATCGCGCGGGCGTCAGTGTACCAGCGAACTTTTCGGAATTGTTGACGGCCGCACGGCAGTTGCAGCTGAAGCTCGACAAGTATGCGTATTTTCCCGCGATGGATGGTAGTCGCCCGCTGGAAAATCTTGCCGCGACGGGGGTGCCATTGTTGAGCGAAGAGGGCAACGCGGCGGGGTTTGATAGCGAAGCCGGGCTTGCATTTTTCCGCTTTAACCGCGACCTCTATCAGCAGGGTTTGATACCCAGGAATGTGTTGACCGAAGGGCATCACAAGGCGGTGGACCTGTTTCAATCAGGGCAGGTTGCGCTAATCACTACGGGTATGCAGTTCCTGCAGACCATTCGTACCAATGCGCCGGAGCTTTACGCCAGTGTAGGTGTGGCCCCGCAGCTAAAGAAGCCCTCGAGTAAAAGTAATGTGGCAGTCATGAACCTGGCGGTTCCGAAAATGTCTGCGCACAAGAAGGTCGCATTCGATTTTGCTGCATTTGTAACCAGTCACGAGAACCAGATGGCCCTGGCGCGGCGCATTCCGCTGCTGCCGTCTACGGCAAAGAGCTATCAGGATCCGTTTTTTGCACTACCGGAAAATCCCAGTCTTGTGGAGCGCGCTCGTGCAATTTCTGCAAAACAGGTGCTCAGTGGCGGTGTTCTGGTACCACCTCTACCCAAGTACAGCAAATTAAAGACCAGTTTCGTGTTTAACCTGCAGTCTGCCATGGTCGGCAAGATCACGGTGGAAGAGGCACTGGAGCGCACGAGTAAAACCTGGAGCCTGTTTCTTCAGTCCCGTGAGGACACGAAAGTAAGCAATAAAGCGGGAAGCAATACCGGTGCTAAAGCAGACAGCAATGACGGACCGCGAGCCAATGCTGATCAGGCTGATGCGAAGGCTGCAGCGATGGAGCAAAGGCATGGATAAACAGCCATCCCTGTTTATCGGTGTAGACCTTGGAGGCACCAAGGTACGCGCAGCCGTGTTTGACGCAAAGTTGCAGCCGTTGCACAAGACCGAGATGGCGAGTGAGGCCGCTGCCGGGCGGGAGCGCGTCATCGCGGTGCTGGAAGAAGCGGTTTCTCGCCTGCTCACCCAGATAGAGGAGACTTCTACGGGCAAATCCGTGCTCGGTATTGGCATCTCAACGGCCGGGGTAGTGGATGCGGCCACAGGTGTGATTCTCGATGCCACTGATGCGATCCCCGATTGGCGCGGTACCGAGCTGGCCGCACGGCTCGAAACGCGTTTCAGCCTGCCGTTGGCGGTGGAAAACGATGTGAAATGTGCCCTGCTTGGGGAGCTGAACGCCTGCGCGCCGTTAGGGCAAGGCCGCGTTGTCATGCTGACCCTGGGCACTGGTCTGGGAGGCGCGATCGCCGAGAGTGGCAATATCGTGGCGGGGGCGCATTCGGTGGCCGGGCATTTCGGACGTATGCCGGTCCCCGATCCCCGCGGGCGGGGAGACTGCGTCGCGCTGGAGTCTCTGGTTTCCGGCACGGGGCTCGCCAACGTAGCCAGTCACCAAGTCGGCAGTCGCCGTTACATGAATGGTCGCGCAGTCATCGAAGCCGCCGCAGAGGGCGACGCGCAAGCGCTCATGGGGCTGGATCGTTTCTGTGATTTTCTGGTTATGGGTCTGGAGCAGGTGTACTGGTCACTGGATCCCGATGTGATCTTGATAGGTGGCGGACTTGTAGAAGCCCGGGATCACTGGTGGGCGCGGATGGAGGAGAAGCTGTCGCGGCGCGGACTTCCAGTGACTGTACGCCCCGCGCAATTGGATAACGATGCCGGTGTCTATGGTGCCGGTGCACTGATACGAGCAAAACTGATCGCAGATTCTGGAGTTGGTGCCGATGCAAACAAGTAACACCAGTGGGGACGTGTTGACGCATGAAGACAGTGTCGCCAGCAGAGGCTGGGGCCGCTGGCGCAGGATCAGGATCGGCGGAGGCTTTAGTGCGCTGGTGCCTTACCTGTTCCTTCTGCCAGCCTGTGCAGTGATCGGCGCCTTTGTCTTGTACCCCATGTTGCACGCCATCATGGCGAGCCTGACAGACTACAACATGATTACCGAGTCCCGGTTTATCGGTGCCGACAATTACAGAATGCTGATGCAGGACCCGTTTTTCTGGAACAGCCTGAAAAACACCCTGTTGTACCTGCTGGTAGTGGTCCCGGTACTGGTCATCGCGCCCATTTTTCTGGCGCTGCTGGTCAATCGATCGTTGCCCGGAATCAAGCTCTTCCGGACGGTCTTCTATTTACCGGTAATTACCTCACTGGTCGTTACCGGCCTGATCTGGAAGTGGGTTTACGAAGAGCAGGGTATTCTCAATTACTTCCTTCTGAGTACCGGGATCACCGATGATCCGGTGGCATTCCTTACCGATCCCGCCAATGCACTGTTTTCCGTCATGGCGGTGACCGTGTGGACCGGGCTCGGGTACTACATGGTTATCTACCTCGCTGGATTGCAGTCCATCCCCAGGCACTTGTATGAAGCGGCCGAGGTCGAGGGCGTATCCAAATGGCGCCAGACCCTGTTTATCACCATTCCTCTTTTAAAGCCCTCCATCGCGGTAGTCGCAGTCATGTCCTCTATTGCCGCCATGAAAGTTTTTGAGGAAGTGTATGTAATGACGCAGGGCGGTCCCCTGGATGCCACCAAAACGCTTGTATATTTCATTTACCAGAGCGCGTTTGAGGAGTTTGAGATGGGCTATGCCGCCGCTGCAGGCGTGGTACTGTTCCTGCTCACGCTGGTGCTCTCTCTGGTCAACCTGTTTCTGCTGAGAAAAGACCGATGAAAAGCTCTCCGTTATCGATTGCATTGCGCTATCTGGGGCTGTTATGTGTAGCTCTGCTAACCATGGGGCCTTTCCTCTGGCTACTTTCCACCGCACTCAAGTCCGGTAGTGAAAATATTTTTGCCTATCCTCCCTCTCTGCTGCCGGAGCAACCCACGCTGGAAAACTTTGGCCGCGTGTTGGACTCGCAGCCTTTTATCCTGTACCTGAAAAACAGTGTGCTGGTGGCAATCTTGTCCGTGGCAGCAAACCTCATTTTTGCATCGCTCGCTGCTTACCCGCTGGCACGTATGAAATTTCGCGGAAAGAACTTGATTTTTGTGGTGCTGCTCAGTTCCATGATGATCCCGTTTCAGTTGCTGATGATTCCCGTCTATAACATCGCGATCTCCCTGGGGCTGCAAAATTCCTACCTCGGCCTGGTACTGCCACACGCATGCACCGCATTCGGTGTATTTCTTATGCGCCAGGCATTTCTGGGTATCCCGAAAGCACTCGAGGAGTCTGCATTGCTCGAGGGACTTAACCGTCTACAGATCTGGTGGTATGTACTGTTACCGCTGGTTAAGCCATCGCTGGCAACGCTTGCGGTGTTCAGCTTTATCGCGGTATGGGGCGATTTTCTGTGGCCGTTGATCATTCTCGATGACCCGGATTACTACACACTTCCGTTGGGCGTGAATCGGCTGGCCAATACCTTCTCCATGGACTGGCGTTTGGTCGCAGCGGGCGCTGTGTTCTCAATTTTGCCCATACTGGCGGTATTCGTATTTAGCCAGAAGTACTTTATCGAAGGCGCCATGCGTGGTGCGGTAAAAGGTTAATGCTCAACACAACAGTCGGGGAGCCGGTTTCATGAGCAAAGATGTTGCAGTCGTGGTCCAGACGCACTGGGACCGGGAGTGGTATTACCCCCACCAGACATTTCTCGCCCGTCTACTGCGCGTGATGCAGCAGGTGGTGGAGCAGCTGGACTCTGGTGAACTGAAAAGCTTTCTTTTTGACGGCCAGGTGTCCGCGATTGAAGACTTCTATGCGAACGCGGAACCGACGCTGGTAGAGCGAGTGCGTGCCCATGTCCAGTCCGGCCGAATCGTAATCGGTCCCTGGTACATCATGGCCGACGAGTTCCTGTGCGCAGGTGAGTCACTGGTGCGCAATCTGGAACTCGGTATGAACCGTGCCGCTGCGCATGGTCGGTGTCAGGCGGTCGGTTACTTGCCCGACACCTTCGGGCATATCGGGCAGATGCCACAGATTCTCACTGGCTTTGGTATCGATAACGCGGTCGCCTGGCGCGGCATTGATGCATCGCAGTCGGAAGTGACCTGGTTGGCGCCGGATGGCAGCCGGGTTTTCACCGTATTCCTGACCGAGGGGTACTATCAGCACCCCTTTAATACGGAAGACTGGCGCGGGGCGCTGAATGGGTACCTGGCGAAGATCGTCAATCGAAGTGGTGGTGGAGAGCTGCTGCTGACACAGGGAGGCGACCACCTGCTTACTACTGAGAATCTTCAGCAAAAAATCGAAGCATTTAACGATCAGCAGAGTGACTACCGGCTCTCCCAGCGTACTCTGGAAGAGTACATCCGAGATCTTCAAACGGCGCATCATACCGAACAGCGCTTGTTGCCGGAGATTCAGGGTGAGTTGCGCGATAATCAGACCGCATTTGTCCTGCCGGATGTTCTGTCAACCCGCCAGTATCTCAAACAGCAGAATCAGCACCTGGAAGACCAGCTTACCGGGCTGGTGGAGCCGCTGTTGGCGGTTGCTGCACCAGACACCTACCCACAGCGCTATCTGGAGCAGACCTGGCAGTTGCTGATCGAGCAGCATGCACACGATTCAATTTGTGGTTGCAGTGTGGATGAAGTGCATCGGGAAATGGAGGTGCGCTTTACCCAGCTGCAACAACGACTGGATGCTCTGGTGGAACAGGCGCGGCTGGCACTGGGCATGGGCAACGATCGCGTGATTTTCCATCGCGAACATCAGGCACCGAGCCCCTTCGCCGATGACAGCCTGTTCACACTTTTCAATCCGTCCCCCAAACCCCGCGAAGGCTGGCAGATACTCAGTGTATTTCTCAGCGGTGAGCGGAGTAGCGGCTTGGTATTTAAAACCGAGGGGGGAGATCGACTACCTGCAATTATTCTGGAGAGTGAGTCCAGCGAGGAATTTCGCTCACCGGTGGATGACTTCCCGGATATCACTTCTGGTTATCGCTATCGTGTTGCCGTACAGGTCGCAATTGCCGGGATGCAGATGCTTCCGTGTCAGGTTGAGAAAATCAATAAGCAGGGCGGTGTTAGCACCGGTGATGTTGGCCGGATTCCCACGCTGAATACGACGATCGAAAATGGGTACTACCGTATTTCCGTAGAGGAAAGCGGATTTGTGATTGTCGATAAACGGTCGGGCAAGGTATACAGCGATGCGCTGTCTCTTGTTAGCGAGCTGGACGGCGGCGATACCTACAATTTCTCGCCGGTGGACGCTACACGCTATCGGGCGGAAGTTGTGTCCAGTCAGGTCGTTGAGAGCCGCGAGGGAGCGGGGCAGGGTACTGTGCACACAATGGAGATCGCCCTTCAGTTACGGCAGCCAGCCGGTCTTGATGACGCCCGCAAAGCGTGCTCAGAAGTGGTGGAAAGTGACGGTGTCCTGCGTCTGCGTTTACTGCCTGATGATGATTTTATTGATGTGCAACTCGACTGGAACAATAAAGCCCGTGATCAGCGCTTGCGTGTGCAATTGTCACTGGGTGAGGTCGTTCGCAGTGCAGAATCCGATAGCGCATTCCACTGGGTGCAGCGGGATAAAGTATACAGCGACGGCACGCCGGTCAGTGGCCAGCAGGAATCGCCGGTCGCTGTTTTCCCGTCCTGTTCCGCGGTCCGTACCGGCCCCCTGGGGTTGATCCATCGCGGTCTGCAGGAAGCAGAGATAGTGGCGAGTGATGGTGAAGACCGGCTCGCCATGACGCTGGTTCGCAGCGTGGGCTGGTTGTCGCGGCGAGACCTGAAAACCCGCGGTCTGGGTGCGGGTCCGGACCTGCCGACGCCCGAGGCGCAGTGTCTGCGGAGACATCAGTTCAACTTTGCATTCACCCTGAGGCAACCGGACACGGTCACTCTGCTACAGCGTGCAGACTGCTGGCGCAGGCCGGTCACTCTGTTGCGTGGTCACGCAGGTGATTCCTGCGCGGATCAGTTGCCGCAGGTACAGCTGCATACACCCGCATTGCAAGTGAGCAGTGTGCGTCGTCTAGTGCGAGATACTGGCCCGGTAATGGAAATACGACTGTGGAACCCGCTTGAGCAGCCGCTTACCGCTGAGTTTGATGGTAACGATTTCTTCCGGACCGACCTTGCCGGAAATATTCTGGCGGACTGCCGCAATACCGCACTGGCAGAGCTGAAACCGTACCAGATCGCAACGTTTATATTCCCTCTTGCAGAGCGGCATTCCATGGACTCGCTCAAGGAGACTCAACATGGCTAAGCGCAAGATCGTCGCGTTACCAGTGGATGGCAGGCCAGTTACTCGCGAGCAGGTGCAGATGGTCGCTCGTATCGCCGACTGTGAGCTGATCTGTCCTGCCGTCGAGGCGCTCGGGCACTTCCGCGATGCGGCAGATCGCGACCTGCTGGCGGAATGGGTCTTACAACACGCGGACGCTGCAGATGGCTTCATTTTTTCACTGGATATGCTGGTCTACGGTGGCCTGGTGCCCAGCCGATTTATCGAGGATGAGCAGCAGGCGTTGATCGCACGACTGGATCTTCTGCGGGACCTGAAACGGCGTTATCCCGATAAGCCGCTATATGGATTTTGCGCCACCATGCGTATGTCCAATAACAATGAAAACGAAGAAGAAAAACTGTATTGGGCGCAACATGGCGAGGATATCTGGTCCTGGTCATTTTACAGTGATCGCTATGCATGTCTGCGTAGCGACGAGGACAGGCTTCAGGCCGAGGCGGCCCAGGCCCGCATACCTGAAGAAATTCAACGAGATTATCTCCTCACGCGGCAACGCAATTTCGCGGTGACCGAAGCGGTGCTGTCTCTGGTTGAGAGCGGCGTGATTGATCGCCTGGTACTGCCGCAGGACGATACCGCGGAATTCGGGTTCAATATTGCCGAGCGCCGCCAGCTGCAGCAGCAGGTGGAAGACAGGCAACTGCAACAGAAGGTGCTGATTTATCCGGGGGCCGACGAGGTTATTTACACTCTGATGGTGCATCAGCTGCAATCACTGCGCCGGCAACAACAGGAGACTGCGGAACCCCTGCGGATTGCACTGAGGCCCCATCATCCACAGGCCCTTGAAAAGATGGTGGCGCGTTACGAAGACCGCCCGGTAGTGGATTCTATCCGTTGCCAGATTGAGGCGGCAGGCGCGGTGCTGGTCGAAGACGAGGAAGAGGCCGACGTTGTGATCGCCGTGCACTGCCGGGGCAGCGTGCAGGGTGACTGGGCGATGCAGTACCCGCTGGGCGAGGATCTGGGGTTCGATAGCGTCTGGGTGGCGCGTTTGCAGCAGGATCTTGAGACTTCAGAGATACCGGTTGCGCTACTGGACCTGGCCTATGCCAATGGCGGGGATCCGGAGCTGATTTCCGCCCTGGTCCGTGGCAACCCCAACATACTGACCGCATTGCATGGATATAGTGGCTGGAACACTGCCAGTAACAGCATCGGCAGTCTGGTGGCGCAGCTCTGTGCCTGCGGCGTGCGCCGTACAAAAACTGAAGAGCACAATCAACACCTGCTGGCCACCCGCTTACTGGATGATTACCTGTACCAGTCGCGGCTGCGTCAGTCTGTGCGCGCGCAGCAACAGCAGAGCGGTGTGGCAGATGGCGATGTGGCCACGCTAGAGTCTGCCTATCTGACTGTGGCTAGAGAATGGCTTGATCAGCAGGGTTTCCGCAAGGTGGAATTACAGGGCGTTTATTTTCCCTGGCACCGCTCGTTTGAAATTGGACTGCACACGAAATTGACGGTGGGCTCGCACATTCTCGAGAAGGAGGGCACGGCGTGAAGCAGTTGCAGGTACAGGCAGCGGTGATCGGTGCCAGCCTCGGTGGGGTCATGGCGGCGTGGCAGTTGTGTCGCGCAGGAGTCCAGACACTTCTGACCAGTCAATATGCGTGGATTGGTGGCCAGATGACGAGCCAGGGCGTTCCCCCGGACGAGCATCGCCATATCGAATCCTTCGGTGCCTCCGAGAGCTATCGTGCGTTCCGGCACGCGGTACGTGCGCATTATGCCGCGCAACCAGGTTTCACTGATCACTCCTTGATGACCGAGGGCTGCAATCCCGGTGATGGCTGGGTCAGCCGACTGTGCTTTGAGCCTGCAGTTGCCGAGCAGTATTTCCGTACGCTTTTACAACCGTTTATCGATAACGGGTTGCTGGTGCTGCTCGAAGATGTCTATCCGGTTTCGGCTTGTCGCCGCGAGCGAATCGTGGAGTCCGTATCCGTACAGGGAGTGCGCTCCCCTGCCGAGCGCGCAGTGATCCGTGCGGATTACTTTCTCGATGGTACCGATACCGGGGCACTACTGGCACTGGCAAATTTACCGTACCGCCTGGGCAAGGAATCGCGCACTGAGTTTTCCGAGCCACAGGCTCCCGAGAAGGCCGATACACGCGACCAGCAACCAGTAACGTTTGTGTGTGCCCTGCGCCTCCATCCCAAACCTGTAGCGCCGATTGCAAAGCCTGCGGAGTATGAATTCTGGCGCTCGCACTGTCTGCCACGCTACGGTTATCCACTGTTTTCCGATCACCTTCCGGGGCACGAACCATTTAGTTCAATTCGCCTGCCCTTCTTCTCGAAAGCGGCGATGGCGGGAGAGTGCACTGATCAAACACTGGATCTGTGGCGTTACCGCCGCGTGGTGGCTGCACACAACTGGCAGCCCGCCAAGCCCGATGTCAGTCTGATTAACTGGGCACAGAACGATTATGCCCTGCGGCCATTACTGAATGACACCGGTTGCGAGGATTCCAGCTCTGCCGAGCAACAGGTAGAGACAGCAGCCAAAACACTCACGCGCTGCTTTGTGTACTGGTTGCAGACTGAAGCACCGCGCGACTGTATCGGTGAGCAGGGCCTTGGCTTTCCCGAACTGGAGTTGGCAACCGACATGCTCGGCACCGATGACGGCTTCGCCCAGCAGGTTTATGTGCGTGAGTCACGCCGTATTGTGGGCCTGCAAACCCTGACGCAGGGCGACATCCTGTTGCCGGAGGGGCAGTCCGTGGAGGATCTTGGTCCGGCGACCTGTAAAAAAAGCGTGGGAATCGGTTTGTACAACATGGATATTCACCCCACGTGTGTTTCTTCCATGGGTTCCAACGCCACGGTACGTCCCTTTGAGCTGCCTCTGGGCGTGTTTATACCGGCGGATGCTGACAACCTGTTACCGGCCTGTAAGAACATTGGTGTAACGCACCTTGTCAACGCGGCTACCCGCGTACATCCCATCGAGTGGTTGGTGGGTGAGGTCGCCGGTTTGCTGGCAGCACATTGCTTGCACAGTGCGTCGGCGCCCGCCGGAATTTATGAAAGTGAAGTACACACTGCACAGTTTCAGCAGCGGCTGCAAGACAATGGCATTCCGCTTCACTGGGAATTGCCTGTTACAGAAAGTGGCCGCTAAAAACAAAGTCTCGGCACATGTGTCGCTCGGCGCATTGTGTCTGAAGCCGTATTTAAAGAATAACGAATCCGATTGTAGAGGTTGCCCATGGCAGACTTACATTTGACCGCTGTCAAAAAACGTTTTGGCAATACCCAGACAATTCATGGTGTGGAATTGCATGTTCAGCCCGGGGAGTTTGTGGTATTCGTCGGCCCATCTGGCTGTGGTAAGTCCACATTGTTGCGCATGATTGCCGGCCTTGAGTCGGTCAGTGAGGGGCAGGTGCATATTGGTCGTCGCGATGTCACCGGTCTGCCACCCAGCCAGCGCAAGGTAGCGATGGTCTTCCAGTCCTACGCACTGTATCCGCATATGACCGCAGTGCAGAATCTCAGCTTTGGCATGCGCATGCGCGGTGTTGCCAAGTCGGAGATCGCGGAGAAGGTGGCACGTGCAAGCGAGGTGCTACAGCTCGAACCCTACCTCAAACGCAAACCGGGCGAGCTGTCCGGTGGGCAGTGCCAGCGCGTAGCGATCGGCCGTGCGCTGGTGCAGGACCCTGATATCTTTCTGTTTGACGAGCCTCTCTCCAACCTGGATGCCGAGCTGAGGGTGAAAATGCGTACCGAGATCGCGGATCTGCACCGTCGGCTCGGTGCCACTATGGTCTACGTTACTCACGATCAGACCGAGGCTATGACCCTGGCGGATCGTATTGTGGTGCTGCGGGACGGACGTATCGAACAGGTCGGTGCGCCCATGGCGCTATACACCAATCCGGTCAACCAGTTTGTTGCCGGCTTTATCGGCTCGCCCAAAATGAATTTTCTGCGTGCCGAGGCGGTTGCTGAGAATGTGGGCGAAGTGAGAGTCAGCGTTGCAGGTGCCAGCCTGCGAATTCCTGTCAGTGATCACCCAGAGCTTGCCGGCAGTGAGATGACGCTCGGATTGCGGCCAGAGCATCTCAGGCTCAGTGCGGAGGGCCCCATCAAGGCTGAAGTGCGTGCGGTCGAGCAGCTTGGCTCTGTCAGTTTTGTCTATTGCAGGATTGCTGGCCAGGAAGTCTGTGTACAGACCCAGGCGCTGCCGTTGCCCAAAATCGCCGACACGGTTGGGCTCGACTTCGATTGCGCGGATGCCTACCTTTTCAACAGTGAGGGGCTCACTGTGTCCTCTTTGAAAGCGGAAAAAAGCGCGGTGGCAGCCTGATATGAATCGTAATTTCCTTGCTTTATTTTTGGTTAGTCTGCTGTTGGCCTTTCAAGTCAGTACGGCCAGTGCCATAGCAGAGGTTGAGGCGAGGCGCGGGAGCGAGGATCTGCCGGAGGCGGTGCGAGGAGTCTGGCTGACCAATGTGGCCAGCGATGCACTCTTTACCCGGTCCGGTATTGAGCGCGCGGTGGCGCTGTGCGCAGACCTGGGTATCAACAGTATTTTTGTGGTCACCTGGAATAAAGGACACACGCTGTATCCGTCCGACATCATGCGAGAGTTTACCGGCGTTGCCATGGATCCCGCTCTGGACCCCGAACAGCTCGGCCGCGATCCTCTGCAGGAGCTGATCGACGCAGCCCACAATCGCGGAATAAAGGTCTTTGCCTGGTTCGAATTCGGCTTTGCCGCTTCTCACGGCGAGCAGGGGGGTAAACTGGTGCAACTCCGGCCCGAGTGGGCGGCGCTGGATGCAACCGGGGATTTGGTCACCAAAAATGGCTTTGAGTGGCTCAATGCGCTGGATGAGGAGGTTCAGGGGTTCCTGACTTCGCTGATTCTTGAAGTGGTCCGGAATTATGACATCGATGGTGTTCAGGGGGATGACCGCCTGCCAGCGATGCCCTCAGAGGGTGGGTACAACCCGAAAATTGCTGCTGCATACCACGCGGAGTTTGGAAGAAATCCCCCCAAGGACAGCAAAGATGCACAGTGGGTTCAGTGGCGGGCTGATAGGCTAACTGACTATGCGGAAAAGTTGTATCGGGCGGTAAAATCGGAAGACCCCGATGTAATCGTTTCGTTCTCGCCTTCTGTCTTCCCCTGGTCCAGAAAACAGTATCTGCAGGACTGGCCAAGCTGGCTGGAGCGGGATGCCGTCGATCTACTGATACCGCAGCTATACCGTCATGACCTGTCGAGCTACGAACAGACGCTGACTGACACTCTGGCTTTTGTGCCAGCGTCAAGACGCGAAGGTTTTGCGCCAGGTGTATTGATAAAGGTCGGAGATCAGATGCCGTCCCGGGAAATGGTGCACGGTATGCTTGAGGCCAACCGTGCGGCAGGTCTTCTGGGGGAGGTATTCTTCTTTTATGAGGGGCTTGAGCGTTATCAGGATGTGATCCGCGAATCATATTCCACGGATCCGGTCAGGTTCCCTGATGCGTTCACTCGCAAGTGAATTATTGCTAATAAGAAAGAGAGGACGGTATTGTGAAGGTCGTCTGTTTTGGTGAGGCCCTGGTCGACATGCTATCCAACCGGGTGTCCGGAATGGGAAGCACCACTGGCCCCGAGCAGTTCACCAAGTTCGCAGGTGGTGCGCCGGCGAACGCCGCTGTAGCCGTTGCCAAACTGGGAGGCACTGCATACTTTGCCGGCATGCTCGGTAAGGATGCATTTGGGCGCTTCCTGCAGGGTGCCCTCGATGCTGAGGGCGTAAAAACGGACTACGTTCGTTTTACCGATGAAGCCAAAACGGCACTGGCATTTGTCAGCCTCGATGATCATGGTGAGCGCAGTTTCGAGTTTTACCGCCCTCCCGCGGCCGATCTGCTTTTCCGCACTGATGACTTCGATCCCGAGATATTCTCCGGTCAGGGCATTCTGCATATCTGCTCCAACAGCCTGACGGAAGCGGCCATCGCCGATACTACCGAGACAGCGGTAGCACTTGCGCGCGAGGCTGGCTGGTTGGTGAGTTTCGATGTGAATCTGCGTCACAACCTCTGGGAGTCAGGGCGGGCTGATAGACAGCGGGTAAACAAGCTGGTTGCTGAGTCCGACATTGTCAAGCTCAGCCTGGAAGAACTCGAATACCTGGCGGCTGAAGATGAGGCGCAAGTCACGGGCAGTTATATCACACGGCAGTTACAGCAGCGCCCGCAATTGATCCTGGTTACCGATGCGAGCGAGCCCGTACAGTGGGCAACCCGAAGTGACTGGGGCGGTGTGCGACCGCCGGCTGTGCGGGCAGTGGATACCACCGCGGGTGGCGACGGGTTCATTGGTGGGCTGATCTACCAGCTGGCTGCCGCCCGGGTAACCCCGGAAAAACTTTCAGGCTGGCTGGCCAGCGGTGCACATGAAAAAGCCCTGGAATTTGCCTGCGCCTGTGGTGCACACGCTGTGTCCCGCCGCGGTGCTTTTGTCGCACTACCCACGCAGGAAAGCCTGCGGGTATTTCTGAAAGACGCAAAAACCATCGATTGATCGAATCGGCCCCTGGAGAGACTCATGACAGATTTTCGCAGCCCCGAGTTCTTGCGACAGCATATCGACAGCATCCTCGATTTTTACCATCCTAACGTGCGGGATAGTGAGAATGGTGGGTTTCATCAAAACTACCTGGACGATGGCAGAGTATTCGATCCCGGCCTCAAACACCTGGTCAGCTCGACACGCATGATTTTTAATTATTGCCAAGCCTATCAACACGCGGGTTCAGGTGCTGAAAAAGCCGAGTACAAGGCACTCGCAGAGGAAGGGCTTTCCTACCTGATGACGCATCACTGGGATGCGAAACGTAGAGGGTTCAACTGGGTATTGCAGGGCAATCTGCCGCAGGACCAGACCAACCACTGTTATGGACTGGCGTTCGTTATTCTGGCACTCGCTACCTGTGTAGAAGCAGGCATTGGTGATACCCGGGATCACCTGTACAAGACGTGGGATTTGCTGAATGAAAAATTCTGGCAGCCCCAGTCAGGCCTTTACGCCGATGAGGCAACCGCCGATTGGCAGCAGGTTTCTGATTATCGCGGCCAGAATGCCAATATGCACTGCTGCGAAGCATTGCTGGCAGCTCACGCGGCCACCGGGGATGAGCAGTTTCTGGAGCGCGCTTACATTCTGGCAAAGACAGTGGCAGTCACCCTTGCTGAAAAAGCGGATGGATTGATCTGGGAGCACTATACCGCATCTCTGGATATCGACTGGGATTACAACCGCGATGATCCCAAAAACCTGTATCGCCCCTGGGGCTTCCAGCCCGGGCACCAGACCGAGTGGAGCAAGTTGTTACTCCTGCTGCACCGCGCCCGCCCTGAACAATGGATGATTGATCGCGCGCGGGAGCTGTTTGATCGGGCAATGGAACTTTGCTGGGATTCCGAGTTTGGCGGTATCGTTTATGGTCATGCGCCTGACGGGAGTATCTGTGATGGGGACAAGTACTTCTGGGTGCAGGCAGAGACCTTCGCCGCCGCCGCACTGCTGGCAGATGCAACCGGAAATGACCAGTACTGGCAGTGGTACGACAAAATCTGGGAATACAGCTGGCAATACTTTGTCGACCATAAGTACGGTGCCTGGTACCGCCTGTTAAATCAACAAAATGAAAAGTACAGCAATGAAAAGAGTATTGCGGGTGGCAAGTGTGATTACCACACCCTGGGTGCCTGCTGGGAAGTCCTGCGACTGCTCGGAAAGCATTGATATCGCTTCCCAATGACGGCCATTGCAAACGCGGACGCGTTTATCTCGGATTGGATGGGGCTCCTACCGGATTCTTCGAGTCAGTGGGTTGCCGTAAGCGCGGAGCTCGCCGAAGCGGCTGCCTGTCGCGTTGAATTTATCGGCGACTCTTACTTCGTCGGCTACGGTAATCGGCTACCTGCAGGAGCGCCATGTCGCGATGGTCTGGCGCGTGAAGATATTGAGCACTTTACGGACTGTTGGCAGGGAATGGCTGCAATCTGTATGCAACAGATCGCCCAGAGGCGTGAGTCTCTCGGCAACGTGGTATGGCGTATCTTCGCCCGCTCAGGTCGCGGTATGGTGCGAAATTACCCCGGGTTGGTCGACAGGGTTCCTTTATCGACATCCTATTGGCAGCGTGACCGCACTTCTCCCGGCCCCCATCTCGCCGTCATCAACCTTGGGACGAATGATTTCTCAACCCCGCCTGGCGAGGACGAATCGATTACTGATACAGGGGCGCTGGAGCGCCAGTTTGTGGAGTGTTATCACGACTTTCTGGATAAGTTGCAGCAGTGTTACCCCGGTGTCGGTTTACTTCTGGTGGGCGTCCCCCATCCGTCGTCTGAGCGCCAGCCCGATTTGCTTCGGCAGATAGTACGGCAGAGGTCCAAAGAAGGGCAGACCATCTTCTTCTGTCAGCTCCCGCAGGTCCCTCTGACCGGCTGCGATGCCCATCCGGGGCGTATCGGCCATTGGCACTGTGCGCTGGCGCTTGCAGCTGTGATAGCACAGAATTCACCTCTGAAAGTTCATTCTCTTGGAGATGCAGCATGTTAAAGAATGCACAGCGACTGATCCGCTTGGTAAACAAGCCCTCGAGTTTGGTAATAGGAATCGCCGTGTTCGTATGGAGTGTGACCGGGGCGGCCCAGATTCCGGGGAACAGTGACCAGTTGTTGTTGACGGTGAGTGACGACTGGAACGCGACGGTCGGCAAATTGCATATTTATAAGCGTGTTGATGGGCATTGGCACCAAACCCTGGCGCCAATCCCGGTCAATTTGGGTCGCACTGGCCTCGCCTGGGGCATTGGCCTGCACCCGGACAGTACTGGTGGCGAAGCCGACCCTCACAAACGGGAGGGGGACGGCAAGGCACCGGCTGGAATTTTCAGGCTGGGGGATGCCTTCGGCTATCCTCCGGAGCTGACGACCGGGCTTGGATATCAGCCGATGCGTGAATCGCACTACTGTATCGATGTACCGGGGTCACCTTTTTACAACCAGACCGTCGACGCGGAAGACGTCGGTGAGTCGGCCGTGGAAGGCTCGTCAGAAGGTATGCGCCGGGACATCCACTACGGGGATCAACAGTACAAGAAAGGCATATTTGTGGAGCACAATCCGGCCAATGTGTCGGGCGCTGGCAGTTGTATTTTTATGCACTTGTGGAAAGCTCCGGGCAGCCCTACCGCAGGTTGCACCGCGATGGATGAGACTCAGATGGACCGGGTACTCGCCTGGTTACATGAAGACAAGAACCCCGTGTATGTCGCGTTGCCTGCTGCAAAGTATCGCAGTCTGCGCGCATCATGGGGATTGCCACCGCTATAACATACCCATCTCGCAACTATCGGCGCCGTCGATAGTTGCAAACTGTCCCTCTGCCGGGGGGCGCTTACACTGAGCGCAACTTCCGCCTGAAACCGCTGGCGGATTACCACTTCGGCAGAGAGCAGAACCATGAGCAGTAAAAACTGGCAGGCGGACAAGCGCCACTGGATGCATCCCTGGACGCACTTTGATTCATTCCGCGAGGAAGGCTCGCTAATGATGACCCGTGCCAAAGGTGCGCGGGTATGGGATGAGCAGGGAAAGACCTACTTTGATGCGGTGGGTGGTCTCTGGTGTACCAACATCGGCTTGGGACGCGAGGAAATGGCGGAGACCATTGCCGAGCAGGTACGGGAAATGGCTTACGCCAACCCGTTCGTGGATATTTCCAATGTGCCAGCAGCGCAGCTGGCCAAAAAACTTTCAGAGTTGGCGCCTGGCGACATCAATCGTGTATTTTACAGCTGCGGTGGGTCTACCGCCGTTGATACTGCTTTCCGACTGGTGCATTTCTACCAGAATTGCCGTGGAAAACAGAACAAGAAGCACATCCTGGCGCGCAAGGGCGGTTATCACGGCAGTACCTACGCGGCTATGTCCATTACCGGAAAGTCCGGTGACAAAATTCCGGAGTTTGATTACATCCAGGGTTCGATTCATCACTTGAGCTGTCCCAACCCTTATCGTGCGCCCCGTGGCATGGATGAGCAGCAGTTTTGCGATTTTCTGGTAGAGGAGTGCAAGCAGAAGATTCGTGAGCTGGGTGCAGACAATATCGCGGCATTTTTCGCCGAGCCCATCCTCGGCTCCGGTGGGGTGATCGTTCCGCCTGAGGGGTATAACCGCCGGATCTGGGAGCTGTGCCAGGAGAACGACATCCTGTTTGTGGCGGACGAAGTAGTTACCGCCTTCGGCCGGGTAGGGCACTGGTTTGCCTCCAAGGACCTCTTCGGAATTCAGCCGGACATCATTACCTGTGCCAAAGGGCTGACTTCAGGTTACCAGCCTCTCGGTGCAACGCTGTTTACCGATCGCATCTACGAAGTGATTTCGACCGGCGATGCCGACCGCTATTTCGCCAGCGGTTATACCTATTCCGGCCACCCGGTGGCCTGCGCTGCGGCCCTGAAAAATATTGAAATCATCGAACGTGAAAACCTGCTGCAAAGAGTGGTGGAGGTCGGCGCATACTTTGAGCAGCGACTGCAGACCCTGCGCGACCTGCCGCTGGTGGGCGATGTGCGCGGCAAGCGGTTTATGATGTGCGTGGAGAATGTCGCGGACAAAAGTAGCAAGCAGTTGTTGCCGGATGAGCTCAATATCGGCAAGTGGATCTCGGATCGGGCAGAGGAGAATGGCCTCATTGTGCGACCGATTGTGCATCTTAACGTCATGTCGCCACCACTAACGATGGGGCGCGAAGAGGTGGACTTTATCGTGGAGCAGCTCGGCACCGCCATTGAGCAGACCCATCACGATCTGCGTAAGGCCGGGCTGCTGCCCGGCCGGCGCCAGATGATCGCCTGAACTTCACTCCTCCCGAAGGTTGAGCCTGCTCAGGCAGGCTCAGCGACCTCCGCCGACAGAACACGCGAGATCTCGTTGATCAGACTCTGACCAGCCGGACCCAGTGTCTTGCGCCGCGACCAGATGAGATCAGTGCAGTAAGGGTAGGGGGTAAGCTGAAAGTCGGTGTCGAGTACCGTAATCGCACCGCGATCAATATGCGGCCGCGCAATGTGCAGTGGAGTAAACGCCCAGCCCAGGCCCGCCATAAGCATGGTCATAAACAGAGAATAACTCTCGAGATACCAGATGCGATCGCTCAGGTCGTTTTCGGGCAGGGATGCCGGGTCGCTACTGGCGCTGATGCGCAGGTGAAGGTGGTTATGCAGATCCTGAATGCTGACTTTTTCCAATGTCGTCAGCGGGTGGCTCTGACCGGCTACCAGCACAAACGAGCAGTTGCCGACCCCACGAAAATCGAAATCCTCCGGGTAATCACTCTGGCTGAGGACAATGCCGATGTCGGCTTTGCCTTCGCGTACCAGTGCTGCCGCACTATCGCCGGAGGCGTGTAGCAGGGACACGGTGACGGTACCGAATTCTGCGTAAAAACGCTCGAGGCTCCGCGTCAGCGACGTGAGATCGATCGCCGACTCATCCACGGCAATGGTCAGGGTTTCCTCAAGACCGGCATTCAGGCTGCGGCTCTTGGCCTCAAACCGGGAGTAGGAGTTCAACAGGGAGCGCACATCGTGCAGCAGCGACCGCCCCTGAGGCGTGAGCTTGGGCTCCCGGCCGGAGCGATCGAACAGAGTCAGCCCGGTGTCGATTTCCAGGTTACTGATCAGCCCGGAAATGGTGGATTGTGCCTTTCCCAGCGCGCGTGCGGCGGCAGAGAAAGACCCGCTGCGCGCAGCGGCTTCGAACGCTTCCAGTTGTTCCGGGGCAATAAAAAATCTTGATTCCATAAGGTTGCCTGGATCTGTCTGATGGTCTTTATTGCCGCTGAAGGGGCGGCAAAGTTGGATCAGTTATCTTTTAGTTTTTATGTTCCGCACAGGTGCAGATCCCGTAGGTCATCGATGGAGCCTTGTATCGGTTACACCTATACGAGCTAATGTAGCAAAACTTTGTGCCACGGAAAAACACGCTTTTCCGATACCTTTTGCAGGGGTCCCTTATTGACCAGCCTGAGGCCCGAATATACCAGAGCGAGTCCGGATTCGGCTCGTTCTTGTTACCTTTTGTTACCTAAATATCAGATTCGGACCTGCAAAATTTGCCTGTTATTCCCGGTTTGCCGCTAATCACCCGGTAATTCCCTGGCCCGCCCCAGATCTTGGATCGCATTATTGTTGGGCGTTCGTAGAGGAACCGGCAATGGGATGGCCCTGTTCTGGTGCAAAGGAAGACCCGATGTAGCCTTTCAAAGCTTTGTGTTGAAATTGGCGCCAACCTATCGATATTGCCGATGGTTCATATTTTTTCTTTTCAGGCTGATGCGGAGATCCTGAGTGCAGGGTGGATGAGTTCGCGCGCCCACGAACAGAATCTCAATTAGATAATAAGGACCCAGGGTATGTTGCCATTCAATAAAAGACCGCTTGCCTGTCTCGTTTCTGCATTTGCACTTAGCACTTCACCGTTCGTCTTCGCTCAGGAGATTTCCGAGGAAGAGAAGGAGAAGGCTAAGAAGGAAAGTCAGTTGTTGGAAAATGTCGTGGTTACTGCTACACGCCGCGAAGCTTCTGTAGAGGATATTCCAATAAATATTTCTGCGATTGGTGAGGCTGAGCTACGCAAGCGCGCGATTACTGATCTGAAAAGTCTTATTGAAGACTCCGTAACTATCAGTGCTCCGGCAAACTCCGCGCGCTTTGCGGACTCGGTTACCGTTCGTGGGTTAAACGTGTCTCCGGTAAATCAGAACAACCTGGAGTTCTTTGTTCGCTCCACGTTGGCCTATTACCTCGATGAAACCCCTCTGCCCAATATAGGCTATCGAATTAAAGACATTGCCCGGGTGGAAACGCTTTTGGGGCCTCAGGGCACACTTTATGGCTCTGGAAGTCTCGGTGGAACGGTGCGCTACATCACCAATCAGCCACGCTTTGATGAGTCTACAGTGCGTGTGAGTACCGGTATGTACCAGACCGATGGTGGTGGACTGAGTACCGATACTGATGTGGTTATCAACCAGCCGTTGAGTGAAAACGTTGCCGTGCGCGCTTCTCTGGCGTACCTGGATGAAGCCGGGTTCACCGATCGCGTCGTTACTCCTTCATTTAGAGAGGATAACCCATGGACGAATCCAAGTGAGCCAGGAAAGACTCGTTACAAGAATGATGACTATCAGTACGTGACGACCGGAAAAGTGGCTCTCGCGTGGCAGATTTCCCCGGATGCCAAGTTGACGTTCACCCATGCACAACAGAGCCAGTTGGCAAATGGTTCGCGGGGTACCACCTTGGATCCGAACCAGGCGGGCGACGTATTCCAGTATGGGCAGGATGTTCTTGTTGGTCGCTACCGCGAGTTTGCTGATCGTGCCTTTAAGCTGGACTCCCTGGATCTTGAATGGGATTTCGACAGCTTCTCGATGAAATCGAGCACCTCGCATTTTGAAGATACCCGGGAAGGGCAGGCAAACTACGGTATAGGATTTGTCTACTACGGTGACTGGGGATGGAGTGCTCTTACCCCTGAGCAGACGGGTGAGTCGCCATATATGCAGTTTGACAACACCTACTCAGGTATTAGCCATGAAACACGATTCGTTTCCATGGGAGATGGCCCTCTAAGCTGGGTGGGTGGTCTTTATTACACCCAACAGGAACGCAGTCTGGCATTCCAGGAATTTTTCCCGACGCTTGATCAGGTGGGTGGCCTTGATCGGGCATCAATTGGTGGCAGTGTGGATGTAGGCTATGCCGAAGACATCAATACGGATTATGAAGAGGTTGCTGTATTCGGTGAATTGACCTACGCGCTGACTGACCGTTGGGATGTCACCCTGGGTGCCCGTGTTTTCAATTATTCGGACGAAGCCGATCCGCGTATTACCGACTATGCATTTGGTCTGGTAGATACCAAAGGTGCGATTGATAACTCGGCTACCGGAAAAAGCTTCTTCAAGTTAAACACGGCCTATGAGCTTGCTGATGATGTGCTGCTATATGCGACGGCATCTCAGGGGTTCCGTCGAGGCGGTGTCAATGGCTTCAAGAATCAAGGCGATCAGACTGTTTCAGAAGATGCCCAGAATTATGAGCCAGATTCCGTAGACAACCTGGAGCTCGGTCTCAAGGGTGCATTTTTCGACGATGTGCTATATGTCGAAACGAACGTTTACCAGATTGCGTGGGATAACACGCAGACTTACTACAGTCAGTCAATTAACAATTTCCCGCTGAATGGCACCGCAAACGGTCCGAAAGCAGAATCTCGCGGCTGGGAATTCTCGACTCGCTTGCGCGTCAGTGATGCGGTATCACTGACCTATTCTACCGCGACCACCGAGGCCAAATGGGCTGAGACTGAGGAGGTGTGTCTGTACGCCGATGGGTCAGATTGCCGCACATGGTATGAGGGCGGATTGCTGGGCGGTTCTCCTGAATGGCGTCATAACCTGGGCGCGAACTTCTATCGTGACTTGAGTAATGGCTTGACGCTATCGGCCAGTCTGCGCGGTTCTTATACCAGCGAGATTCAGAGCGACCGTGCCGACTCGCCGGATGAGGAGCCCTATCGTTACGACGGATACACCCTTTACAGTGCCAACATTGGCCTCAGTGGTGATCAGTGGAATGCGGGCCTTTGGGCGCGTAATTTGACTAATGAGCGTGCTGAGGTCTCCTATCAGGCCGAGAACTATGTAGGGGATCGTCTGATTCAGACAATGCCGAGGACCATCGGCCTGAACCTCTCTTACGATTTCTAAGGATTGCGTCGTTCTCTTGTGGACTATTGGGGGCATGGTTGCCCCCTTTTTTTTCCTTTTACTCTGCTTTCTATTGCACTGCGGCGGGAATTGTGAAGAATAAATTATTCTTGATCGCGTCGCACAACGAAATCGGTTATTTTTTATGCTGTCATATATTCCCTTGTCCAAGGTCATAAAGCTCTGCTCCCTGACCGCGACGACGCTGGTGCTTGTCGCGTGTGGTGCCCGGGAAGCGGGTACCGAACAAGCGGTGAGTGCTGGCCTGGACCTACGCCAGAAAGTAGCACAGAAGCTAATGCTGGATATCCGCTATTTTTGCCCGGACAGGCAGCGCCCGGAGGAGGGGAGCAATCGGCATTGTGACAAGCCGGTAACACATGTGCCGCCAGTGCTGGCGGACATGATCGCCGACAACGACCTTGGAGGCATTATCCTGTTTGCTGATAACCTCGAGGATAGTGCCCAGATTGTTTCCCTGAACCGCGAACTCCAGCGCGCCGCTAAGCAGTCAAAAAGTGGCCTGCCGCTATTGATCGGTATCGACCAGGAAGGTGGCCGAGTCAATCGCCTGCCGCGCGACGAGGCGGCTGCGTTTGCCGGCAACATGGCAATCGGTGCCACTTACGCACGGGAGGGCGACCGATTTGCCAGCGCTACTGCAGAAGCTATGGCGGAGCAGTTGCGGGCGTTGGGGTTCAACGTCAATTTCGCACCGACCCTCGACGTCAATAGTAATCCGGACAATCCGGTCATCAATGTACGCTCCTACAGTGAAAAGCCCCAAGTGGTGGCTGATCTGGGGGCTGCGAGTGTCGCAGCCTTTCAGCAGCAGGGTATTGCCGCGACCGTGAAGCACTTCCCTGGCCATGGCGACACCAGTGTCGATAGTCATACCGGGCTGCCGCGGGTGGAGCGCACTCATTCCGATGCGCAATCCATCGACTTGCTGCCTTTTGCCCGAGTCATTGAGCGCGCTCAACCAGCGCTGACAATGACGGCCCATATTCAGTACCCCGCTCTCGATGACAGTATGCTGACCTCTCGCTCGGGAGAACAAATGCTTGCGCCAGCAACACTGTCGCGACGGATTCTCACCGGTATCCTGCGAGAAGAGATGGGGTACCAGGGAGTGATTGTCACCGACTCGTTGAACATGGCCGGTATCAGTGATTACTTCACCCCGGAGGAGGCTGTGATCAACACCTTTGCTGCCGGCGCGGATATCGCGTTGATGCCAATCAAGATTCGCTACCCGGAAGATATTGTGCAGTTGGATCGGTTGATCGGGCGTGTGGTTTCGGCAGTGGAGGCCGGTGAGCTGACTCTGTCTGAAATCGATGCATCGGTCGCCCGTGTACAGGCACTCAAGCAGCGCTACATTGATGTGGCCTGGGCAGAACAGGACGCGCAGGTGGCAGTACAGCGGGCTAAACATGTACTGGCATCTCCGGAGCACCGGACGCTGGCCGACGCATTGGCGACTGCAGCACTGACCAACACATTTATTCCGCAGCCATCGATGTTGCCGGTGATCGATGAGAACGCAACCCTGGTACAGGTGATTGCACCGAGCAGCGCCATCGGTGAGGCGTTCAGGATCGCGCTTGCTCAGGTAAGCGACGCACAGGTTCAGCTTGTGGCGCCACACGAGGTTGCAGCAGCAATTGCGCAGGATGAGTCTGAGTCCGCGATTGCTGATGTATTGGTTGTGGCGAGTGTGGTACCAGCAGAGAGTGCCGTTGAGCTCGGCGGTATGGAAGATCTGGCTATCCTGAAACACCGCGTTGTTGACCAGAAGGCGCTCTATCAAATTTACCGGGCTGCACTGCAGCGTGCGAAGGCTCAGGGTAGCAAAACGGTATTCGTAAGCATGCGCTCTCCCTATGAAGCGGCGGAGTTTGAAACTCTCGCGGATGTACATCTGGCAAGCTTTGATTACAAAGCTTACATAGGGCCGGAACAACAACTGGAAGGTCCCATTTACCACGCCTTGGCAAAAGCGCTGGTGAGCGAGAAGCCAATGGCTGGCGAGCTACCGGTGACGGTGTCTTCATGGGATCAGTTGCAGGCGCGTAGCGAGCAGGTCAGCGATGAGGGGTGATTGTTTGATATTGCTTTCCATCGGTCGCGCCTTTGGTTAGTCATTTAGCAGTTTCTGGATAAATCTTCACACTTGCGGGTATCGAAGTCAGAACAATAACAGGTGCGCCATGCGGATGGATTTGTGTTATCTCGATGCCTGCGAGGTGTTGCAACGCTACAAGAGTGGAGCGCTATCTCCGGTAGAGGTTTTGGCGGCACACATCGAGCGTTTTGAGCAGGTTGGTGGTGGGATCAACGCATTTACCCTGCGCATGTTTGATCGTGCTGGGCAGCAGGCACGCAGTGCAGAGCGGGCTTACCTGCGCGGTGAGGCGCGGCCGCTGGAGGGCGTGATTACCGCGATCAAGGATGAAACCTATGTTCGCGGCGAAGTCACGACCAATGGCTCGCGGCTACTGAAAAACAACGTGGCGGATGTCACGGATCCGGTACCGGAGCGGTTACAGGCGGCGGGTGCCATATTCCATGCCCGCACCGCGACGCCGGAATTTTCCGTGGCCTCGTATACCTGGTCGGACCTGTGGGGCATTACCCGCAATCCCTGGAATACCGATATTACACCCGGAGGATCTTCCGGTGGATCCGCCGCGGCGCTGGCCGCAGGTATGTGTACCATTGCCAATGGCACGGATATGGGCGGCTCGGTGCGAATTCCGGCATCCCAGTGTGGTCTCGTCGGACTCAAAGCCTCGCACGGGCGAATTCCCGAAATCCCTCCCTACAACGTGGATCCATACGTACATCACGGCATGCTCACTCGCAGTGTTCGAGATATGACGCTGCTGTACAACCTGATTTCCGGGCCGCATCCCGTGGACCTCATGTCGCAAATCCCCAAAGAGACTGTGGCGTCCCAGCCATTGGATTTGCGCGGCGTGAAAATCGGTCTTTCCCTGGATCTCGGCTTCTTCCACCTCGACAGCGATGTACGTACCAATACCCTGGATTACGCGGAGCAGCTTCGCGCGATGGGCGCGCAGGTCGAATTGGTATCACTGGATTGGGATGAACGTTGCATACGCACGGCCCAGGTACATCAGGGCGCGCAGATGGGACATATGCTCCGTGAAAAATACGATAACCCTGAATGCCGGGCGCAGTTGACCAGTTATGTCCGTCACTATTTTTCGCTCTCGTCTGCGGCGTCTCCCCAACGGATTCTCGAGGCCAATGACTATGCCCAGCACATGTGGCAGTCACTCGAGCAGGTGTTCCGCTCCTATGATTTTCTGCTGTGTCCGACCGTGTGCAGCACCCGGGTGCCCGCCGACTTCGATTACAGCCGCGACTCGCTGGAGATTGATGGTGTCCAGGTGGATCCGGTAAAGGGCTGGTTTATGACCTATCCGTTCAATACGCTGAGCCGGTGCCCGGTGCTCTCATTGCCGAGTGGCTTTGCCGACAATGGCGTGCCAACTGGGGTTCAGCTTGTCGGCCAGCCTTACGCCGACCGGAATCTGTTGCAGCTCGGCCTTGCAATTGAGGCAGAGACCGGTGTTTTCATCCATGCGGGCAATCGGCCGCTTAACTCTCAGGTAGTCAATGCATGATCAAGCAGTGTGCTCGTGTGATTCGCTCAGAAATACGTGCAGGTCGCTTTTGTGGCCCTACGTCGGGATTGGCCGCGGGCTATGTACAGGCAAACATCGCCTTGGTGCCCGCCGCATACGCCGATGAGTTCGCAACTTTTTGTGCTCGCAATGGCCGCGCCTGTGCACTGCTGCACCGCTCCGAGCCTGGTGAGTACCTGCTCTCGGCCCTGGGTGAGGGGATTGATATCCGCACAGATGTGCCGCGCTATCTGGTGCACCGTGCAGGGAAAGCCGCAGAGGAGGTCACGGATGTGCGCAACCTCTTTCGCGATGACCTGGTGACGTTTGCACTTGGCTGCTCCTTTTCGTTTGAAGAGGCACTGATTGGTGCCGGACTTGAAGTGCGGAATATTGCCGAAGGGCGCAACGTGCCGATGTACCGCACCAATCGCGCCTGTGAACCGGCAGGTCGCTTCCACGGAAATCTGGTGGTCAGTATGCGACCCTTTTCCGGTGAGGCGGTCGATCGCGCCTGTGAAATTTCGGGACGCTACCCGCTGGTGCATGGCGCTCCCGTCTATGCCGGGGATCCCGCTGCGTTGGGCATTTCCGATATCAGTGCACCGGAGTTTGGCGAGGCGGTAACCATCCATCCAGATGAGGTGCCGGCGTTTTGGGCCTGTGGTGTTACCGCCATTGAGGCGCTGCGCAATGGCGGACTGGATTTCTGCATCACTCATGCCCCGGGACATATGCTGATCACCGATCGGCTCAATTCCGAGCTTGAATCGGTAACCGATATACAGGCACTGAACTGGTGCCAGGTGGAAATGGGCAGATAGATGGTATTGGTATGCTTCGGATTGAGGACGCGGGTGACGACGCGCTAATTGTTTACCTGGCGGAAAAGCCCGGCGAACAGTCACTTGCCAGAGTGATCGCTTTCAGCGAGCAGGTGCGAGGGCGGCTGAAGGATTGCCTGCTGGACGTCGTCCCTTCCTATTGCAGCGTCGCGCTGTATTTTGACGTGCTGAAGTGCGACTACTACGACCTTCGCCGAATGCTCCGGGAAATCGCCGCACAAACTGTATCCGCACCGACATCAGCGGCAGTAACGACTGAACCGACGCGCACGGTTACCTTACCAGTATATTACGACCCGGAGGTGGCGCCCGATCTACTGTCGGTTGCGGCGGCGACCGGCCTCACCGTTGCGCAGGTAATAGAATGTCACAGCCGGCAATCCTACCGTGTGTTTGCGCTTGGTTTCCGTCCCGGCTTTGCCTTTATGGGGGAAACCCCGGATGCATTGCGGTTGCCCCGTCTCGATATACCCCGGCGGAAAGTACCTGCCGGCGCGGTCGCCATTGCCGGTGCCCAGGCCACAGTGTATCCCTCCACCAGCCCGGGAGGATGGAATCTGATTGGCCTTTGTCCGCAACCATTATTCTCCTGCGCCGACGGAAATCCCCAGGTACTGCTGGCAGTGGGTGATCAGGTCCGTTTTAAACCGGTTTCACGGGAAGTATTTTTGAGGGAAGGGGGGCACTTGCATGAGTAGCGGCGCTCTGGAAGTTTTGCAGTCAGGTCCGCAGGCCTTGATCCAGGATGCGGGCCGGCGGGGCAGTCAGCACCTAGGAATAGGTGTCAGTGGCGCGGCGGACAGACATGCAGCGGGCTGGGCAAATCGGCTCATGGGGAATTCTGACCGCGCACCGCTAATTGAAGTGTGCCTTGGCAATTTTCGGATGCGGTTTAACCAGCCATGTCACTTCTCTCTGACCGGCGCTGATATGCACTGGAGGCTGGACGGTGTGTCGCTGGACAACTGGCGCTCCCACTTTGCGCCAGCGGGCGCTGTCCTGGAATCAGGCTTCGCCAATAACGGTGTTCGAGCGTACCTGGCATTTGCTGGTGGACTGTCGGTGCCAAACGTGTGCGGCAGTAGTGCAACCAGTATGGGCGAGGGATTGGGTGGCCTGCGCGGTGATGGCCAGCCCCTGAAGCCTGGAGACCGGCTGGAGGTCCACTGGACAGGTAAAGGCCTGCCGACCAATCGCTGTGTACCGATCAAGTTTCGGCGTGGTTACGCAGAACCATTGCAATTGCGCGTAGTGGCCTCGAACCAGTTCTTTGAGTTTTCACCAGAGAGTAGAGAGCACTTTTTTGCGACCGGCTTCCGTGTGGCTCCGGAGTCCGACCGGATGGGGGTACGCATGCAGGGGGCCGCTCTGCCGAGTGCGCCGGAAAACCTTGTTTCTGAAGCCGTTTGCCCAGGTGTCGTGCAGGTTCCCGCAAGTGGACTGCCGATCGTGCTGATGCCGGACTGCCAGACGATCGGTGGCTATCCGAAGCTGGGCCACGTGTACCGGGTAGATCTCGATCTTCTGGCCCAGGCACGCCCCGGGGCTTCGGTTCAGTTTGTGCTGGGGGACCGTGCGCAAGCACAGCAGGAACTCATTTTACAACGACAGTTTTTTGACCGCTGGGGAGCAGAGTGATGGCTGGATTAGTCCTGAATGCATTTCGGCGTCCGGACGCCGTACACCTTGCCGCGCAACTGGAAGCATTGATGGTTGCCGGAGATCTACGCGGCATGGGCAGGGTACGCGACCGTGGTTATCGCGACTACCTGATGCCCGCCGTACAGTTGCTATTACAACATCGCCAGCGGGTAGCCATCGTCAGCGGCTTTCCGGTAAACGGGCAGTATGAGACGGACGGCCCCGCGGGCGCCATCGCGTTGGCGAATGGATTGAGAGCTCTCGGTGCGGAAGTTTCCCTGCTGGGAATCCGAGACTATGCCGAGGCGCTGATTGAGGCAATGCCCGCGGCGTTAGCGCATGGAAATGCGCTGGCAGCAGCGGTTGTGCCGGTGGATCGGGAAACGTCAGAATGTCAGTTGTCCGAATTTGTGCGCTCGTTTGACCCCACGCTGGTCATTTTCATCGAAGTACCTGGGGTGGGGGCGGACGGCCACTATCGCAACATGCGCTTTGAAGATATCGCCAGCGGGACTCTGCCCTGGGAATCTCTATTGCCGCTGTTGCGCTGTCCAACGCTCGCGATTGCCGATGGGGGCAATGAGCTTGGGATGGGGCGTATCCAGGAAAAGCTGGAGCATCTCCCGGTCGCCTGCGCCTCTGCGGCGACGGATGCACTTGTGATTGCCGATGTGTCGAATTGGGGTGCCTACGGCATACTCGCGCTGGCTTCTGTCTGTTCCGGGCAGCCTCTGCTCCAGGGATTTAATCTTCCACGCTGTCTCAATGCTCTGGTGAATGCCGGCATGATTGACGGAGTCACTCGCTGTGCAGTGGCCACCGAGGACGGACTGCCACTGGTACGCAGCCTTTCATTTATCCAGGGTGTGCAGGCGATGTCGTCGGAGTTGATGGCCACTGTGCGTACGCAAAAAGCGGTCTCTTCACGTCGAACCGAATTGCCGGATAAGGCCGTTCAGGATTCGCCTGTAGTCCGTCATCCTACTGCGGAAACGGTATAGCGGATTGGAGCGCATCCGTGCGCTCCAGGTGAAGCCGGTCCTCTGCGGGTCAACATTCAGCGCTAATCGGTACCCTTCGCCGCCAGCACCGCTGAGTTCACATCCGGGTAGCCGCTGAGTTTGTTGGGAAAATATTTTTCCAGCAGTGCAAGCAGGATCGCCCGCGTATGATTGTCCACCTCGCCATCGACCTTCCACGGGCGGAAGTGGTACTGGAAGGCGCGGGTATACAGGGTGATGTCCTCATCACTCGCCGTCTCCGGCTCAATCCCGTATCCGTAATCCCTCAACCACTGGGCAAAACGCATGCGCACACTGTGGCGATCGCTGGTGGTGTTGCCATTCAGAAAATCCAGGTGTCGCTTGACGGTCTCGTCGTCATACCAAGCCCCGATACCGGCTTCGGCGAGTTGTTGCCAGGGGAATTTGGGCCCGGGGTCAATTTTCCACTGCGGAATAATGTCTCCGTGACCGACCACGCGTGTCGGTGTGATATCCGGATAGCGTGCGAGGATGTCTTTGGAAAGGGCTGTCACCAGCTCCATCTGTTTGGGATCGAAATCCGGGAAGAAGCAAACGGCTTCTGCCTCCGCCTCCGGGGTGGACTCGGCGGGCGGGTGACAGTGGCTCTTGTTGACGATCTCGATGCCGATGGAATGATCGTTCAGCTGACTGCGGTCTTCCCAGACGCTTGGCCCTGCGTGCCAGGCACGCCGAGTCTCATCCACCAGTTGATAAACGCGCAGATCATCATGCGGGTAGCTGGGATCGTCACTTTCCGGCACCAGATAATGGGAACTGACCGGCGAGGAGCTGGGTTGGGTGAGCACACGCAGCGATGTGTCGAAATCAATCGCAGTGAAATGCATTACCAGAAAGCGTACCCGCTCGCTGGCATTTTTCGATTCCACCACTTCAATTTTGTACTGGTCACTATTGTGATTGAGCCCCGCGCTGCTGGAGGCACAGCCAGAGACAGCACCGGCAATAGTCAGTGCCGCTGCGAGCAGTGTTGGGCGGTAAAGTGCGGGGAAACGCTTCATTATTGAACGTGACATAGTGAGTCCTTCAGTCGAATACCGGAATCAAAATCCTCTGCGGGAATGGCGTTGATTTTTACAAGCCCATCATTCGAGGTCATGCGGTGGATGTAGCGCCCATCGCCCAGGGCAATCCCCACGTGAGTCAGCACGCCTTCTGCCCAATTACCGTAGGTGTTCTTCAGGAATACCAGATCACCGGCCTGCAACGCCTCAATAGATTGGATTTTCTCACCAAACTCATCGCCGGCCAGTGAATCCACATGCTCGGGGAGAAGCTCGTCCTCCGGGCCGAGCAAGTGTTTGTCCCATGGGTTCTGGGTCTCCAGGGTCACGAAATGCTCGCCGCAGGCCGCGACCAGAATCTCCCGGGTCCAGTTCATACATTGTTCCGCCTTGCCGACCCGGTACTCGCGGTTCTCCCAGGGTAGCGCTTCGGCGACCAGCCTATGCCCCATTGCCACAGGGGAGGATTTGGCTTCCGCCTTTACCGCTCTGGTAGTGGACTCGGCCGTTGGAGGCACTGCTGCCCTGGAGTCCGTGGACGCTTTGTCACCACAGGCAGAGAGAGGGAGCGACAGTGCCAGGGCCAGCGATAGGGGAGAGACGAGTCTGTTCATGGTGCTTTTACTTCCACGCAGTTGTTATTTCTATCGGTATCTGGTGTCAGCCAGAGCGGATCAATGCAGGCACTCACTAGCGTACCCTTTAAGGGCATTTGTAAGGTGAGCCTGTTGTCGCGCCCTCGCATCCAGGTAGTGGCCGGAAGGATAATGGCCTGTTCACGGCCATCTTCAAATTGCAGTTTCAGCGGTACCGGCAATACGCCCTGACCTTTGTTGGCGATAACCAGCGTATGCCACTCGTGAACGATTTCACGGCGACTTGGCAGGTCAACCGGGAGAGCGCTTTGCCTGTGTGTGATACTCGCGGGTAGCGTTGCGGTATAGGTGTCGGCCAGGTCAGGTGATCGATCCACGACGAATGTGCGTAGGCTTCCCGCGGTCAGGGCGATGGCTGGTGGCTCTACCGATTCCGCGGGAGTGGTAATCAATTCTTGTTCGTTGACACTGATGCTTTCCAGAGCCAGGTCGATATAGTGATTCTCAAAAAACCAGCTGCGCCAGAACCAGCTTAAATCCGTGCCTGCAGCGGTTTCCAATGCCCGGAAGAAATCGCCCGGCATGGGGCGTTTGCCCTGCCAGTGACGGGCGAAGTTCGCCAGCGCCGGGTCGAACACGTCGGCACCGAGCACCAGGTGGCGCAGTATATTCAGCACACTGGCCGTTTTGTTGTAGGCGTTGTCGATCTTGCGATGCAATGCGTCGGCGCTGCTGACAATGGGTTGACTGTGCTCGCTTGCCAGATAGTCCGCAATCGACCGTGGCTCACCGTAGATTACGTCGAAGTTTGCTTCCCAGCTGTGCTCAGCCTGGTACTCAATGAAGCTGGTTAGCCCCTCATCGAGCCATGCCCATTCCCGCTCGTCCGTATTGATCGTCATCGGCAAATAGTTGTGGCCCACCTCATGAATCACTGTGCCAATAAAGTCGTATTTGGTCAGTGCGTCCCAGGCGGGCTGGAGGGGCGTGCTCTCTTCGCGCTCCGGTCGCGTGGCGATGGTGGCGAGCCCCGGGTATTCCATACCGAAACCGGCGGCGTTGACGATGCTGATACTTTCGCGATTTAGTGGCATCAACGCGCTATCGAATTCTATTAACGTGTGTTCAATTGCGGCGAGGCCAAATTTTTCCCACAGTGGGGCCGCCTCGCTCGGGTAAAACTGCTGTAGCCTGCGCCCCTGACGGTCGGTTTTCATCTGCCAGAGAAAGGCCGGTGACGCACTGAATGCGAAATCCCGCAGTTGTTCTCCACTAAACACCCAGGTCTGGGGTTGATCTGTCGGGTTAATACGACGACGTTGCGCCAGGGAGCCATCCACAAGCTGAACCGGTGATGCGGCTTCGGTATTCCAGGTCTCGAATTGCCCTGGGCTCAGAACCGCCCGCGCGTTATCGAGATTACCACTGCCAGCCACCACATAGTTGGCCGGCACCTCGATCGAAACCCGGTAGTTGCCAAACTCCGTTGAAAATTCCCCTTGCTGCAGAAATGGCTTGAGTTGCCAGCCGGCATAATCGGTATAGGCGGCAGCCCGTGGGAACCATTGCGCGATCACATAAATTGGAGCGCCGTCTTCCAGTAACTCAAACCCGCTGCGCGCGCCGGTTGCCATTTTGTCTGCCAGTGGCAGCGTCCAATGCATCGAAAGCGTTTGTTTGCTGCCCGGTCGGATCGGCTCGGCCAGGGTGACCTGCAGATAAGTATCGAGCACTCGCCAGGTCAGAGGCGTTCCCTTTGCGGTGGTCACTGACTTGATGTCAAAGCCGGTGATCTGCCGCCGCGCTTGCACACGCGCAAGATCACGCGCACTGTCGGTGGCCTGCAGGTTAAATGTCGCTGGAGAGACGGGTTTGAGTGCATTGTGGTCTAGGGCAAAGTACAGGTACTGCAATGAATCCGGAGAGCGATTGTGGTACGTGATTTCCGCATGTGCGGTCAGGCGGTGCGTGCGCGGGTCTAGCCGTACAGCCATGGTGTAGTCGACCTGTTGCTGCCAGTAGGTCTCTGCCGGCAGGCCATTGCCCGCACGGTGGTATCCCAGATCGAGGTCGGTCTGCGTCAGTTTTTGAAACGGATCGGCGGGTGTACTTGCGGATACAGGGAGCGCCGCGGTCGCTATTGCGATCCCCGCGGTGATTAGCAGGCGTGTTATTGGATCGGGGAGTCTATTCATACGCTGGAATGGGCTCATGCCGCTGCGACAACACCGGGTGCGCTAGTGTCGTTTTTGCGCCGTTCGGTAATCAGTGCCATGACCATTGTGGCGGCCATACAGCCGATGCCGAGCCAGAGTACTGCGGAGTAGTCGCCTTCGGAAATCAGGGCTGCGGCAAGTGGCGGTCCGACAATTTCCCCCACCTTGAACGCACTTGCACACAACACGATAAAGCGACCGGTATCGTCTACCCGATTGAACTGGTCCATCAGCAAGGGCAGTGAAAAGCTCCAGAAAAACTGGAATACGATCGATGTGGAGGCATAGAGCGCGTAGGCATCGAAGGTATGCTGGCCCATCAGGACGGCCATGGTGATCATCTGCAACACCATGGCGATAACCAGGGTAATAATCCGGCCCAGATATTTACTCAGCCACGGGGTGGCGAGGGAACCCAAGCCGCTGATCGCAAAACCAATACCGAGTAAGTCACCCACGGCGGCGCTGGACAAGCCAAGGCTTACGCCAATCCGTTCCAGGTAGCCCCATACCGCAGAAACGCCACAGTAATAGACTACCGTGGTTGTGAACACAACCAGTGCACGACCGGAGAGCAGGGTGGCAAAAACACTCTGCTCAGCACTGCTCGCACACTTCTGCGAGCGCGGGAAGAAAAGGGCACACAGAAGAATGGTTACAGCGAGCCAGCCATTAAGGTAGTGGAGAAAACCATTGATGTCTGCTTCGGTGGCCAGGCGTGGGACCGCGAAAAAACCAATAGTGCCAAAAACTACCTGACCTGTGACCATCAATCCAAACGCGAGTTGTGGATTGCGGTGGTCTCCCAATCCGGCGAGAGCAATGGCGTAGGCCGAGCCACATCCAAGTCCGGCGACGATGCGCACAGCCATCAGGGTTGCGAAGTGATCCGAATCCAGGCTGGCCAGGTTTGCCAGCAGATACACGGCCAGTCCGAGCAGCACCACCGGTCGCCAGGGCAATTTGCGCACCCAGAAAATCGCCGATGCAGAACTCGCGAAGATGCCGATCACATCGGCAGCGGCCAGCCAGCCTACCTGCTGACCGGTAAACCCGCCGCGCTCTGTTAAAGCACCTACCCACAGTGGCAGCAGGGTGAGAATGGATGCCCCCATCATGGCGACAAACAGCAGGCTCGCCAGGTTGGGGATTCGATCTGGGGTGGTGTGGTTGGTTTTCATACAGTCCGGCTGATTATTGTTAGATGCGGATACTTGCAGTAGACCTGCCTAGAGATCTGACCTCCATTCTATGTGGTGGAGCAGGTTGGCCGAATCATTGGCAATCGGTCTGGGCGATAGGTGTCAGCAGCTTTCGAGACGCTGCGTGTACATTTTTCAGCTATGTCCTATCGCGAAACTGTTTTCTCTCCAGCATAAGTTATTCCCTTTGGCGCATTAATGTTCTTTCGGGCCATTTTAGGCGCGCCAGCGGAAAGGGTTTTACAATGCTAACAAATAAAATATTCCAAATTTGTGGTTTTTTTGGAATTTTCTAAGTAGTCTAACGGCGTGCTCCTCCAAACCGGGGCGCATTTGGATGTGAGGTATCGTGCCTCTCTGGATCAAAAATGACAGCGATGTCAGTTTGGTCAGTTTGGGGTGAATGGACGCTGCAAAGCATTAATCCGACAAAGATAAAAACGGAAAATACTATGAAATCCAATAACTTCCGTAAAAACCTGCTCGCACACGGCGTAGCGCTTGCGCTGGCCGGAGTCGCCGCTCCGTTGGCATTCGCACAAGAAGCCAAACCAGAGGGTGAGGCGCAGGAAGAGAAGAAAGAAACCGCTGTCCTGGAAGAAATTCAGGTGGAAGGCTTCCGTGCTGCACTGGAAAAAAGCGTTAACGTAAAACGTTACGCAACTGTGGTGATGGACAGTATCAATGCCGAAGACATTGGCAAATTCCCGGACAAAAACATCGGCGATGCACTGATGCGTATTCCCGGGGTGGGTATCGAGCGCCGCTTCGGTGAGGCCGACGGGGTTAGTATCCGCGGTCTGGATCCGGCGCTGAGCCTGACTTATCTCAACGGTCAGTCGATTTCCACTGCCCAGTGGTTTGAGGGATACCGTCCGACCCGTGGCTTCCGCTCCGACATGCTGGCTGCGGAACTGGTGTCCTCGCTGGAAGTATACAAGTCCCCGCGCGCGGACCTGCCCGATGGCTCCATCGGTGGTGTGGTGAATATCAAGACCCGCCGCCCGCTGGATATGGATGCCAACACCATGCACGGCTCCATGGAATACCAGTATTCCGAAAATGCCGAGCGCTGGGACCCGGCTTTCTCGGGCCTGTACAGCTGGAAAACCGAAGACGAAAAATTCGGTGTGCTGATCAGTGCCAGCCATCAGGAACGCTTCACCACCTACGATGCCATGGAGAACTACTATGGCAGTGCCGTAGCCGGTGGCAGCGTTGAGGATGGCAATTTTTACTCCAAAGACGCCGATGGCTCCGGCAATTTTACCGACGTTACCTGGGGCGCCGGCCACGCGATTTTCCAGCAGCAGCGCGAGCGCACCGCGTATAACTTTACAGCGCAGTATCAGCCCAATGAGCAGCTGGATATCACCGCCAACTATCTGAACTTCGCGCTATCCGCCGACAACGTGAACTCCAACTACCTGGTTGTTCCCGGTCGCGCTGCGTACATCCGCAATGTGACCGATGTCGAGGACTTCCCGGCCGGGCAGGGCGCGCTGAAACACGACATCTGGCTGTCTGACATTACCGGCGATCCGGTGGTGGTTGGTACCGGTGAAGACGAGCGTTCAATCGGCAACGACTACTGGTTTGGCCCGGACACCTTCTTCCGCAATACCAATCCGGAAGCGCAGGCCTTTGATATCGATGTGAACTACAGCCATGAGCTGTTCGACGCGCATGTCCAAGTAGGTCACACCGAAGCCGAGGGTGACATTGTCGTGATCGGCTACTCCGGCATGATCAATACCTCGACCATGGGCGCCGCCGGTCTTACCGGTGATGAGGTCCTCACTCTGGACATGACCGGTAACAAGCTGGGCGTGGAGTTTGAGGGCTTTGATCCGAGCAACCCGGCGAACTACCCGCTGGCCATTCGCGAGAACAACCCGCATATCCAGGACTCCGATGAGGAGACCTACGCGCAGTTCGATCTCACCGTGCCGATGCAAAGCCCCGGCGTGATCACCTCTGTGAAAACCGGCCTGAAGTATCAGGATCACACCAACGAGCGCTCCCTGCATAATTTCACCGTCGATATTCCGGCGAGCCTCGCGACCGGTACCGCTACCTACGCAGACCTGCCGGTGAACACTGGCTGTGGCCAGTTCGGTGAAACCGCGAAGAGCAACACCCTGACCTGTCTGCCGACCCTGGACCTGGATGGTATCCGCGATCTCTCTTCGGAGCTGACCCCATCCAACACACTCCAGCGTGAGAGCCTGGCTGATTTCTACCAGATCAACGAAAAGAAGCTCGCGATCTACGGTATGGCAGAGTTCGAGTACGACAAGTTTGCCGGTAACTTCGGTGTGCGCTATGTCGACTATGACCTCGAGTCGGTGGCCAACCAGGAAGACGCGCTGCGCGTACCCACCAACAACGATTACAGTGAGTTCCTGCCGAGCCTGAACGTCACTTATGAAATCAATGAAGACCTGTTGGTGCGTGGTGCGGCTGCGCGTGTCATGGCGTTGCCGAACTACCAGGATCTGCGCAACACGTTCAGTTACAACAGCACCACGCGCACAGGTTCTGCGGGTAACCCCTACCTGGAACCCTGGCTGGCTACCCAGTTTGACCTGGGCCTGGAGTGGTACTTCGCGGAGGGTGCGCTTGCCAGTGCCACCTATTTCCGCAAGGACATCGATTCTTTCCTGTTCTCAATCTCCGAGCTTGAGACACATGAAATTATCGATGAAGACACCGGTGACTTCTTTACGGCGGAACTGGATATCTCCCGGACCCGCAACGGCGGTGAGGCTAACCTGCAGGGTATCGAACTCCAGCTGCAGGCCGAGCTGGGCTATGGCTTCGGCGTGACCACCAACTACACCTTCACCGATGCGGAAGTGGTAGACAATAATGGTCAGGCGGGCCTGAACCTGCCGGGTAACTCCGAAGACATGTGGAACGTAACCACCTACTGGGAAAATGACCGTTACAGCGCTCGTGTGATGGCAAACCATCGCGGCGAGTTCTTTAACGGTTTCCGGATCGGTACCGCCTCCGAGACGGAAGCTTACACTTCCGTGGATGTTGCTTTCTCTGCCGAGGTTACTGAAAACGTGACCCTGAGCTTGCAGGGTGTCAACCTGACTGGTGAGCTGTACCGTACCAAGAATGCGCAGGACTCCTGGGATGGTCTGTTCCAGCTGATCAATGACGGTGGTACTCGCTGGTTCGTAAACGCGGCGGTCAAGTTCTAAGCTCGCGTCGTACTTTACGCGAAACCAAATAAGAAACCGGCCACTGGCCGGTTTCTTTTTATCCGTTCTATCGACAACCCTGTATGTGCTGGAGTAATGCGCGGTTGGTGGGGAGCATTCCGGATACTTCATTGCTCAGATTGCGGATACGACGAAAGTTTTCTCGCGCTTTTTCCAGGTGATGTAATTGGCTGGGGTTCCACTGGTAGTCTGCATGCTGCTCCATACCGTAGAGAATGAACTCGTAGCTCTCGCGTGAAAACGGCTCCAAAGAACTTGGTAGGTCAAACCTGCCTGGGGGGTAGTGCCGCCAGAATTCCAGTTGTTCACCAAGGGAATCGGGTAGCGTGTGCGCAGCTCGATTGTCAAACCAGAAGTCGCCATCTGTCCGATGCGACGAGTAATAGTGCAGCTTGATGAAGTCAACAACGCGCTGCCATCGCTGGCTAAAGACTTTATTGTACTTTGCTTCAAGAGCTGCCAGTTGTCCTGAATGCTGCGGAAAGAGCTCGGTGAGCATATTGCAGGACGCCTCGATAAGAAAAATCGCGCTGGCCTCAAGGGGCTCCAGAAAGGCGGCGGAAAGGCCGATGCCCACACAGTTCTTGTGAAACGTTTTTTCCCGATAACCTAGGCGAAGGTCGATATGTCGCGCCTCCAGTTGCTCGATAATTTCTAAAGGACTGTGATCCCCATCTGGTGGCGACTGCTTCTGCAGTGACACCTGGGCATAGTGGCGCAAGGTGGCTTCCGCGACTTCGGGAGTTGTGTGATTGTTGCTATAGACGTATCCGGTACCCCGTCGGCTTTGCAGCCCGATATCCCATATCCACCCTGCAGCCTGGGCGGTAGAGAGCGTCGGGCTATTAATCGGAGAATCCGGGTCCACGTAGGGGACCTGCATTGCCACTGCCTTGTTCACCAGAAGTGTGTTACTGACGCTGTGAAACGGGACTCGGTAGGTTTTGTCGAGCAACAGACCTGAAAACCCACTGCAATCGACAAAAAGATCGCCGAAGATCTTGTCCCCTTCCCGGGTGGTCACTGAAGTGATAAACCCAGCGTCAGATAGTTGCACGGATTCCACGTGCGCTAACAGATGTGTCGCACCGAGTTTCTCGCAGGCATGATTTTTCAGAAAGGTGGCGAATTTTCCCGCATCGAGATGGTAGGCATAGTTGAGGACTGTCTCATACTGAGGAGTATCAAAGGACTTGGGGGCGAGAAACTGATTGCAGGCAGCGGGCTGAGGAGATATCGCGTCTGCATAGGGAAGCCCCAGCTCTTTGCGCAAGTAATGCCAATAGGGCCCGGGGGATATGGGCCACATACCGCGCGGTAGCTCAAACGCATGATAGTAGCTGGAGGCGTTGCCACCTGTACTCGCGCTGCTCCAATTGACAAAGCGCGTTCCCTGCTTGAATGACGCGTCGCAGGATCGGATAAACTCCAGTTCATCTATTCCCAGGTTCCGCAGGGTATGGCGGATTGTGGGCCAGGTTCCCTCGCCGACCCCGATTGTGGGGGTGTCCGGAGATTCCAGTAGAGTGACTGAGTATTCTGAATTTTTTAGGGGGTTGAGGTGGCGGGCTAATGAGGCTGCGGCCAGCCAGCCGGCAGTTCCTCCGCCAATCACTACGACCTTGGTAATTGCTTGGTTTGCGGTGGTTTGTTCATCTATCGCTTGCACAGGATTCTCTGACTATTTTTAAGAACACTGATTGTGGTGTGTGCAATTCAGTGTTGTAATTATTCGAAAATTAGCCGGTAAATCTTGCCATCGATAAGCCCGCGCAGAAACTGATGGATTGCGCTTTGCTGAAGAATAAAGTCACAAGCGTCTGGAGTGGCTGAATAGGCAAGCGTGTTTTGAGAAGGCCGCCGTGTATCAAGGGGTTTTAAAAAACCTTGGGAATTTTTTGAATTATTTTAAGGTGTCAAGTGGGTAGTCCTTTTTCTGTTTTGATTGTGGGTGGGGGTACGGCTGGCTGGATGGCGGCTAATCTGCTCGCGCACCATTGGCGGGATCTTCCGGTCACTATCACTCTGGTTGAGTCCAGTGATATCGGCACCGTCGGAGTGGGGGAGGGTAGCACCCCGTATCTGAAATCTTTTTTCCGTACCCTCGGTATCGAAGAGTCCGAGTGGATGCCCGCCTGTAACGCGACCTACAAGTGCGGCATCCGCTTTCCTAACTGGTCCACGAAACCGGGCTACACGACATACTATCACCCATTTTTTTCACCGCTGGATCGCGAAACCGGTTTCGAGTTTTTCGCCCAGGCGGATGCCCGTCGGCGGGGTGAGAATGTGGTTGCGCTACCAGACCACTTTTTTCATGCGCCCTACCTTTCAGGGGCCGCAATGTCGCCGATTCCGCGCAGGCCGCTGCCTTTCGATCTGGACTACGCCTACCATTTCGATGCCGGGCTACTGGGTACCTTTCTGAAAAAGAAGGCGCGAGAAGCGGGCGTAGTCCATCGCATCGAAACCATTACCTCTGTGGCACAGGCCGACGGTGAGATCTCATACCTTGAGACGGAAAGTGGGTGCAGGCTACAAGCGGACTTGTATGTAGACTGCACTGGTTTCCGCAGTCAATTGCTCTCTGCGCTGCCCGGGTATGCATTTCAGCATTACGGCAACACACTGCTCAATAATTCTGCGGTAACCCTGCAGCTGCCCAGAGACCCGCAAGCACCCCTGAAAACCGAGACCGTATCCGAAGCTTTGTCTGCCGGTTGGATGTGGGATATTCCATTACAGAATCGCAGCGGCTTTGGCTATGTATTCAGCAACGATTTTGTTTCACCAGAGCAGGCCGAGATCGAGCTGCGCGCACGCACGGGTGCGAGTGATGATGTGACCTGTCGGCACCTCAGTATGCGTATCGGCCGCGTGTCGCATCACTGGTCTGGAAACTGCCTGGGGGTAGGGCTGTCCCAGGGGTTTATCGAGCCGCTTGAGGCAACGGCCCTGATGTTGGTGCAATTCACGATCGAGCAGTTCGCTGCCGACTTCCGGCTTGGAGAGCACCAGAGCATCAATAGCAGTCACCGAGATGCCTACAACAATCGCATTAATAGCATGTTTTCCGGTGTTCTCGACTATGTTGCAGGCCACTATGTGTTGAATAGCCGCAACGACACCGAGTACTGGCGCGCAGCGAGAGAGACGATTGTGGTGCCGGACAGGCTGGCAGAGGTGCTGTCCTGCTGGGATGCCGGTGGCGATTTCACCAGCGCATTGCAGTCAAGTGGCGCAGACCGCGTGTATTCCAGCGCAAGCTGGTACTGCCTGCTGGCGGGCATGGGGCGCTTCCCCGCGCTGTCAGAGTCCAGGGTACAAGATCGTGATGTGGGTAACCGGGCTTTGCTCACGGATGTTGAGGTCTTTTGCTCCGGTAATGTCGACCGTTTTATCTCACACACCGGACGATTGGCTCAGCTGGTTGGTCGCTGAGTGTGTTGAAGGTCGGGCATTGTCGGTGCCATTCTGCTGTACAGATAATCGCCACGCCATTGTGATTGGAAAGCTTCTATGGCGCATTATTCCTCTATGGCTGATTTTCGATCAATAATTTATTCGCCCACCCATCACCATGACTTCCTCCTTTTGATGACTGCGGTTTTATCTCGCGCCATTGTTACCTGCCAATTATGACAAAAATGTTCTTTATGGATATTTTTTTGAATTTTTTATGATTTACCACTCGCGCTAAACCGATTTCTTCAGCAGAATCACCCAAGGAATAACTTATTCCGTGCAGTTGGGGCGGCCGATATAATTTATCGGTTTGGCCGATAGGTTGGTCGGCAAACAATAACGAAATCGCACCACTGCTTACGTTGATAGAGAAGAAAAAGCCACGAATCCCACCCTGATAAAGGGTGAATAAAATAAAAGCCGAGGAGATCTCTTATGCGAACAGGAAAAGCGAACGGAACTAATACGCTTCACAAGCAGATTTTGGCAATCGCTGTGGGTGCCGCGGTGGGGATTTCCTCACTGACCGTGCCTCAAGCCATGGCTGCAAACAGTGATGGCTCCATCATTGGTGTGCTTGATGAGGCTCCGGCTTCTGGAGGTGCCAAAGTCACAATTCGCAATAAGGCCAATGGCCTGACACGGACCGCCGTTGTCGATGCTGACGGACGCTATCGTTTTTCCCGACTGCCTATTGGTAACTATGAAATTACTGCCGAAGTCAATGGCGAGAGCGTGGTGGTTGCCAATGATGTTCGCGTTAATATCGGTTCAGCTACCGAGGTCCGGGACGATGATGCACTTGAGGAAGTTACTGTCCTTGGGCAGCGCGGCAAGCTGCAAATAGACACCACCAGCGCTGAGTCTGGCGTTACTTTTAGTGCCGCTGATTTGGAGGTTCTTCCGGTAGGGCGCAGCCTGAACTCGGTCGCGCTACTCGCGCCGGGTACTGTTTCTGGCACCGCTTTCGGTGGGGTTTCCTTTGGAGGGTCATCGGTAGGTGAGAACGCGGTCTTTATTAACGGGTTAAACGTCAGTGATGTTGAAACCGGGGTGGGTGCTGGTGCTGTGCCTTTTTCCTTCCTGGAGCAAGTACAGGTAAAAACGGGTGGTTACTCTGTTGAGTTCGGTCGCACCACTGGTGGTGTTACTAACGCGGTAGTAAAGTCCGGTACCAATGAGTTCAAATTTGGTGGCAATACCTATTTTACTCCGGACGCGCTGCGCGGCTCTGGAACTGATGGGTTTAACTCGGAAGGTGATCTTGTTTCCAGTAACAAAAACAGTAGTAGCGATAGTCTGAGTGCTAGTATTTACGCTAGTGGTCCGATCATCAAAGACAAGCTGTTTTTCTATGCGATCTATGAACCGCGCGACAACTCCAGTGAGGGCAAGTCACTATTTAGCGACACCACATGGGAAAGTAAAGATGATAGCGCGTTCTGGGGCGGGAAGCTTGACTGGTTGATTAGCGACGATCACTCGGTCGAATTTATTGCATTCTCAGATGAGCGCGAGACAGAAACTGACTACTTTGATTCCGGAGAATACGATCAAACTTCATTCATAGAGCGTGGCGGTCAGAACTATCTAGCTAGTTATACCGGTCAGGTTACGGATGACTTCCTCGTGAAGGCCATGTATGGGGAAAGTGAGGGCAAGTACGTGTCCAACAACACGACTGGCCTTGAATGTAACTATGTTTACGACGGGCGGGATGCAGTAAGAGATTATCTTGGGTGTACCAGAAGCACGCGAAATGATGGTCGCATCAATAGTCGTGAGGCCTTCCGCTTGGACTTGGAGTATGCGATGGGCGATCACCTGCTGCGGTTCGGTATGGATGATGAAACCCGCGTAACGCAAATGAACCGGTTGACCACTGGACCAAATCAGGCTTATTACAATATTTACGATGCTGTTCCTGGAGACTCTGTGAATGGCGGTACTGTGCAGGGTGACGCATATGTACGCGTTCGCACCCGAAATGCGGTTGGCGAGTTTGAAACCAACACTGCTGCATTCTATTTGGAGGATGTCTGGTCTTTGACTGATGACGTTACTGCTACTATGGGCGTCCGATACGATGAGTTCGACACGAAAGATGCCGCTGGCAAGAGCTTCCTCAAAGTCGATGGAATGATTTCTCCTCGCTTTGGTGTTGCATGGGATGTGAGTGGTGACGGTACTTCAAAAGCATTTGCTAACCTGGGTAGATATTACTTCCCGTTGGCAAACGGAATGGCAGCTCGTTCGGCAGGTGGTAACGTGGATACTCGTACATACCACGAACTCCTTGGCTTCGAGTCCGAGACTACCGCATCGGGATATACCAATGTTACCCCTATCCTGGGAGATCAAATTGGTGCCCTGTACCAAGTTGGTAGCCCCGGCGAGGGGTTGGAGAATCCGGAAGCTGAAGTAGATAACGATCTCGAGGCGAGCTATCAAGATGAGTTGATCGTTGGTTTCGAGAAGCTTGTAGCCGACAATTGGAAAGTGGGTGTTCGCGGTATTCATCGCCGGTTCCATAATGCTATTGAAGATATGCGAGTCAATGTTGATGTGCCCGGATGTGGTACTGTCTCTGGTTGGGTGTTTGCTAACCCGGGTCGAGAAATGACTCTGACTAGAGAGTGTGATGACGGTCAGGTGAGGCAGTTCACTGTCGACCTGGGCGAAAATCAAATGCCGGGTCTGGATGGGAATCCTCTAGGCGGTCCAGAAGTTGAGCGTAAGTACAATGCTGTCGAACTGGTTGTTGATCGAAAGTTTGCTGACAAATGGAGTGCGAATGGCTCCTACACCTGGTCGCGCTCTTACGGTAACTATGAGGGGGGTGTGAATTCCGATACCGGGAACGACATTCCTGGTTGGACGGAAGCGGGTGATGATGTGGCTTACCTTTTAGGTAATTATGGACGTCTTCCGAATGATCGAACTCACTCACTGAAATTGTGGGGCGAGTACGCGTTCACCGAAGATTTTTCCATGTCCGCTACTTTCCGCGTATCCTCTGGTCGCCCAATCAATGCTCGCGCACAGGGTAACCCGTTCACGAATAGTGAAAGCTACGAATTCAACTACGTTTGCGTGACGAATTGCACCGGCGATTACTCTAATGCCGATCGTGAATTTGATCGGATAAACAAAGGTGAATACGGTGAAACAGACTGGATCAATTCGTTGGATCTCGGTGCGTCGTATCGCCTGGATCTCGCTAATACCAGCATGAATCTGCGAGCAGATGTGTTCAACGTATTCAATAGTCAAGCGGTAACGGATGTAAACGAAATCCTTCGCTATACCATGGCCACAGATAACGTTGATTTCCTTGCGCCCACGGCTTTCCAGGCGCCTCGCAGTGTTCGTCTGTCAGCCTCCGTGGACTTCTAAGTGACGCATAGTCACTTATAACTCTCCTTGTGATGAAACTTGCCCCGGCCTATGCCGGGGCTTTTTTTGGATGATGATCCCGTTGTCGTGAGTTGGACCATCTATCCAGGATTTCTCATTAATGACTCATAATTGAATAAATTATTCGTAATTGTGATTCAAAATGAATTAAACTGGCGTCACAGAAAACGCATTAAAAAGTAGGGGCCGGAGTAATTCCGATGGACAGTCTGACCTGGATTTCAAGAACAACGAGCATTGGCTTGCTGGCTTGTGTGCTGGCAGCTTGCAACCCGACTGACAGTGCTGGAAGTTATGGTGCGAATCATCAGTCATCCAGTCCGGAAAAGGCTGCCAGTGCGCTCACTCCCGGGTTTGTCACCGATGTGCCCTTGTTGGATGAGCAGATGTTGTCCGTCGACTTCTGGCAGCATCGCCTGGCAGATGACTCAGTACGTATGAGTCCGGCGGATGTGAGCCGCTTGAATTCAAGTAGTTTTTCCAGTGATCCGAACCTTCACGATCTGGATGCCTTTCCGGCTCACCTCAATGGTGCGCAGGTCATCGAATTACTTGATGCTGTCAGTCGTCCGGCCTCTTCACCGCGTTACTTTACCGACGGACGTCAAGTAACTGCCGAGGATTATGCCGCGCTGGAACAGGCGGTTCAGCGCTCTGCTGTGCCTGCGCAGGTGGATGTGCAGTGGGGTCTGGTGGTGGCGCGGGCGAGTATGCGTAGCTACCCCACTCACACTCGTGTGGTGAAAAGTGTCGATGACCAGGATCTCGACCGTTTCCAGGAGACCGGGGTGTTTCCGGGTCAACGCCTGGCGATTCTACATGAGAGCGCAGACGGCGAATGGTGGTTTGCGGTGAATTATCACTATGCGGCCTGGTTGCCAAAAGACTCTGTGGCTATTGGTGAACGTGAGCAGATCAACGAGTGGTTTACGCAGTCACCGCGGCTGACCGTTACCGGCGCGCAGGTGCGTACCAACTTCAACCCGGAAGAGCCGCGCACATCGCAAGTGGCGCTGGATATGGGCGTGTCACTGCCGCTGTTGAGCGCGGCAGACGTGGGACACAATGTCCACGGTCAGAACCCTCACGCCAGTTACATCGTTGCCTTGCCCGTGCGCAGCGAGGGCGGTGCGCTGGAATTTGAGCCGACCCTGATCGGTCGGGCTCAGGATGTAACCTCGGGGACATTGCCCTACCGGCCCTCGCTGGTACTGCAGCAGGCGTTCAAGTTTCTCGGTGAGCGCTACGGCTGGGGGCACGATTACAACGGCCGCGATTGCACCGGGTTTGTGGGTGAGGTGTATAAAAGCTTCGGGATACTGATGCCGCGCAATTCCGGGCAGCAGGGCACCAGTGAATTCGCACCTACCAAGCAGTTTGCGCCCGATGATCACGCTGCGCGTGCCGAGGCGCTGGCGTCCCTGCAGGTAGGTGACCTCATCTACATTCCCGGCCATGTAATGATGTATATCGGCACGGTGGATGGCGAGCCTTTTGTGATTCACGATGTCACCGGACTCAGTTACTACCAGCAGGACGAGTCCCTGTATCGGGGCACGTTGTCCGGTGTCTCAGTGACACCATTAAGTACTTTGCAGCTGGGCAAAGACAAAAGTTACATCGATGGTATCTATGCCATCAAATCCATAATTTGATCGGAACCGCCATGAAAATAGTCGACGTAAAATTGGGTATGTTACGAGTCCCCCTGGTGACTCCTTTCAAGACCGCACTGCGCACGGTAGAGGCCGTGGAAGACGTGGTGGTGATGCTGGAAACCGATACCGGGCACATCGGGTATGGCAATGCGCCTGCTACTGCGGTCATCACAGGGGATACCCATGGATCGGTCATCGAGGCGGTGCGCACCGTATTCACGCCGCTGCTGCTGGAGCAGCATGTGGCAGACCTGAACCGGCTGACACGCCGGATACAGGGGGCGATGATCAACAATACCAGCGCGAAAGCGGCGGTTGAGATTGCGCTCTACGACCTGTTTGCGCAGAGTTACAAGGCGCCGCTCTACCGCATCCTGGGGGGTGGTGACAACTGCCTGACCACGGATATCACCATCAGCGTCGACTATATCGACAAGATGGTGGCGGATGCCGAGAGCGCCGTCGAACGGGGCTTCGAGATTCTCAAGCTCAAGGTGGGCAAGGATATTGGCCTGGATATCGAGCGCATCAAAGCGGTCTATTCGGCGGTGAAAGGGCGCGCGCTGCTGCGCCTGGACGCCAACCAGGGCTGGAGCCCCAAGCAGGCGGTGCTGGCGATTCGCGGCCTGGAAGAGGCCGGGGTGCTGCTGGAGTTGGTGGAGCAGCCGGTGAAGGCCAATAACCTGGAAGGTATGCGCTATATCGCCGAGCGCGTGAGAACGCCGATCATGGCGGATGAGAGCGTGTTTGGCCCCCGTGAGGTGATGCAGGTGATTGACCAGCGCGCGGCGGACATCATCAATATCAAGCTGATGAAAACCGGTGGTATCTCCAATGCGCTGAAGATTGCCGATATCGCGGACCTGCACGACGTCGAGTGCATGGTGGGTTGCATGCTGGAGACCAGTATCGGGGTGTCTGCCGCAGCCCATATGGCGGCCGCGAAGGCGCCGGTGGTGTCCAAGCTGGACCTGGATGTGCCGTCCCTGTGCCAGTTTGACCCCGTAGTCGGTGGCGCATCCTATAAAGATGCGGATATCATTCTCAACGAAACCCCGGGCCTCGGCATTGAGAAAATCGAAGGCCTGCAGCTGCTGGCGTAATCGCCAGCGTGAAGCGGAGTGATACTGCACCCCATGACCTGTCTACTGAAAATGCGCGCGATGCGCGACCAGATGTCGGTAAACGAGCGCAAGCTTGCCGACTTTATTCTGGATAACACCCAGCTGCTGCGGGATTATTCATCCTCGCAACTGGCGGACGCCGTGGGCGTCAGCCAGTCCAGTGTGGTGAAGTTCTCGCAAAAGCTGGGTTACCGCGGTTACCCCAGCCTCAAGCTGGCGGTGTACGAATCCTATGCGGGGGCGGGGATGGCGAATGACGAGGAGCAGTCCCGTCATTTCGCGCGTACCGATAGCCCGCTGAGCACGCTGGGTCAGAAGAAGCTGGAAGTGCTGGAAAACACGGTCAGTATCAACGAGTCAGAGCAGCTCGCCGCTGCCATCGATGCGATCCGTTCGGCGCGCTGTATCCAGATTTCCGCCTGCTCCGGGTCGGTGTCCGTTGCCCGCTATCTCACGCACCAGTTGCTGGAGCTGGGTTGCTGGGCCGTGTTTGACGAGGGTGGCCAGCTTCAGCATCGCATCGCCGATTCCCTGCGGGACGAAGACCTGCTGTGCATCCTGTGTGACTTTGGTGGTGAGGAGTCCCTGGTGGACGTGGCCAACCGCGCGCGGGAGCACGGGGTAAAAGTGCTGAGTCTGACGCGCTATAACTACAACGCTGCCAGTATTCATTCGGATATCCGATTGTATGTGGTGCCGTCGGAAGACGACGATGCGCTACAGCGCCTGCTGTTCCGTTCTGCGCAGCTGCATGTGATTGAAGGATTGGTTAGCGGGCTGCTGGACAGTATTCACTAGGTCGCGCATATTTCATGTGTATTGCCCGGGTGCTGAGGCATCGGCAGGGCATTAAAAAGGCCGCCGGATTTGCTCCGGCGGCCTTTTTTATGGGTTGTGAGTGGTTGTGCAATGCCTGGATGTTTACTTGGCAGCACTCTGTAGTGGTGAAACGGGCTGCCACTGCATCTCGTAATCCCACTGATCGAAATACAGGTTACCACCACGCCATTCTACTTCACCCCGTTGGCTGTCCACGGTCTCCGAGCGGAAGTGCTGCTTGGCGGGGATAAACGGGCTGCTGTAGTCGGTATTGAAGATCAGGCGGTAGCTGTCCAGCCCGCCGAGGTAGAACCAGCGCAGGGCCTCGTCGTCGCTTTCCAGTACGCCGTGGGTGACGTCCATTGGCATCCAGCCGTAGGGCGCCAGGTAAAACTCTCCCCAGTCGTGCATGGTGTCAAAGCTTTCCGGCGAAAACTCCCAGCCGGACTGCCACCGTGCGGGGATACCGTTCATACGCATGAGCGTGATCAGAAGCAGTGTCTGCTGCCCGCAGTCGGCGTGGCCGGCGTGGGCGGCATACTGGCTGATATTGCGAATGGTGGAGTACTCCCGGGCCCCGGCCCAGGGAATCTGGTCCACGTGCGCGAACAGCTTTTGTGCAATGCGGTAGGGGTTGGTTTCGTCGCCGACAATGCGCTCGGAGAGGGCGCGCAGCTCCGGGGTGAACGCGACGTGAGGAGCACGCTCTGACAGGTAGGGCTCCAGCGCCGGGTCCGTTGCGGGCTTCACCTTGTCTGCACGAATGTCGGCATAGCGAGAGAGGCTGTCAAACGCATACTCCACGGTGAACTCTGTGGGTTTGCCGGCCTGTGCTGTCTGCTCGAAATAGATGGTGCGTTGCGGCGCTGTTTCCGGGGCCAGCTGGTGTGTGGCCGGCTGGCTCTTGACCAGTGTGACGTTTTCCTGGCGACCCGCCAGCGTGTGTGGGAATGGAATCCAGGCGCGCACGGTTTCCCCGGCGGGCACTGCATCTGCATCCACCGTCAGCGTATAGGTGATGGCGAGGCGCTGGCGCAGTGGACTCTGGTTGTTCTGATGTGCGTCGACAACCGCCTTGTGATGCGGGTGCAAGCGGTACAGCGGTGCCTTGTCGGTAAAGCGTCGGTAGTCAGCGGTGCGCGCCGCGGCGGTATCGGAGATGTGCACCAGGTTGTAGGCGGTCTTGTTGAAGAAGCGCCGTTCCCCGTTGATGACTTTGGATTCCAGCAGGCCGGCCTTATCCCATTGCTCGATGTCTTTATCTGTCGCATCGGGGATATAGCGTTGTACTGACGCCAGCAGGTCCTCAGGCTTGAGGGTGAATTCCATCTCGATACGACGCATGCGCTCGGCCTCAAAGGCCAGGGCTTGAACGTCCGGGCTGTCTGGGGATTTCTGTTGCATTGCGCTGATGTCCAGTCTGGCCTGTTGGTAATTGCCCCGGTCCACTTCCGCCTGAATGGCTTCGAGCGCACTCTGGGCTGCGAGCGTGGGTGAGGTGCTGGCCAGCGACTGGGCGAACAGGGCCCCGGCGAGAAGCGTTCGGGTCAGGGAGTAGGCCACAGAGTTCCTCCTGATGGATTGTTGTCCGAGTCCGCAGATCGCGCGATTCGGAATAATTTATTATTTACATAAAATTTTATGGTTGATAAATTATTCTGATGCGCGCGCCGCGTCAAGACCGCAAAGGCGTACCTGAACCGCTGTGGGGTGTCTGCGCTCAATGATCGCGGTAAAAGAGCAGAAAAGAGGCGAAGAACACATGGCTCGAACGAATTTAACTGCCACGCTCGTCACCTGTGCGCTCACCCTGAGTGCGCTTGCGGGGTGTGAGCGACAGCCACTCAGTGCCAACGATGCCGAATCCTATGTTGAGCGGGTGCTGGCGGAAGAGCAGGTGCCGGGCGCTGCGGTCGCCATCTGGCATCGTGGCGAGCCGGTATTGATGCGCGGCTTCGGCGTGACCAATGTGGAAAACCCGAGCGCGGTGGACAGCGACACCCTGTTCAAGCTGGCATCCACCACCAAGGCATTCACCACCGCGGCACTTGGCCTGCTGGTGGAGGAGGGCAAACTGGCCTGGGACGGGCGCGTGGTGGAGTACCTTCCGGAATTTCGCCTTGAGGATCCCTGGATCAGTCAGGAGTTCCGGGTGGTGGACCTGCTCACCCATCGCTCCGGGCTGGGGCCGGGCGCCGGCGACTTGATGTTGTGGCCACAGCCCAATGACTACACGCGTGCGGATGTGCTGAGCGGACTTGCGCACTTGCCCATCACCCGCGGCTTCCGCGCGGACTACGCCTACGACAACCTCCTGTACATCGTCGCCGGTGAACTGATTGCCGCGGTTTCCGGGCAGTCCTACGAAGATTTCATTGAGCAGCGACTGCTCGCGCCCATGGGGCTGGAAAATTGCTACGCCGGGCCGGTACCGGCGGATGCCCGCGGCAATCTGGCGGATCCCCACCGCTTGGAATCGGCAGGGCTGGTGGTTGATACCCCCAACCTGGCCGGGCACGAACCGATTGTGCTGGCTGCCGCCGGCGGCATGCACTGCAGCGCTGCCGATATGCTGACCTGGTTGCAGCTACTGTTGCGCGGCGGTGCGCTGGAGAGCGGCGAGCCGCTATTCAGTACCGAGACACGCGATCGCCTGTGGCGCCCCGAAACCCTGATGCCGTTTTCCAGTGCACGCGCCGAACGCGACGGTGGGCATTTTTATGCCTACGCCCTGGGCTGGCGGGTACAGGATATGCACGGCAAGAAAGTGATTCACCACACCGGCTCCCTGTCCGGTATGTACGCCTGGGCGGCGGTGGTGCCAGAGGAAGAGCTGGCACTGGTGGTGCTGATGAACCGCAGTGCCGGCGCCGCCCGTCAGGCGTTGATTTACGGATTGCTGAAGCCTTACCTGGGCGCCCCCGAGCGCGACTGGCTGGCGTATTTCCAGGAGCTCTACGGTACACCGGCCGAGGCGGTGATGGCGGAGGAGCTGGCGCCGCCAGTGGGATTCGCCCAGGTATCCGAGCAGGCGCTCATCGGGCATTACCGGGACCCGTGGTTTGGCGATATGGAAATCACCCGGGAGGACGAAGCGCTGCGCTGGCGCGCGCTCAAGTCGCCGCGCCTCACTGGCACTCTCACCGCTGCCAGTGATGGCGTCTGGGCACTGCACTGGGATGATCGCAGCCTGAATGCGGATGCCTGGCTGATGGCCGACCGCAGTGAGGCCGGCAAAGTATTGCTGACCATGCAGGCGAAGTCACGGGGGACTGACTTCAGTTATGATTTTCACGATCTTCGATTCGAGAAAGTGGCGCCGGTGGATTCTGTTCCTACCGATGAACTTGCCGCATCCTCAGCCCACGAAGAATAAGAAGAATAAATAGTCATTGGAATTACACAGCCGGAGCGCACCATGCATCGACGTACCCTGATTCAATCCCTGATGTCTGCTCCCTTGCTTGGCGCCGCGGCGGCAAGTGCATCGGGTCAGCCACTGGCGCCTGCCGGATACAGTACCGGCGGCGAGGAAGCGCTGCTGCGGCCCAGGCGGCTGGAGAAGGGCATGACGGTTGGTCTGGTAACCCCGGCCAGTAACGCCTGGGAGGATGAGGATATCCGCTTCGCCGGGGATGTCGTGCGCTCGCTGGGGTTCGAGGTGAAAGAGGGTAAACACCTGTATCGGCGCACCCAGTATCTCGCCGGTCCCGATGCGGCGCGGGCGGAAGACTTCAACGCTATGTTCGCGGATAAAGACGTGGATGCGGTCTTCTGCCTGCGCGGTGGCTATGGTACCCCCCGAATCCTGCCGATGCTCGATTACCCGCTGATCCGCAATAACCCGAAGGTGTTACTGGGTTACAGCGATATCACCGCGCTGTTGAATGCGATCTATCACCGCAGCGGGGTAGTCACTTTCCACGGGCCTATCGCTGCGCAGAACTTCACCGATTACACCCTGGCGGAATACCAGAAAGTACTGGTACACGGAGAGCGTCCCGTGCCGCTGGGCGCACCGCCGCCCTTTGACACCGCGCCCGGCCGGGTGGAGAACCGCAACCGCATTACCCGCTTTGCCGGCGGACGCGCCCGCGGTCGCCTGATCGGCGGCAACCTGTCGCTGATGGCGACACTGGTGGGCACGCCATTTGAGCCGGATTACCGCGGCAAGATCCTGTTCCTGGAAGATGTCAGTGAGGCACCGTATCGTGTGGATCGCATGCTGACGCAACTGTGGCTGGCCGGAAAACTGCAGCAGGTTGCCGGTATCGTGTTTGGCAAGTTCACCGACGCCGATGCCGGTGGCAATACCTTCAGCATGGAGCATGTACTGCGGGAGCGCACCGCGGATCTGGGCGTACCGGTGGTGCGCGGGCTGATGATCGGCCACGTGGAAGACCAGACCACGGTACCGGTGGGTGCCATGGCCGAACTCGATGGCGACGCAGGCACCCTGGTGCTGCGTGAAGCGGTGGTCTCCTGACCGCCGCGAAGCATAATCGCAGCCTTGCGGCGGCTATCGGTCTCGGCGATAACTGCCGTCATTTCGCATTCGTTGCCAGCTGTTAACATGTGTCAAAGCATCCTCGATTAGCCGCTGGCCGACCACAAATATAACAATAGTAATTTCTCTTATGACTGAACTCTCCTGGCTGACGCTGCTGCCTCCATTTATCGCCATCGGCCTGGCGCTGCTTACCCGCCAGGTTTACCTGGCCCTGTTTGCCGGCATCTGGCTGGGATTCTTCCTGCTCAATCACGATGGTTTTTTCCCCTCGCTGGCGCAGGCCCTCGATGGCGTACTGGCGGTGCTGGCGAATCCGGGGGATGCGCGGGTAGTGACCTTCACGCTGGTGATCGGGGCTTTCATCATTACCCTGGAGCGTTGTGGCGCGGTCAGCGGTTTTGTGCGCTTTCTCGAGCGCAGCCGCTGGGTGACCAATGGCAAGCGCGCACAGTGGATGGCGTGGCTGGTGGGCATCGTGATCTTTATCGAGTCCAATATTACCGTGCTGGTCGCGGGCACTGTTTCCCGGCCGCTGTTTGACCGTTTTCGTATTGCGCGGGAAAAGCTCGCCTACATCATCGATTCCACTTCCGCACCGGTCTGCATGCTGATTCCGCTGAACGCCTGGGGCGCTTTTAACCTGGGCCTGCTGGATGGCCTGGGTGTGGAAGATCCGCTCACCGTGCTGCTGGCCAGTATCCCGCTGAACCTGTATGCCATCAGCGCTGTTGCCCTGACCGCCTACACCATCGCCCGCGATTACAACCCGGGCCCCATGGCGCAGGTGCAGGCGCGCACCAGCGGCGGTGAACTGGACGGTATCGATATCAGCGCGAGCACGGGTGAGAAGAGTCATATCAAACCCCGTGCGCTCAATATGTTCCTGCCGATAGCGGTACTGATACTGGCCATGCCGCTCAGTCTGTGGATCACCGGCGATGGAAAGATCTTCGAGGGTTCGGGATCCACATCGGTACTATGGGCCTCGCTGGCTGCGCTCACGACAGTGTCGGTGATGGTGCTTATCCAGCGCAGCATGTCGCTGGATGAGCTCAGTCATACCTGGATGGAAGGGGCAGGGCGTATGCTGCCGCTGGCGATCATTCTGGTGCTGGCCCTTGCGCTCGGTGCCATTTCCAAAACGCTGGGTACGGGGCAGTATGTGGCCGGCCTGGTGGGGGATGCCATTCCCATCGGACTGCTGCCGGTGGTGATTTTTCTGGTTTCTGCGGTGATCGCCTTTTCGGTGGGCTCCAGCTGGGGCACCTTCTCGATCATGTTGCCCATCGCCATCCCGGTGGCCAGTGCTCTCGGTGCCGACCCCACCCTTTTTGTGGCGGCGGTGCTCTCTGGCGGTATTTTCGGTGACCACAGTTCGCCCATTTCCGATACCACGATTGTTTCTTCCCTTGCCGCAGGAACCGAGCACATCGAACATGTGCGCACCCAGATTCCTTACGCGTTGCGCGCGGGGGCTGTGAGTGCACTCGGCTTTGTGGCTCTTGGCTATCTCATGCTGTAAGCAGGAAACCGAAACGACGGATGGGTGCAGAGGATGGCGCGAGAGAACGCAATGGACCAGAAAAATGACAGGAACAGTATGACAAAAAGCCCCTGTGAAATAGTACTGCTGACCGCTGACACGGGGTTTGCCGCGCGCTGGGTGGAGGAACTCTCCCCCCTTGCCGAGCACGACGCCGATGCGCCCATTACACTTGCATTTTCCCATACCGACCGGTCCGGGCTGGAGGCGCAACTGGCGCGCGGTGCGGTGCAGATTCTGGTACTGGATGACTCCGGGCTCGCGGATTCCGACGTGCAGGCAACGCTGGCGTTGATCGGCGGGTACCGGGCCGAGATCGACAATGTGCTGCTGACTTCAGCGGATGAGGCCGATGGATCCGGGTTCGAGTGCGTCATCTCCCGCGGCGAGTCCAATTACGGGGTGGTGTATCGCACACTGCGCAGGATTTTGCTGGAGCGTATCGCCACACCGTTTGCCGACGCGCTGCGCGAATACGTCTATGCGGCGCGGGATTCCTGGCATACCCCGGGCCATTCCAGCGGTGACAGCCTCAGTACCAGCCCGTGGATTGCGGACTTTTACCGCTTTATGGGGGAGCACATATTCAATACGGATCTGTCTGTCAGCGTAAAGATGCTCGATTCATTGATGGACCCGATCAGTGTGATCCGCCAGGCGCAGCAGTTGACCGCGAAAACCTTTGGTGCCAGCCACAGCTATTTTGTCACCAATGGCACCTCCACCTCCAACAAGATCGTGCTGCAGCACCTGCTGCGTCACGGTGATCGCGTGATCGTGGATCGCAACTGCCATAAATCCGTGCATCACGCGATGATCATGAGCGGGGCGCTGCCGGTATATCTGGAGTCCGCGGTCAACCAGCACTATGGCATCTATGGACCAGTGCCGCGGAGTGAAATTTTCGCCGCGATTGATGTGAACCCGGGCGCGCGCCTGCTGGTGCTGACCTCCTGCACCTACGACGGGTTGCGTTACGATCTCAAGCCGATCATCGAGCGCGCCCACCTCGCCGGGTTGTTTGTGCTGATCGATGAGGCCTGGTATGCCCACGGGCGCTTCCACCCTGCGCTGCGTCCCACGGCGCTGGAATGCGGGGCCGATTTTGTCACCCAGTCCACGCACAAAATGCTGTCGGCCTTCTCGCAGGCGAGCATGATTCACGTGGGGGATTTCTCCTGGCGACCGTCTGCCGCCGATGATGCGCCGACGGCATTCGACGCGGCGGGCTTCCGCGAAGACATCAATATGCACACGTCCACTAGTCCCCAGTACGGCATGATTGCGAGCCTGGATGTGGCGCGCAAGCAGATGAGCATTGAGGGCTACGACGTGCTGGAGCGCACCCTCGGGTTTGCCGATGAGCTGCGTCTGTTTGTGGACCAGAATACGGTGTTCCGCAGTTTGCGCGCCGAAGACCTGTGCGACAGCTCACTGGCCCAGGACGGAATTCGCCTCGACCCGACCAAGGTCACCATCGACGTGGGGCGGGCCGGTGTCAGCGCTCCCGATGCGCAGGGCAGGCTGTTCACGGAATTTGGCATTCAGGTGGAGAAAAACACCCACAATACGCTCTCGTTCCTTGTCACCATCGGAACCACGGAAAGCAAGGTACTGCGCCTTAAGCAGGCGCTGCGACGGCTTTCGCAGGAGGCGCCGGGGCTCGCGGCGGCGGGAAAACCCGGATCGAAAGGCCTGGATGTGAAAAAAACCTCCGGCCAGGCGTTGCCGGACCTGAGTGAGATCGTTGCCATGCCCCGCACCGCGTACTTCGCGCAGGGGGAGAAGCTGGACTGGGAGCAGGCCGGTTTTGATGCGCTCGTCGGGCGCGTGGCCTGCGATGAGGTGGTTCCCTATCCTCCCGGTATTCCATTGCTGGTGCCAGGCCAGAGGATCACCCGGGAAATCCTCACTGCGATCATCGCGTTTACCACCGAGCGCACCGATCTGGAAATGCACGGGCTGCGCCGCATCGGCGGTAAACCCGCACTGCGTGTATTGACGGAAGAGGAAGCCGCAGCCGCTGAGACGGAAATGGCTGCACTTTTCCCATCCCAGGAATCCCCGTCTTCAATGTCGACCGTTGCGTCGCCGCACACCGCAGAAACGCAGGAGGCTGTATGAGTATGCCCCGCACACAATCCACCTGTCTGGCTCTCGTTCTGGCGCTTGCGGGCAGCGTCGCCGGTTGCCAGCAGAAAGAGGTACCGGAGGTTCAGGCGGAACCCGCTGCTCCCGCTTTCGTCGCCGTCGATGGGAATAACATCAAGGTCGCCATGCGTTATGTGACCGATGACAACCTCGTCGGTGAGCCACTGGATGGTTATCGAGACAATGTCTGTCTGCTGGCACCAGCGGCGGCGCAGGCGCTGGCAAAGGTCGCCGCACAGTTGCAGGCGCAGGGACTGGGCCTCGAGCTGTTTGACTGCTACCGCCCGCAACAGGCGGTCAATCATTTCGTGCGCTGGGTCGCGGCGCCGGAAGACCACAGTACCAAGGCGGACTTCTATCCCCGGGAAGAAAAGTCGCAGATGTTCGAGCGCGGCTATATCGCCAGGCGTTCCGGACACAGCCGCGGTGCCACGGTAGATCTGACGCTGTATCGGCTGGACTCTGGCGAAGCGCTGGATATGGGAACCGGGTTCGATTTTATGGACGAGCGCTCGGCCACGGTCTACCCCCTGCAAGACAGAGCCGCCGTTGCCAATCGCCTGCGCTTGAAAAGCGCCATGGAAGCGCAGGGCTTCGTGAATTATTCCGCGGAGTGGTGGCACTACACCTTCAAGCCTGAACCTTACCCGGATACCTATTTCGACGTTCCGGTTGCGCGTGCATCAGCCCTGAACGCGGGCTCCGAGTCCATTTCCGATACCCCGGCCCTGCGCATGGGGGCAGAGCAGCCCGAATTGTATCTGCCACTGCTGGAAAGCCAGAGGGTGGGGCTGGTGGTCAACCAGACATCGCGCGTGGGCGAGTCACACCTGATCGACTTTTTGCGTGAGCGCGACGTGCAGCTCAAAAAAGTATTCGCACTAGAACACGGTGTGCGCGGCGATGTGGAGAATGGCGGCACGGTGGAGGATGGCATCGATGGCCCCAGCGGCCTGCCGATTGTATCCCTCTACGGTGGCAATTACGCCCCGAGTACGGAAAGCCTGAGTGACCTGGACTGGCTGGTATTCGATATCCAGGATGTGGGCGTGCGGTTCTATACCTACATCAGTTCGCTGCACTACCTGATGCAGGCCTGTGCCGATCACCAGTTGCCGCTACTGGTACTCGATCGCCCCAATCCCAACGGCGATTACGTGGATGGCCCGCTACTCGAGCCCGCATTCCAGAGCTTCGTCGGCATGCACCCGATTCCCCTGGTGCACGGCATGACCGTGGGCGAGCTTGCCCAGATGATCAATGGCGAAGGGTGGCTCGACGGTGCCGCGACCTGCCCGTTGACGGTGATTCCGGTGGCGGGGTACCGCAAAAGCATGGCGTACAGCCTGCCGGTGCGGCCGTCGCCGAATCTGCCCAATGATCTCTCCATTCGACTGTACCCATCCCTCGGCTTGTTCGAGGGCACCACGGTGAGTGTCGGCCGCGGTACGGATTTTCCATTCCAGGCACTGGGGCACCCGGCAGATCAGAAAGGGCAATTCGCATTCACCCCGCGGCCGGTGCCCGGTGCCAGCGAGAACCCGAAACACAACGGTAGCGCTTTGCGCGGCGACGACCTGCGCGGTGCGGGCAGCGACGTGCGCTTCTCCCTGCAACCCTTGCTGTCCTGGTCCGGGCGCACCGATGAAACCCCGCAGGCATTTTTCTCCCGCGCGGCCTTTTTTGACAAGCTCGCCGGCACCGACCAATTGCGCAAAGCGGTTATGGCGGGCGCCAGTGAAGGGGAAATCCGCGCATCCTGGGAGCAGGGGTTGTCCCGCTTCCGCGAGCAGCGGCAGCGCTATCTGCTGTACCCGGAGCACTGAGCCGTGCGACAGCATGTCAACGCCATTCTCGCCCAGGTACCCGGGGGCCGGTTGATGTCGGTGGATTTACTGCGGGGCCTGGCGATTGCCGCCATGGTGCTGGTGAACAATCCTGGCAGCTGGTCTTTTGTGTATACCCCCATGGGACACGCCGAGTGGCACGGCTGGACGCCGACGGACGTGATCTTTCCGCTGTTCCTGTTTGTGGTGGGGGTGTCGATGGTGCTGTCCTGCGGTCGCGACAAGCCGTTTCCTGCGGTGGGGTGGGCGCAGTGGAGTCGCGCGCTCAAGCTGTTTGCCCTCGGGCTGTTCCTGGCGGTGTTTTTCTATAATTTTCGCGATGCGTCTTATAGCTGGGTTGTGGATCGGCTGGAAGGCATTCGTTGGATGGGCGTGCTGCAACGGATTGCCCTGGTGTACATCCTCTGCTGCTATCTGGCGCGCTGGTTATCGACCCCGGGACTGGTGGCTGCCGCGGTGCTGTGCAGCCTGGTCCCCTGGGTACTGATGTTATTCGTACCCTATCAGAGTGCCGCAGGCGACACCTTTCAGGGGCAGCTGGCATTCGGTAATCATTTTTCCGCCTGGCTCGATCAGTGGTTGCTTGGAAGTGAGCATCTCTACTACCGCAATGCGGAGCCCTTTGCGTTTGACCCCGAGGGTGTTCTGACCACATTTTCCGCCGCGAGCACCTGCTTGCTGGGGATTCTCGCCGGTCTGGCGTGGAAGCGCAGCGGGACGGATCCGCAGGCGCAGAGACGACTTTGCCGCAACTGGGCGCTCGCCGGTGGCCTGATGCTGGTCGCGGGGCAGTTGTTGCACCCCTGGGTGCCGATCAACAAGGCACTCTGGTCTCCCAGCTTTGTGCTGGTTACCGCTGGTGTATCGACTCTGTTGCTGGCGGGGCTCTACTACCTGGTCGATATTCGTGAGCGGCGCAGGGCGCTCGCGCCACTGCTGGTATTTGGCGTGAATGCGATTGCGCTGTTCATGCTCGCCGGCGTCGTGGGGCGCCTGCTGATCATGGTGCCGGTGGGGGAAACTACACTCAAAGGCTGGTTGTTCCAGTCCGTGTTCCAGCCAGTGTTTGGCAGCTATGGCGGCTCCCTGGCGTTTGCCATTGCCAGCCTGGCGCTGTTCTATGTTGTGATGTGGCAACTGTATCGCCGCCGCATCATCTGGAAGGTGTGACCAGGATCCGGTGTCGATGTTGTGGCGTTTATTTCGAGGCGTAACCCGTGACACAGCCAGCTGACCTGTCGACCGACGCGTTTATCTCTGCTCTGGGCAAGATTTTCCCCGGCGAGCGGCTGCTGTGTGGGCGCGAGAAACTCGCGCCCTTCGAGTGCGATGCGCTGCCGGTGTATTGCGAGGAACCGCTGGCAGTGGCACTGGCGCACAGTGAGCAGGATGTGGTAGCGGCCGTGCGCCTGTGTCATGAGTTCGGGGTACCGCTGGTCTCCCGCGGTGCCGGCACCGGCCTTTCCGCCGGCGCCAAACCCGTGGCGCAGGGACTGTTACTGGTCACCGCGCCGATGAACCGAATCCTGGCGCTGGACCCGCAGGCGATGACCGCGCGGGTGCAGCCGGGCGTGATCAATCAGCAGATTTCCACCGCGGCTGCGCCGCACGGACTGTATTACGCGCCGGATCCATCCTCACAGATCGCCTGTTCCATCGGCGGCAACGTGGCGGAAAACGCCGGCGGTGTGCACTGTCTCAAATACGGCGTCACCGTGCATAATGTGCTCGCGGTACGCGTGGTGTCCGTGGCGGGAGATTCTGTGGGCGAAGTGCTGACGCTGGGCGGAAGCTGCCTGAGCCAGCCCGGCTATGACCTGCTGGCACTGGTGCACGGCAGTGAGGGCGGCCTGGGGGTGATTACCGAAGTCACGGTAAAGCTGACCCCGGCACCGGAGCAGACGCGCACTTTGATGGCGGACTTTGCCGATGTGCGGGCTGCGGCCGACGCGGTGTCTGCCATCGTGCGTGCCGGGGTAATTCCTGCAGCACTGGAAATGATGGACAAACTGGCAATCTCTGCCACCGAGGCATTTTGCCACGCCGGATACAATCTCGATGCCGCGGCGATTTTGCTGATCGATCTTGATGGTCACCCGCTGGAGGTCGAGGCGGAGCTGACGGTGGTGGAGCAGGTACTGGCCAGCTCCGGTGCCATCCAGGTACAGCGTGCCATGGATGATGTGCAGCGGGCGCGGTGGTGGAAGGGGCGCAAAAGTGCCTTTCCGGCCATTGGCCGCCTCAGTCCCGATTACTACTGTATCGATGGCACCGTGCCGCGCCACCGCATCGGCGAAGTACTGGAAGCCACCGAGCGCTTCGCGGAAAAATATCGTCTTCGGGTGGCCAATGTCTTCCACGCCGGAGACGGCAATCTGCACCCCATCATCATGTTCGACGGCCGTGAAGCGGACGCGCTGGCGCGTACGGAAAAACTGGCGGCGGACATTCTCGAGTACTGTATCGCCGTCGGCGGTACCATCACCGGCGAACACGGCGTCGGTATCGAAAAAATTAACCAGATGGCGGTGCAGTTCACCGATGCGGAGCTGGAACAGTTTCGTGCCATCAAGCGTGCACTCGACCCCCACGCATTACTGAACCCGGACAAACAGATTCCCACCCTGGCACGCTGCCAGGAATACCGCGCATTGAGGCAGACCGGTGAGTGACATCTTGCAGTTACACCCTGACCAGGATTGTGCGGAGGTGCTTGCCGCCCAGGTGGAGGCGTTGTTCCGGGCGAGTGAGCATGATCACGGCCGCGGGCGCCATCTCACCGTGGGGGGTAATGGAACCCGTTCGGCGTTCGGTCTGCCCGCTGACGCGACCCTGGCGCTGGGGCGCCACTGTGGGCTGGTGGCGTATCAACCGGAGGAACTCACCCTGCGCGCCCGTGCCGGTACCCCGCTGGCCACCCTTGAAGCAATTCTGGCGGAACATAACCAGAGTTTTGCCGCGGAAGTGCCGCAACCCGCGCCGCACAGTACCCTTGGCGGCGCCATCGCCTGTGGCTGGGACGGTCCCGCGCGCGCATTCGGTATGTCACTGCGGGACGCCGTGCTGGGCTGCCGTTTTATCAATGGTCGGGGCGAGATCGTCAACTTCGGTGGCCAGGTGATGAAGAACGTTGCCGGCTATGACCTCGCGCGACTGCAAGTGGGCGCGCTCGGCACCCTGGGTGCACTGCTGGACATCACCCTGCGCCTGCAGCCCCGCGCGGAGCGAATTGCCACCGTGAGTTTTGCGGTGAACGCGGAACAGCTGGCCAGCTGGTGGCAGCGCACGCGTGCCCTGCGCCCGCTGTTGACGGCTACCTGTTACCTGGATGGGAGGCTGTACCTGCGGCTCAGTGGCCGCGAGGCGGCGGTAGATGCGCTGTGCCAGGACCTGGGCGGAGAGGGCGGCGAACTGAACTGGGCCGCCCTCGCCAATATGCAGCTGCCATTTTTCTGCGCAGAGCGGCTCGCTTGCGTACATCTGCCGCGCTTTGCCCGGCTGCCACTGGCTGCCGGCGAGTCGCTGGTCGAGTGGGAGGGCGCCCGGGTCTGGGTGCGCGATGGCGATCACCATGCTCTGGCGCGCGACGCCGCAGCACAGGGCGGGTTTGTGCAGGTACTGCGCGGGCCCGCCATTACACCGCAGATGGATGCTCCGGATTGGCATCGCGCATTGCGTACCGCGCTAGATCCACTGGGACTGTTTAATCCCGGGGTGTATCGCACGCAATTCTGCGCAGACAACAGATCACGGGAAGAGGTGCGCTGATGCAGGTCAACCTGATCGAGGGGCTGTTGCAGGAACCGGAAAAACAGCGTGCAGAGCAGGTGCTGAATGCCTGTGTCCACTGCGGTTTCTGCACCGCGACCTGCCCCACCTATCTGCTGCAGGGCAACGAGCTGGACAGCCCGCGCGGGCGTATCTATCTGATCAAGGAAATGCTCGAGACCGGGGCTGCCAGCGAGGCCACGCGCACGCACCTGGATCGTTGCCTTACCTGCCTCAGCTGTGAAACCACCTGCCCGTCGGGTGTGGAGTACCACAAGCTGGTGGCCATTGGCCGAAGCACCAGTGAACGGCTTGCGCCACGCAGTGCCGGCCAGCGCGCACTGCGCTGGGGTTTGCGCGCACTGTTGACCACGCCCGGACTGTTCTCCCGTTTGATACGGGTAGGGCGCTGGTTCTCGTTTCTGCTGCCAGGGAGTATAAAGCGCGTCTATTTTCCCGCGTGGAATACATCGGGTTCGGCGAGCACGGCTGTTGCGGGCCGAACGCCGGTGATTGACGGGCCCGCGAGCACATTGGCGAAGCCGGGTACCGTGCTGCTTGTGCGCGGCTGTGTGCAGCCTTCCCTCAGGCCGGAAACCGACGCCGCGCTGGAGAAAATACTGCATCACTGCGGCGTGCCGGTGCAGCTGAGTACGGCGACCAGCTGTTGTGGCGCGGCCAGTTTTCATACCAGTGGTGAGGAGCAGGCACGGAGTCTGGCGCGCACCAATATCGATGCCTGGTGGCCACTGCTGCAGCAACAAGCCGAAGGGCGGCCCGCCTTGCGCGGTATTGTCTCCAGCGCGTCTGGTTGCGGTGTGCATCTGAAAGACTACGCTCACCTGCTCGCCGATGACCCGGACTATCGCGAGAAGGCCGAAAGGCTGGTGGCACTGATGCGCGATCCGGTTGAATTGCTGGAGTCGGTATTCAGCGTATCGAAACCGGCTTTCGATGAATCCCTGTACGGGCAGAATCTGGTATTCCACTGCCCCTGTACCCTGCAGCATGGCCAGCAATTGCCGGGGCGGGTCGAGCGGCTGCTGGCACAGCTGGGTGTCAGCCTGCCCGTGGTTGCCGACAGCCACCTGTGTTGCGGGTCTGCCGGCACCTATTCCGTGTTGCAGCCCGCCACCTCAAAGCGCCTGCGGGAGCAGAAGCTGCAGCAGCTGCAGGCATCCGACCCGGATACGATTCTCACCGCCAACATCGGCTGCCAGCTGCATTTGCAGGGTGGTACGGAAAAACCGGTGCGCCACTGGCTCGAAATTCTGGCGGACGCACTGCCGGGATCCTGAGCAGCCTGTCACGTTTTACCGGGTATTGCCGAACCCTCGTCACTTTTTCCCGCGACTATAGCCCTGACCGATAGATGCCAACTGGTCGAGTTTGCCTCGGGGCGTTGTGATGCGCCTGTGATGCGTACTTTCTCTTGTCGAATTGTTTGAGAGTGCATTACCCCACTAACAATAATGTTTAACAGGTAATCACATGTCTTTGCGTAAATTGCTTTTACTACCGGTGTTGGCCCTGGGGTCGATGCAGGCGGCGGCACTGTGCCCCGATGGCAGCAGCTTTGATGCCGATCTCGATTTCTGTGCCAATGAGGTGGATGTATTCGGTCCCTTTACCAATCAGATGGTGGAGGGCTGCATCAATTACGGCGGTGGCAGCGCTTGTACCAATACCTATACCTATCCGGTGCAGGGAACCAACATCCAGGTATTGCGCTGGTCGCGCTCCTTTGCGCAAAACCTGCGGGGTAGCGGCGACTGCCCGGTAGGCTCCGTGCGTTCGCCTACCTACGGCAATCACTGCTACGAGCAGGTATCCGGTGCGGAAAACAATGTGTACGGCAGTTTTTCCCAGGCCGAGGTAAGCGCCTGTCAGAGCCTGAGTGGCGGCACTGCCTGCTTCACCAACCGCTGGTCAGCAAGCTTCTACCTCTCCGTAAAAGACAAGGTGAACCAGCAGCCACCCGGCGTGCTCACCAACAAATTTGGTGCCTGGCTGTGGTACATCGACGAGCAGGGGCTGAACCGCACGCACACGCAGCTGGCGGATGAGCTGGCAGCGCTGGGTGTGAAGCGAATCTTCATCAAAATCGCCGACGGTACCCAGAATTGTTCGCTCTTTGCGGATGCCTGTTCATCGGTGACCACGGCAATCTACAAAGACCGGGGTATCGAACCCTGGGCCTGGGCCTACAACTATCCCAACAACTACACCGCGCAAGCGGATGCGCTCTACTATGCGGCGCAATACGGTTATGTGGGTTTCGTGTCGGATGTGGAAGTGGAGTTCAACAATAACACCACCGCATTGCACAATATGTTCCAGGCATTCACCGATGCCCGCATCGATGCCCGGAACGCCGGTATTGCCGATAGCAGTTTTGCCCTCGGCGCCACGACCTGGAGTAACCCGGCCGACCAGGGTATGAATGTCGGCATTATCGATCAGTATGTGGACTTCCATATGCCCCAGACCTATGTGGAAGTATGGGGCAGCAGTTATATGGCGGACCCGGCCCGGTGGATCGAGGTTGGCGATTGCGAGTACCGCCAGCTGGGTGCGCAGAAACCCATCTGGCATATTGTTTCCACGGAATACGATCAGATCACGCCCGCACAAATCAATGCATTTATGGCTGCCGCAGGTCCCAATGCCAGTATCTGGCGGGTACCCGGTGGCTCGGTACCGCAGGCGGTCTGGAGTGACTGGGGCAATGTGGACTGGGAGCGCGAGAGTTTCACGCCGGGGGATTGCAGTGCCGGCAACAACGACCTGACCGACCGCCTGGGTGGCGAGACCACACCTCCGCCGCCTCCGCCACCGGCATCCATTCCCTACTGGAACCAGCTGGATAACTCCTACGATCCTTATGGAACCTGCTCGGTCACCTCGCTGGCGATGGTCACGGATTACTTCGGTATTACCGATCCCAGCGACAACGGCCGCACCCCGGACTACATTTACGAGCGCTTTGACGGTGTGTTGCAGACGGTTTCCGCGCTGAAGTATGGCTTTAACACCCTGGCGCAGGAAGCGGGCAGCCCGCTGCGCAATGTGGGTAAGGAAAACGGCACCATCGCCGAACTCCGCGACCTGGCATCCCAGGGTATTCCCACCATCGTCCATGGGTGGTTCACCCAGCCGGGGCACATCATGGTGGTCACCGGGTTTGATGGCGAGTACTACACGGTGAACGATCCGTTTGGCCGCTGGAACCTGCAGAAGTGGGGCAGTTACGATACCAGTGTGTCGGGGGAAGGGCAGCGCTATCCCAAGGCGGCGTTCGAGTATGCCATCAATGACAACGGAACCGGCGACGACCTTTGGATTCACATATTTGAGTAATGTATTCCACGGGTATCCGAAAATAAAAAACCGGAGCAGGTGCTCCGGTTTTTTTTGGTGGGGCAAGTCTAATGCGCCGGGAGTGCAGACGACCCGGTTCCGACCTATACCGCCAACTCCTCGTCGTTTCTCTCAGTGTCAGCGCGTGTTGTTGCCGGAGTTTTTTGCCGAACGTTTTCGATCGCCCGGCGCAGAAAGCCATTGGCCCTTGCCAGCGCCGCCTCCGCCGGTGCGCGCTCAAGTCCACTCAGAATCATCATGATGGCGAGCTTCGCATTGTGATCACAGCTGTGCAGTACCCGATCTGCCTCTTCCAGATCAACACCGGTGGCCTCCATAACGATGCGGCGGGTGCGGCTCACGAGCTTTTCGTTGGTGGCCTTCACATCCACCATCAGGTTGTAGAAGCTTTTGCCGATGCGGATCATGCTGGCTGTGGTCAGCATGTTCAGTACCAGTTTCTGTGCCGTGCCCGCTTTCATCCGGGTGGAGCCGGTGAGTATTTCCGGGCCGACTTCCGGAAGAATCGCGATGTCCGCCTCGGCGGCGATGGCGGCGGTCTTGTTACAGGAGAGGGCGACAGTGGTACAGCCCAGTGTGCGCGCATAGCGCAATCCGCCGATGACATACGGAGTGCGCCCACTGGCCGCAATGCCCACAACCACGTCTTTCTTGCTGAGATTGATACCGCACAAGTCCTCCCCGCCGAGGGTGAAACTGTCTTCCGCGCCTTCCTGTGCCCGGTACACAGCCTCTTCACCACCGGCAATCAGGGCGACCACCATGTCCTCACTGACACCATAGGTCGGTGGGCATTCCACGGCATCGAGGATTCCGAGGCGGCCGCTGGTTCCCGCACCCATATAGATCAGCCGCGCACCGGCCTTGAACGCTTCCGCAATGGCGTCCACGGCCTGTGCGATATGGGGCAGTTCCCGGTGAACGGCCTCTGGCACTTCCCGGTCCGCAGTATTTATTTTTTCGAGAATCTCCGCACTGGATAGCAGGTCGATGTCCAGCGTGTCTGGATTGCGTGCCTCGCTCGCCAGGGTGGCCAGCTCGTTGAGTAAAAGTGTGTTCATGGCTTGGTTCGACTCCAGTGTCTTGGCCGGAATGTGATATCGCGTTCTTGGCTATTCGATAAATCTTGCAGTTGTTTGTGCCAGGCTTCTACGAATCCAGATGGCTGGGCTGCTTTGCCGACTGTTTTGCCAGCATGCAGGCACCATCGAGCGCGGTGCCCAGTGGTGGGATCTGCCGCTGCTGGTGATCGGGGTGTAAATGGCGGCCCAGTTTGTCCGCGAGGCCTCCGAGAATGGCGAGGGGCAGGGCGTCTCCGTCGCTGGCCATTTCGATCAGTCGATCTACCTCGGCGGCAGTTTTCTCAATAATTTCTCTGGCAACCTGGCAGTGCGGAAGGTGTGAGAAAACGATTGGCGCCAGGGCCGCATACTCCCGTGATCCGGCGCGTTGCAGCCATGGAAGGATACGAGAGCGGTCCTCGCCCACCTCGCGCATGATCTGCTGGCAAAGCGCAGTCCTGGCCCGGCCATACATGTCCAGCTCCCACAGCAGTGCACGCACCAGGCTTTTGCCGATAGCGGCGCCGCTGCCTTCGTCACCCACGGCCAGGCCCCAGCCGCCGTACTGGCGTATCTGTCCATCGCGGCCCAGGCGCATGGCTACGGAACCGGTGCCGATCGCCACCATGACAATGGGCATGCCAGCACCAGCGCCCATCAGGGAGGTCTGCGCGTCGGAGGTGACCTTCACACTCAGGAAGCCCAGTGTGCTCAGGTGTTGGTGAAGTTTATGGGCGGACGTGGGGTTGCCGGCGCCCGCCACGCCGCAGGCCAGATGCACCTTGCTCGCTGGAATCTTCTGCCGCGCGAGTATCTGCCGGCTGATGCCCACGATATTGAGGATCGCACCCTCCAGATCCTGGGTAAGCGAACTCGCCCCCGACTTGAGTGTGATGCCGCCGCCGTCCGGGTATTCCAGGCGCGCCAGTGTCTTGGTGCCACCACCGTCTATCCCTAGAAAATATGCACTCATTGTGAGTTGCCCTGCTATCCGTTAGCCAGCATCGGGTTGGATCTGGCTCGAGCCAGATCCCGTTTTATTGGCTTCCCCTGCTGCTCCGTGTATCGCATCGGCGGGCACCGCTTTGCCGAGATTACACACGGCGAATGAAACCAGGGTGCCGAGACACAGCTGCCAGGGGAAGGCGATGACCAGGGGCTGTTCATTGCCGGTGAGGATGGTGATCATCCAGGGCTGCTGGACGAGGGTGACAAGAAAGCCCATAGCCAGTGCCCAGCCCACACTGCGGGCGTTTCCGCGTCCGGTAAACAGTGCGGTAAAGAACACGCCCAGCAGACCGGAATAGGCGAACACCATCACGGACAGGGCAAAGGTAATCAGCGGGAGGTCGCTGATCTGTTGCCAGTAAAAGCACAGAATTGCCATGCCACCCAGGGCGCTGGCCACCACCGCCATGCCCCAGCGGCCCGCACGTACAAAGTGCGCATCAGGCTTGTCGATATTGCGCACGCGCAGCCAGTGGCGGTAAAGATCCTCGGTAAGGACGCTGGCCATGGAATTCAGGCTGGAGTTCAGGGTAGAGAGGGCGGCGGCAATGACACCGATGGTGACCAGACCGCGCAGGCCTGCAGGCATTTCATGCAGGACGTAATGCATGAACACCGTGATGTCGCCGCCGCTCGGTTCGGACACGGTGGTTCCGGCCATTAATTGCGGGTTCTGGTAAAAGATATGCAGGAGCAGACCGATGCCCATGAATACGGCCATGACCGGTACCACCATCACCACCGAGTAGAGCACCGCACGGGCGCCGTCACGGGGGGTCTTGCAGGTGAGAATGCGCTGGGTCACATCCTGGTCGAGGCCGAAGGCGGCGATATTCAACAGTACAAACCCGGTCAGAGTCGCCCACAGGTTGAACGGGTCGCTGAGGTTCCAGCCGGTATCCACCAGGGTCAGTTTGGAGGCGCTCCCATCCTGTGGGGCATTGAGTGCGGACAGGATTTGCCCCATATCGGCGGGAATCTGCCACAGCAGCACCGCCACCACCGCGAGGGCGGCGCTGACATATACCGCGCATTGCAGTACGTCGCTCTGGATCACCGAGCGCACCCCGCCGATAAGTGTCTGTAGCAGGCCTGCGGCGGATAGCAGAATGACCGCGGTGATGACATGATTGGCGGCGATGTCATTAAACAGGATCATGGAAACGGCGATAGCCGCCATGTAAAGGCGGGCGCCGCTGGCGAACACGCGGCCGAGCAGGTAAATACTGCCTGCACGATGTTTTGCTTTTTCTCCATAGCGCGCCTGCAGTAATTCGTACACGGTGGTGACGCGGCTGGCGTAAAAGCGCGGAATCAGCAGACGTGCGACAATGACCGCGGCAATGACCGCCCCCACATTGGTGAACAGGTAGGTGAGGTCTCCGCGGTAACCGAGATCGGGCCCGCCGAGGAACGTCGCCGCCGATTGGGTTGTTGCAAGTGTCGACACCGCAACCATCCACATGGGCATGCTATTGCGCGCGAGAAAATAGTCGCGGCTATCTTTTGAACGATTTTGGCTGAAGTACCAGCCAGAGGCGGCCAGAATTGTCAAATAAAGGGCAAAGATTCCCCAATCTAACCCGGTAAACTGCAGCTCCATCAGACATCACTCATGCTGTTTTTTCCCTTGGTGTTGCGCGGGATTAATTATTTATTCCTGAATGTTGTGCTAATTGGTATCATTTATTCTTTGTTCGCGCAAAGGATTTTCCATCGGTAGCACCGATGGCGGCCGGCAGCCGCTGCGTCGGTGGCGCGGTATTCATTTCATTATTGACAGGTTTTTTATGGGTTCACTGGCCAAGATCCGCGCAATGCGAGATTCCATGTCCAATCACGAGCGGCGCATCGCTGACTTCCTGTTGGGGAATGTCGAGGTAGTGCGTTCACATTCTTCCAAGTCACTCGCGGAACAGGTGGGCGTATCTCAGTCCAGCGTGGTCAAGTTCAGCCAGAAACTGGGCTACAAGGGCTATTCGGACTTCAAGCTCTCGCTGACGGAATCGGTGGCGCGTTCGGCCATGTTGCCACAGGCGATCCACGGCGATATCGCCACGGACGACGACCTGGCGACCGTGGCGCAAAAGCTGATCAGCAGGAAAAACCTCGCACTGAATGAAACGCTTATGGCGAATTCGGAAGAGGCCTTGAGTAAAGCTGCCAATGCATTGTGCGAGGCTCAGCGTATTCTGTTGTTCGGCGTGGGCGCGTCTTCCCTGGTGGCAAAGGACGTGGCCTACAAGCTTATGAAACTGGGTAAATTTGTATTGGTGGAAGGGGATACCCATGTACAGGTCGCCAACGCGGCGACACTGGGGCCGGGAGATCTGGTGTTTGCGATCTCGGAATCCGGACTCACACAGGAGGTAATCCGCGTGGCGGAAGCGGGTGCTGCCCGGGGGGCTGATGTCCTTTCGCTGACACGCTTCACGCGCAATCCACTGACCGAACTGGCCAGCCACAGCCTGTACTGTGTCGCGAACGAGTCGGAGGCGCGCAGCTCCTCCATTCTCGCGCGTACTGCGCAGTTCATGATTACCGATCTGCTGTTTATTCTCATCTCGCAAAGAGACAGTAAGGCCAACGAACTCTTCGAGCGCAGCCGTCAGGCCGTCAAGGTGTTGCGACAGCTGGCCTGATCAGACGATTTCTGGAAAGGACAATTCACAAATTTACATTTCTCGTGGCGAGAGGGTTGATTTGTATTTTCAGGAATAATATATTCCTTGTGTTCGCTAAGTTTGTGATAATTCGTTTTTCCCGAGAGGGCGAGTTTCCAGCACTGCGAATCGTTGCCTCAACGGGTATTAGGTAATTCCTGACCGTTGGAGGCAGTTCACCTTGTATTGCAATTCTGATGTTCCTTGTTGTTGTGAATTGGTTTTGGGGGCCCTGTGCCCCCGATTTTTCCGAGTTGCGCGTTTTCCCTCCGTGTCCTCCTCCTGACGCCTGGCGATCTACCGGGCAGACTCCGCTCCGTTTCGGGTAATTCCCAAGGCCGCAACAACGCGGAAGATCCGTTACGCCCAATGCTGTGCAGAGCGGTGAGCGGGCGATTGGTCATGCCGGATGATCTGGAAACCGCAAATGGGAATCGGTAATCTGGACGACCATTACTTCCGTACTAACGTCCATATTCATTCTGATAGGTGCCAATTTGATACCGCCCCAGTTATTACTCGAACGCGCCCCCCGTATTGCCGGGATAGTGACCGCATGGCTGATAGCAGGTGTGCTCACGGGCTGCCAGGCCGACCGTGAGCGTGAGGACGGCCGTATTGCGACACCTCCGCAACCGGTGGTTACCGGGGTTGTCGAGTGGCAGCCACGCCAGGTGCGCATCGAAGCGGTTGGAACCTCGCGCGCCCTCAAGAGCGTGACGGTCTATCCGGAAGTCAGCGGTGAAGTCGTAGAAGTCGCGGTTGCCGCCGGTGAACCCGTGCAGGCGGGGCAGACCCTTGTGCGCCTGGACGATCGTGACCAGCGTCTAGCGGTGAGGATTGCGGGCGTCGAACTGGAGGATGCCCGGCGTCTGCTCGGCCGCTACGAGCGCACCCGAGGTTCCGGCACCGTGACCGAAAGCGCTCTGGACGATGCGCGCAGCGCTGTCGAGCGCGCCCGCCTGAACCTGGATCGCGCAAAGGTGGCGCTGGACCATCGCACTATCGACGCACCGTTTGACGGTTACCTGGGCATCACCAGTATCGACGTGGGTGCACGCGTGGATAGCACCACCGCCATTACCACCATCGACGACCGCAGCGAGTTACTGGTGACCTTTCAGGTGCCGGAGCTGTTTCTCGGTCAGATCGAGCAGGGACAATCCATAGCGGTATCCACCTGGTCGAACGGCAGCCCGGATCACAAGGGGCAGCTAGTCGAAATCGACAGTCGTATCAATCCTGAAACCCGTACCTTTGCCGCTCGCGCGCTGGTGGACAACGAGCGCGACCTGCTGCGCCCCGGAATGAGCTTCCGCGTATCCTTGGATCTTGAAGCGGGCCGCTACCCGCTGATTCCGGAAGTGGCTCTGCAGTGGGGCAATGACGGCGCGTTTGTGTGGGGCGTGCAGGAGGGCAAGGTAACGCGTATCCCTGCGACGGTAGTACAGCGCGTGCCAGGGGCGATTCTGGTGGATTCGGAACTGCCGGAAGGCATCCAGGTGGTGACCGAGGGCACTCAGCGCATGCGTGAAGGCCTGAGCGTCACCAATATTGCGGGGCTGTAAAACAATGATGGATCAGGATTCGCATCAGCAAATCTCGCTGCAACAGCACTCGCAAAACGACCTGGCCTCCCTGGCCATACGCCGGCCGGTACTGGTGCTGGTGTTGAACCTGCTGATCGCCATTGCCGGTATCGCCGCGTTCAGTGCGGTGGAAGTGCGGGAACTGCCCGACGTGGATGTACCGATTGTCTCCGTGCGCGGCACATTGCCTGGTGCCTCTCCGGAGACTCTCGATGCGGAGGTCACCAGTATCGTGGAAGGGGCGGTGGCCCGGGTTTCCGGCATCAAGCACATCGAATCGTCCAGTGAGGAAAACAGTTTCCGCATCCACATTGAATTCAACTCCAATGTTGACCTGGATACCGCCGCCGCAGATGTGCGCGAGGCAGTGAGTCAGGCGGAGCGGAACCTGCCCAACGATGTGGAGCAGCTGACCGTGGTGAAGGCAGCGGATCAGCCGGAGCCGGTGCTGCAACTGGCGGTCACCAGCGACACGCTGCGCGATGAGGCGCTCACCTATATTATTGAAAAAGACATTGTTCCCGAGCTGATCTCCATCGACGGTGTGGCCGATGTGCCTATTTCCGGGCAGCGACAGCGGGTGTTGCGCGTCGTGCTGGATCCACTGCGCCTGACGAGTTTCGGGCTGTCGGTCAGCGATGTGGCGTCGGTACTTGAGGATGCTCCCCTGGATGTCCCATCGGGCAGTTTCAATTCGGACGACCAGCAATTGCTGGTGCGCACCGATGCCTCCACCGTGACCGAGGAACAGGTACGGGATACGGTTATCCGCGGTGATATCCGCATCGGTGATGTTGCCCACGTCGCCTTCGGGCCGGAAGATGTGCAGTCACTGGTGTATCTGAATGACCGGCCGGTGATCGGTCTGGGGGTGGTGCGTCAGGCCCAGAGCAATACCATCGAAATCAGCGATGCGGTGCAGCGCAAGGTGCGCGCACTCAATACACGATTCGACAACCTCACCATTACCGTCACCGAGGATCGCGCCGTATTTATCAAGGGCTCGGTGAAAGAAGTGGTCACCAGCCTGATCTATACGGTGCTGATTGTGATCGCGGCCATCTGGCTGTTCTTCGGAAATATCCGCACCACGCTGGTCCCCAGCACCGCCATTCCCATTGCGTTGATAGGCACCCTCGCCGGCATCTGGATGATGGGTTTTTCCATCAATATCCTGACCCTGCTGGCGATCGTGCTGGCCACCGGGCTGGTGGTGGATGATGCGATCGTGGTGCTGGAAAATATCCAGCGATTGCGCGGTATGGGGGTGGGCGCGCGGGCCGCTGCCGTGCTCGGAACCCGTCAGGTGATTTTTGCGGTACTCGCCACCACCGCGGTGTTGATCAGTGTATTTATTCCCATCGCGCTGTTGCCGAGTACCGCCGGGCGTATGTTCCGCGAGTTCGGGCTGGTACTGGCGACCGCGGTGGCACTTTCCTCTGTGGTGGCGCTGACCCTGGTGCCAATGCTCACCGCGCGGGTTACCCGCAATGAGCAGCAGGGTGGCAACGGGTTTTATACCCGGGTGGCAAACGCCGGTGCCTGGCTGGGCAGCCTTTACCAGCGCAGCCTGGAAGCCTGTCTACGCCGCGGCTGGTTGAGTTTTTCGGTGGCGCTGTTGCTCGCCGTGGGCGCGGGCGGCCTGTATATGGTGCTCGGCAAAGAACTGCTGCCACCGGAAGATCGCGGCATTATCTATGTGAATGCCTCCGGGCCGGACGGTGTGGGTCAGAATTACATCGCCCGCCAGGCGGAGCATATCGAGGACGTGGTGCGGCCCCTGGTGGCGCGCGGTGACGTGACCGACATCATGACCAAAATCGGCCAGTGGGATCCCAACCGCGCACAGCTGACCTTGCCACTGGCGGATTGGGATCAGCGCACCATCTCCCAGCAGGAGCTGATCAAGGAGATCCAGGGGCCGCTGGAGCAGATTCCCGGTGCGCGGGTGCGCGTGGGTGGCCCCAACAGCCTGTCTCTGCGCGGTGGTGGTGGCGGTATCGAAGTGGCGCTGCTGGGCAATGATTACCCCAGAATTTACCAGGCCTCGCGGGATCTGGCGCGGGCGATGGAAGACCGTCTGCCGCACCTGGGGCGCCCGGACATCAGCTACCGTCCGACGCAGCCACAGCTGTCCATCGAAATTGATCGTCGCCGTGCCGCGGACCTGGGAGTGCCGCTGACCAGTATTGCCACCACCCTGCGCACGGTGGTGGACGGTCTCGATGTGGTGGACCTGAACGTGGGCGATCAGGCGGTGCCGATCATGCTGGAAACCTCCAACACCACCGTGTCGTCGCCGGAAGACCTGGTCAACCTCTATGTGAAAAGCGAACGCGGTGATCTGCTGCCGCTGTCCAGCATGGTCACCCTGCGGGAAGAGAGTGTCGCCGCAGAACTGGATCGTCACGGTCAGCGCCGCGCGATCGAGATTGATGCGGGGCTGACGCCGGGGTATCCGCTGGCCAGTGCGGTTGAAGATATCGAAAAGCTGGCGGACGAGATTCTGCCGGAAGACATTGGCCTTTCTTTTCTCGGCGAGGCAGACTCTCTGGAAGAGAGCTCGCGAGAGGTGGCCATGACCTACGCCATCGCGGCACTGGTGGTGTTTCTGGTGCTGTGTGCCCAGTTCGAGGGTGTCAGCAGCGCGGTCATCGTGATGGTCACCGTGCCTTTCGGTCTGGCGGCCGCGGTCTACGCGCTCTTTTTTACCGGTACTACCGTCAATATCTTTTCCCAGATCGGCCTGGTGATGTTGATCGGCCTGATGGCCAAGAACGGCATTCTGCTCGTGGAGTTTGCGGATCAGTTGCGGGACAGGGGGCACAGCGTCTACGACGCGGTGACGGAGGCCGCCCGAGTGCGTCTGCGTCCCATCGCCATGACCATGCTGTCGACCGTATTGGGTGGCCTGCCGCTGATTTTGAGCAGTGGCCCCGGTGCGGAAGCGCGTTCCGCCATCGGCTGGGTCATGTTCGGCGGCCTCGGACTCGCGGCACTGTTTACCCTGTACCTGACGCCGGTTGTCTACCTGGGCCTTGGGCGCTTTCACAAGCCGCGCTCGGTAGAGAGCAGCCAGCTGGATAAAGAACTGCAGCAAGTGCGCCAGATTTAGCGGGCGCGGAAACCGGCGCGGCGATACCGGCAAGGTATCGATGCGCTGACCGAACGATCCGTGGGTGAGCAGAATCCCCAGTGCGATCGCGGGCACAATCGGTACCGGTGTGATTTTAGGTTGCATAAAAAAGGGTCCTGTGAAGATTCACCGGACCCTTTGTTTCAAAACCCGAGCGGTCAATTGATCTGGTTTGCCTGCGGTACCGCGTCCGCGCCGCTGCCCAGGCGTGCTTTCACCCCCGCCTTCGCCCGCGCCCCGAGATTGCGGATATCGATCCCGATGCCATACAGCGCGGGGACGAGTAGCAGTGTGACAAAGAAGGCGACCAGTACCCCGAAGGCCAGTGCCACCACAATTGGTTGCAGGAAGGCGGCCTGAATACTCCGCTCCAGCATCATCGGCAGCAGACCGACAATGGTGGTTACGGTGGTCAACAGAATCGGGCGGAAGCGGGCCACACCGGCTTCGACTACGGCCTTCAATGGCGCCATGCCTTTGTCCCGCAGGCGGTTGCAGTGATCCATCAGCACCAGGTTGTCATTCACCACGACCCCCGCCGCTGCCGCAATACCGAAGTAACTGAAGATCGCCATGGTCATGCCGGTAACGGCGTGGCCGAAAATTGCCCCTACGAAGGCAAACGGAATGGCGATCAGGATCAGGATCGGTTGTGAGTAGCTGCGGAAGGCGATGGCCAGCAGACTGTACATGCCGAAGAACGCCATGATGTACAAGCCCAGCACTTCCTGGATAAAACGCTTTTCACCTTCGGCCTGGCCCACGGCGCCGCGGACGATACCGGGGTAGCGCTTTTCCCAGCCAGGGAAGAAGTTTTCATCCAGGTCCTTCATGATCTCGCCGCGCACATCGTCCTTCAGGTCGGCCATCACCCGTGCCGCGCGGTTGCCGTTCCAGCGCTGGATACGTTTGATACCCGGCGCATAGTGCAGCTCGGCGACGGCGAGCAGGGGCACTTCACGGCCGTCGGCAGTGCGCACACGGAAGTCCTTCAGGCTCTCGATGGAGCGACGGGATTCCAGCGGATAGCGCACCATGACTTTCACATCCTGGCCCGCCCGCGGTAGTCGCTGCACCTCTTCGCCGAAATACGCCTGGCGGACCTGGCGGTTGACTTCTGCAAGGTTCAGCCCGAGCTTGGTGGCACCGGGTTTCAGCTCGATGCGGATTTCCTCGGAGGCGCCCTCGAGGTTGTTGCGCACGTCGTACAGGCTTTCGTAGGAGCGCAGTTTCTCCTCCAGGTCGGCGGTTGCCGCGCGCAGCACTTCCAGGTCGGGGTGGCGAATGGAGAGTTCGAAGCCGGGGCCGCTGTTGTTGAACGAGTACTGTACCGAAACCTCTTTCGCATCCGGGATATCGCCGAGCAGCTCACGTAAGCGCAGGGCGGCCTCCTTGGCAGACATGTCGCGCAGTTCCGGCGGCGCCAGTTTGACGATGGCCATTACGCTGTCGCGGCGGGAGCGGGTATACCAGTTCTCGATCAGTACGCCTTTACCGTCGGTGCGCTGGTTTACTTCTTCCTCGAGGCGTTTTTCTGCGTCCTGCAATTGCGCCAGTACCTCCAGCGCGCGGCTATAGGGTGCACCTTCGGGCATCACCACATTGACAATCACTTCGTCGGACTCGATCTCGGGCATAAAGCTTTTTTTCACCCAGCCGCTGCCAAACATGCCGAAGCCGATCATCATCACCGCGATAAAAATGCTCAGGGTGAGATAGCGGCGATCCACTGCCCATTGGCCGATACGGCGATAGTGGTTGTGGGCAAAAGAGACAATGCGGTCGGCAATACCTTTCTGGATGCGGCCGAAACGACCGAGGGTGTTGTCCGCTTCGCTGCGCGGCTTCAGATTGCGCAGGTGGGCCGGCAGGATAAACAGGGATTCAATCAGTGAGAACAACAGCGCGAGGATCACCACCCAGGTAATATGGCGGGTGAACTCGCTGGTAGAGCCACTGATGAAAATCCACGGCAGAAACGCGAAGATGGTGGTGACCACGGCAAAGATGACCGGTTTGGCGACCAGCTGGGTGCCGAGCACCGCCGCGCCCAGGCGACCTTTCTCGTCGTTGCCGTGTTCCGGGTTGTGGGATTCCGAATGAATACTTTCGCCCACCACAATAGCGTCATCCACCACGATGCCGAGCACCAGCAGGAAGGCAAAGGTGGACAGCATGTTCAGCGAGACCCCGACACTGGGGAGTAGCACGAATGCACCGGCGTAGGCTGTAGCGATACCAAAGGCGACCCAGAAAGCGACTTTTGGCCGCAGGCTGAATACCAGTACCAGCAGCACCAGGAACAGTCCCATAAAGGCGGAGGACCCGATGGTCTCCAGGCGCCCCTTGAAGTCCTCCGCATTGTCGGTCCAGAGGGTGAGCTTGGCTCCGGCCGGCAGCGATTCGCTGCGCTCGGCAATCCAGTTTCGGATCGAGTCGGACGCCGTGAGAATATCCATGGTCTCGGTACTCATCACCTGCAGCAGCACCGCCGGCTCGCCGTTCAGGGTCGCCAGGATCTCATTGTCCTCAAACCCGTCCACCACGTTGGCCACATCCGCAACGCGGATGGTGCCGCCATCGGCGGTCTGGCGCACGATGATATTGCCAAACTCCTGCGCGGAATCGGCCTGGTTGCGGACCTTCAGCTGGTATGCACCCACGTCGGTGCGCACCGTGCCGGCGGACTGGTTGATCGAGCTGCTGCGAATGGCATCGGCAACCTGCTGAAAGGTCAGGCCATAGCGGCGCAACGCTTCCTCGCTGACCTCGATGGAGACTTCCTCCATGCGGGTGCCGAACAGATTGACCACAGACACCGCGGGCAGGGTGGCGGCCTCACGGCGCAGTTGTTCCGCCAGCCGCTTCAGTTCCCGCTCCCCCAGGTCGCCGTGTACCGCCACCCGGATAAACTCCTGGCGGTTGACCCACTGATGCACCTGCGGCGGTTCAATATCTCTCGGGAACGAAGAGATTCCGTCGACGCGGATCTTCACGTCGTTCATAAAACGCGAGAAGTCCACATTGCTCTCGGCCAGGATATAGACCTCGCCGAAGCCCTCGGAAGACGAAGAGCGCACCCACTCGATATTGTCCATGTCGCTGACCGCTTCTTCGATACGGGCGACGATCTGTTCTTCCACTTCCTGTGGTGCGGCGCTGGGCCAGGCAACCCGGATTTCCAGGCCAGGGAAGCGCACCTGCGGGTCCATCTCCCGCTCCATGCTGAAAAACCCGATCACGCCGGCGACAAAAATGCCGATCATGGCGAGATTGGCGGCAACCGGATTGCGGGCCCACCATGCAATCAAACTGTTCATCGACGGCCTCCGTTAGTTTCTGGCCAGGTGAGTGACGGGTTGCACCTGCATACCATCGACCGCATTGGCCACGGCGGACGTGACCACCCGCTCGCCATCGGCAAGGCCTCCAGCGATAACCACACGTCGGGAGGAGGTAGAGAGAATATCCACGGTGCGGATATCCAGCTGGTCGTTTTCGTCGACCACATAAACCTTGTCGGCACTGCGCAGCGCCTGTCGCGGAACCACAACCGCCGTGCGCGCCCGGGTACTTTCCGCTTCGGCAGATACAAACAGGCCAACCGCCAGTGGCGTGCCATTACTGGCGCCTGCGCCGTAGGGATCCTGCACTTCCGCCACGGCATAGATAAGCCGGGTCTGCTGATCCACGGCCGCCTGGGTTCTCACGATACGGCCAGTCCAGTGATGCATGTCGGCACCAATCTGTGCCGAAAGGGTTACCGAAGGGCCGGGGCTTTGTTTACTGGAGACGAAGCCCATGGGCAGGTCCAGTTCGAGGAGCTGGGCATCGGTCAGGGGCAGGCGAATCTCCACGCGGTCGGTAGCGAATATACGGCCGAGCACCGTACTGGAGGTCACGTACTCGCCGACACCGATTTCCCGGCTGGCAACGCGACCGCGAAATGGCAGGCGGATTTTGGTGCGTGCCAGATTCAGTTTTGCATTCGCCAGCTCCGCTTTTGCGGAGCGCAGATTGGCTTCCGCCTCCAGTACCTGTGGTTTGTTTACCTGCAGCGGCGTGGGTTCTTTATTGGGGTTCAGATCCAGCCACTGTTGGCGTTTGATGGTGGCCGCAGCCTGTGCCTGCAGAAGCAGCACTTCCGCCTGTGCAACGCCCGCTTCGGCGCGAGCGAGGGCAAGCTGGTAATCGGAATCGTCGAGCTGGATCAGGGTTTCTCCCGGTTCAAACCCGGCACCCTCGGCGAAGCTTGGGGATATCGACACAATGCGGCCGGAAACCTCGGGCGTAAGGTCAATTTCTGTATGCGGACGCACTTCTCCCTGCGTGCTTATACGCAGATGGACGCTTTCTTCTCTGGCCTCGGTGTAGGCGAGGGAGACGAGCCGTTGCTCTTCTTCTTTTTTTTCCGGAGCGGGCTTGGAAGCAGACAGGAGTTGTACCGCGCCAAATCCGAGCGCGATCACCAGTACTGGTGCAGCCGCATTCAAATATTTTTTGTTCATTGATCTGATCTTGCCTGTTTTGAATTGTTCGCCAACAGTCCCGTTGGTGTGTGCGATCAATAGAATCACGGAATCGCAGGGCCTGACCACGGGCCGGGAGTCAGAAGGAGCCGGTACAGCGGCGAATCCCCTCGGTTGTCGAAGTTATTGACTGTGTCGACGGCGGGATTGGATGCAGGGATCGTGAAATTAATTTGCCGTGATGATTTGTGCGTCCGAGTTGCCCGTTGGTGGGTGGCGTCGATGAGCGAAAATTGTGCACGGACCTTGGGGGTTCCGTAGAAGGGTTTTCGCTTTGGTTCGCCTTACAAAAATTTACCCATCCGATGCGACCACCGTCTTAACATTAATAATGAGATGTATTATCATTCGCAAATTGTCGGGTTCGGGTAACGAATCACCAAGACGGGTGTACAACAAGGATCAACTCTCGCGTGGCTCTCTCTTTCGGCTCGGTGCGCCAGTGGCACTGGATCAGTTCGGCGTTGTGTCTGGTAGGAATGCTGCTGTTCGCGATGACCGGAATCACGCTTAATCACGCGGCCCAGATTCCCGCGCAGCCCCGGGTTATCAGTCATGAAGGGACGGTGCCTAGTGCGCTTATGCAGGGCTGGGATGCCCGCGCAGAGGCTACTCCCCAGCTCCCGCACCAGTTGGCCGAGTGGCTCACCAGTGAATACCGTATTCGAATTCCCCGCGACCATCGCGGCGAGTGGGATGGCGGTGAGTTTTACCTGGCGATGCCTCGCCCCGGTGGCGATGCGTGGCTCTCCCTAGATCTCGAGACTGGCGACCTCTTGTACGAGAGCACCGACAGGGGGTGGGTTGCCTATTTCAATGACCTGCACAAGGGGCGGGATACCGGCTCAGTGTGGCGCTGGTTCCTGGATGTTTTTGCGCTTGCCTGTGTGGTGTTCTGCCTGACCGGCTTCTGGCTGCTGTGGCAACAGTCGTCACGCCGGATTTCCACCTGGCCGGTTACCGCGCTGGGGCTGCTGGTTCCCCTGGTGATCGCACTGGTCTTTATTCACTGACAGTAATCTTTATCGGAATTCAATATGGAAAACAGGTTGCGCAGAAAGCTCGCTATGTTCGCTTTATTGTTTGGTATGGGTGCAGGGGCACAGGCGCAGAGCCTGGCGATCACTATCGAGCTTCCGCGGCTGAATGTGGCGGAATACCACAATCCCTATGTGGCCGTGTGGCTGGAAGACGAGTCGCGCACTGCCACCCAGATTGCTGTGTGGTACGACGTAGCAATGCGCAACAACGAAGGGGAGAAGTGGTTGAAGGACCTGCGCCAGTGGTGGCGCCGGGGCGGGCGGGTGCTGGATGTGCCGGTGGATGGCATTACCTCTGCAACCTATGGCCCGGGCGAGCACGCGGTGCAAGTCGCCATTGCCGAGAGCGACCTTGCCGAGCTGGCACCGGGCAAATACCGCCTGAGGATTGAAGCCGCGCGGGAAGTCGGCGGGCGGGAGCTGGTAGAAATTCCCCTGAGCTGGCCACTGGAAAAATCCAACCTGCCGCTGTCGGCCACCGGCAAGAAAGAGCTGGGCGGCATCCAGGTTGCACTGCTTCCCTGACCGAACACCACCTTCAAATAAGGAAATTCCCAATGAAACACACTGTAATCGCAAAGACACTGCTGGCCGGGCTGATGGTGGCCGGGGTTGCCATGCAAGCGCAGGCGCATAGAGCCTGGATTCTTCCCAGCAGTACGGTCCTGTCGGGTGACGCCCCTTATGTGACCTTCGACGCGGCAGTATCCAATACGATCTTTTTCCCCGACTACGTTGCACTGGGACTGGATTCCGTGACCGCGACTGCGCCGGATGGCGCAAAAGTGCAACTGCAAAACAGCGCAAAGGGAAAGTATCGCAGCACGTTTGATATCCAGCTGAAGGGGGAGGGCACCTACAAGGTTGGGCTGGCTTCCTCCGGCCTGCGCGCTTTCTGGAAAGATGAACAGGGCAAACGCCACATGTGGCCGGGCCGCGGCCAACAAGCGGATGATGCCGGGTTTGCCAGCGCGGTGCCGAAAAATGCGAAAGAGCTGCGGGTAACCCAGAGCTCACGCCGTATCGAAACCTTTGTCACCCTCGGCGCGCCCTCGGACGCTGTGCTCAAGCCCGAAGGCATCGGCCTCGAGCTGGTGCCAGTCACGCACCCCAACGATCTATACGCCGGTGAGCGCGCGAACTTCAAACTCATGATCGATGGAGAGCCAGCGAGGCAGGCCGAGGTCAGTTTTATTCCAGCGGGTAGTCGTTACCGGAACAGCCAGGATGAAATAAAAGTCCAGGCAGACGACGCAGGCCTGTTCAGTGTCACCTGGCCGAGCGCCGGCCAGTATTTCATGGAAGCTGAATATCAGGATGACAAGGCCAGGGCACCGGCCACGATGCGTCGCGGATCCTACGCGGCCACCTTTGAGGTGTTGCCACTGTAACGCCGGATAGTCGGTGTGCAGGGCCAGCCGAGACAGGGAGCCCGGTTGTGACAGAGATCCAGCGTATTGTCATTGCGGTTGTCTGCATGCTGTCGTGGCTGCTGTGGGTGGTCTTTCTGGTTTTGCGGCATCGCCGCCAGCGAGAAGCCATTCATCGTCAGCCGCAGTCACCGGGTTTCGGGCAAATCCTGATTGCCTACGCCAGCCAGAGTGGCACCGCCGCAACCCTGGCCCGCCAGAGCGCCGATCACCTGCGCGCGGTGCAGCCCGTTACTATGCTGCCCCTGAGCCAGGTATCGTCGCAGACTTTGCGGACCACCCGTAAAGCATTGTTTGTGGTCAGCACCTATGGAGAAGGTGAGGCTCCGGACAACGGCCGGCGTTTCGCCCGTGATTTTCTGAGTGGTAAGGGCTCCGGCGTTCCGGATCTCTCTCATCTTTCCTATTCTGTGATTGCCCTTGGGGACAGTACCTACGCGCGCTTCTGTGCATTCGGCCAACAGCTGTTTGATGGCATGGCCAGGCTAGGGGCGAGCGCACTGGAGCCAATGTACAGGATCGACGCCGCTGCTGAAGGTGCTCTGGGTGTCGCTCAGGGTGTCGCCAGCATCATGCCTGGCTGGTTCGGCGCACAACGGGCTTCTGCCGCAATAACATCCCTTTCGAAGCCCACTGTCTGGTGGCGACTGGCCAATCGCACTCTGCTCAATCCCGGTAGCCCTGGAGCACCGCTGTTTGAATTGACCCTGCGGGCGGTCAACGACCGACCGGGATGGCGCGCGGGCGATATATTCGAGCTACAGCCTCGCCAGCCACGCCAGTTTGTGGTGCGCTGGCTTAGTGAGCGCGAACTCGATGGCAACGCGTGGATCGCCATCGATGGCCGCGGCCAGACCCTTCAGGCCTGGCTTCGCGACCGTATTCTGCCCGCCGGTGACTTCGACCGGGAGAAGCTGCTACGCGGTGATTTTTCCGACTTTCCCCAGTTACCCTCGCGGGAATATTCAGTGGCGTCCAGTCGTGGGGAGCATGTACTCAAGCTGATCGTGCGGCAGCAGTTTGGCACCGGTGGTGAGCTCGGACTCGGCTCGGGCTGGCTTACGGAACACTGTGACGTGGGAGAGCTGTTTTCCGGGAACTTGCGCGAGAATGCCGCCTGCCACACGCAGGACCACTGTCGTCCGCTTCTACTGATTGGCGCGGGCAGTGGCCTTGCCGGTCTGCGTGCGCAATTGTCGGAGCGGGCGGGGCAGGCCAACGCCGGGGCAGTCTGGATGGTATACGGTGAGCGCTGTCCGCATGCCGATCGTCCGCTGGTCGAAGAGCTCGCTACGTGGGCTCGCCAGGGAACGCTGACCCGTTGTGACCGGGTTTTTTCCCGGGGTAATGATCCTGAGCGTGGTTATGTGCAGGATTTCCTGTTCGCGCACCAAGAAGAACTGATGACGTTTGTGTCGGGCGGTGGCGACATTTATGTCTGTGGTGACCGTGCGGGTATGGGGCAGGGTGTGCATCGGATGCTCACTCAAGTACTTGGGGCTGGTACACTGGATGCGCTGCTGGATTCCGGGCGTTATCGCCGGGATCAGTACTGACTGGACAATGCTGGTGCGGACCCGCATCCAGTATGAATTCGGCCGCACGCTCGGCAATGGCGATCACCGGTGCGTTAGTATTTCCACTGACTATATTGGGCATTACCGACGCGTCCACTACTCGTAATCCTTGTACACCGTGCACGCACAGCGCACCGTCTACCACTGCCCGCTCGTCGTTGCCCATACGGCAAGTGCCCACCGGGTGATACACGCTCTCTGCGTGTTGGCGAATAAACGCTTCGATATCCTGACGGTTGTTCAGCCGTTGTGCAGGTAGCCACCAATCTTTGTGGTACTGCTGTAGCGACGGCTGCCCGATAATTTCCCGCGCCTGTTCCACCCCTTCGATCAACACCTCGAGGTCTTCCCGTTCGTGGAGATAATTGGCGTCGACCGTTGGCAGGTCGCCGGGGTTGCCTGAGCGCAGGTGCACACTGCCGCGGCTCAAGGGGCGCAGGCCGCAAACATGCAGGGAGTAGCCGTAACCGCCGGGGCGCTCGCGACCGTGGTCAAACAGTGGCGCCGCGGTAAGGTGAAACTGTAGGTCCGCATGCACCCGCGCAAAACTGGACCGGGAAAAGCCGCCGGCCTCGGCACCGTTGCTGGTGAGCTGTCCGCGATTGCGCCAGAGAAAATCCGGGAGGCTGGCGGCGGCCTTTAGGGTTGGCCACAGGGAGTTCGAAAAGGTGATGGGGCGATTTACTTTCATCACCTGGGTCACATCCAGATGATCCTGCAGATTTTCTCCCACACCCGGCAGGTGTACCCGGGTATCGATGTCCATTTCACGCAGGTGCTGCGAGTTCCCGATGCCGGAGAGTTGTAACAGCTGTGGTGATTGCAGCGCACCGCCACACAGCAGCACTTCGCGTTTCGCGGATATTTTTCCTCCATCCAGTAACTCCACACCTGTTGCCGTAGTGTCTTGTAAGAGAACTCTGGCTACCCGTGCTTCGGTGATAACCGTGAGGTTCTCGCGCACCCGCGCCGGGTGCAGGTAAGCGCTGGCGGCGGAGCAGCGACGGCCGTTTTTCTGGGTGACCTGGTAAAACCCGAAGCCAAACTGGCTGGGGCCGTTGAAGTCGTCGTTGGCCTCGTGGCCGGCGCTGATGGCCGCGTCTACAAAAGCAGCGCCGGCGCGGGTTTTCCATCGCAGGTCTGAAACGGCCAGTGGCCCGGTATCGTTGTGTAGCGGGCTGCGGCCGCGCCTGTTGCCCTCCGACTTTAAAAAGTACGGCAGCATGTTTTTCCAGTTCCAACCCGGGTTGCCGGCCTTTTCCCAATCGTCGTAATCACGGGGATTGCCGCGAATATACACCATGGCATTGATGGAGCTGCAGCCGCCGAGGGTTTTGCCGCGGGGCCAGTAGAGTCTGCGGTTGTTGAGGTGTTTTTGCGGTGTGGTGTGGTGTGGCAGGTTGTATTTGTCTCCCGCGACCAGAAAGCCGATACCGATGGGCATGCGGATGAGCAGGCTGTCGTCCGGCGGGCCGGCTTCCAGCAGGCACACAGTGAAGCGGCCATCGGCGCTCAGGCGGTCGGCCAGTACGCAGCCAGCGGAGCCGCCGCCGACGATGATGTAATCAAATGAACGCGGGTTTTCCGTGTCTGTGTTTCTTTTCATCGCCGGCTCCTTCCTGTTTATTGTTTTATGCGTTTTTTGGTACTGGGTTCGGTGTTATCCGCCCGCAATCGCGCGCAGGCTGAACTTGCTGTGTTCCAGCATCTGGTCGAGATCGATGTTCTCCGGGCTCACCAGCCACTGGTAAATACCGCCAAAAATCAGCGCGCAATACTGTTCGGCAAATGCTTCAGCGGAGAGTGGGCTGCGCGAGAAGTCCGCGCACTGCTCGATCCAGCGTACGGCCTGCTTGCGCTGGTTGTGGTGGATTTCCTGTAGCTTCTGGGTGGTTTCAGAGTGGTGATCGATGGTGTGGTAGTAGAGCTTGAACATCGCCCGCAAATGGTCCGGTCTGCTGCGCACAAAATTCTGCAGGGCGCTGACAGCGGCGATAACGGTATCGATCCCAGAGGTGCCGGCGGTGGAATTGTCGAGCTCGGCACACCATTGCCGGTGCAGGTGTTCGATCAGTGCCGAATAGAAGACATCTTTGGTCTTGTAGCGGTAGGCCGCGAGGCCGCGGCTATAGCCGGCACTGGTACCGATTTCCGCCAGGGTCGCCCGTTGTGGGCCCTGACTCACAATCAGGCGCACTGCGGCTTCGAACATCTGGCTGTCGGACTGGGCGCTGCGCTCCGCCTGGGTCATTCGCGCGGGCTTGGCGGCTGAAGTGGTGCTCATGGATGAATCCTTCTCGTCTCTGGCCAGTCTCTTCTGGCTAGTCTCTGGCCTTGCCAGGTATGGCGCCAGAATCCGTTGTATGAATAACGGATTGGGCCAATGTCCGCCAGTTTATCGAACAAACATACTTGTCACAAGCAAGTAAGTTTGTGTATGCTGCTGAAAATGATAAGTGGAAATGGTGGTCAGGGTGCACGTCGTTTGCGGGCTGCCGGGAGAAGGAGATCGGTGCTGTGAAGCGAAGACTGTTCGATAGTGATCACGAGATGTTCCGCGATTCCGTACGCAAGTTCCTGCAGGCGGAGGCGGTTCCCCATATGGAAGAGTGGCGTCGCAACGGTGTGGTGGACAGAGAGATTTTCCGCAAGGCGGGTGAGAGCGGATTTCTGTTTATGTGGGCGGAGGAGCGCTTTGGCGGGCTCGGCCTGAACGATTTCCGCTACGAGCAGGTGCTGATCGAGGAGCTTTACCGGGCGGGGTGTGGGGATATTTTCATCCCTACGCACAACCGCCTTGTTGGTCGTTACCTGGGCAATCTGGCGACGGAAGAGCAGAAAGACCGGTTTTATCCCGGTTGCATCAGCGGGGAGACCATCCTGGGGATCGCCATGACCGAGCCGGATACCGGCTCGGATCTGGCGGCGATGAAGACCCGCGCGGAAGACTGCGGCGATCATTGGAAACTCACCGGTGCCAAAACCTATATCTCTAACGGCATTATTGGCGATCTGTTTGTGGTTGCGGCAAAGACCAGCGATACAGCAAAACACGGTGTCGGCCTGTTTCTGGTGGAGCGGGGGATGGAAGGCTTCAGTCGTGGCCGCAACCTCGACAAGCTGGGTATGAAGGCCCAGGACACCGCAGAGCTTTTTTTCGACAACGTGAAAATTCCCAAGAGCAACGAGCTGGGCGCGCCCGACAAGGGTTTTTATTACCTGATGCAGAACCTCGCCGAGGAGCGCCTGCAGAGCGCCACCTGTTCCCTTGCCAATGCTAATGCGGCACTGGGTGAAACGCTTGAGTTTACCAAAGAGCGCAAGGTATTCGGCAGCCCGGTGGCGAGCTTCCAGAATAATCGCTTCCAGTTCGCCACCATGCGTACAGAACTGGATGCCGCCCAGGTATTTGTGGACCAGTGTGTGTTGGACCTGAATGCCGATGGGTTGACTGGTGCCGATGCCGCGAAAGTAAAACTTTTTTGCTCCGAACTGGAGGGGCGGGTGGTTGACCAGTGTCTGCAATTTCACGGCAGCGCTGGGTATATGGACGAATACCGCATTTCCCGACGTTATGCTGACGCGAGAATCTCGCGGATTTACGCGGGTACCAGCGAAGTAATGCGGGAAATTATTTCGCGGGATATGGGGTTGGATTACCGCATAAAGAATGTATGAAACAAAACATGCATGACGGAAATGTATATTTCGATTTTCTCAGGCCGGAGGTTTTTCCGTGAAGACAAAGATTACTGAAATGCTGGGTATCCAGTATCCGATCATCCAGGGGGGCATGATGTGGGTGGGTCGCGCCGAGTTGGCCGCCGCAGTCTCCAATGCCGGTGGCCTGGGTATCATCACGGCGCTGACCCAGCCAACGCCGGAAGATCTGTACAGGGAAATACAGCGCTGCCGTCAAATGACCGACAAACCTTTCGGGGTAAATCTCACCATATTGCCAACGATCAAGCCCGTGCCCTATGACGAATATGCGCAGGCGGCGATCGGTGGCGGTGTGAAGGTGATCGAGACTGCGGGACGCAATCCGGCGGAGTTTATCCCGCTATTCAAGCAGAACGGCGTCAGGGTCATTCACAAGTGCACTTCGGTACGTCACGCACTGAAAGCGGAGTCCATCGGTTGCGACGCAGTCAGTGTGGATGGCTTCGAGTGCGCTGGTCACCCTGGTGAAGACGACGTGACCAATCTGGTATTGCTGCCCGCCGCCGCGAAAAAACTGTCCATTCCGATGATCGCCTCCGGTGGCATTGGCAACGGCTACCAGCTGGCTGCAGCGTTGATGCTGGGTGCCGAGGCGGTCAATATGGGGACCCGTTTTGTTGCCACCCGGGAAGCGCCGGTGCACGAAAATGTAAAGCAGGCGATGGTGGAAGCCGATGAGCGCCAGACCACGCTGATTTTCCGTAGCCTGCGCAATACCGCGCGGGTATTTCGAAACTCCATCGCCTCGGAAGTGGTATCCATCGAGGCACGCCCGGGCGATACCGATTTTGCGGATCTACAGCCGCTGGTGGCGGGGGCCCGCGGGCGCGAGCAGGTGCTTGAGGCCGGCGATGTGGAGGGGGGTATCTGGACAGCCGGCCAGGTCATCGGGCTGATTGATGATATCCCCACCTGCGCGGATCTGTTACAGCGCATGGTAAGTGAGGCCCGGGATGTTATTCGCTCCCGCGCCGATTCTCTGGCTCCGTGACCGGCCGCGTGTAAAGAGCCGCGACTCGACTGCGGGTTGCCGTCTCTACTGCTCAGGTAGAGTTGACAGCCCGCGGCGCCCGACATATTTTCAAACCACATAATAAATAGAATACGATCGCATAGGTGTACCTGAATGAACTGGCGGTCGCAAAGTGATAAGAGAACTGGATGATGGTTCGTCACACGCACAAGCTGTCTGCAGCCCGCCAGATTTCCGGGGGGTGGCGCAATGCCTGATTCTGTGCGCAGCCACTCCATCAGTCCGGCAACGCCGGCTGTAAATTCCTGTCCGCGCAAAATCATTGCGCAGCCCGCCAAGCTTTCCTGTCCTCAGACCCCACCTTTTCAGATACTCCGCTCCGCGCTCTGCCAGCAGCTGTGCGATGGCGCCGGTGCACGGGTATCACTGGTCAGGGCGCCGGCAGGGTTTGGCAAATCGACCCTGATGCGCCAGGCGTTTGAGCAGCTGGTACAGGGAGGGGTGCCAGCGGCGTGGATGCGACTGGATCTGGCAGACAACGACAGTGCGCGCCTGCTGCACTTTCTTGCGCGCGCCCTGGACCAGTTGTCGCCGGAGGCGGGGCAGTGGGACGCGGATTCCGCCGGCGGTGCTGCGCTGGATTTGCTCGATCGCGTCGAATCGTTGCCAGTTCCCTTTGTGCTGTTTCTCGACGATCTGGAAGTGTTGCAAAACGGTGTTGCGCTGGCTTTTGTGCGACAGCTGGCGGAGCGACTCCCGCCCGGCGGACGCCTGATCCTCGGCTCCCGCACCCAGCCGGATATCGGTCTGGCACGTTTGCGTACGCGCGGTCAGCTGCAGGAAATTGATGCAAACGGCCTGCGCTTCAGTACCGAGGAAACGACGCGCTTTCTGCAGCGGGAGTGCGGGCTGGAAATCGATCCCGAAGACATTGCTACCCTGCACCAGACCACCGAAGGCTGGGTCGCCGCATTGTGGCTTGCCTACCTGGCGCTGGAGCAGTGCCGGGACCCGGCGGGTCTGGTTGCCGGCTTCTCCGGCTCCAGTGCACTGGTGGCGGACTACCTGGGGGAAGAGGTGCTGGCGCGGCAGCCGGATGATTTGCGGGAGTTCATGCTCAACACCAGTATCCTGCCCCAGCTGAGCGCCGGGCTGTGCGATGCGATATGTGGCGATACTGGGAGTCAGGAAAAGTTGCTGGCCCTGTCGCGCAATAGTTTTCTGCTGGAACCTCTGGACGAAGCGGGACGCTGGTTTCGTTACCACAGCATGTTCGCGGTGTTTCTGCAGGGGCAGTTGCAGTTGCGCCAACCAGACAGGATTCCCCAGCTGCATCGTGCCGCTGCCGAGGCCTATCTGACCCAGGGGCGGGTGGTGCCGGCAATCGAGCAGGCATTGAAGTCCGGCGATATGGACTACGCGCTTCCGCTTTTTTCGCGGCATGCGGAGCGCCTGCTGGGGGATGGTCGCGGCCTGCTGCTGACCCGCCTGATGGGGCTGGTGCCGCCGGGGCAATTGCGGCAATGGCCTGACTTGCAGGTGGTGCATGTTTGGGCGATTGCCTTTACCCGCGGCGCGGCGGACGCCATGGCCCAGTTGAGCGAATACGAACAGGGAGCGCCGGAAGAGTCCGAAGTCCACCTGCATGGTATGGCGCTGCGCCCGATGTTGTTATCCATGCTCGATCGTCACGACGAGGCCTATCGTGTGGCGTCGGAAAATATTGGTCGGCTGCCGCCCGAGAGAACCTTCCCCCACGCCATTCTGCGCACATCCCTGGCCTACGTGGCGCTGGTGGTTGGGCAGTATCGGGAGGCCCAAGACCTTCTCGATGAGGGGCGCCGACTGCAGGTGATTGACTGCACTCCATTCACGCATATCTTCGCCCAGTGCGTCGAGGGCGCCATCGAACTGTTACAGGGGCGGCTGCGCCAGGGGACCGCGCGTTTCCGTCTCGCCGCCGGCGCCGATGAGCGCAACGGCCGTCTGGTGACCAATGGCAATGCCATGGCCGCGATCCTGCTGTCGGAGGTCTGGTACGAGAGCGGCCAGTTCAGCGAGGCCGCGCGTCTGCTGCAAGTATATGTGCCGCTGGTGCAGGAGCAGGGCGTGCCCGATCACCTGATCTGCGGTCATCGCAACCTGGCGCGGATCCTCTACGCCCGCGGAGACCACGACGGTGCCTTCCAGACCCTGACCGAGCTGGAGTATTTCGGTTACCGCAATGAGCTGCCGCGACTGGTGGCTAGCGCGCGCCTGGAGCGCAGCCGGATCTTTCTGCTGGAGGGGGACAAGCAATCGGCACGGGATGAGCTGAAGCGCGCGGCCAGTGCCGGAAACTGGGAAAAATTCGACCACTGGTCCCTGTTCGGCAGCGACCTGGATACCCCTCAGGATGCGGAGCTGCGTTGGAAGATCCATTTTGCCGACGCGGACACTGCGGCGCGTGGACTCAAAGGGATGATCGGCGCTGCCGAATCCTCCGGTCGCGGGCGCCGGGCGCTGAAGTTGCGTTTGCTGTACGCGTTGGCGCTGTTTCGCATCGGCAATGAGAAGGCGGCACTGCGGCAGGTACGCGACGTACTGAAAATCGCCGCCTCCGAGCACTATGTGCGCTTGATTCTGGATGAGGGCGAACTGGCACTGCAACTGCTGCAGCGCCTGGCCACGCAGCAGGGCGTCACACTCGATCCCGAGCAGCTGCAAAAGGATCCTCAGCCCATTTTTCGCCAGCTGGTGCGCGAGCTCAGCGTCGCTGTCGGGTCAGAACATGCCGCCGCCCCCCCTGCACAGACCCCCGATGGTCAGCCCCTGGAGAAACTTACCCGCAAGGAGTTCGAGGTCCTGCGCCTGCTTGGCGAGGGGCTGTCCAACGGCGCAATCGGCGAGCGCATGTTCGTATCGGAAAACACCGTGCGCACCCATCTTCGCAATATCAACGCCAAACTGCATGCACAGAGCCGTACCGAGGCCGTGGCGATTGCGCGCAAGCTGCAACTGATCGGCTGATCTTCCCGGCCAGGCCTCGGCGCCGATGCCGGCAAGCGGGATTCCACACTCGATCTCTGATGCCAGGTTCTGAGTCGCACCAGCGTGGTTCACCGGCCCCTTTCCCGACCACGCAATTTCATCGGAATGGACGAGTTTTTTTTACCGACGCCTTCGCATACTGAGCTTAACCCGAATCACAGGATGTAGTTCGAAGACGCCGCCGGGCCGTATCAGCGCCGTCATCAAAAACGATAAAGATTGAGGAGAAATCTCCCATGGCGATGACCAGTAAACCCACCCGTGTTTCCAGCAGTCCCCTTTTCCGGGTCGGTGCCCTCGCTTCGGCCATTGCTGCGGCTGTGCCGGTAATGGCGCAGGACAGTGAAGGCCGTCAGTTGGAGGAAGTGGTGGTAACGGCCCAGCGGCGCGCAGAGAGCATGCAGGATGTGCCGGTGGCGGTGACGGCGGCCACCTCGGAAGACCTCGCCATGGCCCAGGTGGACAGCATCGCTAACATTCAGCAGATCTCATCCAGTATCAAATTTGACGTAACCAACAGCGCCGCCAACAGCGCCAATATCATGATCCGCGGGATTGGCACTGTGGGTAACAGCCGCGCCTTCGAGGGGGCGGTTGGCGTTTTTGTCGATGGTGTCTACCGCACCCGTGCCGGTCAGGCGATGCAGAACTGGCTGGATATCGGTGGTCTGGAGATTCTGCGCGGTCCGCAGGGCACCCTGTTTGGCAAGAATACCTCTGCCGGTGCCCTGATTCTCAATAGTGTGGCGCCCACTACCGATGCGGTAACCCTCGACTACGAAATGAGCGCCGGTAACTACGGTAAGCAGATGGTACGGGGTGCCGCGAATGTTCCGCTGAGTGACGACTTCGCGGTTCGCGTTGCCGGCCTCTGGGGGCAGCAGGATGGATATATCGAAGACCCCAACGGCGGTAACTACAACGAGCGATCGCCACGGGCTTTGAAGGCGCAACTCCTGTATGAGCCTTCGGATACTTTCTCTGCTCAGCTGATCGCCGACTGGTCCGATGAGGAAAACAACTGTTGTTATGGTCAGCTCGACGTGGTCGATGGTCCCATGCAGCCATTTATTGACGGTGTACTGATACCCGCGCGCGGCTTGCAGGGTCCGTCCGATGACTTCGAGGACTACGAGCAGGTCCTGAGTGGTGACACGGACCAGAATATCAACGACCAGGGTGCGGTATTGAAATTGCGCTGGGACCTGGCTTCTGGCCAGACCGTTAACTCGGTGACCAGCTATCGCGACTGGAGTATCTCCCAGTGGAACATGGATGCCGATTTTACCGGTGCCAATATCCTCGTGATCAACGAGTCGCTCAATACCGAACTGTTTTCACAGGAGTTTACCCTGAACGGTATGGTTGACAGTTTCGGGCCCTTTGTAGGTGCAGACTATGTGGCCGGTATCTACTATGCGAAGGAAGATATTGCCGCGCACCATGAACTGGAGTGGGGCGATCAGGCGCAGATGTATTTTGATGCCTATTTGGGCGCGCTCGGGATTCCTGCCGGATATGCCGATGCCAGTGAGGGGCAGTGGAGCAATGCGGATATGCCTGCGGACAGCACTACATACGCCGCCTTTACGCACTGGAATCTGGATGTCACAGAGAAATTTGGCCTGACTTTGGGGGCACGGTATTCCAGAGATGAGAAAGAAGGCGCGATGGTACGCAACTATTTCTCTCCCGCGCCGACCACTGTGTTCCGCCTCTTGCAGGTGCAACCCGGTCCGGAATATCGCGACACTTTTGAAGATAGCGCGCTAAGCGGCACCCTGGCCGCCCGCTTTCAGATTGATGACTCCATGATGGCGTATGCTTCCTACAGCCGGGGTTACAAAGCGGGCGGAGTCAATATCGATAACACCGCAGCGGGCACCCTGGTGAATAATCCGGAGGAAGTTCCCGGTGCAGTGCCACTGGATCCCACCTATAAGTCTGAGTTTGTAGACGGCTACGAGCTGGGTCTGAAAAGCGAATATGCCGGCGGCAGTGCGCGCTCCAACGTTGCGCTCTTCTACAACGACATCAGCGACCTGCAGATCGCCCAGTTTATCGGTACCCAGTTCACTATCGACAACGCGCCGGAAGCGACCGCCTACGGCCTGGAAGTGGAAAACCAGTTTCTGCTCAATGATGTTCTCAGTCTCAACTTCGATATTACGCATATCGCCGATGCCAGTTTTGGCCGCGATCCGGTACTGGGTGCGCTGTCCGATCGCGAGTTTGCCCACGCGCCAGAGTGGGCGGGTAACCTGGCGCTGAGTCTGGATCAGCCAGTGTCAAATGCTCTCACCCTGTTCGGGCGAGTGGGAGTCAACTACTCGACCGAACTTTATACCAACACTTCCAACGATTTCATGCGCGGTAATCAGGGGGAAGTCGCGGCGAATATCGGTTTGCGTTCGGAGGTGTCCGGTTGGACCCTGGCCGCCTGGTGTCAGAACTGCAGTGACGAGCGCTACGTCACGCAGCATTTCAACTCTCCACTGCAGGGACCTGCGGGCTCTGATGCCAACGGTTATGTCTCCGCACCGCTGACTTACGGAGTCACATTGCGCGGCGCTTTCTGACGCGGAAACCTCGCGGCAGCGTTGTGTGCCGCGAGTGCCGGAAAAGGAGCGCGACGCAGCCAAAAGATACGGAATAGATGTAGGGTAAATTGATGAGTCAGATGGCAACCACAACCGGCCTGTCTGCACGGGTAGGCCAGGGGGAAATCGCTGAAAGCGGCATCCTGTTCCCACCCCAGGTGCCAGGGAAGGATTGCGGACGAAATGTTCGCGCTCTGGCGTCGCCCGAACGGCTCACGGAGTTGTGGCTCACCGATGCTCTACGCTTGCAGCATCCGCACTGGCCCGAGGTGGAAACATTCAGTTGCGAGCCAGTCACTGCGACGGATTTCGATATTCTGGTGCGATTGCACCTCAGCTACAAAAATGACACAGCGGAAGACAAGAATCTCTCGCATGATGAAGGTCGCATCAGTGCCCCGGTCAGTATCCTGGCCAAGTTTTCACGGCCTCTGCCGGGCCCGGAGTGGGAGGAGTTTGTCCGCCAGTCTCTGGTGAGGGAAGCCTCTGCCTATCAGGATCTCACCAACCATTACGCCTGCCGGATTCCCGGATTATTGTTTGCCGTTACTGGGCAGTTGAACTTCAACCTGCTGCTGGAAGACTGCGGCGGGGAGTGCTTCACCAGTGACAACAGTCCCGATGAACACCTGCCAGAACACGAGGCCGTGTTGCACGAACTCGCACAGCTGCACGGATGTTTTGTGCGCACTTCACCGGCGTCGGCACCCCGGTGGCAGTTGCGCCAACGGGATCACGCTCGCTTTATCTCTCACCACTATCGTCGTGGTGTGGATGCGCTGCGGGAAGTGTACGCAGGCTGGTTGGCGCCAGAGCACTTTGAACTGGTGGAAGCCTTTACCTGCGATGTTGCTGACTGGCACCGCTACGAGAGACATACCCTCACGCTGACCCATGGGGATGCCCGTTTCGAAAACGTGCTGTTTCAGCGGGACGGCAGCAACTGCCGTGCGAGCCTGGCCAGTTGGAAACTGGTGGGTGTTCGCAATCCGATGTTCGATGTCGCCTGTTTGTTATCCAATGACCTCTCCTACGTTGCCCGCAATCATTCGGAGGCGACGCTGTTGCAGCGCTACTGCCGGGTCTTTGAGCAGAGCGGGACCCAGTACCCCCTGCGGGAAGCCAGCGAGGACTATCGTTTTCATTTGTTTGCCCCGCTGATTTTCAATATTTGTGCCGCCGGGTTCCTGCAGGAAACCCTGGTGCAAAACGCCGATCTGATGAAGAAAACCCGCCGCAACTGTATGGCAATTCTGGATTGGGATTCCATGACGCTGATGGCGAAGCGACGAAATGTGATTGCCTGAATCATCAATTGCATTAATACAAAAAATCGTTCACACGAAGTCAAGGCGCTGCAATGCAGTGCGGTAAGGAGCCAGTATGATCCCGAGAACCCTGTTTCAGCCGGAGCACGAAGAATTTCGCCGTATGGTGAAGCGATTCCTGGAAACCGAGGTGACCCCACACCACGAGCGCTGGGAAGAACAGCAGCATGTGGATCGGGAGCTCTGGTACCGCGCCGGAGAATTGGGCCTGTTGTGTATGACCATCCCGGAAGAATACGGCGGTATTGGCGGAGATCGGGTGTACAGCGCAGTGCTTATGGAAGAGCAGAGCTACGCCGGCGCGACGGGGCCGGGCTTTACCGTGCACTCGGATATCGTCGCCAACTATATTTACAATTTTGGCACTGAAGCGCAGAAGCAGCAGTGGCTGCCGCGCATGGCGTCCGGAGAGGCAGTGGGGGCCGTTGCCATGAGTGAGCCGGGCACCGGCTCTGACCTGCAGGCGATCACCACTCGAGCGGAAAAAGATGGCGACGACTATGTCATCAATGGGTCCAAGATCTTTATCACCAACGGTTATCTAGCCGATATTGTGGTGGTAGTGGCAAAGACCGGCAATACCGGCGACGGTGCCAAGGATACTTCCCTGATTCTGGTGGAAGCCGATCGTGCGGGATTCAGCAAAGCCAGGCCGCTGAAAAAAGTGGGAATGAAAGCACAGGATACCTGTGAGCTGTATTTCGAGAATGTGCGGGTTCCCCAGTCCAATCTACTTGGCGAAGTGGAGGGGCAGGGCTTTGTGCAGCTGATGCGGGAGCTTTCCTGGGAGCGATTGATTATCTCGATTCTGTCGGTCAGTGGCGCTCGCGCTGCACTGGAGCACACGCTCGAATACACCCGCGACCGCAAGGTATTCGGTCAGCCGGTGGCCAATTATCAGAATACCCGATTCAAATTGGCGGAAATGAAAACAGAAATCGAGATCGGCCAGGTATTTGTGGACCGTTGCATCGAAGAGGTACTGGAAAACCGGCTTTCCCCGGAAGCGGCGGCAGCGGCGAAGCTCTGGACTTCAGAGCTGCTGTGCCGTGTGGTGGATGAAGGGGTTCAGTTGCACGGTGGTTATGGCTACATGCTGGAGTACCCGATTGCCAAGGCCTACATCGACTCCCGCGCCGGGCGTATTTACGGCGGTACCAACGAAATCATGAAAGAACTGATTGCCCGCGCGTTGTGACGGGCTGGTATTTACCGGTCATCGATTCATGTTGAATATGCCGAAGGGCAGATTGACAGCCCCAACCGGCGGCAGTAGTTTGGTTTGTAACAATAAGCATAAAAAAGTGAGGATGAGGAGCGCGATATGAGCCAGATAGTCGAGTTCGCCGAACCGCTGGAGTATGTTCTTCGCTGGGAAAGGGAAAGGCCGGACGAGGTATACCTTACCCAGCCGTTGCAAGACGGCAGTGTGGAAACCTTCACCTGGGGTGAAGTCGCCGGGCAAGCACGCCGCGGTGCGGCCTATCTGAAGTCTCTGGGTTTTCCGGAGGGCAGCAATATCGCCCTGGTCGGGAAAAACAGCGCGCACTGGATCATCGCCGACCTGGCCATCTGGATGGCCGGTCATGTGCCGGTTCCTCTCTATCCCACCCTCGGTGCGGATGCCTGTGAGTACGTTCTACAGCACAGCGAAGCCAAGCTCCTGGTCGTCGGTCGTCTCGATGGTATTACCGACAGCTGGAACGAGCTGGCCCCGGTTTTGCCAGAAGACCTGCCCCTGCTGAGTCTGCCCATGGCTCCGGTCATCCGCGCGGAAAACTCCGCGGACTGGGCCCAGATACAGAATGACTTTGAGCCCCTGCAGGATATCGTATTGCGTGGGCGAGAAGCGCTGGCGACCATCATTTACACCTCTGGCACTACCGGTAAGCCCAAGGGGGTCATGCACAATTTTGCTTCCATGACGGCGCCGGCGGGCTGCTCCGTCAATCTCTGGCAGCCGACCACCGACGACCGCATGTTGTCCTACCTGCCGCTGGCCCATGTGGCGGAGCGGGTCGCAGTGGAAATTCCGTCGCTGATTTTTGGCTTCCAGTTGTTCTTCAATGATTCCCTGGAAACGTTTCCGGCGGACCTGAAGCGGGCACGGCCCACACGATTCTTCTCGGTGCCACGGTTGTGGACCAAGTTTTACCAGGCAGTGAATGCGAAAATTCCGCCGGCCAAGCAAAAGATCCTGTTTGCGATTCCTTTCCTGTCTTCCAAAGTCAAAAAGAAAATCCTGCAGGAACTGGGCCTGGACAGCGTCAAGGTAGGGCTCACCGGCGCGGCACCACTATCTGCAGAAATCATCAGTTGGTACCGCAAACTTGGACTTGAGCTGTTGGAAGTATTCGGCATGACCGAGAACTGCGCCGCGTCCCATGCGGCACGTGCCGGCGAAGTGCGTCCCGGCTATGTGGGCACACCCCTGGACGGTGTGCAATGCCGTATCGATGATACCGGTGAAGTGCTGGTAAAAAGTCCCGGGCAAATGATGGGCTATTACAAAATGCCCGAGGAGACAGCCGCAAACCTTACCGAGGATGGCTTCTTCCGCACCGGTGATCGGGGTGAGCTGGACGAGAAAGGTCGCCTGCGTATTACCGGCCGCACCAAAGACCTGTTCAAGACCAGTAAGGGAAAATACATTGCGCCGGTACCCATCGAAAATATGCTAGGCGCGCACCCGGGTATCGAAGTGATCTGTGCGACGGGGCCCGGGCAGCCGCAGCCATTTGCACTGGCCGTGCTGTCACCCGGTGTGCTGAACCCCCAGAGCGCGGAAGACAAGAGCCGCTTCGAGCAGGCGTTCGCCGAGCACCTCGATGAGATCAACCAGCAACTGGAAGATCACGAACGCCTCAACTATGTGGTGATCGTGAAGGAGCCCTGGACCATTGAAAGCGGTTTGCTCACACCCACCATGAAGCTGAAGCGCAATGAAATCGAAGCGCGCTATCTGAAGTTTGCCGAACGTTGGCGGGAGCAGGGCCAGAAAATCATCTGGGAAGGCTGACAGCAGGTCAGCCGGAACGGACAGGAGTCGACAGGTAAAACCAGGGGGGGGACTATGAGAATTCAGGCGGCAGTTGCCCGTCCCGGTGCCATTGTCGATATCGAATCCTGCGTATTGTCGCCACCACAAGCGTGCGAAGTCCAGGTTCGTCTCGAAGCCTGCGGTATCTGCCATACGGACCTCCTCGCGATGGGCGGGCAATTGGGCACCCCCTTGCCGGCAGTGCTCGGGCACGAGGGTGTGGGTATCGTCGAGGCACTGGGGCAGGGCGTTTCCCGGTTTGCCGTCGGCGATCGGGTGCTGATGAGTTTCGGGGCCTGTGGCGGTTGCCGGGCCTGTCGTGCTGCAGCTCCTGCTTACTGTCATTCGGCCCTGGCGATGAACTTCGCCGGCCGTCGCCTCGACGGTTCGGCACCCATGGCGATTGGCCGCTCGCCAATTACCAGTCATTTTTTTGCCCAGTCTTCCTTTGCCACCCACACAGTAGCCAATGAACACAATGTCGTGCGTCTGGACCCTGACCTTCCCGCGGAACTGATGGCGCCCCTTGCCTGTGGCGTACAGACCGGTATGTCTTCTGTACTCAATGTGCTGCAACCGGGTAGCCGCGACCGCATCGCGATACTTGGATGCGGCACCGTAGGGCTTGCTGCGGTAATGGCTGCGGCCATTGCCGGTTGTCGGGAAATCATTGCAGTCGACCTGAAACGGGAGCGCGTGGAGCTGGCCATGGAACTGGGTGCCACGGCTGGTGTGGCAAGTCAGGGCGAAGACCTTTCTCAGTCCCTCAAAAGTCACGGGCTTCTAAACGGTGCGGTGGACTGCACCGGTAGTATTCCGGTGATTGAAAGCGCCTTCCGGGCTCTTGCCCAGCGGGGCCAGGTGGTCTGCGCCGGTGTGAGCCCGGCTGGTAGAAAGCTGGCGATCGATCCCAGAGAGCTGGTATTCGGCGGTCGCAGCCTGCGCGGTACAGTAGAGGGGGATGCCAACCCCAGGGAGTTTATCCCGGAAATGATCGAATACTTCCGCAGTGGCCACTTGCCGCTGCACAAACTGGTGCGCACCTATCCGTTCGTGGAGATCAATCAGGCACTGGCGGATTTATCCAGCGGGGCGGCGATCAAGCCCGTGCTGTTGATACCGGGTGAAAGCGAACAGCATTCAACAAGAGATGTCGTATAGAGGATTGAGAATGGATGCAGCAATTACCGAACCGGCCAACTGCCTGGTAGACAGGTTCCTTCAGCTGAAAGAAAACGCCGCGAATGACGATCAGCTGTTCGCGTTTTTCGATGCTTTGCCGGCAATGCCTGCGGCGCGAATGTTGGGTGACTGGACCGGTGGCATTCTGAGCCACAAGCATCCGGTGGAGAGGCAGCTGACCGCCATGGCATGGAACGGCAAACGTTTCAGTGCTGCCGATGATGTGAATCCGATTATCAGCCTGGATAGTTCCGGTAACCGGATTGTCAATGACGTGCTGGGTGCCGCGTCCCTACGTGAAATGGTATATCGCGGTGTGTCCACCGCAACCATGATTTATGACAAAAGCCCGGTGTTTGATCATTTTCGCAAGGTGACAGACGACCTTGTGGTCGGGATTATGGACCAGAAGGGCAACGAGCGCGCCCTGGTATTTTTCCTTGCGCGCCTGAAGATGTGAGCCTGTTCCGGGAACGCTCCATGTCAGGTCGTCGTGAGTGCCATTTCCGTATTCTTTAGACCTAAAATCATCCATTCAGACGAAGTAGAAAATCATCGGATTTCCTATCGTAATGCACGATGGTGAGATGCTGTATTTGATGCATCCAAAAGCATAAACATAATAACTTTTGGAGATAATCCGATGGTTTGTCAGAAAACCAAGGGCCTGGGTGTGCCCGCCGTTTTATTGGCAGCAACGGCACTGGCGTTTGCCGGTCCCGCGGCCAGTGAAGAATTGCCTCTCCTGGATCCGCAGACGATCCGCTCCCCGCTTGCTGCCGGCTGCGAAGGTCAACCGGACAGCGCTGCTCTTCCTGTGGATCCGCGCTCACTGGTCGTCGAGGGAGTGAACAATCCGAACTCCGCGGTGCAGTTCAATGCCTTCTGGGTGGATCTGCATAATCCACCGGAGCCGTTTATCCAGGACCCGGAAAAGTTGCCGCCGAACCCCACCACCTGCGGCGAATTCCGTGCGAGCGTCGCGCGGGGTAAAGAAAATCTCGAGCGTCGCGATTACTTCCAGTTTTTCAGTACTTCCACGGCTTACTACAAACTGTACAAGACCTGGGGCTACCTGCTGCGACCCTCAGACTTTGACGAGCAGGTGATCAAGCGTTACGGCCTCACCAAGGCGCCATTCGATAACCCGTATCCCTATCCCTGGGAAAATCCCAAATGGACCAATGGTGGTAGTGGTCAGCTGCCGTTGGGGCTGGTGCAGGTAAAGGATGAGAACGGGCAGTATACCGGCATGATCGCGTCGTCCTGCTCCGGTTGCCACGATTCAAAAATCGGTAACGATGGCGAGTCCTATTTCCACTGGGGGCGTGCCAACGGCAGTATCGATGCGGGCCTGATTCAGTCGGACCTGTTCCGGGCCAATGTCTTTACGCAACCGCTGCAGCTGGCACCGATTCCGTGGAGTGTAAACCGGGGTAATACCGATGCGATCGGCATTATCGACTATCTGCCCGCGCTGTTCGATATGGACACCATGATGCTGGCTCCCAGCCTGCTGGAGTATTTCCCCAGCCATGCGGGCGGCCAGAGCAAGGCGCCGCACTGGTATCACCGGGCCTTCAAGACCCGTCAGTTCTGGGACGGCGCACTGACCTCCGATAATGTGCGCTCGGAAGCGGCATTCGGTATGGCGAATCTGACCCGCAACGCCGAGGAACGCCGTGCACTGACCCCGGAGTTTGAGGATATCGATAACTTCCTGATTTCCATGTCTCCTCCCACCTATCCGGGGGATATTGACACCGCGCTGGCGGAGCAGGGTGCAATCATTTTCCACGAGCGCGATCTGTGGGCCAATGGCGCCAACGCGGATATTCCCAAAACGCCGGGCAATGGCTCCTGTGCCAGCTGTCACGGCGTCTATTCACCGCGTCATGCGGCAGATACGGATTACCTGCCAGACCCGCGCCTGAAAGGGGTGGCCGGCGTGGTGACGCCGCTTGAAACCATCGGTACCGATCCGCAGCGCGCGCTGTTGATGGACGACGAGAAAAAACGTCGCGCCTGGAACACGTCCTTCTTCGCATACAACGATCTCAGTCCCGATCACACCGGCTTTGTCGACAGCCTGGTTGTCAGTGAGTTGAACCGGATTCCGCGCTCTCAATACGATCGTGGCGAAGGTCCGCTGTTCTCGCCCCTGGGGCCCAATGAGTGGATTGATCCGTTCGGCTATATTGCTCCGCCTCTTTACGGTGTATGGGCCGGTGCCCCCTTCTTTCACAACGGCAGTGTGCCGGATATGTGGGGTGTACTGAAGCCATCCTCCCGGTCGAGAATCTGGAAGCGCCAGCAGACGGGCCCGGGTGTCTATGGTAAAAACCGGGGTCTGGATATGAGCTTTGCCGCGTTCGACTTCGACAAGCTGGGGTGGAAGCACCAGGCGCTGGAGTGCAGTAATAATTTCCTGACTTCTCCGTTCCTGCCCTGCACGAATGATATGGCGACCCCAGACATTCTGTTTGCGAATATTGCGAACAAAGTGGCGGAGTTCAACTCACTGGCTTACCAGTCCCCACCACCCATTACCGACAAGCAGATCAAGTCGCGCATGATTTTTAACAGCTATCTGTACGGCATGGGTAACCAGGGGCACGAGTTCACTCAGTCCCTGACCGATGAAGAGCGCTATGCACTGATCGAATATATGAAGACACTTTGATGTCGCTACTTGCTGACAGCATCATTACTCGATAGTCGTTATTGTGGATTTTGGCCGCCCTCAGAGGCGGCCCTTTTTTTTGCCGTATGCATGTTTCAGTAATATTTCTTGCGGTAGGCGTGTGGGGTAAAACCGGTCCACTTGCGAAACGCACGGATAAATGTCCCCGCCTCCGCAAAACCGGTCATAAAAGAAACCTGCTCCACCGACATTTCCGGGTTGGCCAGGTGTTGCATCGCAACATCCCTGCGCAATTGTTCTTTCAGCTCGCCGTAGCGGATCCCCTCATCCCCCAATTGCTGTCGCAGTTTTTTGGGTGTGGTGTCGAGCTTTTCCGCCACTTCCACCAGTGTGGGCATCTCGATCATATTCTGGCGCAATAGTGATCGGGTTTTGCCGATCCAGCTTTGCACGTTGTAGTGGCCGAGCAGCAGGTTGCGGGAGGGATTACGCAGAAATACGTCGAGTGTTTCCTGGGTCTGGCGTATGGGCTTTTGCAGCAGGTCGCGGGGGAATACCAGTTCGCAGTGATCGGCGGAAAAGGCAATCGGAGCGCCGAGAAAAATTGCCCGGTATTCCTGGGCGTGCGCGGGCTCTGTGTAGTTCAGGCGAACTTCCGAAAACTGTATGTTGTGTCGGGTTAACCACGAAGCGAAGCGATGCAGACCGAACATGACCATTTCGTAGGCGTAGGGTGCCGGCTCCCGCTGATTCTCCCACAGGGAGAACCGCAATTGCGCGCTACTGGCGTTCAAGAATAACTGGGGTTTCAGTCCCCGCTCGATCATCCCGTAGAAATGGCAGTAGCGCTTCAGGGCCTGGCCGAGATTGCGGGTGTGCAGCATCCAGTGAGAGAGGGCCGCGCCGGTGCCAAGTTTCATCGGCGGCCTGGTATAGCCGAGAATTTCATCGCCCATTTCCCGCTGTGCCAGGGTCTGTAAATCCGCGTACTGGCGGGCGCTGACCCGGGCGGTTTCGTCCTGCAGAATTTTGGGCGGAATGCCGCAGCGCTGCAGCAGTTTTTCCGGGTTGAGCCCTCGTTCTGGGGCGTAACGTAACACTGCGTGTAGAAATGAAACCGGGATCGAGAAGTCCTGCATGGGAGCTCCCTGTCTGGGCTCTGTTGTCGTTTCTGCCATTCTGAATGATGGGAACAAAATGTCAATTTGTGGGGCGGTATGTTCTTGTTGGCTGGTCGTTGCCCACACCATAATGGATAAAAGGTCGATATTTTTCGTCACAAGAACAGATAACCAGTCATTCAAACAACAGGAACCAGCGATGACACATTCCGCTTATATCTTCGATGCCGTTCGCACCCCGCGCGGAAAGGGCAAGAAAGACGGCTCCCTGCATGAGGTAAAACCGGTGGCTCTGGGCGCCGGCTTGTTGCGTGAGCTGCAAACTCGCTACGACCTGGATACCAGCCGGGTCGACGATGTGGTCATGGGGTGTGTTTCGCCCGTGGGTGAGCAGGGCGGCGATATTGCCAAAACCATCGTGCAGTTTGCCGATTGGGACGAAAGCGTGGCCGGCGTGCAGCTGGATCGTTTTTGCGCGTCCGGTCTGGAAGCGGTGAACATTGCGGCGATGAAAATTGCCTCCGGCTGGGAAGAGCTGGTGGTCGCCGGCGGCGTGGAATCCATGTCGCGGGTACCGATGGGCGTTGCCGGCGGTGCCTGGCTCAATGACCCGGAAGTAAATGTCCACGACGGCGCCGTTCCCCAGGGTATTGGTGCGGATACCATCGCCACCATCGAGGGGTGGGATCGCGAAGCGGTTGACCGTTACGCACTGGCCTCCCAGCAACGCGCTACCAAAGCGCAGTCGGAAGGGTACTTCGATCGCTCGGTAGTCCCGGTCAAGGATCTGAACGGGATGACCATACTGGCGAAAGATGAATTCATCAAACCCAATACCACTTTGGAAATTCTCGGGAATTTAAAAGCATCATTTGCGCCGATGGGTGGCATCGGTTTTGACGACTTGATGTTGCGCAAATACCCGCATCTGCCAGCCATCAATCACGTGCATACGCCGGGGAACTCTTCCGGCATTGTGGATGGCGCTTCCGCGGTCCTTATCGGCAGTGAAAAGGCCGGTAAAGATCTCGGACTCACACCTCGCGGTCGTATCGTCGCCACCGCGGTGCTGGCAACCGATCCCACCATCATGCTGGTTGGCCCCGGTCCGGCGGCAAAAAAGGCGCTGGCAAAAGCCGGCATGACCACCGCGGATATCGACCTGTTTGAAATCAACGAAGCCTTCGCCGCGGTGGCGCTGCGCTTTATGAAAGATCTGGATATCTCCCACGAAATCACCAACGTCAACGGCGGTGCCATTGCCATGGGGCATCCGCTCGGCGCCACTGGCGCGATGCTGGTCGGTACCATGCTGGACGAGCTGGAGCGCCGCAACCTCAAACGCGGCCTCGTTGCGCTCTGTGTGGGTGGCGGTCAGGGCATCGCCACCATTATCGAGCGTGTGTAACGGATTTCGGTTGATAACAAATTTGCAACGGTGAGAACAATGGCTGAGAAATACAACGGATTCATTTACGAAAAAGACAGCAGCGGCATAGTGACCGTGACCATGGATATGGACGGCCCGGTCAATGCCATGAACGAGCAGTATCGCGCTGCCATGGCGGAAACCCTGGATCGACTGGAAAAAGAACAGGGGCTGACCGGGGTAGTACTGGCTTCCGGGAAAAACACATTTTTTGCCGGTGGCGATCTGAAGGCACTGTCCAGCGTGACGTCCGGTGGTGAGCCGGAACAGTTTGAAATGATCGAGAGCGGTGTCAAGGCGCCGCTGCGGCGCCTGGAAAAGCTGCCGGTGCCTGTAGTTGCGGCAATCAATGGGGCAGCGCTCGGCGGTGGCCTGGAAATCTGTCTCGCCTGTAATCACCGTATCGCCTGGAATTCCCCCAAGGTTTCCATTGGCCTGCCGGAAGTGACCCTGGGTCTGCTGCCCGGCGGCGGTGGCGTGGTGCGCTCCATTCATATGCTCGGTCTTGAAAAAGCGTTGCCGATCCTGTTGGAAGGCAAACACATGAAGGCCCGTGACGCCCTGCAGGCCGGGCTGGTGGATGAACTGATCGAAGTCACCGAGGATCTGGTCAGTGCTGCTAAAAAATGGATTGCAGCCAACCCGGACGCTGCCGCCCAACCCTGGGACCAGAAGGGCCACAAGGTGCCGGGTGGCGATATCTGGAGCCCCAAAGTGAATATGGTGCTCTCCAGTGCCCCGGCCATGCTGTTCAAGAAAACCCGAGGCCTGTTGCCGGCACCGGAAAAAATTCTGGATGTAGCGGCACAGGCGGTGACCGTGGATATCGATACCGCCTTGCGGTACGAGTCGCGCGCACTCGCCTACCTGATCACCACCCCGCAGGCGGTGAATATGATCACCACCGGTTTCTTCCAGATGAACAGCGTCAAGAGTGGTGCCAGTCGCCCCAAAGGCGTGGAGAAAACCGCGGTCAGGAAAGTGGGTATTCTCGGCGCCGGCATGATGGGCCAGGGCATCGCATACGCCAGTGCCCGCGCGGGCATCGACGTGGTACTGAAAGATATCAGCATCGAGGCGGCGGAGAAGGGCAAGGCCTACTCGGCGAAACTGCTGGACAAGCAGATCGAGCGCGGCCGCGCCAGTGCCGAGGACAAGGAGCAGTTGCTGAGTCGTATCCAGGCCACGGATCGCTATGAAGATCTCAAGGGCTGTGACCTGATCGTCGAGGCGGTGTTCGAGAATATCGAGCTCAAGGCCAGGGTTACCCAGGAGGCAGAACCCTTCCTCGCGGAGGGCGGTGTGTTTGGTTCCAATACTTCCACCCTGCCCATTACCCAGTTGGCAGAGGTGAGCAACAAGCCGGAAAACTTTATCGGAATTCACTTCTTCTCACCGGTCGACAAGATGCCGTTGGTAGAAATCATCTGTGGCGAACAGAGCAGCGATGAGACCCTGGCCAAAGCCTTTGACTACGCCCAGCAGATCCGCAAGACGCCCATCGTCGTCAATGATTCCCTGGGCTTCTTTACTTCTCGGGTGTTCAGCACCTTCCTCGACGAAGGGGCGCGTTTGCTGGTAGAGGGGCTGGACCCGGTGCTGATCGATGCCATGGGCAGGCAGGTGGGTATGCCGGTGGGCCCCCTGACCATCCAGGACGAAGTCAGCCAGGAACTGACGCGCAAGGCCGCCGAGACCCACCGGGAAATGGGTGTATTGGGCAGTAAGGGCGACAACAGCTGCAACATCGAAGTCTGCGAACGGATGATTTCCGAATTTGGCCGCGGTGGCCGCTATCACGGTGGGGGCTACTACGAGTACGCGGAGGATGGCAGCAAGCAGGTGTGGCCGAAGCTTTACGAGCTGTATTTCCGTGACAATGTCACCCTGCCCAACGACGATATCAAGGATCGCTTGCTGTTCCGCCAGGTGATCGAGAGTCTCAAGTGTCTGCAGGAAGGGGTTCTGCGCAGTGTCGCCGACGGTAATGTCGGATCGCTGCTCGGTATCGGCGCACCCATGTGGTCGGGCGGCTTTATCCAGTTTGTAAATACCTACTGCTTGCAGCGGTTTATCGATCGGGCCAACGCGCTTGCCGCGCAGTATGGCGATCGCTTCCTGCCGCCATCGATTGTTGCGGAAACCCTGGCCAAAGGCGAAACCTTCCAGTGAGGGCAGGCGGATGCTGAAGAGAAACTTCACCGAGGAGCAGGTGATGTTCCGCGACGCCTACCGGAAATTCCTGCACGAAGAAATCGTGCCCTATATGGAAACCTGGCGGGAGGCGGGCATCGTCGACCGCCAGGCGTTCCGCAAGGCCGGGGAAATGGGGTTTCTGATGGTGTGGCCGGATGAGCAGTTCGGCGGGCTGGGTGACGATGATTTCCGTTTTGAGCAGATCATCATTGAGGAAAACCAATACGCGTTGACCGGGGACTGGTACACCACGCTGCACAGTCGTCTGGTAGGCCCTTACCTGAAACGGTTTGGTTCCGAAGAGCAGTTACAGCGCTTCCTGCCGGGCTGTGTGAGCGGTGACATTATTCTCGCCATCGCGATGACTGAACCGGATGCGGGCAGTGATCTGGCGGGCATGCGCGCCACCGCTATCGATCAGGGCGATCACTTCCTGTTGAACGGTAGCAAGACGTTTATTTCCAACGGTATCAATGCCGACCTCATCATCGTCGCCGCAAAAACCGATCCCGTCGACAATCCGCGACAGATCGGGCTGTTTCTGGTAGAGCGGGGCATGGACGGTTTCGAGCGCGGCCGCAACCTGAAAAAAATGGGCAAGAAGGCACAGGATACTGCGGAGCTGTTTTTTAACAATGTGCGTATTCCCAAGGAGAATGTGCTGGGCGACCCGGCCAAAGGGTTTTCCTATCTGATGGAGGCGCTGGCCGAGGAGCGCCTGATTGCAGCTACGGAATTTATCGCCGCCGCACAGAAAGCCTTTGATGTGACCCTGGAATTCGTGCGCGAGCGCAAGATGTTTGGTCGCACCCTCGCCGAGTTCCAGAACACCCAGTTCAAGCTGGCGGAACTGCGCGCAGAACTGGATATGCAGCAGGTGTACATCGACCAGTGTGTAGTTGCCGTCAATCAGGGATCCCTGAGTGCCATCGATGCGGCCAAGGCCAAGCTGGTGACCAGCGAACTTCTGTGTCGGGTAGTGGACGAGGGCGTGCAGCTGCATGGTGGCTCCGGATACATGGATGAGTATCCCATTTCGCGCATGTATACCGACGCCCGTATTACCCGTATCTATGCCGGAACATCGGAAGTCATGAAGCTACTGATCAGTCGCGACTTTATGCGCGACGACTACGAAAATTTTATCGACCGCATCGCATAAGCGGGTGAAGAGGGGAGAGGATCATGGATATCAAAGGTAAAACAGCCATCGTCACCGGTGGAGCCTCGGGGCTGGGGAAAGCCACAGTAGAGCGTTATATCGCCGATGGCGCCAATGTGGCGATATTCGACCTGGACGAGAAGAATGGGCTGGCCCTGGCGGAAGCGCTCGGTGACCGGGCCATTTTCTGCCGGGTGAATGTGGCCGATGAGGAGTCTGGGGCCGCGGGTATTACCCGGGTGATCGAGACATTTGGTGCACTGCATATTCTCAACAACTATGCGGGTATCGGTTCTGCCTGCAAGACCTACGGCAAGAATGGCCCGCATCCGCTCGACGTCTACATGAAAGTCGTGATGGTGAATCAGGTGGGTACTTTCAATATGGCGCGCCTGGCGGCAGAGCGCATGGCAGCCAACGAGCCGGTAAACAACGACGGCGTGCGCGGTGTCATTATCAACACTGCATCGGTTGCCGCCTACGAGGGGCAGATTGGCCAGGTGGCCTATAGCGCGACCAAGGGCGCCGTGGTGGGCATGACCCTGCCCATGGCGCGGGAGCTGGCCAGTTACGGTATTCGGGTCAACACCATTGTGCCGGGCCTGATCCACACGCCACTGTTTGAAACGGTGGAGGAGTCCTATTACAAATCCCTCGAAGCATCCACGGTATTTCCCCAGCGTCTCGGCAAGACCAGCGAAATCGCCGGGCTCGCTGCGCATATCGTGGAGAATGACTATATCAACGGCGAATGTATCCGTATGGATGCCGGTATCCGGATGCAACCCCGTTAACTGGAGGCGGTCATGGGCGTATTGAGTGGTTTTCGGGTTATCGAACTGGCGGGTATGGGACCATGCCCGATGGCGGGAATGCTGCTGGCGGACATGGGGGCGGAGGTGATCTGTGTCGATCGGGGCCTGGATGATGACCCCATGTATGCGAAAGATATGAGCCGGCGCGGCAAAAAATCTATTGTTCTCGATCTGAAGAGTAAAGAAGGACGCACATTGTTCCTGAAGCTTGTAGCTACCGCGGATGTGCTCATCGAGGGGTTTCGCCCCGGTGTGATGGAAAAACTGAGAATCGGCCCGGAAGATTGTCACGGGGTGAACCCTGAGCTGATCTATGGCCGCATGACAGGTTGGGGGCAGCAGGGGCCACTCGCCAAGAATGCGGGCCACGACATCAATTACATTTCCCTCACCGGTGCGCTGCACGCCATTGGCCGTCGCGGCGAAAAGCCGGTGGTGCCTCTGAATCTGGTGGGCGACTTCGGTGGCGGCACCCTGTTTCTGGTGATGGGGATTCTGGGTGCGCTGCTGGAAACCGGCCGCTCTGGCAAAGGGCAGGTGGTGGATGCGGCAATGGTCGATGGTGTCGCCAACCTGATGTGGATGTGTCACAGCTTCAACGCCGTGGGCCTGTGGAACCTGTCGGAGCGGGAAAGCAACCTCCTCGATGGTGCCGCCTTCTTCTATGACACCTATGAAACCGGTGATGGAAAGTACCTGGCACTGGGCGCCATTGAACCGCACTTCTTTTCCCGATTTGTGGAGCTTATGGGGCTGGACAAAACTCTGTTCAACGCATCCGCCCAGAGTGATCCCAGCCAGTGGCAGGCACTGAAGAATGAGCTGGCCGATGCTTTCCGCCAGAAAACCCGCGATGAGTGGTGTGCACTTCTGGAAGACAGCGACGCCTGTGTATCGCCGGTGTTGAGTGCCGAGGAGGCACCTCATCACCCGCACAACAGTGCCCGCGACAGTTACATTCCCATCGATGGTTACCTGCAACCGGCGCCGGCACCGCGCTTCAGTCGCACGCCGTCTGCGGTACTGCACGGTCGTCGTCAGCCGGGGGCGGATACCCGATCGCTGCTCTCGGCGCTGGGAATACGCGGCGAAGAGATCGAGCAACTGGAACAGCAGGGTACCGTGGCATGCGCCGGTGCTCCGGAATCCGCATAAAAAATTGCGATATAGAAAATGGCTAGAAAAATACTTCAGGAGCGCGACGTCATGGAATCCTATGAAACTCTTCTTTTCAGCGTGGAAGATCACATTGCCACTATCACCCTGAATCGTGCGGAAGTGCGCAATTCCCTCAACCAGAAACTCCGGCTTGAATTGCGCTCGGCAGTGGCAGAGGCCAGCGCCGATGAGCGTGTGCGCGCCGTGGTGCTTGCAGCATCTGGGCAGGGTTTTTGCGCCGGTGCGGATCTCAACGAGCGGCTGCCTGGCGCGGAGCAGGACGGGTTTGTTACGCGTATCCTGAATGAAGAATACAATCCGCTGATCCTCGCCATCCGCAAGTCGCCCAAGCCGTTTGTTTGCGCAATCAATGGCGCGGCAGCCGGTGTGGGTGCCTCACTGGCGCTGGCCTGTGATCTGGTGGTAATGGCAGATGATGCCTATCTGTATTCGGCGTTCGGTGCCATCAGCCTGATTCCCGATGGCGGTGCGCACAAGTTACTGATGGAACAGCTGGGCAGTAAACGCACGTTTGAAATGATTGCCTTGTCCCAGAAGCTCTCTGCCACCCACTGTCTGGAACTTGGGCTGGCCAACCGGGTAGTGCCCGCTGCGGACCTGCTCGCGCAGGCTACGACGTTTGCGAAGCAGGTGGGCCGCGCCGCACCGTTAACTCTGCAGTATTCCAAGCAGGTTTTACGCGAGGCGCAATCCTATGACCTGGAATCGGTCATGGCACTGGAGGCCGAGATCCAGAACCGGCTGTTTCGCAGCAAGGATTTCCGCGAGGGTGCCTCCGCCTTTTTCGAAAAGCGTCAGCCAGAATTTGAAGGTTGCTGATTGAATGGCAGCAAGGACTCTCTGTGAGCTCGATGGGGGCTGGTTATGAATCAGGGGATAGCGGAAATGTTTTCTCTGCACGGCAAGACGGCGTTGATTTCTGGTGCATCCAGCGGCCTTGGAGCCTATTTCGCTGAGGTGTTGGCAGACGCCGGTGCGGAAGTCATTCTCGCGGCACGTCGGGCGGACAAACTGGAATCACTGGCGGCGACGATCGTCGATCGCGGCGGACGCGCACATGCCCTGGCCATGGATGTCACCGATGGCGCCAGTGTGGAGGCGGCGTTCGCGACACTGGACGGAATGGTCGAACGCCTGGATATTCTGGTCAACAATGCGGGCATCAGTACCCGACCGCAGAAATTTGTGGAGCAGGAAGAGTCGGTCTGGAGTGGGCTGCTGAATGTAAATCTGCAGGGCGCCTGGCGCGTGGCCCGGCAAGCGGCGATGCGGATGCGCGAACAGAAAAGCGGCTGCATTATCAATACCGGCTCTATTTACAGTCTTTGTACCGGGATCATGAAGGCCGATTACAACGTATCCAAAGTGGCGGTGGCGCAATTGACCCGTAATATGGGGCTAGAGCTGGGACGGCATGGAGTGCGGGTGAATACTTTATGTCCGGGCTATTTCGCCTCGGATATCAATGCCGCTGAGTTCGCCACCGAACGCGGGCAGGAATATATCCGTCGACTGGTGCCCCAGCGCTTGGGGGAGTACCGCGAGCTGGCCGGTCCACTTTTACTACTTGCGAGCGACGCCGGAAGTTTTGTCAATGGAATCGAACTTCCTGTGGATGGGGGGACTCTTCTCAGCCCAATATGATTTGTGGCGTTGTTCGAGTTTGGTGGCGGTGCCGCTACCGCTACCCGGTATCGACACCTTCGCGTGAAGTTTCGTTTACTCACCAGGGGCCTTGCTAGACGGTGACAGAACCCTGGATGAGACTTGACCCCATCCTTGCCAGCGGCTGCACCAGCTCTCCCATTTTCAACGCTTTCCCACTGGATGCATTGCCTTCCAGGGCCCGTTTTTTCACACCCTGTAGAATTGCCGCGAAACGGAAGAAGCAGAATGCCAGATAGAAATTCCAGTCCGGAATTTCTGTGAGGCCCATGCGATCACAATACATTTTCACATAGGTTTCTTCCGTTGGTATTCCCGCTGCCGGGCGATCAATGCCTCCGAGTCCGGAGAGTACGCTGTCGTGTGCCATACGCAGTTGCATACACTGATAGGCAAGGTCGAATAGCGGGTGGCCGAGGGTGGAGAGTTCCCAGTCCACCAGTGCGAGAACACGCGGCTCGGTAGGGTGGAAAATCATATTGTCGAGGCGGAAGTCGCCGTGGACCAGGGTTGCCTTGTTTCCCAGCGTATTGTTTCCCGGCCTATTGTTTCCCTGAGAGTTGTCTTCAGGAAGGTTTGCCGGCAGCCAGTCCATCAGGAAATCCATTTCCAGTATCTGCTCGGTCTGGGAGGCGCGGTACTGCAGGCTCCAGCGGTTGATCTGGCGCTGGTAGAAATTGCCGGGACGACCGTATTCGGTAAGACCCACCTTCTGAATATCTACCGAGTGCAGCGCTGCCAGCACCCGGTTCATCTCCGTGTAGATCTCGCGCCGTTGCTCCCGGTGCAGGTTGGGTAGCGCTGGATCCCAGAATACGCGGCCGTCAACAAATTCCATCAGGTAAAACATACTGCCGATGACACTGTCGTCTTCGCACAGATGGTAGACCTTTACCACCGGCACATCGCTGTCCGCGAGTGCAGAAATCACCCGAAACTCGCGGTCGACGGCGTGGGCACTTTTCAGTAGTTCGCCAGGCGGCTTGCGACGCAGGACATAGTTGCCACTGGCGGCGCGGATCAGGAAGGTGGGGTTGGACTGGCCGCCGGCAAATTTTTCTGCGCTCAGTGGTCCGCGGAAGCCATCGACATTGGTCTGTAGGTATTCCGCCAGTTTGTATTCGTCAAAGCCAAAGGTATTTGCGTGCGACATGGTGTGCTCCGCTTATTCTTTCGTGTATTGATCGATTAACTGCTTGCCCAGTGCCATCTGGTGCACCTGATCCGGGCCATCCGCCTGACGGCACCAGCGGGCGTAATTGAAGGCTTCAGCGAAGAAGTAGTCTTCGGTGAGACCGCCAGCACCATGCATCTGCATACAGCGATCGAGGATTTCCTGAACCATTTTGGGCACACTGATTTTGCTTGCGGCGATCATGTCGCGGGCGTCACGCGCGCCCACCTCGTCCATTTTCTGGCAGGTTTGAAGAACCAGCAGACGTGCCATCTGGATTTCTGCGAAACTGCGCGCAATGTCTTCGCGCACCGACTGGTGTTGGCTGAGTTTGCGACCGAAGGTACTTCGATTCTCTACCCGCTTGCAGGTTTCTTCCAGCGCGCGCTGGGCGGCGCCGATCAATCGCATGCAGTGGTGGATGCGGCCGGGGCCCAGTCGCCCCTGCGCAATCTCGAATCCGCGCCCCTCGCCGAGCAACACATTCTCCAGGGGAACGCGCACGTTATCGAAGCGGACCTCCGCGTGGCCAATGGGCGCATCGTCATAGCCCAGTGTGGTCAGCGGGCGCACCAGAGTAATGCCCGGGGTGTCTTTCGGCACCAGGACCTGGGTCTGTTGTTTGTGTCGGCTGGGATTGTCCGGGTCTGATTTGCCCATCACGATCAGTATTCTGGTGCGCTCGTAGAGGGCGCCGGTGATAAACCATTTGCGCCCGTTCAATAGCCACTGGTCGCCGTCGCGCTGGATGCGCAACTCGATATTGGTGGCATCGGAGGAGGCGACCTGCGGCTCGGTCATGGCGTAGGAAGAACGAATCTCACCGTTTAGCAGGGGCGTCAGCCACGCGTGCCGCTGCTCGGGGGTGGCGTAGCGCATGAACACTTCCATGTTGCCGGTGTCCGGGGCATTGCAGTTGAACACTTCCGGCGACCAGATTACCCGCCCCATCTGCTCGGCCAGCGGCGCATAGTCGAGGTTCGAGAGCCCGCCAAAATCGCTGTATTCGCTGTGGGCTTTGGGCACAAACAGGTTCCACAGGCCGGCTTGTTTCGCCCGCTGCTTAAGATCGTCCATCAACGGCAGCGCGGCAAAGCGGTTCCTGGCCGCGGCCAGCTGCTCGCGGTAGGGGATCTCACTGGGGTAAATATGCGTGTCAAAAAACGCCTGCAACTGGTGCTGCAGGGTCATGGACATATCGCTGAACTGGAACATGTGTCTCTCCGCCGCTGTGAATCGGAAAACGGTCATTGACAGGGTGTTCCCCGCACTATAAAAAAATGAGCAGAATCATCCCAATTTATTAATGTTATGCATTTGAATTGATTTAAATGATGCAGAAAGGGGCAAGGCATGAGACTGGAAAAGGTGGACCTGAATCTCTTTGTGGTTTTCGATGCGCTGTACCGCGAGCGCAGCGTGACCAAGGTTGCCCAGTTGCTGAACCTTACCCAGCCTGCGGTCAGTAATGCCCTCGGGCGTCTGCGCCAGACGTTTGACGACCACCTCTTCGTAAAAACCCGTGAGGGCATGAGCCCGACTCCGGTTGCCGACAGCGTGGTGCGGGATGTACGTGAGGCCCTGACATTGCTCGGGCGCAGCGTGGGGGGCAATGCCCGCTTTGATCCGGCGCGCTCGGAGAAAGTCTTTCGCTTGGGAATGAATGATCTGGCCGAGTCACTGCTGTTGCCGCGTCTGCACGAAGCGGTGAGAAAGGTGGCGCCCGCGGTGGCGATTACCAGTTACTACGTCGAGCGGGAAGCCGCCACCGCAGAGCTGAATACCGGCATGATTGACCTGCTGCTCGATGCCCCTGCACTCAATGCGCGCGAACTGGGGCACAAGCACCTGGCGGACCTGCCCTATGTGGTCGCCATGCGGCGAGGGCATCCACTCGCAGCGGGTGAGTTGTCGCTCGATGACTACCTGACTGCAGAGCATCTGCATGTATCCAGTCGCCGCAAGGGCAGGGGGCAGGTGGAAATGGCGCTGCATGCTATGGGGCTGCGCCGGAGTATCGCTATGCGCGTGCAGAACTATCTCGTCGCCTCGCGTATTGCCGAGGGTACCGATCTACTGTGGACGGTGCCACAGGTGCTCGCGAATATCCTGCCCCTGCATGTTATGGAGCTGCCGTTTGAGGTGGAGGCGCTCCGCTGGCATCTGTTCTGGCACCGCAATGCGGAAGACGAGCCGTCGAGTCAGTGGATGCGGGGGATGATCCAGCAGGTTGCCAGCGAAGTGCTTTAGGGCCCGGGACTCCTTGCCGCACACATTACTGGCATGCCCCTGTTAGCTGGTTTATTTTGTGAACGACACGTCTCTCCGTAACGTTCGGGAAATAGAATGAAAACTCTGATCTGGATCGCTGGCTGCTTCCTGTGTCTGTTGCCCCCCGCGCAGGCATCAGAGCCGCCGGAATTTGCCATCGCCATCCACGGCGGCGCCGGTACCATCGAAAAGTCGAAGATGACCCCGGAAAAGGAGGCCGCCTACCGGGCAAAGCTTGAAGAGGCCATCGATGCTGGTTATGCGGTGTTGGAAAAGGGCGGCGCCAGTCTCGATGCGGTAGTGGCCGCCATCAATGTGATGGAAAATTCGCCACTGTTTAATGCGGGTAGGGGTGCCGTATACACCTACGACGGCACCCACGAACTGGATGCCTCGATCATGGATGGGCGCGACCGCCAAGCGGGTGCCGTGGCCGGGGTCAAACATGTTGCCAATCCCATCGGCCTGGCGCGGATGGTGATGGAGGATTCCCCGTTTGTGATGCTCGCGGGGGAGGGCGCCGAGGCCTTTGCCCGGAGCCGCGGCGTCCCCATGGTGGATAACAAGATTTTCGATACCGAGCAGCGCCGTGAGCAGCTGGATCGGGCAAAAGAAAAGCTCGACAAGGAGAACCGGCAGGACAAGGATTATCGCGCGGCGATCGACGCGCTACCGGTTCCCTTCCGCATGGGCACGGTAGGCGCGGTGGCACTGGACAAACAGGGTAATCTGGCCGCGGGCACCTCCACCGGCGGCATGACCGCCAAGCGCTACGGCCGTATCGGCGACTCTCCGGTAATCGGCGCCGGAACCTTTGCCGACAACAAATCCTGTGCAGTCTCTGCCACCGGCCACGGCGAATACTTCATCCGCTACAACGTCGCCGCCGATATCTGTACCCGGGTAAAGTACCAAGGCAAAACGGTAGCGCAGGCGGCGGACGAGGTGATCAACCAGGTGTTGTTGCCGGTGGGTGGCACTGGCGGCGTGATTGTACTGGATGCCAAGGGCAATATTGCCCTGACGTTCAACACCGCGGGGATGTACCGGGCCAGCAGGGTTGCCGGTCAGGAAGGTCAGGTCGCGATCTTCGGCAAGGAGTGAGTGATACAGCGCGGCGAAAACTGGCGCCCCCGGGTGGACTCGAACCACCAGTCCGGACTTAGGAGGTCCGTGGTTTATCCTGTTAACCGACGGGGGCTATTGAAGGGGCGCTCATTCTAACCACTGTCGCCGCGCCTGTCATGGTCCCCCGGGCGGCCGGCCTCGCCCCGCCTTCTTCCTGCCCTGTCTCGCCCAAAGTGTGGGCCAGTTCCGCTTTCCGGCAATGCCTGTCACCAAGGGTAACGCCTGCTGCCCGGTGGTTACCGGAATTCACCGCGGAATCGCCGGATTACCCGGTGTCCTTCCAGTAAAAAAATTGAGGAAAACTGTCGCGATCTGGTAACAATACGCAGGTATTTTTGCGCCAGTGGCGGACTCTTGGGGAGAGGTTTTTCCCGACGCCCGGCGGCGTGTCCGCGGCTGGTGTAACCGTGTGAAAAAACTTGTTTCCACTGCGCAAAAGGTGCTTGACCGGTGAAGTCGGTGCTGGCTAATCTGCGATTGCACAACAAAAACAGACAAAGTGTTTCTGCCCTGGCAGATCGAGATTATGGAGTTTTCTATGAGCGGCAACGTTATCGAAAATGACATGGATTTTGATGAAAGCGATACCTCACTGGCAGAGGATCTGCTGTATACCCCTCAGAGCCCCAGGGACGCCCGCCGGATGGTCGAAGACAAGCTGGAGGAAATGCGTCTCAGACGGGAACTGATGGATTATCAGTACGAGTTCTAAGTCAGCAGGGATCTACAGGTCTATTGACACCTACCGGGGTATTTCCGGGTTGATCATTTAAAGAAACTGCCCGATCGCTAAGAGCCTTGTGTCTCCGGCAAACGCGGCAGGCCCCATGAAAGGGTGCCTTCGGGCACCCTTTTTCGGTTCTGGAGGCGGGGCCGGCCCGGGGCGGTTCGCCCGTGGCGATCCGGCTGATCCGCCGCCAGTTTTCACGCCTCCTCGCGAGGTGTATATTGGTACGCAATCGTCAGGAAAGGGAAGGAAAAGGGACCTTCAGATGGTAGTTTCCGACAGGTTTGAAAGCAGGGTGACTTCGGAGGTCTCCGAGGGCGGCGATGCGCTGGTGATCCGTGTTGCCGGCAATTTTGATTTCAATATGCACCGGGAATTCCAGCGGGCGTACCGGAATGTATCGCCGCCCCCGAGGACTTTCCTGGTGGATCTCTCTGAAACCGACCACCTGGATAGCGCAGCGCTGGGCATGCTCCTGCTACTGCGGGACTACTGCGTGGAAGTCGGGGCAGAGGGGGCGCAGCCTACCGTGGAGCTGATGAATGCCAATGCCCACGTCTCACACATCCTTTCCGTCTCCAATTTTGACCGGATTTTCAGCATACGCTGAAGGTCCATAGCGCGCATGCCTGCCTTCCGGGTTCTGATTGTCGAAAGCGATACCTCGGAGGTGACCGAGCTGCGGCAGTTGATCCAGAGTTGGGAGTACACCGGCTCCGGCGACTGTGCGTTGCCGACAACCATCCACTGTGCGCCTGCCGCGACCGTGGCGCTGGCGTCCTACCACGAGTATCAGCCCAACCTGGTGATCTTCGGCCCAACTGCTGCAGCCGGCGTGTCCGCGGCCGAGATTCGCCAGCTGCGCCAGAGCGGCGGGGTGGAGCCGGTGCCGATCCTGTTTGTGCAGGACCTGGATGCCATGGTGTCGTCCCAGTCTCCGCATACGCTCTGCGACGATATCCTCACCAAGCCCTACAGTCCTCCCCTGGTGCAGTTGAAGCTGGCGTCCATCCGGCGCTTTTGCGAGTTCAGCCGTTCGCTGATGGCACAGCGCGACCGCCTGCGGCGGCACCATGCGGACTTCCTGCAGGAGCAGGCCAATGCGCGGGAGATTTTCGGGAACCTGGGCAATGAAAGTTGCCTGGATGATACCCCGGCAATTCGCTATCACCTGTCACCCAGAGCGGTACTGAATGGCGACCTGCTCGCGGCGACCTATACCCCGGATGGCAAGCTGGTGCTGATGCTCGGCGACTTTGCCGGTCACGGGTTGGCGGCAGCCGTGGGGGCCGTGCCCTTGACCTCTATCTTCTATTCGATGATGCCCCGGGGCTTCTCCATGAGCCGGGTGGCGCGGGAAATCAACCGCAAGCTGTACGACATCCTCCCCCGCCAGATGTTCTGCTGTCTGGTCATGCTGGAGCTGGACCCGCGCCGCAACCACCTGAGGATTCTCAACGCGGGCATGCCGAGCCCCTGCCTGAAACGCTCCGCTGGTGAACTGCACCTGCTTGAATCGAGGCACTTGCCGTTCGGGGTGCTTTCCACCGACCAGATTGAAAGCGCCATCGTCAACGTCCGTGTGCTCCCCGGCGATCGGTTGTACTTGTGGAGCGACGGCATCCACGAGGCGCGCAACGGCAAGGGCGAGCACTTTGGCGAGGCCCGCCTTATCCGGCTGCTGCGAGATAACGGCAACAACCGGGGGCAGGCGTTCGACCAGATCCTGGTTGCCGTCAATGCCCACGCCGCGGAGCAGCACGATGACCTGTCGCTGGTGGAACTTGACCTTTCCCACTCCTCGCTGCGCAAAAGTGGTTGCCCGGCGGCCGACTACACGGGAAATCGCAAAGGGGGGCGTGTCGGAGACTGGTCCATCAGTCTACAGCTCTCCCAGGAAGAGCTGCGCGCGGCGGATCCACTCCCCCATGTGCTGAGTGTACTGGTGCAGATGCCTGGGGCCGCGCGCTTCCAGGAAGATCTCGCCATTGCGCTGGGGGAGCTGTTTCGCAATGCGCTGGAGCATGGTGTGCTGGAACTGGACTCCTCGATCAAGGCGACCGACGACGGCTTTGTGCGCTACTACGACCTGATGGCGGAGCGCCGCGGCCAGCTGCAGGACGGCTGGGTACGCATCACCCTTAGCTGCAGCGAGGGCGACACCGGCGGTGAACTCACGCTGATCGTGGAAGACAGTGGCTCCGGCTTTCCCGCGACCCGGGAGCCCTCCGGCGTCTATGCCGGTCGGGGCCTTGGCCTGCTTCAGACCGTGTGCGATGAGGTGCACTACCGCCCCGGATGCAGCCGTGTGGAGGCGGTCATTCGCTGGAGCGGGGCCGTGGCGGAGGGCGATATCGATGAGGCGGGTGGGAATGCCATGCAAAAACCGCCACTCCCGGTATAATGCCGCCTAGTTTTTCATCAATGGCGGTGGGCGAAGGTGTCTGCACATTCGGGTACAGCAACACACTCTCTGGGAGATCTCGCCCTTGGTGCGAGCGCGCTTTGCTGTGAGCGGGATGGACGCGTCCTGTTCGAAGGGCTGGCGTTCGACCTGAAACCCGGGGCTGCGCTGCAGGTTGAAGGCGCTAACGGCGCCGGCAAAAGCACGCTGATCCGCACCCTGATCGGTATTGCCTCGGACTACTCCGGGGATATCCTGTGGCGGGGTGTCCCCTTCCCGAAGTCTCTTCCTGAGTTACGCACATCACTGCTGTATATTGGCCACAATGCCGGCGTGCGCCGCGGCCTGACGCCGCTCGAGAACCTGGCATGGTACGGGGCGTCTGCCAGGGATGCCGCGGCCGCACTGGAAGCGGTGGGGCTGTATGGCTTTGAAGACGTCATGTGCCAGCAGCTCTCTGCCGGCCAGAATCGCCGGGTGGCACTGGCACGGCTTTATCTGCCCGACCCGGCGCCGCTGTGGATTCTCGATGAGCCCCTCGCGGCGCTGGACGTGGCCGGGGTGGCCAATCTGGAGGAGCGGATCAACCGTCACCTTCAGAGTGGCGGCAGCGTGCTGCTTACGTCCCACCAGCCGGTGGCAGTCACACCGCTGGAGAAGCTCAACCTCACCGCATTTCAGCCAAACCCCGGGGAACCGGTGGGGGGCGTCTATGCGGGCTGATTCCCTCGAGCAGGCCGGTGGCGCCGCCGTCGCCGCACGGGTAAATTCCGCTCCGGCGAGGGTGCCCGGTTTTTATACCCTGTTTCGCACCGAATTCATCCTGGCGGTGCGACGCCGCTCGGATATCGCCAACCCGCTCCTGTTTTTCGTTACCGTGCTCGCAATGATGCCGCTGGGTATCGGTCCTGAACCCGAAATGCTCGCGCGCATGGCAGCGGGGCTGATCTGGGTGATGGCCCTGCTGGCCACTCTGCTGTCTCAGGAGTCACTGTTTCGCGGTGACTATGAAGACGGCTCGCTGGAGCAGCTGGCGTTACAGCCGCAACCGCTGTACTTTCCTGTGCTCGCCAAAGTGGTCGTGCACTGGCTGGTCACGGGGCTGCCGCTGGCGCTGTTGTCGCCGCTTCTGGGCATGATGTTGAATCTGGGCGCGGCCGGCTACTGGCCACTGTTCGCGTCCCTGGCCCTGGGGACCGCCAGCCTCAGCCTGATTGGCGCGGTGGGGGCGGCATTGACCGTGGCGCTGCGGCGCCCGGGCCTGTTACTGGCGCTGATAATTATGCCCCTTTATGTGCCCGTGTTAATCTTCGGCACCGGAGCCGTGCAAGCGGCGCTCGATGGGTACGATTACGGCCCGCAAATGGCAATTCTCGGCGCAATTCTGGCGGCGGCTGCGGCCCTGGCACCGCTGGCGGTCGCTGGGGCCATCCGAATCAGTCTCGAAAACTGACCCTTCTACGTGCATTTCACAAAAGCAGTACGGGAAATGGGTGAGAGATGGGCATAGGAGTACGTATTTTGTCCTGGCAATGGTTTCACAGATTGGGATCGCCGCGCTGGTTTTATCAGAAAACCAGCGCCTGGCTGCCCTGGCTCGGTGCCAGCAGCCTTCTGTTGCTCGCAGTGGGCATTGTCTGGGGCCTGGGGTTCGCGCCTGAGGATTTCAAACAGGGCAACAGCTACCGCATCATTTATATTCACGTTCCCGCGGCATTCCTCGCGCTTGCGGGTTATTACATCATGGCGATCTGCGGTGCCATCGGCCTGATCTGGAAGATGAAGCTGTCGTTCGTGGTAATGCGTGCGGCGGCGCCAATCGGTGCGGCGCTCACCTTTATCTCGCTGTTTACCGGCGCGGTGTGGGGCAAGCCCACCTGGGGCACCTACTGGGTCTGGGATGCCCGCATCACTTCCATGCTGATCCTGTTCCTGCTGTACCTCGGCGTCATGGCGCTGTCTGGTGCTTTCTCCCGTGAGCAATCCGGCGACAAGGCCAGTGCCCTGCTGGCACTGGTGGGAACAGTCAATATCCCGATTATCTACAAGTCCGTTGACTGGTGGTTCACGCTCCACCAGCCGGCGACCCTCAAGCTGACGGAGGCCAGCACCATCGATCCCAGTATGTTCTATCCGCTGATCACCATGATCGCCGGCTTCTACCTGTTCTATGCCTGGGTACTCACCCTGCACACCCGCAGCCTGATCCTGCAGCGGGAGTGGCGCACCCAGTGGGTGCGTGAGCTTCTGGGGCAGTCTTCGCCCGCGGCCAAGATCTAACTAGGGGAGTGCTGATGCAATTCCAGTTCGACAATTTTGCCGGTTTCCTGGCCATGAACGGGCACGGTCCCTATGTGTGGGCGGCCTACGGGGTGGCGCTGCTGGTGCTCGCCGCGCTGGTGGCTGCGCCGGTGATGCGCCAGAAAAGGCTGCGCCGGGAGTTCGGTCGCCAGCTTCGGCAGGAAGAAGCCCGCCGCCGCGCTGCGGCACAGCGGAAGCCCCAAGTGGAGCCGGCGACTCCGGCCTGATCCCGCTTCCAGCCGCACCCATTTTTTTACTCGATTGATGACAGGTCAACCATGCACCCAGCCCGAAAACAGCGCCTGATTCTGGTGGTTCTTCTGGTGGCACTTTCCAGTGTTGCCGTGGGGTTCGTCACCTACGCGATGCGCGCCAATATGGATTATTTTTACGCGCCCAGCGCCTTCGCTGCCGGTGAAGTCCCCTTTGAAAAACGGATTCGTGCGGGTGGCTGTGTGGTGCCGGGCAGTGTGGTCCGCGATAGTGACTCCCTGGATGTGCGCTTTGCGCTGACCGACGGCGAGGCCGAGCTCGAGGTGGTATTCGACAAGATCCTGCCGGATCTGTTTGCCGAAGGTGAGGCCGCCGTGGTCACCGGCCGGCTGCAACAGGACGGTTACGTGCGCGCGGATCAGGTGTTGGCCAAGCACGACGAATCCTATACGCCGCCGGAAGTGGCCGAGACCATGGTCGGCAAGGCAGACTGCCACGGAGATGCCAAGATATGAGTCCTGAGCTGGGCCACTTCGCCCTGATTGTCGGTCTGCTGTTGTCTGTGGCACTGGCCGTGGTGCCGCTGCTCGGTACCTACACCGGCCGGGTTCTCTGGATGGACACCGGGCGTCCCCTGTCGCTGGGGGTGCTGGCGTTTACCGCGCTGTCGTTTGCTTGCCTGGTCGTCGCGTTTGTGAACAGCGATTTCTCCGTCGCCTATGTTGCGCAGAACTCCAACAGCATTCTGCCCATGGTCTACAAGGTTACCGCGGTGTGGGGCGGGCACGAGGGTTCGATTCTGCTGTGGTTGCTGATGCTCGCCGGATGGACCGCGGCCGTAGCCCTGTTCAGCCGTCAGTTGCCGGATGTGCTGGTGGCGCGGGTGCTGTCCGTGATGGGCATGCTGCTGATCGGTTTCTTCCTGTTTATTCTGCTCACGTCCAATCCATTTGATCGGATCCTGCCATTCCCGCCGGGCGACGGCAGCGACCTGAACCCGCTGCTGCAGGATCCGGGCATGATCATTCATCCACCATTGCTGTATATGGGCTATGTGGGCTTTGCGGTTGCCTTCGCGTTCGCCATCGCCGCGCTGCTGGAAGGGCACCTGGACAGCGCCTGGGCGCGCTGGGCGCGGCCGTGGACCGCGGTGGCCTGGTCTTTCCTCACCCTGGGTATCGCCCTGGGCAGCTGGTGGGCGTACTACGAGCTGGGCTGGGGAGGTTGGTGGTTCTGGGATCCGGTGGAGAACGCCTCCTTTATGCCCTGGCTGGTAGGTACGGCGTTGCTGCACTCGCTCGCGGTCACCGAAAAGCGCGGCCTGTTCCGCAGTTGGACCATCCTGTTGTCCATTTTCGCGTTCAGTCTCAGCCTGCTGGGTACCTTCCTGGTGCGCTCCGGTGTGCTCACCTCGGTACATGCGTTTGCGACCGATCCCCTGCGCGGCGGATTCATTCTCGCCTTCCTGGCGGTGGTTGTCGGCCTGTCCCTGTTGCTGTTTGCGGTGCGGGCCCCGGCCGTCAGTGCCGGCAGTGTGTTCTCCGCGAAGTCCCGGGAAACCTTCCTGTTGGGCAATAACATCCTGCTGATGCTGATCATGGCGGTGGTGATCACCGGCACCCTGTATCCGCTGCTGGCCGACGCATTGAACTGGGGCAAGATCAGTGTGGGCCCACCGTTCTTCAATATGTTTTTTGTCCCGCTGATGCTGGTACTGAGTGTGCTGCTGGGCCTCGGTATTCACGCCAACTGGAAAGACAGTCAGCTGGGCAAGCTCGCGAAAGCCTGGGGGCTGCCGGCACTGGTGGCTGCCATCGCCGCGCCGGTGGTGACACTGCTGGCCGGCGACTTCCACTGGGGTGCCATGCTGGGCGTGTTTGCCGGGTTGTGGGTGGTTGCCTCCAGTGTGGCCGACATGCTGGCCAAGTCCCGCAATGCCGATACCCGCTGGGCTGGTCTCAAGCGCCAGCGCGCCAGTTATTACGGTATGCATCTCGGCCATATCGGCCTTGCGGTGTCCGTACTCGGCGTCGCCCTCACTACCGTGTACAGCGTGGAAAAAGATCTGCGCATGTCACCCGGGCAGAGTGCGGAAATGTCCGGTTACGAGTTTACCTTTGAGGGGGTGCGGCAGGTGCGCGGCCCCAACTATCGCGCATCTGAAGGTGTGTTGATCGTGCGCAATCGCGGCCGCGTAGTGGCCGAATTGCTGCCGCAGAAGCGCAGCTATTTTTCCGGTGGCAACGTGATGACGGAAGCCGCGATCGACAGCGGTATTTTTCGTGACCTGTACGTTGCCCTGGGAGAACCGATGGATAAGGACAACCTGAGCGGCGACTGGGCGGTGCGCCTGCAATACAAGGCGTTTGTGGTGTGGATCTGGCTGGGTGCGGCGTTGATGGCGCTGGGCGGTGCCATCGCCGTGGCGGACAAGCGCTACCGCAAGGTCAGGGCGGCGCGTACCCGCAAGGTACCTGCGCCCGCTGACGGAACTCTGGCCGGGACCTGATCCCGGCAGGCATGGATCGCGGTGTTACCACCGGCAAATGAATTTGAAGGATTGTTACCCTGAATGGCCAGGCTGAAACTGTTTCTCCCCCTGATTATTTTTGCCGCGCTGGCGCTGCTGTTCTGGCGCGGGCTGTCGCTGAATCCGCAGGATATGCCTTCCGCGCTGGTGAATAAGCCGGTGCCGGAATTTGCGCTGCTGGATGTGGAATCCAACCGCGAGCTGAAAAAGTCCGACCTGCCCAAAAAGCCGCTGTTGCTGAACGTCTGGGCCACCTGGTGTATTTCATGCCGGGTTGAGCATCCGTATCTCAACGACCTTGCAGCCGGGGGGGTGCCGATCGTTGGTATCAACCTGAAAGACGACAATGAAGCCGCGCAGCAGTGGCTGGAAAAGTTCCACAACCCCTATCTGTTTTCGGTCTCCGACACCGAAGGGCGCCTGGCAATGGATCTCGGTGTGTTTGGCGCACCAGAGACGTTCCTGGTGGATGCCGGTGGCACCATCCGCTGCAAACACGTGGGGGTGGTCGACGACAAGGTGTGGCAGACCAAGCTGCAACCCCTCTACGAACGTTTACAGAATCAGGAATGGGACGATTTCTCCGGTGAGCTATCAGATTCCCTGCTCGCCCGTTGTCACTGAGACGGTAGAAAAAAAGAGCCGCTTTATCTGCTGGCTGGGGCCGGTAAGCGATAAAGCGGCTTTTTTGCGTGAGCTTGAAAGCATCCGCGCGCGCTACCCCGATGCCTCTCATCACTGTACCGCACTGGTAATCGGTAATCCCGCCAACCCCGATGTGATGCAATCCGATGATGATGGTGAGCCCGGCGGCAGTGCCGGCCGGCCCATGCTCGAGTTGCTGCTCAAGCAGGAAGTGGGGAACGTGGGCGCTATCGTCACCCGCTATTTTGGCGGCACCAAGCTGGGTGTCGGCGGCTTGATGCGCGCATACCGCGGTGCGGTGGGGGCGGCGTTGCAGTCGGCTGAACTCGCAACCTTTGTTCCCCGGGTATCGATTCGGGTGATTTGTGATTTTGCTGAAGAGTCGCGCGTACGCTTTCTGGTCGCGCAGCGCGGGGGTGTCTGTGTCGACACCAGTTATACCCAGCAGGTAATGCTGCTGATCGAACTTCCGGCGGATCAGTTGAGTGGGATGCAGGCGCAGCTGGTCGCGGAGGGCATGCGGTGCGAGGAGCAAACCTCTGACCGGGGGGCAGGTTAGGTTTCAATCTCTGCGGCCTGTGCAGTGACTTGGGCAACTGTGTTGTGCCTTGGAGGAAGCGGCGAAAACAAAAAAGGCCCTCACTTTCGTGAGAGCCTCTTCTGTATATGGCGGACCGGACGGGACTCGAACCCGCGACCTCCGGCGTGACAGGCCGGCATTCTAACCAACTGAACTACCGGTCCGCATTCCTGACTTTCCTTTGAAAAATCTGCCCAGCAGACGAAAGGAAGTGGTGGGTGGTACAGGGGTCGAACCTGTGACCTACGCCTTGTAAGGGCGCCGCTCTACCAACTGAGCTAACCACCCCGCGTCAGGAGCTGCGTATAGTAATGATATTTTTTGGGGCGTCAACGCTTTTTAAAAATTTTTTTGAGATTCAAGGAGTTAAGCGCACCAGGGGCCGGATGCCGGAGGTTGCGGCGGGCATTCGCAATGCGTGTAGGGACGCCGTGGCGCTGCTATAATCCGCGCACTTTCTGCCGGAGAAAACCAGTGCCGAAGATCGCCTACCCATCACCGCTCGCCGCCGTGCTGACCTTTCTGGTTGTTGTGGTCATGCCTTTTTCTGCTGTCCGCGCCTCGGTCGAGGTGGAACAGCTGTCCAGCCCGGAGTTGCAGGCGCGTTATCAGGTACTGATTGAGGAAATGCGCTGCCCCAAATGTCAGAACCAGAACCTCGCCGGTTCTGACTCGATGGTGGCCACGGATCTTCGCCGGGAAATCCGACGGTTGCTGGAGGAGGGCTTCAGTGATCAGCAGATCAACGAATACATGGTGGCGCGCTACGGAGACTTCGTTCTTTATCGTCCCCCACTGCAGCGCAACACCGTCGCACTGTGGGTGGCGCCGGGCGTGTTTGCCGCGCTGGGGTTGTTGACCCTGATCGTGATTGTGGCGCGTTCCCGCGGTGGTCGTGGCGGCCGGCAGGATGCAGTGTCTGACGATTTGAGCGAGGAAGAGCAGCAGCGACTGGCAAAGTTGCTGAACGCTGGCGAACAGGGTGGAAGTAAACACAATGATTGATCTCTGGTTGATGCTGGCACTGCTGCTATTGCCGCTGGCGGCGTTTGTCGCCTGGCCAATGTTCTCCCGCAAGTCCCGCAAACGTGCTGCCGGAGCGGAAGATCCGGACACCGCTACGCAGGCGGGGCTCTACCGGGAGCATCTGGCGGAGCTTGAAGCTTCCCGTGCCAGTGGTGCGGTGGATGAGGCGCAATATGTTTCCCTGAAAACCGAGCTGGCGCGCAAGCTGCTGGCGGAAGAAGGGGGCGCGTACAAGGTTTCCTCTGCGCGTGAGGGCGGCCGGGGCTTGCTGTTTGCGCTGGCGTTTGCGGTGCCGTTCGCCGCGGTGGGGCTGTATTTTCACTGGGGCGCGCACGACGACCTGGCTCTGTATCGGGATATCGCCGCCAGTCACTCCGGCGCGTCGGATATGGTGGTGGAGGCGCGGATTACCCAGAAGCTGCGCGAGCGGGCCAAGACCCACCCCGAGGATCTCTCCAGCCGCTACGTGCTGGCCCAGCGTCTGCTGGTGAGCAATGATATTCAGGGCGCTGTGGCCGAATACCGCTATATCGTCGCCCACGAGCCGCAGGCGGCCAATATCCGCGCGGAGCTGGCCCAGGCGTTGTTCTTCGCCAATGGTTCACAGATGTCGCCGGAGGTGCTGAACGAAGTCAATCGAGTGCTCGAGGCGCAACCGGACAACACCACGGCGCTCGGTCTCGCGGGTATTGCCGCGTTTGATCGCGAGGACTTCAGCGGTGCCAGGTCCTACTGGCAGCGGGCGCTGGCGCAGCTGACGCCCGGCTCCAATGCCGCCCAGGCGCTGGCGGCCGGTGTGGCGCGCGCCGAGCAGGCGCTCGCCGAGGCCGGTGGCCCGGTGGTGGCGGAAGAGGTCGCTCAGGCAGGGTCGGGCGTACCCGCGCAACCCGCTGCGGAAGAACGCGCGGCAGGCGAGCCCGCCAACCGGATCGCGGTGAAGGTCACTCTCTCCGAAACGGTCAAATCCTCCCCGGATACCCCCGTATTTGTCTATGCCCGCACGGCAGACAGCCCCATGCCGCTGGCGATTGTGCGGCTCTCCGCCGCGGATCTCCCCGCCGAAGTGGTGCTGGACGAGTCGCGCGCGATGATGCCCGGTCGCAGCCTGAAGACGGTCGACGAGGTGCAGCTGGTGGCGCGCCTGGCTATTGGCGGTAATGCCCGTCCGGCACCCGGTGACTGGCAGGGCGAGATCAAAACCCTGTCCCGCGACGACTGGGGCAAGCCCGTGCATATCGCGATCGACGAACAGATCTGATTGCGGCCGGTCAGGTCCGCGGCCTCTCGGTGCCTGTCGGCAGGAGTGCGGATGGGCCGGTCAAAAATAGCGCTGAAACCGCGCCCGCAGCCATGTACAATCGGCGGTTTGCAAAGATAAACCGGCGATCTGGCTGTACACGCTCCACACGGGGCTCTGTACCGGGCCGGATCCCTCCTGAGATTACAACGAAGAGCGTTCGGCGGCGGTAATTGTGACCGTACGGACGCCGGGTATTACCGAGTTTCAAGACCATGCGTTTGAAGTGCATCAAGCTGGCCGGGTTCAAATCCTTCGTCGATCCGACCACCGTCTACTTCCCTTCCAACCTCAGCGCCGTGGTCGGCCCCAATGGTTGTGGTAAGTCCAACACCATCGATGCGGTGCGCTGGGTGATGGGTGAATCCTCCGCGAAAAACCTGCGCGGCGATTCCATGACCGACGTAATCTTCAATGGCTCCAGCGGCCGCAAGCCGGTGGGCCAGGCCTCCATTGAACTGGTGTTTGACAACTCCGCCGGCAAGCTGACCGGTGAGTACGCCGCGTTTAGTGAAATCTCCGTAAAGCGCAAGGTGACCCGCGACGGGCAGAACAATTACTACCTGAACGGGGAGAAGTGCCGCCGCCGCGATGTGACCGACCTGTTTCTGGGTACCGGCCTCGGCCCGCGCAGCTACGCGATCATCGAGCAGGGCATGATCTCCAAGCTGATCGAAGCGAAGCCGGAAGAGCTGCGCGTGTTCATCGAGGAAGCGGCAGGTATCTCCAAGTACAAGGAACGCCGCCGCGACACTGAAAACCGCATGCGCCGCACCAAGGAAAACCTGGAGCGCCTCACCGATATCCGCGACGAGCTGGATCGCCAGTTGGCACGTCTGGAGCGCCAGTCTGCGGCGGCGGAAAAGTACAGCCGCTTCAAAGACGAGGAGCGCACCCACAAAGCGCACCTGCAGGCGCTGAAATACAAAGACCTGGACGACCAGGCCAAGGCCAAACAGCAGCAGATCGGCGAACTCGAGCTCACCGTCGAGGAGCTGGTGACCCGCCAGGTGAGCTGCGATACCGGTATCGAAGAGCAGCGCGTGGCCTACCACGACCTGTCCGATGCGTTTAACGAGGTACAGGGCCGCTTCTATTCGGTGGGCGCGGATATTGCCCGGCTGGAACAGAGCATTTCTCACGCTCGCGAACGCAACACCCAGCTGCAATCCGATTTTTCGCGCACCGAACAGGAATACAACGAATCCCAGTCACTGCTGGCCGCGGACCAGGAAAAGGCCGTGGAGTTCGAGGCGGAGCTGGAAGTCATCGTGCCGGATCTGGAGATGGTGCAGGCCGCGGAGGAAGAATCTGCGCAGGCACTGCTGACCGCCGAAGACCAGATGCGCGACTGGCAGAACGAGTGGGACCAGTTCAACCAGGGCGCCTCCGGCTCCCGCCAGAGGGCGGAGGTGCAGCAGTCCCGTATCCAGCACCTGGAAACCTCTACCCAGCGCCTGCAGGATCGTATCAGCAAGCTGCAGACCGAGCGCGAGAGCCTGTCCGGCGCCGGTGACGACAGCGAGCTGGAACAGCAGAACGAAGAGCTGGCAGAGCTGGACATGCAGCTGTCCGAGCTGCGCGAGTCAATTGCCGAACAGGTCGAGCAGCTCGCCGATCTGCGCCGCCGGGAAACCGAAGTCGGCGCCGAACTGGATAAAGAACGCCTGCAACTGCAGACCAGCCGCGGCCGCCAGGCTTCCCTTGAGGCTCTGCAACAGGCCGCCATGGGGCAGGGTAAATCGGTCGCCAGCTGGCTCGAGCAGCAGGATCTGGACAAACGCCCGCGTCTGGCGGAGCAGATCAGCGCGCAATCCGGCTGGGAGACCGCGGTGGAAACCGTGCTCGGTGCCCAGTTGCAGGCCGTCTGTATCGACCAGATCGAATCGCTGCAGGAATCCCTGGTCAGCCTCGAAGGGGGGCAGGCGATATTTATTGATGGCCAGAGCGTATCCTCTGCCGCCGCTGGCAGCCTGCCCAGGCTGGCCGATGTGGTCGAGGGGCCGGCATCCCTGATTGGCCTGATCGATGGTATCTACACCGCTGACGACCTCACGGCGGCACTGGCACAGCGCGCGCAGTTGCGTGCAGGTGAATCTATCGTCACCCGCGACGGCCTCTGGGTTGGCCCCAACTGGTTGCGTGTCAGTCGCGGTGCCGATGCGGAAGCGGGTGTACTCGCACGCAAGCAGGAGCTCGAAAGCCTGGAAGAATCCCTGGCCGAGTGTGAGGCGCGTATTGAAGAGCTTTCCGAACAGCGCGAACAACTGCGCACCCGTGCGGGCGAGCTGGAGTCGGGTATCGAACAGTCCCGCAACAACGCCGAGCAGCTGAACCGCCGCACCGGTGACCTGCGCAGCCAGCTTTCCGCCCAGCGCGCCCGTCAGGAACAGATGGACGAGCGCCGCCGCCGCATCGAGCAGGAAATTGCCGAGGTCAAAGAACAGAAGGAGATGGAATCCGAAGCCATCTCCGAAGCGCGTATTGTGCTGCAGGAAGCGGTCGAGGCCATGAGCGACGATACCGACCGCCGCGAAACCCTGCTGGCCCGCCGCGAAGAATTGCGCGAGGCGCTGGACGCCGCGCGCCAGCGCGCCCGCGAGGACAAGGACCGCGCTCACGAGCTGGCCATGCGCGAGCAGTCTGTGCGCACCCAGAAGGTCTCCCTCGAGCGCACCCTGCAGGTTCTGCGCGAGCAGGTCGAACGCCTGCAGGAGCGCCGCGAACAACTGAAATTGCAGATGGAAGAGGCCCAGGATCCGTCACAGGACTTCCAGGCAGAGCTCGAAGAAAAGCTGGCCCAGCGCATCGACGTGGAAAACGAGCTGGGCGAAGCGCGCAAAAAACTCGAGGAAGTGGAGTCCAGTCTGCGCAACCAGGAGCAGGAACGCCACAAGGCGGAGTCCGCACTACAGGGTGTGCGCGCCCAGCTGGAGCAGCAGCGCCTGGTTGCGCAGACGCTCGAAACCCAGCGCAATGGCCTGGTCGAGCAGTTGCGTGAAGCGGATCACGATGTGGAAGCGTTGCTAGAGGAACTTCCGGAAGAGCTCACCATCGAAGCCGTACAGCAGGACATCGAACTGGTGGCTGCGCGAATTTCCCGTCTCGGCCCCATCAACCTGGCGGCCATCGACGAGTACAAGCAGGAGTCCGAGCGCAAGCACTACCTGGATCGCCAGTACGAGGATCTGACCGACGCGCTGGAGACCCTGGAAAACGCCATCCGCCGCATCGACAAGGAAACCCGTACCCGCTTCAAGGAGACCTTCGATCAGGTCAATGGCGGCCTGCAGGAGTTGTTCCCGAAAGTCTTCGGCGGCGGCCACGCCTACCTCGAGCTGACCGGTGACGACCTGCTGGATACCGGTATTGCGATCATGGCGCGGCCACCGGGCAAGCGGAACAGCACCATTCACCTGCTGTCCGGTGGTGAAAAGGCGCTGACCGCGATTGCCCTGGTATTCTCGATTTTCCGCCTCAATCCGGCACCCTTCTGTATGCTGGATGAGGTGGATGCGCCGCTGGACGATGCCAACGTCGGCCGCTATGCGCGCATGGTGAAGGAAATGTCCGAACACGTGCAGTTCATCTACATTACCCACAACAAGATTGCCATGGAGATGGCCGATCAGCTGCTGGGTGTGACCATGCATGAGCCGGGCGTATCGCGCCTGGTATCGGTAGACGTGGAAGAGGCCGCAGAGCTGGCGTCGGCGTAATGCGTCTGTGTAATGAATGTTCAGGGTTGTGTAAATCGGAAGATCCCGGTGAATTACAGCAATTGGAATCTGGGCCTGCAGATTCGTTGGGTGGCGGCGTAGGGAGAGGGAAGCATCAATGGACAACTGGCTGATCAATTTGCTGGCACTGGTACTGCTCGGTGTCGTGCTGGACGGCGCACGCCGCGCCTACCTCAAGCACCGCGATACCATGAAAGTCTCCCGCAACCTGTCCCGCACCATGCGTCGGGATATGGACGATCTCGACGAAGACATTCTGTCGGCACCGCGCCCGGCACAGGCGAGCGAGCGCTCCGGCGCCACCGCTGCAGAGCCGCGTCCGGCCGCCACGCCGCGCGCGCGCGGGGCTGAGGTCCTCGCGGAATCTGAACTGGAGTATATCGACCCGGAAGAGGCGGAAAAGCGTCGCCAGATTGCCGCAGAACTGCCGGGCAGCGTGCGCGTCGTGCAGCGTCGCAAGCCGGAAGACGCCTCGCAGGTGAACCGCCAGGTGCAACAGAATTTCCAGTCTTCGCGCAAGCCGCTGGCCGGCAGCAAGCCCGAGCGTCGGGACGCGGACTCCGCGGCGGTCAGCGCGGGCGCGCGCCCGGAGGTGCCCGAACAGACCTCCCTGAATCTGGAGGAACAGGTGCCGATGCTGATGGATTCGGTGGTGGATACTGCCGAGGAAACCTCGAACCTGCCGTCGGAAGAGCTCCCGCCTCCGGCGTTCGATGCGATGGCGGGCCTGTCGGAAGAGCCCGTGCACAGTGACCGGCGCGAGCCTTCGCTGGATGAGTCGGTCAGCCTGGAATCCCTGCAAGCTCGGGACGAAGCCGAAGACGATACGCTGGTTGATGGTGAAGTGACCACCGCTGAGCCGAAGTCCTCCTGGTCTGCACCGCACATAAAACTGCCCGAGTTGAACTTCCCCGACCTGAAAAAAGCGGTATCGCCTTCCCGCGAGCCGCGCGCGGCGAAAGAGTCTGCCAAAGGCAAGCCGGCGAGTGGCAAAAACTCGTCGGCGAATGCGCGTAAAGAGCGCGAAGTGGAAGAGGTGCTGATCCTCAATATCATGGCGCCCGAGGGCGACTACTTTGAAGGTAACGACCTGCTGCGCGTGTTACTGTCCAGTGGGCTTCGCTTCGGGGATATGAATATATTCCACTATCACTGTGGTGAGGCAGGCGAGGGGCCGGCGCTGTTCAGTCTTGCCAACATCGTGGTGCCCGGCACCTTTGATATGTCCGAAATGGAAGACTTCGCGACACCGGGTATCAGCCTGTTCCTGGCACTGCCGGCAGAAGTGGAAGCGCTCAAGGCCTTCGATACACTGCTGTCTACCGCGCGCAACATTGCCGAACAACTGGGCGGGGAGTTGAAAGACGAGAACCGCAGCGTGTTTACCGCCCAAACCGCCGAGCACTACCGCCAGCGGGTGATGGAATTCCAGCGGCGCAAAGCGCTGGCGCGCGCCCAAGCATAATTCTTCAGGTACTCGCTAGCGCGCAGTAATCGATTGAGAACGGGTGCCTGAACGATAGGTGCCTGTTTTTGTATCCTGTCTTAGTTGTAAGTACTCTCACTTAAATTACTTATCTGCATATGAGCGATTCAATGATTCCAAAGGAAGCTCGCCTTCGTGCAAAGGAATTGCACAAAATACTCAACCGAGCGAATTATCGGTACCACGTACTGAATGATCCTGAATTGCCGGATATTGAGTATGATCGCCGTTTTAGAGAGCTTCAAGACCTCGAGAGTGCTTATCCAGGTTTAGTTTCATCTGATTCTCCTACTCAGAGAGTAGGGGGGGCGCCTCTTAGTGGCTTTGACGAAGTGCGCCATGAATTGCCAATGCTTTCGCTGGATAATGCTTTTAGCGATGAGGAAATGAAAGGCTTTGATCGTCGCATTCGTGATCGACTAAATACAGAGGACGAAATTGAGTATGCATGTGAGCTGAAGCTCGATGGAACAGCGGTTAATCTGCTCTATCTTGAAGGGGTCTTAATAAGGGCTGCGACCAGAGGGGATGGAGTAATTGGTGAGGATATTACAAGTAATGTAAGAACAATTCGCTCAATACCTCTTCGATTATTGGCCGATGATGTGCCTAGTTTAATTGAAGTGCGTGGAGAGATTTACTTATCCAAAAGCAGGTTCGAAAAGTTAAACGAGCAAGCTCGTCAGTTGGGTGAAAAGACTTTTGTTAATCCTCGTAATGCCGCTGCAGGTAGTTTGAGGCAGTTAGATTCGAATATTACTAGTCGGCGCAATTTAGATTTTTTTGTATATGGAGTAGGGAAGGTTGAGGGTGGATCCCTACCGTCGAGTCAAATTGAAATTTTAGAAAAATTACACGCTTGGGGCTTTCCTTATTGCGATGAAGTTAGAGTGGCAGTTGGATTTGAGGGGTGCCTCGAATTCTATGATCGCATCGCAGCAATTAGAGATTCTTTGCCCTATGAAATTGATGGTGTTGTCTTCAAGGTCAACAGCATTCCGCTTCAGCGGCGCTTGGGTTTTACTGCCCGAACGCCGCGCTGGGCTACATCTTACAAATTCCCCGCCCAGGAGGAGATGACCCGCCTGCTGGATGTCGAATTCCAGGTCGGGCGCACCGGTGCCGTGACGCCGGTTGCGCGGCTGGAGCCGGTGTTCGTCGGCGGCGTTACTGTCTCCAATGCCACCCTGCACAACCGCGATGAAATAGCGCGGCTCGGGGTAAAGATCGGCGATACCGTGGTGATCCGCCGGGCCGGCGATGTCATCCCCCAGGTGGTTTCCGTGGTCGAGAGCCGTCGCCCAGACGACGCGCGCGATATCGAATTCCCCACCCATTGCCCGGTCTGTGATTCGCCGGTGGAGGCGACACCCGGTGAGGCTGTTGCCCGCTGTAGCGGCGGCCTGATCTGCAGCGCCCAGCGCAAGCAGGCGATCAAGCATTTTGCCTCGCGCAAGGCGCTGGATATCGACGGTCTGGGGGACAAAATTGTGGAGCAGCTGGTGGATGAGGGGCTGCTCCATTCTGTGTCCGGGCTCTACCATCTGTCACTGGAGCCGCTGGTCGCACTGGAGCGGATGGGGGAAAAGTCGGCGCAGAATCTGCTCGACGCCCTTGAAAAGAGCAAAAGCACCACGTTGCCCAAGTTTCTCTACGCGCTGGGTATCCGCGAAGTCGGTGAAGCCACCGCACGCAATCTGGCAAGGTACTTCGGCGATCTGGATCAGCTGATGCAGGCGGACGCCGAGGCGCTGCAGCAGGTCGAAGATGTGGGGCCAGTGGTGGCCCATTATGTTGCCGAGTTTTTCGAGCAGCCACATAACCTGGAGGAAATAGAGGCGCTGAAGCAGGCCGGTGTGCACTGGGAGGCGGAGGTGCAGGAAGAGGGCACCCAACCGCTCGCAGGACAGACCTGGGTGCTGACGGGCAAGCTGGAAACCCTATCTCGCAGCGAGGCCAAGGATTACCTTCAGCGCCTCGGTGCCAAGGTCGCGGGTAGCGTCTCGGCCAATACCCATACCGTCGTCGCTGGTCCCGGCGCGGGCTCGAAGCTGAACAAGGCCCGCGAGCTCGAACTGCCCATACTGGATGAAGAGGCGCTGATGGAAATGCTGCGGGAGCAGGGGATCGAAATTTAATTGCGCTTACTTTCTGCACAAATTGGAGCGCGGATAAGCGAAGTGCATTCACCGCAGAGAAATTGATCACCCGGCGCCCCTGAAATGCGACCGGAATACGAATTTGTCGGTTTCTGGCAGTAGAATTCTGACTGCTGCGCCGTTACAGTTGGCCAATCAAGTTTTTTGAATTGGCCCGCTGGTAACACCTCCCGGTGTTGCGGTGGCAGCGTAGGGGTTAGCGCAGAGTGATTCAGGGCGATCAGGAATCCATTGTTTACGGCTGTATCAAAGACAGTAACAGCCTGACCGGCGGCAGTGACCGTCGCCGGGTCAATCGCGAGGCGATTCTCGCTCTGCCTGGTGCTGACGAGTGGCCATTTCTCTGCCGTGATATGTTTGCCATTCCCACCATCAAGGTCAAACAGTCCCAATACCAGACCGACGTCATTCACTTCGGCGCGTCCTACCGCGCTGTCGAATACGAGTGGAATCACTGGATTCAGAAGTTCGAAGAGCTCCTGCAAAGTATGTACTGGGTGTCGGCCACCGTGCATCTCGAGACCGAACTCTCCGGTACCCACTCCTTCACCTGGGAAGCCGCTGGTCTTTATCACGAGCCCGGCTGCGGCGAAATGCAGGTGCGCTGCGAGTGGACCCAGGAAGGCCGTGTAAGCATGTGACCTGAGCGTCCCGCACGCTATCCTGTGCGGGTAACCAAGCGCGCTCACGTAGCTCTCGACCAGTGCCTGCAACTCTATTCAGTCTTCACATCGACCGGGGTACCCCATGTCCGATAGCCTGCCTGAAAACCCGTCTGCAAAACCCAATGTGTCGCCGCAAGGCTTTCGTACCGAGAGCGACAGCCTTGGCGAAGTGCGAGTACCGTCGGGCGCGAGTTACGGCGCGCAGACCCAGCGCGCGGTGGACAATTTTCACGTGAGCGGTTATCCGCTGCCGTCGGAGTTTTTGCGCGCGGTGGTGGCAATCAAAAAGGCCGCAGCGGAGTCCAATCGGCAGCTGGGACTGCTCGACGCCCCTGTGGCGGAGGCCATTGTCTGGGCGTGTGATCACCTCACGGATGCGGATTTTTCCGAGCAATTTCCGGTGGATGTTTTCCAGACCGGCTCCGGCACCAGCACCAATATGAATGTCAACGAAATGCTGGCGCACAGGGCCAGTGCCCACAGCGGCCTGCAAATCGGTGCAAACGATCACGTCAATATGTGCCAGAGCAGTAACGATGTGATTCCCACGGCGATTCACCTGTCCGCGCTGCTGGCGTTGCAGAACCGGTTGTTGCCGTCACTGGTGCACCTGATCGAGGGCATAGAGGAAAAGGCGGAAAGCCTGGAGGGCATCGTCAAGACCGGTCGCACGCATCTGATGGACGCGTTGCCGATTACGCTTTCGCAGGAATTGATGGCCTGGGCGGCCCAGGTGCGCTCCTGCAAGGCGCGCATTGAAGACACACTGCCGCGCCTGGAGGAGCTGGCGCAGGGTGGCACCGCGGTTGGTAGTGGGCTGAATGCACACAAACAGTTTGCGGAACTCTTCGCGCGCCGTTTGAGCAGTGATTGCGGTGTATCTCTGCGACCGGCCGCCAATCCGTTTGCGGCGATCGCCAGCCAGGATACCGCGGTCGAAGTGTCCGGGCAGCTGAAAACCCTCGCCGTCGCCCTGATGAAAATCGCCAACGACCTGCGCTGGATGAACAGCGGCCCACTCGCCGGGCTCGGCGAGATCGCATTGCCGGCGCTACAGCCGGGTAGCAGTATCATGCCGGGCAAGGTCAATCCCGTCATTGCCGAGTCGGTGGCCATGGTCGCGGCCAGGGTGATGGGGAACGACACCACCATCGCGGTAGCGGGACAGAGCGGTAATTTTCAGTTGAATGTCATGTTGCCGTTGATTGCGTACTCATTGCTGGAGAGTATCCGCATTTTGTCCACCAGCACGCGAATGTTGGCGGACAAGGCCATCAGTGGCTTTACCGTGGATGAGGCGCGTATGCAGCAGGCGCTGGCGAAAAACCCGATTCTGGTCACCGCCCTGAACCCGGTGATCGGTTACGCCAAAGCGGCGGAAATTGCCAAGGCGGCGTACGCCAGCGGGCGTCCGGTGCTTGAGGTGGCGGTAGAGATGACCGATATGCCCGAGCAAGAACTGGCGACATTGCTCGATCCCGCGCGCTTGAGCCGCGGTGGCATTATTGATGGCGAGTGATCAGTGAGGCGGTGCGGCCTGTGATTCCCGGGCGCGGCTAGCTGAGAACCAGAATGCCCAGTAGCAGGGTGCCGGTGAACAGCATCATGAGCTCCACCCAGATGGCGAGCCTGCGAAGGATGTTTCTGTCTTCTCGTCGGTAGAGCAGTCGCTTCTGCATAGTCTGGCTCTCCCTTGTTGACGATGTCGGTGACTGGCGCTCTCTGGCGAACGGAGACAGCATGGAAAAGGCTCGTTGAAACTCCTTTGAACGCCGGCTTCGTTGACAGCGTGCGGTCGATGCTGCACGATTCTGCGCCATATCTGGCTCCCGACCCACGGTTCCACCCCGGTGAGACTCCATCCGGTGAGTGGTGGTGTGCGTCGGTGTCGCCCTATATTGTTAAGGGTAGTGTTGTCGGAGTTCGCCGACCAATCATTCATTTTCCAGTCAAAGTGTCTCTGTTATGGCCTCAAAACGCCGTCGCTCGTTTGTAACCAGCGTGCTCGCCTGTATCGCCTTTATTGCTGCGGCCATCTGGAGCTGGGATTTGCCGGTCGCCGATGTGCTCAGTTACCTGGTGCTGATGGTGATTTTTCTGGCAGTGATCGTCGCCGTGGCACTGGGTTTCGGTGCGCTGTTGAACTGGTTGCGCAATCGTCGCAATAAATGAGTTAAACCGAAGGATTGGATCACCAGCCCCCGCATGGAAAATACCCACACTAGTACCAACGACGATATTCGTATTCCCATTGCCTACGTGCAGCGGTTACTGGACGAAGCTTCCAGCCACGGTTGCGATCGTGCCGAGCTGCTTTCTTCCGTTGGAATTTCCGAGTCGGATCTTGAAGATACTGCGGCTTTTTCCGCGGTGAAATACGGTCGCCTGTACCAGCGCGTGATGTGGCTCGCTCAGGACGAGTGGTTCGGGATGTTGAGCGGTGGCCGCGTGCGTTCAGGCTCTTTCCGCCTGTTGTGTCTTACCGTGGTGAACTGTGCGACCGTGCGCCAGGCGATTACCCTCAGTGCGGAATTTATGGAAATCTGCCGCGGCTTCCGGGTGAAGCCGGTTCTGCACGCGCAGGGGGACAAAGACCGGGTCGTGATCGAGGGGATCAGCTCCCTGGCACCCGGCGAGTTCGACCAGTTGATTGCAGAAACGGCGCCCGGGGTGATCCGTACCACCCTGGCGGTATGGCACCGCTTTTACTGCTGGCTGGTCGGCCGCGAAATTCCCCTGGCCAAGTTACACTTTTCGTTTCCCTGCCCTGAAGAATTTCTCGCGCTTGCGCAAAGCGAAGCCGGTGAACTGTTGTTCGATCAGCCCGGCAACGCGCTCGAATACGAAAGCCGCTATCTGGACTATCCCATCGTGCAGAGTCCGCAGACGGTCGAGGACTTTATCCGTACCGCACCGTATCACCTGGTGATCAGCGATGGCAGCGCCAACAGTATCAAGACCAAGGTAAAGACCATTCTCAACCGGGATGTGAGCGAGTCGATGCCGGCTGCAGAGGCGGTGGCCGAGCGTCTGAACATGTCGGTGACCACGCTGCGGCGCAAGTTGCAGCAGGAAAATACTTCCTATCAGAAGCTGAAAGACGAATGCCGTATGGAAGCGGCCTTCCACTACCTGAGTTGCCCGGATCTCTCCAATACCCAGATTGCGGAAATGCTCGGCTTTGATGAGGCCAGTGCCTTCTTTCGCGCCTTCAAAAAATGGACGGGGGTTACGCCGGGCGAGTATCGCAAGAGCCCGCGCTCCACGTCCGCGGGCCTCTGAGTACCGCTTTTAACCGCCATTTGTTGCCCGTCTGCACCAGTCTGGCGCAGTAGCTTTCCGGCCGCGAAACCGCGAGGCGGGTGACCACTGCGTCAGTCATTTTTCACCCTCCTGCCCGCCGTATTTTGTTAGTGCTTTGGACACTTTTCGCCATAGTGAGTTTTGGCGATTTGCAACTAATATGAATAAAACCAAAAGTTGAGTCACCGAAGCAGACGGCGATTTTCGCCATGCCGGAGGACTCACGGGCGTCATGCCCCGGACCACCGACGACAAATATCGAAAGAGGGTACACAGGATGAGTGAGATCAAGATTCCTCTGCGCGACATGCGCTTTGCCATGCGTGAACTGTTTGGCTGGGATCAGCACTATGCAACACTGGGCTACGAAGATGCGAGCCCGGACGTAGTGGACGCCATCCTGGAAGAAGGTGCCAAGTTCTGTGAAAACGTGCTGGCGCCGCTGAACCAGATTGGTGACCAGCAGGGCTGTACCTGGAATGACGGCGAAGTCAAAACGCCGGAAGGCTTCAAGGAAGCCTACCAGCAGTTCGTAGAGGCTGGCTGGCCGTCTCTGGCGCACAGTGTGGATCACGGTGGACAGGGCCTGCCGCCGTCTCTCGGCACCATCCTGAGCGAAATGGTGGGCACCGCCAACTGGTCCTGGGGTATGTACCCGGGCCTGTCCCACGGTGCCATGAACACCCTGGAAGCTCACGGTACCGACGAGCAGAAACACACCTACCTGACCAAGCTGGTCGAGGGCAGCTGGACCGGCACCATGTGCCTGACCGAGCCGCACTGTGGTACTGACCTGGGTATCCTGCGCTCCAAAGCCGAGCCCAACGACGACGGCTCCTATGCCATCACCGGTACCAAGATCTTCATCTCCGCCGGTGAGCACGATATGGCGGAGAACATCGTGCATATCGTACTGGCACGCCTGCCCGACGCACCCGCGGGCACCAAGGGCATTTCCCTGTTTATTGTTCCCAAGTTCCTGCCCAACGCAGACGGCTCCATCGGCGAGCGCAATGGCGTGACCTGTGGTTCCCTCGAGCACAAGATGGGTATCCACGGTAATGCCACCGCGGTGCTGAACTTCGACGGTGCCAAGGGCTTCCTGATCGGCCCGCCCAACAAGGGCCTGAACTGCATGTTCACCTTCATGAACACCGCGCGCCTGGGTACCGCCCTGCAGGGTGTGGCGCACGCCGAAGCGGGCTTCCAGAAGTCTCTGGCCTACGCCAAGGACCGCCTGCAGATGCGCTCCCTGAGCGGCCCGAAAAACCCGGAGGGCGCTGCCGACCCGATCATCGTGCACCCGGATGTGCGCCGTATGCTGCTGACCCAGAAGGCCTTCTCCGAGGGTGGTCGCATGCTGGTGCTGTTGTGCGCGCAGCAGGTAGACCGGTCCCAGAGTGGCTCCGAGGAAGAGCGCAAGGACGCCGACGATCTGCTGGCGTTCCTGACGCCGATCGCCAAGGCTTTCCTGACCGAGACCGGTTACGAATCCGCCAATCTGGGCCTGCAGTGCTTCGGTGGCCACGGCTACATCGCCGAGTGGGGCATGGAGCAGAATGTACGCGACTCCCGCATCTCCACCATCTATGAGGGTACCACCGGTATCCAGGCGCTGGACCTGCTGGGCCGCAAGGTGCTCATGAGTCAGGGCGAGCTGCTGCGCAAGTTCACCAAGATCGTGCACAAGTTCTGTCAGGCGGAAGTGGACAACGAAGCACTCGCGCCTTACGTGGCCAAACTCCAGGAAATCAACAAGGAGTGGGGCGAACTGACCATGAACATCGGCGTCAAGGCCATGGAAAACCCCGACGAAGTGGGCGCAGCCTCCGTGGATTACCTGATGTACTCCGGTTATGCCGTGCAGGCGTACCTGTGGGCGCTGTCCGCCAAGGTCGCGAATGCGCAGATCGCAGCGGGCACCGCGGAAGAAGATTTCTACCGTGCCAAGCTGGCTACCGCGCGATTCTATTTCGACCGGATCCTGCCGCGCACCGCGACCCACGCGAGCGCCATGCAGAGCGGCGCCGACAACCTGATGAGCCTGGACGCGGAACATTTCGTATTCTGAGCTTGATGTGAAGAAAACACCGCCGCTGGAAACATCGGCGGTGTTTTTGAATCCGGCTTTTGCCAACGGCGGTAAAAGCGGGACCGTTTTAATCCGGAGCACCGATGCAATTACCCGCGCAACTCATTGAGCGGCTGCAGCAGCTGACTTGTCTGCCCAATACCGCTCGGGTACAGTTTCGATTGCCCGACGGCAGCGATTTTTACCTGCAGGTGGAGCGTCGGGACCCCGGCACAGGCGGCGCCAGCGCGATCGAGGCAGCGCAGATCTCGGGGTTGGCGGATGACGCGGATCTGGAACTGGAAATGTCCTATAACACCCTGAAAGACATTTCCGATGGCCAGCTGAGTGCGCGTCATGCCTTTTTGCTTGGCGACATCCGCTATACCGGTAACCGCGAGCTGGCGGCGGCACTGGCCGATCTCTTCTCCGCGCACTCGTGACCGCTGGTCGGGGCATCTGCAACCGTTTTTTTGTCGCGTGAAGCTGCCTCAGGCGCTCACGCAGAGATTACCTCGGGAGGAATAGAAGTTCCCTGAACGGAGTGCTCCAATATTCACCGGGCTGATGACCGGTAGGGTGCTCTGGCGTCTGTAATAACAAAAAATGCCGCTGTCGGGTTGGCTGTGAAAATTCAGGCGTCGAATTTGCTACTGATAGCGTCATTCACCGAATAACTATCAAAACTTAAAATAATTATCTGTCCGCACAGGGCTTGTCCTGAAGATTTCGTCTATATACGGACATGGGTACCACAAAGAGGTTGCGGCCACCGGATACCGGTGGTTGGTTAATTTTCACGTCATGGTATCTTCGGTCTGTAACCTGATTGATAATCCCGGGTCAAGGAGCGTACCGCAGCTGGCGGGCAGCACCACAAAAACAACATTTTGGGAGAAATAAGTTGGACATCGAACGCAGCATTCTTGACGTGTTTTCCACTGCCACGGCCAAATACGCCGATAGACCGGCCTTTACCTGTCTCGGGCACACGTTGACGGTCGGCGACATAGACCGCCTCAGTGCCAACTTCGCTTCCTACCTGCAGAACAAGACAAACCTGAAGCCCGGTGACCGCATCGCGGTGCAGCTGCCCAATGTGCTGCAGTACCCGGTGGTGGTTTTCGGTGCCTTGCGTGCTGGACTGACGGTGGTCAACACCAACCCGCTGTACACCAAGCGAGAGCTCAAGCACCAGCTGAATGATTCTGGCGCCAAAGCCCTGGTGGTGCTGGCGAACATCGCTGACACCGCGTCTGAAGTCATTCCCGAAACCGGTGTGGAACAGGTGATCGTTTCCGAGATCGCGGACCTGCACCCACCGCTGAAGCGTGTGCTGATCAACAGTGTCGCCAAGTACATCAAGAAAATGGTGCCGGAGTTCAGCTTTGCCAATCGCGTGGATTTCCGCGATGCCATGTCTGCCGGCGCCAGCAAGCCGCACCAGGACGTTCAACGTACGCCCGATGATATCGCGGTACTGCAGTACACCGGTGGCACCACCGGTGTGGCCAAGGGTGCCATGCTGACCAACCGCAACCTGGTTGCGAATATGGAGCAGGTGCGCGAGGCACTGGGTGACTCCATGAAAGAGGGCGAGGAGTACTATGTGGCGCCGCTGCCGCTGTACCATATCTACGCGTTCACCATTCACTGCATGTGCCTGTTTACCACCGGCAACCATTCGCTGCTGATTCCGAACCCGCGGGATATTCCGGGCTTCGTGAAAACCCTCAAGGGCAAACGCTTTACCGGTTTCTGTGGTCTCAACACCCTGTTCAACGGCCTGATGCGCTGCCCGGATTTTGCCGATCTGGATTTCAGCAAGCTGCACACCACCTGTTCTGGCGGTATGGCGCTGACCCGCGCGACTGCGGAGAAGTGGGAAAAGATGACCGGTTGTGTGGTCACCGAAGGCTATGGCATGACCGAGACTTCACCGGTTGTGTCGTTTAACCCGGCGGACGCTGTGCAGCTGGGTACCGTGGGTGTCGCCGTGCCGGGCACCGAGGTCAAGGTGATTGACGAGAATGGCAATGACCTGCCGAACAATACCCCGGGCGAACTCTGCGTCCGCGGCCCGCAGGTGATGAAGGGCTACTGGGAGCGCCCGGAAGCCACCGCGGATACTGTCGACTCTGAGGGCTGGTTGAAAACCGGTGATATGGCAGTGATCCAGGACGACGGCTATATCAAGATCGTTGACCGCAAGAAGGACATGATCATCGTTTCCGGTTTCAACGTGTACCCCAATGAGATCGAAGATATCGTGGCTGCGCACCCGAAAGTGGCGGAAGCCGCAGCGGTCGGTATTCCGGACGAACGCAGCGGCGAGGCGGTGAAACTGTTCGTCGTGAAGACCGATGAATCCCTGACCGCAGAAGAAGTCGTCGCCTATTGTCGCGAGAACATGACCGCCTACAAGGTGCCGAAAAACATCGAGTTCCGCGAAGATCTGCCCAAGACCAATGTGGGTAAGATACTGCGTCGCGAATTGCGGGACGAAGAAATGAAAAAAATTGAGGAAACGACCGCGGCCTGATTCGCGGTTAATTTTCCCGAGTAGGGTGGTGGCCTGCCACATCCGACCGAAAAGCCCGCTACTTGTAGCGGGCTTTTTTATTGCTGACTGGCGTCACTGATTTAATGCCGGAATATTGCCGGGATGGTCGCCGCAACCATTTGCGCGGGCTATTGTCGGGCCAGGATTGCGCCGGTGCACTATAACTAGGGGTGACCGGTGGTGCTCTGATTTCGACAGTGATTTCGACAGTAAAGGCGCGCGATGAAAGACCAGTACAGAAAGCCCTCCATTCTTCACGAAGAGCTGCCCGCCGAACACGAAGATCCGCTGATCCGCGTACTGCACATCATTATCCGTGCATCCATTCGTTTTCTCGCGATACTCATGGCGATGGTGATCATGTGGAGTGTCGCGGATGTGGTCTGGGTGCTATACCAGCGGCTCTCGGTAGAGCCCGTTTTGCTGCTTGATTACAACGATCTGTTCGATGTGTTCGGAGCCATCATGCTGGTTCTTATCTCCATCGAGATTTTTATCAATGTGCGACTTTATCTGGGCTCTAACGTCATCCCCATTCAGTTGGTGGTGGCCACGGCTCTGATGGCTATCGCGCGGAAGGTCATTGTGCTTGATCTGGAGGACACAGGACCGATGTATGTCATGGGGATAGCCGTCACTGCGTTGGCGCTCGGCATTACGTATTGGCTGGTTTCCAGGAAGGAGGCCTTGACGAGTGGGACCCGTAGCCCGGCGTCGGAGGATGTAGCGAGGGGTAACTCTGAAGAAAAGTGAGCGTTGCGAAGAAAAGAGAGCGTTGCCAGATTTCTTACGTTAAAACCGGGGCGCCAGGTTGGCGCCCCTTTTTGTTTGGCTCAGACGTAGGCCAGGTCTACTTGCGGGTCTCCGCGCTCTGGTCGCGAATTGCGCGGAACTCATTGCCCTGATACCAGTTCGGCCAGTCACGGCTGTTGGCAAGGGCCAGACCGATATCGAGGCCTAGGGCCAGGTCCAGCGCTGCGCCTTCCAGGTTCCACTCCGGGTCGTACTCATCGCCGGGCTTGTGGTAGTGCTCGGCGGTGTACTCCTCGCCTTTTTTCTGCGCCCATTCGCGGCCGTGCTCAAAGCTGTCGGTACCGGAGTCGAAGTAGAGCATCGGCACGCCTTTTTTCGCCAGGCTGAAATGGTCGGAGCGATAGAAGTAGCCGCGCTCCGGGTGATCTTCCGGTGCCAGGTAGCGTCCCTGGGTGCTGGCCACTTTCTCCAGAATCTTCTCCAGCTCGCTGTTGCCGTAGCCTACCACGATCACATCGCGCATGGGGCCGAGTACGCCCATGGCGTCAAAGTTGATGCCGGCCACGGTCTTTTCCAGTGGTACTACCGGATTGGCGGCGTAGTATTTCGAGCCGAGCAGGCCGGACTCTTCCGCGGTGACCGCCACAAACAGCAGCGAACGCTCCGGTGCCTGATCCATTTCGGAAACCTGGCGTGCCATCGCCAGCAGCCCGGCGGTGCCGGTGGCGTTGTCGACCGCACCGTTGAAGATGTGATCGCCACCTTCGGCGTGTTCATTGACACCCAGATGGTCCCAGTGCGCGGTGTAGATGATGGCTTCTTCCGGGTATTTGCTGCCCTCGATTTTGGCCACCACATTGCGTGAATTGGAGGTGCGCACTTCGCTCTTGAGGTCCACCGAGGCGGTGAGGTTCAGAGGCTTCGGCTGGAAACCGCGCTGCTTGGCCGCTTCCATCTCCTGCGCCAGATCGAGGCCGGCGGCGCTGAACAGGGATTTTGCCGCATCACTGGTAATCCAGGACTCGACGGCGACGCGGTCGGCGTTCTTGTCTTCGGCTTCAAGGCTGATCTGCGCGCCGGACCAGCTGCCGCTGACCACTTCCCACGGATATCCGGCGGCACCGGTTTCGTGGATGATAATCGCACCGTCCGCACCCTGGCGGGCGGCTTCCTCAAACTTGTAGCTCCAGCGACCGTAGTAGGTCATGGCGTTGCCGTTGAACAGGTTTTTGTCCTGGGTGGCGTAACCCGGGTCGTTGACCAGGATCACCGCCGTCTTGCCCTGCATGTCCAGTCCGGCGTAGTCGTTCCAGTCGTTTTCCGGGGCGACGATGCCGTAGCCCACAAATACCAGCGGGCTGTCCTTGAGCTGGCTCTGCGGCGTTTGGCGCTGGGTAAAGGCCACCATGTCGTTCAGCGGCTGCAGGCTCTTGGCGAAATCCTTGCCTTTGATTTCCAGTGGGGTGCTCTCGATCTGCATTTCCACCACCGGTACATTCTGGAACCAGCTGGGGTTACCGTCCGCGTCGGTGGCGCCGGGCTCCAGGCCCAGCTTGTCGAATTCTTCAGCCAGGTAGTTGACCGTCAGCTCCTCGCCTTCGGTGGCAGGGGCGCGGCCGGCGAACTTGTCGGAGGCGAGTACCGCGATGTGCTTGTGCAGGTCCTTGGCGATTTCAGCGACTTCCGCCTTTTCTGTATCGCTGAGCGTGGGCTCGGTAATCGGCGCGACCGTCGGCATTTCTTTCGGTGGTGGTACCTCTCGGCCGGACTGTTCGCTTTGCTGGGGTTGATCCCCCGTTTCGGCAGCGGGCGTAGCGCCGTCCTTGCTGCACGCGGCAAGCGCGGTCAATCCAGCCAGGGCCAGTGGCAGCGCCAGGCGCCGCCAGTGTTGGTGAGTGTGCATACAGGTTCCTTTTTCTGATTATTCGAAAGTGTGTCGTTATTTCTTTTGCATAAATGCCAGAGTCTGGCGAATCGGGAAAAGTATGTCGCGCGCCAGATTGCGGCAGCGTGCCGGCGACCAGCCTTCTACCGGGTCCGGCAGGGTGTCGTTGTCCTTGAAAGGCATTTCGAGGGTCAGTGCCAGTGTGCGGAACTGGTGCCCGCACCAGTTGGTGCCAACGGTCATGTTTGCCTCGCCGGGCTTGTCCAGCGGGTAGCCCTGCTCGGTCTGAAAATCCGGGCTGACGTTCTCAAACGCCTGCTTGAAGGTCTGTTCCAGTGCCGCGTGCTGGTCGTCATAGCCCGGGATGCCTTCGCAGCCGGCGACAAAATTGAACGGCAGTGCCTCGTCACCGTGAATGTCGAGGAACAGATCGCCGCCGTTGGCGAGCATGCGTTCGCGCACCAGGAAGACCTCCGGGCTGCGCTCCATACTCGGCGACTGCCACTCGCGGTTCAGGTTGGCGCCGGCGGCATTGGTGCGCAGATGTCCGCGTACACTGCCGTCGGGGTTCATATTCGGCACCACGTAGAAGACGGTGTCATTCAACAGTTGCATTGCCGCCGGGTTGGATTCGTCCAGCAGTGATTCCAGGAAACCCTCGACAAACCACTCTGCCATGGTTTCTCCGGGGTGCTGGCGCGCGATCATCCACACCTTGTGTTTGGCCTTCTCCGGGTTGCCAATGGTCAGCAGGGTCATATCGCGGCCATCGAGGGTCAGGCCCAGGGTTTCTGCCTGCACGCGTTCGTCGGATTGTGCCCAGGCGATCAGATCCAGGTGCCGCTCCCAGGAGAAGGGCGCGAAGTAGGCCAGGTAGATGCCGGGCTGTTCCAGATCGACGGTGAAGTCCAGCACCTTGCCATCGTACTGGGCATCGATGCGGAACCAGTTGTGGCGATCGTAGGATGCGCACACCCGGTAGTTTTCCCAGCCCTCGGGGTAGGCGGCTTTGCCCGCATTGGTAATGCGCAGCGGATATTTCTTGCCGACCTCGCCCTCCAGGCGAAAGTGGAACCACTGGTAAAAGTCCGATTGGTTGTCGAGACGGATCGCGAGCTCGATCGGGTCGCTGTTCTTGTCGATGACCTTGATATTGCCGCTGTCAAAGGCGCTGCTGATATGCATGCGAAGGCTCCACAGTAAGGGTGGGAAAATGTGCTTTTATAAACTGGATCGTGCAGGATACAGAATCCGCTCCGAAATTCAGGATAGATCAGCGCAGCTTGAAGGAAATATCTGCCCGGGCATAGATTTCGAGGACAAAATATCGGGCGCAGCTGGCGCTAAAAAAATTTTGCGGCGCGCCAGAATCTGGGGCGCCAATACGTGGCGCAAATAAAAAGGCGCGGTGCTCTTGCGAACACCGCGCCCCTGCCAATCCTTGGCGGCACCTGCTGAGACTACTGCTCCCTGAAATTTCTGGCGTCAGACCAATGACGACTTCTCACTGCCCTGGTCAATGCGCGGTGCGAACCACAACCACACCATCAGAAACGTTGTACTGCTCCCTGACATACCTCAGCAGGTGCTGTCTAAAGTTTAGGCAGGTTGTATAGGGGCCGCCGGGGCTGCGCGTAAAGTTGGCGCATACTTGGTCAACTTTTAAGCAGTTGCGTGCTGGGTCTCTTCAAGTGGATGTTCGGACGCGCCGTTAGTCAAAATTCAGCTCGCTGTCCTTCCAATACTTGGTGCCTTTCAGGGTGGCCTGCAGGGCGATGCCGCTTTCGGTCAGCTGGTAGACCCGCATACCGTCGGCCACCACCTCGCCGCCGACGGCGACACCTTTATCCTGTGCCTTGGCAGCGGCATCGGCATGCCCGCCGAAAGACCATCCGCGCTCCACAAAACGGTGCATGACATCGGGCGAATCAAATACGAAGAGGGCGCGGAAATCCTTCACGCCGAATCCCAGGCCGACGCCCACTTCACCCATTTTCATGTAGGTGCGTTCCCCGGATTTGCTGACGGCGACGCCGTAGCCGGTAGATGCGCTGGCCAGCAACAGGTTCACGTTGACGTTGCTGAACACCGCGTATCCCGGCGCCTGGTTCACATCGCTGCGCAGGTCTGGCTTGAGGCGATACAGCTCGTTCAGTACTTCGCGCTCGGTCTGCTGGATATATTGTCGCTGTTCGTCCCGTGTCTGGCCGGGGGCTGCGCAGCCACTGGAAATCAGGGAAAGGGCAATCAGCAGCAATACAGCGGCGTGTTTGATGCAGGCTGGCATAGTGATCTCTCCGTGTGTGCCCCGCGGGGCCGGATTGTGGGTGTTAGCGGTATGGTCCATGCAGTACTGATGTCTCTATGTCTGCACCGGTGCTTGTGAGAATAACGACGATGTTCGGGGATGCCTGAGACCTGGCGCACAAAGATCCAATTTGCGCCACTTTCGGAGACGCCGTCGAATGGGTATTCTTGCGGCCTGAATTATTCGGCGCATCGTTCCAGAAGGAATCAACCTCATGAACAAAACCCTCAAGCGCGGCCTGGCCGTTTCCTGTCTTTTCACCCTGGTGATGAATCTCACTGCGTGTGGTTATTTTTTATACCCTGAGCGCAAAGGCCAGACGGGTGGTCGGGTTGACCCGGTCGTGGTGATCCTGAATGGCGCAGGTCTCCTGTTCGGTATCCTTCCCGGCGTGGTGGCATTTGCGGTGGACTTTACCAATGGCACCATCTATTTGCCGGCGGGCGGCAGTTCCGCCATCGACCGCCATATCAGTGCGGTGGATCAGGATGCGCAGGGTGACGAGCTGGCAAAGCTGGTCAAGGGTGGTAAGCCGGTCATCGACGAGAATGGCCGGGCGTGGGTCGAGCTGCCACTGAACGTGCTGGTTGCGGATGAAAATGCCGACATCACCAATATGCAACAGGTGCGCGCGGCGCTGGGCGAATACACCGGGCAGCCGGTTGCGGCGTCCGATATCGTGTGGGTCCAGGACCTGGCGGCTCTGTCTGAGGCGCGCGCAGCGCACGCGATGACGGTGGCCCGCTAACACGCGAATTTCCCGCCAGATAGCCAGCTAACGAAGCGGTGATGCAGATTTCCGGGGGGCGACCCGGAACGCCGGAGGCGATGACGCAGCGATCGGAGCGGTACGCTCAGGATCTGCGCACGCCCGCGGCGGTATTACCGTTTATCCGGGACCCCCGGATCGTGCATATGGGGCTCCATCGTCTTGCTGCCGACCGGTGGCTGCAAGCATGCCCCGGGCTTCCCCATTACCACCACAACAAACTTGCCGCGCGGCGCCGCCTGGGTGAACGGGTGTTTGCGCAGTTGCCGGCTTCCCTGCCGGCACAGCGCGAACTGGCCTCGCTGATCGCAGGACATCTCGGGCGTGACCATTCTTCCCGCTATACCCAGGCTGGCAGCGGTCTCCGCTGGCAGGGGGCAGGACAGCAACTGCGTTGGCCGGGCGCTGCGATGGCGATTGCGAGCGGCGAAGCCCTCTGGCACGCAAGCCTCTGGGTCGCGGATGACCTCTGTATCCTGATGCCGGGCGATCACGGTTACGCGCTGGTGGCGGCGTCGCTGGCGGCGCCGAGTTACTGGCGCCTGGAAGAAAAAATTGGCCGCCCTCTGAGTGCTATCCATCAACCGGTGCCCGGGTTTCGTGAACAGCTCGGTGCGCAGGTAGCGCGCTTTTTCGATCACCTGCTGCCGGGCTATCCGGTCTGGCGCGGCAACTGGTCGGTGGTGGATTCCCCGGAACTGCTGCAGCGGGGTGAGGGAGGTGATGAACGCGCCGACTGGCGGACAGGTGCCTGCTCCCAAAGTCGCGAGCCGGGCGGGCTGTATCTGCGTATCGAGCGTCAGTCCCTGCGGCGGTTGCCGCAAACCGGTGCTGTGGTGTTTTCCATCCGGGTGATGATCAATCCGCTGTCCGACCTTCTCGCGGTGCCCGGCGCTCTCGCCAGCCTCAAGGCCGCTGTGGGCGCCATGTCACCACAAGAATCCCGTTACAAGTCCATGGCGCCCTTGCGGGCGGAGCTGGATACTTTTTTCACACAGCATCTCGGCGAATAACCCGGAGGCACTCCCCCAGGCCTGGCTCACTCGGATCCGTGGGCCTTGAAGGCTTTGGGGGAGAGCCCGGTCCAGCGCCGGAATGCCTTGCCGAAGGCGCTCTCGTCGCAGTAGCCCAGTGCCGCGGCAATATCCACATTGGTCTTCTCGCCCTCGCGCAACCACTGGCAGGCATAGTGGCTGCGCACCTCGTCCTGAATGGCGCGAAAGCTGGCGTTTTCTTCCAGCAGTTTGCGGCCCAGGTGGCGGGGGCTGATACACAGTCGCGCGGCGACCTGTTCACGGCTCAGTTGCGGTTCCTGTTGCAACAGGTGCGCAACCCGCAGTTGCAGGCTTTTGCTGGTAAGGGCCTTGAGCAGGGCGTCCGCTTCCGGCTTCAGGCGCGCCATTACCTGGCGGTCGGCGGCCACCAGCGGGATTTCCAGATCCTGCGGGCGCAGGCGGATGCCGGAGGACTCCGCATTGAACTGCACCGGGGCCTGCAGCAGCTGCTGGTACTGCTGCTGTACCGCCAGCGATGGTGTGGGGTACGCGAACTGCACGCTCTGGGGCTGGAACTCGCGGCCGGTCATGGCGCGGGCCTGCGCCAGGCAGATGGAGAGCACGGTCTCCACGCGCAAACGCGCGCAGCGCAGATAGTTCGGGCGATAACAGAAGTCCACATAAAAGCTGCCCCGGCGCATTTCAAACTGGCCGCCTTCGCCCAGCAGGGGATGGTAGATCAGCAGCTGGTCGAGTGCGGCGCCCAGATTTTTCTGGGTCATCAGCAGGTAGCCCACCAGCCCCATCTGGCTACCCTGCATGGCCTGGCCCAGGCGAATGCCGAGCAGGGGATCCGGATGCGCGGCCTGTACCGCCAGCCAGATCTCCTCCTGCACCTGCATCGGGACCCTTTCCTGTTCGTTAATGGCGGTCAGAAGGGCCTGGGCTTCCTGGGGGAGCTTCAGCTGGAGTTGGTCCAAAGCGCTGATAATTGCTCGTGTGTAGCTTAGGGTTACGCTTCTGCTGTCTGTCGTGTTCAAAACGTCTGTCCGAAATTAACCAGAGACTGCCCGATTATGACGACGGCGCCTCCCGATGTCACGTTATATTGATTGCCAATGGAATTTGGCAATTTGCCGCGTCGTCAAACAGGTGTGAACGATCCCCGGGTGGCTTGTCTGGCCCGCCGGTCGAGGCACCAAAGGTAGAAGATCTGCGAGAAGATCCGGAGAAGAATAATGAAACCCTTCGCTGTTATTGGCGCCGGTCCCATGGGGCTGTGCAGTGTACGCAATCTGTCCAAGCATGGAATCCCCTGTGTGGGGTTCGAGATCCACAGCGATGTGGGTGGCCTGTGGGATATCGACAGCAGCACCAGCACCATGTACGAGTCGGCCCACCTGATCTCGTCAAAGAAAATGACCGAGTTCGCCGAGTTTCCGATGGGCGACGAGGTAGCGCTGTTTCCGCACCACAGCGAGCTGCGTGAGTATTTCCGGGCCTATGCGCGGGAATTCGATCTCTACCGTCACTACGAATTTGAGACCGAAGTGGTCCACTGCGAGCGGGTAGGGGAAGACTGGCAGATCACCACCCGTCGCAACGGCCAGGAGCAGACCCGAGTATTTGGCGGGCTGCTGATCGCCAACGGCACGCTGCACCACCCGAACATGCCGTCCCTTCCGGGTGAATTCGCCGGCGAGCTGCTGCACTCCTGCGACTACCGCGACCCGGCCATCTTTGATGGCAAGCGTGTACTGCTGGTGGGCTGCGGCAACAGTGGTGCGGATATCGCCGTGGATGCGGCACACCGCGCCAGAAGCGTGGATATCAGCCTGCGCCGGGGTTACTACTTCCTGCCCAAGTTTATCGGCGGCAAGGCCACCGACGCCCTCGGGGGGCGCATCAAGCTGCCGCGGTTTATCCAGCAGCGCATCAGTGCCGCCATATCCAGACTGATGCTGGGGACGCCGGAGCAGTACGGCCTGCCGACACCGGACTACAAGATGTTCGAGTCACACCCGGTCATCAACTCCCTGATCCTGCACCATATCGGCCACGGCGATATCAAGGCGCGCAAGGATATTACCGAAGTGGACGGGCACAAGGTGACCTTCACCGACGGCACCACCGGTGAGTACGACATGATCCTGATGGCTACCGGTTACAAGCTGCACTACCCGTTTATCGACCGCGCCCACCTGAATTGGGAGGAGTACGCGCCACGCCTGTACCTGAATGTATTCCACCCGGAGTACGACAACCTGTTCCTGATGGGGATGGTGGAAGCGGCCGGCCTCGGCTGGGAAGGACGCAACAAGCAGGCGGAAATGGTGGCGCTGTATATCAAGCAGTTGGCAGCCGGAGCCGCGTCCGCGCAGAAGCTGAAGCAGACCAAGCTGGCACAGGCGGGCAGCCGGGCAGATGGCGGCATGAAGTATCTCAAGCTCGAGCGCATGGCCTACTACGTGCACAAGGATACCTACCTGAAAGCACTGGCCGGTCACACCGGGGACTTGCTCAAAGACCTCCCGGTCTCGGATACTGGACACTTTTCATCCAATCCGGCCGCGGCGACCCGCTGAGGTCGCCAAGAGCATGAATGCATTGAATCCTGTAGTCACGGCGTCCCTGGACAACTTCCAGATGTCGCCCGCCGCCCTGGTGGCGCTGAACGCGGTGCTCGCCTTCATGATGTTCGGCGTTTCCCTGGGGCTGCGCGCGGCGGATTTCCGCCGTGTACTCAGCCGTCCGGTGGCGCCGGTCACCGGCCTGATCGCGCAGTTCCTGCTGCTGCCGGCGATTACCTGCCTGGGTACCTGGGCGCTGGATATCAGCCCCGGCTTGGCGCTGGGCATGATCCTGGTGTCCTGCTGCCCCGGTGGCACCTTCTCGAATGTGATGACCTGGATCGGGCGCGCCAATGTGGCCACGTCGGTCAGTATGACCGCGGTCTCCAGCCTCGCCGCGGTGGTCATGACGCCATTCAATTTCGCCCTCTATGGCAGCCTCAACCCGAATACCCGCGAAGCCCTGCAGGCCATTGCCCTGCCGGCAGAAAATGTGGTGATGATGGTGGTGCTGGTGCTGGCGGTGCCGATGGTGCTGGGGATGATCGTGGGGGCTCGCTTTCCGCGCTTCGCCGAGCAGAGCGAGCGCTATTTCCGCACCGCCTCCCTGCTGGTGTTCCTGCTGTTTGTGGTCATTTCCTTCAGCAAGCACTGGCAGACCGCGGTGCAGATCGCCGGTTCGGTGCTGGTGCTGGTGGTGGCGCACAACGCGCTTGCGTTCCTGATCGGGGATCTCACCAGCCGGGCGGCACGATTGCCCCAGGGGGACCGGCGCGCAGTCACCATGGAGGTCGGTATCCAGAATTCGGGGCTGGCGCTGGCGATCCTGTTTACCTTCTATCCGCAGGCGGGAGAGATGCTGGTGATCGCCGGATTCTGGGGCGTGTGGCACCTTGTCTCCGGACTCAGCCTGGCCGGTTACTGGAACTTCAGCCAGCGGCGCCGGGCGGCAGTGGCAATCGGGGATGCTGCTGACTACTCGAACTAGCGTTCGCCGGAGTCTGGGCCGTTTGGGGAAATACCCATAAAACGAATCCCATAAAACCAATCTCGTAAAACAATAAGAGTTGTATCGAAATGAGTGAAAGAAGGGTCTTGATCACCGGGGCAGCGGGCTATGTGGGCGGCCAGCTTGGCGCGCTGCTGAGCAAGGAAATGACCGTCGTGGGGGTGGATATCCAGCAGCGGGAAACCGCATTTCCCCTGTTCGTCATGGATATCTGCGACGCCGCGCTGGTTGAATTGATGCGCGCAGAGCGGATTACCCACGTTGTACACCTGGCTTCCGTGGTGTCCCCGGGGCGTGACCGCACGCGCGAGTACCGCATCGATGTGGAGGGCACCCGCAATGTACTCGATGCCTGTGTTGCCGCAGGTGTGGAGCACCTGACCCTGACCAGCAGCGGTGCCGCTTACGGCTACCACGCGGACAATCCGGCCTGGCTCAAAGAGAGCGATCCCCTGCGGGGTAACCCCGAGTTTGCCTATTCCGACCACAAGCGACTGGTGGAGGAAATGCTCGCGGAATACCGTGTGAAACACCCGCAGCTCAAGCAGCTGATCTTCCGTCCCTGTTCCATCATCGGCGCTACCACCAACAGCAAGATCAGCAGCCTGTTTGCCGGTCGCAGCATTCTTGATCCCGGCGGCCACAATTCCCCGTTCGTATTTATCTGGGATGAGGATGTCATTGGTGCGATCGAGTACGGTGTCACGCGCAACGCCAGCGGCATTTACAACCTGGCGGGGGACGGCGCCCTGACACCGGCAGAAATTGCGCGTCTTTTAGCTAAGCCCGTGCGACGCCCGCCGGTGTGGTTGCTGAAGCTGCTGTTGGGAATCAGCTTCAAACTGCACCTGGGCAATGTGCAACCGGCACAGGTGATGTTCCTGCAGTACCGCCCGGTACTGTTGAATACCCGTCTGAAATCCGAGCTGGGCTACCAGCCCAAGAAAACGTCTGCGGAAGCCTTCGCGTACTTCGCCAGTGAAGCCCTTGGCATACCGGTATCCGCCGATGCCGTACAGGTGACTCAGCCTGAGGCAGCGGGTGAGACGGCCGTGGAAGGGCAGCCGGCATGAAGACATCCGAATACAAAAACCGTGTAAAGACGGTCGTGGTGACCGGTGCCGCCGGCGGCCTGGGGTGGGCGCTGGTGCAGGCGCTGGTCAAGGCGCACACCGGCAGCGAACCGCTGCGTTTTGCCCTGGTCGATGTGAACGGCGATGCGCTCGCGGCGCGCGGCCGCGAACTGGAGCAGCAGGGCATCGACGCCGACGTGTTTGACGCAGACCTCTCCTGTGAAGCGTCTGTGGCGACCCTGTGTGAGCGACTGCGGGGGCTGTACCCGCACATCGATCTGCTGATCAACAATGCGGGGATCACCCATCGGAGCCTCGCCTGCCAGACCTCCAATGCGGTCATCCGCCGGGTGATGGCAGTGGACTACCATGCGCCAGTGGAGCTCGCCCAGGGGCTGCTGGCGCCCTTGCGCGCCGCCGGTGGCTGTGTGATCAATATCAGCTCCATGGCAGGCTGGATGCCGGTGCTGGGGCGCGCCGGTTACTGCGCCGCAAAGAGCGCCCTGCACCAGTACTTCGAGACCTTCCGCGAAGAGGTGCGCGAGGAGGGCATCCGCGTGCTGATGGTGTACCCGAGCTTTGTGGCCACCAACATCGACGCCAACGCCCTGTCCGGTGACGGCGGGCGCGCGCAACACGCCCAGAGTACCGTCGGCGTGGTACGCAGTGCGGAGTGGATGGCGGAGAAGATTGTCGCCGCAGAAGCGGCGGGGAAAGAGCGGCTGTTTCCCCGGGACCGTTCGCTGCTGGGGGCCTACCTCTACAAGCTGGCACCGCGCCTGTTCCTGCGCCAGATGGTCAAGAACTTCCGCGTGGAGCTGGAGGCGGGCAGAAAGCTCGCCAGGCAGACCGGCGCGTAGTTACCTGCCGGGGGGCACGTCCCCCCGGGCTGCCTGCCGGTGCTCGCCGGTGGGCAGTCACGACATTTCCCTGTCTCCTTTCCGTTTACCCTCTCTGTGCCAGCAGTCGAATTTTTCCCGCGCGGACCCTACAATGCGACCGAATCGTCAAGCCCGGTCCGAACACTGGATCCGGGGCCTTTCCCGCTATTTAGGTGCTCAGGATGCCGCTGGTCGACAGTCACTGCCATTTTGACTTTGACGCGTTTGCTCCGGACCGATCCCGGGTGTGGGAGCGCTGTATCGCGCAGGGCATCGACACGCTGGTCATCCCCGGGGTGAGCATTCCCCAGTGGCGACAGCTGTTTGCTCTGGTAAGGAGCCAGCCCGGCTGGTATGGCGCGGTGGGTGTGCACCCCTGGTGGGTCAAGGCGCTTGCCATTGCCCCCGAGCAGGTGACGCGCGCGGTGGTGGAGCGGGTGGAGCGCGAACGCAGTGGTGATGACAGCCGCTGTGTCGCGGTGGGAGAGTGCGGCCTGGATGCCAATATCGAAACACCCCTGGAGCAGCAGCTGGCGGTGTTTGAGGCACAGCTGGATGCGGCCAACACTGTTTCCCTTCCGGTCATCGTGCACTGCGTGCGCGCCCACAATGCAATGATCCGCGCGTTGAAAAACAACACGCCCTGCAAGGGTGGTGTGATTCACGCGTTTGCCGGCAGCCGGGAAATTGCCGAGACCTATATCGAACTCGGGTTCCATCTGGGGGTGGGCGGTACCATCACCTACGAGCGCGCTGCCAAAACCCGCAGTGCCATCGCCGCTGTTCCCCTGGAAAGCCTGCTGCTGGAGTCCGATGCGCCGGACATGCCGCATGCGGGCCGACAGGGCGAGCGCAACAGTCCCGAGTATTTGCCGGCCGTGGCGGACACCCTGGCCCGTTTGCGGGGAGCGTCCGTGGAGGCGGTAATCGCACGGACGGAAAAAAACGCCCGGGCACTGTTTGGGGTTTGAGTCGCGCTATGAATTTTTCTGCAGATACCTTCAAGCAACACTTCCCGCTGTTCGCGCAAAGTGAGAACCGGGAGCTGGTCTATCTCGACAACGCCGCCACCACACAAACGCCCGCGTGTGTGATCGAGGCCATCAGTGATTTTTATCGGCATGCCAATGCCAATACCCATCGCTCCAGTCACCGCCTCGCCAGGCGCGCCACGGCGATGGTGGAGAAGGTGCGCGGCGATGCCGCCCGGTTTCTCGGTGCCGCTTCGACCCGGGAAATCATTTTCACCCGCGGTGCGACAGAGGGGCTGAACCTGCTGGCGCACAGCCTGTGCAGTCGCCTCGATCCGGGGGACGAAATTCTGCTGACCACCGCGGAACACCACGCCAACCTGGTACCGTGGCAGATGCAGGCGGCCAGCCGCGGTCTTCATCTGCGGTTCGTGCCGCACGAGGGCGGTGTGCCCCAGTTTCATCGCATTGGCGAGGTGCTCTCTGAGCGCACCCGAGTGGTCTCGGTCACCGCCGGTTCCAATGCGCTGGGATTTCGCACGGACCTGCCCGCGTTGCGCGCGGCGCTGTCGGGATACGAGTTGCAGTGGGTGCTGGATGGCACACAGCTGGCGGTGCACGATGAGGTGGATGTCGCGGCCATCGGCTGTGATTTTTTTGTCTGTTCTGCGCACAAGTTTTACGGCCCCACCGGTATCGGCCTGGTGTTCGGGCGCGAAGCGCGCTTGCAGGAACTGCCGCCCTGGCAGGGGGGCGGGGAGATGATTGCCAGCGTCGATCTGCTGGCGAGCGAGTATGCCGGGCTGCCACACCGCTTTGAAGCAGGTACCTCGTCACTGGCCTCCATTGCCGGACTGGGTACCTGCATCGATTTCCTGGCGCGCCAGGATCGCGTGGGTATGGCGATGCATGAGCAGTCGCTGGTGCACGCCCTGCATCGCGGACTGGCGCCGATTCCCGGTCTCAACCTGTTGAGCCGCAGTGAGCACAATCTGGGCATCGTCTCCTTTACCCATTCCCGCTGTGCCGCCATCGACCTGGCGCAGTGGCTCGACGGCCGGGATATCGCCGTGCGCGTGGGGCATCACTGTGCCCAGCCGCTGCTGCGCGCAGCGGGGCATGCCGCCACGCTGCGGGCATCGGTTGCCGCCTACAATACGCGCGAGGATATCGACCGGTTCGTTGCGGCAGTGGAGGAGTTTTTGTCGCATCTGGATGCGGACGATGCCGTCTCGGTGCCGGAAGTGTCTGTGCAGGTTGTGGGGGCGCAGGACTGGTCTCCGGATGATCTGTCGTCACTGGATGTCGCCGCGCTGCGCAGCCGGAATTCCTGGCAGGACCGCTACCGCACCCTGATGAGTTGGGCCAGGGTCATTTCCCGCAAGGAGGCTGTCCGCAACGAGAGCAACCTGGTGCGCGGGTGCGAGTCCAGTGCCTGGCTGGTGCATCGTTGTGAGCGGGGAGTACACCGCTTTGCGATCGACAGCGACAGTCGTATCGTCAAGGGGTTGGGTGCATTGCTGCTCGCCCTGATAGACGGCAAGAAGGCGGCAGATATTTCCCGGGCGCAGGTGCTGGGTGTCTTTGCCGAGCTGGGGCTCGAGCAACAGCTCAGCGAGTCCCGCAGCAATGGGTTTCGCGCCCTGCTGGATCGGGCGCTGGAGCTGGCGGGGGCCTGATGCTCAGCGGCCGCCTTGTGCGTGTTTTAAAATCCGCTCGACCGCCTTTGCCGCGGCCACAAAGCCAAAGGTGCCGGTGACCATGGTCGCGGCGCCGAAACCGCCACTGCAATCCAGTTTTACCCCGTTCTGCATCGCGCTTTTCTGCTGACACACTTCACCGTCCGGCTGCGGGTAAACCATCGGCTCGCTGGAATAAATGGCGTCTATCCCGAACTGGCGTTTGCTCGATTTCTGGAAGTTGTGGAAGCGGTACAGGTGCTGGCGTACCTTGGCCAGCATCGGGTCGCTGACGGTGCGCCCCAGGTCGGCACAGGTAATCTCGGCCGGATTTTTCTTGCCACCGGCAGAACCTACGGTGACCAGGCGAATTTTGCGCGCCTTGCAGTAGGCGATCAGCGCGGCCTTGACCCGGGCATTGTCGATGGCGTCGACCACGATATCGATGGGGCCTTTCTCCGGGGCGAGCAGCTCGGCGAAATTGTCGCTGGCAATAAAGTCTTCGTGGGTGTGGACCGTAATCTCCGGGTTGATCCCACGCAGGCGCTCGGCCATCACCGCAACCTTGATGTCTCCCACCGTATCCGCGAGAGCGTGACTCTGGCGATTGGTGTTGGTGATGCAGATATCGTCGAGGTCAATCAGGGTGATTTTACCGATCCCGCTGCGGGCCAGGGCCTCGGCCGTCCAGCTTCCCACCCCGCCAATCCCGATCACCACCGCATGGGCCCGATGCAAAGCCGCCAGAGCGGATTCGCCGTAGAGCCGGCCAATGCCGCCGAAACGTTGCAGATAGGAGTCGCTGAGAGCCATGGACGTGTTCCGGGTAATACTTGCTCGATCGGTGTGTCGCACACCGGGTTCTGGGGTCGGTATAGTTTAAGCGGGAAGGGGAGGGGTTGGGAGGTGGCAGGGCCGCAACGGCCCTGCGCATCGGTCACTCAGTGTACGTGGCCGTGGTCGACTTCTTCTGCCGTCGCCTCGCGTACGGAGACCACTTCGATGTTGAAGTGCAGCTCCACACCTGCCAGCGGATGGTTGCCATTGATGGTGACCTGATCGCCATCGATGTCGATGATTTCCACTTCAATCGGCTGGCCCTCGGTGCTCTGGGCACGGAACGCCATGCCTACTTCGAGCTTCTCCACGCCGCCAAAGGCGCTGCTCGGCAGGGTCTGGATCAGTTCCGGGTTCTGCGGGCCGTAGCCTTCTTCCGGCGGAATGACCACGGTGAACTTGTCGCCGGCGCTCTTGTCCAGCATTTCCTTTTCCAGACCGGGGATGATGTTGCCCACGCCCTGCAGGTACTTCAGCGGCTGGCCACCTTCGGAGGAGTCGATCACGGTGCCTTCGGCATCTTTCAGGGTGTAGTTGATCTCCACCACACTGTGGTTAGCAATTTTCATTGGCAATCTCTTGTATCTTGAGAGTGAGTTGTAGCGCTTACCGCTTACGGAAGGAAAAGCAAACGGGGGATAACGGCTGTGTGAGGGGGCATTGTATGGGCCGGCTCCGGCCGTCGCAACCGAGGGGGAGATGCGGGCCGGTTTGCAGCAGCGGCGCGGAGCGGCAGGGGGGAGGGGGTCCGGTGTGCGCACCGCAGGGCCCCGAGTAGCGCAAGGTGGGCTCAGCAGGCGATCGACAGTGGTTGCTGGCTGTTGTCGAAGAGGTCACTGGCGGTGCGAACCAGGCGGTCACTGATGGCGACGGGGAAACCCATTTCCAGCAGTCTCGCCTCGAAGTATTCGAGCAGCGCCTCGAACAGTGCGGCATTGAGGCCCCGGGCGAGGAAGCCGGCACGGGCGCTGTACATGGGTTCGGGCTGCCCCGAGAGGGCGTGACTGAGAAACTGGGCCTGGCGGTTGTGCTGCTTGGCGTGCTCCTCGCGATCAGCCTCGGTGAGGTGCTTGCCGATGGCGTGGTAAAACTCCCCCACGGTTTCCTGAACAAACTGGCGGCCGCCGAGTTGGGCCAGCAGTCCCTCTTCGGGTACCGGCGTGTGCTCGTCGGCCGCGGTCGTGTGGCCGGGTTCCGTCGTGCGTGCTGTGGGTGCAGGTATTACGTTCGGCATGGTGTTCCCCCAATGATTAGAGACTGTGTGTCCTGCTGCGCGGCGCCCGGATTGCCTCAATTCTGTGTGTTCACCCGGTCAGATTTCTGTCTGCCCCACTAACCGGGTGAGGGCTCGGGACTGCCTGTCGCGATATGGGCGGCAAGATTACGGGATGGAAATACCACTGCCAATCAATTGGCAAGAAATTGTCACACTCTTCCACGGGTTGTGTGCCGTCGGTTTAAATCGGTGCAGAACCCGGGCGCAGTTTGCATCCAGTGCTGTTTTTTAAGGCATTTTTGATCTTTTTGCCGAATTTCCGCGGGGCGGCTAGAGGAGCGGCTTCGCGCCAATTTCCGTTCCGCTCGTGCCTCTTAAGGAGCAGTAGCGCCGATAGAAGTGGCACTGATAGACTTGTCAGTTTCGTATGTCGGCAGTCCGGCGTCTGCGCCCAGCTTTCAGTCAGAGGTACTGGGTTGGCGGGCGGCGTCGGTCCGGCAGGCATGCACAGACTACATTCAAAGACGATACGGACAGAGGCGCAGCAGTATGGCGAGTATTTTTACCCAGATCATCAACGGTGACCTTCCTGGCCACTTTATCTGGCGGGATGACGTGGCGGTGGCGATCATGACCATCGCACCGATCAAGCCGGGGCATTGCCTGGTGATTCCGGTGGAGGAAATCAATCACTGGGATGACGTCCCTGCAGAGGTCTCCGCCCATCTTATGGCCGTGGCCAGCAAAGTGGCCAAGGCACAGAAGAAGGTGTATTCCCCCAAACGGGTGGGCGTGATGGTGGCCGGCATCGAGGTGCCTCATACCCACTACCATCTGGTACCGATCAACGAGATTGCCGATCTGGATTTTGCCCTGCAGCAGCAGGCGGAGCCGGAGGCGCTGGCCGCCGAGGCCGCCAAACTGCGCCAGGCGCTGGTGGATCTCGGGTACGGGGAGGCTGCTCAGTAACCGGTTGTTCATCCCGGGGGAGAATAAACCGTATCCTCCGTGCATCCAGAGCCGCGACTGGCGACGTCCTACTGGCATTGAACAAGAACAGGTAACCGGAACATGCTTCGCAGATTGTCTATTTTCGTATCCCTGGTGCTGGCTCTCGCCCTGGCGACCAGCACCGCACACGCCCAGCCGGATGGCAGGACCTTCCCCCTGGAGGGTTTTACCGCCATTGCCTTGAAAGGAAGTTCTAACCTGGAGTTGACACAGGGGAGCACCTTCTCTGTCACAGCGCATGGTGAGGAAGAAGATCTGGTGTACGCCAGGGCGGAAGTCAACAATGGCACACTGGAGCTGTCCGTCGAGCCCGAGCGCAAAAGCCTGCTCGGGATAGTGAAGGTGATCAGCGAACCGGAAGTGAAATTTCGCGTCACCCTGCCGGCCATCAGTGCCCTCCGTGTGACCGGCTCCGGCAACGCCAGTGCGGATACCCTGGAAAGCGAGAAGCTGGATCTGCGGGTAACCGGATCCGGCGTGATCCAGGTGGAAAAGGTGGCTGCCGAGTCACTGAGCACCGGTGTGACCGGCTCTGGCGACCTGATGCTGGGTACGGTACTGGCGGTGCACGGCTCCGCGGGCATTACCGGCTCCGGGGATATCCGTATGGACAATTTTATCGGGGAGGACTTTTCCGGGCAGATCAAGGGATCCGGTGATATGGCCATCGGTGGCAAAGTTGCCAACCTCAAGGTCACGGTGATGGGTTCCGGTGACTTTGTGGGGCGCAACCTGAGTGCCACCAATGCCGGGGGCTCCGTGATGGGCTCCGGCGACATCGTACTGAAGCGCCCGGTGCACGAGTCATTCTCGGTGATGGGTTCGGGGGATGTGGCACTGGTCGATTAACCGGCGCCCACCACATTACAGACTTTTCAGAAAGCGCGGCTCTCCTGCTGACAGGGCAGGTGGCCGCGCTTTTTCTGGTTTCATCACTCGCGCCGCGCTGGGCGGTGGCTGCAGGGAGAATGCATGAGCGATTCTGACGGCGACGGCCGCCGTCCGAGCACGGACGAACAGGTCAGTCACGGTGAGGACGGCGGGTCCTCCGGTACAAAAAACCGGCTGCGCGCCCTTCGGCAGCAGTGGCGGCAGCTGCGCAAGGAAGCGCGCGAGAAGTCCCACTGGGCGGCGGAACGGCTTCTGGACAAGCGGATCTGTATCGGCATTACCGGTCTCAGTGGCGCCGGCAAGTCGACCCTGATCACCAGCCTGATCTACCAACTCAGTCACCCTGATCGCGCCCAGCTGCCGGGCTTTGCCCCGGCACTGAGCGGGCGCCTCCTCGGCGCCGAGGTGTACCCGGCTCTGGATACCGGCCTGCCCCTGTTCGAATACCAGCCCTGCCTCGAAGCGCTCACCGCCAACCCGCCGCGGTGGCCGGAATCCACCCGCGACCTGTCGGCGATGGAGCTGCATGTGCATCTGCAGGGGCGTCGCCTCGGGCGCGATTATCGGCAGAAACTGATCCTTGAATTGCGCGATTATCCCGGTGAGTGGCTGATGGATCTGCCGCTGCTGCAAATGGATTTTGCCACCTGGTGTCGCCATCAGCGGGACCTGCTGGAAGGCTCAGCGCGCGCGGCACTGGCCCCCGAGTTGCTGGCGCAACTGCGGGGACTGTCCGCGGAGTCGGTGGTGGACCCCGGCCGTCTGGACAGCCTCTGGCAGAACTACCGGCAATTTTTGCGGGACTGCCGCAGCGAAAAAAAACTGAGCTATCTGCAACCGGGCAGGGCGCTGCTCGATCACGAGGAGTACGGCTTTTTCCCGCTGCCAGCGCTCGGCCACCACTCCGCACAGGAACTGCAGTCACTGCCCGATGACTGCGTCTATAAAGTGCTGCAGGCGCGTTACCGTGCCTATGTCGAGGAGAAGGTGGCGCCGTTTGTGGAGAGCCATTTCCGCCACCTGGACCGCCAGCTCGTGCTGGTGGATCTGATCGGCACCCTGTTTGCCGGCGAGGATTCCCTGGAAGACATGCGCAAGGCGTTCGGCCATATCGCGGATACCTTCCGCTATGGCAGCAATGGTCTGCTGCGCAAGTTGTGGCGCCCGCGCATCGACCGTCTGGTATTCGCGGCCACCAAAGTGGATCAGGTTCTGGCCGCTGATCACGACGCGCTGCGCCAGTTACTGGGGCAGCAGCTGCAGCAGGTGTTCTCCGGTGCGCGCCATCGCGGCCTGCCCCTATACTGCGAGGCGATTGCCGCCGTCCGCTGCTCCAACGAGCGCGTACGGGATGGCCGGCGCATGCTCGTGGGGCACGGTATGGACGGCCGCTACCTGGGCTTCGAGAATGCGGAGATCATGGCCCATCTGCCGCAGGACGGTGAGTGGCAGCACTACACCGGAGGCTTGCCTCCGCAGTTACGCCCCCCGGCCGGCATCGGCAGGGAAGGCTATTTGCCGCATATCCGCATGGATGCGCTGTTGAATCTGTTGCTGGGAGATAAGGTGTGATGGCCACCTCTGACGATCAGTTTGAACAACAGCCCGGCCCGTCCGGGCGCAAGGATACGAGCGGGCTCCGGCGCCAGACCCGTATCGAAAATATCGAAGCGGATGAGGCAGCGCGACGCGAGCGCGCCAGCACGCGCGTGGAGTCACTCGCGGAGGAACCCGGTGAATTGCCGCGTTCCATCACTACTGGTGAATCGCTGCCCGACAAGATCTCGTTTTCCGAGCTGCGCTTGCCTGTGTTCCGGCTGCGCCTGTGGAAGCCGGCCCTGCTGGCGGCGCTGGCGCTGGCATTCGGCGCGGTCTTCTGGGAGCTGCGCCAGTTTTTCAACTGGGCAGCGGACATGCACTGGACCCTGGGGCTCCTGGCCGGTGTGATCATTACCACGCTGGTGCTGGTAATGGCCAGTGCGGTATGGGAGTACTTTCGCGCGGGCAAGCCCCTGCGCAAGTTGCAGAAAACCCAGGAACTGGCGGCGGAAGTGCGCGACAGCCGCGCAACGGATGCCGTGGAGCCGCTGAACCAGCAGCTGCGCGAGCTGTTTGCTGGCAAACCGCAGGGCGCGTTGCTGGCGCGGGTACAGGAAGAGACACCGGACTACTACGATAACAGTGAACTGCTGCGCCATCTGGAGCTGAACTTTTTTGAGGCGCTGGATCAGGAGGCGCTGCGCCGCATTGTCCGCCACGCCACCACCACCGGTGCGCTGGTGGGGTTGAGCCCCTTTACCACCCTCGATGTGCTGGTGGCGCTGCGCCAGTCCATGCGAATGATTGATGATGTGGCGCAGATCTATGGCGTGCGCCCGTCGATTGTGGTGCGCTGGCGCCTGTTCAAGAAAATCCTTGCGCTGGTGGCCTACAGTGGAGCCAGTGAATACGCGGTGAGCGAACTCTGGCCGGAGCTGGTGGGTGACAGTATGTTGAGCACTGTTTCCGCGAGGTTGGGCCAGGGGATGGGGGCCAGCCTGTTCATGGCGAGAATCGGCCTCGCGGCGGTGCACAGTTGCCGGCCGATCCCCTTTTCGGAAAAGCAGCGGCCACGGCTGGGTGCGCTCACCCGACGGATCGCCAGCAGCCTGAAGGAGCGGTTCCTGGGCCGCGACCAGAGCCTGGCGGGTGCAGCCGGTATCCCGGGGGAGCGAGAGGCGGTAAAAAGCGAGAGTAAATCCACGCGCGAGCGCTGATGCTGGCGCAGGAAAGGGGGCCCGGTGCGCGGCCCCGTGTCGCGGTGTTCGGATTCCGGTCTTACTGGAACTGCTTCTTCATCAGCATCCGGGTGTGGTGCTGATCCACCAGTTCGGCGAGGGTATCGAAGCGGCTCTTGATGAAGGGCTGCGGGTTATTCACTCCGGATTCGTCCGGGTACTCGACACCTTCGCGCACCAGCTGCAGTTCCTTGGCCAGTGCCTGCATGGCGGTAAAGATGGCCTTGGTATTCTGTTCGTCGTGGAATACACGGCTGTTGGCAGTGTCCGTCAGGTAGGCATCACATTCGCCGAGCCATTCTGAGCGCTGGTTCAGAAAGTTGATGGTATTGCGGATGCCGCCTTTGTACTGGGGGTTGAAGTTTTCGTTGACGTATTTACCCAGGCTCCGCATGCCGGAATCCACAAACTGCTCCACGAGCGAGTCGCAGTAGCTGTCGGTAAGATACGAGGGATGGGTTTTGGCATTCGCACTGACGGCGAACAGGCTCGTCATGACCATTGCCCAGAATGCGCCGCATGTGCGCTTGCCCAATGCGGAGGAACGTACCGTGGTAAGTACGGTGGAATTAGACGGTGATTTTGATGCTTGTGGCGTTTTCATCGTTGAATGCCCTAGTGTTGTTTTCGCTATCAGGCTTGTTATTGTGATAAACATCACATGAATAACGAAACGCCAATCTTATGTCAACGGCTTTTAAGTACGATTAGTCACAATTGTGCCAATTGCAGAACCAGTGCGCGTTTTTGGCTGTAATTTACGTGTAGTGGGTGCAGAATTCGCGAAAGTTTTTGCCGGACGGCTGAAGAAATTTTGAGCGCTGAAGCGCAGGAGACCGCTGGCGCCAGGCGGGTATGAATTTCATCTGGTGCCGGTGTAAGGAGTGAGCATTGTCTGAGTTTGATTTTGATCTGTTTGTGATTGGGGCCGGGTCTGGTGGCGTGCGCGCGGCACGTATGGCCGCCGCCAGCGGTATGCGTGTGGCAGTGGCGGAAGACCGCTATATGGGGGGCACCTGTGTCAATGTCGGGTGCGTGCCGAAGAAGCTCTTTGTCTATGCGAGCAGTTATCGCGAGGCATTTGAGGATGCCCAGGCTTACGGGTGGAGCGGGCAGACCGATGCCCAATTCGTATGGCCGACATTGCGCGATAACAATGCGCGGGAAATAACCCGGCTCAATGGGATCTATCGCAACCTTCTCGGCAATGCGGGTGTTCACATTATCGATGGTCGCGCACGTTTGACCGGGCGACAGCAGGTGAGTGTCGGAGATGTGTCCTACAGTGCCGAGCGGATTCTGGTCGCCACGGGGGGCTGGCCGTTTGTACCGGACTTCCCCGGCAGTGAACACGCGATCACGTCCAATGAAGTCTTTTCCCTGGAGGTGTTTCCGCGCCGGGTGCTGGTGGTCGGTGGCGGCTATATTGCAGTCGAGTTTGCCGGCATTTTCGCCGGGTTGGGTGCGGAAACGCACCTTTCCTACCGTCGCGAGCTTTTTCTGCGCGGCTTCGATAATGACATTCGCCGGTTTGTGCGCGATGAAATGACCAAAAAGCAGGTGAACCTGCGCTTCAACGACGACGTGAAGTCGATCGAGAAGCAGGCGGACGGCTCCCTCAAGGTGCATTCAGCAGACGGCAGTGAACTGGAAGTAGATGCGGTGTTGTACGCCACGGGGCGCAAACCGAACACCCGGGGTCTCGGTCTCGAAAAGCTGGGCGTGGTTTTGCACAAGGACGGCACCATTGGCGTCGACGACAATTTCCGCAGCAGTGTCACCTCGATCTTCGCACTCGGCGATGTCACCGGCGGCCCGGAGCTCACACCGGTGGCGCTGGCGGAAGCGATGGCGCTGGTGAAGCACTGGCAGACCGGAAAGACCGCGGAGATCGACTACAACAATATTCCCACCGCCGTATTCTGCCAACCGAATATCGGTACCGTCGGATTGACCGAGGAAGAGGCGCGTCAGTCGGGGGTGCCGGTAGTGATCTACAAGTCAGATTTCCGCGCCATGCGCCATTCGGTGAGCGGGCGGGACGAGCGCACCCTGATGAAGCTGATCGTGGACGACAGCAATGACCGGGTTGTCGGTGCCCATATGGTGGGCCCGGACGCCGGCGAGATCATCCAGGGGATTGCGGTGGCGATGAAAGCGGGCGCCACCAAATCGATCTTTGACCAGACCATTGGCATTCATCCCACGGCGGCGGAGGAGTTTGTCACCATGCGTTCTCCGGTCGCGGATTGAACCGGTCCCGTTGCGAGTAAATGCCATGAAAAAAGGCTGTGCCGGTGGTTCCGGCACAGCCTTTTTTACACGAATTCTATTGTTCCCCCCGTTGAGCGTTACGGACGGTTATGGATTGATAGGCCGGGGATTACTCAGCCTCCAGCGAAGTATCCTCTAGCGGCAGCGTCGGTACCTGGTGCCGGCGGGCCTTGCGCCGGTCTCCGCGCTCTTTGAGGCAGCGCTCCACGGAGTTGAAGGCACCGGTAACCGCGCGATGAATGGAATCGCTCTCGTTGGTGATAGTGACCGGATTGCCGCTCAGGGCGAGTTCCACGGAAGCTTTGTATTGCTTCCCTTTGTGCTTGTGTTGATGGGGGGCTTCGAGGACCACACGGCTTCGTATGATGTCGCCACAATAACGTTCGAGCTTGTGTAGCTTCCGGGATACGGTGTCTGCCAGTGCGGCAGATTTGTCGATGTCGCGGAACACAATGTTATCGTAAGGCGCAGATTTCATGGGCACATACCTCCGGTTATAAAGGATCCATGCAGGCCGCAAGTGCGGTTTGCTGAAAGAAGGTAGGGCGCCCTGTAGGGAGTCTGCTCAGCAGGAAAATCGGATCACCAGAGGTCGCATATTCAGTATTTGCCGCAACGGCAATGGATGTGTTTTGCGCCCGGGCCGGTTTCCCAACTGGGTCAGGAGTATCTCCCTGTAGGTCATAATGCGATTCTCAGAAAAAAAATCAAGCACCGAAATCAATAAAATGTCATAAATATTTGCTAGTCCCCGGGGAACTTTTTTTGGTGCATGGAAGTGCTGTTTTGAGGCACAAGTCACCGATAGTGAATGAATCTTGTTGGCATGGTCATTGCTGCGTATTTGAGTCTGCGGTACATTGGCGGGCCTCGCGCGAGTCCCGCAGTGTCTCGGTTTTCCCGGGGTGCACCGATTATCCCGTGGCTGGCCCTGTGGCCTCATGCGATTCCTGAAGTAAAAAATCAAACAACGGACTTTTGACTATGGCGGTAAACCGTGGTGGCGCTCTTGTTTTCGCGAGCGTGTTGGGGGTGTTTGGCTGGTGTGGATTGGTCCTCGGGGCCTCGTCTCTCACCGTTGAGCAGAACAGGCTTGCGCGTATGGAGCAATCCCAGGAAAACCGGCTGGTGGAACTGGAAGACGTCGAGAATGAAATGCTCGCCTATGAATACAAACTCCAGCGTGCCGAGGAGTCACTGTCCAAAGCCCGGGCCAATTACGAAGAGAGTCTGATGGCGCTCAAGGCAGCGGAGCGGGAGCACAAGCTGGCGGCGAACTCGGATACAGAGCGCGCCCTGCACAAGGCGAAGCACGCCTATGCGATGGCGGAGCGCGGCGTGGACAGTCGCAACCGCCGGGTAGAAATTGTTCAGTCCACCTTCGGGGATCTGGAGGCCCGTCTCAAGGAGTCCCGCAGCTCGGTGGCCGCTGGCCAGTCCCGTCTGGACGCGCAGCAGGCGCTGGTCGACAAGCTGGTCAAAGCCATGCTGGTCAAGGCGGAAGAGCAGAAAGAAGCGACAAAAACCACGGCGGCTGCGCCCTCTGTAACGGCGCCCGCGATACCGGAGCCCACCCTGGCTTCACTGGAGCCTGCGGCACCGACCATGCCCGAGCCGGAAGCGGTCGAGGCGGCAGAAGCGACTGCGACCGAGCGCGAAGTCGACCCTGAGCTGCTGGAGTACGTGCGCGGCGAGCGCGACCGTCTCAAACAGCTCCTGGGAGAGCTGGAAGAGGGCGACGACGGCAAGCAGACCTTCCGCAGTCTCACCCTGCGCCCCTCGGGTGGTGACGATGTGGAATTCGAGTTTCTGGGGCAGAATCAGTACCGGCTGGTAGCGCCGGTGAGTGCGGGGCGCCAGACGTACAAGATCAACTCCTGGCGTTTCCGTCGTACTATCCCGTCCGATGACGATGGTGAGCGCTACGTGTTCATTTTCGACGCGCGGCGCCTGTCGCGGCCGCGGCTGGTCATGTACCCAGAATATGTGCTGTCCAGGCTGGACTGACTGGTCAGATTGATCAAAGGCACAAAAAAGCCCGCATCGCGGGCTTTTTTTGTGCCTCGGGATAACACCGGGGCTCGGGGTCGCACCGGCGGGCTAGTGGGACTCGCCTTCCAGCGGCAGGGACAGCAGTGGCTGATACTGGCTTCCTCCCGGCGCCAGCAGGCTGTGATACAGGGTGATGTTGTCCAGTGCGCAGTGAAAGTCTGCAGGCACGGCCGGCAATCTGGAAAAGCCGCTGCGACTTCTGGCCAGGGTAAAGTGCGGACGGAAGGATTTGCGCTCGGGCTGCTTGCCGATTGTCATCATCATGTCGCGACACTTGCCGTGCAGGGTCGCCAGCGGCGGCGAGGGCAGCAGCTCCGCCGCGAGCATCTTGGCTCGGTCTCTCGGAAACGGGTGCGTGCTGACAATCTGCCCGGAGCAGGGCGGGGTGTGTGCGGCGATCGCCCGCAATGTATCCACGATAACGGGCAAGTGGCGCACTTCGGTGTCCCCGAGAAACGCCAGAGTAAGATGGCGGTTGTCGCTACCGATCCAGCGGCAGTCCCGGGGAAGTCGGAGTCCCTGCAGGTGCAAGCGTGTGGCGTCGAGAAACCGCTGGGTAGCGCCATCCGGGGCAATCCCCACAAACAGCCGCACAGGTTCGGCCGCGGCGTGAGCGCCGCTGGCACTTTCCAGCAGGTTGTCCAGTGCCCGCTCTTCGGCGAAATTTTTTTGCATTTTTTTGTGTCGGTCCCTTGAAGGAGGTGGCGCGGCCCCTATATCTGAGTGTGAGGGCGGCAGGCTCGACAGAGGTGCCTCCCTCAACTCGGTGATTACCGGTGAACAATGCATAGTTTCACGGCAGGCACCGAGCATGAACAGCCTGGTACATCGTGTACAGGCACTCTTTCAATATTGCTCTGAATTGAGGATATGACAATGCGTAACCTGGATCTCTCCCCTCTGTACCGTTCTGCAATCGGCTTCGATCGCCTGGCCAGCCTGCTGGATACCATGACCACCAGCGAGCAGAACCAACCCGCGTATCCCCCGTACAATATCGAGTTGACCGGTGAGGATGCTTACCGAATTTCCATGGCGGTTGCCGGTTTTGACCAGTCTGAACTCGACATACAGGTGGAACAGAACCGCCTGACGGTCAGCGGCAAGAAACCCGCCGATGAAGGCCAGCGCAACTTCCTGCACCGTGGCATTGCTGCGCGTAATTTCGAGCGCCGCTTTCAGCTTGCGGACCACGTGCGGGTGACCGATGCCCAGCTGGTCAATGGTCTGCTGCACATTGAACTGGTGCGCGAAATCCCCGAGGCAATGAAGCCGCGCAAAATTGAAATTTCCAGCGGTAACCTGCTTCAATCCGGGCAGACTGAATCTCCCGAGGTGGAAGCCAAAAGTCATCAGACTGGTGAACAGGCCGCCTGAGGATGTCATCTGAACCCGCTGCAACACCGGCCGCGGTAACCGCCGGGTTCTCGGGTTCCTGCCCACTGTGCCGCCATTCGGCGGCACAGTTTTATCACCGGGATAAATTTCGTGATTACTTCCAGTGCGCGCAGTGTGCGCTGGTTTTCGTTCCCCCCGAGTTTCATCTCTCCCCGGAAGCCGAAAAGGCGTATTACGAGCTGCACGAAAATAGCCTGGAAGACGCGGGATACCGCCGTTTTCTGGAGCGCTGTGCGACGCCGTTGCTCGCGCGTTTGCCCGCCGCCGCGCGCGGCCTGGATTACGGCTGTGGTCCGGCGCCACTGCTGGCCCGAATTCTGGAGGAGCAGGGCCATCGGGTATCGGTTTACGACCTGTATTTCCAGCCGGATGCGTCGGTACTGGAGGATCGCTTCGATTTTATTGTCAGCACCGAGGTCGTCGAGCATCTCGCGGACCCGATGACGGTGCTCGAATACCTCTGGCAGCGTATCGACGCTGGCGGTGTGCTGGCGCTGATGACCAAGCTGGTTGCGTCGCGGGAGCGCTTTGCCAACTGGCACTATATTCGCGATCCCACGCACATTGTGTTTTTCAGCGAGGAAACCTTCCGCTGGCTGGCGAAGCACCTCTCCGCCTCCCTGGCGTTCAGTGGATCCGATGTGATTTTTCTGACCCGCGCCGGTTGATTGGCCGGAATCAGGTATTTACCCGGAAAAGCTTGGCGCGCACGGTGGTGCGGTATTCGCTGGGCGTGGTGGAGAGAAATTTTTTGAACAGGGCCGTGAAGTGCCCCATATCCTGATAGCCCACTTTCTCGGCAATCTCATTCACCGACAGGTTGCTCGACTGCAATAATTCCCGGGCCATATCCACGCGTACATTCTGCAGATATTGCAGTGGTGTCTGTCCGGTGGCGAGTTTGAAGCGCCGGTTGAACGAGCGCACGCTCATGTCGAAGTGCTTTGCTACCTCGCTGAGTTTTACGTCTTCGCTGCAGTGCTGCTTCAGCCAGGTCTGGGCCTGGACGATCTCCTCGTCCGGGTGCAGGTGCACGGCGCCTTCCGAGTAGGCAATCTCCTCAAACGGGCGGCGGATTTCGTGGGAGAAGTTGCGCTCTACATGGCTGGCGATGGCGGGCCCGTAGAGCTGCCGGATCAGGTGCACGGTGACATCGGCCAGCGCATTGACACTGGCGGCGCAAAACAGTTTGTTGGCCTGAGTGATGAAGTACTGACGCTTGAGTTTGACCTCGGGGTAATCGGCGGTGAACTGATCGAAGTAATGCCAGTGGGTAGTGGCCGGTTTTCCGTCCAGCAGGCCCGCCTCTGCGAGAAAGCAGACGCCGGTGCCCACGGCACTGATGGCCGCGCCTTTCTCTGCCTGTTCACACAGCCATTTCAGCAGCGGTTTGCTGCGGCGCAGGGCGGGGCGTGGGTTCCGCCACAGGGCAGGGAGGTAAATAATGTCGCTGTCCGGCGCGTCCGCCAGTGCCAGATCGGGTGCCAGGGAAAAGCCGGAACTGGATTGCACCGGTTTGCCGTCAATACTGACGGTCACCAGGTTCAGGGCTTCGCCTTTTCGCTCCCCGCCCGATTCGGCTGCCGCCCCCCCTCTGTTTTCAACCTTCGCACGCTTGCGTTCGACTCGCGCACGGCTCTCTGCGCCGCGCAGCATTTCCAGGGGCAAGACCGTTCCGGTGGAAAGCATCTGGTCGAGGAGCATGAAGGTAACGGTGGGCATGGGTAACTCTCTGAATACTGCTTGGTTCGGCGATCGCGCGGTCGGCTGCGGTGCATGCGCCCCACCGGTGGGATTGGCCGGCAATGG
>Ga0207814_100043_pt1 | contig 193621 bp, 171 predicted proteins | sample TtaePargueraPR_7_FD_187755 | JGI IMG/M metagenome (GOLD analysis project Ga0207814, IMG submission 187755) | Aerobic enrichment media microbial communities from Bioluminiscent Bay, La Parguera, Puerto Rico - Tt and P1 (2) (SPAdes) | ecosystem: Environmental > Aquatic > Marine > Unclassified ...
GGCCCCGACCCCGGCGAAGGATACGCACGTCTCCGGCGACACTCGCCTGAATTCGCCCGCACGGCACTGCGCCCACGGGCATCCACCTTCCGCTCGACCTTGATGGCAAGGGCAACGCGATGGCATCCAGCATCCACTCCGGCCGGCTGAACCCGGTCGTCCGCACCCGCGTGCGCGCACCCAGCGCCCGCGGTCTGCTGGCGACCGCCGTAGCGCTCGTCGTGGGGATCTCCGGTGCCGTCTTGGCTGCGGGCGGCAGCTATGCGTACCTCAACGCGACCACGCCCGCAGGCGACGCCGCGACCATCACCGCCGGCAGTGCCGAACTCCTGGTGTCCCATGGCGGTGGCACTCCGGCACAGACTGTGGCGATTCCCGCGACGGGCCTGCAGTCCATGCTGCCGGGGGACCGCGCCCAGCGGCAGTTCGTGCTCCACAACACCGGCGTGGTTCCACTCGACGTGAGTGCGTTCACCCTCGAGTCGACTGCCTGGGAACTGCGGGCCGCGTCCGGCGCTTGCGGGGGAGCCGCTCTCCCCGGCGCACCTCTCGATGGGGTCTCGACGACGATCGTGCCGAGCCTCGCCGCAGGCGCGACAGCAACGGTCTGCCTTGAGGTGCGGTTGCCCGCAGCAGCGCCAGCCGGCAGCGAGAACAGCAGTGGCTCCTTCACCATCACGCTCGACGGCATTCAGGTGGCGCCATGATCGCCCATCTGAGATCCCGACGCCGTACGGCCCTGATCACGGCCGCGGCCGTCTTCGCCGTGCTCGTCGGAGCGACGGCCTCCTGGGGGTACTGGACCAGCCAGGCCACCGTCACCACCTCGGCTTCCTCGGCGGATCTGACCGTCAGCACGGCCAACTTCGGGTCCGTGACCGCCCGGCTCGCCAACGAGTCGCTGACCAGCACGGGCACGGTGACGATCCAGAATTCGACGAGCACCTCGAGCACGCAGAGCGCCCAGGTCACGGTCACCCTCAGCGCGACCGGTGGCGACGGGTACCGCGGCAACTTCTCGCTCGCGGTCTGGAATCAGGCGACGGCCGCGTGCACCGCGGCGACACCGCCCGCGTCGCTCGTCAACGCGGCGGCCACCTGGGCGAGCGGCGGCTCGTTCGTCGCCGACTTCACCCCCGGTCAGTCGCGCACCTACTGTGTGCGAACCACCTCCCAGCGCGCGACGGGCACGTGGCCCGCGAGCGGTGCGGTGAGCTTCACGCCCCAGGTGAACGCGGCGATCGCGCTCGGCAACTATTCCGGGAGCGCCTCCGCCACGGCGTCGCTCACGACCGAGCACCTGTACCCGCTGCACAACCCGACCACGAGCAACGCTCACTGGTACTACATTCACGGATGGAACTCCGCCAACCTCGCTCACTGCCTCGACTACTTCAACGCCGAAGTGCAGGTGGGCGGCTGGCAGTGCAAGGACGTGGGCACGCGCAACCAAGCCTGGCGCTTCGAGGCCGTCGCCGGCAAGCCGGGGTACTACGTGATCCGCACGAACCAGGGGTCCGGCGGTCCCGTCATGCAGGTGGACGGCAACCGCGTGATCATGGCCGGCGCTGTCAGCGGCCGCCTCACGCAGCAGTGGACGCTCCAGGCGAGCTCCACCTCGTCCAGTGCGCGGCCGCGGTATCAGCTCGTCAGCGCCTCGACGGGCCAGTGCGTCGTGAAGGGGGCCGCCAACGGTCTTGTCACGATGGCCAACTGCGACAGCACGGCGAACCAGAGCTACCTCGTCGTGCGCACGATGTACTCGGGGGTTGACGGCACCGGCGACACCATCAGCTGCGCTGTGGTGGGCGGCAGCTACCGGATCACGTCGACCGGCGCGACCCCAGGCATGCGATACGAGGCTCGACTTGACGGCAGCACGTACACCGCTCAGGCTGCGGGCGGGGGTACTCTCACGATCGACGTGCCGACCACTACCGGGAACGACCAGACCTGGACGCTCGAGGTCTACGAGGTGGGACCGGGCGGCGACACGGGCACGCGGGTGGCGCGGGGCTCCGCGGAACGAGACCGGTCCGGCCCGCGCTGGTATCGCCAGTACTCGTACTCCTGCTCGCTCTCGGGCATGGGCTGATGCGTCTGGCGACATGGGGACGCGCGGGCAGGTGGGCTCTCGGCCTGGCCCTCGGCGTAGTGGTGGTCGCGAGCGGGCCCGCGCAGGCGGACGATCCTCCGATCTCGATCTCGGCGGACGGTGCGACCTACTCGGCGCAGTACCCGGGCGGTCTGTTCGATGGTGCTGTCATCGTGCCCAACACCGCGCCCGAGCGCAGCTTCTGGGTCCGGAACACCGGCCCCTCGGGAGCGCACCTCGCAGTCGCAATCCGCGACGTCAACTCGGCCTCTGCCGATCTTCTCGATGCGCTGTCCGTCGAGGCGCATGCGGGCGGCGTCTCCGGCCCGCGCGTTGGCCTGTGGGCGGTGAGCCCGTGCGTCACGCTCCTGAGCGCCGTGCACCTGGATCAGGGCGAGGCCGCCCGCGTCGACGTCGCGCTTGCCATGGCCGACGTCGATGGCGACACGGCTCAGGTGACCGATGCGGACTTCAGTCTGGTGCTGACGCTCACCAGCGACGATGTGCCCGCTCCGGGAGGATGCTCGATGCAGGCCCCGACGCCGGACACGACCGACGGTCCGTCCGTCCCCGGTTCCGGCACTCCTGCCGCGCCGCCTGCTTCAGTGCCAGGGGGCACGGGCACTGGGGTGGTCGCGCCGCCCGCGGTGGTCATCCCCGGATTCACGGGGCCGTCGGAGCCAGCCACCATCCCGAGCGCGCCGCCCGTAGTCGACGGGCCGACCGACGTGGAAGATGTCTCTGAGGTCGCGGGTGCGACGGGCGTCGATCCCAACACCGATAGGTTCTATCAGGAGTACTTCGTGCTGGCATGGGTGGTCGAGGCCATTCTCGCTGGGACCGTCACCTGGTGGGTGGTGCGCCGTCGGCAGCGCGCGGAGGTGATGTCGTGACGAGCCAGGAGGATGCCATGACCGATGAGGCGGCAACCCAGGACGCTCCCCGGGAGCGCGGTCTGTGGGGGTACATCGGCCTGGGCCTCAGCTGGGGGCTGCTCGCCCTGGTGTCGCTGGTGGCGGCCCTCGTGGTCGTCGTGCCCGCCGTGACCGGATCGACGCCCTACACGATCATCACGAGCTCCATGGAGCCCAGTTACCCGCCGGGCACGCTCGTCATCGTGAGGCCCGTCGAGGCTGACGACATCCGCATCGGCTCGGTCATCACGTACCAGTTGGAGTCCGGCAAGCCCGAGGTGGTGACGCACCGGGTGATCGAGATCATCCAACCCAGCGTCGCGGGCGACGCTCCGCGTTTCGTGACGAAGGGCGACGCGAACGGCGCACCGGACAGCGAACCCGTGATGGAGGTCCAGATCCGCGGCGAGGTCTGGTACTCGGTGCCCTGGATCGGATGGGTCAACAACGTCGTGAACGGCGACATGCGATCCGTCATCATCCCCATCGTCGCTGGCGTCCTGTTCCTCTATGCCGGCTACCAAGTGGTGAGCGCACTCATGCAGCGCCGTCGCGATCGCCGAGCGGGCCAGGACGACAGCGCGGACCACGCCAGCGAGCAGTAGCGCGGGATCGGCGGCGTTGCATCGCCCGTCCTTCGCTCGCCATTCACCTCTCGTCAAGCGCGTCGACACCGACCGGTCATCTCGCCTCCGTAGCGTCGCCCTGACCGGCGCGAGAGGAGCCCGACGTGGGCGGCGACATGAGGGACGACGCCTCATGGTCACGCGCCTTCATGGCGGGCTCGGGCCTGGGATCGGGGGCCTCTCCCGGGCGCCGTGAGTCTCCCGAGCGTCACGAGGCCTCGGGTGCGGATTTGCTGCCCGCCCGGTTCGCGCAGCTGGCCCGCCATCGCGACGCCGAGGTGCGGGAGGCGATCGCCCGGCGCGTGGACTGCCCCATGGCCGTGCTCGCGTCGCTTGCGCACGACTCGCGAGCCTCGGTCCGGACTGCCGCGGCGTCGAACCGCGCGGCGAATCCGGCGATCCTCGAGCAGCTGGCCGGCGATCGCGATCGGTCGGTGGTGAAAGCCGTCGCCCGCAACCTCTCCGCATCGACGGAGCTGCGGGAGACGCTCGCGCGGCACCGCTGGAGCGACGTGCGCCGGGTGGCCGGGCGGACCGCGGCCGAGGTGGCGCAGGCTGCCGCCGGCTCGGCTCAGGAATCCGCAGGGCTTCCCTCGGAGCTCCGCGACCGCGCACCTCGGGCGGGCACGCCCGCCACGGAGGCCGGAAGCACCGTCGCGCCGCGGCGCATCCCGCTCCCCCGAACGGGGCGGCCGCGCGTACAGTGAGCCCTGGAGCGCTCGGGGTTCGCGAGCGGTGGCACCGGTTGAGAAGGCGCCGACCTTCGCGTATAGTTGTGCGTCGGGCGTTTTTGCGCGCCCGCACGAATCCCATCAACGTGAGCGGAGTCCATGGCCAAGAAAGACGGCGTCATCGAGGTCGAGGGCACGGTCGTGGAGGCGCTTCCCAACGCCTCCTTCCGTGTGGAGCTGACCAACGGTCATCTCGTCCTCGCCCACATCAGCGGCAAGATGCGACAGCACTACATCCGAATCCTCCCTGAGGACCGGGTCGTGGTCGAGCTCAGCCCGTACGACCTGTCCCGCGGCCGCATCGTCTACCGCTACAAGTAAGCGCGCTCGGCACGCATAGGCGTTCCGCGTGCCAGCCGCAAGGAAAGAAGCATGAAGGTTAAGCCGAGCGTCAAGCCCATCTGCGACAAGTGCAAGGTGATCCGTCGCAATGGCCGAGTCATGGTCATCTGCGACAACCTGCGCCACAAGCAGCGTCAGGGCTAGACAACAACACAGACCGCGTTCAGGCAGCCGCAAGGCAGCCCCCGGCTCGGAGGCCGGGGCCCGCACCACCATCCAGCGGGAAGCCTGAGCGTCAGACCTCCGACTACTGAGGAGTAGAAGAAAGACAATGGCACGCATCGTTGGCGTCGACCTCCCGCGCGAGAAGCGCATGGAGATCGCGCTCACCTACATCTACGGGATCGGCCGCACTCGTGCGCAGCAGATCCTCGCCGCCACCGGCGTCAGCCCGGACCTCCGCGTCAAGGACGCGGGCGACTCCGAGCTCGTCGCCATCCGTGACTTCATCGAGGCCAACTTCGAGGTCGAGGGCGACCTGCGCCGCACGGTCCAGGGCGACATCCGCCGCAAGGTGGAGATCGGCAACTACCAGGGTCTGCGCCACCGTCGTGGCATGCCTGTCCGCGGACAGCGCACCAAGACCAACGCGCGCACGCGCAAGGGCCCCAAGAAGACCGTCGCCGGAAAGAAGAAGTAAGCCATGGCAGCTCCCACGCGCAAGCCGCGCAAGAAGATCAAGAAGACCGTCGCGCACGGCCAGGCCCACATCAAGTCGACCTTCAACAACACGATCATCTCGATCACGGACCCCTCGGGCGCCGTCGTGTCGTGGTCGTCGTCGGGTCAGGTGGGCTTCAAGGGCTCCCGCAAGTCCACGCCCTACGCCGCGCAGATGGCCGCCGAGGCCGCCGCGCGCCGCGCGCAGGACGCGGGCATGTCCAAGGTCGACGTGTTCGTCAAGGGCCCGGGCTCCGGTCGCGACACCGCGATCCGCTCGCTCACGGCCGCCGGCCTCGAGGTGACCTCCATCAAGGACGTCACCCCGCAGGCGCACAACGGCTGCCGCCCGCCCAAGCGCCGCCGCAACTAGCGAACGGGGGCCGCGCGCCCTCGCCCAGGCGAGAAGCGCGCGACCCCGCCCCCGGGCGGCCGGTGCCCCGCGCATCGGCCCTCCCGAATCCTTTCAACTGAACAACCTCCACCCCGCCGGACCGATCCGTCGGGACTTGCGAGCATCAAATAGCGGGTGCTCGGAAAGGAAGCAACAGTGCTCATCGCACAGCGTCCCCAGCTGACCGAGAAGGTCATCTCGGACAACCGTTCGCAGTTCTCCCTCAAGCCGCTCGAGCCTGGCTTCGGCTACACGCTCGGCAACTCCCTCCGCCGCACGCTGCTGTCGTCCATCCCGGGCGCGGCCATCACCTCGGTGCGCTTCGAGGGCGTCCTCCACGAGTTCACGACCATCGAGGGCGTGAAGGAGGACGTGACCGAGATCCTGCTCAACCTCAAGAACCTCGTGGTCTCGTCGACCCACGACGAGCCCGTCGTCATGTACCTGCGCAAGTCGGGTGCCGGCGCCGTCACCGGTGCCGACATCGCGCCGCCCGCCGGCGTCGAGGTCCACAACCCCGACCTGCACATCGCCACGCTCAACTCGAAGGCCAAGTTCGAGGTCGAGCTCACGGTCGAGCGCGGCCGTGGCTACGTGCCCGCGTCGATGAACAAGAGCTACGACGCGGAGATCGGGCAGATCCCCGTCGACTCGATCTACTCGCCGGTGCTCAAGGTCACCTACAAGGTCCAGGCGACCCGTGTGGCCCAGCGCACCGACTTCGACGAGCTGATCATCGACGTCGAGACCAAGAACTCGATCTCGCCCGGTGACGCCGTCGCGTCCGCCGGATCGACGCTGGTCGAGCTGTTCTCGCTCGCGAAGGGCCTCAACGAGGCTGCCGAGGGCATCGAGATCGGCCCCTCGGACTCCGAGGAGTCCATCGAGGAGGACTACAACCAGCCCATCGAGGAGCTCAACCTCACCCAGCGCTCGTACAACTGCCTCAAGCGCGAGGGCATCCACACCGTGGGCGAGTTGACCGCCCGCTCCGAGGCGGACCTCATGGACATCCGCAACTTCGGGCAGAAGTCGATCACCGAGGTCAAGGAGAAGCTCGCCGAGCTGGGCTTCTCGCTCAAGGACGGCGCCGTCGAGTACGACGCCGGTTCCGCGGGCGTGTACTTCTCGGGCAGCGAAGAGTAACAAGGAGAACCTGCAACCATGCCTACCCCCACCAAGGGAGCGCGCCTGGGCGGCGGTCCTGCGCACGAGCGTCAGATCCTGGCGAACCTCGCGCAGAGCCTGTTCGAGCACGGCCGCATCACCACCACCACCGCCAAGGCCAAGCGCCTGCGCCCGTACGCCGAGCGTCTCATCACCCACGCGAAGCGCGGCGACCTCGCCGCCCGCCGCAAGGTGCTGGGCCTGCTGTCGGACAAGGGCGTCGTGCACACCCTGTTCACCGAGATCGGCCCCGGCTTCGCCGAGCGTGACGGCGGCTACACCCGCATCACCAAGGTCGGCCCCCGCAAGGGTGACAACGCCCCCATGGCCGTGATCGAGCTCGTCGAGTTCGGCGCGCCGGCCAAGAAGGCTGTCACCAAGGAGGCCGAGAAGGCTGCCAAGAAGGCCGCCCCCAAGGCCGAGAAGGTCGAGGAGGCCCCCGTCGAGGAGGCCCCCGAGGCCGAGGTCGAGGAGGCGCCGGTCGAGGAGGCCCCCGAGGGCGCCGACGAGGCTGCTGAGAAGGCGGACGACAAGTAACGACGGCCGATGCGCGGGCTGGTTCCCGCGCGTCCGGTCACCGAGGCGGGCTCTCATGACGGAACACACCAGTGACGTCGTGAGGGTCCGCCTCGATCTTTCCTACGACGGCACCGGCTTCTCCGGCTGGGCGACGCAACCCGGGCTCCGGACGGTGCAGGGGGAGATCGAGGCGGGGCTGGCCCGCCTCATCAGGGACGATGCGGGGGCTCCGTTGGGAGCGCGCGTCACCGTGGCGGGACGCACCGATGCCGGGGTCCACGCCCGCGGACAGGTCGCTCACGTGGACGTGCCGCGCACCTCCTGGGACCGCATGCCGGGTCGCTGCGTGCGTGCGCCCGAGGATGGGCTGCGCGACCGCTTGGACGGGGTGCTGCCCGATGACGTCCGCATCGCTCGGGCGTCCGTCGCTCCCGAGGGCTTCGACGCCCGCTTCTCGGCCACCGAACGGCGGTACGCCTACCGGGTGTGCGACCGCCTCGAACTGCGGGACCCGCTGACGCGCAGGCATGTCCTGTGGCACGACAAGGCGCTCGACGTCGCGGAGCTGAACCGCGCATCCGCCCTGCTCACGGGCCTGCGCGACTTCGCGCCCTTCTGCCGTGGACGCGAAGGCGCGACCACCATCCGCACGCTCACGGAACTGTCGTGGGCCCGGGTCGCATCCGGAGTCGATGAGGGCCTGGTGGTCGCGACCGTGCGCGCGGACGCGTTCTGCCACTCGATGGTGCGGTCCCTCGTGGGCGCGCTGCTCGCCGTCGGGGAGGGCCGGCGCGACCTCGAGTGGCTCGCGGCGGTCGCCTCAGAGAGCGAGCGCTCGCAGGCCATCGCGGTGGCGCCCGCGCACGGCCTCACGCTCGAGCAGGTCTCGTATCCTGCGGATGCGGATCTTGCGGCGCGCGCGGAGCAGACGCGGCAGCGTCGCGAGGCGCTGTAGCAAGCCGGTAGCCGCGCATCGCCAGCGCCCGGCGCAGCATGCGAGCCACGCGGTCCTGGAGCGCGAACAGCCGGACCGCCCCGGCCGCCCGGTACGCCGCGACAGCCGCCCACTGGACCGCGCCGCCGTCGTCGCGGCCGGCGATCAGGCGCTGCATCCTGCCGAGCGCGCGACTGTACTCCGGGGGGATCTCGACGACCGGCGTGAGCTGCGCGGGCCGGGAGTTCCACCGGGATTCGATGGCGGCGACCGCGGTGCCACGATCCGTGCACTCCTTGATGTATCCCGCCAGGTGACGCACATGGTGGTGGGAGGCCGCCGCCCGCTCATCGAAGCTCGCCCGAGCGCCGAGCTCAATCAGGCGCAGGCCCAGGTCGAGGTCTTCGTTGTAGTCGAGTCGCACCGAGGGCTTGAGCTCCTCCGCACGCTCATAGAGCGCGCGCGGGAGGCTGATCGTGCCGCCCCACAGCGACTGCAGGATCGTGGCCGACTCGGCCCTGCGCCACACCTGTGCCTGCATCTCGTACTCGCGCGCGTAGAGGTACGTTGGCGCGTCGTCGGAGCCTCGCTTCGGGGGCAGCGCGACGGGCATGTAGCCCAGCAGCACGCTGTCGCGGTGCGTCGCATGGAACGCGCGGTGCGCATCGATGTAGCCCTCGTGCGGCTCCACGTCGTCGTCCGCGCAGATCACGACGTCACAGCGTGCGTTCGCGAGCCCCTCGATGCGCGCGAGCGCCAGGCCGCCATTCACAGCCAGTTCACTCACTGTCACACGCGCGTCGTCGAGCCAGTCACCGAGTGCGTGCTCCCACCCGGGGTGCGGCCCATCGAGCACGACGACGACCTGGTCGGCCCCCTGCCGCAGGTACTCGGCGACTAACGGCGGGACGCGGTCGACCCGGCGATACGAGGGAATCACGACGGACACGGTGGGCCCGTCTGCCGCCGTCCGTGGTGTCACGATCGCCCCGGGTCAGGTGCGCCCGTCATGTGCTCATAGATCTGGCTGACAGTCGCCCTCAGGTCGCGCGTCGCGGGCACGTTCACGCCCACGACCACGGAGCCGTCGTAGAGCACTCCTGCGGCGGAGATCTGGTCGGTCCCGCTGCTCGAGGGGAAGGGAACCATGGCCCGGACCTGGGCGCCGCAGAAGTACGCGGCCTTCGCGAACCACGGCAGCAGCGTCGACGTGCCGATCTCGAGGGCGTCGGCGTACGCAGCCTCAGCACCCTCGCCGCGTCCCTTCACCTGCGCGCCGATCGACGCGACTCGCGTGGCGACGTCGTCGTCGGCATCGCCCACCACGTCGAGGTCGAGGATGTGGTTGCGATACCGGGGTGTCGCCGGGCTGTGCAGCGACACGGGTACGCGCAGGCTGACGGTGCGCTCGGGCCCGTCCCATGCGCTGATGATCGCGCTGGCCAGCAGGTCGCCCATCGACCCGCCGTACTCGCGTGCGCGCTTGCTCGCCAGCGCAGCGTCAATGATCCGGTAGTCGGAGGCAACCGGTGGCAGCACCCGGTCCCGCAGCTCGTCGCCGCCGCGGTTGTACCGCAGCGGCAGCACCAGTCTCGCCGCCGCGCGGCGCCCCCGGCGCAGGAACGACTTGGACCAGTAGTTCCGCCACGCCGCGGACCACGAGTCCTGGCGGCCCCACCACTGCTGGAGTGCGATCAGCGGCAGCTGCCAGGCGGTCGCCGGGCGTTCCCCGGCATACGGGTCCTGCGGCGCCGGAACCGGCTCGTCGGGGGACTTCTGATGGAACTTGCGCATGAGTGTCATCGCGATCGCGCCGTCGAAGATCGCGTGGTGCCGCACGATGCCGAGGGCGACGCCGCCGTCGGTGAGCTCGGTCACGCGCATGCGCCACAGCGGATGCTTCAGGGGCATGACGCCGTCATGGGCGCCGGCGAGGGTCCGCGCGTCCGCAGTGTCGAGATCGACGACCTCGTCGGCGAACACCACGTGCTCGGCCACGTCGAAAGCGGTGTCCGGCACCCAGGCCGGAGGGGTGAGTCCCAGAGCGGACCGCTGGAGCCGGAGGCGCAGGTCGGGCATGCTCGCGACCTTGGCGTCGATGTACGCGGTCAGCTTGGCGCGGTCCACCCGGCCATCCGCTCCGCGGAGGGGGTCTCCGTCCATGAGGAAGAAGCCGTAGGTGTGCATGTTCTCGTACGAGATGCGGTCCGAAAGGTAGCCCTCCTCCCAGATCTGCATGAACTCGGCGAAGGGCCTCGTGCGCCCGTCGCTCGGCTCGGCACCGGCGCGGTCAGGGCTGGAGACGTCAGTCACGGGAGTCCTCCAGAACCAGCGTGTGGGCGTGGAGGACAGCGTCGCGGTCGGCGACGGCAAGGTGCGCCTCGAAGGGCTGCAGGGGGAAGTGCGGCCGGGCACCGGAGTCAAGGGTCCGGAAGTCCGTCACCAGGCCCGTTCCCGTCGCCTTGGTCTGGGCCTCCTTCGACGTCCACACGCGCGCGAGGTAGCGACGCCTCGCGTCGTCGTCCAGTGACTGCGCCGTGGTCGACTCGTGGGGCGTGCACATGCGCCTCACCAGCGCAGGCGAGTCGAAGGCGCGGAATGGACCGGCCTCGATATCGACGCCGATCCTGGCGTCGGCGCAGGCCCCCACGAGGAGCATGGTGCTGCTGTGCGAGATGCTCACGTCCGCATCCGGGGCGTTCCGCGGACGCGGCTTCGCGGTGGCGGACGCGCGCGTCAGGCCGTTCCAGGCGAAGAGGTCCCGCGCGTTCACGATCTCCTCGAGCCATGCGCGGGCGAGCGCCGAGAGATCCGCGCGGCTCGCTCCGGGCACGGTGCCCAGGCGCCAGTGCACTGCGTGCCCGGCAATCGCGGCAGTTCCCCGGGCGTCGAGCGCCAGGGGAGAGGAGATCGTGGCGGCGGTCAACCGTCGGCGGCCCGCGACGCGAGCTCGGCGGCGACCTCGCGGAGCGTGCCGTGCTCGGCGAAGATGCTGGCGTCGACCTCGAGGTCGTACGCGTCCTCGATCTCGGTGCACAGCGTCAGCACGTAGATCGAGTCGAGCTCCATCTCGCTCAGCGGCGCGTCAGGGGTGATGGTCTCCGGGTCGATCTGCTCGTAGAAGGCGAGCTGATCCATCAGCCACTGGGCGATCGACTCCTCAGTCGCGGCGACCTTGTCGTGCTCTGTAGAGGACATGGGATCTTCCTTTCTCTGGTGAGGTGCCGTGCTCGTTGCGGCAGCACCCGGTGGGCGTGTCGGGACATGGGCGGAGACCTTCATGCTCGCGCCCCCTCAGCGTGCGGCGCACGCCCGACATCGGTGAAGAGGCGGGACTCGGCGTCGGGATACCCGTCGCGCCAGTCGCGCCGATGCGTCCACGCGTGGGTCCACGTGCCCTGCCGGCCGCGCAGCGCGTACGGCGCTGCGCGCAGGCCCGCGCCGCACTGCAAAAGCGCGATGCCGATCGCGGCGGCGGCGGCGCTCCACTGCGATCGCAGCACTGTCGCCTTGCCCGCCAGCACCAGGGACATCTTGCGCCCGCCGGGCTCGGTGGAGCCGCCCACGGCATGGATGATCGTGGCCTCGGGGACGATGACGGGCCGGAAGCCGTGCTCGCGCGCGCGCCCGGAGAACTCGGCGTCCTCTCCGTAGAGGAAGAACCGTTCGTCCATGCCGCCGAGCCCGTCCCAGGTCTCGCGACGGGTGAGCAGCAGGCAGCCGGTGATGATCGGCACCTCGCGCACGGTGTCGCGCTCCCAGCGCCCCAGGGACTCGGGATCGAACACGCGGGAGCGCTTGAAGACGGTCGACAGTCCCGACGCGTAGCACGCGAGCGACCACAAGGTCGCGGCTCCCCAGCACGAGCTGGGGTCGGTGGAACCATCGGGGCGGAGCGTGCGCCCGCCGTACAGGCCGTGCTCGGGGTGCTCGCGAGCGAACGACACGAGGGCATCGATAGCCCCGTCGAGCACCGTGGTGTCGGGGTTGAGCAGCAGCACCCAGGGAGCCTCGGAGCGGCTCACTCCCAGATTGACGCCGCGGGCGAATCCGAGGTTGGCCCCCGCCTCGACGACGGTCACAGGATCGCCGAGCTCCCGCAGTGCCGCGACGCTGCCGTCGCGCGAGCCATTGTCGACGACGACGATCTCGATGTCCGTGGTGGTCGCGGCCAACGCGGAGCGCACACACGCGACGGTCTCGTCGCGCGTGTTGTAGTTCACGATGATGACCGACACCTCGGGCGCGCTCATGTCACGCACTCCCCACCGGCGCGCCCGAACGCCACGACAGCACGCGCGCCGGGACCCCGCCCACGATCCCCCCGGCGGGCACGTCGCGGGTGACGACCGCTCCTGCCGCGACCACGGCTCCATCGCCGATGGTGACGCCGGCGAGAACAACGGTGTTGGCGCCGAGCCACACGTCGCGCCCGATCATGATGTCCTCCTCGACCGTGTCCTGATCCATGATCGGCTGATCGGGAGCCGTGCCGTAGTTCGACGCGGTGATCGTCACGTTCGGCGCGAGCAGGCACTTCTCTCCGAGCACGATGCGCCCGGTCGAGTTCCCGGCCCACAGGATGCTGTGCTCGCCGATGTGGCTGCCGGCGCCCAGCGAGATGCGCTCGGCATTGCGGAACGAGACGTTGGGCGCGAAGCTGACGTCGGGGCCCCGATCGAGGAGCCGTACCTGCCTCACGTGGGAGTACGACGCGAAGTGGAGCAGGCGGAGCGCATGGCCGTAGGTCCTCGGATCAATGAGGGACCGGAGGGCTCCGCGGGTCTTGCCGCTCATGTGCTGACCTCGCTGGCGGGGCGCGGCGCGGCGGCGCCCAGCACGACGGGCTCGGGCGGCTGCACGTCGGTGAAGACGGTGCCCGTCACCGGCACGTGCCGGGCCTCGCGCATCCCCTTCACAAGACCGCCGATGTACGCGGCCTGACCTCGCCTGGAGCGGGTCGTGCGCATACGCCTCGCGTAGCGGCTGGCGGCCCGCCGCGCGATCCGCACCGTCAGGCGGCGACCGTTCGTGCGCGACGAGCGTCGCCACTTGGAGCACATGGCGCCCGTGCCGAGGCCGTACGCGCGGGCGAGGCGGCGATAGTCGGCGTCGTCCCGCGTGAACACGTGCTGCACCTCCGCAGCCTGCACGCGTGCGATGTGGAGGCCGGCATCCAGGACGCGGCAGAGCGCGTCGGTGTCCTCGGCTCCGCCGAAGTGCCGCCCGGCGCCGAGCACAGGATCGAACCCGCCAAGGTCAGTGATCACCGACCTGCGGAACGCCATCAGCGCGCCGTGGCCGGCGTCGAGACCGTCGAGCACGTCGGTGAGGATCGCGGTGGGAGGGTTCGGGTCGCGCTCGGAGGTATCCGAGATGTCTCGCAGGTGTCCGGTCGTGGCGCCCACGGCGGGGGAGGAGAAGGGTTCGATGAGCGGATCCAGGAAGCCCTCCGCGACCAGGCAGTCGTCGTCCGTGAAGACCACGATCTCTCGCTCGGAGGTCTCGAGACCGAGGTTGCGCGCGATCGAGAGCCCCGGGATGTCGGAGCGGACGTACCGCACACTGTGGCGCTCCGCCGTGCGGGCCGTGTCGATCGTGGTCGAGCCCGAGTCCACCACGATGATCTCGGCGGAGTCTGCCAGCGCAGCGCACAGTGCGCCCAGCGCACGGTCGAGCATCTCCGCACGGTCGCGGGTGCACAGGATCACGCTGACCTGGTCGGACGTGATGCGTGCCCCCACCTGTGCTGGCGTCGACTCCGCGGCCGACGAACGGCGCGAGGATTCCACAGGCCCCCTCCTGTTCCCTCAACGAGCACACGGCCAGTGGCCACGTGCACCCCCCCAGTGGCGACGAAGACGACGCCTCTACCCAGGGTTGCGCGTCACAGCCGGATATGCAAGCCTTGCGGGCGGTATTCGTCACACCTGTCACACCTGGTTCACGCACTCGAAACAACTTCGTGCGACAGTGGTCAGGGGAGGAGTCATCCCCTGGCTCCTGCCAGCGACACCGCTGGCAGATGGGCTTCCGTTGGGGATTGGGGCCTCACGGGGGATGATGTGACGAGGGCCATGCGGCTCACGTGAGGGGGAGTGGACCATGGAACAGCCCACATATGTTCGGCGGCTCATCGAGCAGAAGTATGTCCTTGCCGTCGGTGTGCTCGTCGCGCTGATCGCGGGCTTCTTCGCCGGCTTCGCCATCGTCGACGGCGAGGTGGTGTCGCGCGCGACCAAGACCTTCACCGCATCGTCCAAGGTGCTGCTGACCGCGCCGTCCCCGGAGCTCTACCAGGTGGAGATTCCTGAGGAGACGGAGACGATTCCGCTGGATGCCGACGGCAACCCCACGGAGCAGGAGCTGATCATCCGTCCGGCGACGCCGCTCGACCTGTCGAACTCGGCGATCATTCTTGCGTACCTGGCCTCGTCGGACCAGATCGCGGACGCGGTCGAGGCAGAGATCGGTCCGCTGGGGGATGGAGAGTCGATCGTCGCGGTGCGCCGCACCACGCAGCCCAACGGGGACGAGCGGTTCGGCGGCAGGCTCGAGCTGCCGATCGTCGAGATCGCCGGCGTCGCCGAGTCGGCGGACCGTGCACAGCTCATCTCCGCATCGGCTACGGATGCGTTCGAGCAGATGGTGCTCTCTGAGCAGCGCGAGCTGGGCATCGCCGAGGACATCCGCCTCGTCCTGGAGGAGCTGAACGGCCCCGTCGCGGTGGAGGTCGAGGGCAGCAACCCGCTGATCCCCGTCGTCGTCGTCGGATTCGGGGTCTTCCTGGTCTTCATCGCCGCGGCACTGATCGTCGGCGCCGTGCGCGACAAGCTTCGCGAGAGGCGCGCAGGCATGGCCGTCGAAGATGAGGCTGAGGGTGAGACGGATGTCACGAGCGACGCTGATGAGGCCGCCGTCAGTACTGAGGACGGCGAGGGCGACCCGGACAGTGTGACCGCCGCGGACGAGGGCGACCCGGACCTCGACCCCGCGAGCGAGGACGACTCCGACGACGGTGAGGGCGACCCGGACCTCGACCCCGCGAGCGAGGACGACTCCGACGACGGCGCCCACAAGCCTTCCAAGGCCCGCAAGACCACGCGCGTCTAGACGGCCATGGCAGTCGAGGTCGCCTCGCTGACCCCGATGAGCCGGCGCGATCGGCTCGTGCGGGTGGGAGTCGACGTGCTCATCGCGCTCGCGATCGGCGCCGTCGTGATCGCCGCCGTGCTCCTCGCCGATCCGCTGATGGTGGGCGGCGCGCTCGTCGCCGCAGCGGCGACGTTCCTGCTGCGGAAGTGGATCTTCACCTGGACCACGATGCTGTTCCTGCTGACGGCCGTGATCCTGTTCGTGCCGATCCGCCGCTACGCCCTTCCCATCGACGTCGGGCCCGCGCTCGAGCCCTACCGCGTGATGATCGTCGCGCTCATCGTCGCCATCGCGGTCGCGGTGATGACGGGCAGGTCGCTCACGTGGCGGCCGGTCGTGTGGGGCTGGTCCATCGCGATCTTCCTGTGGACCATGTTCGCTTCGCTGATGTTCAATGCGGTCACGCTCACGGAGGCGGGAGCCGTCATCGGGCCCCTCGGCAACGTGGTCCAGCTGGGTTTCCTGCTCTCGACGGCGGTGATCGTCCGGCAGCTCCTGCGGTCCGAGCGCGTCGTGATGATCCTGCTGAACTTCATGGTGATCGGCGGAGCCGCGATCGGATGCTTCGCGTTCATCGAACGCTACTTCGGGGTGAACGTCTTCCTCCAGCTCCAGCGCTTCCTGCCGCTCGTGCTGCTGCGTGACGACGCGGAGTCTCTCCGTGCGGGCGGTCTGCGCGCGTACGCCTCAGCGCAGCACCCGATCGCGCTGTCCGTGGTGTTCTGCATGCTCATCCCCCTGGCGATCTACCTCATGAGGCACAGCCCGTGGCCCCGCGTCAGCCTGACCCGACGGCTCCTGTACATCGCGTGCATCGGCGCCATGGGGGTGGGCCTGCTCAGCGCCGTCTCGCGCACGGGCGTCGTCGTGCTCGGCGTGATGTTCCTGGTGACGCTCCTGCTGCGACCGCGCGTGGCGCTCGTGCTCGCCGCGATCGCCCTCCCGATCGTGACCCTGGTCGGGCTCGTGCTGCCGCGACTGTTCGAGAGCACGGTGGGGTCGTTCCTCGACATCGACGCCCTGATCGCCTCGCAGTTCACCAGCATCGGCTTCGCCGGGCAAGGACGGCTGGCTGACCTCCCAGAGGCCTTCGCCGATTTCCGCGTGAACCCGTGGGCCGGTACCGGCGTGGGCACCCGTGTGGTCGTCGGAGACGACGCCAACGCCCAGATCCTCGACAACCAGTGGCTCGGCTCTCTGCTCGAGGCGGGCGTGATCGGCATGATCGGGCTCATCGCCCTGCTCGTGGTGCCGGCGTTCCGCATGTTCCGCTTCAGCTTCACCCCGGGTGTGCCGGACAAGCGGAGCCACCTGACCTTCGCCATCGCCACCGCGACGGTCGGGTTCATCGTGTCGATGTTCTTCTTCGACGCCTTCGCCTTCATGCAGACGCTGCTGGTGCTGTCGCTCCTCTATGCGATCGCGGCGTGGGCGATGACGGAGCCCGTCGAGGAGGACCCGGTCGAGGAGGACCCTGTGGGCGGTTCCGGCGCGGAGGGGGATCGCGCGGCGGCGGCGTCCGAGCCGCGGGTGCCGGCACCATGACAGTGCTGAGCGTGGTCGTTCCGGCTCACGACGAGGAGGTGCTGATCGCGGACGCCGTGCGTGCGATCGCCGCAGACGGCATCGACCTCATCGTCGTCGCCAACGGCTGCACCGACGCGACGGCACAGCGGGCTCGCGCTGCCGGAGTCCCCGTGCGGGTGATCGAGGTGGCCGAGGCCTCAAAGGTTCGGGCGCTCAACGCGGGGAATGCGGCCGCGGACGTCTCGCCGGTGGCGTTCGTCGATGCCGATGTGACCGTGTCGGGCGCCGATCTGCTCGCTCTCGCCCGGCGCTTCGAGGCGCACCCCGAGGCGAAGGTGGGGGCGCCGACGATGCGCCTCGAACCCTCCTCGTCCTGGTGGGTCCGCCAGCACTACCGTGTCTGGGAACTGACCGGCTACCGCAGTGACCGGCACGTGGGATCGGGGATCTACATGCTGACCGCCGAGGGTCGGTCAAGGATCCCGGAGTTCCCCGACCTGATCGCCGACGACCTGCTGGTCCAGCAGCTGTTCTCGGTCGAGGAGCGGCTGGTTCCCGAGGACCTCACCTTCAGCGTCCTGGCACCGGGGACTCTCGCTGCGCTCGTGAAGCGCAACACCCGGATCGTGGCGGGGAACAGGCAGTTCGCCCAGCGCTATCCCGAGCTGGCGCCGCCCTCCACCGGCGCAGGCGCTCGGACCCTCCTGGCCCGCCTGTGGTGGCGGCCGATGCGGTGGCCCGGCCTGGCGGTCTATGTGGGGGTCAGTGCCGCGAGTCGCCTGGGGGCGTGGCGCGTGCGGCGCCGAGGCGGAGCCGTCCAGTGGAACACGGACGTCACCACCAGGAGCGCCGCGTGACCGGCGCGGACAGCATCTCGCCCGCGCGGCACGAGAACCTCGCGCAGCGCGCGAGCCGCGGAGTCGTCATGACCATGGGGGGCCTGTGGGGACGGGCTGCCCTGCAGATGGTCTCCACGATGGTGCTCGCGCGGCTGCTCACGCCTGCCGACTTCGGTCTGATCGCGATGGTGGCCGCGGTGATGGGCATCGCGGAGCTGGTGCGCGACTTCGGCATGACCGGCGCCATCATCCAGGCTCAGCACCTGAGCGAGAGCGTCTGGCGCAGCCTGCTGTGGCTGTCGCTGTTCATCGGCGCCGGGCTGTCGCTGATCGTGGCCCTGTGCGCCCCGTTGATCGCAGCGCTGTACGGCGAGCCGCAACTCGTCGCCATCACCCTGTTCATGGCCCCCGGGGTGTTCATGAGCGGGCTGGCGATGCCCTTGCAGGCGCTGGCCGCGAAGCAGTTGAAGTTCGGCACTCTCGCGGTGCTCGATGTCTCCTCGATGGCCGCCGGAGTGGTCGCCGGGATCAGCGGCGCGCTGCTGGGCTGGGGCGTCTGGTCGCTGGTCGCCATGGCCGCTGGCCAGGTCATCGTCAGGCTCGTCGTGCTCTGGTGGGTGGTGCGCCCCGTCTTCGGGCGGCCCCGGGTGGACAAGGAGGCCTGGCCACTCGTGGGCCAGGGAGCGAGCATCTTCGGTGCGGAGCTGCTGGGCTATGCCGAGAAGAACCTGGACAACGTCATCATCGGCGCGACTATGGGGCCGGCCGCCCTGGGTCAGTACTCGCGCGCCTACGCGCTGTTCCTGCTGCCGCTCCAGCAGATGAACGGCCCTCTGGGCCGCGTTGCCCTGCCGGTGCTAAGCACGCTGCGCGACGACGGCGAGCGCTACCGGCGCTATGTGCGCAGCGCCGGCCTGGCCATCGGCTACCTCACCCTCCCCACGTACGCCGTGGCAGCCGGGGTGGCCCAGCCGTTGGTCGGGGTGCTGCTGGGCCCGGGATGGGAGACCGCGGCGACGCTGTTCGCGCTGCTGGCGGTCGCGGGATTCGCGCAGGCCATCGGCCGTCTGCGCACGTGGCTGTACATCTCGCTCGGTCACTCGCACCGGCAGTTCGTCTACGACCTGATCGCTCGCCCCATCGTGGTGGCGGGGTACGTCCTCGGCATCATGTGGGGCGGACTCACCGGGCTGGTCATCACCTACGGGGCGCTCAGCCTGGTGCTCCTGGTTCCCGGATTCGGGTTCGCGATCCGCAAGACCTTCGTGCGACCCAGCGACATCGCCGCACCGCTGGTCCGTCCTGCCATCATGGCGGCGCTCGCCTTCGGGGCGTCGTTCGTGCTCTCGCGCTGGGTGCCGACGGACGTGGACCTGCTCCAGATCGCCGTGGGCGTGCTGGGCGCACTGCTCGCGATCTCGCCGCTCTTCCTGGTCAGGGGTTACCGCGCCGACGTCGGGCGGCTCTGGGGGTTCGTCGCGAGCATGCGCGGGGGCAAGTCCTCGCGCGCCGAGTGACGGTGCGGCCGGTGCGTGAGAAGCGTGACCCCGCCTCCCGGGGGAGTCACCAGACCCAGAGGGCGGCGAGCGTGTCGATCTCGTAGTCGGGGACCTCCTGCTCGCGCATGATGTCCGCCCGGCCCCACGCGGCGATCGTGGGATCCGAGATCCACTCCCCCTCGTCCCTGGGTGCCTGCGACTCGACTGGCAGGTAGCTGACGCGAGTGTCGACCACCGAGGTGTACCCCACCGAGCCCACCGCGCCGGCGACGATCGAGTCCCGCAGCCGGACGTCCTGGCACCCTCCCGAGAACGCGTTGGGCTCGCCCTCGTAGTCGCCGGGAAGCAGAGGGAAGACGGACCACGGCAGGGTCGAGCCCAGAATCATGCAGTGCTCGAACGAGGCCATCGACAGGCGCGGGTGCAGGACGTAGGCGGCATTCGACGACCCGAAGTCGACGCAGTCGACGCTCGTGTACGGTCCGAAGCGACCGGTGCCTGTCCCCTCGAGCTGAACGGTGTCCAGGTGGGACGAGTCTCCATCGGGCTTGACCGAGGGGCCGAACACGCAGCCGTGGCGCTCGAGGCCCGTCATCTCATAGGTCTGAATCGGGCGGAAGCCCACGGTGTCGTCGGTGACGCGGCGGAAGCCGAGCACGAGCTCGTAGAAGCCGATGTTGCGGGCGCCGCGGGTGACGCCCGCGCCGCTCCAGCGGCTCCAGCCCATCTGCACGTCGACGCACCGGGTCAGAGTGAACGAGCCCTCGCTGACGAAGCCGAAGAACGAGATGCGCGCGCACTGGTCGATGCGGATTCCGTTCTCGGAGATGACCACGGACCCGAACCCGTCCCGCGGCACGATCAGTACGTTCCTGGTCCAGTTCTGGTTGCCGACGTACGCGAGTGCGATGGGCGACGAGGACCGGCCGCCGCCGCCGGGCAGTGTGCCCGGCTTGACGCGGATGATCGCGCCGCGGCTGACCTCGTCGGTGGTGAGCCCCTGGACCCGGCGGGCGATGTCCGCCCACTCGCACTCGGCCTCGAACTCGAGCGGTGCCTGCTCGCCGGGCCACGGGAGGTCTGCGGGGAAGTGCGTGCCATTGACCCCGTACGACTGTCGCAGGGCCGGCCGCGTGGACGTCGCCACGGGCGTCGGCGACGGCGTGGAGGACACGACGGGCCTCGCTGCCGGCTCGGGCGTGCACGCGGAGACTGTTGCGCCGGCCGCCAGCACGACCGACGCCCGCAGCAGGCTCCGTCGGCTCAGGTGCTGAATGGTGGGACTCCTCGGTTGCGCGCCGCTAAGCGAACGTGAACGGCGGTGGCGGGACGGTGCGGGTGGATCGGCTGGCTGCGGTGACAAGATCCTCGGCACTCAGCGTATCCGGATAGCGAAGCGTGGCAAGGCCCCGCCTGCTGAGCTCGTTGGCCACCTGCTCCTGGTGGTCGTCGACGTGCTCGCCGTGCGAGGCGCGGCGCGGGACCAGGATCGGGTGCTTGCCCGCTTCGAGCGCCGTGATGGCCGTGCCGACCCCAGCGTGGGTGATGACGACATCGGCCTCGCGGATCGCCGCCTGCATCTCGGCGTGCGGAACGCTCGCGCTGCCGTGGATGCCGAGCGCGCTGACGTCAGCGTCGCCCGTCTGGTAGAGCACCTCGTCCATGTCCGCCAGCAGCGGCACGACGGCCTCGAACAGACGCATGAAGGGATAGCCCTCCTGGGTGCCCACGGAGACGACGGCGCGGCGCGGCTGACCGGCGGTGCTTGCTGGCGCCGGCTCGAACGCGTCGAAGATCGATCCCCGGTACTGCCAGGTGTCATCCGACCATTGGGGGTACTGGCAGTAGGTGCGCACGCGTGGAGAGCGCGCGATGATCTTGCCCGTGAGCGACGGACCGGCCGCCCGAGCGGCGCTCTCGACGTAGTGCGCGTCGATCCCGCGCAGAGCGGCGTAGGGCAGGAAGGCGACAGCAGGGCTGGATCCCGTGCTGACGGCGGTGGTGAAGTCGTGCTTCGCTATCACCCCAGGTGCCATCGTCATCAGGCGGGCGATGTTCTTGGTGTCGCGCGGCCCCGCGAACGGGGCCCACACCACATCCCGATCCGCCAGCAGCGACTCGCTGAACGCGTTCTTGAACGTCACCCACACCTGCTGATCGACAGAATAGCCGAGCCTGTCGACGAGCCCGGCGAGTTGGCGCAGGTGTCCCCCTCCCGAGCAGACCAGCAGCACCTGTCCTTCACGATCCGTGCCCATGCGCACCCCCTCGATCGGGCCAGGCCCGACGCGCTCTGTCTCAGCCATTCACCAGTGTCAGTATCGATCGGTGCCGCGCCGCCCACGCATTGTCCTCGACGAACGCGACGCGCTCGGCCTCGTCCTGGACTCCCTGGGACAGCGCGACGTCGACCAGATCCGCGAAGTCGGAGACAGTCGGGGCCAGGTGCACGCGCGGTCCGAGCCCCCGGACGGGACGCAGGTCCGTGGCGAGCACGGGCCGGCCCGCGGCCAGGTACTCGTAGACCTTCAGCGGGCTCATGGCCTTCGTGAGCGCGGTGCGCTGGTGCGACAGGAGCGTCAGTTCGGCGTTCCTGAGCACGGCGACCACGTGGCGGCGATTGACCGAGCCATGCACGTGGACGTTGGCGAGAGCCGCGGCGCGCTCCAGGAACGTCTTGTCAGGGATCGGGCCGAGCAGCACGAGCTGCAGGTCAGGCCGGCGGGTGGCGAGGTCGTAGAGGCCATCGATGTCGAGACGCGAGTCCAGGGTCCCGACGTACACGGCTCGCGGTCCAGGGATCCGAGCGAACCACTCCGGCGGTGCGGGCTGGTCGCCCAGCCACTCCTCGGGCTCGATCCCGTTGGGCACCACCAGGTGCGGCCCTTCGGGCTCGATGCGGTCGATGATCTCCTGAGAGACGGCCGCGACGGCGCGACCGCTGCGCGCGAGCCGGGCATACGCCTCGCGATACGCGGGCCAGTACTGTCGCCGCGCTGGCGAGCTGAGCCAGTCGTCGCGTCCGTAGTACAGCGCCGGTCCCGCCCATGAGAGGTCACAGAAGCCCGCGACCAGCGGGTTCGCGGTGATGAACCGCGGCTCGTCCAGGTGGGCCCGGTCCGCCGCGTCCCGAATCGTGCCCTCGTAGTTCACGTACACCTGCTCGATGGCGGCCACGTCCTCGGGGTCCGCCCGCTCCGATCGGAGCGGGCGCACGTGCCGCACCTTCTGGGTCTGTCGCGGGCGCACGAGGAAGTCGAACGGCTCTCGCCTCCACGCGGTTCCCCACGCGCGGTACGCATCGGCGATCAGGAGTCGGTTGACCTCCGGGCTCGTCATGAGAGTCGAGACCAGCCGGTCGGGCGGACGCATCATGCCGCGCCGGCGCGCATCAGCCAGAGACTCGTACGAGAACGTGAAGACGTAGTCGCGCGCTGCGGGAGCGGTGCGCGACGAGGCGGCGTGGTCGGTGCTGGGCATGCTCATGGCAATTCTCGTATCACTCGGGCCGGAGTTCCTGCGACGACGGTGCGGTCGGGTACGTCCTCGCGGACCACGCTGTTGGCGCCGATCACGCTGCCGCGCCCGATGGTCACCCCGGGCAGCACCACGACGTTCTGCCCGAGCCAGGCTCCCGCGCGGATCACGACCGGCGCGACCCTGCCGAGCGGCTGGTCCCGGACGAAGCTGTCCGGGTCGTCGAAGCCGTGCGAGTGGTCGGAGATGTAGCACCCGCGCGCGACCGCGACGCCGTCTTCGAGCTCGACTCGACTCACGGCGGAGATGGCAGTGCCGTTGATGCGGACCCGGTCGCCCAGCACGATGTTGGGCGCGGGGGCGTGCTGCTCGGGCACGATGAGCCACGACCCGGCGCCGATGAGGACGCCTGCTCCGATCGCCATGTGCTCGGCTCCGCTCAGGCGTGTGGGCAGCAGAATGCGCGAGCCTGAGCCGAACCGTCCGAAACCGCCGGAGGCGAGCTTGGTGAAGGCCAGATCGCGGGCGCGCTGCGCCAGCGTCATCGCGTCGAGGAGGGTCATCGGGCCTCGCCCTCGCGCACCGCGTGCAGGTGCATGGGAGCAAAGGTCTCGACACTCGGATCGATGGGCGCGTCTGCGAGCAGCGCCCGCGTGATGGCGACGAAGCGTGCGACGTAGTCGCGCTGGCTGAGCCCGCGCCGCGCGGCCACAGAGGGGTCGGGCGTCTCTGCAGGGGAGTCGAGGGCGGTGCGCAGCGCGGCGGCGAACGCGGCTGCGTCGCCGACGGGCACGAGCGTCGACGTCGACCCGGCCAGGTACTCGTCGTTGCCTCCCGTGTCGGTGGCGACCACGGGCAGTCCGGCGGACATTCCCTCGATCGTGACGGTGCAGCCCGACACGTGCGCGTTGGCGAGCAGGGGGACGGCGACGATCGACGACTCCGCGTATGCCCGGTTGATGATGTCCGCCTGCGTCATGCTGGTGATCGTGACGTTGCTGGGCCAGTCGATGCTCTGCACGGCCGGCGAGAGCGTGACGATCGTGAAGGCCGCCTCGGGGACCAGGGACGCGACCTCGGACAGCAGGGCCCAGTCGCGGTGGCGGTCGTTGCCCACCACGAGCACTCGGGGCGCTCCGGTGCGCGGGCCAGGAGGCGTCGAGACGGGCGCGAGATGGGTGCCGAACGGGACTCGCAGCACGCGCCTGCCGGGCACGGCCTCGTCGGAGATGTCGCGATTCACTCGACTGTGGACCACCTCCACGGCGTGGCGGTGGAGCAGCCGCCGGTAGACGGCCCGGCGAGCGCGAGAGTAGCGGTGCCACTCGTCCCACATCCACACCGTCTGCGCGACGCTGAGCGCCGCGTAGCGGCGCCGACGGATGCTGGAGAGCAGCGCCACCGCCAGGTGCTCGCGCTCGGTGTGCGTCCACACCGCATCGGCCCGCCTGATGACGTCGCGGTTGCGCCACACGTGCACGAAGTCGAAGCCGAGCGCGCGGCGCACGCCGTGCCGCATCCACCGGGCCGGCGCTGCCTCGGCGTGATCCCGCGACCACTCGAGCGAGACGTCACCGTCGGCGAGGTCGTAGCCGTAGGGCGTGGCGTCGACCACTTCGCCGGCGGCGTGGCGCTCGCGCCATGCATCCGGATTCAGTCCGTAGCGCACGATCACGGCTACGCGCGGTTCCCCCATGTCCTACCTCCCCCCCACGGCAGGTTGATCAGGCCGAGTCTACTGCCTGGGTCACCGGTGGCTTCAAGTCCCGTCCTCGAGGATCGTGTCGAAGGCCTCGACGATGATGCGGTCCGCCTCGCCACGGTGCGGCCGCAGCAGATGGTCGGCGCCGCCGATGATGATCGCCTCCGACTCGAGCCCGGCCGCACGCCAGGCCTCGGACGTGTCCCGGGACCATTGCGGCAGCGTCGTCGAGTCCGCACCGCCGTGAATGAGCAGCAGCGGCTCGGTCGCCCGATCGATGAAGGTGCGGGGCGAGATGTCGGCCCAGTAGTCAGGATTCTCCGCAGGCGTGCCCACCTCGCCGAGCCACTCCCCGAGCCCGTCGACCTCCTCGACGTCGATGTCCGCGATCAGCTCTCCGAAGTCCGACGCCGGAGGCGAGAGGGCGACCACGAGGTCGGACGCGCCCGGGGCGATCACCGCGGCGTCCAGGGCGAGCAGCCCGCCCATCGAGTGGCCGAGCAGGCCGATGCGCGTGGTGTCGACACCGTCGACCGCGCCACTGCGGAGGAGCGCGAGACCGTTGACGACGTCGAGCGCCATGCCCCAGTCCAGCACCGTGGACCACCCGAAGCCGGGGTCGAAGGCGAGCGCGCCGTCATCCGCGGCCGGGTCCGACTCCGCGTACCCCCGCAGGTCGAGCGCGAACACCGCATAGCCAGCGGCGAGCAGCGCGCGCTGCTCCGGCAGCAGGTCTCCGCCGCTCTCATAGGTGTCGGGGTCGACGGCTCCGTGCACGACCGCGACCGCCGGGAACGGCCCGTCTCCGGCCGGCATGCGGACCACCCCGGTCACGGTCAGGCCGCCGCTGACGTAGGAGACTTGCTGCGCGTCCTCGCCCGCGATCGCCGCTGCTGGACCCGCGACCGTCAGCTCGGGTGTCTCGGGCGCCGAGTCGATGATCGATCGGATGCTGGAGGTGTCGACGGACGCCGGGCTGGGGCTGGGGGACGCGCTCGCGGTGCGGGTCGGGCTGGGCGTCTCGGTCGGCTCGACGGGGGGCTCGACGGACGTGCAGGCGCCGAGGGCCACCATCGCCGCGAGCGCGACGGTCGCCAGCGCGCTGCGGCGCCACCCGGTTCGGCCCATGCTCGACTCCTGTTCCGGCGCATCGGCCGTCCACGAACGCTAACACGCGCGATGGGCGGGATGAACCGTGCGCGTCCGGCCTCGCGGCCGCGCCTGTCACTCAGCGCGCGACGGTCACCACACCCACAGGCCGCGCAGGGTCTCGTCGCTGTAATCGGGCAGCGCCTGCCGCGCCATGATGTCCTCCCGAGTCCATCTCGCGGTCGACTCGTCCACCTCCCACGCGCCGGTGACGCGGGGCTGCTGGCTGTCCTGGGGGTAGTAGCTGAGCGTCGAGCCGCGCACCTCGGTGAAGCCCATGCGCCCGACCGCGCCCACGACCGTGCAGTCCACGAGCCGAACGTCCGGGCAGCCTCCCGAGAAGGCGTTCGGCTCGCCCTGGTAGTCGCCCGCCTCGAGCGGGTAGACGGTCCACGGGAGCAGTCCCGCAAGGATCAGGCAGTGGGTGTACTCCGCGCGCTGGAGGCCGCCACTGAGGAGCTCAGCGGCGTTGGAGGAGCCGAAGTCCACGCAGTCCACGCTGACGAACGGGCCGAATGGACCCGTCCCGGTTCCCTCCATCTGGATGGTGTCGCAATGAGCGTCCGAGTCATTCGCCTTGACCGAGGGCCCGAACACGCACCCGCGGCGGACGATCGACGACATCTCGAAGGTCTCGGTCGGTCGCACGCCGGCGGTGTCCTCGGGATCCCGGCGGAACCCGAGCACGAGCTCGTGGAACTCGATGTCGACGCCGCTGCGCGTCACGTTCATGCCGCTGAACCGGCTCCAGCCCACCTGCATCGACTGGCACTCGGTCAGGACGAACGACGCTTCGCTGCTGAATCCGAAGAACGACAGCCGGGCGCAGTGATCGAGGCGGATGCCGTCCGTGAAGGTGACGCTCCCGAACCCGTCGAGCGGGCAGATGAGGACGTTTCGCTCCCATGCGGCGTCCCCGGCCGCGCCGAGCACCGGCGTGGAGCTCGACTTGGCGCCCTCGCCGGGAAGGCTGCCAGGCCTGAGCCGGATGACGACGCCGGCGGCAACCTGCTCCGCCGTCAGCGACGCGAGGATGTCCGCGATCTCCGCCCAGTCGCAGTCCGCGGTCAGCTCGGTCGGCGCGACCTCGCCGGGCCACGTCAGCGCATCGGGGTAATGCGTGCCGTTGGGGCCGTACGACGACGCGAGCGTGGGGCGCTCCGAGGTCGCGGAGCGGCTCGCCTCCTCGGTGTGCGCGGGCGCGGGCGTGCGTTCGGGCGAGGGGGTCGTCACAGGAGTCGGGTCGGCCTCGGGTCGGCAGCTCGCCAGCACTCCCGCGGCGGCGACCGTCAGCGACCCGCGCAGCAGTGTGCGCCGGTCGACGTCGCGAGCCATAGACTTCCTCCTGGTGCGGATGGCACGACGCTATCAAAGGGCCTCCGAGGCTCACCGGCTCGTGGGGGCACGGCGCGCACGGCACCTTCGATGCCTGCCGCCCCCCGGCCTGAATTGACCCTGCGCCGCGCGTAGCGGTAGAATCGTCTGTCGTTGTGCGCTCCACGTGAAGGTGCCTCCCACTCGCCTCCGCAGGACCCGCCGACCGAACCCCTGCGGCGCCTCGAGCGCCGCTCAACGTTTACAAGTAAGAAGGCTTCACAGTGCGTACGTATTCTCCCAAGCCGGGTGACGTCACCAAGGACTGGTACGTCATCGACGCTACTGACGTGGTTCTCGGTCGTCTGGCCTCTCAGGCCGCTTCGCTGCTTCGCGGCAAGCACAAGCCGACCTTCGCCCCCCACGTCGACGGCGGCGACTTCGTCATCGTCATCAATGCCGAGAAGATCTCGCTCTCCGGCACCAAGGCCACCGACAAGATGGTCTACCGTCACTCCGGCTACCCGGGCGGCCTGTCCGCCGTGCCGATCGGCGAGCTCCTCGAGAAGAACCCCCAGCGGGTCATCGAGAACGCGGTGAAGGGCATGCTGCCCCACACCAAGCTGGGCCGCGCTCAGCTGTCCAAGCTCAAGGTCTACGCCGGCCCCGAGCACCCCCACGCCGCGCAGCAGCCGCAGGCGTTCGAGATCTCGCAGGTCGCGCAGTAGCGCTCCGCATCACAAGGACTGACATGACTGACACCGTCGACACCGACACCCCCACCGAGTACACCTCCGAGTCCGCGCCCGAGCGCGGCAAGGGCACCTCGACCATCGCCCCCGGCGCCGGTCTGGGCCGCCGCAAGCAGGCCATCGCCCGCGTCCGCCTGGTGCCCGGCACCGGCGAGTGGAAGATCAACGGCCGCTCGCTCGAGGAGTACTTCCCGAACAAGGTCCACCAGCAGCTCGTGAACGACCCGTTCGCGCTGCTCGACATCGAGGGCAAGTTCGATGTCCACGCCCGCATCACCGGTGGCGGCCCCTCGGGCCAGGCCGGCGCGCTGCGCCTGGGCGTGTCCCGCGCCCTCAACGAGATCGACGAGGAGACCAACCGTGGTGCCCTCAAGAAGGCGGGCTTCCTGACCCGCGACGCTCGCGTGGTGGAGCGCAAGAAGGCTGGTCTCAAGAAGGCCCGCCGCGCGCCGCAGTACTCGAAGCGCTAACCTCTCGCGCATGGCGCGACTCTTTGGCACGGACGGGGTCCGCGGCCTGGCTAACCGTGACATCACGGCAGAGCTGGCCGTGGACCTCGCCGTTTCTGCGGCCCATGTGCTCGCCGAGCGCGGCGAGTTCTCGGGTCACCGCCCCCGCGCGGTGGTCGGTCGGGACACGCGCGTCTCCGGCCAGTTCCTGTCGAGCGCGGTAGCGGCCGGTCTGGCATCGGCGGGCGTCGATGTCACCGATCTGGGCGTGCTTCCCACGCCCGGCGTCGCGTATCTCACGGCGGCGATCGAGGCGGACATCGGCGTGGTCATCTCCGCCTCCCACAACCCGATGCCGGACAACGGCATCAAGTTCTTCGCGCGCGGTGGCCACAAGCTGGACGACGGCATCGAGGACGCGATCGAGGAGCGCCTGGGCGTCGACTGGGAGAGGCCGCTCGGAGCCGAGGTGGGGTCGATCACTCCCGCCCCGGAGCTCGCCGAGCGCTACGTCCAGCACGTCGTGTCCGCGGTCGAGTCCTTCGCGGGCGGCGAGCGCCCCCTCGCGGGACTGAGCATCGTGGTGGACACCGCCCACGGCGCGGCCAGCGCGGTGGGTCCCCAGGCGCTGCGAGCGGCGGGTGCGACGGTGACCGCGATCCACGCGGCTCCCGACGGCCTCAACATCAACGACGGCGTCGGGTCGACTCACCTGGCGACGCTGCAGGAGGCCGTCGTCGCCCACGGCGCGGACATGGGTGTGGCCTTCGACGGCGACGCCGACCGGTGCCTCGCCGTGGACCACAGCGGCGCGGTCGTCAACGGCGACGCGATCATGGGACTGCTCGCGATCGCGATGAAGGACTCCGGCGCGCTGTACCACGACACCCTTGTCGCCACGGTGATGAGCAACCTGGGCCTGCACCGCGCGATGAAGGACGCCGGCGTGACCATCATCGAGGCCGCTGTGGGCGATCGCTACGTGCTCGAGGCGATGCGCGAGGGTGGATACACCCTGGGCGGGGAGCAGTCCGGGCACGTGATCGCCTCGGACTACTCCACCACCGGCGACGGCGTCCTCACCTCCATGCTCATCGCGGCGCGGGTCAAGGCGGCCGGTGCTCTGCGCGACCAGGTCTCGACGATCGAGTCGCTGCCGCAGGTGCTCGTCAACGTGAGCGGCGTCGACCGCGCTCGGGTGCACAGCGACGCCGTGCTCCAGAGCGCCGTGAGGGCCGTCCGGGCCGAGCTGGGTGGGGACGGCCGCGTGCTGCTCCGCCCCTCGGGCACGGAGCCGCTGGTGCGCGTGATGGTCGAGGCCACCACGCAGGAGGCGGCCCAGCGTCACGCGGACGGGCTCGCCGAGGTGGTGCGCGAGCGCCTCGCGCTTCCGTGAGTCACCCGTCAGGGTGACCCGCGCATCGTCCCTCCGGACGCCCGTGCCGGGGTGAGGATCCGGGGGATGCCGGATCGCGGGCGCACCTCGATCCTGGGAGACTGTGCGGGTGACCGAGGATCCGACCTTCACCGACTGGATCATCCACTTCTCATCGACCGTCGAGGAGTGGGTGCTGGCGCTGAGCGAGTCGCTGTGGATCTACCCCGGCATCTCCGCGGTCTCGATGATCGACGGTTTCTTCCCCGTCGTGCCGAGCGAGTCGGTCATCATCGCGACCTCCACCACGTCGTACCAGACCGGAAGCCCGGTGCTGGTGCTGATCTTCCTCATGGCCGCCGTGGGCGCGTGGTGCGGGGATCAGATCGCCTACCTGCTCGGAGCCAAGGCCAACGTCACCACGTGGCGGCTGTTCAAGCGCCCGCGGTGGCGTCGCGCGCTGGACGTCGCCGAGACGCAGCTCGAGAGACGCGGTCAGGCGTACATCATCGCTGCGCGGTTCATCCCCATGGGCCGGGTGCTCGTGAACGTCGCCGCCGGGGCGCTGCGCTATCCCCATCGTCGGTTCATGGGGGTCGACGCGATCGCCGTGACCATCTGGTCGGCGTGGAGCATCGCGCTCGGCACCGTGGCCGGCGCCGTCTTCCCGGAGGACAACCTGCTGCTGTCCATCGTGGTCGGCGTGGTCGCCGGCGGCGTCCTGGGCCTGTTCGTCGACAAGGTGCTCACCTGGTTCGGGCTCAGTCAGCCCGACCTGCCGGACTTCGCCGGCGACATCGAGCAGTCGCTCACGGACGAGGAGCGCGCTGAGCAGGACCGCCAGGCCGCGCTGCGGGAGGAGCGCAGGCACGAGCGATTCGAGAAGCGGGCCAGCCAGCGCCCCATCCGTCGCCACCGCGCAGGGGAGGCCAGCGATGAGGCCGCCGATGGTGAGGTCGGCGACACCCGCGAAGACGACGCCTCCGATTCGTCCGCGGGCGGAGCTCCCCGGTGACCCAGGGCGCGGACGAGCCGGTGCGGTGGGAGGACGCGCGCGCCGTGAACCTCGCGAACTGGGAGTCGCGCGTCCCGCTGCACCTGGAGGCCTACGGGCTCGACCGGCTGCGCGCGGATCCCGATGCCCTGTCCAGCGTCGTCGCCGCCGATCTCGAGGCCCTCTCACGGTTCCTGCCCGACGGCGTCCGGGGCCTCGACCTGTGCCACCTCCAGTGCCACATCGGCACGGACACGGTGTCGTTGGCGCGCGCCGGCGCCCGCGTCACGGGCGTGGACTTCTCGCCGTCGGCGCTCGAGGCGGCGCAGGCCCTCGCGTCCGAGCTCGGCATTCGCGGGGTCTGGGTCGAGTGCGACGTGCTCGACGCGCGAGCCGCCGTCACCGGGGACTTCGACGTGGTCTACACGAGCATCGGCACCATCACGTGGCTGCACGACCTCGACCGCTGGGCGGCTCAGGTCGCCGCGCTGCTGAGGCCAGGCGGCCTGTTCTACATCCGCGACGGTCACCCCGCGCTGTACGGGCTCGACGAGGACGCCGAAGGGCTCGTCACGCGCTATCGGTACTTTGCCGACGGCCGCGCGCAGCGGTGGGTCGAGACCTCGACCTACGTCGGCGGCGGAACGGTCGCCAGCCCCGACACCCTCGAGTACCCGCACCCGCTGTCCGAGGTCGTGAACGCCGTGATCGGCGCGGGACTGACCGTGCTGCGCCTGGACGAGGGGGACACGCTGCCGTGGCGCTTCAGCAACGCGATGGTCGAGGTCGCCGACGGCGAGTGGGCGTTCCCCGAGCCGATGCGCGACCGCATCCCCACGACGTTCACCCTGATCGCGCGGCGGTGACCGCCGCGCGGGGGCGAGCGCGCATCGGCCCGCCTAGAGCTTGCGCATCTGGACGGTCTCGACCTGGTGGTTCGCGCCCTTGTGGAGGATGATCGTCGCCCGCGAGCGGGTGGGAGCGATGTTGCGAGCCAGGTTGGGCGCGTTGGTCGCGTCCCAGATGCGCTCCGCGCGGTCGATCGCCTCGGCGTCGGACAGGTCGGCGTAGTTGTGGAAGTACGAGTCGGGACGCGAGAAGGCCGTGCTCCGCAGTGACAGGAAGCGCTCGATGTACCAGCGGCGCACGTCGTGCGGCTGGGCGTCGACGTAGATGGACACGTCGAAGTAGTCGGAGACGGCCAGCGCCGTCTCGTCGAGGTCTCGCGGCGACGCCGGCTGCAGGACGTTGAGGCCCTCGATGATGAGCACGTCGGGCTGGCGGACCGTGATGTGCTCCCCGGGCACGATGTCGTACGTCACGTGGGAGTACACCGGGGCGGTCACCTCGGGAGCGCCCGACTTCACGTCCGCGATGAACTGGCGCAGCGCGCGACGGTCGTAGGACTCGGGGAAGCCCTTGCGCTCCAGCAGGCCCCGCGAGCGGAGGACCGCGTTCGAGTGGAGGAAGCCGTCGGTCGTGACCAGCTCGACCCGCGGCGAGCTGGGCCAGCGCGCCATCAGCTCGCGCAGCACGCGCGCCGTGGTCGACTTGCCGACCGCGACGGAGCCCGCGATGCCGATCACGAAGGGCGTGCGGGACGCCCGCTCTCCCAGGAACTCGCTCGTGGCCGCGTGGAGGCCTCCGGTCGCGCCCGAGTACAGGTCCAGCAGCCGCGACAGCGGTCGGTAGATCCGGTCGACCTCGGCGAGATCGATCGGGTCGCCCAGGCCGCGGACTCGGGCGATGTCGTCCTCGGTCAGCGGCAGCGGAGTCGTGTCGGCGAGCGCGGACCATTCCGCACGCGTCAGGGTGAGGAAGGGGCTGCCGACGTCCGCCGGGGTGTGCTCGTTCACCCGACCATTCAACAGCATCGGCCCTGCGTTCCCGACACGCTCCGCCGTGAACGGCGAACCGGCGAACAGGCGGGCCGATGCGCGGGAGGGGAGAGGTGCCCACGTAGACTCGGGGACATGTGCGGAATCGTCGGATATGTGGGCTCAGGCGAGCCGGGAGCCCGTCCCGAGGCGGTCGCGATCGGCGGTCTCGCCCGGCTCGAGTACCGCGGCTATGACTCCGCCGGCGTCGCGCTCGTGGGCGCGGACCCCGAGCGCGTCTCGGTGGCCAAGAAGGCGGGCAAGCTCGAGCGCCTCGCCAAGGCGCTCGCGGACGACCCGCTGCCAGCGGCCACCGCGGCGATCGGCCACACGCGCTGGGCCACTCACGGCGCCCCGACGGACGTCAACGCGCATCCGCACCTCGCGGCCGGTGGGCGGCTCGCGATCATCCACAACGGCATCATCGAGAACCACGCGCAGCTGCGCGACGAACTCGCGGCCACCGGCGTCGACTTCGTGTCGGACACCGACACCGAGGTCGCGGGACACCTCCTCGCCTCGTACGTGACCGGTGGCGTGGGACTTGCGGAGGCGATGCGCGGCGTCGCGTCGCGTCTCGAGGGCGCCTTCACGCTGCTTGCGGTCGACGCCCACGAGCCGCGCACCGTAGTGGGCGCACGGCGCAACTCGCCGCTCGTGGTGGGGCTGGGCGAGGGCGAGAACTTCCTGGGGTCGGACGTGGTCGCGTTCATCGAGCACACCCGCACCGCGCTCGAGCTGGGGCAGGACGAGGTCGTCGAGATCACCCCCGATTCCGTCGTCGTCACCGACGCCAAGGGCGCCGTGGTGGATCGCGAGCCCTACTCGATCGACTGGGACGCGGCCGCCGCCGAGAAGGGCGGCTTCGCGACGTTCATGGACAAGGAGATCCACGACCAGCCCACGGCGGTCGCGGACACGCTGCGGGGACGCCTCGACAGCCAGGGCCGCCTCAAGCTCGACGAGGGCGTGGTCGACGAGTACGTGCTCAAGTCGATCGACAAGATCATCATCGTCGCGTGCGGCACCGCCTCGTACGCCGGCCTGGCCGCGCGCTACGCGATCGAGCATTGGACGCGCATCCCGGTCGAGGTGGAGCTCGCGCACGAGTTCCGCTACCGCGACCCCATCGTCTCCGTGAAGACCCTGGTCGTGGCCATCAGCCAGTCGGGCGAGACCATGGACACGATCATGGCGGTGCGCCACGCCCAGAGCCAGGGCGCGACGGTGATCGGGATCGTCAACGCTCAGGGCTCGACGATCGCACGCGAGGCGGACGCAGTGCTGTACACGCGTGCCGGGCCGGAGATCGCGGTGGCCTCGACCAAGGCCTTCGTGTCGCAGATCACGGCCGGCTACCTGCTCGGCATCTACCTCGCGGAGCTGCGCGGCAACAAGTTCCCGGACGAGATCGACGCGCTGCTGCGCGAGCTCGACGCGATCCCCGCCAAGGTGCAGCGGGTCCTCGACACGTCGGCGCCCATCCGGGAGATCGCCGCGTCGATGGCCAACGAGCGCACCGTGCTCTTCCTGGGCCGTCACGTGGGCTTCCCGATCGCGCTCGAGGGTGCGCTGAAGCTCAAGGAGCTCGCCTACATCCACGCCGAGGGCTTCGCCGCAGGCGAGCTCAAGCATGGCCCCATCGCTCTGATCGAGCAGGATCAGCCCGTGGTGGTGATCGTGCCGAGCCCGCGTGGGCGCGAGTCGCTGCACTCCAAGGTGCTGTCGAACGTGCAGGAGGTGAGGGCCCGCGGAGCGCGGACGCTGGTGGTCGCCGAGGAGGGCGACACCGTGGCGGCCACGCACGCGGACGAGATCTTCTACGTGCCGTCGGCGCCGGTGCTGATGACGCCGCTGCTCACCGTGGTCCCGCTGCAGATCTTCGCGCTCGAGCTCGCTGCGGCCAAGGGATACGACGTGGACCAGCCGCGCAACCTCGCCAAGTCGGTGACGGTCGAGTAGCCATGCCGGTTGTGAGCGTAGGAATCGACGTGGTCGCGCTGGAACGCTTCGACGAGGCGGTGAGCCATTCCAGCACCTTCCTTGAGCGCGTGTTCACGCCGCGCGAGCGCGAGCTGGCGCCGCACAGCCTCGCGGCCCGATGGGCCGCGAAGGAGGCGATCGCCAAGGCGCTGGGAGCGCCAGGGGGCATGCGGTGGCACGACTGCGAGATCCTCCGCGAGGACGGCGGACGGCCGCAGCTCACCGTGCGGGGCACCGTCGCGGCACGGGCCGCCGAGCTGGGCATCGACCGCTTCCATCTGTCGCTGTCGCACGACGCCGGCATCGCCTCGGCCGTCGTCGTGGCGGAGTCCGACGCATGAGTGCGCTGGAGGTGACCGTCGACTACGGCGCGATCACCCACAACGTCGAGGTGCTGCGGCGGCACGCGGGCGGCGCCGCGCTTCTCGCCGTCGTGAAGGCCGGCGCGTACGGCCACGGCCTCGTGCCTGCGGCCGCGGCAGCGCGCGCCGGCGGCGCCGCGTGGCTGGGTGTCGCTCAGCCGTACGAGGCGCTGCGCCTGCGCGAGGCGGGGGACACCGGGCGCATCCTGACGTGGCTCTACGGGCCGTCGCTTCCCGCACGGGACCTGATCGCCGCTGACGTCGACGTGTCGTGCTCCTCGATCGAGGTCCTCGACGTGATCGTGGCGGAAGCTCGAGCTGCCGGCACCGCCGCCAGGGTGCACATCTGCGTGGACACCGGTCTCAGCCGCGAGGGCGTGGCTCGCTCGGAGCTCGGAGCGCTGCTGGACCGCGCCGTCGAGGCGCAGGGCGCGGGTGCGGTGCGCGTCGTGGGCATGTGGTCGCACCTCGCGTGGGCAGATGCTCCCGGGCACCCGACCATCGATGCCCAGGCGGACGTCTTCCGGGAGGCCCTGGCCCTCGCGTCCGCGCGAGGCCTCGATCTCGAGGTCCGCCACCTCGCCAACTCGGCGTGCACGCTGACGCGGCCGGATCTCCACTTCGACCTGGTGCGCCCCGGCATCGCGATCTACGGGCTCCCGCCGGTGCCCGATCCGGCAGGGAAGCGCTTCGGCCTGCGCGCCGCCATGGCGGTCAGGTCCGAGGTCATCCTGGTCAAGGACGTGGCCGCTGGCGAGGGCGTCAGCTACGGACACGACTACGTGACCGCGATGCCGACGACTCTGGGGCTGATCAGCGCCGGCTACGCGGACGGCGTGTTCAGGGCTGCTGGCAACCGCGCCGAGGTCGAGATCCGCGGCCGTCGCCACCGGATCGCCGGGCGCGTCTGCATGGACCAGTTCGTCGTCGACCTCGGGCCGGTCACCGACGTGGTCGCCGGCGACGTCGCCACCCTGATCGGCCCTGGCGGTCCCACCGCGACCGAGTGGGCGGACGTGCTCGACACGATCGACTACGAGGTCGTGTGCAGGTTCGGCGGCCTGCGGCCGAAGGGGGCAGCATGATCGACGTGACGCTGGAGATCGCGGACGCCGAGGCCATGCGCGGGCTCGCGCACGACCGCGTCGCTCCGCTGCTGCGCGCCGGCGACCTCGTCATCCTCACGGGAGACCTGGGCGCGGGCAAGACGACGTTCACCCAGGGGCTCGGCGCGGCACTGGGCGTGCGCGGTGACGTCGCGAGCCCGACCTTCATCATCGCCCGCACGCATCCGTCGCTGGGGGACGGGCCCGACCTCGTGCACGTCGACGCGTATCGCCTGTCCTCGCTCGCGGAGCTCGACGATCTCGACCTCGACACGGCGCTCGAGGAAGCGGTCACGGTGGTCGAATGGGGCGAGGACGCCGCGGCGCTCTCTGACGACCGGCTCCACCTCACGATCACGCGCGATCGCGGGGGCGAGGTCGACATGAACGACCCGTCCGGTGGCGTGCGGGTAGTGGCGGTGACCGCGCACGGAGCGCGGTGGGACGGCATCGAGCTGCCCGCGGCCTAGGCTGGTCACCGTGATCCTCGCGCTCGACACCTCCGCGGCTGTCGCCGTCTCGCTCGTCGACGGCGAGGCCGTCGTGGCGTCGCGCTCGACCTTCGCTCCGCGGGGCCACGCCGAGCTGCTCTCGGGGCACGTCCACGACGTGCTGGCAGAGGCGGATGTCGACGGTGCGGACCTCGACTCGATCGTGGTCGGCACGGGACCCGCGCCGTTCACCGGGCTGCGCGTGGGGCTCGTGACGGCACGGACGCTCGGATTCGCGTGGGGCGTTCCGGTCAGGGGCGCGTGCTCTCTCGACGCGCTCGGCGCCGAGCACCGCGACGTCACAGTGGTCGCCGATGCGCGGCGCAAGGAGGTCTACTGGGCGCGGTACGCGGACGGGGTCCGCATCGAGGGTCCGCACGTGAGCGCGCCCACCGACGTTCCTGTCGAGGGTGCGGTCGTGGGGCGCGGGGCCGCGCTGTACCCGGAGGTCTTCGCGGGAGCGGTGGCCGCCGATCCGGACCCCGCGTGGCTCGCGCGCGTCGTCGCGGCCCAGGTCGCGACGGGTGCGTTGGACTTCCCCTTGGAGCCGCTCTACCTGCGCCGTCCGGACGTGCACGGCGTCCCCGGGGCGTGACCCCCGCATCGGCCCCCGCCGTGCGGGACCTCGAGGAGGGCGACCTCCCTCGGCTCGCGGCGCTCGAGGCCGAGATCTTCGGCCGTTCCGCGTGGTCGCGGTCGCTGATCCGCGATGAGCTGCTCTGGGGCCTGTCGCGCTGGCGCGGAATCGACGACGGCGGCGTGCTCGTGGCGTACGCCCTGTACGGATTCGAGGGCGATGCCTTCCACCTCATGAACCTGGCCGTCGCGCCCGAGGCCCGCAGCCGCGGGCTGGCGCGGGCCCTCATGGACGACCTCCTGGCCGAGGCCGCGCGCCTGGAGGCGGCCGACGTCTGGCTCGAGGTGGCGGTCACCAATGATCCCGCGATCGCCCTCTACCGTGCGTACGGCTTCGAGGACGTGCGGGTGCGACGGAAGTACTACCAGCCGGAGGGGATCGATGCCCTCGTCATGCGTCGACGGATGCCCTGAGGCTCGCGCCGAGCCGCTCGCGGCGGCGCAGCCAGCGCTCCATGGGGATGGTGGTCAGCGGCGGCACCGCAGCGATCAGCGCCACCAGCGTCAGGCCCAGGCCCCAGCGGAAGCGCACGGCGCACGCCAGCGCCAGCGCCCCGTAGATCAGGAACGCGATTCCGTGGAGCGGACCGAAGACGCTCACGCCCAGGTCGGTGACGTGCAGCACGTGCTCGAGGAGCATGCCGGCCAGCAGCCCCGTCCAGGTCACCGCCTCGACCACCGCGATCGCCACGAACGAGCGTCCCAGGCGCGACTCGGGCATCGGGAGCGCCTGGGGGTTGGACGGCGTCACAGCACCGTCACCGCCTGATCTGCGCTCATCCTGCCCTGGCGCTCGCCCGCGCCGTGGTCCTCGGGGTGCGGGTATCCCACGCCGAAGAGCACCTCCGATCGCCACGACGTGCCGCTCAGCAGTGCGGCGTCCATGCCCGCCTTGTCGAAGCCGCCGTAGGGGCGCACCGCCAGTCCTGCGGCGCGCAGCCCGATGATGAAGTAGCCCGCCTGCAGCATGGTGCCGGTATGCGACATGCGCTCACGCCGCACCGGGTCCTCGTCGAGACGCGCGGCGGCGGACTCGCTGCCTCCCAGGCTCGGGATCGAGTCGTGGAAGCGCTCGTCGCGGGCGGCCACCAGCAGCAGTGGAGCGCGCTCGAGCTTGGGTCGGTTGCCCGGCAGGGCGTTGTCGATGACGGCCGCGCGTGCCTCATCCGACTGCGCGATGGCCAGGCGCATCGGGACGGTGTTGTTGCCGGTGGGGCCCCATTTGACGAGCTCCCACACCTCGCGGATGGTCTCGACGTCCACCGGCTGGTCGTCGAAGTGGGTGTTCGAGCGCGCGTCGGTGAAGAGGGCGGCGCGCGCGGCAGCGTCAAGCACGAAGGAGGTGGGCATGGGTCCCATGATCCCGCACCCTCCGTCGTGAGCGAAATGGGCCCGATTCGCTCACCTAGGCGCTGAGGCGAGCGAATCGGGCCCATTTCGCTCGGGAAGGGGAGGCCGGTGGGGCGCGCGACTAGGCTGGGCGCGTGAATCCATTGGTGCTGGGGATCGAGAGCACGTGCGACGAGACCGGGGTCGCCCTGGTCGAGGGCACGGAGCTGCTCGTCGACGTGACCGCGTCCTCGATGGACCAGCACGCGCGCTTCGGGGGCATCGTGCCCGAGGTCGCCTCGCGCGCGCACCTCGAGGCGTTCCTGCCCACGCTCGAGGAGGCTCTGACGCGAGCCGGCAGGACGCTCGGCGACGTCGATGCGGTCGCCGTCGCCGCGGGTCCCGGCCTGGTGGGGTCGCTCACGGTGGGCAACGCCGCCGCCAAGGCTCTCGCGCTCGCGATCGACCGGCCGCTGTACGGCGTGAACCACGTGGTGGGCCACGCGGTGGTCGACGAGCTCGTCCACGGCGAGTTCCCCGACCGCGTGATGTCGCTGGTGGTCTCCGGCGGCCACACGTCGCTGCTCCTGATCGAGGGATCCGCGGTGCGCGTGCGCGAGCTGGGGCACACCCTGGACGATGCCGCGGGCGAGGCCTTCGACAAGGTGGGCCGGCTGCTGGGCCTGCCGTATCCGGGCGGCCCGCACATCGACCGGCTCGCGCGCGAGGGCGACCCGACCGCCATCCCGTTCCCGCGGGCGCTCACGGCTCCCAAGTTCCGCGAGAAGCACGCCTACGACTTCTCGTTCTCCGGCCTGAAGACGGCGGTCGCGCGCTGGGTGGAGGCCGAGCGGGACGCGGGCCGCGAGATCCCGCTCGCCGATGTCGCGGCCTCCTTTGCCGACGCGGTTGCGGACGTGCTGGTGATGAAGACCCTCGACGCGTGCCGGGAGCATGATGTCGAGACGCTGGTGATCGGCGGAGGATTCTCGGCGAACTCGCAGCTGCGCGAGATGGCCGCGGCGCGCGGCGAGGCTGCCGGGATCGACGTGCGCATCCCGCCCATCCGCTACTGCACGGACAATGGCGCCATGATCGCGGCGCTGGGATCGGCAGTCGCGCGGCGCGGCGACCCGGCGTCGTCGCTCGACTACGGAGTCGACTCATCGATGCCGCTCACCACCGTGGCGGTCTGACCGGGATGAATCGGGCCCTCGTGGGCGGCCTCGCTGGAGCGGCCGCAGTGGCGGCAGCCGCCGCAGTCTGGTGGTGGTGGCCGGCTTCGGAGGCTCCGGCAGCGCCGACGTCCCCCTCCGCCTCGCCCTCCGCGACGCCGTCGACCACCTCTCCTTCGCCGAGCGCGAGCGCGACCCCCAGCCCGGCGCCCGAGCCCACTCTCGCGTGGGGCCCGACCCTCGCCGAGTGGGACGCCGCGCTCGCCGATGCGCAGGCGCTGAGCGTCGAGCAGGCCGCGGGGCAGGTGCTGGTCGCGGCGGTGTCGACGACCTCGGCCGATGCGGTGGAGACCCTCGTCGGCGACCTGGGTCTCGGCGGCGTCATCGTGATGGGCGACGCGGTCACCGATGCCGATGGTGTGCGCGCCCTGACCGAGGCGGCGCAGCGGGGAGGAGCCGACCGCGACTGGGACACGATCGTGAGCGTGGACCAGGAGGGGGGCGCGGTGTCGCGGCTGCGGCCGCTCGTGCCGGGTCTGCCGTCCTTCATGGCTGCGGGCGCCGCTCAGGACAAGGACGCCGTGCGGTCGATCTACGCCCAGGCGGCGGTCGACATGAGCGAGCTCGGGTTCACGATGGACTTCGCACCGGTCGCGGATGTCACGATCGGCCTCGACGACCCGATCATTCGCGCGCGTTCAGCGGGCTCCGATCCGGACGCGGTCGCGGCCACGGTGGACGCCGCCGTCGCAGGCTTCGTCGATGCGGGCGTCACGCCGGTGATCAAGCACTTCCCCGGGCATGGGTCCGTGACCACCGACTCCCACCAGGCCCTGCCGGTCCAGAGCGCGACCGTCGCGGAGCTCGCGGCCCGGGACCTGGTTCCGTTCGCCTCCGCGATCGAGGCCGGCGCGCCGGCGATCATGATGGGCCACATTGCGGTCGCCGAGTGGGGAGTGGGCCCGGCGACGCTCGAGCCGGCGGCATACGCACACCTCCGCGAGGAGATGGGATTCGACGGCGTCATCGTGACGGATGCGCTCAACATGGGCGCGGTGCAGTCCGGTCGCGCTGCCGGATCGGCCGCCGTCGAGGCGCTGGTCGCGGGCGCGGACGTGCTGCTGATGTCGCCCGACCCGGCCGCCGCGCGCGCAGCGATCGTCGAGGCGGTCCGCGCCGGCGACGTGTCTCGCGATCGCCTCGATGAGGCCGCCGCTCGGGTGATCCTGCTGTCGCGGTGGACGGCCGGCATCGAACGGACGGCCGATGCGGGGGACACGTACGCGCGCGACCTCGCGGTGGCGGGGGCGACGGTCGCCGCGGCGGACTGTGCGGCTCCCTGGGTGGCTGACACCGTCTCGATCTCGGGCGGCTTCGCGGGTGACCGGCAGGCCCTGGCGAACGGTCTCGCCGAGCACGGCGTCGCGGTGGGCCCAGGTGGCACCTCGATCGCGATCGTGGGTGCGGACGACGGACGGGCGAGTGCGGACGTCGTGGTCGCGCTCGGGGGTCCGTGGGGCCTGAGCGGTTCGACCGCGGACGTGTACGTGGGCCTGTACGGCCGCAGCGCCGATGCGATGGCTGGGTTGGCAGACGTGCTCGTGGGTGCGGCGTCGCCGGGCGGAGACTGGCCCGTGAACGTCGACGTTCCGTTCGAGACGTGCGCGCCCTGATGGCTTCCTGACGCCTACAGAGGCTGGACGATCAGGGCCGTGCGGCGGCCTGCGATGCGCGTGAGAACGACCGTCGCACGCTCGTCGCCCCGAAGCTTGAGCTGCGGGCGCAGCTGCTCCGGAGTGACGTCCACGCCGCGCTTCTTGATGTCGACCGTGCCCACGCCGCGGGCGCGCAGCGCTCCTGCGAGCACCTTGGTCTTGAGGGGCATCGCCTCGAGCACGCGGTAGCCGCGTGCGAACGGTGTAGTCACGGGAGCAGGTGCGGCCAGGTAGGCGATCGTCGGGTCGAGGGTTCCGGCCCCCAGCCGGTTCGCGAGCTCACCCACGAGGCCCGCGCGGATCACGGCGCCGTCGGGCTCGTAGAGGTACTCGGTGAGGGCGCTCGGCTCAGCATGGTCGGTGCTGCCGGTCAGCCGTTGCGCGCCGTTGTCGCGGATGACGAGCGCCGCGTGGCCCACGGTCGTCGCGAGGGGCCCGCACCACAGGCCCGCCTCCACCACCGACCCATCGACCGAGACCCACTCGGCCTCGGCTCCATCCGGAACCGCGTCGTGCGGGATCGCGGGGCCTACCTTGACGCCCACCGCCGGCGTCCGCTCGCGGAGTGCGAGAACGGCGTCGAGGGCCGGCGAAGAGTCCCGAGGGTCGTGCCGGCGCCCGCGCGCGTTGCGGCGAGCGGGGTCGGCGAAGATGCCGCCGACCTCCATCTGCGAGACCACGTCGAGCGCATCGGCGTGCACCACGCGCGCGCCATCCCAGTGCCGCAGGTTGTGATCAGCGACGAGGGCGGTCGCCTCGTCGATCTCGAAGGCCGTCACGTCGAGCCCGAGCGCGGCGGCGGCCATCGCATCGGCCCCAATGCCGCACGTGAGGTCCGCGACCTCGTGTATCCCTGCAGCGCGGTAGCGCTGCGCGTGGCGAGCGGCGATAGGCAACCGCGTCGCCTGCTCGAGACCGTCCTGCGTGAAGAGCATCCCTGCCGCGAAGTCGCCGAACTTGACGCCCGCATCGGCCCTCAGCCGTGACTGCGTGAGAACTGCCGCGACGAGCTCGGGCGCGACGCCGCCGGCCCGCAGTTCGCGGCCGATGCTCTCGGCGCTGTCACGACTGTAGGGAGGCATGGCGTCGAGCAGTGCGAGTGCCTGCGACGAGGTCAGCAGGCGGGCGAGCGCGGCGTCCATGCGGTGATCCTTTCACGGAGCGCGAACGCGTCCCCAGTCGGTTAGCACTCGCCCGGTGCGAGTGCTAAATTGGGCAGTGCTCCACCCCGGAGCACGCGGCACCAGCCCCGCTCTCTGACCCCCGCGACGGCAGGAAGCGGAGCGAGTCGCGATCCAGTTCATACGTGGATACATGGAAGGTGAGGTCCGCAGTGTCGGTCTCTATCAAGCCTCTTGAGGACAAGGTCGTGGTGAAGCCGGCGGACGCCGAGCAGACCACCGCCTCCGGCCTCGTGATCCCGGACACCGCCAAGGAGAAGCCCCAGGAGGGCGAGGTTCTGGCAGTGGGCCCGGGTCGCTTCGACGACAACGGCAACCGCATCCCGCTCGACGTCGCGGTGGGTGACAAGGTCATCTACAGCAAGTACGGCGGCACTGAGGTCAAGTACGGCGGTCAGGACCTCCTGATCCTGTCGGCCCGCGACCTGCTGGGCGTGGTCGGCTGACGCCGTCCCACGACATCACGAAGGCCCCGGAGAACGTTCTCCGGGGCCTTCGTCGTGCGAGCCTGGATTGCGCCAGGGGACGGGCGCCCGTCAGCTCGCCTTCTTGAGGCGGCCCGCGATCGTCGCGTGGCGCTCGTCCTCGCTCATACCGCCCCACACGCCGAACGGCTCACGAGCCATCAGCGCGCGCTCTCGGCAGGTGTCGAGGACGGGGCAGCTCTCGCAGTACTTCTTCGCTGCCTCGGCGCGGCGGCGCCGCGCTGCGCCCCGCTCGCCCTCTGGATGGAAGAACAGGTCGGGGTCTGCTTCCCGACACGCTCCTTCGTATTGCCACTCCCACTGGTCCTGCGTTGGTGCCGGCAGCTTCGCAACCGTATCCATGGCACTCCCATCTCTCCTGTTGGGCCCGGGAGAGGGCTCGCCATTGAGCCGATCCCCCCAGGGTGCACTTCACCGTAAAACGGACATATCGGATAGGTCAAGACTCGATAACATCCGTCGTACAGATTGAGCACTACTTCCATTCATACCTGCCCCGAAGCACTTTGGCTAGACCCCCCGGGGGAGCATTCACCGGTCCGACATCGGGCCTTCACGAGTCGCTGACGATTCGGGTCCTCCCGCGTCCCGTCGGGCCGCCGAAGTTCCGTAGAATCGGGCCATGGCGCCCGTTGATCACGACCCCTTCGCCTTCACTGGCCTGACCTACGACGACGTCCTCCTCCTGCCCGGACAGAGCGACGTGATCCCTTCCGAGGTCGACACCTCGACGCGGCTGACCCGCGGCATCCGCATCGCCAGCCCGCTGCTGAGCGCGGCCATGGACACCGTCACCGAGGCCCCCATGGCGATCGCGATGGCGCGCCAGGGCGGCATCGGGGTGCTGCACCGCAACCTGTCGATCGAGGATCAGGCGCACCAGGTCCAGATCGTGAAGCGCTCCGAGTCGGGGATGATCTCGGACCCCGTGACCGTGGGGCCCGAGGCGACGCTCGCCGAGCTCGACGCGCTGTGCGGCAAGTACCGGGTCTCCGGGCTCCCCGTCGTGGACGAGGACCGCACCCTCCTGGGCATCATCACCAACCGCGACCTGAGGTTCGTGGACCCGGGCGCGTTCGAGACCCGCAAGGTCCGCGAGGCGATGACTCCCATGCCGCTGATCACCGGGCACGAGGGCATCTCCAACGACGACGCTGCGGAGCTGCTGGGCCGCCACAAGGTGGAGAAGCTCCCCTTGGTGGATGACGGCGGGCGCCTGACCGGACTCATCACGGTCAAGGACTTCGTCAAGACCGAGCAGTACCCGCGTGCGACCAAGGACGAGCACGGCCGCCTGCGCGTGGCCGCTGCGGTCGGGTTCTTCGGCGACGCCTGGGAGCGCGCCCTCGCGCTCGTCGACGCCGGCGTCGACGCTCTCGTGGTGGACACCGCCCACGGGCATGCGCAGGCGATGATCGACATGATCAAGCGCCTGAAGGCCGACCCGGCGACGGCGCACGTGCAGGTGATCGGCGGCAACGTGGCGACTCGCGAGGGTGCCCAGGCGCTGGTGGACGCCGGCGTGGACGCGGTCAAGGTGGGTGTGGGCCCGGGGTCCATCTGCACCACGCGCGTGGTCGCCGGCGTGGGAGTTCCACAGATCACAGCGGTGAACGAGGCGTTCAAGGCCGCAGGCCCGGCGGGCGTGCCCGTGATCGCCGACGGCGGCCTGCAGTACTCGGGAGACATCGCGAAGGCGCTGGTCGCCGGAGCCGAGTCCGTGATGCTGGGATCGCTCTTCGCGGGCTGTGCGGAGGCGCCAGGCGACCTGGTGCTCGTGGGCGGCAAGCAGTACAAGTCGTACCGCGGCATGGGGTCCATGGGCGCCATGGCCTCGCGCGGTCGCGTCTCGTATTCGAAGGACCGCTACTTCCAGTCCGATGCGCCGAGCGACGACGACATCATCCCCGAGGGCATCGAGGGACGCGTGCCCTTCAAGGGCTCGCTTCACGACGTGGCGCGCCAGCTCGTGGGCGGCCTGGGCCAGTCGATGTTCTACGTGGGTGCCCGCACCATCGACGAACTGCGTTCGAAGGGCCAGTTCGTGCGCATCACGCCGGCGGGCCTCAAGGAGTCCCACCCCCACGACATCCAGATGACGGTCGCGGCGCCCAACTACACCGGTCTCGCGTAGGCGGGCGCGCGGCTCCCGCAGTGGAGATCACCTGGCAGCTGCTCGCGGTCCTCGCGCTGGTCGCGCTTCTCGCCGGCTGCCTCGACACTCTCGCGGGGGGCGGCGGGCTGCTCACCGTTCCGGCCCTGCTTCTTGCCGGAGTCCCGCCCCTGCAGGCGCTCGGCACCAACAAGCTGCAGGCGCCCGCTGGCACCGGCATGGCCACGTATCAGGTGATCCGTCGGCACGGTGTCCGGTGGCGAGAGGTGCGATGGCCCATGCTGTGGGCGTTCCTGGGATCCGTGGCGGGCTCGATCGCCATCCTCTTCGCGTCGACCGACGCGCTCGAGGTGGTCATCTCCGTGGTCCTGGCGGTGATCGCCGCGTACTTCCTCTTCGTACCCAAGGCCCATCACCCGCCGGCATCGCCACGCATGCAGGACCGCGCCTATGAGGGCACGATCGTGCCGGCGATCGGGGCCTATGACGGGGCCTTCGGGCCCGGCACCGGGTCACTGTTCGCGCTGTCTGGCGTGGCGCTGAGGGCCCTGCCCTTGCGGCGGGCGACCGCAGTCGCCAAGACGCTGAACTTCGCGACCAATGTCGCCTCTCTCATCGTGTTCGCCTTCGCCGGGAAGATCGTGTGGGCGATCGGCGGAGTCATGATCGTGGGCCAGCTGATCGGTGCGTACGTCGGTTCGCACATCCTGCTGCGCGTCAACCCTCTGGTGCTCCGGGTGGTGATCGTGGTCGTGTCGCTGACCATGCTGTGGCGCGTGCTCGCGTCGTAGCGATCGGGTGGGCCGCCCACCACACGGCAGTGACAGATGGGTCGTGTGGGGCGCATGCGAGTCCCCACCGTTCACCTGTGCCTCATGGGCACCAGGTGTGTGGTGAGCGGCGCGCGCCGGGGCACAGGAACCGCCACAAGTGACGGATCCGAACGGTCAGGGGTAGAGCCCGCGCAGCTCGTGAGCCTCGATCACGCGCCGCACGCTGAGAGCCGTGGCCGCCTCGCGATAGGTCAGACGATGCGCGCCCGCGTACTCGACCACGTCGTGCCACGCCCGGGTCATCCTCTCCTCGAGCCGGTCCTTCACCTCGCGCTCGCTCCACTGGTAGGCCTGGTTGGCCTGCACCCACTCGAAGTAGGACACGACCACGCCGCCGGCGTTCGCGAGGATGTCCGGCACCACGAGGACGTCGCGCTCGCCCAGGATCGCGTCCGCCTCGTTGGTCGTGGGGCCGTTCGCTCCCTCGACGATGATGCTCGCCCGGACGTGGTCGGCGTTGTCCTCCGTGATCACGCCCTCGACTGCCGCCGGGACCAGGACGTCCACGTCGAGCGTGACGAGCGATGCCGGGTCGATGGGCTCGGCACCCGGGAATCCCGCGACGGAACCCGTCTCGTCCGCGTGCGCTCCCAGCCGGGTGATGTCCAGGCCGTCGCCTGCCCACACCGCGCCGTCGATGTCGCTCACGGCCTGCACCCGCACGCCCGCGTCGGCGAGGAAGCGCGCCGCCCCGCGGCCCACCTTGCCGAATCCCTGGACCGCGGCGGTGGTGTCGGACGGGTCCATGCCCCGGCTCGCCATCGCCATCAGCGCGATGTGCGCGACGCCGCGGGAGGTGGCGAGCGCCCGGCCCAGCGATCCGCCCAGCGAGATGGGCTTGCCCGTCACGACCCCCGGCACGGTGTGCCCGACCGAGGCCGAGTAGGTGTCCATGATCCAGGCCATGGTCTGCTCGTCGGTACCGATGTCGGGCGCCGGGATGTCGACCTCGGGCCCGATGATCGGCAGGATCTCCGACGTGTACCGCCGCGTGACGCGTTCGAGCTCGGACCCGCTGTGGTCGCGGGTGTCGATCGCGACGCCGCCCTTCGCGCCGCCGTAGGGCACGTCCACGAGCGCGCATTTCCACGTCATCCACATGGCGAGCGCGCGAACCTCGTCGAGGTCCACCGCGGGGAAGAATCGCAGGCCGCCCTTCGCAGGCCCGCGCGAGAAGTTGTGCTGCACCCGGAAGCCCTCGTAGACGGCCGTCGAGCCGTCGTCCCGCCGGAGGGGAACCGCGACGGCCATCTCGCGCCGCGGGATCGCCAGCATGCGATGGGTGCCGTCGTCCACGCCCAGGTGATCAACCGCGGCGGCGAGCTGGGCTCGGGCGTCCGCGAGCGGGCCGTGGTGGGCGTCGAGCTGCGTGGGGACCGGCGGCGTGGAGCCGTCGTGCGGGGCAGTCATGCGACCTCCTTGTCGACTGCCTCCACGCTAACGCCGCTGGACGGTGACCGCCCTGCTCGACGGCCCGGACACGCCGGTCAGAACAGTTGATCGGCCTCGGCTTCTTGCGTGGGCTGTTCGTGGATCACCACGGGCCACTCGGGGCTCGGCAGGTCCTCGGTGCGCCCCCGCGACTTGAGCCACGCGGCGAAGCCCACGGCCCAATCGTGGTGCGCCGCCTTCTGCTGCTCGTGCAGCTGGTCGAGATCCACCTCGCGCATCGACGGATAGGCCGCCGCGAGCGCATGCACCAGGTCGAGGGTCGCCAGGACGTCCGCGTCCGCAGCGTGGAGATCATCCGCCACGACGGGCACCGCGTAGAGCGTGCACAGGTCGAGCAGCTTGCGCTTGCCCTTGCGATAGCGATCCAGGTGCCGGTCCAGCACGTACGGGTCCACGATGGGCCGCAAGCCGTGCGGAACGCGCGACTCAAGCGACGCGAGACCGTTCCGCGCGAGCTCGGCCTCCAGGATCGACAGGTCGTACTGGACATTGAAGCCCACCACAGGAACCTCGTCCGCCAGCGCCCGAGCGAGCGCGTCCGCGATCTCCTCCAGCGCATCGGCCGGCCGTGCGCCTTCCGCGCGCGCCTGCTCCGTGGTGATGCCGTGGACCTCGGTCGCCCGTGCAGGGATCTCGATGCCCGGATCGATCAGCCACGTGCGTGTCGAGATCGAGTCCCCGGAGCGCGTGATGATTGCCGCCGTCACGATGCGGTCGCGCGCGGTCGAGATGCCGGTGGTCTCGGTGTCGAAGCCCACCATGGTTCCGTCTAGCCAGCTCATGGGACCACTCTTCCATGTGGGGCTGACACCGCGTGCCGATAGGGTGGAGCGGTGAGCAACGAGATCGAGATCGGCCGCGGCAAGCGCGGTCGCCGGGCCTACTCCTTCGACGACGTCGCGGTGGTGCCGTCGCGCCGCACGCGTGACCCCCAGCAGGTCAGCCTGTCGTGGCAGATCGACGCCTTCCAGTTCGACATCCCCGTCATCGCGGCGCCGATGGACTCGGTGATGAGCCCCGCCACGGCGATCGAGCTGGGGCGCCTGGGAGGCCTGGGCGTGCTCGACCTCGAGGGTCTGTGGACGCGGTACGAGGACCCCACCGCGCTGCTCAAGCAGATCGCCGGCTACGACCCCGCGGACGCAACCGCGCGCCTGCAGGAGATCTACCGCGAGCCCATCAAGGACGAGCTCATCGAGGCCCGCCTTCAGGAGATCCGCGCCGCCGGCGTGCCGGTGGCAGGCGCCCTGTCCCCGCAGCGCACCCAGGAGCACTACGCGACCGTCCTCAAGGCCGGCGTGGACCTGTTCGTCATCCGCGGCACCACGGTCAGTGCCGAGCACGTCTCGGACGCGACGGAGCCGCTGAACCTCAAGAAGTTCATCTACGACTTGGATGTGCCAGTCATCGTCGGCGGTGCCTCGACCTACCAGGCGGCGCTGCACCTCATGCGGACCGGCGCCGCGGGCGTGCTCGTGGGCTTCGGTGGCGGGTCCGCGCAGCGCACGCGCGCGACGCTCGGCATCCACGCGCCCATGGCGACTGCCGTCTCGGACGTCGCGGCGGCGCGTCGCGACTACCTCGACGAGTCCGGCGGCCGCTACGTCCACGTGATCGCTGACGGAGGGTTGGGGCGTTCCGGCGAACTGGTGAAGGCGTTCGCCTGTGGGGCCGATGCGGTGATGATCGGGGCGGCGCTGGCTCGCTCGACCGAGGCTCCCGGAGGCGGCTTCCACTGGGGGCAGGAGGCGTACCACGGCGAGCTGCCGCGCGGTGCGCGCGTCGAGGTGGGTCAGGCGGGAACGCTCGCCGAGATCCTCAACGGACCTGGCCACACCGCGGACGGCACCACGAACATGATGGGCGCGCTGCGCCGGTCGATGGCGACCACGGGCTACTCGGACCTCAAGGAGTTCCAGCGGGTCGACGTCGTCGTGTCGCCGTACCACCCCGCCTGACGGACTTCAGCGCCGGCGAAGCAGCACCACTCCATCGACCAGGTGGCCAGGCTTCCCGTCTGGGCCTACCGCGTCGCGCTCGACCTCCTCGACGCGCACCTCCTCCCACACCTCTGGATCGAGGGCGAGGGCATCGGCCTCCTCGCGCGCAGTCAGGAACGAGTGGTGGCGCACGTGCTCGGGATCCGCCCACGGCGGTGCCGCCGCGTGAGTGACGAGAAGTACGTGACCGCCAGGCGCCACCGCGGCCGATGCGCGCTGCAGGATCGCTGTCCGCGGCAGGTGGACAGGGGAATGGAGAAAAGATGCGGTGACAAGGTCATAGGTGCCGTCCGGCTCCCACTCACTGAGGTCTGCGGCGACGAACGTCGCCGACTCGGCCCCAGCCTCGACGGACGCTACCGCTGCTCGGGTGATGGCCGTCGGCGAAATGTCGACGCCCGTCGCCTCCCAGCCGAGCTGCGCGAGGTGCACCACGTCCGCCCCTTCGCCGCATCCCAAGTCCAGGGCGCGGCCGGGCGTGAAGCGTGCGACCGCATCGGCCACCGTGGCGTTGACCTTTCCCGACCATGCGGGGCCCGCGGAGCCATAGCGGTCCTCCCAGAAGTCCGCGGGAGCCTGATCGTGCCACGTTCCTCTCGCGGCCACCGCGCGGTCGACGTCCTCGCCCACGAGGAAGCCGTTCATGTGCGCTCCCGCCCACGTGCCCGCGCTCGCGGACATGGGGACGTTGGCCATGGGCTGGATGACGTTGCCTGCGGCCCAGATGCGCGGGTGGCTGGTCTTGCCCATCTCGTCGACCGCGATCACGGAAGCGCCCGCGACCTCGGTGCGGTCGAGGCCCAGGTTCGCGAGCGCGTCGTCGTGGGGGATGGGCGCGCCGCCCGCGAACAGTGCGTCGATCGCGTGGGTGGTGCCGTCCGCGGTGACGACCTCGGTGATGGCGTCGCCGGGCCCGCGGATCTCGGTGATCGCGCCGTCGGAGACCGTGATGCCACGGGCGATCATTCGCGCGCGCTCGGCTTCCTCCAGCAGTCCGTCGCGTTGGAGGAAGACCGTGACGTGCTTCGCGAGCTGGCGGACCATGAAGCCCAGGTGCACCTGCGGCGGCGCGGTCGCCAGCACACCGATGCGCTGGTCGCGCACCTCCCAGCCGTGGCAGTAGGGGCAGTGGATGACGCTGCGGCCCCAGCGCTCGGCGAGTCCCGGGATCTCGGGCAACTGATCGGTGATACCTGTCGCGAGAAGGAGAGTGCGCGCGTGCGCCGTGCCCTCGTCGGTGGTGATGGCCACGGTCTCTTCGCGGTCTGCGACCTCCGTGACGGTGCCGGACCTGACCTCGACGCCGTAGCGCTCCAGTTCCCGGCGGCCGTCCGCGAGCAGATCCGCGGGGTTGCGACCGTCGTGCCCCAGGATGCCGTGCATGTGGTCCGTGAAGCGGTTGCGGGGCTGGCCGCCATCGATCACCAGAGTGCGCCGGCGGGAGCGGCCCAGCATCTGGGCTGCGGAGAGGCCGGCGGCGCCGCCGCCGATGATGACGGCGTCCCAGAGTTCGGTCGTCGCATCGGCGCTGGAGTGGGTGTCGTGTGTCATGGAGCGAGCATGCGCCGGGCTCGCTCGCCGGTGCAAGCCTGCTTGCCAAATATGCAAGACTGGTCGAGTGGACGAACTCTCGCAGGTGGGTCCGAGGCTGCGGGCGGCGCGGCAGGCGCGCGGATGGACCCTCGACGATCTCGCGGCTCGCGCGTCAGTCTCCGCGAGCACTCTGTCGCGGCTCGAGTCGGGCAAGCGGCAGGTGACGCTCGAACTGCTGCTGCCGCTCACGCGCCAGCTGGGGATTCGGGTCGATGACCTCCTGCCGCCCGCCGACCGCGACCCGCGGGTGCGCCGCGCGCCCTTGAAGCGGGGTGGGCTCGTGATGGTCCCCCTTGCGCCCGAATCCTCCACCCTTCGCGCGTATCGGATCACCTATCCTCCCGTTGCCAAACCGCCGGCGCCGCGCGTTCACGACGGCCACGAGTGGCTCTACGTGCTCTCGGGCCAACTGCGACTGCTCCTCGGTGACCAGGAGCTCGTGCTGTCGCCCGGCGAGGCCGCTGAGTTCGACACTCGAGTGCCGCACGCGATGTGCGCTGCGGGGGTCGAACCTGCTGAGGTGCTCAGCATCTTCAATGAGGCCGGCGAGCGGCTGCACACCTACTCGAGTGAGTAAACGGTCCGCGGCGAGCACGCGAGCCACAGTTCGCATGGCGCGAGACCCCGCGGTGTGATGGAGTGAGAGGACGGAACACACACGGGGAGGCGCCATGACTGAGCACGCAGTGCACACGGACCACAGCCACGCGCACGGCGCGGACTGCGGTCACGCGGCCGTCGAGCACGACGGCCACACGGACTACGTCCACGACGGACACGTCCACCACCCCCACGGCGACCATGTCGACGAGCACGAGGGCGTTCACGCGACCGCGGAGGAGCACGCGCACGGCCACGGCGACGACTGCGGTCACGAAGCCGTCGAGCACGGTGACCACGTGGACTACGTGCATGACGGCCACAAGCACGCGGCGCATGGAGATCACTACGACGAGCACTGAGGTCTAGCGAGCACATCGCAGGGGGCGCCCGGCAGTTGCCGGGCGCCCTTGGTGCGTCTGGGGCCACGCGCACCGATGCAGGTGGCGCGTCACCTTGCGCGCAAACGATAACGGTTAGCGTTTCTGACAAGATCTCGTTACCGTGGACGCATGGCAGCGAAGAAGAAGAAGTTCGGCAACCCCGCCCGGCAGGCCCAGGTGGCGGAGGCGGACCAGAAGCGCGCGCTCGCTGTGCAGGCCACCGCGGTCGCGGCGGCCCAGGCACGTAAGGACGAGGGCTGCTCCTGCTGCGACTGCGGCTCCACCTGCTGACGACGGACCTCAAGTCGGCGGCAGCGTCCTGCCCGAAGTGAAACGAGGGCCGATGCGCGGGGCGCCCCGCGCATCGGCCCTCCCTTCACGTAGCGCTACTCGTTGTCGCCGCCCGTGGCGAGCGCTCCCTGGGCCTTCTCGTAGGCGCCGCCCTGCGCATCGGGCCACACCCAATTCGCGACCGCGGGGATGTCCGCACCGTGCTCACGCGCATACCTGCGAGCGGCGAACCGCCGGTCCGACAGCTCCTGGCGCAGCGACGCGGCGCGGGTGCCCAGGTGCGGCACCCGGTCGATGACGTCCATGACCAGGTGGTAGCGATCGATGTCGTTGACCATCGCCATGTCGAAGGGCGTCGTGGTGGTGCCCTCCTCCTTGTAGCCGCGCACGTGCCAGTTGCTGTGTCCCGTGCGGCGGTAGGTGAGGCGGTGGATCAGCCACGGGTAGCCGTGGTAGTTGAAGATCACCGGCTTGTCCGTGGTGAACAGCTGGTCGAACGCGCGGTCCGTGAGCCCGTGGGGGTGCTCCTCCTCGGGCTGCAGGCGCATGAGGTCGACTACGTTGATCATCCGGACCTTGAGGTCCGGCAGCTCCTGGCGCAGGATGTCGACGGCGGCGAGCACCTCGATCGTGGGCACGTCGCCCGCGGCGGCGAGGACCACGTCGGGCTCCTCGCCCAGCGGCACATTCGACGCGAAGTCCCAGATGCCCAGCCCGCGCGTGCAGTGGTCAATGGCCTGGTCCATGGTCAGCCACTGCGCTTGCGGCTGCTTGCCGGCGACCACGACGTTGACGTAGTCGCGCGAGCGCAGGCAGTGGTCGTACGTCGACAGCAGGGTGTTGGCGTCCGCAGGCAGGTAGACCCGCACCACCTCGGCCTTCTTGTTGACCACGTGGTCGATGAAGCCGGGGTCCTGGTGCGAGAAGCCGTTGTGGTCCTGGCGCCACACGTGGCTCGACAGCAGGTAGTTCAGCGAGCCGATGGGCCGGCGCCACGGGAGCTCGCGCGACACCTTGAGCCACTTGGCGTGCTGGTTGAACATCGAGTCGACGATGTGGATGAACGCCTCGTAGGACGTGAAGAGGCCGTGGCGGCCGGTGAGCAGATAGCCCTCGAGCCAGCCCTGGCACTGGTGCTCGGAGAGCATCTCGACCACGCGTCCGGAGGCGGCGGTGTGGGCGTCGTCGTCCTCGCGCTTGCCCTGCCACACCTTGTCGGTGACCTCGAGCACGTCCTGGAGCCGGTTGGAGGCCAGCTCGTCGGGGGCGAAGATCCGGAAGTTGTCCGGGTTGTTCTTCATGACCGCCCTGAGGAAGGTGCCTAGCTGCTTGGTGGCCTGCGCGGGCCCCGCCCCCGGGTGCGGGACGTCGACGGCAAAGTCGCGGAAGTCGGGCATGCGCAGGTCCTTGAGGACCAGGCCGCCGTTCGCCTCGGGACGGGCGGACATGCGCAGCTCGCCGGCCGGGGCGATCTCGCTCGCCGAGGGGAGCGGGGCGCCAGCATCGTCGAACAGTTCGTCCGGGCCGTAGGACTGCAGCCAGTTCTCGAGGGTGCGCAGGTGCTCGTCGGTGTCGCGCGCGTTGGACAGCGGCACCTGGTGCGAGCGCCAGGAGCCCTCGGTCTGCTTGCCGTCGATGTGGTCGGGGCAGGTCCAGCCCTTGGGAGTCCGGAACACGATCATGGGCCACATGGGGCGGTCCATGTCCGGGTTCTCGCGGGCCTCGGCCTTGATCGCGGCGATCTCGTCCATGACGTCGTCCAGCAGGGACGCGAAGCGCGCGTGGATCGAGTCGTGGTCCTCGTCGTCGAAGCCGGCGACGAACACGTGGGGCTTATGGCCGTACCCGCGCATGAGCGCGTCGAGCTCGTCCTCACCGATGCGCGCCAGCACCGTGGGGTTGGCGATCTTGTAGCCGTTGAGGTGGAGGATGGGCAGCACCACGCCGTCGGTGGCGGGGTTGATGAACTTGTTCGAGTGCCAGCTGGTGGCCAGGGGGCCGGTCTCGGCCTCACCATCGCCCACGATCGCGGCGACCAGCAGGTCGGGGTTGTCGAACGCGGCGCCGTAGGCGTGGCTCAGGGCGTAGCCGAGCTCGCCGCCCTCGTGGATCGACCCCGGGGTCTCGGGCGCGACGTGCGAGGGAATGCCGCCAGGGAACGAGAACTGCTTGAACAGTCGCTTCACGCCGGCATCGTCGTACGAGATGTCCGGGTAGGTATCCGTGTAGGTGCCGTCGAGGAAGCTCGAGGCCACCAGTCCGGGACCGCCGTGGCCCGGGCCGATGATGTACATGGTCTCCTGCTGGCGCGCGCGGATCATGCGGTTGAGGTGCGCGTAGAGGAAGTTCAGCCCAGGTGTGGTGCCCCAGTGGCCCACGAGGCGGGGCTTGACGTGGTCCCGGTGCAGGGGTTCGCGCAGAAGCGGGTTGTCGAGCAGGTAGATCTGCCCCACGCTCAGGTAGTTCGTCGCGCGCCAGTAGCGATCGATCGCACCGATCTCCGCGTCGCTTGCCGCATCGCTCGTGCGTGACTGCCAGGCAGTATCCGTCATCGTGACCTCCGTGTCCGTGCTGGTCCTCCCAGCATTCCACCGGCGTGGTGATGATGCGCGGGCAAAGGTCCTAGGTCGCCGGTTGTTCACCCTGCGTGGGGATCCCCGCCTCGCTGTACGCCACCGTGACGAGTGACGGCGCGAACGTCCCGCGGGCTATGGCGCGAGGTGCGAAGGTGCCGCCGCGGGTGGTCGCGGGACGCTCCAGTTGGCCGATGCGGTGGTCGAGCAGGGAGGTCCACGCGGCGGCTCGGGAGGTGGAGCGGGGCGGCAGGAAGGTGAGGATGAGGGTTTCTACCAGCACGAGGGCGCCCGCGGTCACGGAACCCCACACCGGCCCCGCCTCGACCCCGAAGCCCAGCGCGACCACCGCAACGGCACCCACGGCAGCGAGCGCGAGCGCTCCCGTGAGCAGCGGAGAGCTCGCGTGACCCGCGACCGCGGCCCGCAACGTCACCAGCGCCTGGGCGTCGTCGCATGCCAGCACCGCCCGCGCATCGGCCCTCGTGACGGCACGGGTACGCGAGCCTGCTCCGAGCGCTGGCCCGATGCCGAGCGCGGTCCAGAGGTGGTCGAGGTCCGTGTCCTTCGCCATGCGGCCATCATTCGCCGCTCCGCCGGGGTGCGCAAGGGTGGGTGGTCATCCGTCAGCAGGATGGTCCGCCACCTGTTCTATGCATATCGTGGTGCGCGTCCCTACCGCCCCCCGTGCAAGGAGCCTGAGTGACCACCCTCGAGATCGATGGCCTGACCAAGTCCTACGGCACCGTGAAGGCACTGCAGGACGTCTCCTTCGACGTGCCGGGGGGAGAGCTGTTCGGCTTCGTGGGCTCCAACGGAGCGGGCAAGACCACGACCATGCGCATCATCCTGGGAGTGCTGCGAGCCGATGCGGGGGTCGTCCGGTGGAACGGCGCTCCCGTTGATCTGGGGGTGCGCAGGAGCATCGGCTACATGCCCGAGGAGCGCGGGCTCTACCCGCGCATGAAGGTCGGGGAGCAGTTGGTCTACCTCGCGCGCCTTCACGGGTTGAGCGCAGCCGATGCGACGGCCGCGATGGAGCACTGGACCGAGGTGCTGGGGGTCGCCGAGCGCCGCGACGATGCCGTCGAGAAGCTGTCGCTGGGCAACCAGCAGCGGGTGCAGCTGGCATCGGCGCTCGTGCATGGCCCGGACATCCTGGTGCTCGACGAACCGTTCTCCGGTCTCGACCCCGTCGCCGTGGGCGTCATGAGCGACGTCCTGCGCGGGCAAGCCGACAAGGGAGTGCCCGTCATCTTCTCCTCGCACCAGCTCGAGCTGGTGGAGCGCCTGTGCGACCGCGTGGGAATCGTGAAGTCGGGCCGCCTGGTCGCCTCCGGAGCGATCGACGACCTGCGTGCGACGGACACCCTCGCGTGGACGCTCGCCGCGTCCGGCGTGGGGCTGCCTGATGCCCCTCCCGGCGTCTCCGTCGCGCCCGATGGGGACGGACGCTGGCGCGTCGAGGCCGAGTCCGCAGACGCCGCCCAGGCCTTCCTCGCATCGGCCGTCTCCACTGCCACCGTGACGGAGTTCTCGCCTGTCCGCCCCAGCCTGACCGACCTGTTCCGCGACGTGGTCTCCGAGACCGAGGAGGTGGCGTGAGCATGCTGTGGCTGATCGCTCATCGCGAGTTCCGCACGCGCACGTTGTCCAAGGCGAACATCATCTCCAGCGCGATCATGATCGTGCTGATCGTGGGCGCCGCGGTGATCCTCAAGCCCATCCTGTCGAGCGACGATGAGGCGGCCGTGGTCCAGGTGGATCCGGCCACGGCGGAGCTCGTGCCGTATCTCGAAGGCGTGGCCGCCGCGCAGGAGCTCGACTACGTGATCGAGGAGGCGGAGGTGGTCGTGCCGGGCGCCGACGGCGAGATGCCCGAGGGCGTCACGGCCATGATCGCTGGGACTGCGACTGCGCCGGAACTGTACCTCGGCGGCGGGGATGGGACGTTGGTCGGGCTCGTCGACGACGCCACTCGCGCGCTGGCGCTGGAGACCGAGGTGACCGCGCTGGGTGGAGACCCCGCAGCGGTCAGCGGTGCCCTCGACGCGGCGGTGCCGACCGTCGTGATGGTGGGCGACAGCGACGACTTCGACAGCGGCACGTTCTTCGCGGGTCTCGTGGTGATCGTGATGCTGTTCATCATCCTCATCCAGAGTGCCTCGGTGATCATGATGGGCGTGGTCGAGGAGAAGTCCTCGCGCGTGGTCGAGATCCTGCTGGCGACCGTCCGGCCCGCGACGCTGCTGGGCGGCAAGGTGCTGGGCGTGGGGATGTACGCGCTTGTGCAGGCCGCCTCGATGGTGGGCCCGATCATCTTTGCAGCCTGGTATCTGGACCTCTTTGCGACGCTCAACCTCGAGGCGGGCCCGCTGCTGGTGAAGTTCGGCGTGTGGTTCCTGCTGGGCTTCGCCGTGTTCATCGTCTTCTTCGGTGGCCTTGCCGCGCTGGTGTCGCGCCAAGAGGACATCGGGGCGGTGACGACGCCCATGATGCTGCTCATGATGGTGCCGCTGTACCTGGCGATCTACCTGGTGCCGTCCAATCCCGACGGCACGGTGACGCAGGTGCTCACCCAGATCCCGTTCTTCGCGCCGTTCATGGTGCCCATGCGATCGGCGTTCGGTGCCATCACGACCGCGGAGACGCTGCTGGCCGTGACCATCTGCCTCGTGACGATCCCGCTCCTGACGTGGGTCGCGGGCCGCGTCTACGCCGGCGCGGTGCTCAACACTGGAGGGCGCATGAAGCTGGCGGACGCGCTCAAGCGGGGGTGACGGGCGCCGCGAGCGCCCGTGATCGGAACCGCGGATGCACCAGCACGAACAGCGCCACGAGCGCCATCATGGCCGCTCCCGCGATGATCGGTAGCGCTGGCGCGAGCCCATACAGCGCGGTGCCGGCCGTGGGAGCGACCACGAACGTGAGCCCATTGGTCGCGTTGATGAGCCCAGCGAGACCGCCCTGCTCGTCGCGGCGCACCAGCAGCGTCGGCCCTGCGGTGTAGCCGGGCATCGCGATGCCGAGGCCCACGCCGATGACGAGGATCGCGCCGATCAGGGGGACAGCTCCCGCATCGGGAATGAGGATGCCGAACCCAGCGAGGGCGACCACGCTGCCTACCCGCAGAAGCGTGGGTGGGCTCCATCCGCTCCGCGGCACGATCACGGCCTGAGCGACGATCAGTCCGATGCCGGCTGCGAGCAGCGCGCCCCCGCTGACGACGCCGGTCGCCGATGAGCCGAGCCCCAGTCGGTCCTGCACGAGGAAGCCGATCAGCACCTGGATGAAGCCCAACGCGGTGAACATGCCGAAGCCCGCCAGCAGGAACGGCCAGACGCGGCTGTCGAACGGCCGCACCTGTGCCGGCGAGGGAATCAGCGTGTGACGAGGCTCCTTCCGCAGCCGGGCGATGAGCAGTGCCATGCTCGCCGCCAGCAGCACGGGGACCGCGACCAACGGCGCCATGAGCCCCAGTGCCGCGAGCGCGCCGCCCACGATCGCGCCGCCGATCAGGGCCATGCCCTGAACGGCGCCTACGCCGGCCATGCCCTTGACTCGCGCGGCCTCGTCCTCGGTGACATCCGCGATGTACGCCTGCGCGGTGGGCGCGACCGCCGAGATCGCAGCGCCGAACCCGAGCCCTCGCAGGAGCAGGAAGGCGCCGAACAGCGCCGCGCCCGTCACGGCGCCGGTCATGCCGAGCCACGCCACCAGCGCGAACGCTGCCATGACAGTCGTCGCGACGGCGAACGCAGCGACCAGGACCGGCTTGCGTCCGTGTGACTGCGAGCGCCTGCCCCAGTACTGGCTCGTCAGCACGAGCGTCAACGCGGCCGTGCTGATGGTGACGCCTACCTGCCACTCAGCGAGACCGACCTCTCGCGCGAGTGGCGCGATGATCGGATTCAGAGTCATCTGCGCGAGGTAGACGAGGAACACCGCTCCAAGCACGAGCCTGACCTGCGTCTGCGCGGCCTGGGCTCCCGGAGGCGGATCGACGGGCGTGGGGTTGGTCATCGGGTCTCCTTCATGGTCTGGGCATCGGTCGTCGCGGCGCTGGGCGTCGCCTGGAGCTCGCCGGGAGAGACGAGCGTGATTCCGCGGTCGGCGGCCAGCGCCAGCAGGTCGTCATCGTGGCTGATGAGAATGACCACCGCGCCGTCGGCGGCCACCCGTCTGATCTCGTTGGAGATCGACTGGAGGTGTCGACGGTCCACTCCCGAGCTCGGCTCGTCGAAGACGACGATGCGACGCCCCGCGACCCTGGCGGCGGCCACGACCAGGCGCTGCTGCTGGCCGCCCGACAGCGACAGCGGGTGGCGTTGCGCTAGGGCGTCGAGATCGAGCGACGCGAGGACAGCCGACGTGTCGAGGTCGCCTGCGGCATCGGTGCACGCGAGCCTGATCTCCGCCTCCACGCTCTCGGTGAAGAGCTGACGCTGCACGTCCTGCATCACGATCGCCGATGCGCGTTGACGTGCCCCGCGGCTCAATTCGCGACCGTCCAGTCCGACGACACCGGAACTGCGCTGGAGTCCGGTGATGACGCGCGCGAGCGTGGACTTTCCTGCGCCGTTGCGACCCCGGATCGCGGTCACCTCGCCCGCGCGCAGCACCGCGCGAGAGATGTCCAGCACGGTGCGCCCTCCCAGGTGACACCTCACCGCGTCAAGCTCGAGCGCGCCTGCTGGTACCTCACCGGCCGGCACCTCACCGGCGCCCGTGCCCGCCTCGATGCTCGGGCCGGTCGCGGGAGCGCTCGGCAGGTCGGCCGAGCGGACCTCGCCACGCAGGCCTTCTCGGGCCAGGTCCGCGTCGGACACTCCACGAAACTCAGCCGCCGACCAGACGGCGTCGACGGCCCCATCCCGCATGACGATGACGCGGTCGACCAGGCCTTCGAGGTATCGCAGGCGGTGCTCGGCGACGACGATGGTCACCCCTGCCGACTTGAGCTGGCCGAGCGCGCCGATGAGTCGAGCCACGGCGTCGGGCGACAGGTTCGAACTGGGCTCATCCAGCAGCACGACCCTCGGCTCGTGCGCGGTTGCAGAGGCGATGGCGACTTGCTGCTGTTGGCCGCCCGACAGATGGCGCAAGGGCTGGTCCGGCGGCATCCAGGTCGCGAGCCGCGCCACGGTCCGGTCGACCCTGTCCCTGGTGAGCTCACGGGCGAACCCGAGGTTCTCCATCGCGAATGCCGTCTCCTCGCGAACCGAGTCGGTGAAGAACTGCCGCCCGGGATGCTGGAGCACCGTGCCGGTGATGGAACCCAGTGCATCGAGCTCCACGTCGGTCGTGACGACGCCGTCGACCGTCACGGTCCCGGTGAGCACGCCGTCGTCGTGGAAGTGGGGCACGAGGCCGTTGATGAGGCGCAGTGCCGTCGACTTGCCCGAGCCCGACGCTCCGCACAGCGCGACGAGCTCCCCGCGGGCGATGCTCAGGTCGAGTCCGCGCAGGGCAGGGTGGTCGGCATGGGGGTAGGTCCACGTCACTCCGCCGATCTCGATCATGGGATTCCCTCGGCGAGCGGGCTGGGCAGGACCATGCTGATCGCCGCGAGCGCAGCGACGGCTAGCGCCAGAGCAGCGTCGGGCCATCCGAACCGCGGCGGGTCGAGCGTGACGGGCGTCCGGCGGGACCCGAGTCCGCGCAGAATCGTTGACGCCGAGAGATCCTCGCTCGCCCGCAGGCTCGCGGCGATCATCGGGACCGTGAAGCGTTCGATGCTGAGCACGGGATGGCGCACGAAGCCTCGCGCGCCGACGAGCCCGCGAAGCCGCATGGCGTCGAGCACTGCCGCCGAGGTGGATGCGACCACCGGAAAGAAGCGCAGCATCACGGCCAACGTGACCGCGATCGCTCGCGGGATACGCCACGCGCGCAGGCCGGCGCTGAGCCGCGTGGGCGATGTCGTCGCGACGAGGTGCGCCCCCACGCCGAAGGCGGCGACGAACCGGATGAGGTAGCCGCACGCGATGCCGATGGTGGCGGTCAGGCCGTTGGGCCACACCACGGGAAGGATCCACCCCAGCGCGTACATGATCGCCGCCGATGCGAGCAGCACCGCGACCCGCGACCAGGAGGGCTCGGACGCGGCGAGCGCTACGGCCAGCACGATCCCGGCCGGGACGAAGACAAGACCCGACGGGCTCATCACCGCGACGCTGACGACCAGCACCAGCAGGATCCTGGAGCGCGGGTCGAGCCCCCGCCGCGCCACGGCGCCGACGGGAGCCGCGACGTCAGGCGAGGCCAGCGCGGACAAAGTGCTTGCGTAGGACCGCGGTGCCCAACAGGCCCCCCAGGAAGCCGCAGACGATGCACGCGAACCACAGCATCAGGACCACGGGAGCCGACAGCAGTGCGTCCATCTGCTCGACGTAGTCGCTTCCCAATCCGGCGGCTCCCTGTGCCTCGAGGTATGCCTCGCGGTCGAGGAGCAGCGGGATCCAGGGCCCGATCATCCAGGCGGAGAAGATCGTGTAGGCCCAGATGGCGGACCACTTCGACCGGTAGCGGCCCGCGACGATCACGACCTCCGCGAGGAGCGACACCGCCACGATCACGAGCGCGCTCTGCCACGGGTGGCCCCATGCCATGGTCGTGAGCCCGAAGACGACGCCGAACACGGTGACCATGCCCGCATGGCGGACGCGGGTGAGGAACAGCATGTACGGGATGCCGCCCACGACGGGCACGAGGGGGAGCGTCAGCACCATCACGAGTGGACTGATGACGCCGACCATCCCGATCGCGAAGACGACGACGACGTACAGCACGGCGAAGATCGCGATGGTGACGATGTCGCGGGCCGTGAAACTGAACGACAGCGGAGAGCGCTCGGAGGGTGAGGCCGGGGCGCTCGCGGCGGCGGAGGTGGGGGATTCGCTCATGAGGGGACTTTCTGTTCTCGAGAGTGGGTGGGTGCCTCGGACCGGCGAGGCGGGGGATCAGTCCGGTCGGGTGAGCTGCCATCCGGCGGCAGCGACGCGTTCGTTCCAGTAGCGGGCGTAGGTGCCGTTCGCCGCCAGCAGTTCGGTATGAGTGCCGGCCTCGCGGATGCCGCCCGCGCCGTCGAGCATGACGATCTGGTCGGCCGTCATGATTGTCTGCAGGCGGTGCGCGACGACGATCATCGTGCGGCCCTCGCGAGCATGATCGATCGCCTGTCCGATCGCGATCTCGTTGCCGATGTCGAGCGCCGAGGTCGCCTCGTCGAGGAGCACGATGGGTGCATCCTTGAGGAGGGCGCGGGCGATCGACACCCGCTGGCGCTCGCCGCCGGACAGGCTTGAGCCGCCCTCGCCGACCCGGGCATCCCAGCCGCCAGGCAGGCGCTCGGCGATCTCGTCCACGCGCGCCCGCGTAGCGGCCTCGATGACCTGTTCGCGTGTGAGATCCGGGTTGCCCAGCCAGATGTTGTTGAGGATCGTGTCGTCGAAGAGGTAGACGTCCTGGAAGACCGGCGCCACCGCAGCCTCGACGGTTGCCGTGCCGAGCTCCGGCACCGGCACGCCGCCGATCAACACCGCGCCTGCCTCCGGGTCATAGAAGCGGGCAATGAGCTTGGTGATCGTGGTCTTGCCCGAGCCCGACGGGCCGACGATCGCCGTCATCTCGCCGGAGCGCGCTGAGAACGACAGGCTGCTCAGCACCGCGTCGCCGCCGTAGCCGAAGGTGACATCGTCGAAGCGAACACCCCAGTCGGCGGGCTCTCGCGGCGCGGAAGGCTCCGGAAGGTCGGCGACCGCTGCGAGCGCGTCGAGCTGGTCCAGTGTCGTGCGGGCGACGGCGATGCCGCCGCCCAAGTCGCCTGCGTTGATGATCGGTTCGTTGAATCGCACGCCCAGCACCAGCAGTCCGATGAGCGTTGCCACGTCGACGGACCCGCCCACGGCAAGGTACGCACCCACGACGAGCACGACGGTGATCGACAGCTGGACGATGCCCGCAAAGGTCGCGATGCCCACGCCGCCGCTGGCCAGCATCCCTCGGTATGCCTGGTGCTGGCGGTGGAGAGCCTCGTCAACCAGGGTGTCGGCCGCCGATCCCTTGCCCGCGGTCCGGAGCGTGGGCTGGACCCTCGCGAACTCGATGACCCTGCTCGACGCGTCGGCCACCGCCTCGGAGTGGACGGCGTCGGCGCGCGCGACAGCGTTGCTGATCCATCGGTAGCCCAGTACGAGGATCGGCACCATGGCAGTCATCGCGAGTGCCAGCCTCCAGTCGAGAAAGTACATCCCCACCAGCACCGTTGCAGGCGTCACGAAGCCAGTGAGCACAGGCCGCAGCACCGCATAGGGTGCCGAGGAGACGAACATGGCGCCTTGCGTGGCGATGCCCGCCGCCATGCCGGAGCGGTCCTTGGAGAACCACGAGACCGGCAGTTCCACGAGGCGATCGCCCAAACGCTCAAGCAGTGACTCGAGCACCGCGGTGCTCGCGCGCATGCCCACCTGGCTCGCAGTCCACGCGGCGACGACGTAGGCGACCGCGACGACGGCCTCGACCAGCAGCCACGTGCGTGCGCCGCCGAGATCGCCGGAGAACAGGTCCCGCAGCAGCGGGACCAGGAACAGGAACGCCACGCCCTGAAGCACGGCAGCCATGACGATGAAGACGAGCTCGATCATCACCAGCCGACGGGCGTGGTCGGAGCAGTAGCGGAGCATGCGTCGGATCATCCTTCGACCCCTTCCGGCATCGAGCGCGCATGATTGGCCTGGTAGTCGTCCCACATGCGAGCGAAGCGACCGCCCTGCACAACGAGTTCCTCGTGGGTGCCGCGCTCGACTACGCGGCCCTCGTGAAGCACCAGGATCTGATCCGCATTGACGATGGTGTGGAGCCGGTGCGCGATCACCAGGACCGTGCGCTCGTCGGCGAGATTCGACAGCGCCCTCTGGATCGATGCCTCGGAGTCCGGGTCCGCGAACGCCGTCGCCTCGTCGAGGACGAGCACCGGGGCGTCGGCGATGAGCGCTCGCGCGATCGTGACTCGTTGCGCCTCTCCGCCCGACAAGTGCGCGTCCTCACCCACCACGGCGTCGTAGCCGTGCGGGAAGCGGAGGATGCGTTCGTGGATCTGGGCAGCTCGCGCCGCCTCCTCGACCTCGGCATCGGAGGCGCTCGGGCGGCTCAGCCGGATGTTGTCGCGCAGGCTCGCGCGGAGCAGCTGCACGTCCTGGAAGACGAATCCGATGTCGCGGTACAACTCCTTTGAGGCCACATCGCGCACATCCACGTCTCCGATTGCCACGCGGCCTTCGTCGAGGTCGTAGAAGCGGGGCACGAGCTTGGCGAGAGTGGACTTGCCCGAACCCGAGGCGCCCACGAGTGCGATCACGGTGCCCGGTGCGCACATGGCAGAGATCTCGTGCAGCACACGGTGGCCAGCCTCATACCCGAACGACACTCCGTCGAGCTCGATGCCGTGCGAGGACGGGGTCAGCGGAGTCGCAGGCTGGGACACCTCCGGGATCGCGAAGAAGTCCTTGAGAGTCTCCTGCGCCTTCGAGGCATTGCGCAGGAACTGAGCAGAGGCTCCCATCCTCATGAGGGGAGCGGTGAGGCCGAGTCCTAGAATCAGGCCCGGAAGCACGTCGATCGCCGCCGTGCCGGAGTTCACGAGCCATACGCCGACGGCCAGCAGCCACAGCAGTACGATCACCGGCGAGGTGACGACCTCGACGACCGTGAACATCACGGCAGTCTCGCGGGTCCAGTTGTCCACGAATCTGGCGTAGGTCTTCGTCTCGTCGCGATACCTGCGGTGGCTGCGCCCGATCTGCCCAAAGCGCTTGACCACCGCAATGCCATGCACAAACTCGACTGTGGCTCCCGACAGCGCGTGAGCGGCCTCGTCATACAGCTGGTACTTCTCTGCCGTGTCGCGCATCATGAGCCCGTAGAGCACCATGGCGATCACGAGCGGCACGAGCGCTGCAACGGCGAGCTGCCACTGCACCACGAACAAGTACGCGATGCTGACGACCGGTACCGTGACGGCGGTGACGACGTCGTGGATCGAGTGAGCCACCAGCTGGTGCAGCGCACTGACGTCGTTCTCGACCAGCTTGCGGGCGGTTCCTGAGCTGCGGTGATCGAACCAGCCCAGCGGCAGACGCTGCAGGTGACGCACGATCCGGCGCCTGAGGCTGAACTGCAGTTCCGCATCCGCGTAGTGGCTGACCAGGCCGGACCCGAATGCCGCTCCGACGCTCACGAACAGCGCCGCGACGGCGATACCGACGGTGGTCCACACTCGGCTTGTATCGATGGGGTCGCCGTCGAGCGCCGGCAGCAGTGTCCGGGCAAGTTCCACGATCGCGATGAACGGCACCACGCTGGAGATCGCCCCGATGGCGCTGAGCGCGATGATCGTGCCGATGCTCCCGCGGACCGGGGCGAAGAATCCTTCGTCATCGGTTGCCGCCGGAGTGGAGGTGCGGTCGGGGGCGGGGCTGGTCACCGGACGACCCTCCGTTTGCTTGTTGGACTGATAACCATTCCCGCATTGTAGTGTGAACAGTGTTCTAACAGTCAAGGGTGAGAGGGAGAAGCCGTGAGCACACCGACCACATCCGCATCCTTCCACGCAGGCCTGAGCGCGAAAGCTGTGGTGGACGCGGCATGGGAGCTGTCCTGTGAGTCGCACCTGCTCGCGTGGTCGCTGCGCGGTCTCGCCGGCCGCCTGGGAGTCGCGCCGTCGGTCATCTACCATCATGTGGGCGGCAAGGATGAGGTGTGCCGGCGCGTGGTCGAGCGTGTGCTCACGGACATTGACGTCCCCGAGCCCTCGGACGATTGGGAGCAGTGGTTTCGGGATCTGCTGTGGGGCCTCTACCCGCTCGTGACCGGCGTCCCGGGTGTGGCCAAGTGGACACTCATGCACGGGCCCACCGTGCCGTCGATGATCCCGACGCTCGCCCGAGGTCTAGGAGTCCTGAAGCGTGGAGGGTTCGGCGACCGTGTCTCGTTCGCCTATGTTGCGCTGCTCAACACCGCGATGCTCACGATCTCCGTGGGAGACGATCGGCTGCGGCATGAAGGTGATGGCCCGCGCGACCACGCGAGCATGATGGAAGAGTTTGATGCTCTCGTCACCGATGCCGAGGAGCTTCGCGACATGAGGGACACCTTCATGCTGCCCTTCGCGCGCGGCGGTGAGGATGCTGGGCGCATGCGCGAGCAGGCCTACCGCGCGATGATCGACGTGACCATCGCCGGGCTCGCGTCGCAGCTGCCCGCGTCCGGCTAGCCCAGCTGTTCGCTGAGTTCGAGCCAGCGCTCCTCGAGCTGCGCGGTCTCATCCTCGAGGTCGCGCGTCTGCTTGGTGAGCGCTGCGAGCCCGGCGAAGTCGGTCTGGTCGTGCATCAGCATCTCGTGATGCAGTCCCTCGGTGAGTTCCTGGACCTTCGCCATCCGCCGCTCGACCGACTGCAGTTCCTTCTCGAGCGCCCGCCGCTCCGCCCCGCTGAAAGTTTGAACCAATCCCGGCCCTGACACTCCGGCGCCAGGCTCTGATCCGGGGGTCGACCCCGGCGTGTCGCCCGCGGATTGGTTCAAACTGTCGGACGGGAGGGCCGATACGGCGCTTGCCTGGGTGCCGAACGTCCCGACGCCGCCAGTGGCGGCGCGACGGTCACGCGACAGCTTCACGTACTCGTCGACGCCGCCGGGCAGGTGGCGGATGCCGCCGTCCAGCACTGCGTACTGCTGATCCGTCACCCGCTCCATGAGGTAGCGGTCGTGGCTCACGACCACCAGCGTTCCCGGCCACGAGTCCAGGAGGTCCTCCATCGCGGCGAGGATGTCGGTGTCGAGGTCGTTGGTGGGCTCGTCCAGGACCAGCACGTTGGGCTCGCTGAGGAGCACGAGCAGCAGCTGGAGCCGCCGGCGCTGGCCGCCGGAGAGCCTGCCGACCTGGGTCTTGAGCTGGGCGCTCGTGAAGCCCAGGCGCTCGAGCAGCTGGGTGGGCGTCAGCTCCTGGCCGTCGGCGAGCTCGATCGAGCGGAAGCGCTTGACCACGCCCGAGACGCGCTCGCCGACGTGCTCGTCGAGCTCGGCGAGCTGCTGCGACAGCGTCGCGACGCGCACCGTCATGCCGGTCTTCACCCGGCCGCTGGTGGGCTCCTGATCGCCCGTGATGAGGCGCAGCAGCGTCGACTTGCCGGCGCCGTTCTCTCCGAGGAGGCCGATGCGGTCGCCGGGGCCGATGTTCCAGCTCACGTCGGTGAGGGTGTCGGCCGGAGCGCCGGGGTAACGGACCGAGCAGCGGATGAGCTCCACGACGTCCTTGCCCAGGCGCGCGGTGGCCATGCGGGTGAGCTGGATCTGGTCGCGGACGGGCGGCACGTCCGCGATCAGCGCGTTGGCGGCGTCGATCCGGAATTTGGGCTTCGAGGTGCGCGCGGGGGCACCGCGCTGGAGCCACGCGAGCTCCTTGCGCATGAGGTTTTGGCGCTTGGCCTCGGTGGCCGCGGCGATGCGGTCGCGCTCGACGCGTTGCAGCACATACGCGGCGTAGCCGCCCTCGTACTGCTCGACACCACCGTTCACCACCTCCCAGGTGCGCTCGGTGACCGCGTCGAGGAACCAGCGATCGTGAGTGACGACCGCGAGGGCTCCGCGGCCGCGCGCCCAGCGGCGCTTGAGGTGATCGGCCAGCCACGCGACGCCCTCGACGTCCAGGTGGTTGGTGGGCTCGTCGAGGAAGACGGCGTCGTGGTCCTCGACCAGGACGTGCGCGAGGGCGACCCGTCGCTGCTGGCCGCCCGAGAGCGAGCCGACCACCGCATCGGCCGCCAGGTCCGGCACCAGGCCGGACATGACGTCGCGGATGCGCGGGTCCGAGGCCCACTCGTGATCGTCGGCCGTGCCGACGATGGCCTCACGCACGGTGAGCGAGCCGTCGACGTGATCGGACTGGTCGAGGACGCCGATGCGCGTGCCCCGCGCCACGGTGACCTGGCCACCGTGCGGCTCGAGACGGCCGGCGAGCACCTTCAGAAGCGATGACTTCCCCGCGCCGTTGGCACCGACGATGCCGATGCGGTCGCCGTCATCGAGGCCCACCGTCACCTCATCGAGGACGGTGCCGGTGCCGAAGTCGAGGTGCAGCGCCTGCGCGCCGAGGAGATGAGCCACCCGTCAAGGGTAGACGCGCGCCAGGGCGCCGCGTTCAGGACTGCGTGTGCTCGCGGACGTCGACGCGGCCATCGACGCACGGCTCCCACTCAGCCGGTGCGCGCACGACGACCATGGGCCACAGCGGGCTCACCGACATGACGCGGCCGGCAGAGTCCGCCTTGAGGTGCGCGATCTCGTCGAAGACGTCCTCGAGGAGACCGGCGAGGTGCCGGTGCGCGTCGATCGGGTCGTCGCCCAGAGCGGACACGTCGATGGTGTACGTGGAGAAGCCGTTCGCGCGGAGCAGGTCCTCGCGGTCGTACGCGTCGTCCGCGCTCTCGTCCGCAGGGGCGTAGATGAACGGAATCACCGCGCCGTGCGTCGCGGGGTTGAGGAGCGACGCCGAGTGGTCGTCGTACGTGTCGACGGAGACGAACTGCGCCTCCGTGATGACCGTGGCGGCGACGGTGTAGGGGTCATCCTTCGCCGCGGCGATGGCCGCCGCGAGCGGGGATGCGTCCCCGGTGTGGACCACGCGCACGGCCTCGGGTCCGTACATGTCCCCGGGCACGAGGTCCGACATCGGCGTGAAGCCGTGGTCACCCTCGTCGCACATGCCCGCGGTGACGTAGATCGCGCGCAGGCGCCGCTTGTGCGCCGCGCGATCCAGGTGGAGCAGCGCCAGCGAGTGCAGTCGCCCCACGCTCCATTCGCAGCGGGTCGCGGGGCATTCCAGCCCGTCTCGCCAGCGCCTGTCCATCGCCGCGAGGAACTGCTCGGAGGGCTCGCGGCTGGCGTGCGCAGTCCACGTGGTCACGTCGATCAAGGGGGGCTGTCCTCGGGGGATTTCGCGGGGGTTTGTGCTGGATCAGCACCCACGATACGCGCCGCTTTCTCAGACCTTGGAACGCATAGGTGTGACGTTTCTCACACCCCTCGACTCATGTGACGGAGGCCACCGACTGCAGCGCGATCTCGCGCTCCTCGTTGGTGGGAACCACCCAGACCTGGACCTTCGATTCGTCCGCGCTGATGAGGGTCGCCTGCTTCTTGCGGCCGGCGTTGCGTCCGGGGTCGATCACGATGCCGAGCGCCTCGAGGCCCCGCAGCGACTCCAGGCGGACGACGTCGTCGTTCTCTCCCACGCCCGCGGTGAAGGCGATCGCGTCGAGCGATCCCATCTGCGCGAAGTACGCGCCCACGTAGCCCCGAATGCGGCGGCAGTACACCGCGAGCCCCACTGCGGCGTCGTGCGCGCCCTGGTCTGCGGCCGCGTGCACGTCCCGCATGTCCGAGTAACCGGTGAGGCCGATCATCCCGGACTGCCGGTTCAGCAGCGCATCGACCTCATCGATCGACATGCCGGCCGTGCGGGCCAGATGAAGCGTGACGGCGGGGTCGATGTCGCCCGAACGCGTGCCCATCACCAGACCCTCGAGAGGGGTGAGTCCCATCGAGGTGTCGACCGAATGGCCGCCCTGCACCGCGCAGGCGGAGGCGCCGTTGCCCAGGTGCAGCACGATCATCGACATGTCCGCCGGGTCGCGACCCATGAGTCGCGCAGTCTCGCGCGAGACGTAGCTGTGGGAGGTGCCGTGGAAGCCGTAGCGGCGCACGCCGTACTCGGCCGCGACCCTGCGGTCGATCGCGTACGTGTACGCGGCCTCGGGAAGCGTCGCGTGGAAGGCGGTGTCGAAGACGGCCACGTGGGGCAGGTGAGGGAACGCCTCGCGAGCGGCGGTGATCCCCGCGAGGTTCGGGGGGTTGTGCAGCGGCGCGAGCGTCGACAGCAGCGCGATCTGCCTCTCGACCTCGTCATCGATGATCGCCGGGGCGGAGAACTCCGCGCCTCCCTGGACCACGCGGTGGCCCACCACGTCGAGACGGTCGAGGTCGACTCCCGATTCCGGCGCGGAGAGCGACGCGATGATCTCGCGGATGGCGTCGCCGTGGTGGGTGACGCGCTCGATGAGGCCGACCGCGAGGGGTTCGTCCTGAGCGGTGTCGACCACCTGGTACTTCACCGAGCTGGAACCGCAGTTGAGGACCAGTGCCAGGCCCACGTCGTTGACGCTCACGCGTTCTCCTTGTCTGAGTCGATCGACTGCGCCTGGATGGCGGTAATGGCGACGGTGTTCACGATGTCCTGGACCAGAGCGCCGCGCGAGAGGTCGTTCACGGGCTTGCGCAGGCCCTGCAGGACCGGGCCGACCGCGACGGCTCCCGCCGAGCGCTGCACGGCCTTGTAGGTGTTGTTTCCCGTGTTGAGGTCCGGGAAGACCAGCACGGTCGCGCGCCCGGCGACGGGCGAGTCGGGCGCCTTCTTGGCGGCGACTGAGGGCTCGACCGCGGCGTCGTACTGCATGGGCCCGTCCACCACCAGGTCAGGGCGGCGCTCGCGGACGATCCGCGTGGCCTCGCGGACCTTGTCGACGTCGTCTCCCGATCCGGACTCGCCAGTCGAGTACGACAGCATCGCGACGCGCGGCTCGATGTCGAACTGACGCGCGGTCTCGGCCGAGGAGATCGCGATGTCCGCGAGCTGCTCGGCGGTGGGATCGGGGTTGACGGCGCAGTCGCCGTACACGAGCACGCGGTCGGACAGGCACATGAGGAAGACCGAGGAGACGATGCCGACTCCCGGCGTGGTCTTGATGATCTGGAACGACGGGATGATCGTGTGAGCCGTGGTGTGCGCCGCGCCGGACACCATGCCGTCCGCGAGCCCCTCCTGCACCATCATCGTCCCGAAGAAGCTGACGTCCTGGACGCGGTCATGCGCGGCGTCGAGGGTCGCGCCCTTGTGCTTCCTCAGCTCGTAGTAGTGCTGGGCGAAGCGCTCGACGTGCTCGGGGTCGCTGGGGCTGATGATCTGGGCGGCGTCGATCTCGAGACCCAGCTCCGCAGCCCTCGCGCGGATCGCCTGTTCATCACCCAGGATGGTCAGGTCCACCACCTGCCGCGTGAGGAGGCTCGATGCGGCGCGCAGGATGCGATCGTCGTTGCCCTCGGGCAGGACGATGCGCTTCTTGTCCTGGCGGGCACGGTCGAGCAGGCCGTACTCGAACATCAGCGGGGTGACGACGTCGGTCTTGGCGACGTCGAGCAGGGCGGTGAGCGCCTCGGTGTCCACGTGGCGCTCGAACATCGACAGCGCGAGGTCCACCTTGAGCTGTGACTCTCGGGACAGGCGTCCGCGCGTGCTCCAGGAGCGGCGAGCGGTCTGATAGGTGCCGAGCTCCGTGTGGATGATGGGCAGGGTGGGGCTCAGACCCTCGACCAGCCGCCGGACAGGCTCGGGCGCCGCGAAGCCGCCGTTGAGGATGATCCCCGCGAGGGACGGGAATCCCTCGGCGGCGTGCGCGGAGAGCAAGGTCAGCAGTGCGTCGGTCCGGTCGCCCGGGGTGATCACGACGGCGCCCTCGACCAGGTGCTCCAGCAGGTGCTCCGGGTTCATCGCGCCCACGAGGACGTCTCTCACCTCGCGCGACAGCAGCGCCTCGTCGCCCGCGAGCACCGTGCCGTCGACCGCCTCCACGAGCGCGGACAGCAGCGGCGCGACCAGCACGGGGTCCTCGGGCAGCGCGCCCATCCCGATGCCGCTCGGCATCGCTTCGCGAATCTGGTCGACCTGCGCGGCATCGCAGCGGTTGGCGAACACCGCCGCCACGCGGGCGTGATGCTCCTCGAGCTCGGCGCACGCCTGCTCGATGACGCGGGAGATCTCCCGAGGCGTGCGATCGCGTCCGTGCACCACGAGGGCGACCGGCGCGCCCAGGTTCGCGGCGATCCGCGCGTTGAACTCGAACTCGGCTGCGCCGGAGATGTCGGTGTAGTCCGTGCCCACGATGACGACCGCATCGCACTGGCGCTCCACGTCGTGGTAACGCTGCACGATCGTGGTGAGCGCGCGGTCGGGGTCGCGGAAGACGTCCTCGTATGTGACGCCGACGGCCTCCTCATAGGTGAGGTCGACGGACTCGTGGCCGAGCAGGAGGTTCAGCACGTAGTCCGAGCCGTCCGCGACTCGCGCGACGGGGCGGAACACCCCCACCCGGCCCACAGTTCTGGCCAGCAGGGCCATGACGCCCAGTGCCACCGTCGACTTGCCGCTGTCGCCCTCTGCGGACGCGATGTAGATGCTCTGTGCCACGCGACCATCCTTCCACGCAGCGCGAAGTCGTGCCTGCGACGGAAGTCCTGCCGGCTCCGGCGCGATTCCTGTGCTTGCATGCAGATGTGAGGCGTACCACTGTTCGTTCCCCCAGGTCAGCGGGCTGTCCTAGACTCGACCCGCTCCCTGCAGCCGGGGGAGTGGCGCCCGGGGGGAAGCGTCGAGTCACCCTGGGGCGATCCATCGCCGTAGCCGAACCCGAGGGCGCGATATGACCGCGAAGCGAGCACGCGTGCCGTTCTCCCGCGCCGTCATCGGCGTCGTGAACGCCGGTGTCACGCCGCTCGACAGGATGCGCGCGCGGTCAGTGATGGCCGCCAATCGCTTTTTCCTCGTGAGTGCGATCGTGTCCCTGCCCTGGGCGATCGTCATCGCCCTCGCGGATCCGCCCGTCACCGCGGCCGCCGGCCTGACCCACCTCACGATGGTGTGCGTCTGGGTGATCTGCATCGACCTGAACCGCCGCCGGCTGTACCTGTCCGCGACTCTGAGCGGGCTGCTGGTTCCCATCGCCCAGTTCACGTTCCTCGCCTCGGTGTTCTCGATCGACGCTGGTTTCCAGCTTCCGCTGCTCACGGTCGGCGCGATCGCGTTCGTGGTCTTCACCCCGCAGGAGTGGCTCGGCGGCCTGGTCATGACGGTTCTCGCCACGGGCGCCCTGCTGTGGACCTACGGGGGGTCCGCGTTCGACTCCGGAGAGGCGTCAGTCAGCGACGGTCATCTCCGCGGCTTCGCGGTGGCGAACGTGATCCTGGTGGTCGTGATCGTGTCCACGCTGGCGTGGTTCAACAACTACTTCTTCGTGCGCGAGCGCCGCCGCAACGAGCGCCTGCTCGATGAGGCGGAGATTGCCGCGCGGACGGATTCGCTCACCGAGGTGTACAACCGTCGCGGCGTCTCCCCGGTGCTCTCCCAGACCGCGCGAGCGGGCACGTACTGCGTGGCGCTCGCGGACCTCGACCGCTTCAAGCGCATCAACGACCGCCTGGGGCATGGCGCGGGCGACGTGGTGCTGTCGAACGTCGCGAGAACGCTGGTGGCCTCGGTGGGCGATCGGGGCACCGTGGCGCGCTGGGGCGGCGAGGAGTTCCTGGTGGTGCTCCCCGGGATGGAGCTCGACGAGGCGGTGGCGTTCATGGACGAGGCGCGCAAGGCGCTCGAGACCGAGTACCGGTCCGACGGCGTGCTCGAGCGCGTGACCATCTCCGTGGGCGTCGCGCATGCGCCCCGGTACACGAGCAAGGACGAGGTCCTCCGTCTTGCCGACGCCAAGCTCTACGACGCGAAGGCCTCGGGACGCAACATCGTGGTGGGTGCGTCCCTCACTCCACAGCGACGGGGCTGAACCGGCGCCGGCGCCAGCCCACGAGCGCGGGCGTCGACCGTGGCGGTGCCGGCTCCTCGGTAGGCTGGTGATGCTGCAGTGAGGGGGACGCGGGGTGCGGGGGCATCTGCGTGCTGCGGCAGGGGAGGAGAACCATGGGGGCACGGCCTGGCGCCGCCGACGGCGGGCGCCACCTGACCGACGTGGCCGGACGGCTGTTCGACCGTCGGATCGGCAGGCTCGGCGGGGATGCCGGCCGGGCGGTCTCGACCACGCACGCGATCGCGGTGTTCGGCCTCATCATCACGCTGTCCTACACGGCGTTCTTCATCACCTACGACTTCACGACATTCGCGGGCCTGGTCGCGATGAACCTGGGCTTCTCCATCCTGTACGTGCTCGTCATCCTGCTCGCACGCCTGGGTCGCCAGCTGGGCGCCGTGCTCACGATGCTGACGACCGCGATCGTGCAGCTGCTCACCGTCACGTGGTGGGTGGGATGGGAGGCGGGGCTCCACCTCTACCTGCTGCTGGCCGCCCAACTGGTGTTCCTGGTGTTCACGGACCGCCAGCGCGCACTGCGCTGGCTGTACGCCGCCGCCGCGCTTGCGGCCTTCCTGTTCGCGCAGTTCACCATGCCGGCCTCCGAGGGGCGCGGACACATGCCGGAGGTGCTGCTCAACGCACTGCTGTCCGTCAACGCCGTGCTGACGGCCGCCATGCTCTTCTTCCTTGCCGCGTTCGGTCACTTCCGCGGCGAGCAGGCCCGCGCCGAGGCGGCCGAGAACGCGGCTCGCGCCGAGTACCTCGCGAACACCGACGCGCTCACTGGCCTCGCGACTCGCCGACCCGTGATGGAGCGGCTCGAGCTGCTCAGCATGCCCGGCGGCGAGCGATACTCGCTCGCGATCGCGGACCTCGACCACTTCAAGGCGATCAACGACACCTACGGTCACGCAGTGGGCGATCGGGTCCTGGCGGAGGTGGGCGCTCGACTTCGCGGGTGCCTGAGGGTGTCCGACACTGTGGGACGCTGGGGCGGTGAGGAGTTCATCTTCGTCCTGCCCGAGGCCACCCTGGGCGACGCGACCATCATGATGGAGAGGGTGCGCTCGAAGGTGGGTGCGGAGCCCATCGCGTGCGACGGCCACGAGCTCGCGATCACGGTGTCGATCGGTCTCACCGACGGCGACTACGAGGGCACGGCCGACCACGCGATCCGGCGCGCGGACGACGCTCTCTACCAGGCCAAGACCGCGGGCCGCGATCGCGTCAGCGTGGTCAAGGCCTCCGCGCCACAGCCCTCAGAGCCGCGCTCGCGCCGCCGAGGCTCATGACAGGACGACCCGAGGCCGCGCCCGCCCGTGTCCGCTGGTCCCGTGTCGCGCCGGCGCTGGCGCTGGCGACGGCCGCGTTCGTGGTCTGCGGTGCCCTGGGCCTGTGGCAGTGGAACCGCGCGTCGGAGCAGGGCGAGGGGCGCAGCCCGGACCCGGCCGTGCCCATCGCGGCGATCGTCGAACCGGCCTCGAACGCCGGACCCGGCATCGGCCGGGCGGTGTGGACGGAAGGGGAGTGGGCCGACGAGGACGTGGCGCTGGTTCCCGACCGCGAGGTCGACGGCGAGGCGGCCGTGCTGGTGGTCCGCGCGTTCCGGGTCAGCGCCGACGCGTCCGGCACGGGGCAGGAGGCGACGCTCCCCGTGATCGTGGGGTGGCTCGCGCCCGAGGACGTCGACGCGTTCGACACCGCTGCTGGGCAGGCGTCCAGGGTCGAGGGCTACCTCCAGTCGAGCGAGGGCGCCGCGCCGGTGGCCCCGCCTGAGCAGGCGCCGCCCGACGGGGCCTTCTGGTCGTCGGGGCTGTCCCCCGCCGTGCTCGCCCAGACGTGGGAGAGCCCGCTGTACTCGGCGCTTCTCGCCTCGTCCGAGGCGGAGCAGGGCACGCGGGCGCTCCCGTCGCCGGAGCCCGAGTGCAGCCTCGACTTCCGTTCGCTGACGTACGCGCTCGAGTGGTGGCTGTTCGGCGCGTTCTTCGTGTTCATCTCGGCACGGTGGATACGCGACAATGGGCGGGCAGCGCCCGCGTCCGACGCGGCTGCCGCGCCAGACGAGCCCCACGGAGGATCCGCGTGACCGAACCCGCAGCCGACTCGACCGCTCCGGAAGCCGCCCAGAGCGCGCCCTCGACCCGCGCATCGGCCGTGACTGCAGGCGCCCTGCTGCGCTACCGCGTGATGGCGATCGTCACCGGCGTGCTGCTCATCGTCGTCTTCGCCGGAATGCTGCGCTACGTGGGGGTCTTCGAGGCCACCGAGAGCGTCGAGACCGGGCTCGGGATCCTCGCGCAGGTCCACGGCTTCGTCTACATCGTCTACGTCGCGACGGTCCTGCAGCTGTGGATGCAGGCGCGGTGGGGCTACGGACGCCTCGCGACCATGTTCCTGGGCGGCATCGTGCCGGTGCTGTCCTTCGTCATCGAGCGCCGCGTGACCACCGAGGTCCGCGCGTCCCAGTCCCAGGAAGGATGAGCGTGAGCCCGACTCAGCACCGCCCCGTCCTGGTCGTCGACTTCGGCGCCCAGTACGCCCAGCTCATCGCCCGCCGCGTGCGCGAGGCGAGCGTGTACTCGGAGATCGTGCCGCACTCGATGAGCGTCGAGGACATGCTCGCCAAGGATCCGGCGGCGATCATCCTGTCGGGTGGACCGTCGTCGGTCTACGCCGACGGCGCCCCCTCCGTGGACCGCGCGCTGTTCGCTGCCGGGGTCCCCGTGATGGGGATCTGCTACGGCTTCCAGGCGATGGCCGCCGCCCTGGGTGGCACGGTCGCGCAGACCGGTCTGCGCGAGTATGGGCGCACCACGGCAACGGTGGCCGATGCGGGCACGGCTCTCGCGGGAAGCCCGGCCGAGCAGCAGGTGTGGATGAGTCACGGCGACGCCGTGCACGCTGCGCCGGAGGGCTTCCGCGTCCTCGCCACGACCGAGGGCGCCCCCGTCGCCGCGTTCGAGAACCTCGAGCTGCGCATGTGCGGGACCCAGTGGCACCCCGAGGTCAAGCACTCGCCGCTGGGCCAGGCCGCGATCGAGAACTTCCTCTACGAGGTGGCCGGGCTCGAGCCCGACTGGACCAGCGAGAACGTCATCGACGAGCAGGTCGAGCGCATCCGCGCGCAGGTGGGCGACAAGCGGGTGATCTGCGCGCTGTCCGGCGGCGTGGACTCGGCGGTCGCGGCCGCCATCGTGCAGCGCGCGGTGGGCGATCAGCTCACGTGCATCCACGTCGACCACGGCCTCATGCGGGCTGGCGAGGTCGAGCAGATCGAGAAGGACTTCGTCGCCTCGACGGGAGTCCGGCTGATCATCCGCGACGAGAAGGAGCGGTTCCTCAGCGCGCTCGCGGGCGTGTCGGAGCCCGAGGAGAAGCGCAAGATCATCGGGCGCGAGTTCATCCGCGTGTTCGAGGACGCCGCGCGTCAGGTGGTCGAGGAGGCCGGCGCTCACGGCGAGCAGGTCGAGTTCCTGGTCCAGGGCACGCTGTACCCGGACGTGGTCGAGTCGGGTGGCGGCGAGGGCGCCGCGAACATCAAGAGCCACCACAACGTGGGGGGCCTGCCCGACGACCTGCAGTTCTCGCTCGTCGAGCCCCTGCGCACGCTGTTCAAGGACGAGGTCCGCGCGGTGGGTCGCGAGCTCGGCATCCCCGAGGACATCGTCGGCCGGCAGCCGTTCCCGGGTCCGGGCCTCGGCATCCGCATCATCGGTGAGGTCACGTGGGATCGGCTCGAGACGCTCCGCCGGGCGGACGCGATCGCGCGCGAGGAGCTCACGAAGGCCGGGCTGGACCAGGAGATCTGGCAGTGCCCGGTGGTGCTGCTGGCCGACGTTCGCTCCGTGGGCGTGCAGGGTGACGGCCGCACCTACGGCCACCCGATCGTGCTGCGACCGGTGTCCTCGGAGGACGCGATGACCGCGGACTGGTCACGCCTGCCGTACGAGGTGCTCGCGCACATCTCGAACCGCATCACCAACGAGGTGCCCGAGGTCAACCGCGTGACGCTCGACGTCACGAGCAAGCCGCCGGGCACCATCGAGTGGGAGTGAGGCGGGCGGGCCGAGGTCAGCCCTTCGGCTGATCGTCGGCGCCGGGCCCGTCTCCGGAGGCCTCGCCTGCGTCCTCGAGCGACGCGTCTGTGTCGTCCGAGCCCTCCGTGGAGTCGTCGGGCGCGTCATCGCTCGGCGGCGTGGCGCGCATCGGCTCCTCGACCACCGGCGTCGTGGCGGCACGGACGTCGCGCTGGCGGCCGAGGCCGCGCAGCATGCCGGCGAGCAGCAGCCACCCTCCGACGGCGCCGAGCGTGATGATCGCCGCCAGCTCGAGGTCGATGTCGTATCCGGAGAACGCGGCGATGAGGAGGCCGCCCGCCCCGGCGACGAGCAGTCCCCAGACGGCCGATGCGATCCTCTGCCCCGCGCGACGGCGCGGCTCTGCGGTGGTGATCATGGCTGGACCTCCTCGATGAAGACGGCGGCGCTCTCGCCGGTGGCGGCGATCGTGACGACCGGTTCGCCCGGATTGGTGGCGCGGAGCTGTTCGGTCGGGTCGGACGCCGAGTCCGCTCCGCTCCATTCCGCCGGCCAGGCGTCGCACGCCAGGTCGCGCTGCTCCCACACGAGGTGGACGTAGTCCTCGGCGGTGACGATGACGCCTGTGCCCGCGGGAACCTCGAGGCGCGTGGCACCCGCACCGGCGGTGATCGTCACGTCTTCGGTGACGCCATCGAGGCGAATGCGCGACTGGCCGGCGCCGTTCCATGCGCTCGCGTCGCTGACCGATGCGGGATCGTCGGATGAGGACAGGGCCCAGCAGCCTTCGCCCACGTAGATCCGCGAGTAGTCGTCGACGAAGCTGGCCGTCGCGTCGAAGGGCTCCTCGGCCTCGGCCTCCGTCATCTCGACGTCGGGCTCGGTGTCCTGAGCGCCGTCGTCCCAGAAGTCGCCGGTGGCCCACGGCTGGTCGGTGTCTGCGTAGTCTCGCCGAATCTCATCCGCGTTGGCGGTCAGCACCAGGCTGACGAGGACGGCGACCACGGACAGGAAGCCCAGGAGGCCGAACCGGCGACCGGAGATCGCCACGACTACGAGGATCGCGCCCAGGCCCACGGTCAGGCAGGCGCCCCAGGCGAGCGGCGGCGCCACGGCGAGCTCGCCGGCGCGCATGATGCCGAACACGATGGCGGCAGACAGGACCATGACTCCCAGGAACGCCAGGTACGCGCCCTTGCCCGGTCCGGGCACCCGGGGCGGCCGCGGCGGCGCGGGCGGGCGCGGAGGCTGCGGCGGCGCGGAGTACGAGGGCGGCGGCGGCACGAGGCCGGCCGCCGGCTGCGGCGCTGCAGGCGCACTGGCCGGCGGGCGCGGGACTGCGCGGCTGGACGGAGCGGCGCCGGCGCGCGGGTCGCCGGGAAGCAGCGCGGGCTCCCAGGGCTGAGGAGCGCCCGTCGCTGGCGCAGCGGGAGTCCCCTGGCCGGCGGCGCCGACCGCGACGGCAGTAGTGCCGAGCGCTGCCGCAGCGGCCGCGGTGCTCGGGTTTGCCGGGTCGTCGGTCGACGGGTCGCCGGTTGTCGGGTCCTGCGGGCTCTCGTGCGCCGCGTCGTCGGTGGCTGCGGACGATGGCGCCGCGCCTTCTGCTGCACCAGGAGCCGCGCCCGGTGCACCCGGTGCGCCCGGTGCGCCCGGGGCCCCCGGACCACCCGGTGCGCCGTTGCCGGATGCCCGGCGCGATCGACGCACGAGCACCACGACGAGAACGGCCACGCCCGCGAGGAGGGCCAGCGGCACCAGCACGGCGAACACGCCGAAGACGCTGCCGATGCGCCCGGTGACGCCTCCACCCGCGGAGTCGAACAGGTCGCCTGCGTTCCAGATCGAGAACACGGGGCCCCAGTCGAGAGCGCCGAACCCGAGGAGCGTCATGACGCCGATCCCGAGCAGGGCCCCGACGTTGGTGACGCCGCGGCCGAAGTTCTGGATGATGATCGCGCCGCGGCGATCGGGCAGCAGGCCCCACGCGGCGGCGTAGGCCAGCAGGACCAGGCCCGGGAAGATGAAGCCCGCGAGCACGGTCAGCAGGCGCGCCGGCACGGCAGCGAGGCCCACACGCTCACCAAGACCCTCGACCACGCCGCCGAGCACGCCGTGCTCGCCTCGGGTCAGTCGCCATCCGCGGATGGCGGTGAAGAATGCGGCCTCCTTGGGGGGCTGCGGCGCGTCGGTCATGGCACTCCTCGTCTGTCCTGGTGCCGCACACGGGTGCGGCGCTGATCCCAGTCTCGGAGGTGGTGCCCGTCCACCGCTATGAGGTACCACCCTGATTGACACCCTGACCTTGGTGCGGGAGCGCCCCTGAGATCCGTCCCCACCACCTCGGCACCGCCTGCCCTTGTGTGACGATGTCTCCATGACCACGAGCGAAACGCCTGCTCGCCGCGTCCACGGGCCGCTCGCGAGCCCGCTCGCGCGCCGCCGCGGCGTGCCCTCGGTGTGGCTCGTGCTCGGCGGCCTCGCGCTGCTGATCGTCGCGGGCGTCATGGCGGTCGACCGCTGGGGCACCGGGGAGCTCGCGCCGTGGGTGATCCCGCTCGTCGTCTTCCTGGCGGCGCTGGGCCTAGTGTGGAGTCCGCTCGACGGCGCCTTCGGCCAGGACGCTCGTCGGCTCGACGTGTCGGGGATGCTCCGCCGGGATGCGTGGCTCCGGCTGCTGGTGGGCCTGGCGCTCGGCGTCGCGGCGCTGTGGTGGTTCGCGGCCTGGGAGTTCACGGACAACGCGGTGGCCCGCGCCATCATCACGCCGGCGGTGGTCGTCGTCGGCATCGGGCTGCTGCTGTCGCCCTGGTGGCTGCGGCTGATCCGCCAGGTGTCGGTCGAGCGCGAGGAGCGGATTCGGGAGCACGAGCGAGCCGAGATCGCCGCGCATCTGCACGACTCGGTGCTCCAGACGCTGACCATGATTCGTGCTCGCGCGAGCGATCCCGACGTGGTGGCGCGGCTCGCCCGCGCGCAGGAGCGCGACCTGCGCACCTACCTCTACCAGGACTCCCGCTCTCCCGACGAGTCTGTGGCGACCGCGCTCGCCGACGCGGTGGGCGAGGTGGAGGACGTGCACGGCGTGGCTGTCGACATCGTCAGCGTGGGCGACGCCCCGACCGACGAGGCGCTGTGGGCGGCGGTGCAGGCCACGCGCGAGGCGGTCTCGAACGCCGCACGCCACGGCGAGCAGCCCATCTCCGTCTACGCGGAGCTCACCGCGGACGGGTACGAGGTGTTCGTGCGCGATTCCGGGCCCGGCTTCGACCCGGATGAGGTGCCTGAGGACCGGCTCGGCATTCGCCAGTCGATCGTGGGACGCGTGGGGCGGCACGGCGGCACCGCAGAGGTGCGCAGTGCGCGAGGCGACCGAACCGAAGTGACGATCAGAATGCCGAGAGAGGTGCGCAGATGAGCGTGTCAGTGGTGATCGTGGACGACCACGACGTGATCAGGGTGGGGGTGCGGGAGTCGCTCGACGACGACATCGTCGTGCTCGGCGAGGCCCGCGACGTCGAGTCGGCGATCGCGGAGGTCCTCGACCGTCGCCCCGAGGTGGTGATCCTCGACGTGCACCTGCCCGGCGGCCAGGGTGGCGGCGCGATCGACGTGCTCGAGGGCATCAAGGGCCGGGTGGAGGGCACCCGGGTTCTCGCGCTGTCCGTGTCGGACTCCGCCGAGGACGTCGTATCGGTGATCCGCGCAGGCGCGCGCGGGTACGTGACCAAGTCGATCTCGGGTCCGGACCTGTCCGATGCGGTGAGGAGGGTCGCGTCTGGCGACGCGGTGTTCTCGCCGCGCCTCGCCGGCTTCGTGCTCGACGCCTTTGGTGCGGCCGGCGGGGAGGTGGCGAGCGCGGATGAGGACCTCGACAAGCTCACCGCTCGCGAGCAGGAGGTGATGCGACTGATCGCGCGCGGCTACACGTATCGCGAGGTGGGCGAGAAGCTCTTCATCTCGATCAAGACGGTGGAGACGCACGTGGGCAAGGTGCTCCACAAGCTTCAGCTGACCAACCGCCACGAGCTCGCCCACTGGGCGGCTCAGCGCCGGATCGTGTGAATTCGCGACCGGGAAGGCCAGGTCACAGAGTGGTGAACTTTCTCCTCCCGGCTCGCCGGAACGGGCGATATGTGGAGAAGATGACGTATGAGCATGCACCTGGGGGAACGCAGTGAGGCACGTCGACTGAGGTCCACGCTGCCGCCGCTCGAGCCGGAGCCGACGGCACGGCGCACGTACCGAGCCATGCTCGAGCGCCAGATCCAGCCCGTGATGTACGGATGGGGATTCGACGGGTCCGACGAGCAGTACCGCTTCCCGAGCGAGGTGTGGCACCTACTCGTGGGCTTCGCTCCCATGGCGTGGAGCACCGTGGGCGCGGTGCGCTTCGAGGTCGGTGTGCTCGCCGTGCCACGCGAGGTGTGGAGCCAGTGGCGTGCCAATGAGCCCGCTCTCCCTGAGGAGCCGAATCCGACGGTCTACTACGCGCACGACGCCACGGCCTCGGGCGGCCTCGCCGCGCCTCTGCGCGAGCTCGCGGGCGAGTCCGGCGACGTCCGATGGTCGGTGCATGCGAACGCCGATCCGGCCCCCACGGCCGCGGCGGTGCTCGGGGCGATCAGGAGGCACGTCCTGCCCGCGTTCGCGGGCCGGTCTGAGGCGCCGCCGATCGCGGTCTGACGTCACCTGCGCCGCTCGACAGTCGCGGTGGCGGCGGCATACCCTTCACCGCTTGCACTCCGGAGGGTTTGGGGTAGTTTGTGCCTCCAGGAGCGGGTGCGAAGCGGACACACCCGGACAGGATGGCGACGATGGCGGGCCTCTCGGGAGGTCAGACGGACGAGGACGCGCGCCTGCGCGCGCTCGCGTTCTGGGTGGGCCACCACCAGGCCGGCGCCCCCGCCCCGCGGATCGGTCCCCCGCAGGCGACCGCCGCATCGGCCCCTGCTCCGCGCGACCCGGCCGTCGCATCGGCTCCCCTGGGGTCCTCGCCGTCCGACAAGGCCGAGCGTGCCGCGGCACGGGAGCAGCGCATCGGCGAGCTGGCGGCGATGGTTCCTCAGCTCAAGGTCATGTCTACCGACCGCCGCGCGCCGGTGCGCGCGACCGTCGCACGGTGCTTCGGCATCCTCGCCACCGCCGGCCGCGCGCCCGCCGACCGGGAGGTGTGGCGACTGCTGCTCGGGCTCGCGAAGTACGACGACGAGCCCGAGGTGCGTGCCGCGGCAGAAGCCGCGCTGGCCGCGCTCGAGAAGCACGGGACCGTGGCGCTCCAAGCGTCCTAGCCGATCTCGGCGAGCGCCCGCTCCGCCTCGAGGCTCTGCTTGAGCTGCGCGTCCGTCAAGGTCCAGAGGGTCAGCTCGTGGCGGATGGGCGTCGCCGCAGAGATGTCGACGTCCGCCTTCACCGCTGCCTCGAGCCCGGTGATGGTGACGCCGGAGACGACCATGAGGTGACCGTCGTCGAACGACCAGTGCGCCGAGCAGCGCATGTCGCGACCGGGGGCGACGCCCTGCGAGCAGAGGCTGTCCGCCGCGGGCGCGGCGCCGAGGCCGGCCTCGAGGTCGGCGACGACCCGGTCGAAGCGCGTGGTGAGCCCGTCGGTCTCGACGAACTCCCAGCACCGCAGGGGCGCGTCGGCACCGCCATCCCAGTCCTCGAGGAGCTCCGAGCAGTCGACCGCCGTGATCTCGGGGTCCGATGGCTCCCAGCCGTCGAGCGACTGGGCGGCCTCGGGGGCATCCGCGGAGCATCCGGCGAGGAGGGCGGCGGCGATCAAGCCGAGGGGGACGAGCGTGCGCATGGCCTGACCCTACTGAGGGCGGCGGTGCACGCCGGGAAGGATGTCGCGACCGTCGGCGGGTGTCCGCCCCACCGCCTAGACTCGTCGGGTCATGGACGCGCTCTTCGATATCTCCGACGGCTCCCCCGCGACCCCTCAGGCGGCCGCCCACTCCGCGCTGGTGGAGGGCCTCAATCCCTCGCAGGCGGAGGCGGTCCTGCACCACGGCGAGGCGCTGCTGATCATCGCCGGCGCGGGGTCGGGCAAGACCCGCGTGCTGACGCATCGCATCGCCCACCTGCTCGAGTCCGGTCGCGCCCGCCCGCACGAGATCCTCGCGATCACCTTCACCAACAAGGCGGCGGGGGAGATGCGCGAGCGCGTGGCGGCGCTGGTGGGGCCCGAGGGCCGGCACATGTGGGTCGCCACCTTCCATAGTGCGTGCGTGCGCATCCTGCGCCGCGACTACGAGGCAGCCGGCCTGAAGTCGACCTTCTCGATCTACGACTCCGCGGACTCCCAGAACCTCATGAAGCTGGTCATGAAGGAGCTGGACATCGACCCCAAGAAGTTCACGGCGAAGGCGCTGCTGAACCGCATCGGGACGTACAAGGACGAGCTCATCGACCCTGCGACGGCACTTGCCGGGTCTGAGATGGCGAGTCGGTTCACGATCGAGCACGCGGCGGGGCGCGCGTATGGCGAGTACCAGCGGCGCCTCGAGGCCGCGAACGCCGTCGACTTCGACGACATCATCGTGAAGACGGTGCGGCTGCTGCAGGAGAACCCGCAGATCGCGCGCGAGTACCGCGAGCGCTTCCGTCACATCCTGGTGGACGAGTACCAGGACACCAACCACGCGCAGTACGTGCTGGTGCGCGAGCTCGTGGGGCCCGCAGACGACGCCAGCCTGCCGCCCGGCGAGCTCACCGTCGTGGGTGACGCGGACCAGTCCATCTACGCCTTCCGCGGCGCCACGATCCGGAACATTTTGGAGTTCGAGAAGGACTACCCCAACGCGCACATCGTGCGCCTCGAGCAGAACTATCGCTCGACGCAGAACATCCTGTCCGCCGCGAACGCGGTGATCGCGAACAACGAGGGCCGCCCGCCCAAGAACCTCTGGACCGATGCCGGTGCCGGGGAGCGCATCCAGGGATACGCCGGCGAGAACGAGCAGGAGGAGGCGCAGTACATCGCGGACGAGATCGCGCGGTTGATTGCCGCCGGCGAGGTCGCGCCCGCCGATGTCGCGGTCATGTACCGCGCGAACGCTCAGTCCCGCGCGATCGAGGAGCGCTTCATGCGCGCGGACGTGCCGTACAAGGTCGTGGGCGGCACGCGCTTCTACGAGCGCAAGGAGATCAAGGACATGCTCGCCTACCTGGCGGCTGTCGTGAACGAGGATGACGACGTCGCGACGCGGCGCATCATCAACACGCCCAAGCGGGCGATCGGCGATACGTCCGTGGAGGCGGTCGACAGGCTGCGGCGCAGCCTGGGGACGGCCGATGCGCCCGTCAGTTTCGGGGTCGCGTTGCGGTCCGCGTCGGAGGCAGGGCTGCAGGCGCGCGCGGTGCGCGCGATCGAGCAGTTCGTCGCGCTCATGGATGACCTCCGCGCGCTGGCGAGGGACAACGGTCCGGCCGGCGTCCTGGACGCGATTGCTGACCGGTCCGGGATGCTTGCGGCCTACCGCGCTTCCGAGGACCCGCAGGACGCGTCGCGCGTCGAGAACATCATGGAGCTCGTGTCCGTGGGTCGCGAGTTCTCGGAGGAGAATCCCGACGGCACCCTGCCGGACTTCCTCGAGAAGGTCGCTCTGGTGGCCGATGCCGACCAGCTTCCGGACGCGGACGGCAGCGGCGGCGTGGTCACGCTGATGACGCTGCACACCGCCAAGGGCCTCGAGTTCCCGGTCGTCTTCCTCACCGGCATGGAGGACGGGACCTTCCCGCACATGCGGTCCATCGAGTCCGGCGCCCCCAAGGACATGGAGGAGGAGCGCCGCCTCGCGTACGTGGGTCTCACGCGTGCGCGCGAGCGGCTGTACCTCACGCGCGCGCAGATGCGCGCGAGCTGGGGTGCGCCCCAGTATTTCGGGGCGTCGCGCTTCTGCGAGGAGATCCCGTCCGAGCTCATCGAGTGGAAGGTCTCCGAGACCACGATGTCCTCGCTGCGCGCGCGGTCCGACCGGAGGGGGTCGTCGTCGTGGTCGTCCGGGGGATGGGGCTCGGGTGGATCTGGCGGCTCCTACGGAGGCTCTCAGGACCGCGATGACGGCAACACCTACGCCAAGGCGGGGGCCGTTCGCTCCCGCCGCGTGCCGCCCTCGCCGCCCGGCGCATCGGCCGGCGATGTGGGCTTCGAGGCCGGCGAGCGCGTGCTGAGCGACAAGTTCGGGATGGGCAAGGTCGTGGGCACCGAGGGCTCGGGCCGCAACGCGGTCGCGGTCGTCGACTTCGGTGACGCGGGCGTGAAACGCCTGGTGCTGCGGTTCAACTCGCTCGAGAAGCTCTAGCGCCCGGGGCATCCCGGGCCCGTGGGCGGCGATCTCGGCACTCAGGCATCGGGGAGCGGGTTCGAGCTCTCGATGGGTCGCAGCGGCTGGATGGTCGCTGACGAGTGGTGCCTCCGCGTCGAGATGTACGCCATGTACGCCGAGCGCGACGTCGCGACCAGCGAGAATCTCGGCACTGACGTCACATCCATGTGCCTGGAGGCAGCTGGCGTCCGGTCTCGCGTCTCCCTGGTGGGTTGCCGGGCTGCCGCTCGATGTCAGAGGTCGATGGTGGGATGTTCCCATGACGGTTTCGACGGCAGATCTCGAGCGGCTTGTCTCGCTGCTGAGCGCTGTCGCGTCCGAGGACATCTCGGGGCTGTCGAGGGCGGCGCTGGTGGACCGCCTCGAGTGGGTGGGCAAGGTGTCTCGCACGGTGGGGGCGGTCGAAGCCCGCTATGCCGGCGAGGTGGCCCGGCGCACGGATCCCGACTTGCCGGGTGGGGGTCTCGCCCGAGGGGAGGGCCACGGGGATGCGCCCACGATGTTCTCGAAGTTTCAGGGCGGGACGGTGCCGCGCGCGCGGTCGACGGTGGAGGCGGGGGATGCATTCACGCCGATCGAGGACAATTCCGCCCCGATCGCGGAGCCCTCGGCTTCGACTGAACCCCAGCAGGCGCCCGCGGCGAAGACGCGGCCCAAGTATCCGCTCGTGGCGGGCGCGCAGATGGTCGGGGATCTGGCGGTGGAGGCCGCTGCGGCGATCGTGAAGGGGCTCAACGAGCTCGCAGGCCGGGTATCGAATGAGGCGCTGACCGAGCTCGAGACGCGGTTCGTGAACAAGGCCCGCACGCTCAATGTCGCTGGCGTGAAGCGCATGGTGGCACGCGCGGTCGCGAGAGTCGATGTCGAGGAGCACCGCAAGCGCGAGCAGGTCAACCACGAGCAGCGGTACTTCTGGTGGAAGCAGGACCACACCGGCAAGGTGGTCTTCCACGGTGAGATGGATGCCGTCACCGCGGCCCCGATCCTGACGGTGCTGGAGCAGATGGCCACTCTGCAGGTCCGCCAGCAGTCGCGGCCGGACCAGTTCCACGAGACTGCTGGCGACGGGGAGGTCGTCGAGCGCCGCACGATCGGGCAGATCCGCGCCGACGCGCTGCACGATCTCGCCCGCCACGCGCTGGACTGCGAGGGCACCCAGAAGTCCGGTGTGCGTACCTCGCTGGTCATTCGGATGACGCGCGAGCAGGCCGCGACCGGCGAGGGGCTGGCCTCGATCGACGGCATCGCCACGCCTGTCTCGGCGCGCGAGGCCATGCGCCTGGCCGGCGACGCCTGCACCATCCCCGAAGTCGTCGATCGCGATGGAACGGTGCTCAACTGGGGCAGACGCAAACGGCTGTTCACCGGCGCTCAACGCACCGCGCTGCTGGGGCGCGACGGCGGCTGCGCCAGGTGTCATGCCCCGCCTGAACACTGCGAGTCCCATCACATCGTGTTCTGGGCGATGGGCGGGCGCTCCGACCTTGAGAACGGCGTCATGCTGTGCACGCGATGTCACCACGACATCCACACCCAGGGGTGGCAGGTCGCCGTCACTGCCGGACGCGTGCACTTCGTCCCGCCCGCACACCTCGACCCGACGCGAACACCCCAACCGGGCGGTGACGCCGTCTTCGACATCGACCTGGGTGGCATCCACCTGCTCGGGAACGAGCCATTGCCGCCCGTGACCCCCGAGGATGAGGCCTTCATCCGTGCGCTCGACCGCGAGGCCTGGGCCCTCGAGGATGCGTGGCACGCGGCGCACCCGAACGCGACCGAGATCATGTGTGCGTAGACGCTGGTCCGGCGGGCATCAGCCCGGGCGGTGTGACGGCCGTCCCGCTAGGCTGGCGAGGTCACCCCGACTGCTGGAGGAATAGTGGAAGCCAAGACCTCGAAGGTGTCCATCGTCGGCGCGGGCGCCGTCGGTGCAACCCTGGCCTATGCAGGCCTGATGCGCGGTTTCGCGCGGACCGTCGCTCTGTACGACATCAACAAGGCCAAGGTCGAGGCGGAGGCTCTCGATCTCGCTCAGGGCATCCAGTTCATGCCCGAGGCGACGGTGCTGGGATCGGACGACATCAGCGTGGTCGAGGGGTCGGACGTCGTGGTCATCACCGCCGGAGCCAAGCAGCAGCCCGGCCAGTCGCGTATGGACCTCGCGGGTGCCACGATCTCGCTCATGGACAAGGTCCTGCCGCCGTTGATCAAGGCCGCGCCGAACGCGATCTACATCCTCGTCACCAACCCTGTGGACGTCGTGACGCTCGCCGCGATCAAGAAGTCCGGTATGGATCCGGCGCAGATGTTCGGCTCAGGCACGGCGCTCGACACCTCGCGTCTCCGCCACCAGATCGCGGCGAAGTGCGACGTGGCCGTGGGCAACGTCCACGCGTACATCGCGGGCGAGCACGGCGACTCCGAGGTGGCGCTGTGGTCCTCGGCAACGATCGGTGGCCAGCCGCTCACGGAGTGGCGCGGCCGCGACGGCGAAGTCGTGATGACCGAGGAGGTGCGGGAGCAGATCCACCACGACGTCATGCGATCCGCCTACACGATCATCGAGGGCAAGGGCGCGACCAACTACGCGGTCGGCGCGGCCGGCGCGCGCATTGTGGAGGCCGTGCTGGGCGACCAGCGGCGCATCATGCCGGTCTCCACGCTCATCGACTACCCCAATGTGGGCGAGGTCTGCATGTCTCTGCCCGCCGTGATCGGCCGCAACGGCATCGAGCACCACGCCGTGACGCCCATGGACGCTGCCGAGGAGGCCGCGCTCGAGGCGTCGGCCCGCTCGATCCGCGAGACCGCGGAGCGGTTCGGAGCGGTCTAGGCCCCGTTCGCGAGTGGGAGCGGCGAACCGTCAGGCCGAGCGCGACTGCGAGACGATGACCGGGGTGCCCACGGGAGCGGCGGCTCCCAGGTCGAGCGCGACAGCGTTCGGGACGCGGATGCAGCCGTTCGACACCGCCTGACCCACGAGATCGGGCTGGTTGGTGCCGTGCACGGCGATCTGTGGCGGCCCGCCGTTGAACTCCTCCAGGACCTCGGAGAAGCCGTTGAGCCCGAGCGCGTATGCGCCGTAGACGCCGGTGTCGTTGGTGCTGAAGTCCAGCGGATCCGTGACCCAGAAGGTCCCGAGCGGCGTGGGTGATTCGTCCGCCCCGATGACCACGGCGCTGGTCAGGACAACCTCCGCGCCATCCACCAGCTCCAGCTCCCGCTCGTCGAGGTAGATGTGGATCGCCATGTCTGTGGAGGTGACGGTCACGTCGTCGGCTCGCACCCATGAGCGCTCGTGATTGGGGGCGCCGATGCCCTCGACCTCGATCCACATGGCGCCGTCGATCTCCACGGAGTCGAACCCCAGCAGCGTCGTGGGCGACCCGTACAGTGACCACTCGCTGAGCTCTCCGCTCGGCTCCTGGTCACCAGCGTTCGCGAAGATCGCGATCGGAGCTCCCGTGGTCTGGACGACCATCTCGCCGGGCGCGATGCCCGCCTCTGACGAGGTCGCCGAAGGCGATGGCGATGGCGTGGTGGACGGCGCTGGCGTCGCTGGGGACGTGGACGGCGTGCCCGACGCCTGGACGTCGTCGTCGGGCCGCGGCCAGAACACGATGGCGACCACCGCGACAGCCGCGGCGACGGCGGCGGCGACGATCGCGGCCACGAGCGCCCGGTTGCGCTGCTTGGGCTCGGTGGCCGTGGGCTCGGTGGCCGTGGGCTCGGTCGCCGCGGGCTTGTCCGCGGGCACACTGTCCGCGGGCTCGTCGGCGGCCGCTGCGGAGTTCACATCGGAGGGCACCGGACAAGGGTAGTCGCCACGCGGCGGGGCCGCGGACGCCTCGCGCCCGCGGCCCCGCCGGGGTGATTTCGAGTCGGGCTTGAGCGGCCCGTCAGACCCGAACCCGGGCCATCTCCAGTTCCTCGTCCCGTTGGCCCTGCGGAGGCGCCTCCCCGCCCTCGATGCTCACGTGGGGGAGCCACTGCAGCCAGCTCGGCAGGTACCAGTTGGTGCGCCCCAGGAGGGCCATGAGCGCGGGCACCAGCATGCTGCGCACCACGGTCGCATCCAGGATCACTGCGGCCGCAAGGCCAAAGCCCATCTGGGAGAACTCCGCGAGATCTCCCAACGCGAATCCGGAGAACACCGCGACCATGATCAGCGCGGCTCCCGTGATCAGGGATCCCGTGCGGCTGAGGCCGTAGGCGATGGACTCGCGGGTGTCACCCGTAGCGTCGAAGCGCTCCTTGACGCGACTGAGCAGGAACACGTGGTAGTCCATCGACAGCCCGAACAGGACCGCGAACAGGAACAGCGGGATCCACGGCGCAATGCCGTCGACCTGCGGGAAGCCGAACAGGCTGGCGCCCCAGCCCCACTGGAACACCGCGACGAGCATGCCGAACGCCGCAGCGGTGGAGAGCAGGTTCAGCACGATCGCCATCGCCGGCACCACGATCGACCTGAAGGCGACGAGCAGCAGGACGAAGCTCGACCCGAGCACGATCAGCAGCACCCATGGAGCCATGTCGCGGATCGTGTCCGAGAAGTCGACCGAGCTGGCCTGATCGCCTCCGACGTACGCGATCGCGGCGGTGCCGGCCAGCGCCTCCGGCACGATCTCCTCGCGCAGGCGATCGACCGCCGCCTCCGCCTCAGGATCCGCCGCGTCGAGGGTGTCCCGCGTGTCGATGAACGCGATGTCATCGACCCACATCAGCTCGGTCTCGGCGAACGCGGGGTCGTCCTCGATCGCGGCGGCGAGCGCGGCGACCTCGGCGTCCGCGTTGGCCGCATCCTCGATCACGATGAGCGTCGACGACTGACCTTGACCGAAGTCCTCGACGAGGGTCTCGGTCGCGAGCCGGAATTCGTTGTCCTCCGGCAGCGCCTCGATGCCGGGGAACGTGAGTCGCATTCCTGCCGCCGGCGCGGCCAGCAGTCCCAGGATCGCGAGACCCGCGCCAGCCCACAGCACCGGGCGGCGGATGACGGCCTCGGCGATCGCGCGCCAGCGGCGGGGCTCGGTGCCGGGGTGGGCCCACGGCAGGCGGCCCGCGTTGACGCGGTGCCCGAGCAGCCTCAGGACGGCCGGCAGCAGCGTGACGGCGGCCAGCACGCTCATGATCGCGACCAGGATCGCGCCGGCGCCCAGCGACCGCATGATCGTCGAGGGCACGATCAGCAGGCCCACGAGCGAGATCACGACAGTGATGCCGGAGAACAGCACCGCCCGGTTGGCGGTCGACCCGGTGATCGCCACCGCGTCCATGACGGAGCGCCCGTGCGCGAGCTCCTCGCGGAAGCGTTGCACCGCCACCAGCGAGTAGTCGATGCCCAGAGCGAGGCCCATCATCGTGATCATGTTGACGACGAAGAACGACAGCTCGAAGGCCTGACCCACGATCGCCGTCGCTCCCACCGCCATCACGATCGACACGATCGCCACGAGCAAGGGGATGCCCGCGGCGACGAGCGCGCCGAACACGATCAGCAGGATGACCAGTGCCACGCCCAGGCCGATCGCTTCGCCCACGATCAGGCTCTCCTCGGCGAGCGTGTCGAAGGCGACCTCGCCCGTCGCGGGGCCGATGTTGCGCACGGTGAAGTCAGCGAAGGCGGCATCCGAGCGGACCGCCTCCGTGGCCGCCATGAGGTCCTCGGCCACCGCTCCGTCGTCGTCAGGCAGGACCTGCACGCTCACAAGAGCGGTGGCGCCGTCCTGGGACACGGGGAACGGCTGCTCCGCCGTCGGGACCGTGACCTGGGTGACGCCCTCCACCCCGGCCACCGCATCGGCGAGAGATGCCAGCGCCGCATCGAAGTCGGCGTGGCCGAAGTCCGCCGAGCTCGACTCGACCACGATGGTCTCGGCGACGGTGCCGTCGCCTGTGCCTGCCCGGTGCTCCTCGTCCAACTCGTCGACTGTGCGGGAGTCGACCGGGGTGAGCATGCGCTCGTCCTGGGTGAGCGTGTCGCCCAGGCCGCCGGCAGCGTAGATCGCCCCGGCGAGCGCGAGCACCCAGACCGTGACGGTGATCCACGGCCGGGCGGCCGCGGTGCGGGCGATGCGCCCGGTGATTCCAGTGGACATGCTTCCTCCTCGGTGCATGGTGCGAACGATTCGACGCTAGGGACGGCCGCCGCCTCGGGTCTGCCCGCTGGCGAGCGAAAGGGAGGGACCCGAGAGGGATCCGGGAGGCCGATGCGGGGGAGTCCCAGGCGGGCCGTCTCACCCTCGCGGGGGAGACGGAATTGAACCGGCGAGTGTGGGCGAACGGGGGTCTGGGCAGGCACGATGGGCACATGAACGCGATGGGACGCTACTTCGGAGTGCTGTGGTCGAGCCGCAGCTGGGGCGAGATCACCTACCTGCTGCTCGGGCTGCCGATCGCGATTCTGTGGTTCACCTACGCGGTCACGTTGTACGCGGTCGGCATCAGCCTCCTCATCATCTGGGTCGGCGTTCTGATTCTGGTCGCGATGCAGTGGTCACTGCGTCCGATCGGCGAGAGCGAGCGTCGACTGGCGGTCCACGTGGCGCGCATCGAGATCGACGCGCCGCGTCCGCGCGGCTACCGGATCCACGAGAAGGGTCAGTCGCCCACGCTCGCCGGATGGGGGCGCTGGGGCCACGGCCTGCTCCACGACGGTCAGTCGTGGCGGATCCTCGCGTGGCTGATGTCGCGGATCGTGCTCGGCCCGGTGGGCTTCGCCCTCGCGGTGTGCGCGATCGTCGTGCCCATCGCCCTGGTGTCCGCCCCCATCCTGGCCGGGGGCTACTGGGTCGGGGCGCTCGCGGGTCCCGATGCGGCCGAACCGGTCGCGCAGGAGATCGTCGACACCGTGACCCTGTGGGTGCTCGTGGGCACCCCGGTGCTGCTCGCGATGGCGCCGATCTTCATGTGGGTGTCGCACTACTACACGGTGCTCATCGGCCTGATTGCGCAGTGGGCGCTGGGACCGTGCGGTGACGACCGTGTCGCGGAAGCAACCGAGCGCGCCGAGCTCGCCGAGACGCAGGTCAGGGTCGACCAGGAGCTGCACGACTCGATCGGCCACATGATCACGATGAACATCGTGCAGGCCGGCGCGGGCGCTCACGTCTTCGACTCCGATCCTGAGTTCGCACGCCAGGCGCTGCGCAACATCGAGGAGCGCGGCCGCGTCGCGATGGGAGAGCTGGACCGCATCATCGCGGCGATTCGTGGAGACGACGCCGAACCGCGCGCGCCGCTGCCGACGCTTGCCGAGGTTACCGACCTGCTCGAGCAGGCGAGGGCTGCAGGGTTGGAGATCGAGGCACAGCTCGACGCCACGATGCCGCCCGTCGCGCTGTCGAGGGCCGCCTACGCCATCATCCGCGAGGGCGTCACGAACGCCGCGAAGCACGCCCCCGGGGCCACGATCCACGTGCACACCCGCTCGCTCTCGGACGCGTTGGCGATCGCCGTGACCAACCCCAGGGCCGATGCGGGCGCGGAGCCGATCGCGGCTCTCAAGCAGGCGCGGCAGGGCATCCGCCACGGCACGGCCGGAATCCGCGACCGCGCAGCGCTGCTGGGCGGCACGAGCGTGATCGGCCCTCGCGACGACGGCGGCTACGAGGTCCTGGTGCTGATCCCGGTCGAGCTGTCGCTGGGCGAGGGTGACCCCGCCGACGACGAGGGGTGCTGCCAGTGGAGCCGCGTCCGTGCCAAGGTGTTGGCATGAGACTCGCGATCGTCGACGATGACCCGCTGGTCAGGATGGGGCTGAAGGCCATCCTCCAGTCGGAGAAGGGCTGGGAGGTCGTGGCGGAGGCGGGCGACGGCAGCGCCGCGGTCGCGGAGGTGCGACGCTCGTCCCCGGACGTGGTGCTGATGGACGTGCGCATGCCCGGCATGGACGGGCTCGAGGCCACGCGCCTCATCGTCGAGTCGGGCTCCTCCGCCAAGGTCCTCGTGCTGACGACCTTCGAGGTCGACGAGTATGTGTTCGAGGCTATGCGCTCCGGCGCCGCCGGCTTCGTGCTCAAGCGCGTTCCCCCGCCGGAGCTGATCGAGGCGGTTCGCGTGGTCGCGACCGGAGAGTCGCTGCTGTTCCCGGCCTCGACCCGGGCCGTGATCGAGCGGTTCTCCGAGGCCGAGTCCTACGAGCTGCCCGAGCTCACCGAGCGCGAGGAGGACGTCCTCCGGGAGCTCGCGCGCGGTCGCTCCAATCAGGAGATCGCGTCCGGACTGTTCGTGTCAGTCGAGACCGTCAAGTCCCACGTGGCATCGATCCTCACGAAGCTGGGAGTACGCGACCGCACGCAAGCGGTGATCGTGGCGTACGAGTCGGGGTTCGTGAAGCCTGGCGATGCCGCAGAGCTGTAGCGGGCGTCCCGTTCTCCACGGGGGTCGCTGCTGACAGATGCGACGAGGGCCGGGACCCCGTCAGGAGTCCCGACCCTCGCCGACTGTCGAGCGAGTGAGGTCAGCCTGTGAAGGTCGCCTCGATCGCCAGGGCGACGGGGTCGACGATCACGCCGTTGGCGGTGCCGTCCTCGTCGAGCTCGCCGCCGTCGGTGAGCGTGTAGGTCACCGTCATGCGGTCGGCGGAGAAGGTCGCACCGGCGATCTCCTCCCAGCCCGAGTCAGCGACCTTGAACGCGCTCGTGAACGGACGCGGTGCGGTCAGGGTGACGGTGACCGAGTCGCCGGCCGCGGGGACCTCGACCGCGAAGGTCGCGGCACCGAAGGGCAGCGCGGCTCCGGCCGGAGGTGTCGGCAGGTCGGCGATGTCGACCCAGGCGATGTCCGTGACGGCGACCGCGGGGGACGCCGTGCCGGCGATGGTGCCGCCGGGCGTGGAGACCTGGAACTCGATCTCGCCGGCCTCGGGGACCTCAGGTTCCACGACGCCGGACGCCTCGAGCTCGTAGGCGCCGATGTCGAACGCCACGCCCTGCGGGCGCTCGATGCCACGCTGGTCCCAGGAGACCGTGCTGGCTCCGGTGGGCACGGCGTCGATCAGCGGGCTGCCCTCGAGGAGGGCCACCGTCTGGGTGGGACCGCCGTTGTCCGCGAGCGCGCCCAGCATCGGGTCGAGCCCGTCGCCGATGTTGCCGCTGCTGGGGTCGCCCCAGCCGTCGGTGCAGGACCCGTCGGCATCGAAGTTGAAGGCGGCCGTGAAGCTCTCCGCCTCGCCGAAGCACGCGTCCGTGCCAGCGGGAGCGGTGAAGATCGAGCCCACGATGGTGGTGACGGTGCCGTAGATGGTGAGCAGCGACGCCTCCGAGTCATCGGCGGCGACGAAGGTGGAGTGCTCGACCGTCGAGACCAGGTAGTCCTCGAGGTACACCCCGTCCGCCCACACGTCGTTGTCCGCGAAGGTCGAGTTGACGATCGCCGCGTACTGGTCCTCGTCGGCGGCGCCGGCGTCGATCAGGGCGTAGCCCTCGTTGCCGGAGAAGGTCGAGCCGTCGATGACGAGCTCGCCTCGCACGACGACCGAACTGCCGTCGTCCGCCACGTTGCCGTCGAACGTGGTGTCCTGCAGCAGCAGGTCACCCGCACCCTCGGAGCCGAGGTCGATCGCGGCGCCGTCGTAGGCCTCATTGCCGATGAAGGAGGACTCGTACACGTCGACGGTTCCGTAGCCGCCGATGGCGCCGGCAAGGTTGGCCTCGTTCTCGACGAACGTCGTGCCGGTGATGGTGGCCGTCGCGCCGGTTTCCTCGACGAACGACGCGTCGAACAGGATGGCGGCGGCGAAATCCGCCTCGTTGGAGTCGAAGAGGCTGTCGGTGACCGTGAGGTCGCCCACCGCGAAGACGGTGCCGGCGGTGCTCGCCGAGTTGCCGACGAACGTCGAACCGGTGATGTCGACCGGGTGCGGCTCTGCGTCCTCCGAGCCGAATGCCTCGATCGGCCACGCGAGCAGCGCGCCGCCGAATTCTGCCTGGTTGCCCGCGAAGTGCGAGTCGCGGATCGTCACCGGACCTCCGGCGAACACAGTCGTGTTGACGAAGAAGTAGGGGCTCGGCCCCGCCATGGCGCTTCCGGTGATGGTGACCCCGTCGAGGGTGAGGTGCCCGCCCGTCATGGCGTAGATGGCGCCGTGCTGCACGAACGAGTCAATGGTCAGGTCCTCGATGGTGACGTCGGCGCTCGGCGCTGCCTCGGGGCCGAAGATCTCGCCGCCCGCCAGCAGGAAGACGCCGTCGCCGGTGCCCTCCCCGTCGAGCAGCTGGGTGGCGGAGTAGCCGGCGCCGTCGATCGTGAGTGCCTGGTCGCCCGCGTACACGGGCACGTCGTCCTCGGAGATCTCGATGTCGTCCGTGAACGTCAGCGTCACGGGAGACGTCGCGTCACCGGCGCACTCCAGTTCCCAGACGAAGTCCTCGCCGTCTTCGACGAGCTGGTCGCAGCCCGGCAGCGCGCCCGCCGGCGTCGCGAGAACCGCGGTCAACGCGGCGGTGGCGGTGGCGGCTCCGAACGCGCGCTGGCGCGCGCGAGTAGTCCCAAATGTCACGGTGTGCCCCTCAGTGGCTCGTCGAGACCAGCAAAGTCGCTGGTATGGCGGCGAATCTAGCAGAGCCTGGGCCGCGGTGGAGTCATCGCGTGGGGAATGTCTCACCGCGTGCGTGCGTGAGTGCAATTATGGGACCGAGGATCAGCGATCGCGACGCGCGTCCTTCAACCGCGGGCGCTCGCCCGCGCAAGAACTGCCGATCTTCTCGCTCCCGCATCGGCTTCCCGTCATCTTCCCGACACACGTGGCGACTAGGCTGGGCGCACCGAACCCACGAGGCGCGCCGACCCCGCGCGCCATCGCGACAGCAAGGACGCACATGGACCTGTACGAGTACCAGGCGCGCGACATGTTCGAGAAGCACGGTGTGCCCGTGCTGCCCGGCATCGTCGCCGAGACCCCCGCCGAGGCCAAGGCCGCGGCCGAGCATCTGGGCGGCGGCACCGTCGTCGTCAAGGCTCAGGTCAAGACCGGAGGCCGTGGCAAGGCCGGCGGCGTGAAGCTCGCCCACTCGCCCGCCGAGGCCGAGGCCGCTGCCGCGGCCATCCTCGGCATGGATATCAAGGGGCACACGGTGCACCGCGTGATGATCGCCGCGGGCGCCAAGATCGCCGAGGAGTACTACTTCTCGGTGCTGCTGGACCGTGCCGAGCGCCGCTACCTGGCGATGTGCTCGGTCGAGGGCGGCATGGAGATCGAGGAGCTCGCCGTCGAGCGTCCCGAGGCTCTTGCCAAGGTCGCCGTCGATCCCCAGGTGGGCATCGACACGGCGAAGGCGCAGGAGATCGTCGACGTGGCGAACTTCCCCGAGGACCTCAAGGCCCCCGTCGCCGCGGTCATCGAGAAGCTCTGGGCCGTGTACGCGAATGAGGACGCGACGCTGGTCGAGGTGAACCCGCTGGTCCGCACCGAGGACGGCGACATCATCGCGCTCGACGGCAAGGTGACGCTCGACGAGAACGCCGCCTTCCGCCACGAGGACCACGAGGCCCTGGAGGACAAGGCCGCGGCTGACCCGCTCGAGGCGAAGGCCAAGGCGCTCGACCTCAACTATGTGAAGCTCGACGGCGCCGTCGGCATCATCGGCAACGGCGCTGGCCTCGTGATGTCGACCCTCGATGTCGTGGCGTACGCCGGCGAGGCGCATGGCGGTGTGAAGCCCGCCAACTTCCTGGACATCGGCGGCGGCGCTTCCGCCGCCGTCATGGCCAATGGCCTCGACGTCATCCTGCACGACCCGCAGGTCAAGAGCGTGTTCGTCAACGTCTTCGGCGGCATCACGAGCTGCATCGAGGTCGCCAACGGCATCGTGGGTGCCCTCGAGCAGCTGGGCGACGAGGCGACCAAGCCCCTCGTGGTGCGCCTGGACGGCAACTCGGTGGACGAGGGCCGCGAGATTCTCGCCGCCGCCAATCACCCGCTCGTGACCATCGTCGAGACCATGGACGGCGCCGCGGCCAAGGCCGCCGAGCTGGCCAACGCGTAAGGAGTCAGCACATGTCGATCTTCATCAACAAGGACTCCAAGGTCATCGTCCAGGGCATGACGGGCTCGGAGGGCATGAAGCACACCACGCGCATGCTCGCCTCGGGCACCCAGATCGTGGGCGGCGTGAACCCGCGCAAGGCGGGCACATCCGTCGAGATCGACGGGGCGGAGATCCCCGTCTTCGGCTCGGTGGCCGATGCGATGGCTGAGACGGGCGCCGATGTCTCGGTGCTGTTCGTGCCCCCCGCGTTCACCAAGTCCGCCGTGATCGAGGCCGTCGACGCGGGCATGCCGCTCGCGGTGATCATCACCGAGGGCGTGCCCGTCGCCGACACCGCCGAGTTCTTCTCCTACGCGCAGTCGAAGGGCACCCGGCTCATCGGCCCCAACTGCCCCGGTCTCATCACCCCCGGCCAGTCGAACGTGGGCATCACGCCGGCGAACATCACGGGCCCGGGCAAGATCGGCCTGGTGTCGAAGTCCGGAACGCTGACGTACCAGATGATGTTCGAGCTGCGCGACATCGGCTTCTCGACCGCGGTGGGCATTGGCGGCGACCCGATCATCGGCACCACGCACATCGACTGCCTCGAGGCGTTCGAGAACGACCCCGAGACCGCAGCGATCGTGATGATCGGCGAGATCGGCGGCGACGCCGAGGAGCGCGCTGCGGCGTACATCAAGGCGAACGTGACCAAGCCCGTCGTGGGCTACGTCGCGGGCTTCGAGGCTCCCGAGGGCAAGACCATGGGCCACGCCGGCGCCATCGTGTCCGGCTCGGCGGGCACCGCGCAGGCGAAGAAGGAGGCCCTCGAGGCCGCCGGTGTCAAGGTGGGCAAGACCCCCACCGAGACCGCAGAGCTCATGCGCCAGATCATCAACGGCTGAGACCCGACGCAGAAGGCCCGGTCCCCTGGTGGGGGACCGGGCCTTTCCGCGTGACGCCGACCATGGGTCGCCATGCCGCCACGACCCTAGAAGTGCTCCGCTGCCGCTCCGGTCACCTCGGCGACGAGGTCGGCACCTGTCACCTCGGCGGTGCGGTGCCCGTTGACGACCCGGCCCCCCCGCATCACCCAGACCTGGTCGGACAGCCGCATCACCTGCTCGAAGTTGTGAGAGATGATCAGCACCGACGTGCCGCGCTCGACGATGCGGCGGATGAGCGCCTCGACCTGTTGCGTCTCGCGCAGGCCGAGCGCGGCGGTCGGCTCGTCCATGATGACGAACTCGTTCGACCACATGACCGCACGCGAGATCGCGACCGCCTGACGCTGGCCCCCCGAGAGGCGCATCACCGTCTTGGTCACCTCCGGCACGTTGACCGCAAGGTCGCCCACCAGCTCGCGCGCCTTGGCGCGCATCGCGCCGCGCCGCGTGACGCGGAACGGCCAGGGGCCCGCGGTGAGCTCGCGGTTGAGGTAGATGTTCTGCCATACGCTCAGCTGGTCTGCGAGAGCCAGGTCCTGATACACGGTCTCGATGCCGTGATGCCGGGCATCGAGAGGAGATCCGAAGTGCACGGGCTTCCCGCTCACCTTGATCTCCCCGCCGTCGGGGGCGTGATAGCCGCTGACGCACTTGATCAGCGTCGACTTGCCGGCGCCGTTGTCGCCGATGATCGCGGTGACCTCTCCAGCCCTCGCGGACAGTGTCGCGCCGCGCAGCGCGGTCACGTTGCCGAACGACTTGGTGACGTCGGTGACTTCGAGCTTCAGGTCGGTGGTCCCGGTCATCACTTCCTCCCTCGCATCAGTGTCGCGGCGGCGAGCACGACGATGCCGATGACAGCCTGCTCGTAGAAGGCCTCGACGCCGATCATGATCATGCCGGTCTGGAGCACCGTCAGCAGCAGCGCGCCGAGCGCAGGACCCCACACGGTGGCGCGCCCGCCGAACAGGCTGGTTCCGCCGAGCACCGTCGCGGCGACGGCCTTCAGCACGTAGTCCGTGTTGGCGGCGGGCTGCGTGGAACCCACGTAGAGGATCAGCGCGACGGCCGCGAGACCCGCCATCAGCCCCGCGATGACATAACCGATGATCTTGATGCGCGAGACCCGCAGACCCATCGCCTTGCTCGCATCCATGGAGTCGCCGACGGCGAGCAGGTGCGTGCCCAGGGGGGTGTGGGTGAGCAGCACGTGAAGCACGATGACGATCATGAGCACGATGAGGAAGTTCCACCGGAACGGCCCCAGCGAATCCGAGGCGATGGTGCGCAGCACCGGGTCGGAGACGGGCTCCGGGATGCCGCGCGAGATGATCAGGCTCAGGCCCATCATCAGGCCCATGGTTCCCAGCGTCGAGATCATGTCGGGAATGCGCACGATCCCCACGAAGAATCCGTTGAGAACGCCGACTCCCACGCCGACGGCGACCGCGACGAGGAACGACAGCAGCAGGCCCCAGCCTGCGCCGTAGGCGATGCCGAACAGCACGCTCGCAAACGCGAGCGTCGAGGCTTGAGACAGATCGATTCCGGCGAGCATCACCGCGAATGTCATGCCGACGGCGAGCAGGATGGGGATTGCTGCGTCGGCGAGCATGCCGTTGATGTTGACGGCCGTGAAGAAGTTGGGGGCCGCGATCGAGAAGGCGACGAACGCGACCGCCAGGGCGACGGGGGCGGCCGCCCGGGTCCAGAACTCTTGCGAGGTCAGGACCCGGGCCAGCGTCCCCCGGGAGGACTCATCGTTCGACGACACGGACGAGGCCTCCTTGCGGGGTGACTCTGTGGTGGTCATGTGGGGTTCTCTGGCTGCTCTCAGTTGTCGAACGGGTTGGCGATTTCCAGGCTCGCGGGCGGAGCGGGTGCGGCCTCGAGCGCCTCAGCAGCATTCTCCTCCGTCACGATGTGCACCGGGATGTCGACCCGCTCGGGCAGCGTCGTACCTTCGTACGCCGCGATGCATGCCTGCACCGCCTGGTAGCCCATGAGGTAGGGGAACTGCTCGACTGTCGAAGCCAGCTCGCCATCAGCGATCGACGCGAGCTCCTCCTCGGTGCCATCGATGCCGACGACGACGACCTCGCCCTCGCGACCCTCCTGGGCGATGGCCTCCTGGATGCCCATGGCCTGGGTTCCCGCGGGGGTGAAGAAGCCCACGACATCGGGGTTGGCACGCATGATCGCTGCCGCAGAGTTCTTCGCCTTGACGCGGTCCGCGTCGGCAGAGACTGTCTGCACAACGTCGAGCGTCCCGTCGACCACCGAGTTGAATCCTGCCTGGCGCGCGATGTTGCCCGCATCCTGGGCGAGCGTGCCGATGATGGCGACCTGCGACCCGTCGGGCACCAGGTCGAGCATCGCATCGCCGGCTGCGGCGCCCGCCTGCTCGTTGACAGTTCCGAGGTAGGTGTCGATCGTGACGCCCTGAGCAGCCGCCTCGTCCTGATCGATCACGAGGTCGATGTTGATGACAGTCGCGTCCTCGGCGCCCGTGAGGGGCGTGATGAGGTTGGTGGGGCTGGTCGGGTTGAGGACGTAGCAGTCGTAGCCATCGGCGACGAGTGCGGTCAGGCGCGAGGCCTGGCCAGAGTCGTCCGAGACGTTCTGCGCGGCTGCGACCATGACCTCGACGCCGAACTCCTCGGCAGCGTCCTCGCCGCCCGTGGCCATCGCGCCGAAGTACGGGTTGTCAACGGGCTTCGTCACGAACGCGATGCGCGGACCATCTGTGGCCGTGGCATCCGTGGTCGCGTCGTCAGGTGGCGAACTGGAATCTGCGGGGGAGTCCCCGGAGCTGCACGCCGAAAGCGTGAGACCGGCGGCAGCGATCGTGGCGAACGCGGCCCAGGTGTGGCGGGAGGAGTGCTTCCTCATGGTGACCTCTCTCTTCCTTGAGTTGCCCCGTGCGGGGGGCTGTCGTGGCCCGTCGCGCTGGTGATGCCCCGCTATCGACAGGGCTCTCAGTGTGCGACGGGCATCATCATGCACACACTCTGACAACGTTGTCTAGTCGGAGGCCTCGACGTGACGGTTTTGTGACATTTCGCGGTTCATCCGAGTTCGCCCCGCCACGCTGACGCCTCCACGAGCGTCGCGCCCGGCATCGCCTCGGGCGCGTCCCACCACCCCGCAGCGACGCCCACGATCGCTGCCGCGCCGCGCGCCGCCGTCTCCGTGGCGGTGGAGACGAGGAGCGGATGTGAGGCCCGCTGAGCCTTCATCGACACCCAGCCGCGCGAGCGCAGCCCGCCTCCGGTGAGCACGGTGGGGCCCGTCGCGCCGGTCACGCGGCGCAGCTCCGCGTCGGCGGCGTGCGCGCGACCGACGAGATGAGCGTGCAGCTGGCTCCATCCCTGCGCATCGGCGCTCATGCGCACGTCGCCGTGCTCGAGCGCCGCGACGGCGTCGGCAGTGAGGACATCTGCGGCGTGGACGTCGAGTTGTGCGTCGAGCCGCGAGCGATCGACACCCGAGGCGCGCAGCAGCGCGTCCATCGCGAGGCCGGGCCGGAGGCCTTCGGATATCACCAGCGGCCCGCCGGTCGCGGGGGATGTCTCGACAGACATGTGCGGCGGCGGGAATCGAGAGTCGAGCGCGGGGCGGTCCTGCAGTGGAGCGAGCAGGGGTTCGCCCGTCCCGAGCGAATCCACGACGGCGTCGAGCGGCGCGCCGGTGCCCACGGCCGCCACGGGGTGATCGTGACCCGCGACCACGACCGGAATTCCCCCTGGCAGATCGAGTATCTGAGCCGCCGAAGGTGTCACGGGGTGCGCCATCCCGGTGCGGTGGATCGGCGCGATCGCGTAGGCGCCCAGGCCGGCCGCATCCCAGAGTCGGTCGAGAACCTCTCCGTCCCAGGGGCTCACGACGCCCAACGTCGTGGCGAGCGAACGCTCCTGCGCCGGAGCGCCTGTCAGGGTCCATGCGAAGGCGCTGGCGATCACCATGAAGGTGCCGGACGGCACCTCCGTCTGCCGCGACAGCCAGCCCAGTTTGGCGACGGTCGACACGGGGCGCAGGTGGGCGCCGGTGCGATGATGCGCATCGAGCTCCGCTGCCAGCGCCGCGATGTCGCGGACAACGTCCTCACCGCGCTCGTCGTGCCAGGAGGGGAACGCGAGATCCGCAAGCGCGCCGTTGTGGAGGATCGTGCCGACCTCGCCCATCGACGTCACGCCGATGCCTCGCACCACCGGCGCCGCTCGCGCGACGTCGCGCGTCACGGCCGCCGCCGCCTCGATCATGGCGAGGACAGGGAAATCGACCGTGCCACCCCGGGTGATCCGCGGCGTCTCGACCGCCGCGTGCGCGGCAACACCGCCGGACGCGTCGAAGGCGAGCGCCTTGATGCGCGAGCTGCCGATGTCAACGCCGATGACGCATTCGTTCATGGTCTTCGCTCCGTTCGGTCGACGTCCTGGATGACCATGGTCTAGTCTGTCTAACGTTGTCAGAAGGCGCAAACGGCGCTTCGACGTGAACAAGGAGGAACAATGCCGCTCATCACACTCCGCCAGGCGCTCGATGCCGCGCGCCAGGGCGGGTACGGAATCGGCGCATTCAATGTCACGGACCTGGTGCAGGTCGAGGCGGTCCTGGAGGCCGCCAGCGAGAAGTCCGCGCCCGTGATCGTGCAGACGATCGTCGGCGCCTCGGCATTCCGGTCCGACGAACTGTTCTGGGAGGCGATGCTCGGTGCGGTCGCTCGTTACCCCGAGGTCCCGGCCGTCGTGCACCTCGACCACGGGCCCGACGAGCGCAGTTGCGAGCGCGCTCTGGCGGCGGGATTCTCCTCGGTGATGATCGACGGCAGCGTCGACCACGAGACCAAGTTGCCTCGCAGCTTCGAGGCGAACATCGAGATCACCGCGAGCGTGGTCGCGAAGGCGCGGAAGCTCGGGGTGTCCGTCGAAGGAGAACTCGGCACCATCGGCGGCGCCGAGTCGGACGGCACACCCACCACGGAGATCATCCTTGCGGACCCCGCCGAGGCCGAGGAGTTCGTTGCGCGCACGGGCGTCGATGCCCTGGCCGTCGCGATCGGAACCTCGCACGGTGCGTACAAGTTCACGAGCCCGCCGGACGGGTCGGTGCTGCACATGAACCTGATCGAGGAGATCGCCTCGCGTGTGCCCGGCACGCACCTGGTCATGCACGGATCGTCCTCGCTGCCTGCGGACATCCGTGAGGAGATCAACCGTGTCGGCGGCGAGCTCCCTGAGTCCTGGGGCGTGCCAGAGGACGAGAAGGCGCGCTCGACCAAGCTCGGCGTCACCAAGATCAACCAGGGAATGGACTCGCACATGGCCTACATGGCAGGTCTGCGTGGGCACCTGGCCCAGGACCGTCTCACCGTGGACCCGGCTCCCGCGCAGAAGCGCGGCGCGGACAGGATGCGCGCGATCATCGCCGAGCGCATGGACGTGTTCGGCCAGGCAGGCCACGCCGAGGATCACGAGTGGGTGCCGTTCGGCGCCGCGGGCATGTGACGGACGGCCCTCTCGGGCACCCCTGCTGGTAGCCTGACGATCCCATGGCAAGCGACGAGGGCACGGGCTCCGACGGCGGCGCCCGCCGGCGATTCTCGCGGCCTGCCCGGCTCGTGGACCTGGCCGAGCATTCCGGGTATTCGATCAAGACCATCTCGCGGGTGCTCAACAACGAGCCCTACGTGTCCGAGCGCACCCGCGCGGAGGTCATGAAGTCGGTCCACGAGCTCGGCTACGTCGCCGACCATCGAGCTCGGTCCCTGCGAACGACAGGCAGTAGATCTGGCTACGTGGGACTGATCGTGCCGGATATGCGCAATGGATTCTTCGCGGACTTGGCTAACGCCGTGGAGAAGCGCGTCAGCGCGGCCGGTCAGACACTCCTGCTGGGGATCTCGGATGAGTCCACCGCCAAGGAGGCCAAGTATCTCGACGTGTTCCGGCAGAACCGCATCGAGATGCTCATGGCCGTCCCCGCAGGCTCCGACGCCCTGACGCGGTTCTCGGAACAGGTGCCCACCGTGGTGCTGGACCGCATGCAGCCCGGTCTCGAGGACGCCGTCGACTTCGTGACCGCGAACAACAGGGAGTCGGCGCGTGCGCTCACGAGCCACCTCATCCGGGCCCACGGCCTCGAGCGGGTCCTGATGGTGGCTGGAGAGAAGGAGATCTCATCGGTGCGCGAGCGCCAGGCCGGCTACTACGAGGCCATGAGGGAGGCGGGCCTCCAGCCCGCAGTCACCGATCAGCATCTGACTCTTCCCGATGCTGAGGCAGGCGCGCTCGAGATGATGCGCTCCCTCGCGGCGCCGTTCGGCGTGTTCTCCACAGGAAGCCGCATGTACTGGGCAGCGATGTCGGCGGCCGCGCGCCTGGGCACAGTGGTGCCGCGCGACGTCGCCGCCGCCACGTTCGACGGGTCTGGCAGCCTCGGAGTCGCGGGGCCGCTGCCGACGCAGGCGCAGCTCCCCGTGGCCACGATGGTCGCGCGCGCGTTCCAGCTCGTGACGGAGCGCGCGCTCGAACCCGACCGCGCGCCGCGCACTGTCACAGTCGAGTGCGACATTGAGTACGGCATGACGTGTGGCTGCATGGACCCGAGCTCGGCTGGCCCGCTCGTGATCCGCACGGGTCGCTGATCCGCGCGAGCCGGTCCGCTGATTCGCGGCCTTCCCGCGCGACCATGGACCCATGTCGACCCGTTCCCTCGCCTCGGACCTGCGCGCGCTCGGCCGCCGCGGCATCGACGCGATCAAGGCCGCCCCCGCGTGGCTGGGCGGGATCCTGACGGGCTTCCAGGGTGCGCTGCTGGGCTACCTGCTCGTGCTGGCGCCATCGATGGCCGTCGCCGCCGCTTCGCCGACCACGTCCCTGAGCGCCGGGGTCGATTGGTCGGGCGCGGCGATGGCCGCTGGCCGCCTGTGGCTCTTCGGCCTCGGCGGACCTGCGGAGCTGGGCGGGACCGTGGTGTCGCTCGTGCCGCTGGGTCTGACGCTCGTCTACGGCGCGATCCTCGCGGCGATCGCTCGGCGCTTCGCCGCCCGCACCTGGGGGAGTTGGAGCCTCGCCGTCGCGACGTACGCGGCGCTCGTGTCTGTGGCCGCATCGGCGATCCTGGGACCCGAGGCCTCGGACGCGATCGTGCGCGTCACGGTGGTGGCTGCCCTTCTCGCGGCGGTGTTCGTCGCGGCGGGCGTGTGGCGCGCGCATGGCTTGGAGCTCGGCTGGCTCGCCCGCATCCCCGAGGTGGTCCGCGTGGGTCTGAGGCGAGCCGCGGCAGTGACCGCGTTCAGCCTGTGCGCCGCCGCGCTTGCGCAGACGGCGTGGGCCGTCGTGAACCGCGACCGGATCGGCACCACGGCGACCGCGCTCGACCTCGACGGCATCGGTGCGGTCGTGCTCGCGATCGGCGAGCTCGCCTACGCGCCCACCATGGTGGTGTGGCAGCTCGCGTGGCTGACCGGCCAGGGCTTCTCCGTGGGGCTGGGCAGCGCGTATGCGCCGGACGCGATGACGGCCTCGGCGATTCCGGGTCTGCCCATCCTGGGCGCCCTCCCGTCGGCGGCAGGTGGCCTCCTGGTGTGGGCTCCCGCTGTGCTCGTCGTCGTGGCGACCCTGGCGCGCGCCGTCGTACGCCGGGCCTCGTTGGGCTGGCGCCGCGACGCCGCGGCAGACGTTCTGGCGGTGACCATCGTGGCTGCCGCCGCGGGAGCCCTGACCCTGGCCGCCGCCGGCGCTGCCGGGCCGGGGAGGCTGGAGACAGTTGGCGCGGATGCGCTGCCGGTAGCGATCGCGTCCGGCGGGCTCGCGGCCGCAGGGCTCGCGCTGGGGACGCTGATCGTTGCCTTCGCGAGGTGGGTGGCGTCTGTTCTGCCCTGGGGGCGCCGCCCGTCCACGCCGTCGTCAGCGCGCGCGACAGCTCCGCGGACTCCATCCTCGCCCGAGCCTCCGCGCACGGGCACCGTGACCGTGAAGTCAGGTGCCGCCAGCGCTACGGCGCCGAGGTGAGACCCACCTGCTCCAGCAGGTCCTCGATCGTGTCGCGCACCGACTCCTGGTACTCGGCCTCGCACGTGCGCTGAGCCTGCTGGGTGACAGCGCGCTGCCGGCAGTCCTGGAAGTCGGTGATGACCTCGGCGAAGACCGCAAACGTCATGCCCATGGCGACCGAGAACAGCGACACGACCACGCCCGCGCTCATCGCGACGCGGTAGCCCACGATTCCGGTCGCTCGGCGCGACCGGTACAGGGCGCGCGCCGCCAGGAACGCGCCCAGGGGGCCGGTGGCGATCATCGCGAAGGCCCACGGCACGGAGAGCAGGTACAGCAAGGCCGTGATGCCCAGCACCACGAGGAACCAGCCGGTGTCGCGGCGGGCGGGTGCCGGGATGGGACTGACGCGTTCCTCGGTCTCCGTCACGGGGCTCCTCACGGTAGGTGTGGGGTCCAGCATGCCGATAGGCTCGGCGCGTGACAAACCCGCCCACCACAGCTCGGATCGTCGTGCTCATCTCCGGTGCGGGCTCGACCATGCGCGCCGTGTTAGAAGCCAGTGGCGATCCGGGCTACGGAGCGAGCATCGTCGCGGTGATCTCGGACAGGGCCGATGCGCCCGGACTCGACATCGCGCGGGAGGCCGGGATCCCGGCCCGTGTGGTCGCCCTCGCCGATCATGGCGACCGCGCAGCATGGGACTCCGCGCTCGCGGACGCGATCGCCGCGCACGCTCCAGACCTGGTGCTGTGCGCGGGATTCATGCGCCTCCTCGGAGCACCATCGCTCGACAGGTTCGGTGGGCGCATCGTCAACACCCACCCGGCGCTGCTTCCCGCCTACCCCGGCGCGCACGGCGTTCGGGATGCGCTCGCGGGCGGCGCGAAGGTGACCGGGTGCACGGTCATGCTGGTCGACGCTGGGGTGGACACCGGACCGATCATCGCGCAGGCGGCGGTCGAGGTCTGGGAGGATGACACGGAGGAGACCCTCCACGAGCGCATCAAGGTCGTCGAGCGGCGCGTGCTCGCCGAGACGATCGGACGCATGGCCCGCGAGGGCTGGACCATCGACGGCCGTCGGGTGACCCTCGGCGCCAGAGGGAGGCAGGGCATGACGGACCGCCAGTCGGTGCGCCGGGCACTCATCTCGGTATACGACAAGACCGGCATCGAACAGCTCGCAGGGGTCCTCGCGGCCAACGGCGTGGAGATCGTCTCGACCGGATCCACGGCGTCGCGCATCGCTGCCGCGGGCGTGCCCGTCACCCCGGTCGAGGACGTCACCGGCTTCCCCGAGTGCCTCGACGGACGCGTCAAGACCCTCCACCCGCGCGTGCACGCCGGAATTCTTGCGGACCGTCGGCTCGAGGACCACCGCCGGCAGCTCGACGAGCTCGAGATCGCGCCGTTCGACCTCGTCATCGTCAACCTCTACCCGTTCGTCCAGACGGTCGCTTCAGGCGCGAGCCAGGACGACACGATCGAGCAGATCGACATCGGCGGACCGTCGATGGTGCGGGCCGCGGCCAAGAATCACGCCTCCGTCGCCGTCGTGGTGGACCCGGCTCGGTACGAGGATGTCGCCGATGCGGTGGCTGGGGGAGGCTTCACCCTCGCCGAGCGCCAGGCGCTCGCCGCCGAGGCCTTCCGGCACACGGCCGAGTACGACATCCATGTCGCCTCGTGGATGGGCTCCGTGGTCGCGCCCGATGACGAGGGATCGGGCCTGCCGGGGTGGGTCGCGGCATCGTTCTCGCGCGACGCGCTGCTGCGCTACGGCGAGAACCCGCATCAAGGCGCGGCCGTGTACGCGGACACCGCAGCACCCGGCGGGCTCGCGCAGGCCGTGCAGCACCACGGCAAGGAGATGTCGTTCAACAACTACGTGGACGCCGATGCGGCCCTGCGCGCCGCCTACGACCAGGACGCCCCGGCGGTCGCCGTGATCAAGCACGCCAACCCCTGCGGCATCGCGGTGGGGGAGAACATCGCTCAGGCGCATGCGCGCGCCCACGACACCGACCCGGTGTCCGCGTTCGGTGGCGTGATCGCCGCGAACCGGCCCATCAGTGTGGAGGCTGCGCAGCAGATCGCTCAGGTCTTCACCGAGGTCGTGGTCGCGCCCGGCTACGAGCCCGGTGCGCTGGACGTCCTGCAGGCCAAGAAGAACATCCGCCTGCTCGAGGTCGAGCCCGCGCGGCTGCCGGTCGAGTGGCGACGCATCTCGGGGGGACTGCTGGTTCAGGCCTCGGACCGGATCGACGCGCCCGGCGACCCCGCGACGACGTGGTCCCTCGTCGCCGGCGAGGCAGCCGATGATGCGACCCTCGCGGACCTCGAGTTCGCGTGGCGAGCCTGCCGCGCGGTGAAGTCGAACGCGATTCTCCTCGCCAAGGGCGGCGCCGCGGTCGGCATCGGCATGGGTCAGGTCAACCGGGTCGACTCCTGCCGACTCGCCGTCGAACGTGCGGGCGCCGAGCGCGCCGCAGGCGCGGTGGCCGCCTCGGACGCGTTCTTCCCCTTCGCCGACGGACTGCAGGTGCTGGCCGATGCGGGCGTCCGGGCGGTCGTGTCACCCGGCGGATCGGTCCGCGATGCCGAGGTGGTCGATGCCGCGCGCGCCGCAGGCGTCACGCTGTACCACACGGGCACCCGGCACTTCTTCCATTGAGCGGGGTCCACGATGATCGGTGACACTCCGCAGACTACGGCCGCAGTCGCGATCGCCGTGGTCGCCGTGGTGGCCGCGATCGTGGCGTTCGGTGCGCTCGTGAGCGTTCAGGCCGCAGTCCTGCTGCTCGCTGGACTCACGTTCCTGGGCGCGGCGGCTCGGCTCGCTCTGCCGGCCGCGCGGGTCTTCGCCGTCCGCAGGCGCGCAGTCGACGTGGTGGTCCTGCTCGCCTTCGCCGCCGTTCTTGGCTACCTGGGGCTGACCACGCCGCTGGGCTGACCAGGGCCACGCGACTCAGCGGACCTGGAGCGACGTCACTCCTCGACGATCGTGACCTCCTCGACGGTCTCGATGATGATGAGGTCCTCCTCGGGACCGAACGCGCGGAACAGCAGGCCCGTGATCGCGGCGCCCACGATGGGCGCGACCCAGAACGGCCACAGCTGCTGAAGCGCCCAGCTGTCAGACCAGATCGCGGTTCCGGTGGCGCGCGCGGGGTTCAGCGCCCCGTTCGTGAAGGGGATCGCGATGAGGACCAGGAATCCGACCGTGAGGCCGATCGCGAACGGCGCTGCCGCGGCGCCGGCCTTCGCCCGCACCGAGGTGACGGCGAGCACCACGCCCACGAGGAGCGCGGCGATGATGACCTCGATGATGATGGCGGCGATGAGCGGGAAGCCCAGCGGCGAGTGATCGCCGAAGCCGTTGGAGCCGGTGGAGATGATCTCTCGCGCTCCACCCTCGGTCGCTGCCAGGTCCGGGTGCGTCGCCGTCACGGCGAACAGCACGCCGCCCGCGACGGTCGCGCCGATCACCTGGGCGATGATGTACGGCGCGACGTCCCGCCCGGGGAACCGGCCGCCGAGCCACAGGCCCACGGTCACGGCCGGGTTGAGATGCGCGCCCGACACGCCTCCGAAGATGATCGCGGCGATCATCACGCCCAGCGCGAAGCCGAAGGCCACCGCGAGCGTGCCGTTGCCGCCCTGCGAGAAGTACAGCGCCGTCCCCACGCCCATGAACACGAGGATGAAGGTGCCGACGAGCTCCGCGAGCATGCGCGCGATCAGGCTGGGACCCGAGGTGTCCTCGGCCCAGACGTCGTCATCCAGTTCCTCGGCGAACTCGGATTCGGTGTCGAGATCGACCCCGTCGAGGTCCGCCTCGTCCACCTCGGCCGGCTTGTCTGCATCGGTCATGAGGAACTCCTTCGGGTCCGTGACGCACGCGCGTCTGATCCGATCTTGGCAGGACGATCGCGCGGATGCGCGGTGGGCGCGGCGCGCGGCGTGTCAGTCGCGGTCGGGCGTGTCTCCGGTGGCCGGACCGGGCGCTGGCGTGTCAGGCCCTGGTGTGTCAGGCCCTGGTGTGTCAGGCGCTGACCCCAGCCTGGCCTCGACACGCAGCCGGATCGCCGTCGTGACTCGGAGAGCCGGCCGCAGGACGACGGGCTGCAGCACGAAGATGATGGCGCTGCACGCGACGTAGATCACCAGCGTGGTGCCGAGCGCCGTGAGCAGCAGCCAGTCCGAGGAGGCCTGGCGCGGCGTCTCGACCAGGTCGGACCACACCCAGGCCCGCACCATCGGGTTGTCATGGATGAGGTAGACCCCGAATGCGGCGGCGGCCCAGTAGTTCACCACCCGTGACTGGCGCTCGCGGCTCTTCAGAACCGCGCCCAGGAGCGCCACGGCGAAGGCGAGAGAGAGCGGGGAGTACGGCCCGGCGACGAGCCACCGCGTCCACCCGAGGTCCTCGGGCAGGCCAGTCGCGTTCCACCGCAGTGTGGTCGCGATCCACATCGCGACGGGGATCGCGACCCCGGTTCCGAAGGCCGCGGCGATCCACGCTCCTCGGCTCCCGGGAAGTGGATGCAGACGCATGTAGGAGGCGATCATGAACAGCAGGGCGAACCACGCGAGGTCGGAAACGTAGAGCCACACGCCGTCGACGAGATTCAGCACGCTCCACAGCGCGACGCCGACGGCGATCAGGCGGCCGAGCTGGACCCGCGTGAGGCCCGTCGCGACCATCGCCAGGTAGGGCGCGATGAGCACCAGCATCACGTACGCGGTGACGAACCAGTACTGGCCGAAGATCACCGGCAGCACGGACTTCTTGATCTCGGTCCCGCTGACGGTGTCCGGTGCTACGACGAGGAACGTCGCGAGAATGAGCAGCGAGATCGGCAGCACCTGCGCGTAGATGGACGCCAACGACCTGCCGCGGGAGGGCCGCTTCACCATGAAGTACGCGCCCACGAGCACGAATAGGTCCACGCCCCACTTGCCGAATGCGCTCGCCACGCTCAGGGTGACGGCCGCATCCTGGTCGAAGGTCACGCCCATCACGCCACCGTGAACGGCGTAGTGGTGGGCGACGATCCCGACCATGGCTGCGATCCGCAGCGCTTCGATGCTGCTGTTCCGCTTGGCCGGGGCCGGTGTCGTGCTCGCCTCGGTCATAGCACGAACCTCGAACTGGGCCACATCCTCGCCAAGTCGCGATCGGGAAACCTCTCGGCGACAGCGCGGTACGTGGGGGCGAGGTGCTGAGCCGCGGCACGCACCGCGCTCTCGGGAAGCCCGCCATCGTCCTTGGGCTGCGACACATTCCGAATGTCCCCAAAGTCGGCGTCGACCGGGTCGATCCCGAGGAAGCCGCAGATTTCCCGGAACGTGTTGCCCTCAAACAGCTCCTCGTAGAAGCCGTAGTAGACGTCGGCCGGGTCGAACACAGAGTCGACCGCTGCGATCGTGGTCTCGTAGCGGCTTCGACTCGCGTAGATCTCCTGGTCGTGAATGCGCTCAACCATCGCCTCCGCGGGTGCGGGGAATCGGCGTGGCTGGCGACCCTGCTGCATCCGAATCTGCGAGTACGTCCTCTCGACAGGATCACGCATGAGAAAGACGACCGCAGTTCTGATGCCGCGCTCTGCGAAGTGATCGCGGATCTTCGACAAGCGGCGCGCCGGCAGGAGTGCGTAGTCCGGGGTGACGTCAGCTGCAAGGCGGGCGGGGTCGTTGCGGCTGAGCAGCGCGGAGAAGTGATCGAAGTAGTGCTGGGGATTCAAGACCATGCTCGCACGATGGAGCATCCGTGCCTGGGCCCGCTCGCCTGCAAGCGCAAGGGTCGATTCCTCGGCAGCGCGGCGGAAGACCTTGTCGCGGTTCCACCGCTGGATCGGCACATCGATGCAGTCGAACACGTGGTACTCCTTGAAGTATCCACGCGCGAATTGCGGCGAGCCCTCCAGTTGAGTGTGGAGCCACGTCGTCCCTGCCTTCTGCGCGCCCAGGCCGAGCATGAACGTCGGTCGAGGTGGCGTCCTGCGGGTTCGAAACACGGGGATCCTTGGCTGTCGAAGAACAGTGATGGCGCTCGAGTCGCCATGATAGACGCGACGGCACACGGGGTGGGGCGGCAGGCGGCGCGGATCGCAAATTCGCGCCTTTTTGACCCGAGGCGGTCTCGGAATTGCCGGCATCGAGCTCGCGCGAGTGGTCTAGCCTAGGGTGCGAACCCGTACCCGAAGCAGACGTGAGGCACCCGCATGGCGAAGATCAAGGTCGAAGGCAAGGTCGTCGAACTCGACGGCGACGAGATGACCCGGATCATCTGGCAATTCATCAAGGACCGCCTGATCCACCCGTATCTCGACATCGACCTCGAGTACTACGACCTGGGAATCGAGTCCCGCGACGCCACGGACGACCAGATCACTGTCGACGCCGCTCACGCCATCAAGGAGCACGGCGTCGGCGTCAAGTGCGCGACCATCACGCCGGACGAGGCCCGGGTCGAGGAGTTCGGCCTCAAGAAGATGTGGGTGAGCCCCAACGGCACCATCCGCAACATCCTCGGCGGAGTCGTCTTCCGCGAGCCGATCATCATCTCGAACATCCCCCGCCTGGTGCCCGGCTGGACCAAGCCCATCATCATCGGCCGTCACGCTCACGGCGATCAGTACAAGGCGACCAACTTCAAGGTCCCCGGTGCCGGTACCGCGATGATCACCTTCGTGCCCGAGGACGGCTCCGCGCCCATCGAGCACGAGATCGTCAAGATGCCTGAGGGCGGCGGCGTGCTGATGGGGATGTACAACTTCAACAAGTCCATCGAGGACTTCGCGCGAGCGTCCTTCAGTTACGGCCTGCTGCGCAACTACCCGGTGTACATGTCGACCAAGAACACGATCCTCAAGCAGTACGACGGTGCGTTCAAGGACATCTTCCAGGACGTGTTCGACCGCGAGTTCAAGGCCGAGTTCGAGGCCAAGGGCCTGACCTACGAGCACCGCCTCATCGACGACATGGTGGCCGCCGCCATGAAGTGGGAGGGCGGCTACGTCTGGGCCTGCAAGAACTACGACGGCGACGTGCAGTCGGACACGGTCGCTCAGGGCTTCGGCTCGCTGGGCCTCATGACCTCCGTGCTCATGACCCCGGACGGCAAGACGGTCGAGGCCGAGGCCGCGCACGGCACCGTGACCCGTCACTTCCGCCAGCACCAGCAGGGCAAGCCCACGTCGACCAACCCGATCGCGTCGATCTTCGCGTGGACCGGCGGCCTCAAGCACCGCGGCAAGCTCGACGGCACCCCCGAGGTGACGGGCTTCGCTGAGACGCTCGAGGACGTCATCGTGAAGTCCGTCGAGGCAGGCTCGATGACCAAGGATCTCGCTCTCCTCGTCGGGCCCGACCAGGAGTGGCAGACCACCGAGGAGTTCCTCGCGACCCTCGACCGCAACCTCGCCGCGCGCCTGGCCTAGCCCGCGCATCGGCCCTTCCCCGACTATCCAAGGAGTCACACCGTCGTGAGCACCACCCCCGTCACCGTCACCGTCACCGGCGCCGCCGGCCAGATCGGCTATGCGCTGCTGTTCCGCATCGCCTCAGGCCAGATGCTCGGGGCCGACACCCCGGTCAAGCTGAACCTGCTCGAGATCCCGCAGGGGGTGAAGGCAGCCGAGGGCACCGCGATGGAGCTCGACGACTGCGCGTTCCCTCTGCTGGCGGGCATCGACATCTACGACGATGCGACGGCGGCCTTCGACGGCGTCAACGTGGGTCTTCTCGTGGGAGCCCGCCCGCGCGGCCCGGGCATGGAGCGCGGCGACCTGCTCGCGGCCAACGGCGGGATCTTCGGTCCCCAGGGGGCGGCCATCAACGCGGGTGCGGCTGACGACGTGCGCGTCCTCGTGGTGGGCAACCCCGCCAACACCAATGCGCTGATCGCCTCCGCCCACGCGCCGGATGTACCTGCGGATCGCTTCAACGCGATGATGCGTCTGGACCACAACCGCGCCCTCGCGCAGCTCGCGGCGAAGACCGGCACCACCGTCGCGGACGTGAAGAAGGTCGCGATCTGGGGCAACCACTCCGCCAAGCAGTACCCGGATGTGGCGCACGCGACCATCGGTGGCGACGCGGCTCCTCAGGTGATCGGCGATGACGCGTGGGTCACGGACACCTTCATCCCGACGGTCGCGAAGCGCGGCGCCGCGATCATCGAGGCGCGCGGGGCGTCGTCCGCGGCCTCGGCCGCGAACGCCGCGATCGACCATGTCCGCGACTGGGTGCACGGCACCCCGGAGGGCGACTGGACGTCGGTGGCGCTGCCGTCCGACGGCTCGTACGGTGTCGAGGAGGGCCTGATCTCCTCGTTCCCGGCCGTGTCGAAGGGCGGGGCCTGGGAGATCGTCCAGGGTCTAGACATCGCAGCCGATGCGCGGGCAGGCATCGACGTGTCTGTCGCCGAGCTCGCGGAGGAGCGGGACGCGGTGAAGGAGCTGGGGCTCCTCTAGTACGGGGCGCGATTCGCACTGTCGTGCGACGCGAGCCGGTGCGGCGCCTCGGCCCCGAACGGGACTCCCGCGGGGGTGTTCCTCGGATCGCAGGTGTTGCGTCGAGGCAGGTATGATTGCGGCCAATGTCACGATCGCCTTCCCCCTCTCCGTCGACCGGCTCCTGGGGCCGGGACTCCGGCGCACGGCATCCGCAGAGAACCCCGTGCTGGTGGTGTGCCCAGTGAGCCTCAAGCAACGGGTGCCTGCATCCCTGCGCCCGGCTCTCGGCCGGGCGCGCCGCGAGGCCGGGCGAGTGCGCAGAGAAGCGATGCGGCGTTCGCGGCACATCGCCAACAGGCGTCTCATCGGCGCCGACTACGCAGCAGTCCATGATGGGCGTACGCTCAACGTCTTCGTCGGAAGGGCAAGCGCCGAGTCCCTGCTGGCGGTCGTCGACTCGCACGGCCGAGTGGCCGCGGGTGGAGCCCCTGGTAACGAGTGCGGCGACGGCAGATCGTGGACTCTCGACCTTGGCTCGCTGGACGACGGCGAGTATGCGCTTGCGCTCGACCATCCCACGGATCGGCGCATGCGCATCGACATCGCCGAGCCCTCGACCGACGTGTCCGACGATCCGGGAGTCGACGGCCCGGCGACCTTTGGCGCATCCCCATGCGTCGAGCTCAGAACCGGGCGCTCGGGGCTGACGGTCGTCAAGTCCACGCAGCGAGCCCAACCGTACGTGCGGTCCATGCTGCGCCACAACGATGGTCGCCTCGATCTGGTGCTCGAAGGCGTCGAGGATGCTGCTTCCCTCGTCGGCATCGAGCGCGCATCCTCCGACGAGCGAACTCTCGCGGATGTTGCGCGAGCGACAGCGGTCATCGACGTCAACCGCCTCCCTGCACAGGTGGATTCCGAGCAGATCTGGGATGTCTTCGTGGTGGAAGGTGAGGGGCGTCGCCGCCTGCGCATGACGGCCCGAGACCTGAGTCGCCCGGACCGAACGCTCTCGGTTCCCGCGTGGTTCGACGAGCGCGAGGGGCTCTCCGTGAGGTGCAAGGCCTACTGCGCGGTCGACGCGGGGCTCTCGATGAGAGTCACCAACGAGACCCCGGGAGCGTCCTCGTGAAGGTCAGCTATCTCCTCACGACACCTGACTTCGGCGCAGGCACGGAGCGCACCATTCTCACGCAGGCGTCGATCCTGGCGGGGGATCACGACGTCGAGGTGATCGGTGTCTACCGATCAGCCAAGGTGCCGCATCACCGCATCGACTCCCGCGTGAAGGTGCGGTACCTCGTCGATGAGCGGAACGGGCGACCCCAGGGCACCTCGCGGCTCGTCCCGTCGGAGTGGGACAACCAGTTCAGTCCGGTGACGGACGCCGCACTGGAGCGCTGCCTGCGCGGCCTCCGCGCGGACATCATCGTGACCTCCACGCCCGCGCTGGCTGCACTCGCCACGGAGTTCGCGCCGCGCCGGACGGCGGTGATCCATCAGGAGCATCGCCCGCCGATGCACCGCCAGGACGGGTTGGGGCCGCTGGTCTCCCACGGGGCTCGAATCGACCTGCTGACGAACCTGACGCAGCGCTCGCAGGACTGGCTGCTGGAGCGACTCGGAGAGTCCGCTCCGCCGATGGCGGTCGTCGAGAATCCGCACGAGCCCGGATTCGTGCCGCGCACGTCCTTGGCCAACCGCCTCATCGTCGGCGCAGGTCGCTTCACCTTCCAGAAGAGGTTCGTGGACCTCATCCGCGCATTCGAGATCGCGGACCGTGACGTGCACGGGTGGCGGTTGCGCATCTTTGGCGATGGATACGAGTACGACCAGCTCCGCAGCGAGGTGCATCGGCTCGGGCTCCTGGGCAAGGTCGATATCGTCCCACCGACTCGCCGACTTGCAGCGGAGATGTCCAAGGCCTCGATCTACGGTCTGAGTTCCCGGTACGAGGGGCTTCCGATGGTGGGCATCGAGGCGGCGGTGGCCGGAGTCCCGATGGTCGCCTACGACATCGAGACTGGGCCCCGAGAGATCATCTCCAAGGCAGGCGGAGGGGTCTTGGCCCCGAACGACTCGGTCGAGGCGCTGGGGTCGTCGCTGGCGCTCCTCATGGAGGACCCCGCTGAGCTCGCGCGAGCCTCGGAGAGAGCCCTCGAGGGCTCTCGGGCGTTCGCGCCGCACGTGATCCGCAGCCGGTGGCTTGAGATCTTCGAGCAGGTGGCAGGCAAGACTGCGGGAGACGGGTTCGCGGCGACGGTGGTGCCGTCGAGTGTGGAGGCGCCGCCCACGCCGGCGACACTGAGGCTCGCAGCGGAGGCGACCCACGCGCCCGCACGGTCGCTCGGCGCGCAACGCGAGCTCGAACGCGGAGTCCTCACGGTGCTCGACGATCTTGGCGTCGACTATGCGCGGGTGCGCGCGGTGGAGCCCCGAGAGGACATCGTCGTCCTTGAGGCAGACCGCGCGCAGGTGCTCGATGCGCTCGTGGCTCTCGTCCATGAGCGCCAGTGGTCGGCGCAGGCCTACCGTGGCGGCGGAGCACTCGGACTCGCGCCATGGACCAAGCCCGCCGATGCGCCCGCGACGCTTCCGCGTGCGTCGCACGTCGCGATCGACGTGACGTCGGCGGATCCCGAACACCCCGCCGCACGTGTGGCTGTCGAGTTCTGGGCACCAGGTGCCGACGGCACCCACAGGGCTCCGCGACCCAACGCCAATGCGGAGTGGGTCGACGACGCGACGTGGCGCCAGTGGACCGCGCATCAGCGGCCGTCGATATCGGGTCAACCACTATGGAACGTCGCGGACTTCCCGATCGATGTGGTGTTCACCTGGGTCGACGGCGCGGATCCCGCGTGGAGCGCACGGCGCGCTGAGCACCTTGATCGACCCGCAGTTCCCGACGACTCGCCCGCAGACGATGCCAAACGCGATGCGCGTTTCACGAGTCGCGACGAGATCTACTTCGCGGTGGCGGCGGTGCACAAGTATGCGCCGTGGACGCGGACGATCTACATCGTGACCGATGGGCAGACGCCTGCACGGGTCGTGGAGGACTTCCCCGACGTCGTCATCGTCGACCACAGCGAGATCTTCCCCGACCCATCAGTGCTGCCGGTGTTCAACTCTCATGCGATCGAGTCGTGTCTCCACCGCATTCCGGGCCTGTCAGAGCACTTCCTGTACTTCAACGACGACGTGATGCTCACGCGTTCGGCTGTGCCGGAGGACTTCTTCCTCGGCAACGGCGTGGCGAAGTTCTTCGCCTCGAACTTCCAGGTGAACCACGGAGGGCATCGAGAGCTGCCTCACTTGGGCGCGGGAGCGAACAACCGCGCTCTGGTCCTGCGGGACTTCGGTCTCGAACTCACGCAGTCGATGCTCCACACCCCCTACCCGCACGTGAAGAGCGTGGTCGAGGAGATGGAGGAGCGATACTCAGACGAGTTCGACGCCACGCGTGCGCGGCGCTTCCGCTCCGGAGACGACATCTCGGTGATGTCCTCATTTGCGCAGTACTACGGCTACGCGTCGCGCAGATACGTTCCCGGCCAGTTGCGGTACGACTACGTGTCACTTCGAGGGGCGGGTCTGGTGGATCGGATGAAGCGCGCGCTCGAGAACGATGCGCTTCAGGCCATCGCGCTCGGCGAGCCTCGCGATCGAGACTGGCGGCACCCGGATGAGCATGCGCTCGTGGAGGAGTTCCTGACAAGGATCGCCCGTTGAGGGGAGCTCCGCTCGACCGTGAAGTGTCGTGCTCCTCAGGTAGCATTGTCGCGCAGCAGGGCTCCTGCCGCCTTCCCCGGAGCGCGGAGCGAATCGCGGCCCCAGCCTTAGTTCCTGTGACGCCCGCCAGCACGGGCCCTGATGAGTCAGCACCTGTCCACGGCCGCGTGGTCACGGGCCTGGACGAAAGGACTCGAGTTGTCTGAGCCGCAGTTCTCGGTCATCATCCCAGCGTTCAACGTCCAGGGATACCTGAGGCAGGCAGTGATGTCGGTGGCCGGCGCCGACCGGACCGAGGTCATCGTCGTCGATGACTGCTCCACGGACGACACCGCGCGCCTTGCAGACGAGCTAGCCGCGCTGCATTCGTCGGTCCGTGTCGTGCGACCCGAGAGCAACGCGGGGCTCGGTCGCGCGCGCAACCTGGGCATGTCGCACGCAAGCGGCGAGTACATCCTCTTCCTTGACGGGGACGACTACTTCGCACCCGGTGCGCTCGAGGAGATTCGTGACGCGGTGACGGCGCAGTCCCCGGACATCGTTCAGTTCGGCTACGCGCGTCTCTATGCCAATGGCGACGTCCACGAGGGCGTCAAGCGGGAGCCGTTGCAGGCCCCGGGCCCGTTTGTCGCGTCGGAGCGGCTCTCCATCTACTCCGTTCTCAACGTTGCTTGGAACAAGGCCTACCGGCGGAAGTTCCTCGAGCAAGCGGGCCTCGAGTTCCCGGAGGGGTACTACGAGGACATTCCCTGGACCTACCCGCTGCTGGCCCTCGCCGAGTCGATCGTCGGCATCGACCGGCCGCTCTATCTCTACCGCCAACGATCCTCCGGCTCCATCCTGCGCAGCACGGACCGTCGCCACCTGCAGATCCTCGATCAGTTCATGCGCCTCATGGCCGTGCTCGATGAGCGCGCCATCGATGGGCCTGACCGGCGCGCCATCTTCGACAGCGCGTTTCGCAATCTCGCGACCCTGCTGACCGATCAGAGGGGTCGGCTGCCTGCGGGGGAGCGCCGGCAGTTCTATCGCGACGTCCAGCGAGCGCTTCGATCGCACGCCCCGGCGGAGTATGCGCCTCCGACCACGGGTGACAAGGTGAAGGCGATGGCCTGGATCTGGCGGGAGCCGTACCCCGCGTTCGAGAGCCACGTGCTGCTGCGCGATGCGTACCGACAGGGGCGCAGCCGTGGACGGAGCGCCGCCGGGCTGGCCAAGCGCACAGCTCGATGGGCCTATCACCACCCGCGTCTCTACCAGGTGCTCCGGCGCTCTGCCCGTCTGGACCCTGATCTCGTCGTGCTCGAGGCGCTGTGGGGCCGTTCACCGCGTCTCAATTGCCTCGCAGTCGCCAACGAGATCACGGCGAGCCACCCGGAGAAGAAGATCGTGTGGCTCGTGCAGCCGGCCGACGCTTCCCTGGTGCCGGACGGCGTCGACTATGCCGTCCAGGGGTCGCACAAGTACTTCAGGTCCCTGGCCACAGCGACATACCTGTTCGTCGACGCCAACCTGCCCAGTTGGTGGCGCAAGCGGCGCGGACAGGTGCTGACCCAGCTTCATCACGGCACCCCGCTCAAGCTCATGGGGATGGAGGAGCGTGGCAAGGATCGCGAGTGGCGGAACCGTCTGCTCGCTCGATGCTCGCAGTGGGACTACTCAGTAGTGTCGAATTCGTACACCGCGGAGGTCTGGAAGCACAGTTATCCGGTGCGATGCGAGACGCTCGAGGTGGGATATCCGCGCAACGATGCCCTCGTGAGTCCCGACGGCACCGTCGGCGCGCGCGTGCGGGAGCAGCTCGGCATCCCGGCGAAGTCGCGCGTCTTCCTCTATATGCCGACGTTCCGCGACGGCGGCGCGGGGGTGTCCACCGGCGTCGACATCCGCGAACTCGCCGCCGCGATTCCCGAGGACGTGGTGGTGCTGGTGCGCGGCCACTATTTCTACGCGGCACAGACCAGTCTCCCGTCCCAGTCGCGCGTCATCGACGTGTCCTCGTACCCCGAGGTCGAGGAGCTCTACCTGGCCGCGGACGTCCTGGTGACGGACTATTCCAGCGCGATGTTCGACTTCGCGAATCTGCGCCGGCCGATCATCATCTTCCCCTACGACTGGGATCTCTACCAGAGCACGCGGGGGACCTACTTCGACGTGACTGCGGATGCCCCTGGCGCAGTCGTGTGGTCCACGGAGGAACTGGCTGCAGTCATCACGGACAAGTCCTATGACAGTGATGAGAATCGCGAGCGCATCGAGAGATTCGCGGCGATCTTCACGGAGTTCGAGACGGGAACTGCAGCGAGGGACGTCGTCGCCCGGGTGATTGACGGCGTGGCATCCCCACGTGCCGCTTCTCGCCCGATTCCGGCGCTCACTTCATGGTGGACCGACCGCGTCGCGTGAACGGAGCGCGCGCGGTGGTCGTGTCAGTCTCGTCCGGGCGGGCATAGCCGAAGCGCCGGTAGTCCTCGGCGTAGAACGATCCTACGAGTCGGCGCACGTTGTCATTGACCTCGACGTCTCGAGGTGTCCCCCCCGATCGCTCCTCGCCCGTGTTGCGGCGAGGAGCAGACGGGGGCACGTCAAGGCCAGTGAGGATCTTCAGGTCCTCGAGACCTGCGTCAAGGCCGTCCTCGAAGCGGTAGACGCGCGTTCCGGGCACCAGGAATTCGTGCTGCGGACGCATGTGATTGTCAAGGTGGTAGGGGTCCGCGTACGTGGTGGCGAGAGAGGCGCGCACCCACTCCTCGAAGGCTGCCGCGGAGGTATCCACCGAGCTGCCCTTGCTCGCGGTGCTCCGGAACACATACTCGGACAGCACGCGCTTGAGCGGATCGCGGACGTAGGCGAAGATCCCATCGAAGCGATCGAGCCTGTAGGTGGCCTCGAGCACGGACGCCTCAACGTGCTGCGGTGTGCAGCGGCGGTAGTAGTTGACGGAGCCCTTGCGACGATTGCCGTCGACGAAGTTCACGTCCCAGCCGGCGTCTCGGAAGGCCCACTCGACGGAACTGCCCCCGGTCTTCGGGATGTGAATGAACAGCAGGCCTGCCTGCTCCTTGCGCATGATGGGCATGCTGGTCCGTCCTTCCGGCGCTGACGCGCGAGGATCACGGTAGCACTGGAACGCGTGTTACCTGGGTTGGCGTGGTGTCTTGAGTCCGTCCAGCACCCGGATCACCTTGCGACTGCGATAGCGCTCGAGTTGACCCCTGGTGCTCTCCAGCTCGGCTCTCAGCCGCTCGATCTCGGCTCGCGATGCCTTGTCCTTCTCGTGGAGCTCACGGCGCCGATCGGCGCTCCTGGCGTACTCATCGAAGACCGGCAGGATGGTCTCGCTGATGCGCGCCCACTCGCCCTTCGGTGTGTAGGTCGGCGCGTGCGGGCTCTCGTCGAAGCTCACGTCGGTGTCCGTCTGCATCGACTGTGCGAGCGCGTCCCACCAGCGACCCTGGAGGCCCCGGGCGACGTCGGCTGACTGTGAGCGGTGGGCGACGAGCTCCGGCGTCTTCTCCATGGCCTCCTGTGCGGCAGCGGGGACGAGGTCGAACGTGCTCTTGGGCAGCACGAAGGCCTGGAGTCCGACGTTGCCCAGGGCGCCGCGCATGCGCATCAATGAGTAGTACGAAGGCGCAATGGCGACGGCGGGGGCTGCAAGTGCAGACGCGAAGACGACCGGGTGGTAGCGGGTGGAGAGCGACAGGGCCGCGGTGTCGATCAGTGCGACGTCTTCGCGCGCGGTGATCATCCGAGTCGATCGCACGCGCGCGGAGCCCGCGATCTCAGCGATCGCTTCGTTGCCGATCTGGTCTCTCGAGCGGAGCGTCGGATCGAGGGAGCCAGCGTGAGGTGCGAGCAGCACGTCGACGTCGTGCGCATCGGCCAGCGTGGTGCACAGCTTCGCCAGGTCGCGGTAGTACGCCTTGCGGTGGGGCCAGATGGTTCCGTGGTGGTCCGTGAAGGACGCGATCACGAAGGGCCGGTCGCCGACAAGCTCCGCAGCGCTCGCTCGGGCGGCATCGTCCGCATCCAGCAGGATGGCGTCGTCGGAGGTGTGGTGAATGCGCTCGGGGTGCGCCACGTGCTTGCGCAGAAGGGCTGCGGTGACGCTTTCGCGGCAGCCGAAGGCTCGTGCTGTGTCGGCGATCTCCACGACGCGCGCGAGATCCTCGGGCGTCAGCATCGGCCCGACCGTCTGACTGGAGACGTAGACAGGCTTCCCGCAGGCATGGGCGATCCGGGTGCTCGCCAATCGCTCGTACAACAGGTGATAGTCGCGCGAGTTCATGTTCCCGCCGCCCGCGATGATGACGGCGTCGCTCTCACGAATCGCGGCGACCGCGGTCTGGTCCACCAGATCGCTGCTGTCGAAGGAGGAGGTGATCGCGGCGAGATGGGCGTCGTTGCGCTCCCGCGACCAGGAGGCTCGGAAGCCCAGGCGCGGCACCGCGGGGAGTCCGTAGAAGCGCTCGGCGGCCTCGGGCTCGCCTGCGACGAGCGTGACGTCCGCGATGCCTCGTCGTCGCAACATGTCGACGGCGGCCTCGGTCATGGCCTCGTCGCCGAGGTGGTAGAGGTCGTGCCAGCCGATATCGCCGATGACGACGACTTTCATAGCGTCCTTCCGGCTACGGGTGAGAGGGCCTCCAGCGTACCCGGCGCGAGATCTCGGGCGGGGCCGCTGCGCGGCAGCTCCTCCATGGCTTAACCGTCCGCGTCGGGGCGGTCGTAGCCGAACCGCCGGTAGTCCTCGCCGTAGAACTCGCTGATCAGTCGTGCGGCGCGCGACGTGATCTCGACATCCGCGGGGCGGACGCTCGTCACCTCGGAGCCCTTGTGGAGTCGTGGCACCGTGAGCGGGAGGTCCAGTCCGGTGAGGTCCGCGAGGTGCGCGAGGCCCCTGTCGATGCCGTCCTCGACGCGGAAGTTCTGGGCGCCCGAGACCATGAACTCGACCTGGGGGCGGATGTGGTTGTCGTAGATCGAGGGGTTCTGGAGGCTCTTGCGCAGGGTCTCGCGCAGCCACCGCTCGAAGGCGCGGCCAGAGACGTCCACGGAGTCGTTCTTGCGCATGCGCCACACGTACTCCGACCGCATGCGCGGCAGGGGATCGCGGACGAAGCTGAAGACGGCGTCGAAGCGTCCGATGCGGAAGATCCGCTCGAGGTCGGCGGCGTGCGTGTGCTGGGGGCTGTTGCGCCGAAGGTAGTTGACCGAGCCGGGACCGCCGCGGTGGTCGAAGAAATCCATCCTCCACCCGGCGTCCTTGAAGGCCGTCTCGACGGAGCCCCCGCCCGTCTTGGGGACGTGGACGAAGAGCAGCGCGGCTCCGTCCTTCCTCAGCACAGGCATGGTCTCTCCTCAGCGTTGTGACAGCACCAGGCTAGCAATGAGTCGGATGGTCACGGATCGGTAACGGTTGCGGTCGAAACGATGCGACAGGGTTGCGCCTAGTTGGTTAGTAATCTTAACTAACTAACTATGACGACCCACGAGGCGCAGCGACGCTCCACTGGGAGGCGGGCCACCGGGCTCGACCCTCTCGGTGCGGCGACGAGCGCCACGAGCCACCGCGCCCTCGCCGGCGCGGTGAGGCCGGGTGCCCGGGTGCGGCCCGAGCACGCCCGTCGTCACAACCGTGCGCTCGTTCTGCAGGCCCTGTACCGGGGCGATGGCATGAGCCGCGCGGATCTCGCGCGGGAGGTGGGCCTCACGCGCGTCACGATCTCGGACCTCGTCGCGGACCTCATCTCCGAGGACCTGGTCGTCGAGCTCGGGATCCGCCCCGACTCGCGCCCGGGCAAGCCCGCGACGCTCCTGGACATCAACCGCACCGGCTTCTCGATCGTCGGTCTGGACCTCTCCAACAACAGCGCGTTCCGCGGCGTGGTCACCGATCTCGACGGCTCCGTGCTCGAGCGGTCCGAGGTCCCCGTCACGGGCGTTACCGGAGAGGACGCGGTCGCGCGGGTGCACGCCCTCCTCGACGACCTCCTCGGTCGTGCCAGCGCGCCGGTGATGGGCATCGGAGTCGGCAGCCCCGGCATCGTGGACCTCGAAGGGGTCGTGGTGTCCGCACCCAACCTCGTGTGGCACGACGTCCCCCTGCAGCGTCTGCTGGCCGAGCGCTACAGCCTCCCCGTCGTGGTCGCCAATGACGCGAACATGGCCGCGATCGGCGAGCGGTCGTTCGGCGGCGCCAGCCCCGACATGATGCTTGTCCGGGTGGGCCGAGGCGTCGGCTCCGGCATCGTCGTGGGCGGCCAGGTCGTGTACGGATCGGGCTTCGCCGCCGGCGAGATCGGCCACGTCGTGGTCGGCACCGACGGCGGCGACGAGTGCGCGTGCGGCAAGGCGGGATGCCTGGAGACCTGGCTCGCATCGCCCCGGCTCGAGGCGAACCTCGCGCAGGCCGCGACGGAGGCCGAGCGGGAGCAGGTGCTCCGCGAGGCCGGCGAGCGGCTCGGCATCTCCCTGGGCCCCGTGGTGGGCGCCCTCAACCTCGGCGAGGTCGTCCTTGCCGGTCCCCACAATCTTCTCGCAGGTCCCCTCCTGGAGGGCACCTCCGAGACGCTTCGCAGCAGGACGATGGCCGAGCTTCACGGCGATCTGACTCTGCGGATGACCTCGCTCGGGCGCGACATCGTCGTGCTCGGTGCGGTGGTCACGGTCCTCACCGGACAGCTGGGGGTCTCCTGACCTCCTCCACAACGACGTGGCCCCTCAGGTCACGGACGGCACACACACAAACAGAAGGAAGTAGTTCGATGAAGAAGATGACAAGCGGCGCCGTGGCCTTCGCGGCCGCCTCCGCCATCGTCCTCGCTGGATGCTCGTCGTCCGGATCCGACGACCCGGCAAGCGAGCCCGACGAGACCACCGACGAGACCACCGAGGAGACCACCGAGACGGTCGCGCAGGACATCACCCTGTGGCTCATGGGTGCGCCCGACACCCCGGAGGACCTGGTCACCTACCTCGAGGACACCTACGCGGCTGAGAACGGCGGCACGCTGACCGTCGAGGCCGTGGCCTGGGGCGACGCTCTCCCCAAGCTCACGACCGCGCTCCCCGACGCGGCCAACACCCCTGACGTCGTCGAGATCGGCAACACCTGGGCGCCCACCTTCACGGCCGTCGGTGCGTTCTCGGACCTGTCCGACATGTACGACGAGCTCGGCGGCGACGACCTGCTTCCGTCGTTCACCGAGGTCGGCTCGGTCGACGGCACCCCCTACGCGCTTCCGTACTACTTCGGCTCGCGCAACATGTGGGCCCGTGCGGACATCTACGAGGCCGGCGGCGTCGAGGTGCCGACCACCCTCGCGGAGGTCACCGAGGTCCACGCCTCGCTGAAGGACCAGGGCCTGGGCGGCCTGTACCTGGGTGGCCAGGACTGGCGCAACGCCATCTCCTGGGTCTTCGCCTACGGTGGCGACCTCGCCGCCAAGGACGGCGACCTGTGGGAGTCGACGCTGTCGAGCGCCGAGAGCCAGGAGGGCATCGCGGCCTGGCAGGAGATGTTCGAGTCGGCATCGGTGGCCAACGCCAACGACACCGACGCGGACAACTACTTCATCATCAACGACGACACGTTGGCCGGCATCCCGGCGGCGGCGTCGATGGCTCCGTCCTGGGCCGCCTGCTGCATCGGTCTGCCCGTCGAGGGTGGCGAAGAGGGCGAGGTCGCGTGGGATGACGCGGCGAACACCGCCTACGGTCTGCCCGGCGTCGACGGTGGCCTCGCCCCCGTGTTCGCCGGTGGCTCGAACATCGGCATCTCGGCGCAGTCCGAGAACCAGGAGGGCTCGCGCGACCTGCTCCGCATCATCTTCTCGGATGACTTCCAGGCCATGCTCGGCGAGAACGGCCTCGGTCCGGCCAACGTCAACGCGAAGGACTCCTTCGTGACCGACGAGTTCCGTCAGATCGCCTGGGACACCGCTCAGGTCTCGAAGCTCACCCCGGCCGCGCCGGGCTGGGCCTCCGTCGAGGGCTCCGGCCTCCTGGAGGAGTTCTTCCAGGCCGTCGCCGAGGGTGGCGACATCGCCGCCCTCGCCGCCGAGTACGACGAGAAGATCACCGCTCAGCTGAACGGCTGATCCCCTCTTCCCGGTCCGGACGCCGCCCCCGGGGCGTCCGGACCGGGAGACCCGGGGCCGCATCGGCCCTGCAGAGGCGGGCGCACCGCACTCCCCGCGCCAGTGCCCCGCCTCCTCCCGCGCGAGACCACCCGCGCCACCACCCCAGTTGCCCCTGAAAGGCTTCGCCATGCCCGCTCCCACCGCCGCCCCGCCGGCCGAGGTGCTGCCTCCCGTGCAGTCCGACTCGGCCGCGCCGCAGGGCCGCCGCCGGAAGAACCGGCTCCCGTACTACCTGATCATTCCCGCGATCGTCGTGGTGGTCGTGGGTACCGGCTACCCGCTGATCTGGCAGTTCGTCACCTCGTTCCGCGAGTACGGACTCGCGCAGCAGTTCGGCAACCCCGCACCGTTCGTGGGTCTGCAGAACTACATCGAGATGCTCACCGACCAGGGCTTCTGGGGCATCGTCCTCAGGTCCGTCGTGTTCTGCCTCGTCACGGCGACCGTGAGCATGGGCCTGGGCATCCTGCTGGCCATCATCATGAAGAACGTGGGCAAGGTCGCCCGCCTCAGCCTGCAGATCGCGCTGCTGCTCGCGTGGGCCATGCCCATCGTCGCCTACATGACGGTGTGGATCTGGCTGTTCGACGATCGCAACGGCGTGCTGAACTACCTGCTGTCGCTCTTGCCCGGAGTCGACATGATCGGCCACAACTGGCTCGTGAATCCGCTGAGCTTCTTCGCCGTCGGCTCGATCATCATCATCTGGTACTCGGTGCCGTTCATCGCCTTCTCCGCCTACGCGGGCTTCACGCAGGTGAGCGACGAGGTGCTCGAGGCGGCACAGTTGGACGGCGCCTCCGGCTCGGCGATCACGCGCCGGATCATCCTGCCGATCATCAAGCCGGTGCTGTCGATCGTGTTCCTGCTCCAGCTCATCTGGGACCTCCGGGTCTTCGCACAGATCCAGCTCCTCCAGGACGCCGGATCGTTCGGTCAGCAGTACGACCTGCTCGGCACGTACATCTACAAGCTCGGCACCGGCTCGCAGGACTTCGGGCTCGCCGCGACCGCGGCCATCGTGGTCATGCTGCTGACGCTCGGACTCAGCTGGGTCTACGTGCGCCAGCTGATGAAGGAGGACGCGGAGTCATGAACATCACCAAGAAGAGCCCGGCCGCGAAGTTCGGCTGGACCGCGATCGCCATCGTCGCGACCATCGCGTGGGCGTTCCCCGTCTACTGGATGATCAACTCGTCCTTCCTGCCCAACTCGACGCTGCAGTCGCTGACTCCCACGTTCGTCCCCTTCGGCGGCGACTTCCGCAACTTCTCGTCGGCGCTCGAGGACGGCACGTTCGTGCGCGCCCTCGGCATGTCGGCGATGATCACGGGCCTCACGCTGATCGTCTGCATCGCGTTCGCCTTCTTCGCCGCGCTCGCGATCTCGCGCTTCCGCTTCCGCGGCCGCAAGTCGTTCGTGCTCGCGGTGCTCGTGATCCAGATGATCCCGGCAGAGGCGCTGTTCATCGCGCAGTACAAGATGATCGCCGGCTTTGGCATGCTCAACACCGTGGTGGGCGTGTCCCTGATCTACACCGCGACTGTCATCCCGTTCACGATCTGGATGCTGCGCGGGTTCGTCGCGGGCATTCCGGCGGACCTCGAGGAGGCCGCGATGGTGGACGGCCTCAGCCGCAACCAGGCCTTCATGCGCATCACGTTCCCGCTCCTGGCGCCCGGGCTGGTCGCTTCCGGCGTATACGCGTTCCTGCAGGCCTGGAACGAGTTCGCCGTCGCGCTGATCCTGCTGCCCGAGGGCCAGAAGGCCACCCTGCCGCTGTGGCTGCGCGGCTTCCTGCAGGACAGCGCCGTCAACCAGACCAACTGGGGCGAGGTGATGGCCGCGTCGACGCTCGTCGCCGTGCCTGTCATCATCTTCTTCATGTTCGTGCAGGGCCGCATGACGCAGGGCCTCGTGGGCGGGGCGGTGAAGGGATGACCGCGCTCGCGACCCTGATGCCCGGCTTCGAAGGCCCGGAGCTGCCCGCATGGGTCGAGCGTCGACTGCGCGAGGGCATGGGAGGCGTGTGCCTGTTCGCCACCAACGTCCGCTCGCCCGAGCAGCTCCGCGCGCTCACGGACGCGATCTACGCGGCGAACCCCGATGCGATCGTGTCGATCGACGAGGAGGGGGGCGACGTCTCGCGCCTGTACCAGCGTGACGGCTCGCCGTTCCCGGGAAACGCGCTCCTGGGACGCATCGACGACGAGGCCCTCAGCCGCGCCGTGGGCGAGCAGGTGGGACGCGAGCTGCGGGAGGTCGGCGTGAACCTCACGCTCGCTCCCGACGTCGACGTCAACTCCAACCCCAGCAACCCCGTCATCGGGGTGCGCAGCTTCGGCGCCGATGCGGCGCTGGTGGGCCGCCACGGAGTCGCGTGGACGCAGGGCGTCCAGGCCATGGGCGTCGCGGCGGACGCCAAGCACTTCCCGGGGCACGGGGACACCGCGCAGGACTCCCACGTGTCGCTGCCGACCGTCGATGCGGACGTGCAGGCTCTGCGCCAGCGCGAGCTCGCGCCGTTCGCCGCGGCCATCGCCGGCGGCGTCCAGACCATCATGAGCTCGCACATCATGGTGCCGGCGCTCGACCCGGACAACCCCGCGACCTTCTCGAGCGCGATACTCACGGACCTGCTCCGCGCGGAGATGGGCTTCGACGGGGTGATCGTCTCGGATGCGCTGGACATGGTGGGCGCGTCGGGCGAGATCGGCATCCCCGCCGCCGCCGCGCGGGCGCTCGCCGCCGGATGCGACCTGCTGTGCATCGGCACGGCGAACACGGACGAGCAGATGGGCCAGATCGTCGCCGCGATCGAGTCCGCGATCGCGGCGGGCGACCTCGAGGCGTCGCGCGTCGAGGACGCCGCCGCTCGCATCGGTCGCCTGGTGCGTGAGTTGCGCGCCACGGCCGACCCCGGTCCCGTGGCCCCGGAAGACCGCGGCGCCGTCGCGGGACTCAGTGCGGCACGCATCGCGCAGGCCTTCGAGATCACCGAGGCAGGGCGGGCCCGTCTCGCCGCTATCGCTGCTGGCGAGAGCCTGCCGCAGTGGGTGCGTCTCGAGCCGGCGCACAACATCGCCGTCGGCGTGAGCCCCTGGGGCCCCTTCGCCGCGGGGATCGAGCCCGTCCTCACGATCAGCCCCGGTGGCACCGTCGATCTGACGGCGCTCGACCCCGACCGACCGGTGATCGTGGTCGGCAAGGACAACCACCGTCACTCCTGGGCGCGCGAAGCGATCGACCAGCTGCGCGAGCGCGACGCTCTCGTGGTCGACATGGGATGGCCGGACCCCTCCCAGCCGTATGCGGACATCTCGACCTTCGGCGCCTCGCGCCTCGTGGGCGAAGCGCTCGCGGAGATCCTGCCATGAGCGCGCCAGTGACGGTCACTGCGACGGCGCCCCGCATCGGCGTCGACATCGGCGGCACCAAGGTGGCGGCAGTGGTCCTCGCCCAGGACGGCTCCGTGGCCGCGCAGCATCGCGTGCCGGTCGCGCGAGGCGACGCGGGCGTGGTCGCGAGCACCCACGAGGCCGTCGACGCGGTCTGCCGGGACGCCGGCATCGCGATCTCCGAGGTCGCCTCCGTGGGCGTCGGCGTGCCCGGCGCGGTCGCCGGCGGCGTGGTTCGTCACGCGCTCAACCTCGATGTGGTCGAGCTCGACCTGGGTGCGGCCCTCGCGCAGGCGTGGGGCGTGCCCGTCCAGGTCGAGAACGACGTGAACGCCGCGGCGGTGGGCGCCTGGCACCTGCTGGGAGACGGTCGCACCTCCGTCGCGTACCTCAACGTGGGCACCGGCCTGGCCGCGGGGCTCATCCTCGACGGCCGCCTCTGGCGCGGAAGCCACGGCGCCGCCGGCGAGATCGGCTACATCGTCGCCGACCCCGACGACCCGCGCGGCCCCGAAGGGCTCCCGGGCGTGCTCGAGACCTACGCCTCCGGCTCGGGGATTGCGCTGCAGTGGGGTCGCGACGGCGAGTCCACTGTCGACGTGCTCGCCGCGGCGGACGCGGGAGACGAGGCGGCTCTCGCGATCCGTGATCGCCTGATGAACGGCGTGGCGACGGCCGTGCGCATCCTCACGCTCACCTTCGACGTCGAGCATGTCGTGCTCGGCGGTGGACTCACGGGCATGGGCGCAGCGCTCACCGATGGCGCGCGCGCCGTCATCGGCCGGTGGGAGGCCGCGTCCCCGTTCCTCGCATCCCTGAGCATGGGCGAGCGCGTCAGCATCGCTCCTGCGGACCAACCTGTCGCGGCGATCGGCGCCGCACTCCTGGAGGCACACCATGGCTGAGGTGATCGTTCTCGACACCAAGGAGGCCGGCGCGAGCCTGGTCGCCGACCACATCGCCGGTCTCGCTCGGACGAACCCTGCGGTCACGCTGGGGGTGGCGACGGGCTCCACGCCGCTGCCCGTGTACGCCGCTCTCGAGGAGCGCGCCGCCAACGGAGCGGACTTCACCCAGGCGGCGGCCTTCGCTCTCGACGAGTACGTGGGGCTGCCCGACGGGCACCCCGAGTCGTACGCCGCGGTCGTGAACCGCGAGGTCACCCAGCGTCTGGGCCTCGACACCGCTCGCGTGCACGTTCCCGACGGCACGCTCTCGGGCATCGAGACCGCGGGCGAGCGCTACGAGCGCGCGCTGACCGAGCATGGCGGAGTCGACCTCCAGCTGCTCGGCATCGGCACTACTGGCCATCTGGGCTTCAACGAGCCGGGTTCGAGCTTCGCTTCCTTGACCCGCGTCAAGACCCTCACCGAGCGCACGCGACAGGACAACGCGCGCTTCTTCGACTCCCTCGACCAGGTGCCGATGCACTGCGTCACCCAGGGGCTCGGCACGATTCTGCGGGCGCGCCACCTCGTGCTGCTCGCATTCGGCGAGGGCAAGGCGGGGGCGATCGCGCAGGCCGTCGAAGGGCCCGTCACCGCGTCGATGCCCGGCTCGGCGATCCAGCTCCACCCCCACGTGACGGTCGTGCTCGACCCGGCCGCCGCATCGGCACTCCAGCACCGCGACTACTACCGTTGGGCACAGGACAACAAGCCCGCGTGGCAGGGCATCTAGGAGGGCCGATGCGCGTGCTGACGGACATTCACTGTCACGGTGGCGGGGGGCACTCGTTCGGTGACACCGTCGAGGGCACGGTCGCCGCACTCGCGGCGCACCAGGCCACGGGAACGGGCGAGGTGGTCGCGTCGCTGGTCTCCCTGCGCCTGCCGCAGCTGCGCGAGAAGCTGGCCGTGATCCGCGAGGCCATGGCCGAGCAGCCCGCGCTCCTCGGCGTCCATCTCGAAGGTCCCTTCCTGGCGCCGGCACGCAAGGGAGCGCACGACCCCGCAGCGCTCGCGGTGCCGGATCCCGACATCGTCGGCGCGATCCTCGAGGCCGGTTCCGGCATCATCCGCCAGATCACCATCGCGCCCGAGCTGCCGGGAGCGCTCGACGCGATCGAGCGGTTCGTCGGCGCGGGCGTCACCGTGGCCGTGGGCCACACAGAGGCCGACGCGGCGCTCGCTCAGGAGGCCTTCGATCGTGGTGCCCGCCTCGTCACCCATGCGTTCAACGCGATGCGGGGCATCGCGGCGCGCGAGGTGGGACCGGCGGGCGCGGCGCTGGACGACGATCGCGTCTTCATCGAGGTGATCGCGGACGGCATCCACGTGGACCCGCGGCTCATCGCGGCGTTGTTTCGCGCGGCTCCCGGACGCGTGGTCCTGGTGACCGACGCGATGTCCGCGGCGGCCTCCTCGCCCGGGCGCTACTCGCTCGGCGGACTCGACGTCGACGTGACCGAGGACGGCCGTGCAGTCCTTGCCGGCACGGAGACCCTGGCGGGTTCCACCCTCACGCTGTCGCGGGCGATCGAGGTGTGCGTCGCAGCGGGCGTCAGCAGGGACGATGCGGTGGCCGCCGCCAGCACGACGGCGGCTGCTGCGCTGGGCATCGACTGACGCGGAGAACTACAGGCGAGACGCGTGACTCGCGAGACGGGTGCGGCGGACCGCCGTCAGTTGTCGGACGCGCGCTCGAGGAACGCCGCCATCGCCTCGCGGGTCACCGACGAGTGCGGGCGGAACGTGCCGTCGGAGTAGCCGGTCGAGATGCCCTCGTTCGCGAGCCAGCTGATCTCGCGCAGGAACCGGTCGCCCCAGCCCAGGTCCTTGAAGCGCTGAGCCGCGTTGACCTTCGTGGAGGGCTGCTCGTAGTAGCGGTAGAGGAACGCGGCCATGGCCTCACGCGAGATGTTGTCCTTGGGCCGGAACGTGCCGTCGGACCAGCCGGTCGAGATGCCCGTGGACGCGAGCCACGAGATCTCCTTGTAGAACGGGTCGGACGGCGACACGTCGGTGAACGCGCTGCTCTTCGGAGCCGAGTAGGACGGCCTGCCGTCGAGCCGGTACATGAACGCGGCGAAGGCCTCGCGCGTCACCTTGGCATCGGGGCGGAAGGAGCCGTCGCTGTAGCCCGTCGTGATGCCCGTGCCGGCGAGCCACTCGATCTCGTCGTAGAACTGGTGGCTCTTGGGGACGTCCCAGAACTGCGTGCCGGACTTGGCAGAGGTGGCGGACGTGTAGGTGCCGAAGTTCTGGACGGCCCACAGGCAGTCGCGCGAGCTGTCGTACGCTGCTCCGACGCCAAAGTCCGTGTACGCGCTGTTGAGCATGTTCGCGCGGTGCCCGGACGAGTTCTTCCAGCCGTTCATGATCACCGTGGCGTTCGCGGTGGCGCTTCCTCGGCCGCACGCGTAGGCCACGTTCTCGCCCGCGCGGGACAGTCCGGCCTGCGGCATCTGGCTGCTGTAGTTCGAGTTGTGCTTGAGGGTGCGGTTCGACCGCATCCACTCGGCCCAGTCCTGCGCCACCGCGTCGATGCCCGTGTGGCGGGCGAGGGCCGCCTTGCCGTTGGCTGAGCGGTACGAGTTCGTGGCGGACGCGATCGAGTCGTCGGCTGCGGTCGCGGCGCTCGACGGGGCACCAGCCGCGACGCCGAACCCGAGGGCGAGCGCGCAGGCAAGTGTGCAGGCGAGCGCGATTCGCCACCCGCGCACGCGATTCAGGGCCTCCATGTGTCGCGACGCTATTAGGAGAAAACGCCCACAGTGAACGGGATGTGAGCAATCTCACTCCCGTGCTGGTCGTCTCTTCGTGGCTAGCGAAAGACGATGGTGCGATGACCATCGAGCAGCACGCGGTGCTCGGCGTGCCACCTCACGGCCCGTGCGAGCGCCCGCCTCTCGACATCCGCGCCCACGGCGGTGAGGCTCTCGGGCGTGTGCGTGTGGTCAACTCGCTCGACCTCCTGCTCGATGATGGGCCCCTCGTCGAGGTCGCTCGTCACGTAGTGCGCGGTGGCGCCGATGAGCTTCACTCCCCGGTCGTGCGCCTGGAAGTAGGGGCGGGCGCCCTTGAAGCTCGGGAGGAACGAGTGGTGGATGTTGATGGCGCGACCGCGCAGGGCCTCGGAGAGCGCGGGCGACAGGATCTGCATGTAGCGCGCGAGCACCACGAGCTCGACGTCGAGCTGGTCCACCAGCCTGAGCAGTTCCTGCTCGGCGGCCGGCTTGGTCTCCGGCGTGACAGGAATGTGGTGGAACGCCTTGCCGTAGAAGTCGGCGAGGCCGGCGAGGCTGGTGTGATTGCCGGCCATCGCGACGATGTCGACCGGCAGCGTGTGGGCGCGCTCGCGGAACAGCAGGTCGTTAGCACAGTGCTCGGATCGCGACACCAGCACCAGGGTGCGCATCGGCCGGCCGGCCACGTCGAGCCGCCATGTCATGCCGAATCGCTCGCCGAGGGCGCCGACCGCCTGGGCGAGCACGTCGCGAGCGACGGGTGCCTCGACCTCGACGCGCATGAAGAACAGCCCCGTGTCCGCGTCCCCGAACTGCTGCGACTCCGTGATGTTCCCTCCGTGTTCCGCGAGCAGCCCGGACACGGCGTGGACGATGCCGGGGCCGTCGGGGCAGGACAGGCTCAGCACGTAGCTCGTGTCGGCGTCGGTCATGGGCACAACCCTACTGAGCGGCACGAGACACGCCGTCCACCAGGGCACTTGCGCGTGAATTCACATATGTCACACTGGTCACACCCGTCACTTCGATCGCCGGCAGTGGGCGGGACCGCGTTCTGGCGTGCGACGCTGTGCGCCGGGCAACACGATCTCTCGACCTGTAGGTGGTAGCAGTGAAGGCAACCGTGCTCCGGTGGTTGCGACGCGCGGGAATCGCCGTCGCCGCGGGATCGATGCTGGTCCCGCTCGCGGCGACCGCCGGGTCGGCCGCAGGCTTCTCCGACGTGCCGCGCTCGCACCAGTTCTTCAAGGAGATCACCTGGATGTCGAATGCCGGCATCTCCACGGGCTACTCGAATGGCACGTTCCGCCCCAAGGGCGAGGTGACGCGCGAGGCTTTCGCGGCGTTCCTGTACCGCATGGCCGGCCGGCCCTCGGTGTCGCTGCCATCGGCGTCCCCGTTCGGCGACGTCTCGACGGGGCACCAGTTTTACAAGGAGATCGTGTGGCTGGCCCAGCAGGGGATCAGCACCGGTTGGGCTGACGGCACGTTCCGCCCGGACGAGGAGATCGACCGCAACGCGATGGCGGCTTTCCTCTACCGCTTCGACGGCAGACCGTCGTACTCGGTCCCCGCGAAGTCCCCGTTCACGGACATGACCACGTCGTCGAAGTTCTTCAAGGAAGTGGCGTGGCTGCGCAGCGCCGGGATCACCACGGGCTTCTCCGACGGCACGTTCCGGCCGTTCGACTCGGTCACGCGTGAGGCCACCGCGGCCTTCCTCTACCGCCTCGCGGGGAGCCCTGCCGTGAACACGGGCGTGCCCGCGTCATTCACCATCAAGGGTGCTGGATACGGACATGGCGTCGGCATGTCGCAGTACGGCGCACAGGCGATGGCGCTCGACGGGTACGGCGCGGGCGCCATCCTCAAGAATTACTACACGGGCACGACCGTGAGCACCGTGAGCGCGCAGCAGAACATCAAGGTCGAGGTCTATGGCTCGGGTGCGGACTGGACGAACTCGGTGACGGTCGTGGTGCGCTCGCCGGGAGACGACGCGACTCACGACGGCCGGTGGATCATGCGCTTTTACGATGAGGGCTCGACGACGCCTCACACGACGTGGACCGGCAAGAACAACGAGAAGCTGCACATCACCAGGGCGGGCACCTCTGTCACCGTCGAGCGCGACGGCGGCACCAAGGTGACCGCGACCAAGGATGTGTCGCTCCAGTGGGAGGGCACCCGGTACTACCAGACGGGATCGGCGGAGGAGCCCTACGTCGACATCTACAAGGGCAACGGCGCCTCGGAGATTCGTGCCACCCACGGGAAGTACCGCCACGGCAAGCTTCTGATCTCGGTCCCCCAGAACCGGATCATCATCGCGAACGAGCTGCAGCTCAACACCGAGTACCTCTACGGCATCGCCGAGATGCCCTCCTCGTGGGACCACGACGCGCTGCAGGCGCAGGCCATCGTCGCCCGCGGCTACGCCATCAAGCAGATGAGCAACTACAGCGCGAACTGCAACTGCCACATCTACGACGACACCCGCGACCAGAACTTCACGGGGTGGAACAAGGAGAACGAGGGCACGAACGCCTACTACGGCAAGCGGTGGGTCGCCGCCGTCGACGCGACCAACGCGTCGGGAGGCGCGAACGGCAAGGTCCTCAAGTCCGGAGGCTCGATCGCCAACACCTACTACTTCTCGTCGTCCGGCGGTCAGACCGAGAACAGCGAGGACATCTGGAGCGCGACGCTCCCCTATCTGCGGTCCGTGGACGACCCGTGGTCCGAGACGAGCATCAACCCCAACAGGTCGTGGACCATGACGCTCTCGCAGTCCAAGGCCGCGTCCGTGTTCGGGCTCGACGACATCGTCGCTATCAGGGTGACGGCGCGCACCGGCGGCGGGTCCGATGCGGCGGCGACGAAAGTGACCGCGACGTCGTGGACTGGCGAGACTCGCTCGATCACCGGTCCGGAGACGATCCGTAGCAGGCTCGCCAGCGGCAAGTCGCCCTGGCTGTGGTCCTTCACGCCGAACTACTGAGTGGCGCTGCGCCCGCATCCGCGCGAGTCGCGTCCCCACCGCGTGCCACCGCGTGCCACGATTGAGACATGAGTGACGCAGAGCAGGTGCGCATCGATGTCGTCGGCGCCTCGGACGCCGGGGAGCTGCTGACTGTCCGCAAGGCCGCATTCGTGGCCGAGGCCCAGCTCTACAACGATCCGAACATCCCTGCGCTCACGCAGACCCTCGACGAGCTGCTCGTCGATCTCGACTCGGAGGATGTCGTGACGCTGGGCGCATGGGAGGGGCACCGGCTGATCGGTTCCATCCGCGTGGGCATCGAAGGCGACAAGGCCACCATCGGTCGGCTGGCGGTGACGCCCGACAAGCAGGGCAAGGGCATCGGGACCCAGCTGCTGTTCGCCGTGCTGGGCCACCTGCCGGAGAACACCAAGGAGGTCTGGGTGTTCACGGGTCAGGACTCGAAGCACAACATCGCGCTGTACAACAAGGCCGGATACGAGCACCAGTTCGACCAGGTCGCGGGCGACCTCACCTACGCGTACCTCAAGAAGGTCCTCGAGGCCGGCGCGATCGTCGATGACGAGGCCGACGACCACGCGGTGCGCGGCGACAACTGAGACGCGCGCCTGAGGCGCGTGCGGCCCCGCGTGCAGCCTCGACTGCGGCCTCGCGTGCCGCCGATGCGCGTTGCTAGACTGTCCCGCGTCGCGACTGGCGCAGTGGGTCACCACGAGGGAGCGGCATCTTCTGAGACTGTTGGTCGTACGCCTGGGCCAAGGTCACCGGACACCCCGGCGGCCCTGCCGCCACGGAGACAGACAAGGACAGAGATGAGCACCGACTCCAGCGCCACCGCAGAGGTCATGAACGCGACCCTGCAGGACTTCGACCCCGAGATCGCTCAGGTCCTCGACCGCGAGCTCACGCGCCAGCAGACCTACCTCGAGATGATCGCGTCCGAGAACTTCGTGCCGCGCTCCGTGCTCCAGGCACAGGGATCCGTCCTCACCAACAAGTACGCCGAGGGCTATCCCGGACGCCGGTACTACGGCGGCTGCGAGGAGGTCGACGTCGCAGAGAACATCGCGCGCGACCGCGCCAAGGCGCTGTTCGGCGCCGAGTATGCGAATGTCCAGCCGCACTCCGGCGCGACCGCCAACGCGGCCGTGCTGCACGCGCTGATCGAGGCCGGCGACACGATCATGGGCCTGTCGCTCGCGCACGGTGGTCACCTCACGCACGGCATGAAGCTCAACTTCTCCGGCAAGCTCTACAACGTCGCGGCCTACGGCCTGGACGAGCAGTCGCACCGCGTCGAGATGGAGCAGGTCCGCGAGCAGGCCCTGGCCGAGCGCCCGGATGTCATCATCGCCGGGTGGTCCGCGTATCCCCGCCACCTCGACTTCGCCGCGTTCCGCGAGATCGCGGACGAGGTGGGCGCCAAGCTGTGGACGGACATGGCGCACTTCGCGGGCCTCGTCGCCGCAGGCCTGCACCCCAGCCCCGTCCCGCACTCGGACGTGGTCTCGACCACGATCCACAAGACCATCGGCGGGCCCCGCTCCGGCATGATCCTGTCGCGCGACACGGAGCACGCCAAGAAGCTCAACTCCGCGGTCTTCCCCGGCCAGCAGGGTGGCCCCCTGATGCACGTGATCGCCGCCAAGGCCGTCGCGCTCAAGGCCGCGGCAGCTCCCGAGTTCAAGGAGCGCCAGGAGCGCGTCATCGAGGGCGCGCAGATCATCGCCGAGCGCCTCGTCGCACCGGACGCCACCGAGGCCGGCGTCTCCGTCGTCACCGGCGGCACCGACGTGCACCTGGTGCTCGCGGACCTGCGCAATTCGGAGCTCACGGGCCAGGATGCCGAGGACCTGCTCCACGAGGTGGGCATCACCGTCAACCGCAACGCGGTGCCGTTCGACCCGCGCCCGCCGATGGTCACGTCCGGCCTGCGCATCGGCACTCCGGCGCTCGCTTCCCGCGGCTTCGGGGCCGAGGAGTTCACCGAGGTCGCGGATGTGATCGCGAGCGCGCTGATCGGCGGCAAGGGAGCGGACATCGCGGGCCTGCGCGCGCGTGTCAAGAAGCTCGCGGACGACTTCCCGCTGTACGAGGGGCTGCAGCAGTAGTGGCGGCTGAGGAGATGGCGGCGGACATGACGGATCAGACCGCCGCGCCTCAGCGCCTCGACGGCAAGGCCACCGCGGCCGCCATCAAGGCCGAGCTCACGGACCGGGTCGCGGCTCTCGCCCAGCGCGGAGCCGCCCCGGGGCTGGGCACCCTGCTCGTCGGTGCCGATCCGGGCTCGACCTGGTACGTCAACGGCAAGCACGCGGACTGCGCGGAGGTGGGCATCGCGTCCATCCGCGAGGACCTGCCGGAGTCCGCGACGCAGGAGGAGATCGAGGCGGCGGTCACCCGCCTCAACGAGGACCCCGCGTGCACGGGCTTCATCGTCCAGCTGCCGCTTCCTGCGGGCATCGACACCAACCGGGTGCTCGAGCTGATCGACCCGGACAAGGACGCGGACGGCCTGCACCCCACCAACCTTGGGCGTCTCGTGCTGCGCACGGCGGAGCCGGTCGAGTCCAGCCTGCCGTGCACGCCCAAGGGCATCATCGAGCTGATCGAGCGGCACGGGGTGTCCTTGCGCGGCAAGCACGTGGTCGTGGTGGGCCGCGGCACGACAGTGGGCCGCAGCATCGGCCTGCTCCTCACCCGCAAGGATGTCAACGCCACGGTGACGCTGTGCCACACCGGCACGGCCGATCTCGCTTCGCACACGCGTGCGGCAGACGTGATCGTCGCGGCGGCGGGCGTCCCGGGGATCATCGCGGGCGACATGGTCAAGGACGGCGCCGTGCTCATCGACGTGGGCGTCTCGCGCATCACCGACCCCGAGACCGGCAAGTCCAAGGTGGCCGGCGACATCGCGGCCGATGCGGTGGCGAAGTCCTCGTGGTTCTCGCCCAACCCTGGGGGAGTGGGACCCATGACGCGCGCGATGCTCCTGGCCAACGTGGTGGAGGCGAGCGAGAGAGAGGCGGGGATTCGCTGATGCGGATCGTGTCCGTGAACGTCAACGGCGTGCGCGCTGCTGCGCGCAAGGGCATGACGGAGTGGCTCGAGGCGAGCGGCGCCGACGTGGTGTGCCTGCAGGAGGTCCGCGCCCCGCTCGAGATCACCGGCCCGCTGGTCGGGGAGTCGTGGCACGTCGTCGAGGAGGCGTGCGAGATCAAGGGCCGCGCGGGTGTCGCGATCGCCGCGCGCACGGAGCTCACGGACGTGGTCTCGGGCGTGGACGCGCTGGGCGAGACGATGAGCGAGCCGGTCCACACCGGCCGCTGGATCGAGGCCACGGTCGAGTCCCCCGCGGGCCCGGTCCGCGTGGTGTCGACCTACCAGCACTCGGGCACGGCGGGCACGCCGACCATGGACCTGAAGTACGCGATGCTCGATGCGTCGACGGCACGCATGGCGGCATTGCGGGAGCAGTACGACCGCGTGGTGGTGATGGGCGACATCAACATCGCTCATCAGAACAACGACATCAAGAACTGGAAGGGCAACCTCAAGTCGGCGGGCTTCCTGCCGGAGGAGCGCGCCTACCTGGACCGGTGGATCCAGGACGGCTGGGTCGACGTCCACCGCGCCCACGCCGGTGACGTGGCCGGGCCGTACACGTGGTGGTCGATGCGCGGCAAGGCGTTCGACAATGACGCCGGCTGGCGGATCGACTACCAGTTCGCGAGCCCGGCGCTCGCGCAGGCGGCTGCCGACGTGCGGGTCGACCGCGCGCCGTCCTACGACACCCGCTGGTCGGATCACGCTCCGCTGATCGTCGACTACGCCCTGTGACGCGCTAGACCATCAGGAAGCGCGGCCGCTCCAGCCCGCGCTCGCCGAAGGCCTCGTCGATCCGGCGCGCGACCGCATCGGCCTCGGCGCGGCGCACGAAGGCGAGCGCGGAGCCCCCGAAGCCGGCACCGACCAGTCGGGCTCCGAGCGCGCCGCACGCGAACGCAGTGTCGACCGCGAGGTTCTGCTCCGCGGTCGAGGCCTCGAAGTCGACTTCCAGGGAGGCATGCGAGCGGTAGAGCTGCTTGCCGATGTCGACAAAGCGCTCGTGCGCGGGCCCGGTGTTGGCGAGCTCTGCGGTCACGTCGAGCACTCGCTCGATCTCCGTGACGACGTGCCGGGCGCGGGCCCGCAGGACCGGGTCGGCGATCGCCTCGATCCGCTGGTGGCCCGCGTGGTCCCCGGCGAGCTCCCGCAGGGAACCCACTCCGAGCACATCTGCCGCCGCGGCACACTCGGCGTGGCGAGCGACGTAGCCCTCGGTGCGGCGCCTCGCGCGCGTGCGCACGTCGATCACGAGCAGTCCGAGCCCGTAATCGGGGAAGTAGAGGGGACAGTGGCGCGCGGTGGGCGGGCGCTCCGAGAAGTCGAGTTCCAGCGCCTCGCCCTCCCGGCACCGCAGCTGCGTGTGCTGGTCGAGCCCGCCGCTCGGAGCGCCGGCGATCGCCTCCTCGCCGTGGATGCACGCCTCGGCCAGCTCCGCGTGCGCCTCGTCCGAGTCGAGCGCGAGCCGCCACAGCGCGTTCACGGCGAGCGCCGTGGCGCACTCGAGCGCGCCCGACGACGCGAGACCGGCGCCCGGCGGGACACACGAGGTGATGGCGAGGTCCATGCCCGCGCCGTCGTACCCGCGTTCACGCAGCGCCCAGATCACGCTCGCGACGTACGCCGGCCACCCTTCGACGGAGCCGGGCTCGATGTCCTCGATCGAGCCCTCCCACGACACGCCGGGGCCGTCGAAGGCCTCGGCGCCTTCCGAAGCGACGCGGAGTACGTGGTCGTCGCGCAGGCGGGCGGCGACGTACGTGCGGTGCGACGTCACCGTCGGAAGCGACATCCCGCTGCTGTAGTCGGTGTGCTCGCCGATGATCGTCACGCGGCCGGGGGCGGACCACACGCCCTCGGCCTCGCCGCCCCAGGTCTGGGAGAGAAGCGCGCGGGACCGAGACTCCCCCTGTCCTCGAGTCCAGGGGTCGATCCATGCGACGTCCCCCATCGCCCCTCCTCCCTCCTGCCATTGTGCCTGATGCAGGGGCGATGCTCAGGGGCGGCGGCGATGGTCGTACGATGGCCTCACTCGACGATGGAGGAGGCCCCCATGGCAGACGTGACGCCCGAGCCCGCGGATGACGCCGCCCAGGGAAGCACAGGCGCCGCTGGCAAGGCGAGCGCGCGCAAGACTCCGGCGCGCAAGACCACGGCACGCAAGCCAGCGGCGAAGAGGGCTGTCACGAAGAAGCCTGCCGCAGCGAGCGCCTCCAGCAGTGCCAGCGAGACCGACGCATCGGCCGCCGCGCCCACCGAGCCGGCCGCGCCCGCCGAGCCCGCCGAACAGTTGGCGACGCCTGCGCCCGTGGCCACCGCATCGGCGTCCACAGCGCCATCCGCCGGTTCGGGATCCTTCCTTGACAAGGTGCGCGCCAATCGCATGGGCCCGCTCACCGCGGCCCTCGCGGTGGCGCTCGTGACGGCACTGCTGCTGTCGGTCCTGGTGCCCAACGAGCCCGGCCTGCTGGCGATGGTGATTCTGTCCGCAGCGCTCGCGGCCGCGGTCGGGTTCACCGTGCGCTACCTGGCACATTGCCGGGGACTGCGTCAGCAGGTGATCGCGCTGATCGCCACCGTGATCGGCGTCCACGTGATGTCGGTGACGGGCACGGTTGGCGGCGAGATCCCCGTGGTGGGCGACTTCATCGACGCGGGGATTCCGTTCGATGACGCGTTGCTGGCCGCGCTTGCGACGCCCGCGCTGTCCACGGGAGCCTTCCTGTCAGGTCTGGTCGCCGCGATCATCGCGGGCTGGGGCGAGCCCAAGCCCGGGAACTTCCACGGGCGTCGCGACTGACCCTCGAGCGGCAGAAGGCTTGCCGCTGACAGACCGCGAGAGGGTTCAGCGCGCGACGGGCGTGACGCCCAGCGAGCGCCCTGCCAGGCCGCGCTTGCGCGCACCCAGCGAGCGAGCGACCTCCCGCAGCGCCGTGGCCGCGGTCGATTCCGGGTCGCTGATGACCACGGGTGTGCCCGCGTCGCCGGCCTCGCGAGCGGCGATGTCGAGCGGCACCTGGCCGAGCAGAGGGACCGCGGTGCCGAGCGTCTTCGACAGGCGGTCGGCCACTACCTGGCCGCCGCCCTCGCCGAACACGTGCAGCCGCGACCCGTCGGACTGCTCGAGCCACGCCATGTTCTCGATCACGCCCACGACCGACTGCGAGGTCTGGGTCGCGATGGAACCCGCGCGCTCGGCGACGCCTGCCGCGGCGGACTGCGGCGTGGTCACCACCAGCAGCTCGGCGTGGGGGAGCAGCTGCGCGACGGAGATCGCGATGTCGCCCGTGCCCGGCGGCAGGTCCAGCAGCAGCACGTCGAGGTCGCCCCAGTAGACGTCCGCGAGGAACTGCTCGATCGCGCGGTGCAGCATGGGCCCTCGCCACACGACCGGCTGACCCTCGGGCACGAACATCCCGATCGAGACGGCCTTGACCTCGTGCGCGATGGGCGGCAGCAGCATGTCGTCGAGGCGGGTGGGCTGGCCCTTCACGCCCAGCATCCCGGGGATCGAGAAGCCGAAGATGTCCGCGTCCAGGACGCCCACCTTGAGGCCATCGGCCGCCATCGCGGCCGCGAGGTTCGCCGTCACGGTGGACTTGCCGACTCCGCCCTTGCCGGACGCGACGGCGTAGATGCGCGTCATGTTGCCGGGCTGGGTGAACTGGATCACGGGCTCCGGCTTGCCGCCGCGCAGCTGGGAGCGCAGCTCGAGGCGCTGCTCCTCGCTCATGACGCCCAGCTCGATCGCGACGTCCTCGATGCCCGCGACCTTGAAGGCCGCGCCCTTGACATCGTCGGTGATCCGCTCCTTCATGGGACAGCCCGCGGTGGTGAGATCGATGCCGATCGTGGCCTTCGCGCCATCGACGTCGACGGACCGCACCATCCCGATCTCGGTGATGGGACGGCGGATCTCGGGGTCGATCACGCGGGAGAGGGCGTCGCGGACGAGCTCGACGGTAGGCATGTGCTCCATGGTAGGCGCTGTGGGGCAGCCGCCGATCCGGTGGGCGAACGCCGTCAGCGCCGGTCAGAGTCGCTCGCGGGCTCCTTGTCGCGATCATCGTCGCGCTGGAGCTCCTCGAGCAGCGCCCGCAGCTCGGAGCGCACGAAGTCGCGCGTCGCGGTCTCATTGACCGCCTGGCGCAGCGAGGCCACCTCACGGGCCAGGTACTCGGTGTCGGCGAGCGAACGCTCGGCGCGCTGACGGTCCTGCTCGGCGGACACGCGGTCGCGGTCGTCCTGGCGGTTCTGCGCGAGCAGGATCAGCGGTGCGGCGTAGGACGCCTGGAGCGACAGCATGAGCGTCAGCGCGGTGTAGCCGTTCGAGGCCGAGTCGAACCGCAGGTCCTCGGGTGCCCAGGTGTTCCAGATCAGCCACACGATGCAGAACACGGTGAGGTACACCAGGAACCGAGGCGTGCCCAGGAAGCGGGCGATGCCCTCGGAGACGGCGCCGAACCGGTCGGAGCCCCTGCGACGGCGGCGGAAGCCGAAGCCGCGGTTCTCCGCCTTGGGACGGTCCAGGCGGTCGCTCACGACGCCACCCCCGTCTCCTCGTCATCGTCCATGTGCTCGCGCCAGTCGCTCGGGAGCAAGTGGTCGAGCACGTCGTCGATCGAGATGGCGCCCAGCAGTCGGCTGTCCTCGTCGGTGACGGGCAGTGCGAGGATGTCGTAGGCCGCCATCCGGCGCGACACCTCGGCCAGCGAGTCGCCCGGATCCAGGGGCTCGATCGCCGGGTCCGTGTAGTTGCCGATCGCGTCGTGTGGCGGCTCGCGCAGCAGACGCTGGATGTGCACCAGGCCCAGGTACTTGCCCGTGGGGGTCTCGTGCGGCGGCCGGACCACGAACACCATCGACGCGAGCGCCGGCGGGAGCTCCTGCTTGCGAACCATGGCGAGGCACTGCGCGACGGAGTACTCGGGCCCCACCATGACGGGCTCGGTGGTCATGAGGCCGCCCGCGGTGTCGTCCTCGTAGCGCAGGAGCTGCCGCACCTGGTCGGCGTCCTCGGGCTCCATCAGCTCGAGCAGCTGTGCGGCCCTGGCCTCGGGCAGGTCGCCCAGCAGGTCCGCCGCATCGTCCGGATCCATGGCCTCGAGCACGTCCGCCGCGCGATCCGTCTGCAGGGTGCCCAGGAGAGTGATCTGGTCCTCTTCTGGCAGCTCCTCGAGAACGTCGGCGAGCCGCTCGTCATCCAACGCGGCAGCGATCTCGGCCGACCGCTCCGGGGACATCTCCATGAGCGCCGCGGCAAGGTCCGCCGGCTTGTGGTCCGCGAAGCTCTGGATCACCAGCTGTGCGCCTTGGACTTCGTCGCGACGCATGAGGCCGGTGATCTGGTCGAGGTCGACTACCACGGCCTCGCCGCGGCGCGAGAAGCCCAGCACGCCCTTGCGCCGCTCAGCCTTGCGCACGTAGAGCTTCGAGACCGACCAGGTCCCTCCGCGCATCGGCTCGATTGCGATGTCCTCGATGAAGGCCTTCTCACGCCCGGCCTTGATGGTGACCGAGCGCTCGAGCAGCTCCGCGATCGCCAGTGTCTCCGAGGCGCGCGCCTTGAACCGACGCAGGTTGAGCAGGCCGGTGCAGATCACCTGGCCCGGGACGATCGAGGTGACGCGGGTGAGCGGCAGGAACACACGCCGGCGCCCGGGCACCTCCACGACGAGGCCGACGGCCACGGGAGCCGAGCCGCGACGCATGAGGATCACCACGTCGCGCACGCGGCCCACCGCGTCGCCGATGGGGTCGAAGACGGTGGTGCCCGCGAGGCGCGCGACGTAGACGCGCTCGGCTGGCTGGCTCATGGGGTCAGCCTAGTGCGGGGAGGTGGCGATTCCTGGGAGCCGATGCGGGCGCGGGCGGGGTAGGGGGCGAGCCCCGGTCAGTGGTGGGGACGCGCCTGAGGACCCGGCGCGGTGGCGTAGGCAACGACGTGTCGAATCAGGCTGCGCATGGACGCCCAGCCGCGGACGATGTCCCCGCGAGCGGCGCGCGCCTGCTCGCGCCTCGCCTCACGCCGCCGGCGGTGGCGCTCGCGGGCCGCTGCGGCATCCTCGATGTCGAGCGCGTGCTGCGTGCGCTGGGTGCGGTACAGGCTCTCGGGATCGTTCATCAGCATGGTGGTCTCCTCCGCAGGGCGGGTCTCATGGCGGTCCGGGTGCCGCTGACTCCATGGTCGCTTCGACGGTCTCGGCCGTGAAAGGACCAGCCGTGGGCCCACTGGGTCCACCTCGATGGGTCCACCGGAATGCGCGGTGGGTCTTGCGGGAGGGGTCCACCGCCCGGCACGGTGGAGTCATGAGCGATGTTGCCGAACGGCTAGCAGGGGCGATGGCGCAGTGGGGCGCGAGCGACGGCCCGCTGTACAAGCAGCTGTCCACGTCCATCATGTCGCTCGCGGAGACGGGCGCGCTCGAGTATGGCTCGACCATGCCGTCGGAACGCGAACTCGCGGGAGCTCTGCACCTGTCGCGCAACACCGTGAAGGCCGCCTACCAGGTCCTGCGCGACGAGCAATGGCTCGAAACCCGTCAGGGGCATGCGCCCGTCCTCAAGTCCGCCTCCAAAGGCGAGGTCATGATGACGGCGATGATGCACGATGCCGTCCTGCCGGACGGGAGCGATCTCGTGAATCTCGCATGGGGCGGGCCGTCGATCGCGCCCATCGTCACCACGATGCTCACGACGCCCCTCGAGATCGATCCGGGCCTCACCGCAGCTGGCGTGGGACTGCCGGAGACCAACGGTGAGATCCTGCCCGAAGCGTTGGCGCAGATGTTTCGGGACATGGGTGTTGCCGCGTCTCCCGACGAGTTCGCGATCACCAATGGAGGGCTTCACTCGCTGTCGCTGCTGCTGGATGCTCTCGTGCGACCTCCGGCGACCATCGTGCTCGAGGACATCGTGTGGGGAGACGTGCCCGACACGGTCAACCGCAGCCGTGCCCGGGTCGCCTCCATGCCGATGGACGAGCACGGCATCGTCGCGGACCTCGCTGTCCAGATCATCCACGCGGCGCGGCCCGAGCTCATCCTCACCACGAACTTCCACAACCCCACCGGTGTCACCATCCCCGAGGACACGGCGATCGCGATCCTGCGGGCGGCTGCCGACGTGGGTGCCATCGTGGTCGACAACCGATGCGCCGCAGAGCTCGCGATGGCGTCGGACATGCCTCGCCCGCTCGCCGCGTATGACTCGGGAGCGTCCGTCATCACGCTCGGCTCGATGTCGAAGGTGTTCTGGCATGGACTGAAGATTGGCTGGATCCACGCGAACCCCACGTTGGCCAAGCACCTGCAGCGGATGCGCGACTTCTATGACTGCGGGGCCCCGCCCGTGATGCAGCATCTCGCCGGCATACTCATGCGCGACCACTGGGAGAGCACGGCTCAGTGGCGCCGGGACCAGATCAACGCGTCGATGCAGGCGGGCATCGACCAGATCAATGCGAGCGGACTGCCGGTCGAGATCAACATGCCGCCCGGTGGAGCGTGGCTGTGGCTGCGCACGCCGGGCTACGATCCTGTGGCTCTCATGAAACGTGCGCGTCGCGAGGGCGTGATGGTCACTCCGGGCCCGCTGTACGCCACGCGACCGGGTGCCGACTCCCAGGCGATCCGCGTGTCCTGCGTCGGACAGCCCGCGGAGGTGCGGGCCGGCATCGACCGCCTCGCGCTGGCCTTCTAGGAGCAGAGCCCCTCACCCGCGCACCGCGCGCCAGCACCGCAGCATCGCTTCCGCGCTGGCATCCACATCGTCGTCCGTGGTCGCGGAGTCGGACACGGAGATGCGCATGGCTCGGCGGCCCTTCCACGCCGTCGCCCCCGCCCAGGTGGTGCCCTCGGCCTGGATCGCGGCGATGGTCGCGTCGGTCTCACGCTCGTCGCCGAACGCGACCAGCACCTGGTTGAGCTCGACCGGAGCGAGGATCTCCGCACCTCCCGCCGCGAGCGCGCTCGAGAACCGGCGAGCCTGCTCGCAGTGGCGGTCGATGAGCGCCGCGAGGCCGTCGCGGCCGTGGGTGGCGAGCATCGCCCAGGTCTCGATCGCACGGGCCCGCTGGGAGATCTGGATGCCGCGGTTCATGGGGGCGTCGGCCGCAAAACGCAGATACGCAGCGTCGCCCGCCATCGCGCGGTGGAGGTCCTCGCCGTCGCGCACAACGACGATTCCGGAGTCGTAGGGCACCGACAGCCACTTGTGCGCATCGGTCGCCCAGGAGTCCGCGAGGTCGACGCCCGCCACGCGGTGCCGGTGGGTGGCCGACGCCGCGGCCCACAGTCCGAACGCGCCGTCGACGTGCACCCACCCGCCGCGCTCCCGCACGCCGGGAATGACCGCGCCAAAGGGATCGGAGGCGCCGGTGTTGACGTTGCCCGCCTGCAGCAGGACCACGGTGAGATCGTCCGTGTCGGTGGGGAACGCATCGGCCCTTACTGCGCCCGTGCCATCGGTGGGCACGCGCTCGATCTGCTCCTCGCCGAACCCCGCAAGGCGGAGCGCCTTGAGCGCGGAGGCGTGCACCTCCTCGCCCACCACCACGCGCAGGCGGGGCGCGCCTTGAAGCCCCTGCTCTGCGACCGACCAGCCGCGCCGCGCGAGCAGCGCATCCCGGCCGGCGATGATGCCGGTGAGGTTCGCGACGGTGGCGCCCCCGTTGAACGCGGCGACGGCCGTGGAGGGCAGACCGAGCGCCTCGATCACCCAGGCGCACGCGACGGCGTCGATGGCCTGGCCGGTGGGGGAGCCACCGCCGACGTTCTGGTCCCACGCTCCGGCAAGGATGCTCGCGGCGCCGGCCGTGGGGTCGGTCCCGCCCGTGACGAAGCCGAAGTATCGACCGCCGTTGACCACCGTGGTGGCCGGCGAGCCGAAGGCATCGAGCTCCGCGAGCACCTCGCGCGGCTCGCGGCCGGTCGTGGGTAGCGAGGTGCGGAAGGCGTCGAGCGCGGCGACCGCCTCTGCGGACGGCGCCACGGGCCGATGCGCGGCGCTCGCGACGTACGAGCCCGCCCTGCGAGCGGCCTCCGTGATGAGGCCGATGCGCTCGCGAGCACGAGCCAGCGAGGCCGGGTGGGTGTGGGCCTGGGTCAGCTGCGTGGTGGTCATGCCACGAGCATGCGCGCGACTGGCACCTCAGGAAAAGTGCCAGCCGATGATCGACTGGCACTTGTGCGCGGGTGCCAGTTGGAGGTGGGATGGCTCCATGCGCACCACAGCAGACCAGCTCCGCGACGTCCTCGACCACTGGCAGTCGGGCACCGGGCCGCTCTACTCGCAGCTCGCCGACGCCATCGTGTCGCTGGCTGAGGCAGGCTCGCTCGACCACGGCACGCGACTCCCCTCCGAGCGGGCGCTCGCGGAGGCCCTGCACCTGTCGCGCAACACCGTCACGGCCGCGTATCAGCGGCTGCGCGACGACGAGTGGCTCGAGGTGCGGCCCGGTGCGGCACCCACGCTGGGCGCGCGGGCGCGCGGGCTCGACGGCATGTCGTACCAGGACCGCTTCGCGAAGATTCTGCCCGGGTCGCGCGCGCCGCTCGTCGGGCTGTCGTCCGCCTGCCCGCCGCCGGCCCCCGTGGTGTCGCAGGCGTTCTCGGATCCGGCGCTGATGATCGACGGCGCGGTCGCGTCAGGCACCGGCTATGCGGCTCTCGGCGACCCCGACCTGGTGCGGGCCATCGTGGAGCATCTCCGGTCACGCGGTATCGCAGCGCGCCCGGACGAGATCGTGGTGACGTCCGGCGGTCAGCAGGCCCTGTGGCTGGCGGTCACGGCGCTCGCGGGTCCGTCGTGCCCGGTGGCGATGGAGGCGGTCGCGTATCCGGGAGTCTTCGACGCCATCGGCTCAGCGGGTTCACGTCCGCTCGCGCTGCCGATGGGGTCTGACGGGCTGGACGTCGCGGCGTCGGTCAAGCTGATCCGTGCGGCGCGGCCCGACGTCGCGTACCTCACCACCTTTCAGAACCCGACCGGCACCGTCGTCGAGCCCGAGGCCGCCGAGCGGCTGCTGGCGGCCGCGCATGCCGCAGGCACGACGGTGATCGACGACCGGATCACCGCGGACCTTGCCCTCGACGGCGTGCCGCGCCCGCCTCTCGCCGCGCTCCCCGGGGCGCGAGGCGCGTCCGTGGTGACCATCGGCGGCCTGTCGAAGGTGTTCTGGGGTGGCATGCGCATCGGCTGGCTGCACTCGAACGCGACGCTCGCCGCCCAGCTGCGCAATCGCAAGGCGGCGATGGACCTGGGCAGCCCAGCTTTCATGCAGCAACTCGCCACGCGATTCCTGACGGAGCACTACGAGGAGACGCTCGCCTGGCGTCTGGAGTCGATGCGCGAGTCGCTCGCGGCCACGGTGGACGCGATCGTCGAGCACGGCCTGGACTGGGAGTTCCGCAACCCGGACGGCGGGCCGAGCCTCTGGGTGCGGGTACCCGGGTCGAACGCCGAGCGCTTCGCCGCGCGTGCCTCGGATGCTGGTGTCCCGGTCGCGCCGGGCACGGCCTTTGAGGTGATCCCGGGAGCGGGTGCGCAGCATTTCCGTCTGCCGTTCTACCTGCCGCCAGAGGACATGCGGCTGGGCGTCAAGGTGCTCGCGGAGCGCGCCGCCTGAGTTGGTCTCTTGGCCAGGCGGTGACGCTAGTGTGACGTCACGACCTGAGGGGGCTGGAGTGCTGCTTTTCTACGTGGACGAGAGTGGAGTGACGGGCTTCAATGGGCACGCCACCTCGAGGCTCGCGACTTCGTTCACCCTCGCGGCTGCGGCGATTCCCGACGAGTCGCGGAGCTCCGTCGCGGCGGAGTTCGTCGCGATCAAGAAGCGGTTCTTTGGAGAGCCGCAGGTTGCTGCTCCGTGGAGCGGGACCGAGATCAAGGGGCGCTACCTCTGGCAGGTCCACCGGCGTCTTGAAGGCGGACCTCCGGGTGATCTCCCATCGGCGTATGCCGCGATCGACTCCAAGTACGAGTTCAACTTGCTCTTGCACGCGCTGGAACGGTTGCTGGCCAAGTTCCGCCCCGTCGTGTTCGCAGTGGTCGTCGACAAGCGGGCCTTGCACGAGTCAGACCCGTCGGCGAGTCCTCTCGGAGTCGCCTATGCATCTCTCTATCAAAGTGTCGCCCTCACCATGGAGCACGTCTATGGCGGCGCGACCGCGGCGTTCGTCGCAGACCAGCAGACGGAGCACGAGCGCTTCTTCGAGACCGGTGCGATGAGGGCCGTCATGTCCCAGCGTGCATCACGTGGAAAGTACCGTCCCACCTTCCATTACATCCTCGACAAGCCCATCTGGATCGACTCTGCGCTCTCAACATGGGATCGCGAGATTATCCAGCTTGCTGACCTCGCGGCCTTCACCACGCGAGCGTGGTTCGCGGACGCAGCAGCACCAGATGCGAGGCACTTCTTGTGGGAAGCGATGAGGCCGTGCCTCGCGGCCGACTGGCGCAAGGGGACGTCTCCACGAGGGGCCGGTCTTACCGTCCTGCCAGAGATCGGTTCCGCGTTTCCGGAACTCTAGGCGGTTCGCACTACGCAGAGGCGAGCAGACGCGCGGACTCGACTCGCGCATCGGCCTCAAGGGCGCCGTGCGCCGTGATGACCTCGTCTGCGCCTACCGAGGCTGCGAACTCGTCGACCCATGCGCGCGCGTCTGCGCCAGTGCCCACGGCCGTGCAGCGCATCATGTCGGCGACCTTCTCGCCTTGGGGGGATGCGAGGAAGGCGTCGATCTCCGCGTCGGAGTAGTCCGGGGTGGCCGCGCCGCGCTTGAGCATCGAGCGGACGCGCACGCGGCGGCTCCGGGCGAACTGGTCGGCGGCGTCGTCGGCGCCCGCCGCGGCGAACACGTTCGCTCCCACGATGACGTACGGTTCCGACAGCTGCTCGCTGGGCTGGAAGCCCTCGCGGTACGCCGCGACGGCCGGGTGCAACGCATCGGGCGCGAAATGCGACGCGAACGCGTACGGCAGTCCCAGCTGGGCGGCGAGCTGCGCGCCGAACAGCGAGCTGCCGAGGATGTAGAGGGGGACGTGGGTGCCGCTCCCCGGCGTCGCCGTCACGCCGTGGACGCGTGACTCGTCGCCCAGATAACCCTGGAGCTCGAGCACGTCCTGCGGGAACCGGTCGGAGGCTTCGGGCGTGCGGCGCAGGGCTGCGAATACCGCGCGGTCGCCACCGGGCGCGCGACCCAGGCCCAGGTCGATGCGGCCCGGGTGGAGCTCGGCGAGCGTGCCGTACTGCTCGGCGATCGCCAGGGGAGAGTGGTTGGGGAGCATGACGCCGCCCGCGCCCAGTCGGATCTGCTCCGTGTGCGCCGCGACGTGCGCGATGAGTACGCTCGTCGCCGCTGAGGCGATGCGCTCCATGTTGTGATGCTCGGCGTACCAGACCCGTTCATAGTCAGCGGACTCAGCGGCTCGCGCCAGCGCGACGGAGTAGCGGAATGAGTCGGCGGGCGTCTCACCGGGTGCCACGGGCGCGAGGTCGAGGACGGACAGCGTGGGGCTCATGGGTCTCCTGCAGTGGGGGTGGCGTCAGCGCAACACTCACGCCCGCCAGGCTATGCCCGCCCGGTCGCTCCGCGATCCGGGTCTGGTGCGCGCTGGCAGTCGCTGAGTGCCTGGATTGTCGCTGATCACGGCACTCAGCGACTGCCAGGGTGCACAGCCGCGCCGCGGCTACTCGCGGTCGGCGCCCGATGCAGCCAACGCATCGGACCCACCGTCGCCTGAAGGCCCGTCGACCTCACGCGAGCGGCGCACGCGCACGGTGACGAGGTGGATCGTCAACGCGAGCACGAACGCGCCCGCGAACAGTGCCAGCGCCGCGAGCGGGTCCTCCATCAGCGTCGGGTCGATCGCCATCACGGCGGCGAGCACCAGCATGGTGACACCGGCGAAGAGCTTGAGCATCTCGCCATGCTTGTCCTGCAGCTTGGTCGCGCGCAGGGTCACGACCGCGATGCCGAAGAGGATCAGCTCGTCGAGCAGGTACGGGATCATGTAGGCCGCGAACAGCCCGGCGGTCTCGGCCGGCCCCACATCGTTGGCGTGCAGCATGCCCGTCCACAGCACCGGGAAGCCTGCCGTGCACGGCGCTTCGAGCAGCGAGACCCCCACGGCGAGGACCAGCGTCGCGCCGATCGCGGGAATCAACGCCTCCTTGCCCGCCGCCTCGCGCATGCGTTTGTAGATGCCGGGCTTGTCCTCCTTGCGGATGGTGAAGGACACGCCCTTGCCGAACGCGAAGTAGTCCTTGACGGACACGATGCCGAAGATCCCCGCCACGACTGCGACGGCGATCTGGATCCAGCCCATGAAGCCCACGACGGCGAGCGCCGAGTAGAAGGCCGCCATGTACAGCCCGTACATCACGGCCGTGACCACGAGGAAGGTCGTGCCGATCGCGATCACCCGCCTGCGCGAGTTCGTGCGCAGCACGATGGTGAGCAGGATCGACAGCACCCACAGCGAGCACGGGTTGATGCCGTCGACGAAGCCGATCACCACCGTCGACAGCAGCAGCGAGTCGGCGGAGACCGTCACGTCTCCCACGATCGGCACCGAAAGGGTGGTTTCGGGGGCCTCCGCGGAGCAGACCGTGCCGTCCTCGGAGCAGGTCCCGGCGCCCTCCGTGCCGAACACCCCGGCGCGGAGCTCGCCGCCTGCCTCGACCGTGGCGATCGCCCCGGCCATGTCCTGCTCGATCTGATCCGTCCAGCCGATCCACACGCGTTCGCCCATGATCGTGGTGGGAACCGAGCCGGCGGCGAAGCCCAGCCGCTCGCCCTCGGCGGCGAAGAGCTCTTGGTTCGCGGCGTCGTTCCACACCTCGTACTGCACGATGTCGAGATCGGGGTACTGGGCCTGGGCGGTTGCGAGCCACTCCTTCTGGGCGGCGCAGTTGGGGCAGCCGTCGCCCCAGAAGAGGACCAGGTCCGCGTCCGCATCGACCGTGCCTGCGGACTCGGGCGCGGCGACCGGCGCCGGCTCGGCGCCGGACTGGATCGTGCCCGCCGGCGCTGCGGCGGCGGCGTTCGCGTTGCCGCCGGCGAGGGCGAGGCCCGCGAGCGCCAGCAGCGCTCCGCACGCGATGGCGAGCGCGCGCTGCACGCGCGTCAGCGGGGTGTGCATGTCTCTCCTGGGGCTCACGTGGCCGGTTGCGGCCAGGGTAGGCGCGCGAGTCGGCGCCCAGAGGGGCCCTAGGTCCCGTCGCGGAGAGCACGCCGCAGCCGGGGACCGCGGCGGCCAGAGCCCGCAGGGCGTGTCAGGGCGCCGGGTAGCCCACCCCCAGCGCAAAGCCCGCTACGGAGAGGTACTCGGTCTCGCACGCGCCGCCGCCGTCAGCCTCCGCGCAACGCGTCACCGAGCCGATGGGGCACAGCAGCACGCCGGCCGCGAACGCGATCCAGCCCCAACGCCACACGGCACGACGCCGCTCGCTCCACTCGCGCGTGGCCACGCGCTACGCCTTGCGGTGGCGTCGCATCCAGGCCTCGACCGCATCGGCCTCCCGGGGAAGGGCAGCAGACAGGTTGTCGACGCCGTCCTCGGTCACGAGGACGTCATCCTCGATGCGGATGCCGATGCCGCGCAGCTCCTCGGGCACCGCCAGGTCCCCGGCCTTGAAGTACAGGCCGGGCTCGATGGTGAAGACCATGCCCGGCTCGAGCGGGCCGTCCATGTACAGCTCGCGCTTGGCCTGGGCGCAGTCGTGCACGTCCAGCCCCAGGTGGTGCGACGTCGAGTGCACCATCCACCGACGGAACAGCTTGGACTCCTCGTGCTCGGACTCGGGCACAATGCCCCATTCGCGCAGCCGCGTCTCGATGACGTCCATCGCGGCCTCGTGCACGTCGCGGAAGGAGACACCGGGGCGGGCCACGGCGAACGCGGCGTCAGCGGCCTCGAGCACCACGTCGTAGACACGCCGCTGCACCGGCGAGAACTCGCCGTTGACCGGCATGGTGCGCGTGATGTCCGCGGTGTAGAGACTCTCGACCTCGACGCCCGCGTCGAGGAGAAGCAGGTCGCCGTCGTGGACCTGGCCGTGATTCGTGATCCAGTGCAGCGTGGTGGCGTGGTCGCCGGAGGCCGCGATGGTCTCGTAGCCCACCGCGTTGCCCTCTTCACGAGCGTGGCCGTCGAAGGTCGCCTCGATCACGCGCTCGCCGCGCTTGTGCGCGATCGCGCGCGGCAGCTCGCCCACGACCCGCTCGAAGCCGGCGATGGTTGCGTCCACCGCGTCGCGCAGTTGCTGGACCTCCCACTCGTCCTTGACCAGGCGCATCTCCGACAGCGCGCGGCGCACGGGCTTGTGCGGGTGCGCGGCGAGGCGGATGTCGCTGGACAGCTCGCTCAACGGGGCCGTCGCGATTCCCGTCATGGCCGCGAACTCCTCGAGCCCGGGGCGACGTCCAATCCAGAACTCGCCCGAACGCGGATCCGTGTAGAAGCCATCCTCGTCCTTGCCCGCGGGGGGCACCAGGTACAGCGTCGCGTCGTGGCCGCCGGCGACGGGCTCCATCACCAGGACGGCACCCGGCTCGCGGTCCGTGCCTAGACCCGTGAGGTACGCGAAGTCGCGGTCGGGGGAGAAGCGGTAGTCGGTGTCGTTCGACCGCACCTTGAGGTCCCCGGCAGGGGCGACGATGCGCCTGCCGGGGAAGCGCTCGGACAGTCGCGCGCGGCGCTCGGCGGCGAAGGCGGCCGATGCCATGGGTGCGGTCTCGAGATCGTCCGGCTCGGCCCACTCGGAGCCGATCCACGCTTTGAACTCGTCGTTGTCGGGGCGCAGCGCCCGTGCCTTGTTGGACTTGTCTGACTGCTCGTCTGTCACCGCACCATGGTCGCACGACAGACCCGCAGCCAGGTGCGTCCGGCGGGTCGGAGGGAACTGCACGTGGGGGAGGCGGATGGCGTGATGCGACGCGCAGCGGGCTGATGTCCCCGCACGGAAAGTGAAACCGATCACATCGGTTTGTCGCCGCAATCTCGCGAGCTCTACAGTTTCCTTCGCTTTGAGGGCACGTCGTGTCCTCCTGAGGGGAGACCAAATCATGAGGCGCCTACGCCTGCCTGCTGGCATGCTGTCCGGAATCACTGTGGCAGCCATCACCGCCGCGAGCGCGGCACCTGCTGCGGCCATCTCGAGCGACCCCCGCGATCTCGCGGACCTCGAGGCGGCGGCCGCCTCCGCGGCGCAAGCGGCTGACGCGGCCTTCATCGACGCCGACTGGGAGACGGTCCTGGTCAAGGCGAATGCCTTCGACGCCGTCCACGCGGAGATCGAGGCGCGCCGCGCCGCCGCCGCCGCGGTCGCCGCCTCCGCGCTCACCGCCCGTGACGCTGCTGAGGTCACCGCGACCGAGGCCCAGGAGCTTCACCGAGAGAAGCAGATTGCGCGCAACAAGGCGAAGTCCGCGGCGGACGAGCAGGAGGCAGTTGTCGACTCCGCTCGCAAGGCTCGCAACAAGGCCGTCACCGCGCTGCGCGCGGCCAATGACGAGGTCGAGCGTCTTGAGGGTCTCGAGCCCGGAGTCGAGCAGGACATTGCTGACGCTGAGGAGCTCGTGGGCTCGTCGCAGTCCGCGCTGACTGCGGCCGAGGAAGCGTATGCGACGCCCGTCATCGAGCTCATCGGCGCCCAGTCGTGGTGGACTGATGTCATCTCGGACCCGATCACGGTCGCCCAGCTCTTCGATCGCATCGCAGCCGCGAAGGCAGACGTCGAAGCCTTCCGCGTCACGGCCCAGGACGCCCAGGACGCAATCAACGGCGCCCAGGATGAGCTCGACCGCGCGACCGGCTTCGTGGCGCGCCTGGTTGCGGCGGCGCGTCTCGCGTCAGCGGTGGCCGAGCACGGGCCCACGCTTGTGCAGTTCGCGCTGCTCGAGGCGCGGGTGACGGCGCTCCAGCGTGCCGCGGACCAGACCGGCGCCACGGCGCTGCACGACGCCCTCACCGCGGCACAGTCCGCGCACGACGAGGCCGTCGCAGCGCTGGCCGACGCGAACGACGAGCTCACGGCGCTCCACCGAGCTATCGAGACCGCGCGCGACGAGGCGGCCGACGCGCAGCAGGAAAAGGACGCAAAGCAGCAGGCGCTGTTCGCTGCCCAGGCGCTTCGCGACGAGCTACGCGCTGTCCAGGAGGAGGCGCACGCCGCGCTCATGGCGGCCAAGGGTCCTCGCGACGCGGCCGCGGCAGCACTCGAGGCCGCCCAGACAGAGCTCGACGGTGCTGACGCAGCGCTGGCGACGCTCGACGAGGCGTTGGCTCGCCTCGCGGCGGCTCGGCAGGCTGTCGCTGACCGACGCGCGGACCTCGCGGATCTCGAGGTCATTCGCTCGGAGGTTGTGTGGGCATCGCTCGACATGCCCGAGGTCGCACGACCGGGTGATGTCGTGAAGTTGACCTTCGAGATCCCTGCACCCTCGGTCTTCCACCTGCTGGACGCCACTGTCGCTGTGGTGTCGCCGGAGGGCCTGACGCCCGTGTGCGACATTCCCGCCGACGGCGTGGTGCCCGCAGGCTCAGTGGTCAGCTGCACGGTTCTTCACGAGGTGACTTTCGCGGACTTGCTCGCGGGCGAGGTGGTCGTGGACGTGAAGCTCTCCGGGTATCTGCCGCTGGGACCGGGCAACCCCCGCGCGACCTCGGCGACCCGTACGTTCCTCGAGGTGGACCACACCGTGGCCTTCGATGTGGAGGCTCTGGTCGCTGAGCTCCCCGCCGACACGGAGTCGAATACTCCGGTGCCCACCGACGCAGCCCTGGCAGATACCGGGGCCCACACGGCGCTGATCGCACCCGCGTTCCTGCTGACCCTGGTGGGGGCCGCACTCGTCATCGGCGTACGACGCGAGCGGGCCTGACGCCCACTGTCTCGTGAGCCCTCCACCGCCCCTTCCGGGCGGGGGAGGGCTCATGTGTGTGCGCACCCGCTCGCGCAGTCTGCCCGTACGCTGACGCCATGCGCATCGACCTCCACACGCATTCCACGGTCTCCGACGGGACCGGCGCGCCAGCGCAGGTCATGCGCGAGGCGGCGGAGGCGGGTCTGGACGTGGTCGCGCTCACCGACCACGACTCGGTGGACGGCTGGGACGCTGCGGCCGCCGCTGCCGAGCGCCACAGCGTGGACTTCGTTCCCGGCATCGAGGTGTCCTGCCGTCACCGCGGGACCTCGATCCACCTCCTCAGCTATTGGCACCGTCGCGACGACGAGGGCGTCGAGGCGATGCTGCAGGTCACCAGGGACGCTCGCATCCACCGTGCGCGCGAGATCGTCGAGCGGCTCAGCGCCGACTACCCGATCTCGTGGGACTCCGTGGCGCAGATTGCGGGATCGGCGGCGACCGTGGGTCGCCCGCACATCGCCGATGCGCTGGTCGCCCAAGGCGTGGTGCCCACCAGGGACGCGGCCTTCGAGAGTCTGCTCGTGCCGCGTTCGCCGTACTACGTGCCGCACTATGCACCCGAGGTCAAGGACGCCGTGAGGACGATGCGTGCCGCAGGCGGCGTGCCGGTGTTCGCACACCCGGGGGCAGGCAAGCGCGGCCGGATCGTCACCACGTCCGTGATCGAAGGCATGGCGCGCGCCGGTCTCGTAGGCCTAGAGATCGATCACCGCGACCACGACGACGAGCAGCGGGTGCGGCTCGAGCGCATCGCGATCCGCCTGGGCCTCGTGCGTACCGGGGCCAGCGACTACCACGGCACGGGAAAGCCCAACCGGTTGGGCGAGAACGTCACGAGTCCCGAGGTGTTTGGGCGCCTGCAGGAGGCGCGGGCATAGCCACGGTCGTGGCGCGTCGCCAGATCCCTAGAATCGCGGCATGACCTTTGCGGAGACTCCGGTGCTCGAGAACGCCTGCGTGCGGCTTGAGCCGCTGTCACACGCGCACGCGCCGGACCTTGCGGAGGCGAGCGCGGTTGGTGACCTCTCGAGCCTCGTGTACACGAGGATCCCCGCACCTGACGCTGTCGCTGAGGAGGTCGACCGGCGCCTGGCGCTGCAGGCTCAGGGCGCGATGGCGCCGTGGGCGGTCGTGGATCCCCGCGATGACCGCGCGATCGGCATGACCACCTACATGAACTTCGACGAGCCGAACCGGCGGGTGGAGATCGGCTCGACGTGGCTCGCGCGCGCCGCACACGGCACGGCCATCAACCCGGCCGCGAAGCTTCTGCTGCTCGAGCGTGGGTTCGATGTCCTGGGCTGCATCGCGGTGGAGCTCCGCACTGACCGGCGCAACGCCCAGTCGCGCGCCGCGATCGCGAAGCTCGGCGCGCACCAGGACGGGATCCTGCGTCGCCACCTGATCATGCCGGACGGTTATCTCCGGGACACGGTGGTGTTCTCGATCCTGGCCCAGGAATGGCCGAAGGCGCGCGAGGGACTCCTCGCGCGCCTTCGGATCGACTAGCTCAGGACTGCTGCGGAGCGGACTGGCCCTGGGGTGAGGCCTGGCCGCCCTGACCGCCGCTGCGGCGGCGACGGCGGTTGCGCTTGCGGCGCTGGCCGCCCTGCGAGCCTTCGCCCGAGGCGCCGGTGGACGACTGGCCCGTGGGCGCATCGGCGTTGCGAGGACCCCCGCCCTGGCCGCCCTGGCCGCCACGCGAGCGGTTGCGGCCACCCTGGCCGCCACGCCCGCCGCGTCCTCCGCGGCCGCCCTCGCGACCGCCGTCGCGACCAGCAGGCTTCTTGCCCGTCTCGCCCAGGTCCTCGACGCGCTCGGCCTCGAGTCCTGCGAGGTGCTGCTCGGACTTCGGCAGGCGGCCCTTGGTGCCCTCGGGGATGTCGAGGTCCTCGTACAGGTGAGGCGAGGTCGAGTAGGTCTCGACGGGCTCCGGGTAGCCCAGGTCGAGGCTCTTGTCGATGAGGCCCCAGCGCGGGGTGTCGTCCCAGTCGACGAACGTGACGGCGGTACCGGTCTTGCCTGCACGGCCGGTGCGGCCGATGCGGTGCAGGTAGGTCTTCTCGTCCTCGGGGCACTGGTAGTTGACCACGTGCGTGACGTCCTCGACGTCGATGCCGCGCGCCGCGACGTCCGTGGCGACCAGCACGTCGATCTTCGAGTTGCGGAACGCGCGGAGCGCCTGCTCTCGGGCGCCCTGGCCCAGGTCGCCGTGGATGGCGCCGGCCGCGAACCCGCGGTCGCGCAGCTCGTCGGAGACCTTGGCCGCGGTGCGCTTGGTGCGCGCGAACACGATGGTGCGGCCGCGGCCCTCGGACTGCAGGATGCGCGCGAGCACCTCGACCTTGTCGAGCGCGTGGGCGCGGTACACGACCTGCTTGATGGCCTTGACGGTCGCGCCGTCGTCGTCCGGGTCCGCCGCGCGGATGTGCGTGGGCTGGATCATGTACCGGCGGGCGAGTGCCACGACCGGTCCGGGCATCGTGGCCGAGAACAGCATGGTGTGGCGCGATGCCGGGGTGGCGGCGAGCAGGCGCTCGACGTCGGGCAGGAAGCCCAGGTCGAGCATCTCGTCCGCCTCGTCGAGCACGACGGTGCGCACGAAGCGCAGGTCCAGGTGGCCCTGGTTGAGCAGGTCGATCATGCGGCCGGGGGTGCCGACGACGACCTCGGCGCCCTTCTGCAGGGCCTCGATCTGGGGCTCGTAGGCACGGCCGCCGTAGATCTGCACGATCCGGGTGGAGCGCTTCTTCGACGCCGTGATGAGGTCGCCGGCGACCTGGACGGCGAGCTCGCGGGTGGGGGCGACCACGAGGGCCTGCGGCTTGCCGGGCTCATCGAGCGCGTCGAAGCCCTCCTCACCGGGCGACACGGTGCGGTGCAGCAACGGCACGCCGAAGCCGAGCGTCTTGCCGGTTCCGGTCTTGGCCTGGCCGATGATGTCGTGGCCGCTCAGCGCCACCGGAAGCGTCATCGCCTGGATGGGGAAGGGCGTGGTGATGCCCTTGTCCGCGAGCGCCTGGGCGATCAGCGGGTTCACGGGGAAGTCCGCGAACGTCTTCTCGGGGGCCGATGCGGGGGTCGCGTCGGGCGTGTCAGTGATCTCGGAAGCGGGAATGGTCTCGGGCGCGGGCGCGCCCTCGTCGGTGTCCGTCATGGGTGTCCTTATTCGCGGCGCGCGCGATCCGCGCGCCCATTCGGCGGGCAGCCGATCGCGAATCATTGTCCTGGCGGCCTGCGCTGTCTTCAGCGGCGCCGCGCTTCTCATGACGACCGGTCAGCCCCGGGTCGAGTGCCATTCTACCGGCTGGTCAGGTCTGAGGCCAGGAGCGCACCGCGCCGGCCCCTAGGCTGACGGCATGAGAGTCGTGGTGATGGGCGTGACCGGGTGCGGCAAGTCGACGGTCGGGAGGCGCCTGGCCCATGACCTGCGCGCGGAGTTCGCGGACGCGGACGACTTCCACGCCCCCGAGGCCGTCGCGAAGATGGCGGCCGGGACGCCCCTCGAGGACGAGGACCGGTGGCCGTGGCTTGACGGCGTGGGCATGTGGCTGTCGGACCGCGGTTCGGCCGTGGTGGCGTGCTCCGCCCTCAAGCGCGTCTATCGCGACTGCATTCGCGACATCGCGGGCGAAGAGGTCGTCTTCATCCACCTCGACGCGCGGCAAGAGGTCCTGGAGCCGCGGGTCCGCAAGCGCGCGCAGCAGGAGGGTCACTTCGCCGGGCCAGGCCTGCTCGATTCGCAGTACGAGGCGCTCGAGCGGCTCGAGGACGACGAGCGCGGCGGGCGCGTCGACGTCGAGCGCAACGCCCCCGAGGGAGCGGCCCTGGTCGCGCGCGCGATCCTCGACGCCGCGCGCTAGGGGAGCTGGGGCTGGCGTCAGGCGCCGAAGCCGACCCGGCGCTTGGTCTCCTCGCCGATCTCGACGTAGCCCAGCGAGCCGGCCGGAACGATCACGCGGCGACCCTTGACATCCGCGATGTCCAGAGTGGCGCCGGAGGCGGCCTCGGCGACCTTCGTGGCGACCTCGTCCGCGCTCGCATCCGTCTCGAGCTGGATCTCTCGGGCGACGTTCTGAATGCCGATCCGGATCTCCACCGTGGCCTCCCTGGTCTGTGCGGGTGTTGACACTGACTATCGTAGGGGGGTGAGTCGGGGCGAGGGTGCGGTGTTCGCGCGCAGTGGAAAGCGCGGCCCTGGCCTGCTCATCGCCCTCGTCGTGGTCGCGCTGGCCTTCGGGGCCGGGATCGGCGTGGGATGGGGAACAGGCCTGATCGGAGAGCAGTTGGCGGCCCCCGAGACCTCCCCGAGTCCGAGCGCTTCGCCGTCACGGACATCGACCCCGGACGTGTCGATCCCCCCGCTCACACCCATCGACAGGGACTTCGACGACGCCGACCGTGCCGCCGGCCTCGTGACTCTCGGCATCCCGTCCGAGGGCGAAGGCACGTTCACGGTCGCGAGCACCGACGGCGAGCCGAGCGAGGAGGCCGCGTCGGTGAGGTGGGTCCGCGTCGAGTACGAGGACGGCCTGGTCATGAACGGCGCCACGCTGAGCGACTTCGTGATCGACGCACTCAACGACCCGCGCGGTTGGGGAGCGCGCGGACGGTACGAGTTCGTGCCCACGGCGGGAGCCCCCGACATCCGGATCGTGATCGCCAGCCCGGCGACCACCGCCGCCACGTGCCTCGATCCCCACGCCGCGGCGAGCGTGGGCGCGGCCGAGGACGAGGCATCCGACGACGCCGAGGCCGCTGAGCCCTCCGCGACCCCGAGCCCGTCCGAACCGGTGGAGGACGTCACGTGCGCGGAGCGCGGGCTCACCGTGATCAGCGCATACGACTGGGCTGCTGGCCTCGCGCCCTTCGCGGAGGATCGCACCTCGTCCCGCATCTTCCAGGTCAATCACGGCGTGGGTCACCTGCTGGGCGAGGAGGAGGCGACATGCGCCTCCGGCCGCGCGATCATCATGGTCGACCAGTCCCAGCTGCCGGACGGCTGCGAGCCCAACCCGTGGCCGTGGCCCGATGAGCCGGTCCCCGAGCCGAGCCCGACCCCTAGCGCGACCACCGCATCGTCCCTCTTCCGGGAACTGACCTCTCGGTAGACTCGCGGCCATGTCGACGCCCGCCGCGCCAGCCCCTGCGGCTCCCACCCGTCCCCGTGCCTCCACCGTCGCGCTGAACGTCGCCCGTGGCGGCGTCATCGGCGCTGTCGAGATCGTCCCAGGGGTGTCGGGCGGCACCATGGCGCTCGTCCTCGGCGTCTATGAGACTCTCATCGGCTCAGCGGGACACCTCGTGCGCGGGGCCGTCGCCTGGGTGCGGGGGCTCGTCCGACGCACCGGCAGCGACGCGGCGCGCGAGCACCTGAGGCAGGTGCGATGGTCCGTGCTGCTCCCGCTCGGCGTCGGCATGCTTGCGGCGATCGTGATCGTGTCGGCGACGCTCGCCCCGCTGCTGGAGTCGAACCCGATCCAGACCCGTGCGCTGTTCGCGGGCCTCATCGTGGCCTCGCTCGTGGTCCCGGCGCGCATGGTCGGCCGGTGGACCTGGCGGGAGGCGACGGCGGCGGTGCTCGCCGCGGCCCTGGCGGTCTGGATCACCAGCCTCACGGGCAGCGAGCAGTCCGAACCGGAGTACTGGATGGTCGCGGGTGCGGCATCGATCGCGATCTGCGCGCTGGTGCTGCCTGGGGTGTCCGGCTCGTTCCTGCTGCTGGTGCTCGGCATGTACGCGCCCACGCTGGCCGCTGTCAACGATCGTGACCTCGCGTACCTGGCGGCGTTCGCCTTCGGGGCGATCGTGGGGCTGTCGCTGTTCGTCACGGGCCTCCAGTGGCTGCTCGAGCACCGTCATGCGGTGACGCTCGCCGCCATGACGGGTCTGATGGTGGGATCGTTGCGCGCGCTGTGGCCGTGGCAGTCCGAGGACGGCGCGCTGCACGCGCCGGACGAGGCCGTCGGTTCCGCGATCGCGCTGTTCGCGGTCGGCATCGCCGCCGTGCTCACCCTGCTCGCCGTCGAGCGGGCGATGCACCGGCGCGCCAGCGCCGAAGCGGCCGCGGCGGGCGAGCCCGCGTCCTGATGAGGGCCGATGCGGGCGCGGCTCGGCGCGTCGGTGTCGCACCCGTGTGGTGAGGTAGGGCGCATGACCGGGATCCGATTGGTGGCGCCAGGGGCGAGTGCGGCCGAGCCGTCGCTCGACGCGGACCAGGCGCGGGCGGTGTCGCTCGCGGCGAGCGGGACGCGGCACGTGGTTGTCACCGGAGCGCCAGGGACCGGCAAGACCACAGCCGTGGTCGCGGCGGCGGTGGCTGCCGTCGACGCGGGAGTGGCTCCCCAGCGGCTGCTCGTGATCGCCCCCACCCGCCTTGCGGCGGCGGAGCTGCGCGACCGGGTCGGCGTCGCGCTCGACCGGCCCACCGGCGCTCCCGTCGTGCGGACCGCGGCCTCGGCCGCGCACGCGGTGCTGGCGGCCCAGGCCGCGTCGCTCGGGCTTCCCGCGCCCGGCCTCATCACAGGCGCCGAGCAGGACGTCATCCTCCGGGAGATGCTCGCGGGTCACGCGCGCGGCGACGGGCGGCCCGTGTCCTGGGAGGGCGTCGTGCCCGCGGATGCGACTGCGCTTCCCGGCTTCCGGGCGGAGCTGCGCGACCTGCTCATGCGCGCCGCAGAGGCCGGGGTGACGGCGGATGAGCTGCGCGAGATCGGCGAGCGGGCGGGCCGTCCGGAGTGGGTCGCTGCCGCGGAGGTCATGGGGGAGTACGAGGACATCACGATCCTCGGCTCGCTGCACGCGGATCGCGGCGAGCGATACGACCCTGCGACGGTGGCCGCCCAGGCGGCATCCGTGCTCGAGGGGTGGGAGGAGCGCGCCGAGGGGCCAGCGCCGGCGTGGGACCTGGTGATCGTCGACGACCACCAGGACTCGACTCGGGCGTCCACGGCGCTCCTCGGCGCGATGGCCGCTCGCGGAGCGCGCCTCATGCTGGTGGGGAACGCGGACCAGGCCGTGCAGGGCTACCGCGGGGCGGTGCCCGGCGCGCTCGCCGATGCCGCTGCCGGCGCCCTGGGCCCAGCCGATCACGTCGAACTCGTTACCGCGCACCGGCAGGAGAGCGGTCTGGCGAGGGTCACCGCGGCGGTCGCAGAGCGGATCGGCGTCAAGGGCGTGGGCTCCGCTCGTGGCGCCCACCGCACGGTCGCGCGCGACGTCGCCGCGCCCGTCACGGTCCTGACGGCGCCGCACTCCTTCGCACAGTCCCGGGCGATCGCGGCTCAGCTGCGGCGATCGAGGCACGACGACGGCGTGTCGTGGGGAGACATGGTCGTGATCGCCCGCTCGGCGGGCCGGCTGCGCCAGATCCGGTCCGACCTCCTCGCATCGGACGTCCCCTGCGAGGCGGTCGGCGACGGCGCGGCGCTGCATCTCGAGCCGGCGGTCGCGCCGCTCCTGGACATCGTGCGCGTCGCCCTGGCCGGTGCCTGGGATGAGGAATCTGCGCTTGCTGTCCTCGGGTCGCGCCTGATTGGTCTCGACGCGGTCGCGCTGCGGCGGCTGAGGCGCGCGCTCGTGCGCGAGGAGCGGGCGGGCGGCGGCGTGCGGTCGAGCACGGACCTCCTCGTCGACGCCATGGCAGATCCAGCGCGGTGGGGTGCGCTCGAGGTCCCCGAGGCGCGGTCCGCGGCGCGAGCGTCCCGGGCCGCCGATGCCGCCCGCGCGAGGATCGCCGAGCCCGCGGCGACGCCGGGAGCGGTGCTGTGGGCGGCGTGGGAGGCGCTGGGTGTCGCGGAGGCGTGGCGCCGGGCGGCGGTCGCCGGATCGGCGCGCGACGATGCCGACCTCGATGCAGTCATCGCGCTCATGAGGGCCGCGCAGACGTTCGCCGAGCGCATGCCCCGGTCGGGAGTCGGGCTGTTCATCGAGCACCTCGAGGGTCAGGAGTTCGCCGCGGACACGCTGGGCGCCCGCGGGCAGTCCCGGGACGTGGTGTCGTTCTGCACTCCTGCGGCGGCCGCCGGTCGAGCCTGGGACGTGGTGGTGGCCGCCGGTCTCGAGGAGGGCGTGTGGCCCAACCTCCGACTGCGGGACTCGGTGCTGGGCGCGCAGTCCTTCGCGGACCTGGTTCAGGACGGCGCGCTCGTCGCCGGCAGCGACGCGCGGGGGCCGCGCGACCTCCATGGCGCGCGCCGCGCCGTGCTCGACGACGAGACCCGTGCCCTGCTGGTGGCGGTCTCTCGCGCGCGCCGTCGGCTCGTGGTGACAGCCGTCGACGACGGCGAGTCTCGCCCGTCCCGCTACGTCGCCCTGATCGAGGACGTTGCCGGGGCCGAGCGTCAGGAGGCTGCGGGCGCCCGCGTGGTCGCCGACCTGCGCGCGGCGGTCGCCGCGCTGCGCATCGATGGCGCGGCCGCCGTCCGCAGGCTCGACTCGCATCCCGACGACCGGCCTGCGCGTGAGGCGCTCGACGGCGTCGCGGCTCAGCTCGCGCGGCTCGCCGACGCGCAGGTGCCGGGCGCGGATCCGGCTGAGTGGCACGGCGTTCCCGGCCTGAGCACGGTCGAGGGCTACTGGGACGAGGACGACGAGGTCCGGGTGTCGCCGTCGCGGCTCGACGCCGTGCGCGGCTGCGCGCTGAAGTGGGCGCTGGAGACCGCGGGCGGCACCGTCGCGAGCACCGACGCGCAGCAGGTCGGCTCGCTGGTGCACGAGATCGCGGCGCAGTTCCCCTCGGGGGGTCTCGAGCCGATGCTCGCGGAGCTCGAGCGCCGCTGGCCCGAGATCGGCGGGGACGAGACGTGGCTCGAGCGGCTCCAGCGCGACGACGCGCGCGGGATGATCGCGCGGCTCGCGCGCTACCTCGATGGGGTCGAGGCCGATCGCGTGCTGGTCGAGCAGGGCTTCGGCGTGGTCTTCGGCTCCGCGCGCGTGTCCGGCATGGCGGATCGCGTCGAGATCGACGGCACCGTCGCGCGCATCGTGGACCTCAAGACGGGTCGCAAGATCAGTGCCGCCGAGGCCGCCGATCACGGGCAGCTCAAGCTCTATCAGCTGGTGGCCAACAGCGGGGCCTTCGAGGGCGTCGACGCCGCCACCGACGCGGCACTGGTGTTCGTGGGCACGGACGCCGCGCAGAAGAGCTCCGTGGTGCCTCAGGACGCGATCGACGTCGCCGAGGTGCGAGCGGAGCTCGACGAGGCGGTGTCGACCATGCGGGCGCAGACCTTCCTGGCGACGCCGAATCCGATGTGCACGCACTGCCCGATCCGACGGTCGTGTCCCGCGCACGCGGCCGGGGCGCAGGTGAGCGACGCATGAGCGGGCGCAGCGCCCAGACGAGCGCGGGAGTGGTCGTGGGCCAGGGCCGCACGGTCGACGAGCTCGCGGCGATCATCGCCCCCGGAAGGCCGCCCACGGCGGAGCAGGCGGCGATCATCGGTGCCGGGACCGAGCCCATGCTGGTGGTGGCGGGCGCCGGCTCGGGCAAGACCGAGACCCTGTCGATGCGGATCGTGTACCTGCTCGATCACGCACGGGAGCTGCTCGGCGAGGACATCAGCCCCGATCAGATCCTGTGCCTGACGTTCACGCGCAAGGCAGCGGCCGAGATCGCGGAGCGAGCCCAGGAGCGCATCGGACGGGTGTGGGATCCCGAGGTGGAGGGCCCCGACGGCAGCATGCGCCGGCGCCCGGACCCCGAGCGTCCCGCTCCCACGGTCGCGACCTACAACGCGTACGCCGCCGCGCTCGCGGCCGAGCACGGACTGCGGGTGGGGGTGGACCCGGACTCCGCGGTCGTGACGGACGCCGCCCTGTGGCAGATGTCCGCGCGCTCGCTCGAGGAGTGGACCGAGACCCTCGACGTCGACTCCGCGCCGGGCACGGTGCGCTCCTCGCTCCCGCGCCTTGCCGCCCAGCTGCGCGAGCACGGGGTCCCCACCGCGCAGATGCGCGCGTGGCTCACGGAGACGCTCGCGCATCTCGACGGCCTGCCCAAGAAGGAGGGCGAGGCGCTGCCCGGCCGGATGACGCAGAAGCTGGCCGGCCGCATCGCCAAGCTGCGGACGCTGCTCGCGATGACCGACCTGATCGAGGACTTCCAGGATCGCAAGCGCCGGTCCGCGCTGCTGGACTTCTCGGATCAGGTCGCCACCGCCGTCGAGCTGTCGGAGCTGGCAGCAGTCCAGCAGATCGAGCGGTCGCGGTACCGCGCAATCCTGCTGGACGAGTTCCAGGACACGTCGCCCGCCCAGTTGCGGCTGTTCGCGCAGACCTTCGGCACGGATCACCCGGTCATGGCGGTCGGCGACCCCAACCAGGCGATCTACGGCTTCCGCGGGGCCTCGGCCGCCGCGCTCGAGGACTTCGTGCTGCAGTTCGGCGGGCCCGGCGCGGTGCGCACCGCCAGCCTGTCGGTCTCGTGGCGCAACGAGGGTGCGGTCCTCGACGCCGCGAACGCCGTCGCCGCACCTCTGCGCGCATCCTCGGCCGTCGAGGTGCGCCGGCTCGAGTCGCGCGCGTCGCTGCTGGGCGTCCCGGAGCCGGAGCGCGCCGCACCGGCCGTCGAGGCGCACATGGCGGCCACCGGCGAGGACGAGATCGCGACCATGGTGGACTGGGTGGTCGCCCGCCGCGACGAGCTCGGCCACGGGCGCCCGCACCGAGGGTCGGACGGCCACCTCGTCGCGGATCGTCAGGGCAGGGCCCAGCCGCGCATCGTCGAGGCGGCCGTGCTGTGCCGCCGCCGGGCCACGATCCCCTTGGTGGTCGACGAGCTCGTCAGGCGCGGCCTCGACTACGAGGTCGTGGGCCTGGGCGGACTCCTGGACACGGCGGACGTCGCGGACCTGGTCGCGCTGCTCGAGGTCGCCCACGATCCCTCGCGTGGAGACGCGCTGATCCGCCTGCTGACGTCCGAGCGCGTCAACCTCGGTCCGCGCGACCTCATGGCCCTCAAGGATCGCGCGGCGGCGCTCTCGGGCGCTCGCGATCAGCGCGAGGCGGAGGCGTCGATCGTGGACGCGCTCGAGGACCTTCCTCATCCCGACTGGACCTCGCCGGCCGGCAGGGCTCTCACGTCCACGGCGCACGAGCGCCTGGTGTCGCTCAGGCAGGTCGTGCGCTCGATCCGCGAGCACGCCTACCTGCCGCTGACCGAGCTGGTCGGGTTCGCCGAGCGCGCGTGGTGCCTCGACATCGAGGCCGACGTCGCGCGCCCCGACGGCCGCGTGCGTCGCAACGTCGACGCGTTCCTCGACGCCACCCGCACCTTCGCCCAGGGTGTCGACCGTGCGACGCTGGGAGCCTTCCTTGCGTGGCTCGAGGCTGCTCGCAGTGAGGAGCGCGGCCTCGACGCCCCGGTGAAGGCGCCCGAACCCGGGGCGATCCAGATCCTCACCGTCCACAGCTCCAAGGGGCTCGAGTGGGACGTGGTGGCGATCCCCGGCGCGACCGATGGACGCTTCCCGATGTTCCTGCACTTCCGCGGCAAGCACGAGGACGGCGCGTGGCTCACGGGCGACCCTGAGCTGCCGTGGCCCCTGCGGATGGATGCGCGCAGCCTGCCCGAGTGGCATGTGCGTGGCGCGGTCGACCACGCGAGCCTCGACCGGACGCTCGACGACTTCCGGGTGGATGCGGGCCGCCACCGGATGGACGAGGAGCGTCGCCTGTTCTACGTGGCGCTCACGCGAGCGCGCAGCCACGTGCTGGTGTCGGGATCGTGGTTCGCGGGCGGCACCACCATCCATCGGCCCTCGCCCTTCGTGACCGAGATGGTCGAGCAGGGAGTCGTGAGCGACAGCGGCTGGGCGCCTGAGCCCGACGCAGACGCCGAGCCGCCGGAGGCTTCCGTGCACACGGCGCCGTGGCCCCGGGCGGACACCCCGACCACGTCTGAGCGCCGGGCGCTCGCCCGCGCCGTGCACGAGGCCCGGGCGTTGCCCGAGCCGGCCCGCGCATCGGCCCTGCCGCTGGCGCCGCAGATCGACGCGATGCTCGCGGAGCATGGCCGGCGCGGACCCGCCGGCCTCGACCTGTCGCTGCCGTCGCACCTGTCGACCTCCGCGCTCGTGGCGCTGCGCCGCGACCGGGAGGCGTTCGCCCTGCAGCTGCGCCGACCCATCCCGCAGGAACCCACCGCGGCCGCGCAGCGCGGAAGCGCCCTGCATGCGTGGATCGAGACCCAGTTCGGCCACGTGCCGCTGCTCGAACCCGAGGATCTCGAGCCGGATGATCGTGAGGCGGCGGTCGAGCTCGCGCTGCTGAAGCAGACCTTCGCCGCGAGCGAGTGGGCATCGCGCGAGCCCACCGACATCGAGGTGGACGTCGAGGTGCCGGTCGCCGGTCTCACCGTGCGCTCGCGCATCGACGCCGTGTTCCCGCCTGGGGGCGGGCTCGACCGGGTCACCGTGGTCGATTGGAAGTCGGGAAGGCCTCCTCGCGATCCGGAGGAGCGTGCCGCGCGCGAGGTGCAGCTGGCGGTGTACCGGCTCGCGTGGTCGGAGTGGAAGGGCATCGCGCTCGATCAGGTCGACGCGGCCTTCTACTACGTCGCGGCGGACGCGACCGTCAGGCCCGAACACCTGCTGGGCCGCGACGAGATCGTGGACCTCGTGCGCGGCGAGACGGCCTAGTCCTCGTCGTCGGGAGCGAACAGCAGCGCCTCGAGGTCGCTGAGCATGCCCTCGCCGTCGGCGATCACGTCCGCGTTGTCGGTGCGCACGCCGTACATGAGCCAGCGCACGAGCGCGAGCTCGGAGGCCAGCCGGGCGCGGTCGATGAGGTGCGGGTCGCGCGTCTCGCGGCGCGCCAGCCGGTAGGCCTCGAGGACCGACTCGAGCACGTCATCCGGCGCGGATGCCGCGAGCCAGGCCAGGTCGTCGGCCGGGTCGGCGACTCGCGCGTCCATCCAGTCCGAGACCCCCGTGATGGCTTCGCCGCGAACGTGGATCTGGTGCTCGCCCAGGTCGCCGTGGACCACGGTGGGCTCGAAACGCCACCACGCGACGTTCTCGAGCTGGTTCTCCCAGCGATCCGCGAGGCGCGGCGGCACCTTGCCGGTGTCGATCGCGGCATCGAGCTCCGCCATGCGGCGCTCGCGGTACTCGTCGGCGGTGTAGGTGGGAAGTCCCTCGTCCTCGATCAGGGTGGGCGGCAGCTCGTGGATGGCGGCGAGGGCGGTGCCCAGCGCCGCGGCGAGCCCGGGCCCAGGATCCATGGTCGCCAACGTCAGCGGAGCGCCGCTCACCTCGGAGTAGACGACGGCGCGGCCGCCGTCCGGGTCCGACATCGCGGCGGCTCCGCGGGGGCGAGGCACGTCGAAGGGGAGCAGGCCGGTGTCGTGGGCACGCGCGAGCGCCGCGAGCAGGCTGCGCTCCGCCTCGAGCGCGGCGCCAGCGGCGGCACGCTTGGGAGCGCGGACGATCCAGCGCGTGCCGGTGGCGTCCTTGACCACCACCACGTCGAAGTCGGCATCGGTGTGAGGGCTGCGCAGGACGTCGTACACGTCGAGGCCGGGCACGGCGACCGACGCGAGCGCGGCGAGCGCGAGCGGTGAACGAGGCACGCCCTCACGATAGATCGTCGGCCCGCGCGCACGCGACAGCCCACGCCGCCGGTGCGCGGTCGCCCCGGCACCGGGGCGCCCGATGCGCGCGCGGGCCGCCCCCCGTGGTGGCGGGGACGGTGCCGTGGGGGCGTGACATAGGTTGGTCCCGTGATCTCTCCTGGCAGCTTCGCCCAGCCGATGCGGGTGGACCGTGCCGCGCACCGCCGGGCTTCCGTCGATCTCGACCAGGCGCTCGCGGTCGTGGTCGCCGACGGCCGGGTGCTCGCGGACGCCAGCGGCGTGACCCTGCTCGGCGCAGACGCATGGGACCAGGCGCACGTGGTCTGCTATCTGGGACGGGACGGCGACCGCGATGTCGTGGCCGTCAGCGCCGCGGCGCTGCCCGAGTCGGACCCGCCTCTCGAGCCCCTGCGCGCGCTGCTCGGGAGGCTCGGCGCGGACGATCGCGGAGAGCGCGACCGCGAGCTCGCCACCACCGCCGTGGCGATGTCCCACTGGCACCAGGCGCACGCGCGGTGCCCCCGGTGCGGCGCGCCGACCGAGGCGGCGCCGGGCGGCTGGCAGCGGCGGTGCCCCGCGTGCGAGCGCGACCACTACCCGCGCACGGACCCCGCCGTGATCGTCGCGATCACGGACCCCGACGATCGGCTGCTGATGGCTCACGCCAGCTACTGGTCGCCGCGCAGGTACTCGCACCTCGCGGGCTACCTGGAGCCGGGAGAGAGCCTCGAGCAGGCGGTGCATCGCGAGGTGGCCGAGGAATCCAGCCTGAAGCTCACGAATCTCACCTATGCGGGCTCGCAGCCGTGGCCCTTCCCCGCATCGATGATGGTCGGCTACACCGCGCGTGCGACGGACCCAGCGTTCACCCTCGACCTCGACGAGATCTCGGACGCCCGCTGGGTGACGAGGGTCGATCTCGAGGAGGCGGTGGCGGACGGCTCGATCATCGTGGCGCCGCGCGGGTCGATCGCCCGCCGGATGCTCGAGGACTGGCACGGAGACGCCGCGCGGCTCGGGAGCCTGCAGGGCGACTGACGGCCTCGACGCCGCGCCACGGGCGAGCCTCGGGGAGAGCCGCGCCGCGCATCGGCCCTCCACAGTTCCCGGAGAGTGCACCGGGATGTCACTGTCGCCTGCGAGAATGCCGGTCATGTCCGCCGACCAGATCCTCGAGGCACTCGACCCCGAGCAGCGCGAGGTCGCGACGGCGCTCCACGGCCCGGTGTGCGTGCTCGCGGGTGCGGGCACCGGCAAGACGCGCGCGATCACCCACCGGATCGCGTACGGGGTGCGCGTCAACGCCTACGCGCCGCAGTCGGTCCTCGCGGTCACGTTCACCGCTCGCGCGGCCGGCGAGATGCGCCAGCGCCTGCGCGCGCTGGGCGCGCACGGGGTCCAGGCGCGGACGTTCCACGCGGCCGCGCTGAGGCAGCTGAGCTACTTCTGGCCGCAGGTGGTCGGCGGTCAGATGCCGCAACTGGTGGAGCAGAAGGCGCCGCTCGTGGGACGCGCGGCGCGCCAGGCCGGCCTCACCCCCGACAGGCTCACCGTGCGCGACCTCGCGAGCGAGATCGAGTGGGCCAAGGTGTCGCTTGTCAGCGCCCAGGACTACGAGCAGCGCGTCGCCAGCGACGGCCGCGCCACTCCCGCCGGGACCAGCCCGCAGCAGGTTGCCGATGTCATGCGCGCCTACGAGGAGGCGAAGACCGAGGCGGTCGTCGTGGACTTTGAGGACATCCTGCTCCTGCTCGCGGACGTCATCGGCCGCCACGGCGAGGTCGGGGATCAGATCCGCCGCCAGTACCGGCACTTCGTGGTCGACGAGTATCAGGACGTCTCGCCGCTGCAGCAGTTCCTGCTCGAGCAGTGGATGGGGGACCGTCGTGAGCTGTGCGTCGTCGGCGATCCAGCCCAGACCATCTACTCGTTCGCCGGCGCGAGCCCGCGGCACCTGCTCGACTTCACGCGTACCCATCCGGACGCCACCGTGGTCCGGCTGGTGCGCGACTACCGGTCCACACCTCAGGTGGTCAACCTGGCCAACGGCCTCATGTCCCAGCGGGGATCCTCGCGCGCGGGTGTCGAGCTGATCTCTCAGAGGCCGTCCGGGCCTGAGCCCATCTACACGGCCTTCGACGACGAGGCGGCCGAGGCCGATGGCGTCGCCGCGCGGATCGGCGCCCTGATCGACGCCGGGATCCCGGCGTCCGAGATCGCGGTGCTGTACCGCACGAACAGCCAGTCGGAGGCGCTCGAGGAGGCGCTCGCCGAGCGCGGGATCGGCTATCTCATCCGCGGCGGACAGCGCTTCTTCGACCGTGACGAGGTCCGCAAGGCCATGGTGCTGCTGCGCGGCGAGGCGGTCGCTGCATCCGAGGCTCCCTTGGGAGAGCGTGTGCGCTCGGCGATCGCGGACGCGGGCTGGTCCGAGGAAGCGCCGGCCGCCAGGGGTGCGGTGCGCGAGAGGTGGGAGTCGCTGGAGGCGCTCGTGCAGCTGGCGGACGACTTCGCGGCCGATGCGGGAGGCGAGGCGACCCTGCGGGAGTTCGTCGAGCACCTGGTCGAGCGGGCGCAGGCGCAGCACGCCCCGGCCGTCGAGGGCGTCACCCTCACGACGATGCATGCGGCGAAGGGTCTCGAGTGGGACGCGGTCTTCGTGGTCGGCTGCTCGGAGGGGCTCATGCCGATCACCCTCGCGGAGACACCCGAGGCGATCGAGGAGGAGCGCCGCCTGCTGTATGTCTCGATCACCCGCGCGCGCGAGCATCTGCATCTGTCGTACGCCCGCGCGCGCAAGGCCGGAGCGCGCTCGAGCCGCAAGCGCACGCGGTTCCTCGAGCGCTGGTGGCCGGAGGCGGCGCGGCCGCGGACCACGAGGGTGAGCCGCGCGCAGCGTCTTGAGGGACTCGATGCGGACCAGGCGCACCTTTTCGAGGCGCTGCGGGCATGGCGCCTCGGCGTCGCGCAGGAGGCGTCGAAGCCCGCGTTCACGGTCTTCACGGATCCCACGCTGATCGACATCGCCACGACACGGCCTAGCACCCTGGGCGAACTCGCCGGAGTCAACGGCGTGGGCGCCGTGAAGCTCGAGCAGTTCGGCGCGGCGGTGCTCCGGATCGTCGCCGACAACTGACGGCGGTCAGGCGGCCATGCACGCGCATCGCGGGTGCACCGACGGCGGGCCGATGCGCTCGACCGCTCCGTCCTCGACGCGCCAGGACGGCGGCGCGGTGCCGCGCAGGAACGCCTCGGCGGCCGCTCCTGCGAGCGCACCGCCCACGGACGCGGTCAAGGGGTCCGTGCGGGGGACTCGCGCCTCGCACTGCAGCGCCACGTGCGGCCAGGAGTCATCGCGGTCCGCGGCCGCCAGGCCCAGGCACTGCGAGCACGGCGTGGAGCCCGGAACCACCAGGGGCCCGATGGTCGCGCCGCGCTCGTCACACGTCACGAGCAGGTGCGGAGAGTCGAGTGCGAGCAGGGAGCGTGCCCGCGTGACGGGGACGCCCATGGTGACGATCACATCCAGCTCCGCCCGCGCATCGGCGCTGCGCACCTGCGCCTCAGGCGCCGCACGGCGCACACGCTGCGCGGCGAGGGCTCCCCTCGAGCCTCCCCTGACGGTGGCGATGAGCGGGTCGCGGCGAGCCGGAGAGGCGTCGCGGAACGACACCTCCCGGCCGGCCCGGGCGAGAGCGATCGCTGCCTCGACTGCGAGTGCTGACCCGGAGTGGAAACGCACGCACGCCGGTGGCGGCGGCGCGGATGCGGTGAGGCCCGCCGCCGTGAGATCGGCGAGCAGCGCCGCGTGCCGGCGACGCTCGGCAGCGCCGATGAGGCGGCCGCCGTCGAGCGACGTGAGGAAGCGCCGTTGGGACGCGGTGAGCCCCGCGAGCACGAGCGGGCGATGGATGCCGACCTGGACGGAGCTCGCGTCGCGCGCGAGCACCGGCGCCAGGGGAGAGAGCCTCATGCGCCCAGCGTCGCAGGCGCGGCGGTCGCGCGGGCGTTGTCCACAGGCTCGCGTGCGCAGCGGCACGCCCCGGTGACATGCGAGAGGCGGGCGACCCGTCGGATCGCCCGCCTCGAAGTCTCGTGCTGAGGCTTACGCCTTGCCGAGGATGCGGTTCAGCTTGGTGCCGCACTCGGGACACGTGGCCTTCGCCATGCGGCGGCCGTTCTCGGAGACGACGACGTCACCCTCCGTGGTGCGCTTGTCCTTGCACTTCACGCAGTAGAACTCGCCCTGGTACTTGTCGGCCATAGCCTTCTCCTTCTCTCACTCGCAACGCCGAGGCGCCACGTTCCGACGGCCCCGCAGGGCCAGTTCCCTTCAAGAGTAGACGGAGGGGCCGCGGAAACCGCTCAGGCTAGCCGGGCCGTGTCGCGGGGCGGTCAGCGTTCGGCATCGCCCTCCTCGCCCGCCTCGGGAGCCTCGACACCATGGGCGTCATCAGTCCCGGCGGCTGACAGCAGCGCCTCGAGCTCGCGATCGACCTCGTCCGCGGCACCGCCCGACAGGTGGCGCTCGACCCACGCGACGGGGTCGTCGAGGGCCTCGGCCGGCGGCAGGACGTCGGGGTGCGACCAGACCTGGTCCCGCGCTTCGCCGCCCGCGCGGGCGGCGAGCGTCGCCCACAAGGTGGCAGCATCGCGCAGCCGTCGCGGCCGGAGCTCGAGGCCCAGCAGGGGCGCGAAGGTGTCCTCGGCGGGACCGCCGGTGGCCCGGCGGCGGCGCATCATCTCGCGCAGGGCGCCGATGCTCGGCAGGTGGGGAGCGGCGGCACGTACCGTCACCTCCTGCACCCAGCCCTCGATCAGCGCGAGCAGCGTCTCGATCGAGCGCAGCGTCTCGACCTGCTCGTCGCTGTGATGCGAGGCGAAGATGCCCGTGGTGAGCGCTTCCTGGAGCTTCGCCGGATCGGTCATGCCGATGTCGCGCACGGCGTCGTCGAGGGCCTCGAGGTCGATCGTGATGCCTTCGGCGTAGCGCTCGATGAGGTTGTGGAGGTGTCCGGGGAGCCACGGCGCCGCCGTGAACAGTCGGATGTGCGACGCCTCGCGCAGCGCGATGTACGTGCGCACCTCGTCGTCGGGAACGCCCAGGCCCGACGCGAAGTCGTCGATCGCGCCGGGGACCAGCACGACGCGGGGCTCCGCGAGCAGGGGGAAGCCCAGGTCAGTGATGCCGAAGGCCTCGCGCGCCATCTCCCCGGCCGCCTGCCCGATGTGCATGCCGGTCACCGTGGGACTCACCGAGCCGACGATGCCGCTGGCGTCCGTGCCGAGGTGGCCCGTCGTCTCCTCGGAGGTGAGGATCCCGCTGAGCGCCTGGGACACGCTCGTCGCCACCGGCCCGGCCAGCACCTGCCACGTGGGCATGGTGCCCTCGACCCACTCGGCGCGGCTCCAGACGCGGGGCTCGAGGGGCGACGGATCGAACGACGTCACCGCGTCGAGCCACAGCTCCGCGCGCGACACCGCCGAGCGGTGGCTGGCGGCGGTAGCCGCGGACACGGTGGGGTCGCCGCCCTGCGCCGCCACCCCGCGCGCCACGTCGTGCGCGAGGGTCCAGTTCACGTCGGAACCCTGGGACTGGGACACGAGGGAGCGGATCTGCCCGAGCACGTGATCCATCATCGCGGGATTGGAGAGCATGCCGCTCGCCTGGGCGAGGGCCTGAGGATCCATGCCCATGCGCTCGAGTTCCTCGAGCGCGGCCTCCGCGTCGTCTCCGAACAGCTCGCGCAGCAGGCGCATCCACGGGGTCTCGTCGTCGCTCACGTGTCTCCTGACGCTGGCGTCCGCGCCCGATGCGCGGTCCTTACCAACCTAACGTTCGGGGGGTGGGATTGGGCGCATCGTTCGCTATGAGCAATGATGGTCGAGTGACCGTCCCGCCCGACAACGCCCCGCCGGCTGCGACCGCCGCCGCGACGGCGCCCGCGCACGATGCGGACGTGCCCGCGGGCGAGGGTCCCCGCCCGGATCACACGGAACCTCCGGGCGATCGCCGGTCCCTGGTGCTCGCCGTCTCCGGCCTGGGTGCATCGGTGATGGTGGCGGTGCTGTCCATCCTGCCTGCCGCGTTCGCGATCGGTGGGCCGGGCCCTACGTTCGACACCCTGGGCGACAACGGCGGGGCGCCGCTCGTGCAGATTGATGGAGCGCCGTCGTACCCGGCCTCGGGCGAGCTGCGCGTCACGACCGTCACGGTGGCGCGCGGCAGCTCCGCGCCCTTCACCCTGGGCAGCGTGCTGCGCGACTGGATCTCGCCCGCGGCGTACGTGCTGCCGGAGGAGGATGTGTTCGGCACTCCCGACCAGGAGGAGCAGTTCGAGGAGCAGGCCCAGCAGGACTGGATCACCTCGCAGGAGTCCGCGAGCGTGGCCGCGCTCGAGGCGCTCGGCACCGAGGTGCCCGCCACGCTCACGGTGGCGCTGGTCGGGGAGACCTCGAACGCCGACGGACTGCTCGAGGCGGGCGACGTGATCATCGAGGTCGACGGCGAGGCCGTGGCGTCCTTCTCCGCCCTCACCGAGGCTCTCGCGACCCGGCCTCCGGGCGACGACGTCACCATCGGATACCTGCGCGACGGCGAGCGCCAGGAGGCGACCTTCGCCACTCTCGACGATGGTTCGGGAACCGCGATCCTCGGGATCTGGCTGGATCCGGCCTTCGAGCTCCCGATCGAGGTCACCGTCGACATCGACAGCGTCGGGGGACCGAGCGCCGGCCTGATGTTCTCGCTTGCCATCATGGACATGCTCACGGAGATCGACGAGCTCGACGGTGCTCACGTGGCGGGCACGGGCACCATCTCCGCCGCCGGCGACGTGGGCGCCATCGGCGGGATCCGGATGAAGATGTACGGCGCGCTGGACGACGGCGCGGACTACTTCCTGGCTCCCATCGACAACTGTGACGAGGTCGTCGGGAACATCCCCGCAGGTCTCGACGTCTTTTCAGTGGAGACACTCGATGATGCCTACGAAGCCATCACCGCAATCGGGGCGGGCGACACGTCCGCGCTGACGACCTGCACGGGCTGACCAGCATCGTGCCGAACACCGACCCTGATCCGAAGGACTGACCAGTGACGTTCGACGACCGACCCACCCCTCCGCGGCGCCCTGTCGAGGTGCCGCGCAGACGGCGATCGCCCCTCGTATTCGTGGCGATCGCTCTCGCGGTGCTGTTCCTCATCGTGATGGCCGCCGCGCAGGTCTGGACCGAGGTCTCGTGGTACCGCCAGGTGGGATACACCGAGGTGTTCACGACGCAGTGGGTCGCGCGCATCGCGATGTTCTTCGGATTCGGCCTCGTCGCCGCACTCGCGGTGTGGCTCACGCTGTGGATCGCACGTCGCGTGCGACCTGCGGTGAGTGGCAAGCGCACCACGCTGGACCAGTACCGCGAGCAGATCCGGCCGCTCGAGAAGCTCGTCATGGTCGCCCTGCCGGCGTTCGTGGGACTCGTGGCCGGCCTCGCGATGTCGGGGCGGTGGACGGAGTTCCTCGCGTGGTGGAACCACGAGCAGTTCGGTGTCGCGGATCCGCAGTTCGGGCTCGACGCGTCGTTCTACGTCTTCACCCTGCCCGTCCTGCAGAGCCTCGTGGGCTTCGTGCTCACCATCGCGATCCTGTGCACGGTGCTCGCGGCGTTCGTGCACCTCCTCTATGGCGGCATCGGCGGCGGGCGCAGCTTCGTCGCCTCCAGGGGAGCGCGCATCCAGCTCGCGATCTCGGGCCTCGTGGTGATGCTCGCCATCGCCGCGAACTACTGGCTCGGACGCTACTCGCTGCTCAACACCCAGAACGGCGACTATTTTGGCGCCCTGTACACGGACGTCAACGCGATCATCCCGGGACGGACCATCCTCGTGGGGATCGCGGTGCTCGTCGGTGCGCTGTTCCTGGCCGTCATCTGGCGCGGCGACTGGCGCATCCCCGCCGTGGGCGTTTCGCTGATGGTGCTCTCGGCGCTCGTGGTCGGCGGCATCTACCCGTCGATCGTGCAGCGCTTCCAGGTGGAGCCGAACGCGCAGTCGCTCGAGGCGCCCTACATCCAGCGCAACATCGACGCGACTCTGTACGCGTACGGGCTCGACGAGATCGAGACGATTCCGTATGACGCCGCGACCGAGGCCGAGGCGGACCAGTTGAGGGCCGATGCCGAGACGACCGCGCAGATCCGTCTGCTCGACCCCAACGTGGTGTCGCCGGCGTTCCAGCAGCTGCAGCAGAACCGCCAGTACTACGACTTCTCCGACCGCCTCGCCGTCGATCGGTACCAGCTCGATGGCGAACTCAACGACACCGTCATCGCGGTGCGCGAGCTCAACCTCGCCGGCCTCAGCGACGAGAACCGCTCGTGGGTCAACGACCACACGGTCTTCACGCACGGCTATGGGGTGGTCGCCGCCTACGGCAACCGCACCAGCACCGACGGCCAGCCGGCGTTCTGGGAGGGCAACATCCCGTCGCGCGGAAGCATGGGCGACTACGAGCCGCGCATCTACTTCGGCCAGACGGTCCCCGACTACTCGATCGTGGGTGCCCCCGACGGCACCGAGCCCTGGGAGCTGGACTACCCCGACGACGACTCGCCGACGGGCCAGGTCAACACGACCTACGCCGGCGACGGCGGTCCGAGCATCGGCACTTTCGTCGAGAAGCTGATGTACGCGATCCGCTTCGGCGAGGAGCAGATCTTCTTCTCCGACCGCGTGACCTCGGAGTCGCAGATCCTGTACTACCGCGACCCGATCGAGCGCGTCGAGCGCGTCGCCCCGTATCTTGAGCTCGACCAGACCACCTACCCGGCCGTCGTCGACGGTCGCGTGAAGTGGGTCGTGGACGGCTACACCACCGCCGACTCGTACCCGTACTCGGCGGCGCTGCAGACGCCCGGGCTGTTCGCGAGCGGCGAGTCGCAGTTCCCGTCGACGCTGAACTATGTGCGCAACTCGGTCAAGGCGACGGTGGACGCGTACGACGGCAGCGTGACCCTCTACGCGTGGGACGCGGAGGATCCGATCCTCCAGACGTGGCAGAACATCTTCCCGTCGACCATCGTGCCGGTCGCGGAGATCTCGAGCGAGCTGATGAGCCACCTGCGCTACCCGGAGGACCTGTTCCAGGTCCAGCGGCACCAGCTGCAGCGCTACCACGTGGACGACGCCTCGGCGTTCTACTCCGGCCAGGACATCTGGTCCACGCCGCAGGACCCGACGGGTTCGGGCGCGACGCTGCAGCCGCCCTACTACCTGACGCTGCAGATGCCGGGCCAGGACGACCCGTCGTTCTCGCTCACCAGCAACTACATCCCCGGCGGCAACACCGACCGCAACATCCTCACCGGATACCTGGCGGTGGACTCCGAGACGGGTGATGCTGCAGGCGAGATCGCGGAGGGCTACGGCCAGATCAGGCTTCTCGAGCTGCCCCGCGACACCACGGTTCCCGGCCCCGGCCAGGTCCAGAACAACTTCAACTCCGACCCGGGTGCACAGGAGACGCTGAACCTGCTCCGTCAGGGCGAGACGGATGTCGTCAGTGGCAACCTCCTGACCCTGCCGGTCGGCGGCGGTCTGCTCTACGTGCAGCCCGTGTACGTCCAGTCGAGCTCGGGAACGCAGGTGCCCCTGCTGCGCAAGGTGTTCGTCTCGTTCGGCGACGAGGTGGGCTTCGCCGACACGCTGCAGGAGGCGCTCGACCAGGTCTTCGGCGAAGGTGCGGCTCCCGACACGGATGAGCCGGTCGACGAGGTGGAGCCGGACACGGAGCTGGACCCGGGCGACGTGCCGGACACCTCCGAGCCGACGCCGACGCCGAGCGAGAGCGAGCCGGCGACGGACCCGACGGCCGCGCCCGACGATGCCCAGGCGGCCCTCGAGGACGCGCTCGCGCGCGCCCAGCAGGCCCTGCTGGACGGGCAGGAGGCGCTGGCCGACGGCGACTTCGCCGCATACGGCGAGGCGCAGGAGGAGCTCGAGCAGGCGATCGAGGACGCGATTCTCGCGGAGGAGGCTCTGGCGGCCCAGCAGTAGCCACGGCCGGGAGAGGCGATTTGGAGCCTCGGCGCGCGTCCGATAGACTGATCACTCGCCAACGCGGGGTGGAGCAGTTCGGTAGCTCGCCGGGCTCATAACCCGGAGGTCGCAGGTTCAAATCCTGTCCCCGCTACTCCACGACGAAGGCCCGGACCACACGGTCCGGGCCTTCGTCATTTTCCCGGGCTTCTGCGCTTCCCACCCGCGACCGCCGCCCCTACGCTGGCCGCGTGAGCACCGCGCGCCGTGTCGGCCTCCTGGGGGCGATCGGCATCGGCGTCGGGTCGATGCTCGGCGCCGGCGTCTTCTCTGACATGTGGGCGGAGGTGCTCGCCGCGGGCGACTGGTACCTGGCCGCCGTGGGCCTCGCGGGCGCGGTCGCGCTCGCCAACGCCCTGTCGACGGCGCAGCTGGCGGCGCGCTACCCGGTCGCAGGCGGCGCGTACGCGTATGGGCGCGCCGAGCTCGGACCGATGGCCGGGCATCTCGCGGGTGCCGCCTTCGTGGTGGGCAAGACCGTGTCCGTCGCCGTGGGGGCGCTCGTGCTGGGCTCGTACGTGGTGCCTGGGCACGCCGCGCTCGTCGCCACCGCCGCGATCGCGTCCGTGTGGGCGCTCAACTCTCGCGGCATCACCCGCACCGCGCGGGGCGCGACGGCGATCGCGATCGTCGTGGTCGCGGTGCTGCTCGCGCTGGTGGCGGCCGCGCTGATCGGCGCGGAGCGCTCCTTCGGCTGGTTCGCCTATGCGCCCCTGGCGGAGACGGCGGCGCTCGAGCCTGCGTCGGCCACCGGGCCCGCCTTCCTGGTCGCGGCCGCCGCTGCCTTCTTCGCCTTCGCGGGCTATGCGCGCATCGCGACCCTGGGCGAGGAGGTGCGGGAGCCCGAGCGCACCATCCCGCGCGCCGTCATCAGTGCGCTGGGCGTGGTGATCGTGCTCTACCTGGCGGTCGCCGTGTCCCTCGGGCGCACCTTCGGCGTGCCCGTGCCCAGCGAGGGCTTCGCACCTGCCCCCGTTGCCCACGAGGACGAGGCCTCGTTCGGATGGACGGCTGACGCTACGGCGCTGGGCGACGCGCCGCTCGAGTCCCTGGCGGTGGAGGTGGGCATCCCGGCGTGGATCGTCACGGCCGCGGCCGCGCTCGCGGTGGGCGGCGCGATGCTGGCGGTCATGGCGGGTGCTGGACGCACGGCCATGGCGATGGCGCGCGAGGGCGACCTGCCCCGGGCCCTCGCCCACCAGGGAGAGTCCGGAGCTCCGTGGAGAGCGGAAGCGGTGATCGCGGTCCTCGCGATCGTTCTGGTGTGGACCCAGGGCACCAGCCTGCTGCTCGTGAGCGTCGCCTCGATCCTCACGTACTACGCGGTGGCGAATGTCGCCGCCATTCGCCAGCGCCGGACGGGGCGCACCGCAACGCTCCGCGTCCCGGTGCTGGTGAGCGTGTTCGGCGTCGTGGGCTGCGTGGTCCTCGCAGCGGTAGCGGCGCCGGCGGCAGCGGGATCGTGGTGGGCCTTCGCGATCCTGGTGCTCGCGGTGGTCGGGTGGCCGGTGGCGGCCCAGGTGTGGCGAGCACGGGTCACACGACCCCGCGGCTCCTAGACGATCCGCCCCTCGTGCTCGGAGCCGGTCGCCCGCGAGCCCGTGCCCACGAACGACGCGTCGTCGGCGTCGACCACGCGTCCATCCGCGAGGCGCACCGTGTCGTCGGCGATGTCCATGAGCCCCTGGTCGTGAGTCGACACGAGCGCGGTCATCCCGGTGCCAGCGATGACCTCGCGGAGCAGCGCCATCACCGCCGCCCCGGTGTCCGCGTCGAGCTGGCCCGTCGGCTCATCCGCGATCAGCAGCCGCGGCTCGTTCGCCAGCGCTCGAGCGATCGCCACGCGCTGCTGCTGACCGCCCGACAGCTCCGCGGGCCGCTGATCGCGGTGGTTCGACAGTCCGACGAGGTCCAGCAGCTCCGCGACCCTGCGCTCGCGCTCGCCCGTGCGAGTGCTGCGCAGCCGCATCGGCAGCCCCACGTTCTCCGCCGCGGACAGCATCGGCACGAGCCCAAAGGTCTGGAACACGAAAGCCACGGTGTCGCGGCGCAGCGCCGTGCGCCGTCCCTCGGACAGCGCGGTGACCTCGATGTCGTCGACCACGATCCGGCCGGACGTGGGGCGGTCGAGGCCGCCGATGCAGTTGAGCAGGCTCGTCTTGCCGGATCCCGACCTGCCCACCAGGGCCACGAGCCGGCCGCGCTGAACCTCGAACGAGACGTCGTCCACGGCGGTGACGCGGTTCGCGCCGTGGCCGAACACTCGGGTCACACCATCGACGGACACCATGGGCGTCTCAGCGGAGGTCATCGCGGCCCTCCTCGGGCTCGGGGGGCAGGAAGGGGTTCGGGGCGTCCGTGGGCGGGGCCGATGCGCGCGTCGGGTCGGGAGCGCGCGGCGCCTCCCGAGGCGCCGGTGGGGAGGCTGCGGCCTCGGGCGCCGAGGGTGCGGACGCGGGGCGCGCAGTGGAGTCCTTCCACACGCCGATGTGATCGGTCTCCAGCTCGAGGCGCACACGGTCCTTGAGCTCCAGCGCGTCGCGATAGTCGCGCGGCAGCTGCAGGCGCCCGGCGCGGTCCAGCACGGCGTACTCGTCGTGCACGGTCTGCGTGCGGCCCTCGTCGTCCACGTGCGTGCGTCGCACCACCTCCGTCGCGGTGCGGCCATCGCGGATCGCCACCGTGCGCTGCACCTGCGAGCTGACCGCGTGGTCGTGGGTCACGACCACGACCGTCGCGCCCAGGTCCTGGTTAGCGCTGCGCAGAGCCGCGAACACATCGTCGCCGGTGCTGGAGTCGAGCTCGCCCGTGGGCTCGTCCGCGAAGATCACCTCGGGCTCGTTGGCGAGCGCGACCGCGATCGCGACGCGCTGCTGCTCTCCTCCCGACAGCTCGCCGGGCCGCCTGCCCGCGCGATCGGCCATGCTCATCGCCTCGAGCAGCTCGTCTGCGCGGGCGGCGCGTCGCGCTCCCCGCAGCCCGGAGAACGCCATCGGCAGCATGACGTTCTCGCGGGCGCTCAGGTAGGGAAGCAGGTTGCGCGCCGTCTGCTGCCATACGAAGCCCACGACCGAGCGGCGGTACGTCAGGCGATCGGCGTGGTTCATGCGCAGCAGGTCCCAGCCAGCGACCCTGGCTGATCCCGCGGTGGGCACGTCGAGCCCCGACAGCACGTTCAGCAGCGTCGATTTGCCGGATCCGGACTGGCCGACGATCGCGATCATCTCGCCCTTGTCGACCAGCAGGTCCAGCCCCTGCAGGGCCTGCACCTCGATGTTCTCGACCTGGTAGATGCGCACGAGGTTGTCGCACACGATCAGCGCGTCCGCGCCGTACTCGGCGCGGGGCGCCGCAGCGGTCTGGGTCATGACTGTTCCTCCCTCATCGGGACTCTCCATAGCGAAGCACGTCGCTCAGCCGTTCGCGACGGTGGGCGATCACCTCGGTGGTGACCGCGAGCAGCAGCAGCGCGACGACTCCGCCGGCGACGGCTGCGATGAACAGGGGACTGGCGACGAGGGCCGGGGCGGCGAGCCCCCCGGCAAGCACCTCGAGGCCGAGTGCGCCGCCGAGCAGCGCCAGGATTGCCAGGCCGGCACCGGCGCCGCCCACGACGGCGGCAGCGGTGAGCGGGCCCAGCTCGGCGAGTGCGAGCCACCACCCGTACGCGGCGCCCATGCCCTGCGTGCGCAGCATCGCCAGCGCGCGGCCCCGCTCGCGCACGCCCTGCATCACGGTGATGAGCAGGGCGACCGCCGCGAGCGCGCCCACGGTCGCCACGGCGAGAGCCATGAGCGCCTCGACGCCGCCGATGAGCGCGGATCCCCGGACCGCCTCGAGCCATCCCTCACGAGTCGTCACAGCATCGGCCGGAATCGACGGCGTCGAGGTCACCGCCTCCTCGGCGCCGTCGCCTCCCACGAAGGCGAGGTTGGGCGTCCAAGGCGTGTCGTACTCGAAGGTCTCGAGCCCCTCGAGCGGCGCCATGACGAACGGCCCGTCCATCCACCCGTCCGGGGTCGCGGTGGCGATCCCGACGATCTCGACGGGGATGTGCTCCCGCCCGATGTAGATCTGCGAGCGATCGCCGGGGATCTCCAGGGCGGCGAGCTCCGGGCTGGCGAGGACCGGCACCGGATCGCCGTCGGCGCGCTGCGCTTCCAGCGCGTGGAGCTCGCGCAGCTCGGCGGCGTCGACGATGCCGGCCTGGTCGACGATATCGGGGTAGGCCTCGTCGAAGGCCACCAGCGAGCTCTCGAGGGTCTCCGAGCCGAGCGTCAGGTTGGTGAACACGCGCGTGTACACGATCGAGGTCTCGAGGCCCTGGGACGCGAGGTCGTCGACGGTCGCGTCGTCCACGGGCGCGTCGATCCTGACCTGTCCGCCCACCCGTTCCCACGCCGCCTGCTCCTGACCCTCGCGCACCGTGCCCACCAGCAGCCCGCTCGAGACGGCGACCGCGATCGCCAGGGTCAGGGCCAGCAGGGGAAGGACGGGGATCGGCTCGCGCGCCTTGGCCAGCGTGATGGCGCCCGACACTCCGCGCGTGCGACGCGCCAGCGCCTGGATCACGGCCATCGGCAGCGGGTAGAGCCGGACGACGATGACGACGATGGCGAGAGCGACGAGGACGGGCGCGGCCGCGAGGAACGGGTCGATGCCTTCCGTCTGGGTCTGCAGCACGCCGCGGCCCCGGAGCGTGACGACGGCGAGCACGCCGAGCACGACGGCCAGCGCCTCGAGCGTGAGGCGCCGCGCGGCCCTGGCCCGGCGCTTGCGCGCCCTGTCCTGCCTGTTCGCGGGCTCGCGGCGCCCGGTCCACGAGCCGCGGGCCATCGCCACTGCGAGCACTGGCGCTGCGATCACGGCCACCCCAGCGACCAGCAGAGCCTGGAGATTCCCGGCGGCGACGGGTCCCACGGCGGCCCGCGCGGCCGCGTAGCCCGAGGCGAGGCCGACGCCCGTGACAAGCGCCGACTCGATAACCATGCGCAGTGCAACCGAGGCCACGGACGCTCCGCGTGCCCGCTCGAGAGCGATATCGCGCTCGCGGCGGCTCACCAGGAGGCGCGACATCAGGGCGATGACCACCGCTCCCACGGCGATCACGCCCGCGACCACCACCGACATCTGCGCGAGCGCCGCACGCGCCCGGGCGGGATAGGCGTCCAATGCGGGCCCGAGGCCGCTCGCGACCTGGACCGTGACGTCCGCCTCGGGTCCGATCAGGTCGCTCGAGCCGGTCAGGTCGCGCATGCTCGACGCGAGCGTGCGTGCGCTGTCGAGGGTCAGCGTCTCGGGAGACACCGACAGCTCGATCGTGCCGGGGAAGGCCGTTCCCAAACGGGACGCGAGCTCGTCGAGCGTGGCTGCCTGGACCAGGACCGTGCCGCGGCGGAACAGGGGTCGGGACGGATTGTCGACGACGGCAGGGGAGACCGCGTCGGGGAACCGACTCCAGACCTCTGCCTGCGGGTCCTCGGGCTCGACGATGCCGGTGATGCGCAGCGCGATTCGGGCGCCTGTCACGTCCTCGAGCATGATGACGTCGTCGAGATCGAACTCGAGGGTGCTGGCCACCGGCCGGGTGAGCGCGATCTCGATGACCTCGGGCTCGACGTAGACGGACTCGCCGTTGTCGCCCAGCGACGCGACGACGCCGATTCCAGCGTTCGGTCCGCTGACCTGGCGGGAGCGTCCCGTGGGATCGGCGGGGAGGCGACCCTCGACGAGCGTCATCGTCGCGCCCTCCGCATGGCCGAAGGTGAACACGTCGCCCAGCCGGCTATCGGTGTCGACGGGGGCCTCGTCGGCGATCGCCGCGTCGATTTCCGTCCCCGGGGCGCTCCACGCGAGATCGATCTCCGGGGACTCGACCCAGGTCGCCACGCCGTCCACGACGGCGGCGATCTCGGGGTCGAGCTGATCGGTGGCCCCGGCCGCGACGTCGCCGAGCGAGCCGGCCGCGAGGCCACGAACGGTGGTGATGTTGTCGCCGCCGGTATTGCCGACGGGCACCGTGACCCGGATGTCCGCGCTGGTGCCTGCGGCCGTCACCGCGTCCCTGACGCCGTCGTCGATGGTCGCGAGCACGAGCTGCGGTCCCGCGTACGCGATCAGCGTCGCGATCGCGGCGATCGCGGCCGAGCCGATCAGCAGCGTGCGGTCGCGCCACAGGCGCCGGCGCACGAGCAGCCACAATGCGCCGGTGGCGGCCGCGGCACCGGCCCCTGAAGGGCGCGGGCGATCCCCGAGCGCGGCGGTGTCGATCACGGTGCTCATGCGTCCGCCGTCCTCAGTGTTCCGGCCGGGTCGATGCGTCGCAGGAGCGCGCCGACGATCACGGTCGCGACGACCACGACGGCGACCGCCTCGATCGCCAGCAGCGCGACCGTCGCCCACGGTATCTCGACGGTCACCGCGGGCAGCGGGGGCTTGCCGTCGGCGCCCACCGCCACCAGCGGAGCGACCAGGTACGACAGGGCGACGCCGAGCCCGAGCCCGAACGCCAGGCCCAGGCTCGTCAGCAGGACGCTCTCGCCGCCGACCACGCGCAGCAGCTGGCCCCGGCTGATGCCGACTGCTCGGAGCTGCGCGAATTCGAGAGTGCGCGCGCGCACCGTCACCACGGCGTGCACGGCGAAGCCCACCGCGGCGAGCACCACGGCGGCTGCCGTGACGAGCCAGAGCGCCGCCTGGGTCGCCACGCGGAGGGGGTCCTCCTTGAGAGCGGTGGCGACGCCCGCGCGCGAGCTGATGGCAGCCTCCTCAGGGAGGGTCGCGGCGTAGGCGCCGATGTCCTCGTCGTCGATGTCGACCCACCACTGATCCGGCTGCGCGGTCGCGGCTCCGGCCTGGACGAGCGCGAGCTGCAGGGCGTCGAGGCCCGCGACGATGGCCTCCTGGCGCGGTGCCTCGCTGGGCAGCAGCCCGACGACGTCAGCGACGCTCACGGTGATGGAGGCGCCGTCGACGCCGATGCGAGCGAGATCGCCTGCGTCCAGCGACAGACGCGTCGCGAGCGAGCTCGTGAGCACCACGGGCAGAGCGTCGGCGACGGGCCAGGCGGTCTGCACGAGCGACGCCGGGCGGAACCGCAGCGCGGTCGCGCTCGTGATCATCTCGACGTGGAGCTGGTCCTCGTCGGGCTCGAGAGACCGCACCTGGACGTTGCGCTCGACGGCGAACCAGGGTGCGTCCAGTGCCGTGTCGACCGGCGACGAGGAGTACACGGGCTCGACGCCGTCGACGGGAGTGGCGCTCACGAACTCCAGCGCCTCGACGTCATCGACGGACAGTTCCAGCGTCAGCGCGCCCTCGGCGGAGATCGCGGCGGCATCGGCGGTGTCGCCGGCGGTCGACAGCCACACCGACTGAACGCCGGCGAGGGCGGCGACGTCCGCGAAGGCCGTCTCGAGGCGGTGAGGCTGGCCGTCGACGGGAAGGATCCCGAGGTCGAGCGTCGCGAGATCGCCGTCGCCCGTGGTGACCACCGCGCGCAGCGACACGTAGATGTCCGTTAGCGCCGTCTCCGACGTCGATGGCGTCACGGTCATCGCGAGCCCGTCCGCTGACTGAGGCAGCGCGATCGACTCCCGTGCCTGGACGTCCGCGGGGACCAGCGCCGCCGGGATGGCGGCGGCGCCTTCGGCTCCCGAGCGCCCCTCGGCGTAGACCGCGAGGCCATGTGCGGTGGACGCCACCAGTCGTACGTCTCGACCCTGGAGTTCGTCCTCGCCGAAGCCCTCGTCCAGCTGCGTGGTGATGACCGCGGTGCGATGGAGTGCCGGCGCCGCGGCCTGGCCCGCGGCGGCGGCCTGTGCCGTCGTGTCGCCCGTGAGGCCGGTGACCACCGCATCGGCCGGATGCCGGTACCGCGCCTGGTCCTCCTGCGACAGCGTCCAGGAGGCGAGGTAGGACAGCGAGAACGCGCCGATCGAGATCGCGAGCGTCAGCAGCAGCACGGCGGAGACCGCGCGGGCGGGCCGCCGGCCCACCTCCCACGCGGCGAGGGGCATGACCGCCCGCCGGCCTCGCGCCGCGACGCCCTCGAGTGCCCGCGAGGCCGCCGGGATGAGCCTCACCGCGACGAGGGCGCCCGCGAGAAGAGCGAGCGCCGGGCCGGCCGCCAGCAGCGGGTCCACGCGCGCTACGCCGCCCTCGGCGATCACGGGCGACTCGTACGACTGCAGCTGCCAGTACGCGAGCCCGGCGAGCGCCAGTAGGGCAATGTCGATGCCGCCGCGCTGCATCGCCGATGCGCGCTTGGGTCGCGCCTGTGCCGACTCCGCCTCGATGAAGCTCGCGCTGCGACGCAGCAGGGGGGCCACCATCACAGCGATCGCCACCACGGCGACGATCCCGGACACCAGCCAGGTGGCGGCCGGGATGCCGGGATCCTGGTCCATGCCGGCGCGAGCCATCGCGGGCTGGCGGGCGATGAGGCCGTACGCGGCCGATGCGAGGGGCGGCGCGGCGGCGGCCGTGATCGCGCCCACGACGCACGCCTCGATGAGAGCGAGACCCAGGAGCTGGCGGCCCGACGCGCCTCGCGCGACCATGAGGGCCTGCTCCGCGTGGCGGCGCTCGCTCATGAGGCGTGCGGTCTGCGCGAGCGCCGCCACCGCGAGCACGAGCAGCAGCAGCCCGGTGACGAGCACGCTCGAGCGCGTCACGGCGAGAGAGCCGACGACGCCGCCCAGCGTGACGTCGAGCCGCGTGGTGACGCGCAAATCGTCCCCGGCGGTGGCGACGCCCGCGATCAGCGAGCGCTCGAGCGTCTCAGTGCGGTCGATCAGGGCCTGGGCCTGCGCGGTGGATACGGCGGAGAAGTCCGGCAGATAGGTGAGGGAGGCGGTGCCGACCGGGTAGCGCGCGATCGTGGCCTGGTCCGTCAGGAGCGGCCCGTAGCCGTCGACCACGATGCGGCCTCCGGAGAACGGCAGCGGCGTGGCCGGGTTGTACGCGGCGCCCTGGAAGCGGTCGAGCCGCCAGAAGTCGGTGCCCGGCTCGCTCACGGCGTACGTGCCGGCGACGACGACCGACGGCTGCTCCTCGATCCCGAACACGCCCGCGATCTGAAGCTCGTCGCCCACGTCGAGCCCGAGGCTCTCCGCGACGGCGTGCGGCACGAGCGCCTCGCCGCCGGAGGGGAGCGCCCCCGCCGTGAGGACGATGTGATCCGCCACGCCGTCCATCGACGCCAGGTACGTGAGCGTGCGCTCGTCTGTGGCCGCGGGAAGGGACAGTACGTCGGTCTCCGCGTGGACCGCCCTGACGAAGGGAACGTCGCCCAAGTAGGCGGCGACAGGCGCGGACGGCGCGTCGACCACGGTCTCGAGGTCGTCATCGGGTGCGATCCTCACCACCAGGCGCACGTCCGCGGGATCGGCCTCCGTGAGGGTGGTGCGCGCGGCGAACGTCTCGGTGGCATCCGCGAGCAGGAACAGCGTCGCCATCAGCGTCGACGCCAGCAGCGCCACGAGCAGCACCACCGACAGCAGCGCCCACTGCACGCGCGACCGGCGCAGGGCCAGGCGAGTTCTCCAGGGACGCACGCGGTGGGGCTCCTTCGATGTGGGCGGCAATGCCGTTCCCATCCTGGCCCGTCGAGCGACCCGCGCCGCACGAGGGGCGACGGCGTTATCGAATCGTTATGACCGCGATCGTTCAGGTGCCTACGCGACGATCCAGGACCAGGCGAGGAAGCCCGCGAATGCGCTGCCGAGCCCGACGCCGGCGGTGGCGCCGAGGTAGACCCAGAACTCTCGCGGACGACGTTCGTTCAGAAGGATGACCGCATCGACCGCGAGCGTGGAGAACGTCGACAGCCCGCCCGCGAACCCGGCTCCCACGATGATGCCGGCAGAGGCGGGGGCCCCCGCGTCGAGCGCGGCTGCGACCGCGCCGAGCACCGCCGATCCCAGGGCGTTCGCGACCACGGTTGTCCAGGGGAACGGGAGCAGCGGCGCTCGGTGAGCGATGAGATAGCGCACCACGGCGCCTGCCCCGCACGCGACAGCGGCGAGCACCCACACGACCGCGCTCACAGCTCGTCCTCCTCGATCACGTCGGTGGCCGGGATGGCGCGGAGGCCCAGGGTCGCTGCGCCGAGCCGCCAGCCGAGCGCGGCGGCAGCGACCGACGCGGCGAGCGTCGCGACCATCACGGCCAACGCCACCGGGACGGACGCGTCGTCGTGCCAGTGGAGAGCGGCGATCGACGAGAACGTCGTGAACCCGCCGAGGGCTCCGGTCGTGAGCATCGGCGTCCACCAGCGCGCTCCGCGCTCCGCCACGCGAGCCGCGGCGAGGCCCAGCAGGAACGAGCCAACCGTGTTGATGAGGATGACATCCCACACCCAGGCACCTGCGTCGATCAGCTCGTCGATCGCGATGCGCCCGGCTCCCCCCAGGCATCCGCCGATGAAGACGGCGACGGCGGCCGGCATCCTCATCGGTCGCGCGTGCTCATCGGTCGCGCGCGAGCCACGCGTCCGCGACCTCGAGCTCGGAGCGCAAGCCCGTCAAGACCGCTTCGCCCACGGCCTTCTCGATCATGGGCCCCACGAGCGGCACACGCACCGTCACGTCACCCTCGGCGCTGAACAGCGCACCGTCGTCGTGCGGCTCGAGGCGGAGATTGCCGGCCGCATGCCCGGGCGCGCCCACGATCTCGACCGCGAACGTCGCGTGGCGCTCCGGGCCGCTGGCGGCCTCCCACACCTCGGTGTAGCGGACGGTGAGCTCGGAGCCCACGAAGGACCGGAACTCGGCGGGGATCGAGGAGGTGGGGACGCGCTGCCGGATCGCGACCGCGAAGCCCTCGTCGACGGTCCCCTCGACCTGCACTTCCGCGCTGCGAGCGCCTGAGGTCCCCCCGCGGAGCAAGTTGAACTCGGGATCCGCGAGCATCGTCGAGACGTCCGCGGTGGTCGCGGCGAACACGTGCTCGTGACGGATCCTCATGGCCCTCCTCGTCGGTCGCCTCAGACTATCGCGCCCGTTATGCCTAGTCTTGTGCCGTGGCGACACTGCGAGAGACGGCCGAGCGCTTCGGCCCCCTGACCGATGCCGAGGCCGACTGGCTGGCTCTGCTGACCGCCGATTGGCAGATCATCGCGGACTTGTCGTTCGCCGACCTGGTGATGTGGCGCCAAGTGCCGGAGGGGTTCGTGGCGATCGCGCAGTGCCGCCCGTCGACCGGGCCCACCGTGCATCAGGACGACGTGGTGGGGTCCATGGCCGCCGCGGGCCGGATCGCCCATCTCCAGCGTGCCCTCGACGACAGGGAGATCGTGGCCTCCAGGGAGCCGCGGTGGGACGAGACGTATGCGGTGCGGGAGGACGCGCTGCCGGTCGTCATGGACGGCAAGGCGATCGCGGTGCTCACGCGCGAGGTGTCACAGGCGGTTTCGCGGTCCTCGAGCCGGCTCGAGCTCAACTACAAGGGCGCTGCCGACGACCTGCTGCGGATGATCACGCGGGGGGAGTTCCCCGTGCAGACGTCGGTGACCGGTCCGCGCCGCGGCGCCCCGCGCGTCGGCGACGGCGTGCTGCGGCTCGACGCGGCGGGCCACGTGACCTACGCCAGCCCCAACGCGCTGTCGTGCTTCCACCGCCTGGGCGTCACGGGCTCGCTCATGAACCGGTCGCTGCCGCGGGTGACCTCCGACCTCGTCCTCGACAAGGGGCACATCGACGAGACCC